>Ga0316207_10000158_pt1 | contig 137188 bp, 138 predicted proteins | sample 6weekpyrite_MG_FD_204943 | JGI IMG/M metagenome (GOLD analysis project Ga0316207, IMG submission 204943) | Microbial mat bacterial communities from mineral coupon in-situ incubated in ocean water Damariscotta River, Maine, United States -... | ecosystem: Environmental > Aquatic > Marine >... | reverse complement strand
TAAAAAGCTCAAGGGTAAAATTTCGCTCATCTTGACAGAGGTCTGAGTGAAAGGCTTCGGCCTTAAAGCCATATTTTCTAAACTTTGTTGCGATATTATGTGCAGCGCGTTTACTGCTCATAAAGACTAAGGTCTGCTCATACTGCTCGCTGCTTAAGAGTTCTCTTAAAAGAGGGCCTCTGTTTTCAGAGTTCACCTCTATGGCTCTTTGCTTAATACTCTCAACTGTTTTTTCTTTAGTGGCCACGTCTACTTCAACCGCCTCTTTTGTAATAGAGGAGACCATCTCTTGCACCTTTTGAGGATAGGTCGCTGAAAAAAGAAGGTTTTGTCGTTTTACAGGCATATGCTCTAGTAAAAGGGCTAACTCATCCGCAAAACCAAGATCAAGCATCTTATCGGCTTCATCAAGCACAAAGAACTCCACCTTACTCAGGTTAATCTGATCTTTTCGAATAATCTCAAGCAGACGACCTGAGGTTGCTACGACGATATCACACCCCTTTTGAATTGCGCTCATTTGAGCACCCAACTGCTCCCCACCAATCACACTCACTACCTTCAAACGCTTGGGTGCAAAGTACTCAAAGTCTTTGGCCACTTGTACTGTCAATTCGCGTGTTGGGGTTAGGATTAAGGCCTTTATTTTCGCTTTTCCTTCATGCTCTTGGCTTGCCAGCATGTTAATGATAGGTAAGATGAAACTGGCGGATTTTCCACTTCCTGTTTGGGCCTTAGCAATCACATCTTCGTGTTGTAAGATTAAAGGAATGACCTTTTGCTGAATGGGTGTGGCTTGGGTAAAGTTTTTGAGTTTTATCTTATGAAGAAGAGCAGAAGAGAGTTTAAAGTGTGAAAATGGCATAAAAATCCTTTATGCCATTTTAGAGGGTTTTTACTTTAAATGAGGTTCATTTAAAACAGCACCTTAGAATCGGTACCCTACTTTAGCTAAAAAGCGTGCATTATCCACGTCCTCTTTAACTCCTGCTCCTAAATCTTTTGCAGCAGTCCATTGGTAACGAAGGTCTGCTCCAAGAATAAAGTTATTAATATAGTACTTTACACCAGCACCTACTTGAACAGCAAATAGCCACTGATTTTTAGCATTATCTGGTGAGACTTTCACCCCACTAATCCCCGGGCCAAAACCAAGTACCACATCTTTTGAAAGATCGATCATATAGTAAGGATTCATCTCTATACTCATAATCTTTACACTGTTTTTACTGTAGCTGTTCAGGCTTAACTGTTGTCTGATTGTATTATCTCCAGGTAGTTTAAAAACAGGACAGTTAAAAGAGAGTTCAATACCATGGGTAAGGCCACTATCGATTCCATTATTTTGAAAATCCATATAACCTGCAACTAAGGCCACTTCAAGATCACCATCCCACCCTTTTTTAAAGATAGGAAGAAACTCAAATTCGTCTGATTGCGCGAATGCAGGTAGAGACAGAATAGCCGCAGCTAAAAGGGCAGTAAGGGTTTTTGAAAGATTTAACATTAAGAACTCCAAATAATTTTTATAAGTAGATAGTACAGGTTTAACGTTAAAAAATTGTTATTTCGAGGTCTTTGAAGTAAGAAGTCTCCCTTTTTCAAGGGAGTGTGTCATTTTAGTTTTGTATTTTTCTATTTCTCGCGGCAATAAGGATTAAAAGAAAGATAACTGCATAAGTCCATGGCACAAAATCAGGTACTGGAACAGGGTCTCCCTTAGCATAAGAGTGCATCCCTGCAAGGTAGTAGTTCACCCCAAAGTAGGTCATAATAATTGAAGAGAAGACAAGCACTGAGGCAACTGCGTAGTTAAACGGAGTATAAATCGCCTTAATAAAACGTAGGTGGATCACCACCGCATACAGTAAGATACTCACCAGTGCCCACGTCTCTTTTGGATCCCATCCCCAGTAGCGTCCCCATGACTCATTTGCCCAGACACCCCCTAAGAAGTTACCCACTGTTAAGAGCACAAGTCCTACGATTAGTCCCATCTCATTAATCGTGTTAATCTCAAGGATGGCAAGGTTAATACGTTTTTCATTACTGCTCGTACGCATTGCAAAAAGAAGCAGAACAATAAAGCCTAAAAGTGCCCCTAGGGCTAAGAAACCATACGAGGCTGTAATCATGGAAACATGAATAGAGAGCCAGTACGATTTAAGTACAGGGACCAGGTTAGTGACTTGTGGGTCCATCCAGTTTAAGTGCGCGACAAATAAAATGATACCCGCTAAGATACCTGTCGCCGCTAAGGTGATAACAGATTGACGAGAGAAGATAAAACCAGCTAAAACCGTTGCCCATGCGATATAAATCATCGACTCATACCCATTTGACCATGGTGCGTGACCTGAGATATACCAGCGCACAATTAAACCTACCGTATGCAGCAAGAAGAACAGTACTAATAGACCCGTCGCCCCTTTTGAAATAAGACCTAGTTTAATACGTGGTGCAAGAATCTGTGTAAAACTTAGTACCAATAGAATAAGTCCCATTACCAGATAATATGGCATCAACTTCTCAAAAACATTGTACTGATTATAAAAGATCTCTGCATTAATCTTGTTCTCAGATGGGTAAACATCTGCCCCATAAAATTTCTGGTACTTTGTAATCTCAGCAATGGCCTTGTTCGCACTTGACCAGTCACCTGATTTTAAAGAGGCTTCAATACCTGTAAAATAAGCCACTGCCACCTCACGTACCTTAAGAGCATTCTCTTTCTTGAAGGTTTGAAGGGCTTCTATGGTTGCAAACCATTTATTGTTTTCATCAGCAGGGCGTGGGAAAAGTTTAAAAATTTGACCCGTAAAGACCATATAAACAATATTAAAACGTTCATCCACTTTTAGTAGTTCTTTGTCCAGTTTATTTCTATTAACCGGGGCTTTTTGCGCAGCATTAGCAATGGCTTCTTGAAGTTTATAGCCTTGAAGATTCTCAGGTACTTCTAAAAACTGTGAAAATGAAGCATACTTATTTTTCTCATCTATGCCTAAGAGCTTATTAATACCCTTATGCTTAATTTTAATAAGATTAATCTCACGCCAAGCCTCAGGTCTAACCATCATTCCAAGGACCATCTGATCAGCTGTCATACCCGCAATCGTACCACCATGCACCTTATTTACAATCTCTACATTAAGTGTATTAAGGGGTTTCATACGTCCTGAACTGTCTTGAGTAATGAGTTGACCAAACTTCGCCGCATGGTCTTTATCAAAAGAGGTAATGGTTTTTACCACTTCATTGACTTCATCTGCCTTAAGTACATCCGTAGAAAAAAGAAGCACCATAGCCAGTAAGATAGAGGCTAAGGCATTTCTCTCATCCGCATATTTGCGCCCTTTTTTCATCAGTTTTCTAAAACGTCCATTTTTCATAAAAAATTGTGCAAACATTCCAATCGCTAACATAAGGTAGCCAATATACGTTGGCAAGGTTCCCGGATCATTGTTAACTGAAAGAATCGTCCCTTTTTCATCCTGGTCGTATGAGGATTGAAAAAATCTAAAACTTTTATAATTTAAAATATGGTTCATATAGATCCTATAGGGTTTATTAACATTATCTACCTCGTCGATTAAGACCACTTCTGAAGCATACGAAGCAGGACTCATTGAACCAGGGTAACGTTCAAGCTCAAAATCCAGCAGTTTAAGTGAAAAAGGAATCTCTTTAATCACCGCTCCATACGAAAGTTCTACCTTCATTCCCTCAAAGCTTGCTGTTTTCTCAAAGCCCACGGTACCTGAGCTTCCTATTAAGGTCAATTCTTTATTCTCACCCTTATAACTTACTTGCATTTTTAGAGCATCTTGAAGACGGTTACGACTTCCTTTAACCTTTTTAGAGACCAGTTTTTCACTCACATGCGGCATAATGCTTTTAAGTACAAAGTTGGTCTTTTCACTTTGATAAAGGGTACGTGTTTTAAGCTCATTTGCTTCCCCTGCTTCTAAAACAGCTGAATTTTTTGTTCCCATATCTAAAGTCGTAAAGGCTAAAGGATTGGACATATGCAGATGCCCATCTTCATACTTTAGGTTGACTAGTTTTTTATCGGTTTTAATGTCAGAACCAAAGTTCAGTACTAAGTCTTCACCTTCAATATATTCACCCTCTTTAAGCTTAACCGCCTTACCTTGTCCGCCCATAGAGACCATCATATCTAAGATAGTAATCCCATTTTCTTTGTCTTCTACCAGTTCATAAGAAGCATTAGGAATATACTCTAAAAGCTGTATTCTTACCATTTCACCATCAACTGTAATATCTTCATCAAAATGGTTTTCACTCAACTCTGATAATAAGACCCGCTTTTTAAAAGAGTTTTTACGTACCTTGTTTGTAAAAACGGCTTGAATATAAGTCTCACGTGAGGTAATACGGTTCTCTGTCTCTCCTTCACGAATATGCATACTTCCCTCGTAACCCATAAAACGCGTAATCGTCGCACCCAGTAAGATCACTAAAAAAGAGCTGTGAAACAAGACAATGTTCCATTTTTTCACACTAAACATAGAATGTTTAATCATAGAGGTGATTAGGTTCAGCCCTAAAAGCAGTAGAAGTCCCTCAAACCACAAAGCCGAATAAACCTCAGCTTGCGCTGTTTGTGTGGAGAAGTCACTCTCAATAAAAGTTGCTACACCCACGGCTATAGCGAAGATGCTCAGCAAGGTTGCTGTCAGCTTCATAGATGATAAAAAATCAAATAATTTGTTCATAGTCTCTCTTTTTTCTGTTTTAATTTTATGTATTCTAGCTTGTCAATGTTAAGCTAACGTTATAGACTTATTTTAGTTCTGACCAATTTTCGCCAATATTAACCGAGGTACGAAGTGGTACTCTTAGGCTATAAATACTTTCCATAATATCTTTAAACTTCTCAGCCAAGGCTTCTACCTCATCTTGGTTCACTTCAAAGATTAACTCATCATGAATTTGAAGTAACATTTTAGCGGCTAAGTTTTCTTTTTTTATCACATCAGAGATAGTGTTCATACTTAGTTTAATCAAGTCTGCCGCCGAGCCTTGAAAGACTGTATTCACAGATTCACGCTCATAAGCAGCCTTCATCATCGGCGGCGCAGATTCAAAATTAAAATAACGACGGCGACGCAGCAAGGTCTCAACATAACCAATCTCTTTGGCTCCATCCGCAATAGAGCGTAAAAAAGTCTTCACGGTTGGAAAGTTTTTAAAATAAGCTTCAATAATGGCCTTGGCCTCTTTCGTACTTACTCCAATGTCCACCGAGAGTTTTTTCGGCCCCATTCCATATAAAAGCCCAAAGTTAACCGTCTTAGCCACATTACGTTTTGCATCCGCCTCTTCTTCACCAAAGATGGCTACTGCCGTTTGTCGGTGAATATCTTTATCATGGGCAAATGCATCTAAGAGGGTCTCATCTTGTGAAAAGTGTGCCAAAAGACGCAACTCAATTTGAGAGTAGTCTATCCCGATTAAGGTTTTTCCCGTATCGGCCACAAAGGCTTGGCGAATTTTAGCGCCCATAGGTGAACGTACTGGAATATTTTGAAGGTTAGGGTTTTTTGAACTTAGACGTCCTGTCGCCGTTCCCGTTTGTAAAAAGGAAGTGTGAATACGTCTGTCCTCATTCTCAAGTCCTAACTCAAGCAGTGGTGTGATGTAGGTTGAGTAGAGCTTAAAAACTTCTCTGTACTCTAAAAGTGAGGGGATAATCTCATGCGCATCATACAGACCATTTAAAACCTTCTCATCTGTTGAGTAGCCTGTTTTTGTTTTTTTACCAACGGGAAGTGCTAGGGTTTCAAAAAGTACTACTCCTAGCTGTTTGGTAGAGTTAATGTTAAACTCACCTCCCGCTAAGCTGTAGATCTTTTGTCTAAGTTCATTTAAAAGTGTTTCGGTCTCATTTTTAAAGTCTTGTAAAAATTCAGTATCGACCTTAATCCCCTCATTTTCCATCTGGATAAGCGTCTGAATAAAAGGAAATTCAACCTCCATCGCCTCCGCTATAAGATGCTCAGCATCTTGAAGTTTGAGCTGCTCTAGGAGTTTAAAGTAGAGTTTATAGGTGATTAAGGCATCCTCTCCCGCATAAGCACAGGCCTCTTGCAAATCAACACTAGAGAAATTTTCTCCCTTTTTCACGGTCTCTTTAAAAGGGATCATCTTATGTTTAAAATAGAGCTCTGCTTGCTTATCTAAGCCCACTGGTTTTTCAGAGTTCACTAACCACGCCAGTATCATCGAATCAGCATAAGGCTGATAGGATTTAATCCCTAGATAGGGGCAGATAAACTTCAAATCAAACTTAAGATTATGGCCAACAACCTTAAACTCCAAGAGTTGACGCAGCGCACGTACCCCGATCTCTTTAGAAATTTGATCTCCTACCCCCAAATAGGCATGGGTCAAAGGAACATAATAACCTCGATGTTCATTAAAGGCAAAGGAGAAGCCCACTAAGGTATCTTTTGTATCATCCAGGCCTGTTGTCTCTGTATCAAGAGCGACTACGGCTTCTTTATCTATAGTATTAATTACCTCAAAAAGCTTAGCCTCGGTATCTAAAAGAATAGTCTCTAACTTTGCTTGTGGCACAACTTCTTCAACTGGTTTACTGGGCTGAATATCTTTTATCATTCCCTTGGCCTTAAGCTGTCTCAAGATACCATTTAGTTCATACTTATGAAGGTCATCCACAATCCCTAAAAAAGGATTCTGACTTGGTAGGGTAAAGCTACTAAAGTCCAATGTATCAAAGATATCATCTACTAAGGTAACAAGTTTTTGAGAACGCCAAGCATCGGCTTCAAAATCTCTAAGTTTCTTTTGAACACCAGCTGGTTTTACTTCATCGATATGATCATAAATCCCTTGCAAGGTCTCAAATTGAGTAAGAAGTTTTTGTGCTGTCACCTTTCCTACACCCTTCACGCCAGGGACATTATCTGCGCTATCACCTAAGAGCGATTGGTAATCGGTAAACTGATCGGGTCGAATGCCATATTTTTCAATACAAGCTTCTTCATCAATGCTCTTTCGCTTAATGGCATCAACCACCACAACCTTGCCATCATCAATCATCTGATAAAGATCTTTATCATGTGAAACGATACGTACCTTCATCCCCTGCTCTTTTGCCATCTTGGCAACTGAAGCAATCATATCATCGGCCTCATAGCCACTCTTACTCACTGTAGCAAAACCCATCTTCTCTACCCATTCGATAGCAATAGGCAGTTGCATTACCAACTCTTCAGGAGGCGCAGGACGATGCGCCTTATATTCAGGGTCAATCTCATTTCTAAAAGTGGGTCCTTTCATATCAAGGGCAAAGACAATATAGTCCGTATTATGTTCTTTTTCAACACTGGCAATAAAGTTTGTAAAACCTGTTAACAGACCCGTAGGAAAGCCTTCAGCATTTTTTAGCGGTGGAAGGGCAAAGAAACTACGGAAAAGAAATCCAAAGGTATCGATAATAGTTATAGTTTTAGACAAGAAAGCGTCCTTCAAAAAATTTTCTTAGTATAATAGCTTATGCCCAAAAGTTTAATGAAAAGATTTTCCTTTTGAATTTTCATTATGATATACTGCAAATATGAAACAGCTATGCATACTCTTTATTCCTTTTTTACTGCTTGCACAAAGCTACACCTTTTCTGGTAATAAAGACAATGTTGCCCAAGCTACCGCAGCGCTTATTCTAAAAAAAGCCTATGCAAAAGCAAAAATCCCCATTAACATCGTCTCATTTCCCTTAGAAGAGTCCTTGCAAAAATCAAACAGTGGCCAGAGCGATGGTGAGATTTCTCGTATCAAAACTATCACACAACGCTACCCTAATCTTCGTATTGTGCCTGTACCCCTGGTCCATGTAGAAGCCGCTGCCTTTAGTAAAGACACTTCCATTAAAATTACAAGATGGCGTGATTTAAAAGATTATAACTTTACCATTGTTAAAGGGGCTAAGTTCATTGAGAAAGCAACGAAGGGAATGGACAAAGAAATTGCACTCACCTTTAAGGAAGCCTTTGATCGTTTAAAAAAGCAGCAAACAGAGCTAGTTGTCATCCCTAAAAATGCCGCTATTTCACTTAGTTTACAAGCACAATATAAAGATATTAAAAAGGTGAGTTGTGTACTGGAGAAACTTCAACTTTTCCACTTTGTTCATAAGAAAAACACCCATCTTATTCCGCTTATCACCCCTATTTTAAAACAGATGAAAAGCAGTGGTGAGATAGAGTATTTTCGCCGTTCTTACCTCAAACGACTCACTCAATAGATTCAATCTTACTCATGGCCAGTGTAAACAGTTTGTCCATAAGCGCATCAAAACTGCTAAAATCATGTCGATGCTCAAAATCAGGAAGACGGTTTTTTATAAATTCCAATCGCTGTACAAGAGGTTTCTCATTTAAACCCTCAAAATACTTTTTATCCACGCCCTTATAGAGTCTAAAGCTATAAGCATTTCCATTTTCCTCTATAAAAAAACAGGCCGAGTGTCTTTTAAGTTTTGACTTTTTAAACTCAACTGTAAGCACCTGAGTTTTAGTAGAAAAGAAGCCTGAAAAGTTCATGTTTTCAACATAAGCATCAAAACCCTGTAGCTCTAAGGCCTGAAACTCTTTGTAAATAGCATTTAAAAAAAGCTTCTCAAGTACTTCTAAAGAGTGCTCTGAGATGATGTGAAGACGTATTGTATCGGCATAGATATTTTCATATTTTAATTTCATGCCACGATTATACAAGAAAAGACAGCTCTAAAATGCTAAAATTGCGTATGTCTGAACTAAAATACATTAAACATTATCCTTCCCACACCCAAGCACAGGTTCAAGAGCTCATCCAGCACGATAAACTAGCCGCCTACCTTCTTAAAAAGTACCCTAAAGCTCACGATATCAAAACAGACAAGGCCCTATTCTCTTACATTATGGCCTATAAAAATGAGCATATGAAAAAGTCAGACCCTCTTTCAAAGGCCCTTTATAATGGAAAGGTTCAAACCCTCAATGCCTTAGGTACACACCGATTTGTCTCCCGTGTTCAAGGAGGAAAACTTAAGGCTAAGAATGAGATTAGAGTAGCTCCCATCTTTAAAAATATGCCTGAAGAGTTTTTACGCATGATTGTGATACACGAGCTTGCACACTTCAAAGAGAAAGAGCACAACAAGGCCTTTTACAAACTCTGTGAGTACATGGAACCCAACTACCATCAACTCGAGTTTGATCTTAGACTTTATCTTACGCAGATGGATATGGGTGGTAAACTCTATTAGGCTATAATTGCATTTATGAATGCATACAGACAAAAATTTGAAACTTCTATCAAATCTACCTATTTTAAAAAACTCAAACCTGAACAACAAGACTTTTTACAGACAAAGGCCTTTGAACATCACTTCTCTTACCAGCAACTTCGCCTTATCATTGAGATGGCCAATGATTTTGAGATGTGGGGTGAGAAAAACATTATTGAGATATGGCCTGAGCATACTCATGCCAAGGTTATACTACAACGTATTACTAAAATATATAATGATGTCAAAGATAGACCTAAATCTTATGATGGTTTTGATCCTTCTATCTTACGCTCAGAGCAGAAATTCACCTTCCATACCAAAGAGAAAGAGGGCTTTGGTCTTGGAATGTGCCCCGTGGCCAGTGAGCAGACCCGCTGTTGTAATTTAATGACTCTAGATGCCGTGGAGAGCTGTGGTTTTGACTGCTCATACTGTACCATTCAGTCCTTTTATAAAGAGGAAAAGATCACCTTTGATTCAGGTTTTAAAGACAAACTCAAAAAAATAGAGCTCGATTCTAATAAGACCTACCACATTGGGACAGGTCAATCCTCTGATTCATTGATGTGGGGGAATAAAGAAGGGGTGCTTGAAGCCCTTTTTGATTTTGCAAGAGAACACCCGAATGTGGTCTTAGAGTTTAAAACTAAGTCCGACAATATCAGCTATTTTCTTGAAAATGAGGTTCCTCAAAACATCATCTGTACTTGGTCGCTAAACACCAAGACCATTGTTGAAAATGAAGAGCACCTCGCAGCCTCTTTAGACAAACGTATTGCCGCGGCCAGAGCCGTCGCTGACAAAGGTGTCATTGTAGGTTTTCATTTTCATCCTATTGTGGCCTATGACAACTACCTAATTGAGTATAAAGAGGTGTATGACACCCTGCTTAACACCTTTAGCCCTGAGGAAGTTTCGCTTATCTCTATGGGGACACTTACCTTTATTAAACCCGTTATCAATAAGCTACGTCAACGTAACTTTAACTCTAAAATATTACAGATGCCTTTTGAAAATGCAGCGGGTAAGGCCTCCTATCCTCTTTCTATCAAAGAAGAGATGTTTAAACATGCCTATGAGAGCTTTAAACCTTGGCATGATAAGGTCTTTTTTTACCTCTGTATGGAAGATCATAGTCTGTGGAAGAAGTGTTTTGGATATGAGTATTACACCAATGCAGATTTAGAACGGGCTATGGTCAGTTCGTATTGTCAAAAACTAGGTATAGAGTATATCTACTCTTAAAGATAGACTACGCAGTTTCGGCCCTTATCCTTGGCCTCATACAGGGCCTTATCCGCGCGCTGAACGATAGAATGCACCGTATCATCTTCACGACTTAGCGTGTAACCCACACTAATACTCAACTCACCAACCTGAGTAAATGTATACTGGTTAATGCTTTTTCGAAGGTGCTCACATACAGCTAAGGCACCCTCTTCATCTATCTCAACACACAGTAAGATAAACTCTTCACCACCCCAACGAATAGCCGAATCGTTCTGCCGGGTGGAACCTAAGATAAGTTCAGAGACCTCTACTAAAACTTCGTCCCCAACCTTATGTCCATACATGTCATTAACATCTTTAAAATAATCAATGTCAATAAATATACAAGCAAAATGATGCTTAACCCTACTCATACGTGCTAACTCATCTTCGATTAAAAGATCAAAACGTGCTCTATTATATAACCCTGTCAAGGCATCTCTTTGAGCTAACTCTTCTAAGTGTATCTCATCTCTAAAGGCTTTTCGATAAGAGCTCTCAAGAAGATAGGCCCCTAAAAATCCAAAAGACAAGGCGGCTGTACTCCAAAACAGATGCATAACAAGCCCATAAAAAGGAAAGTCTAAAGAGGAAAAAACAGAGATCATAAAGACAAAGCCTGCACTTATTGTTGCGGATGATAAACGCATCCCTGAAACGGTAAAAATCCAAAATATCATGAGGTGAAGTTCAGATACATAGGTATTATTCCACTCTAAAGCATCCCTTAAATAAACATTCATCAATGCTGCAAAAATTGGCGAGAGAAAAAGTAAGGTATCTGTATATTTGACCAATGTGTTTTTCGTAGCCAGATAACTAATGAAAAAAAGAGAAGGAGCAAGGATAAGGCCATGAATTTTCCAAGCAAAAGGGGAAAGCTCTGAAGGTGCAATCCAGCACTCAATCATTGCCATAACAATATACAGACTTGCCGTTAAGGCTAAAATGCAAGAGACTTGCTTAAGACGAGGTTTATCTCGCCAGCGCAAATAACGCTGCTCTAACACTTGTTCTTTAAAACTAAAATTTTGTTGATTAAAAAACTTCCATTTAAGACCTAAAGGCATGGTTAAAATCTAGTAATCACTTACAATACCAAGTTGTTCCATCACATTATCAACCACATCTTCAAGCATCTCATGATCATAACCTGCATCATGTGCTTTTCGCAGACCAAAGGTGATTGCTTGATCTGTAAAGGGACCATTGACTGGAGCAATGGTTTTAACGATATTAAGTGCTGTTGCGTACTCTTTAATCTCTTCAGGTGCTTTTTGATAAGTATCTGAAAAACGGATCATATCCACAAAATTCTCTTCAAACTTCCAGTGCTCAAAAATCGCTGCTGTAACGGTTGCTGTAGTCTCTTCAACATAAGAGAACTCCACTTGAGGGATGTTATTACTCGTCTCGATCTCTGACTTAAAGTTAAAGAGTAAGTCCTCTTTAATGATATCAGAGGCGATAATAATCTTTCCTGTCTCTTGTAAAAAGGAAGCGAGAAAAAGATTCTCCATCTTTTTTCTATCAATTTTTGAGTACCAGTTATGCATTAAAACGGCTTGTTGATTAGAGATATCTGCAAACTTTTCAGAAGTAATGCCATAAGGTTCCATATCCACGTTCAAAAGTTTTCTCACGGAGTTACCAATGGCAATAGAACGGGTCATACTCATTCCAAACAGAGAAACTGCCTGAGAAACATTTTTAATCTCTTTTCCAAAACAGTACAAAGGAGAGTTAGCTGCTTTGAGTAAGTTAGCAACAATCATTGGGTCTTTTTCAACAACACCGACTAAATCATTTATCGCTGCATCAGGGTTAGCACAAACTTGTTGCATCTCTACAATAGTTTTTGGCAAAGCCGGAAGGGATTTAATACTTTCAACGAGAGAAGATTTCATTTATATATCACTTTTATTAATTTATATGCCTTTATTGTAGCACTAATTTTTTATTTTTGATGTAAAGCCAGCTCTTTTTTCAAAAATTCGCCTGTGTATGATCCCATTTTTTCATAATCTTGTGCTAAATCCTCAGGTGTACCCACACCTACAATACGTCCACCCTTGGCCCCACCTTCAGGCCCCATATCAATAACATAATCCGCATTTTTCACCATGTCTAAATTATGTTCAATCACTAACACTGAGTTACCTAGGTCTACAAGATGATGTAGCACTTGGGTTAAACGGTTAACATCATCAAAATGCAGTCCGGTTGTTGGTTCATCTAAAATGTACAGGGTATTTCCCGTATCTTTACGACTCAACTCTTTAGAGAGTTTAATACGTTGTGCCTCACCCCCTGAAAGTGTCACTGCATTTTGCCCTAGTGAGATATAGCCTAGTCCCACATCATGCAAGGTTTGAAGCTTCACCTTAATCTTAGGTATGGCTGTAAAAAATTCAAGGGCCTCTGTCACTGACATATTTAAAACATCTGAGATCGACTTACCTTTGTATAAGATCTCTAAGGATTGCGGGTTATACCGCTGACCTTGACAAGAGTCACACTTGACCATAATATCTGGTAAAAAGTGCATCTCAATCTTAATCTCGCCCTCACCTTGACACTTCTCACAGCGTCCTCCCTTAACATTAAAAGAGAAACGTGAAGCCGTATACCCACGAATCTGAGCCTCTTTAGTTTTAGCAAAGAGGTTACGAAGTTCGTCCATTAACCCTGTATAGGTTGCTGGGTTAGAACGTGGGGTACGTCCAATAGGACTTTGGTCAAGATAAATCACCTTATCCAAACTCTCTAGCCCCTCAATTTCAACCCCTTTAACCTTCTTAACCTTTCGGGCATGGTTTAAGAGTTCACGTGCCACCGGTAGAAGGGTCTGTAAAATAAGAGATGACTTCCCTGAACCACTCACTCCTGAGACACACACTAGGTTATGAAGTGGGATTTTAACTGAAAGGTCTTCGATATTATTGATGGTCACATTTTTAATCTCTATCCACTCTTCTTGCGAACGTCGATGAAAGTACTCAATCATTTTTCGACCATACAAGTAATCTGAGGTGAGTGTCTTCGCCTTTTTCATCTTAGCAAGGGTTCCAGAAAAGATGACCTCTCCCCCGTATTTTCCAGCACCTGGTCCAATATCAACAATATGGTCAGCATGTTCAATGGTCTCTTTATCATGTTCAACAACTATGACCGTGTTCCCTTTTTCTTGCAAGGAGCGAAGGGTACGAATAAGCTTTAAGGTATCTCTCTCATGTAGACCAATACTTGGCTCATCTAAGACATACATCACCCCCGTAAGTCCAGAGCCAATCTGAGAGGCAATACGAATACGTTGCGCTTCTCCCCCTGAGATAGAGCGAGCATCACGCGAAAGGGAAAGATAGCCTAGCCCCACATCATATAAGAAGAACAGACGCTCTTTGACCTCATTTAAGATAGGCTCACCAATCATCTGCGTCTGAGCTGAGAAATGTGCAAAGTTTTTATCTTCTTTAAAAAAGGCATACGAATCTTCAATAGGCATACGAATTAGATCTTGAATTTTTTTACCCGCAACATCTACGCTTAGAGACTCTTTTCTCAGCCTGTTTCCATCACATTTTGAACAGGTCTTCTCACTCATATAGTCTTGAAGTTCTTTTTCATCCTTGAACATATCATAAGCAATCTTGGTAATACCCGGCCAAACACGTTTGATAGGATGGCCTTTCCACTCAAAAGGAACCTCATCAATGCTTCCGTGTAAGATTGCCTTTTTTTGATGCTCTTCAAGTTCTGAAAAAGGCTTGGTAATAGAGATCTTCTCATGGGCACAAAAGCCCTTTAAAAAGGTAAAGTAATACCCCTTATTAAAGCCATAAACAATCTTAACCGCACCCTTTTCAATGCTCAGGTCATTATCAATAATCTTTTCATTATCAAGGGCATAGCGAATCCCTAAACCATCACACTCAGTACATGCTCCCTTCGGCGAGTTAAAAGAGAAGGAAAGTGGCTCAAGGGGTTCAAAACTCACCTTACAATCATGACAGGCAAGGTGTTCTGAGTAATGAATCATCTTTTCAGCCAAGCCCACTTCTTCATGATTTAAGACCTCTAACTCTACCTCACCATAAGACTCCTTAAGGGCTTTTTCCACATCTTGTGCAATACGCTCTTTGTTATCATCTTTCATGACAATACGATCAATAACAACTTTAATGGTATGTTTTTTCGTCTTAGAGAGTTCAATATCCTCATCCAAGCGCGCCATAACCCCATCAATCATCGCCCGTACATAACCCTTGGCACGTAAAGACTCTAAAAGGTCTACAAAGGTCCCTTTTTTCTCGCGTATCAAGGGAGCGAGGATTATCACCTTTGAGTTGAGTGGAAGTTTTGCTACCTGCTCGATAATATCACTGGCATTCATCTGAGAGATAGGCTTTGAACAGATATGACAGTGTTGCTCCCCTACCCTTGCAAATAGTAAACGCAGGTAATCATAAATCTCTGTAATCGTTCCCACGGTGGAACGAGGATTTTTTGATGTTGTCTTTTGATCGATGGCAATAGCGGGTGTTAAACCCTCAATCTTATCTACCTCAGGTTTGCCAATCTTGTCTAAAAACTGCCTTGCATACGAAGAGAGTGACTCAATATAGCGCCTTTGTCCTTCAGCATAAAGCGTATCAAAGGCTAAGGTTGATTTCCCCGAACCACTCAGGCCTGTAAAGACGATAAGTTTGTTTTTAGGGATCTCTAAAGAGACATTTTTAAGATTATTTTCACGTGCGCCGGTAACTTTGATCATGTAAAGCTCCTATAAAGAAGATAAGATAAGACTAAGAGATAAAAACTCAACAGAAGCCGTTTTTGTAATACAGTTGAGCTTTTGTGGTTAAGAAAAACACCAAGGTAGACTCCAAAGAGTGAAGCCGCTCCAATGATAAGACCATCAAGATACTCAATATGCCCTGCTATAGAGATACTAATGAGACCTGAAAGCGAAGAAAAAACGACAAAGAACAGGCCTGCTGAAATGGCTTTTTTTAGTTCAAAATGTAAAAATCCCACCAAAATAGGAACGAGTAAAATAGACCCACCTACCCCAATTGAGATTGCAAAGACCCCTAAGACTGCTCCGATTACAAAAAGAACAAAGGGATGTGCCGTTTTACTTTCTTGATATTGAGCAGGAGAGTATGCCATTCTAGCTAAGGCAATACAGATAAAAGCCAAGAACACATACTCTAATAAGGCGGATGAAACACTCGCAATCACCCAACCACTCAACAAGGCACCTACAAAGCCACCTAAACCGATAGAAAGTACGGTATCAAAAGCTAAGGTTCCCTTCTTAAAGTTTAAAAAAGAGCCATACAGTGAAGAGAAGACCATCTGAACCACAGAAATACCAATGGCACTCTTAATATCATAGCCCATAAACAGGAGTATGGGGACAAGTATGGTCCCTCCACCAATGCCAAAAAAGCCAGAAAGTGTTCCTACCCCCACACCTAAAACAATCAATTCAATAATATTTATAATTTCTATGAGACTTACCTACTTTTTAGATGCTAAGTAAAAGCCCTATGTTCTAGACACAGGCCCTTATTCAGTTGTGGAATTGTACTTAATTTTGCATAATGAAGGCATTAAAATTTTGTATTTCATTCAAAGCCTTCTAAGCTGAATACTTTTTTGCTGCTTTTAAGTTGTATGGCGTAATAATGCTAGCTACCATTAAAGGAGAGCAGATGGATACAAGTACACTTAATCAACTCATACAAACAAGCGGCCTCATCTTTATTCCTATCATCTCTTTAAGCCTTGCCTATATCTACGCCAATAAACTAATCAAACACAAAAGCGACTTAGACAGAGAAATTAAGCTTTCTGAGGACCTTCTTTTTTACCATGCCGTGATTGAGAAGTATGAGACTTTAGCAAAGCATCATGAAGATGCCACCTTAAGACGGACCTACCGTGAAGAGGTCTTTAATGAGATTGGGTATACACCATCTCACTACTCTCAACCCTCTAAACTCAAAAAACGTCTTAGTGAAATGGGAAAGACGGATAAAAAATTTGAAAGAGCTATTAATAAAGTCCATAAAAATCTCTAGCTAAGGTTTCCATACTATGCTTCTTTTCTAAGTTTCATGGACAAGCTCATATTATTAAACTTCACTTAATCCATTTTACCTATAATATAACAAATAGCTCTATACATAATTTCTGACTGGGGACACCTTATGCTTTCAATCATTATCCAAGCTGCTGAAAATTTTCTACATAATCAAATTGAACTGACAACTAAGAAAAACCATGCTAATGAGACCTTACCTAAAGTGAGAACGGTAATTGCTTCTATTGATGTAACGATGGATGATGGTGAGACTAAAACTGTCTATCTTGGTTTTAATGAGGCACTTATTAAAGAGATTGTTTCTGTCTACCTTATGGAAGATGAAGCGGATGATGCCACCATGCAAGATATGGCCTTAGAGTCAACCAATATGATTGTGGGTAGTGCAAAAGTACTGGCTGAAGAAGCTGAAAAAGAACATTTTATGATAACAACGCCGGAGTTTAAGGCCATTGAAGAGTTTGATAGCTGTACGTGCAGTGAGATCTCTGTTTTAAACACTCCAAAAGACTCCCTTGTTATCGGTATTAAAGGATAAGGTTGAGCGAAGAAGAGAAAAAAACACTTGAAGAGGAGATGGCTGAAAACCGTCTTGATGGCCTTGATCTTAATGAAGATGTTTTAGAAGAACTAGCATGGATGGATTATGAAGGGCTTTTAGATATGGAAGTCGAGTTCATCGCTGACCTTGGCCAAACATCCTTAAGTATTAAAGAGATTCTTGCCCTTCAAAAAGGTTCTGTTATTGACCTTGCTAAACCCGCTGGTGAAAGTGTTGAAGCCTATGTAAACAACCGTATTATTGGTAAGGGTGAGGTCATGGTATATGAAAAGAACCTTGCTATTCGTATTAATGAGGTGCTTGATTCCACCTCAGTTATCTATTATTTATCAAAAGAGCGTTTATGAAACACCTTGCTTTACTGCTACTTCCTTTTTTACTTTTTGGCTCGAAGATTCTTTCGTATAATGTGTATGAACGTTCTAACCGTGTGGATGTTATGCTCACCTTTGACACCCCTTTTGAGGGGAAACTCTCTCAGGTTAAACAGAACAATAAGATCATTTTAAAGCTTGATGGTGCTTCCATAGAAGCCCCTAAGATTAAAAACATTAACACCTCTTATCTTCATAAGATGACACTCACGCCTATAGGTTCGCATACTGAGGTCATTTTACAAACCGCTTCAAGTGTAAATATGTCCGCGTCTAAAACCAGTGATGCTTATGGCTTAAGGCTACGCTTTATGAAGGCCAGTGCAAGTACTAAAGCCCAAGAAAAAAAGCCTAACCCTCTTTTATCTTCCTTTGGTGGTGTAGAGACAAAAGCTGCTGGCGAGTTTAATAATTCGTATGCTGTGGTGATTGCCATTTTACTTATTGGAATCATTATTATGCTCTGGTTAAAAAAGAAGATGGGGCCAACTACGAGTAAGGGAAAAACACCTTGGCTTTTTAAGGGTGCTTCTAAAAAAGAGGGAATTTCCGTACGCTTTCAAAAGCCACTTGATCCTAAAAACCGTGTTGCCATGCTTGACTTTGAGGGGCAATCTTACCTTGTTTTACTCGGAACTTCTAATGTTTTATTAGATAAATATTCTCAAGGCAAACCCGTACAGACACAAAATGACTTTGATAGAGTCTTAGATGACAACAAGGCTGAACTTGACTCATATCTTCAGCTTGACAATATCGATAATGAACCTTTACAGTCGTACAAAGACAAGGCCTCAGCCAATGCCTATGAGCTTGCTTAAGCTTCTAGGACTCTTTACAAAGACCCTTGTTTAAACTTATCAATCATTTACCTTTTTAAAGTATAATCCTATCGATTACATCATAAATACTCTTTTTTTGAGATTCCTATGGTAAAATAGTCTTTGTCGGTCTTTCATAAATGGATGTAAGGGTTTTAAAGGCTTTACAGTGTAGCTCTAGATGCACCAAAAAGCTTTTGAGCCCTTGCATTCATCTATGTGAGACTCTTAAAACTTCTACACAAAAAGTAAGGATTGAGATGGGCAAACAGTACAAGGTGCTTAGTGAACATGATATTGCCTTTATCAAAGAGCAAAAACTTTTTTATATCGCTTCTTGCTCTAGTAAAGAGGTCAACCTCTCTCCAAGGGGTTATGATAGTTTATATATTGAAAATAATCACACCCTCTATATGATCGATTTTCTAGGTAGTGGTAACCGAACGGCGCGTGATATTTCTCAAGATGGTGAACTCACCCTTCTTTTTAATGCCTTTGAAGGTAAACCCAAAATTTTACGCTGTTTTTGTAAGGGGGAATGTATCTTAAAAGAGACCCAAGCCTTTGAAAGCATTGCTCCCTATTTTAATGAAGATATGTCGGCTATTCGTCATATATTTAAGTTTAATATCTACGCAGTTGAAACAAGTTGTGGAATGGGCGTTCCCATCATGCACTACCAAGAAGATAGAGAAGAGGTCCGAGATTACGCTGTGAATATGGCCAAAGAGAATAAGTTTGATGCGTATGTCCAAGACCATCTTATCCCACCTGATTTAACTCAGGTTTAAAGTCTTGAAAATGGATGCTAAATTATGTATAATCAAACAATACCCTATCAAAAAGACAACTAAATGAATATGAAAACATTACTTTTAACACTTATCTTACTCCTTTCAAGTCAAAGTCTTTATGCTAAGGCACAAAAAGAGTACGACTTCTTACTCAAAGCCAATGATACTACCTCTTTTATGAATTATGAGTTCCATAATCTAGCCTATGAAGCAGCGATGAAAAAAGATTATGAAAATGCCTACCGTATCTATGCTAAACTCGCTAACAAAGGTGATGCAAGAGCTGAATATAATATCGGGATGATGTACATGAAAGGTCTTGGTGTAGAGCGTTCTAAGATGGATGCTTATAAGTGGTTACGCCGTGCTTCTAAACACGGAAATGAAGAGGCTACGCTCTATTTTAAACAGATGCACGAAAGATACGCAGCTAAGGCAGAGGAGAAAGAGGCAAGGCTGGCTAAAAGAGAGAAAGAAGCCCTTAACCTCAAAGAGGATTCCACTAAAAAAACAAAAACAGTAGAAGAAAACACCTCAAAACTGAACAAGGCACCCTTAGCTGAAGTAAAACCTGTCATTAAAACAAAGCCTGTCCCTGTGAAAGCAGTAGAAAGTACACAAGAGAACTCTTCTACCCTTATCTACATCGGTATTGCTTTACTTGTCTTTATTATCTCTCTTGCTATCTTCTTTTTAAAGCGTCCCTCAGAATCTGAGAATAAACGTAAAAAAGGAAAAGAAGAGGCTCCAGTAGCCCAAAACAGTTTGGCCTATAAGGCGCAAGTGTATGATATCACCTATGCCCATGTAACGGATTATCATAATGCGCTTCTTAAGCAGGTCAATATGGGCCAGATTAAAGCCGACAAACAAAAAACGCAGATTTATTATATGTTTATCTATGGGATGATTGACTATTTTTGCCAGCTTGAAAAACTCCCAGATACTGAACAACGTCGTATTTTTAACACCCATATGGGACAGCTTGAGGGAAAAGAGAATTTAACAGCTATTACACAAAGTATCTTAGAGGGACAAAGAGATGCTTCGATGTATCATTACCAAGCGGCAGGTGGAATATCGGCTCAAGCTTGGCATGAGAATAAGGCGGCGGATGCTCTGTCAATGCTGAAGAAAGTGTTGACAGAGAAACGGCATTAGTTTTTAGTTTTTAGTTTTTAGTTTTTAGTTTTTAGTTTTTAGTTTTTAGTTTTTAGTTTTTAGTTTTTAGAATGCTTGTTAATTTAAGCTTAATATTAACTTTGCTTAGGCCTTGGTGGTATTATTGAAGAAGTCAATCATAATTTGTCTAAAGACATCAATATCAGTAATGCTATTTACCTGATTTCTTAAGTTAGAAGCACCCTTTAATCCCTTACAGTAAGTATGTATATGTTTTCTAAACATTACCACTCCATGCGCCCCATAAAATTCTACCATAGAGTTATAATGCTCAAGTACAATCTCTTTTTTAAGTTCTATGGAGACTTCTTGTTCACCCGTTTTAAGTTGATGAAAAATCCAAGGTTGACCAATGGCACCACGTCCTATCATTAAACCATCGGCTTTGGTATGATTGAGCACCCATTGTGCCTTTTCATAATCGGTAATATCCCCATTGGCAATCACAGGAATATTCACGGCTTCTTTTACCTCTGCAATCGCGTCATAATCTACTTCAGCCTTAAATTTACCAGCACGAGTACGTCCATGAACCGCAATAAAATCTGCTCCTGCATCTTCGACTACCTTAGCAATCTCAACATGATTTTTCTCAGAAAATCCTAAACGTACCTTCACTGAGGTGTATTGCTTATTTGAAGTCTCTTTAATTGTTGTGATAATGCGACCCATCTGATCCAAGTCACGTAGCAGTGAAGAACCTGATCCCCCTCCTGTTACCTTAGGCACAGGACAACCACAGTTAAGATCAATGGCGTCAACACCTTCTTGCTGATTAATCACTTCTACCGCTCTTTTAACGATATCCACATCTGAACCTGCAATCTGAACCGAGTAAGGATCTTCAATGGCATTTTTTTCTAACATCTTCATTGATTTAGCCGAGTTATGCTCCAGTGCATTCGAGCTTACCATCTCAGAGATAGTAAGATCTGCTCCAAACTTTTTGGCCACATTACGAAAAGGAAGGTCTGTATATCCTGCTAAAGGAGCCAGAACATAAAGGGTTTTATCAAAAGAGATTTTAGAATTCATTATTTACCTGTGTCGCACCCACAAGAAGGTTTCAACCCGGATGCACTCTATTTTTATTTGAAATTTTATCAAAATTCTTCTGCATGCAAGGTAAATTTATTTTCTTAATATTTTATATAGCTATAATACCGATAATAAAATGTACCCTCCAAAAAGAATAGTGGGTACAAATCAAACTAAGGAAACATTTTATGGGTAGAGCCTTTGAATATCGAAAAGCAGCCAAAGAAAAACGTTGGGGGAATATGTCACGTGTATTTCCAAAACTTGCAAAAGCTATTGAAAAAGCAGCAAAAGAAGGCGGTGGCGAACCCGAAATGAATCCAAAACTCCGTACGGCAATTCTTAATGCCAAAGCGGAAAATATGCCAAAAGACAACATCACAGCCGCCATTAAACGTGCCACGGGTAAAGATGCTAAGGATATGATGGATGTTATCTTTGAAGGTAAAGGACCGCATGGTTCTATGTTTATCATTGAGTGTCTTACCGATAATAATACACGTACCGTCGCTAATGTTAAAAACCCTGTGAATAAAAACAATGGTGAGATGTTAAACAAGGGTGCCCTTGACTTTATGTTTACGCGTAAGGCGATTTTTGAGTTTAAACTGCCTGAAGGTGCGGATGTTGAAGAGCTTGAGATGGAACTAATTGACGCCGGTCTTGAAGAGTTAGAAGAAGAAGGTGGTGAGTGCATCGTGCATACTGACTACGCGGACTTTGGTAACATGAACTCCAAGTTAGAAGAGATGGAAGTAGAGATGACAAAGGCGACCTTAGAGTACATCCCAAACACGCCTATCTCAGTGAGTGATGAGCAGATGGAGGATATCCGTATCATCTTAGACAAGCTTGATGAAGATGATGATGTTCAAGCTGTTTATACTAATATCGAATAAATAAACCTCCCCTCCCCTTTAGCAATTGAATGCTAAAGGAGGTCATTAGACTTCATATCTTAAAAACAACCCAAGCTTCCTCCCTCATTATCCTTTAACATGGGCTTTTAAGTGAATTTACACTACCATTTCACACAAATTTTCTAAAGGAAAAGCATCACCTTATGGATACATTGATAAAGATAGCTTTTAAAGTCAGCCCCGCACAAAAAGAGAAGATAGACGCTAGAGTCTTTGAGAATGGCTTTGATGACCTAAGTGTTTACCTCAAGGTGGCAGCCTTAAAGACACAAAAGTTCACCCCTAGTTCAGCGGGTATGAGCGAGGGTGAGCCCTCTATTGAGTTAAGTTTTAAAGCCACCCAAGCTCAGATTGAAAAAATTGAAGCTAACTGGCAAGAGAGTGAGTGCAAGGACTTGCAGAGTTATTTGCAATATGTTAGCTTACATGCAGTGATGACAGCCGTCATAGAAGTACGCTCTAGCGGTGGGCTAGATGACATGTTAAGCCGTATCGTCAAAAATAAAAACCTAGATATCAAATAAGAAGCAGAGAAAAATTATGACAGAAACTGAAAAACTCGTAAAAGCCAATATTGAAAAACATAAACAACTTGAAGCAAAAGTAGAGTGGGATGAGTCTGCACTTAAAGAGGCGCAAGATAATATAGAGTTTGTCAAGAAATTCAAAGAAGCACTTTCTGAAGACCTCTTTGGGCAAGAACAAGCCATCAATATTGTCGCTAACAGTATGAAAACCTCGGTTAAAGATGAGAAGGGGCCTAAGTCTACTTACCTCTTTTTAGGCTCACCTGCAACCGGTAAGAGTTATCTTGCTGAACTTATGGCTAAGCACCTTCCAAAATATAGACTAATGAGCTTTGATATGACCCAATATCACCAACAAAATGGAGGTGAACTCTATGGTTATCCTGCAGGCTGGAAAGGCTATGGAGTTGGTCAACTCACAGGTTTTGTCCATCGAAACCCTAAGGCCGTTATTGTATTAGATAACTTTGAAAAATGTGATAACATCATCCAAAACAACCTCTTTTCTATCTTCGAGGGTGGAAAAATGCGCGATGCTTGTGGTTGGGATAAGATCACTGATGAGCCGTGTAATGAAGATCCTGATATCATCTATAATGATGAAAATGCGAACTATATGGTGGACTTTACAGACGCAATCTTTATCATTACGACCAGTGTGGGTAAGGAGCTTTATTTAGATTACCGTTTTAAAGACTTAGTGCAAAAAGATTATATTCAAGCGGAGTCAATGATTCTTGAGGCAATTAAACGTGAGAAAAAGCGCGAAAGTCGTAGTGGTGGTATTCAAGAAGCCATCGTACCTGAGCTTGTATCACGTTTTTCTAAGGCCAATATTGTCTTGTTTAATAAGCTTGAGTATGATGCCTTTGAAAAGATCTCTAAGCGTGTCTTTTTTGAGTTTAAAGAGGAGTTTTTAGAGCAGTATAAAATTAACTTTGTTGTGGGTAAAAACTTTGATAACTTCTTAACCATTCAGATGCTTAACTTTGCACCTGAGCTCGATGCTAGACGTTTAAAAGAGAAGGTAAGTGCGTATTTCTTTAACCGTGTTACTGAGTTCATGCAAGACTCTAACAAACCAATTATGAGCTTTAAAGAGATTAAGGTCACCCTTTCTAAAGAGGCGGTGAATTTTATTAAAGATAGAATTAGCCCTCTGGTTGAAAATGAGACCCTTGTACGTGAGCTCTTTAGAAAAAACACAACCCTAGAGATTGATGACAGTTTTAGCCATAAAAATGGCATTATCACCTATAAGGTTAATAGCTGTAAGCTCTCTCAAGTGGTTAGAATTAAAGACTTCAGTGATGATGGTTTGGTCTTTGACATTCCCAATGTCTCTTTTGATGATATTGCCGGCCATCACAAGGCAAAGCAGCGTTTAGGCGAGGTAATTAATTTCTTTAAAGAGCCTAAACTTCTTGAGAGTTTTAAGATTGAACCACCTAAAGGAATGTTACTTTATGGCCCTCCAGGTACGGGTAAAACCATGTTAGCCAAGGCCTTTGCTAAAGAGGCAGAACTCCCTTTTATCTCGACCACGGGTCTTGAACTGCTTCAGCCTGAAAAGACCAAGTCTATCTTCACGCGGGCTAAGGCCTATGCTCCGGCTATTATCTTTATTGATGAGATCGATACCATTGGAAAACGTGATGGTGAAAATGGTAGAGAGGTACCGATTAATAAACTCCTTTCAGAGATGGATGGTTTCTCCGGTAGAAAGGGTGAGGATATCTTTGTTATTGCGGCAACCAACTACAAAGAGAACATTGACCCTGCTATCATTCGACCGGGTCGTGTAGAGATTCACATTGAGATTAACAACTTAGATAAAGATGCAAGACAGTACTTCTTAGATAAGCTCATCACAGAAAAACCGACCAGTGGTGAGTTTGATATGAAAAAACTCTTAATGTACACCACTGGTTTTACAGGTTCTCAACTTGAGATGCTAGGAAAAGAGACGGCTTTTTACTGCCTTCGTCACGCCCTGCCTTATATCACCCAAGAAATCTTAATCAACCAGATCAACCGCATTAAGTATGGAGACAGACCATCGTACATCTCATTAGAGCAGATGTTTGAAGAGACGGCTATTTATGAAGCAGGACACGCGGTTATCTCCAAAATCCTTATGCCTCACCTGCCAATCGAGCATGTGAGTTTAACGCCAAGAGACAATAATGAGCACTTTATTGCCAGCACCTATAATGATGTTCAAGAGAACATGACCGTCAAAGACTTTAAAAATAAGATCTGTATCTCACTTGCAGGACGTACGGCTCAGATTAAACAGTTTGGCGATATTGATGGAATGGATACAGGGGCTTCTAATGACCTTCAACAAGCCACACGCGATGCCTATACCGCGATTGCTCATTACGGAATGGACAAAGAGGTAGGCTGTATCAACCTTAATGGTGTCATTGATGCTAAGGCGAGCTCTTTACATGCTAAAGACACTGAACATTATCATGATAAAATTGATGAGGCCCTTCAAAGATGGATGCAGATGGGTGAAGAGTGTAGTACGGTTTTAGTTAATGAGTATTGGAACCTTATCCAAGAGCTTTCTAAAAAGCTACTAGAGCAAGAAATTATCTATGAAGAGGAGCTCAATGCCATCATGGCTCCTTATTGCTAAGGCCTACTAAAAGCGCCTTAACTAAGTAGCTTAGCCTACTTGTGGGGCAGTTTGTGAATCCCACTTAGTAATATGTTGAATATACCACTTCTTGAAATCTTTTTCTAAAAAGCCTAAGACCTCTTTTGGTCCCTTAAGCACTTCCCAACGTTTGTGAAACTTTGCCAGTTTTTTACGCATTAAATCATGGTCACTTTTATGCATTTGCATGTCCGTATACGCACTTTGTTCCATCATATCTTCTTCTGTTTTAAAGTGCGTCTCTACCTCGGCAATAAGTGTCGTAAACAACTCATCTACCTTCTCAATATCTTTCTCTTTTAAGGCCTCATAAAAATTATTAATCACTTCTAATTCATCTTCATGTAACATATTCATCATAGCGTTTGCTACTTCTTGTACCTCATGTTTTTCAATTAACATTCTCTATCCTAAGGTGTGGTTTTAATGATGACATTATAGCTATAAAGCCCTAAAAAATAAAACAATTCCTTCAATCAAGGTATAATACGACTAAGAATTAAGACCCTAGTTCCCGTACAGGTATCTTTAGATGAAGGTAAACATTATGATGACACAAGATCAACTTCCTATGGTAGCCATGCCCAGTATGAATGACACCCACTTAGAGGAGATGCTGCTGATTAACCGACTTGAAACAGCTGCTAGCAATTCTAATGTGCAGGCCGTAAGACAAAGTTTAAAAGAACTTCAAGAACATACACAGATGCATTTTGATGATGAAGAAGATATGATGGAAGAAGCGCTGTTTCCTGCTTATGAAAGGCATAAAGGTGAGCATGACAGACATCTACATGAACTCCAATCTATCATTGAATATTTTGATAAACATGAAGACACCAAGGCCATCAATGCGTATATAACAGGGAACCTAATCCCTTGGCTTATTAACCATATACAAACAATGGACACCATCACAGCGCAATTTTTAAAATCAGGGTTTTAAAAGAAGGAAGGGAGAAACAAATCGTTTCTTAAAGAAAGGGGTTTAAACTTCTTCGACTAAGCAGCAAAGGGTATATCCCTCTTTTTTAGCCTGTTCTTCGACTTTTTGCGCCTTTGTTTCTGCTATCTCGAGAATGTACCCTCCACAAAAGCCTTCGCCATCGGTCACAATCTCATGCGCAATGGCCTGAGCATCTTCTCTATTTTTATGAAAAATATGCATCAATACCCTTACACAAAACTCCCATGGCACATACTTGTCATTAAGTATAGTGACAAAATACATCTTTGTTGTATTGGCGCGCATGTCTATATAGGGCTTGATTGTAATAGGCATATTTTTCCTGTATTGTAATATTTAATACCCTAACATTATAGTCTAAAAAAGGTTTTATCCTACTTAAACCTTATCTTAGGCGCTTCTATTAAAAATTCTTGATGCAAGGAGCGTTTTTTAGCATGAATCAGCTCAATAAGCCTTTGTAAATACGCCTTATTACTGTTAAGTTTAGGATACTTCTTCAAATGTAAAAAGTAATCCTCTTGATTGCCTTTTTCAAGCAGGGCTTCAATATTTTCAGGAATAAAAAAACGCGAACGTTCATTCGCTAGACGAGGCAAGACCTCATGCAGGTAGATGTGTATCCCTGCCAAATCAAAATCACCATAATGGATATACTCATTAAAGGTTTTTGAAAGCAGTTCTAGCGCGTATTTATTACGATACACAAAAACTTTTTCACTTTCATCATCAAAAAGATAAGCTTGCTTAGCAATAGAACTCAGGTTTTCAAAATTTTCAACACCTACAATCACCGTCTTTTCATCAAAGTGTAACTTCGCATTTTTATGCACAAAAAAAGTGCTCATATCAGGGGTATAAAGCTTCACCTTCTCATCATTAATGTAGATATCCACAAGTTGATAACTTGCTAAATATACGCCTGCTTGCACCTGTGTTTTAAAACTTTTAGTATCACTGCTTGCTTGGGCCATACTTGCACGAGAACGTTTAGGATCAAGACCACTTTGAACATAGGCTTCTAAGTCATGTACCCCTATGGATTGTAGGTATAGCTCTAATTTATACTCACTTAAGAGTAAAATCTTTGTCTTCTGTCCACGTACTTGAAGATGAACGACACCCTCATCAATCAACTCTTTGAGTTTACTGCTCTGTTTAAACTCACTACTATTGAGTGCCTTCTCTTGCTTAAGTTTTAACAACTTCTTAGCAAGAGCAAGGTTAATCATGACTGCGATACCAATTTACGCACTATGGTCTCATGACGCGCATTCGTGGAGAGCATATACAAGCGTTTATAAGTAGAGACTAACTTCTCATCGGGTGCCCCATTCACAAAACGTATCTTTTTATTATTCGCATAAGCAATAAGCTCTTTTAAATACGCTGGTGAGAGAATACCCACCTCATCTAAGATACAGTGAAAATAGACGGATGCCTCTTTTTTAGAAGACTGTTTTCGTGCAAGAGAGAGCATGGCGATATTAACCATTGCCTTTACCATAACATCCGTTCCATTGGAGCCAATTCCATCCAAAGAAGGAACAAAGCCCGTATCATTTCCATTCTCAACCGCTCTAAACTCTAAAACAAAACTCTCATCTAAGGTTAAGGCATCCGCCTTATCTTCACTTAAATGTAAGGCTAACTCTTCTAAGTATTTCAAGGCTTTTTTATTAAACAGCTCACTCTCTTGTTCTGAAAAGAGGTTAATCTCATTTCCATAAGGATGTTCCTCCACCAAAAGACCAATAGCCTTTAAAACATTTAACAGCAGGTTATCTGACTCTTTATAACGTAACTCAATGGCGCGAATCACCTTAATACCTTGTAGGTCTTGCAGGGTTTTGTTAATGCGTGAGACTGTCTTAGAGATATCCCCTTCTGCCTTAAGAAGCTCATTGATTTCTGAACTTAGATGGCGAATCGTCATACTAAACTCTTTGGCGACTTGTTCTTTATAGGTCTGTATCTTATCTTCAAGTACAAAGGTTTTAAGGGCATTAGCCGATGTTAAGATAGCCTCATCTGAGTCTGAAGTAGGCCCATAAAGATTAAAAATATTATGCAAACTAATAGAAGAAAAAGCCTTATTTAAGTGCTTTCGCAACTTATCTTTAGAGGTATTATGTTCATATCCTAAGTCTCGTAGCTTGTTAATCATATCGGTAACACTGGCATCATCTGACTCAAGGGTAGAGCCTTCAATATGGCTGCTAAGCTGTGTATACAGACTCGTCTCTTTAAACAAGAGATACTCTTTAAGATCTTTCTTTAAGGTATTTAACTCCGACATTACCCCTTCTAATGCTTTTGATAGTGCTGATTTTTTATCCTCAAAACTCTTTTGATATTGGAAAAAGTCTTTTTGTTTCTCTTTAATTCTTTCTCGAAGTTTTTCTAAGGCCTCAACCTTTTCATCTAAAAGAGAGAAGATACGTTTTTGATCTATCTCATATTCAGTAATAAGGGTTTTAAACATCTCTATTTTTGAGAGTTCACTTTTTTTACTATTTAGGTCTTCTTGGTATTTTTTAAGCAGATTTGGATCAACCCCACCCTTAATTAAGGCTGCATCCTCTTCTTGTTTAATTGCTGCAATCTTGGTGTCGCACTCTGTTTTAATACTTTCTAACTCACTGTTTTTTAGCGCAAGGGCATCTTCTTTCTCTTTGAGTACTAAAGCTTGTTTTTGAGATATACTCTCTTTTATTTTTTCAAGTTCATCCTTAATGCTCTGCTTTAAAGCTTTTTCATCTTCTTGCAGAGAAAGGTACACCTTCTCTTTTTGCTGCTTAGCTTCTTTTGCCTCTGATAAGGCCTCATCTTTTTTCTTTGCCGCAAGGTTTTGTAAGCTTTGCAGACTTTCAGCTAAAAAAAGACTCTGCTGTTCACGTTTAGGCAGGGAACGTAAATGTTCGTCTATCAGTGTATTCAGTCGACCCTGTTCTCGTCTAAGCGCATTAATAGCATTACGTGTCTCATTTTCCACCTCCTCTTTTTGCGCCTCATTAGCGGCACTCATACGCTCTAATCGATCTTGTGAGGCTTGTAAGGAGATGGAGATAGAAGAGCTTTCATAAGCTTGTATATCTAAGCCACTTGTATCAAGTTTTAACCCTAAAAGGCTCTCATTTGACTCAATAAATGAGGGGTTTAAATCTTGTGCATATAAGATTTCATCTTTCAAAAGCGCTGCTAATGTAGCTGTGTTTTTAAAATCATGTTCTTTCATAAAACCAAGCACTGAGGCCGCATTAAGATTTTTACGTTTTAACAGCTCTTCTATCTGCCCTTTTAAAGTAGCCGTCTCTTTTTCATGTTGATGTAAAAGGTTTTGAAGTTTATACTCTTTGGACTGCTCTGCTGAAAAAATCTGTTCCGCTGTTTTTTGCAGTTGTGACTTTGCAAGTTCTAGTTCAGAGCTTTCTGATTCAAAGGCACGTACCGCCTTATAATGTTCATTTTTAGCCTGTTCTATCTTCTCTTTATCAAAACTCTTATCTTGAATGATTTGCTCTTGAGAACTTGCCGAAAATGCCTCTTCTTTTGCTTCTAAAAGCTGTTTAGATAGGGCTTCAAGCTTGAGGTCTGAGGCTTGTCTATATTGAGAAATCAAGCTCTGTTCTTCTTGCATTAAAGTGGCATTTTTATGGTTAAAATCCTCTTGTATCTGAGTACTATCAGAACGCAGTTTTATCTGCTTATCATGAAAGCTTTTAAGCTCTCTTTCACGCATGGCTTCAAACTTTTGCGAGAGGCTTCCTTGCGAATCCATCAGCTTACTTAATTGAGACTCAAGGGCTAGAAGTTCATCTTCTAAAAGCGGCTTTTTCTCCCACTGGGCTAGCTTCTTATCAATCTGCAAACGTGCATACTCTGCCTTTTTTGAGTTTGCCTCTTCAATTTTTCTTTCTAAAACACCCTCTTCTTTAATATCTTCATCATGTTCGTCTTTATACGCTGACTCTGCTTTAGTATAAGCATTTTCTAAGTCATTGAGTTGCTGATTTAAGCTAAGGGAGTTTTGCTTTAAGGTCTCTAGTTTCGTCTCAGCATCTTTCGTATTCGCTCCTAAGCCTTGTGCGATGGCATGAAGTTCAGCACTTTGTTCTTCATACAACCCTAAGCTTTTAACCGCCTCATTAATAATAGGGGCATTTTTACTAAAAGAGCTAATATCATCATACTGCACTCTAAAGGCGTCAATATTGCGGCGCATCTGGTTAAGGTCTATGGGTTCAAAGCCACTAATGCTCGAGACCAACGATTTTTTAATGGAACCTGCATCGAGTTTGGAGTTAATAAAGACATTGGAGAGGGTTTTAGCTATCTGTTCGTACTCACTATTGGCCGTAAAAAAGCTAAAGTGTGAAAGCTTTTTATCTTGTCCATACAACACAGAACGGTACTCTTTAGGTGAGTTTAAAACCGCAGAGAGTTCATACTCTTTTTCAAGCAGACGCGTCCACAACTCTTTAGGCTCCAAGGCTCGGTTACCTTCAAAGAAAAGTTCTTTCATCTCCTCTTTGTTGCGCTCAATAGCAAAACGGTACTTCACACGAAGCCCCCCTGCCTTGTAGACAATGGCGAGTACATTTGCATGTTCATTTTCAAAGCGATACACCAGATAAGAGTTAATTGATTGAAAATAGTACTCTTCAAAACGCTTTTTCTTTCGACTAATGCCTAAATGTTCCGAGCGACCTGCTCCATAAAAATATAAGATAGAACGTAAAATCGTTGTTTTACCCGCGCCATTTCCTCCGGAGAAAAGGGTGTTTTCTGCTACGTCTATCTGCGCAAAAGGCAGGGTTGCCGAATTGATAAAGGTGACCTCTTTTAACTGATTCATTAGGCTTCCTCTCCTTGTGTAGCACTCACTTGTATGGCATTTAAAAAGGTCTCTATGTAGTGGTAAGAAGAGAGAACGATATAACGTTCTTCATGTTCATCTTCTAAGGCCATAAACCCACCCTTTTTAAACTTCTCAAAAACCTTAGCACATTGGGCGTGTAGGGTTTGAGGCTTGGCAATATTTTTAAGTCTATCAAGCCTGTCTTTTAAAACAACATTTGATCCCACTGCCTCACTAAGATCACTTACCTTGACGCGAAAGCCTACTCCAAATGTAGCAGAAAACTGTAACATCAACTCCACTAAGTCGATGTACTCTAAGATCATATGTAACTTATCTTCTGTTTGTGAGGAAGAGAGCTCTTTTGAAAAGTAAAAATACCCATCTTCACGTATGAGGTAAAAACCCAAGTGCTCAAAATAATCATAATGCGCACCAAATTCGCGTTCACAGGCTTGGTGCAGGTCACGTTCTGATCGTAAAGGAGAATTTTCACAGATAAAATTTCCGCGCGATAAGATCTCAAAGATCTCTTTGGATTGTTTAGGGAAGTTCATGCATATCTCGCTTTGCTCTAATTTCTAAATATTCGTACTGCTGCGTCTTTAGGCGTTTATCTAAAAACTCATAATCATTCTCATACATTAAGGCCAATTGACAATATAGGCTTATCTTATCTTCTAAACTCTGATCAAACGTAAATTCCTTAGCATCAATAAAACTAAAAAGATCCAGATCAGAGTCCATAAATTCTTCATGAAGTGCGTCCGTATCGACCATAAACTGCGCCTCTTCTTGAGCATCAAAATAGGCCTCATCAATAGCCTCTGCCTTGGCTACAGTAATATGGGGTGCAGGAAGGGTGTGTTTTAGTTTAGTCACCATCTCATCAAAACCAAACTCATACACCTCCTCGGTGTCTAACAGGGTTGAGATACGTTGTGGTTTAGACATAAACAGTGGGGTCGTTTCCGTCTGTAAAAGGCTTAAAAGGTTGGTCTTCTCTTTAATTTCTAAGGCCGACTTCATCTCTTTAAGCTTAATAATGTGCTCAAAAAAGTGCTGCTTGTGCAGGGTCTTATTAATATACTCAATTACTTGCTTTTGAAGTTCAATCAGGGAGACACGGAGCTCTCTTAGTCTTACTTTTAGACGCAGTGACAAAAGCACACTCTCATGTGAGGCGACAGTATTAAAAAAACTCTCTTCATTACTAAGGGCTTTTTGCACTTTCTGTTCAATATGCATTAATTTATCAAGTTTCAACTTGTAGTGTTCAAGCTCTAAAATCTTGTTTTTGTGTGAGCTTTGCGTCTTATAGGTGAGGCCGATATGCAGTTGTAATAAAGAGAGGTTTTTTAAGATAAGGTTGGGTATCTTTTTTAAAATACGTTTGATTTTAGCGAGGTAACGCTCGCGTGAATGCTCATTATCTTTTTCGTTTTGATACAGCTCAATGTTGTAGCGCAGGTTGATGAGCAGCTCATCCACATCACCAATCTCAACGTCTTCATTCGTCTCTAAAAACTCTTCAAAAAAGCTCAATACCCGTTCATCAAGTTCGATATTGCCATCGCTTTTAGACAGTACCTCAGCATTAACAAGGAATTCTAACTTCTCCTCATGAATCACAGAACTGAGTTCATGCTCACCCACAAGGCTGTTTCGCTTCTCAAAAAGCGACTCAAAGAGTTTACGCTCGCTGTAAAGAAGTGATAAAAGTTGTTTAATATCAGATATCAATCTAGGCTACTTTTTTTTCTTATTTTATCCAAGTGCCTTAAATCTAAGGTAAATCAAAAAAAATTTCTTAATCAACAAGCTTGCCCCACCCCTCTTTATTCACATACTCTTGTAAATTTTCAGGCCGATAATGTGCATCACCCTCCCATCTTAACTTAACAGAACTGTGAATAAGCACCTCCGTTTTATTATGTTTAATTTCTCTATAAAACTTCTTTTTAATGCGGTAAAAGGAGCGTCTTGAGTTATGAATCTCAGAGCGTGGATCCATTTTCATGGCCTGTGCAAGATGCTCTTCTGTTTGTAAACCTGCCTTCAAACTCTCTCTGGCCATCCAATCGAGCGTATAATCTGAACTAAGCGCTACGCCTTCATCCGCCTTATACCCACCTCCTATATCACTATGGGCCCCACTAAACCAGACCTGTTGTAAATCCATATTTTCTTTTTGATCCCATATAGTCGGTGCAAAATCACTTCGATGTTCATCAATGGCTAAGGCGTGGCGGGCAATACTTACATTTGAGCCTATCTTTGTATCGTAAAACTCATCCTTATCCTCAAAGAGGCCTAAAAAAGAGATTGGAATGCCCATCGCACCTACTGTATCCCAGACCCCTACAAAGTGTACCTGTTTTAAAGTATGCGAATGTGCCTTCCTAAAAGCAATCGACTTTGCCCCTCTTGGTGCCCAAGTAGAAGAAGATTTTTTATAATTATCAAAGGCTTGCTGCAAAAGTGAAGCCTCTGCTCTTTTAACTATCCCACAATTGTTAATCAAACCACACAAAGCACGTACCGTGTAGGCCCCGCGTGAAAACCCATACAGGTAAATCTCATCCCCATCTTCATAATTTTGCACGATATAACGGTAATCATCCATAATATTCTTTTGCAACCCCCTTCCTGTAACACCCCCTACCGCAGCATCATAATACGAACCCACACCCCAATCATAAAAGACCTGTTGAGCGACTCCATCTACTGCTACAGGCTTAATCGCGCGTGCAAACTTAAGCACATTACTTGCCACATCTTTTTTGAGGTTTTTCTCAGGCCGGTTCCATGTTCCATCTGCACAAATCACAATTCGTTTCATTTTTTATCCCAATTTTTTGATATAACCTCATTATAGGTCTTCAGAGCTTAAAATCTAAACTTGATTACAGTAAAACGACAGAGAATTTAAGTTAAGATGGCACTTTCAAATGAGGATTTATTATGCAAGATGTCTTACACAGCTTATCAAAACGTCGAAAAATCATGTTTTATATCTTGCTTTGCATCACCCTCTTAGCCCTCATCATAGACTACTTTTTTACCATTCCCGTCACCTCTTATTTTGGTAAAGAGAACAATATCTATATTGTCTATTTTCTTATCAGCTATAAACTCATAGAACTCTTTGTCTTGTACCTTATCTTCTACCGTCGTCATCTACATAAACTCACCCATGAGACCCATAGTAATGAACTACTCGCAAAGTTTGAAAAAAATGCCAAACGCTTTTTTATGCTTGTGCCTCACGGCTCCACTATCTTTGCCATTATCTCTTATAAACTTACGGCTAACATCTTTATCTTCTTACTCTTTATGCTTATCGCCACCATCACCCTCTTTTTAGTCAACCCTCATAAACACAATTCCTAACCTTATAACTATACCCTTACTTAAGCATCCAATTCTCTTCTCTAGCATCAATCATTTAAGCTAAAAATCAAGATTTTATTACCAAAACATATGTTTCTAAATTGTCTTATTTTCGTTATTTTTAAGTAATACTAGACTTCTATCATACCCTAAGTCTTATGAAAAATCATGAGCAAAAAAAGGGAAATAACATGAAACGATCTATACTAATCATCACCGCCTTTAGTAGTTTTCTTAGTGCAACACTTTTTGCTGATATGCCCCAAGAAAATCAAGATACATCCTATTTTCATACCCACAAAAACTTTTTTGAAAAGTTTAGAAACCCCTTAGAAAAGCGTTACACAAAAACCAAAGTCAAGTCTGTACAAGTCGGAATACGTCCCTATTTTCTAGTTGACAATATGGATGAAGGCCCTTTAAAAGAGGAACTTTCTTCATGTAAGGTGAAAAAATTTAAAAAGAGTGACTTCTCCATCGGTCATAGAGGCGCTGCTATGCAGTTTCCTGAACATACCAAAGAGTCGTATATGGCAGCCGCTAGAATGGGAGCTGGTATTATAGAGTGTGATGTCACTTTTACTAAAGACAAAGAGCTGGTATGTAGACACTCTCAATGTGACCTTCATGCCACAACCAACATCTTACTCACACCTCTGGCTTCAAAATGTAGCCAAGAATTTACACCCTATAATGCACAAACGGGAGAGAATGCCTCTGCCAAATGTTGTACCAGTGACCTTAGCCTAGAAGAGTTTAAAACACTCAAAGGAAAAATGGATGCTAGCAATGCCAAAGCAACAGATGTCGAAGCCTTTGTCAATGCAACGCCAAGCTGGAGAACAGACCTTTATAGTGCGGATGCTACACTCATGACACACAAAGAGAGTATTGCACTGTTTAAAAAACTAGGTGTTAAGATGACGCCGGAGCTTAAAACACCAAGTGTTTCTATGCCATTTGATGGTTTTAGCCAAGAAGCCTATGCGCAAAAGATGTTAGATGAGTACAAAGAGGCACATGTACCCGCTTCAAAGGTTTTTGCCCAATCGTTTAACTATTCTGATATCTTGTACTGGATAGAAAATGAGCCACGTTTTGGTGCACAAGCAGTTTACCTTGATGGACGAGCTTATGGCGAAACCGCTGAAGACAGAAATCTTTTTGCAGATTTTGATGCAAATAATCCTTCTACGTGGGCACAAAGAGACATGGATGCACTCAAGTCACAAGGTATTAACTTTATTGCCCCTCCTATGTGGGTTCTACTCACCATAGATGAAGAGGGTAAAATTGCCCCTTCGCTTTACGCTCGTGCGGCTAAAAATGCGGGTCTAAATATCATTACATGGACATTAGAACGTTCTGGACCACTTTATACAGGTGGTGGTTGGTACTATCAAACAACAACACCATTGATTAATAACGATGGCGATATGTATCAGGTACTTGATGTTTTAGCCCAAGAAGTAGGTATTGTGGGGATGTTCTCCGACTGGCCTGCAACCACAAGCTTTTACGCTAACTGTAAAGGTTTATAAATTTTAGGTATAAGCACCTGCTTATACCTTAGATGCCTAAGAAAGTTCAAAACAATTCGCTTCTCTTGGCTTTAATAATGGGCTTATAGATGATGTTCATCCTACCTTCTAGGAAAATTATTTTCTACTTTAATGTTCGATTTTTTAAATATTTTAGCCTTTTAATCTCACTAAAATACTTCAAAGTATCTAAATTGCCTCAACTAGTTTAAAAACCCCTATTAAACACAAAACCTCTTGAGTATGATTGCACAAAAATTGCCATTGGAGATTACATGAAAAATATTATCTTAACCCTTCTAGCTACCCTAGTTTTCTTAGGATGTGACTCAAAAGAGCCTAATCCAAAAGACCTTGAGCCTAAGCTTGTGCTTCAAAAAAGTGTTGCCAACTTTAGCTTTAATGACCAACATGAAAAAGCACATACCATTGCAACGGACACTAAGACCCTTATTTTTGCCTTTTCTAAAGATATGGGACATACCTGTAATGACTTTTTTGCAAGCAAACCAGCAGACTACCTTACTCAAAACAGAGCTGTTTTTGTTGCCGATGTGAGTGGTGCGCCTTCAGTGATTCGTTCGATGTTTATCATGCCTGGCCTTAAAGATTTTAAACATACTGTCTTAATCATTGATGATAAAAATGTAGCCACTGGATTTAAATCAGGTATAGACAGTGAGAAAATTGTTATTGTGAGTCTTGAAAACCAGAACATTGCAGGGATCAAAACAGTCACTACTACTGAAGAACTTGCTTCTGCTATAGAAGCACAGTAAGCTTTAACTAAGTAGGAGACTACTTAGCCCTCTCTTGACACGTATCAAACCTTTTTTTCTCTTTTTACTCTATACTATGTTTTATAAAGGATAGAGATGCAACTGTTTAAACTAAGCGAAGCAACCGAATTTAGCCAAAAACCTAAGATTCGCCTCCTTACACAAACCCCTTTTAGCAAAGAGATACAGATTTGTTTGGGCAAGGGCGCGTTTATGAAAGAGCACAAGGCACCAGGTGCCATTACCATTGAACTTTTTAGTGGTAAAATTGAGCTGGGTTCTTTAGAAGAGTCTGTCTTAATGCATGCTGGAGACATAGCTGTTTTTGATGCCAATGTGATGCATTCATTACTGGCAAAAGAGGATTCTATTGTCCGTCTTAGTCTTTCGCTTAATGACAGTATTAAACGTGTTGAGAACCTCATTTTAAAACCTTAGTTTTCTTAATCCAAATAGCAACAACTCAAACAATATTTTACAACAAGATTAAACTAAGAATTCTTACACTACAATCTAGTATAAGACCTTATTATAATGGAGCATCAATGTTTGGATCCAAAGCAAAGCTAGAAGCCTTAGAGAAAAAGTACAAAAGTGAGATTCACGAGTTACGTTCACAAAACAATGCCCTTCAAACGACTATAAGAGAGCTACAATCTCAAGCATCTCCTGCTCAAGAGAGTGCAAATGGCACAAAAGATAAGATTCTTGACATCTTGCTTAGTAGTTATGCTTCAGGAACAGACTTTTTACAGTCTAATATTCATGAGAATCTTAAAATGCTTGATGAGATTAATGAGTTCAATGCTACCAATGCAGATGAGATGGGAAGTGTGGGTTCTGAAACGGCCAGTATCGCACAGACTATTGAGACCCTTCAAGAGTACTCCAACCAACTTGGAGATGACTCAAACTCCCTTAATGATAGTGTACTCTCTATCGCTGAGATAATTAACCTTATTAAAGACATCTCCGATCAAACCAATTTACTTGCCCTTAATGCGGCCATTGAAGCAGCTAGAGCAGGTGAGCATGGACGTGGGTTTGCCGTGGTTGCAGATGAAGTAAGAAAACTCGCTGAGCGTACCCAAAAAGCAACGCAAGAAGTAGAGATCAATATTAATGGTCTTAAACAGAACTCTAACTCAATGATGGAAATTAGTAACACCTTTGTAGATGAAACTTCTAAGGTGATGGATATTTTGGATATCTTTAACGCCAATGTTGATAGCGTAATGAATAACTCTTCAACTATCCGAACAAAAACAGGTAACCTTACCAACGAGATTAATGTGAGTAATGGAAAGTTAAACCACATCAAGCTTAAGCTAGAGGCCTACAAAGCACTGCTCAATGAAACACAAGCTACTATTATAGATGAGAACAGTTGTGAGTTTGGAAAATGGTTATCCTCTGCATCAGGTAGTTTTCTTAAAGGAAGCACTCAGGCTGTAGCCAGTGTTAATAAGCACCATGTTAATGTCCATCAAGGGCTCAAAGAAGCCCTTAGCCTCTTTCAAGATGGCAAGGTAGATACCGCATTGGCACGACTACAAGACGTAGAAGATTCTAGTCATACAGGTTTTGAAGAACTTATATCCGCTGTAAGATCAGCAAGTAACTAAACGAATTACTTACGACCTACAAAAGAGGCAATACGCACCTTCTCGCCTCTTAAATTTATGGCATCTTTTTCCTCATAATATACAATCTCTAGTTCAGAAAATGCCTTTGGAAGTTCTTGCAAATCTAAATGAAAGTCAGGGTTGGTTGGATTATGATAGCCTTCGCCGCTTGGGGTCTTAACAAAGGTCTCATAAATAAAGATTCCCCCTTTTTTAAGGGCCTTAATGATATGTGGGAACATCTTTCTATCCAGATAATTCACCTTAATAATAAGTTCATAATGATCCTCTTGAAACACATACTCGTCTAAATCGGTATCTATCTTATGAATATTATCCGCATCTCTCACCTGTTTTAAGGCATAATCAGAAAAATCAACTGCATCGACCTCAAAACCATTATCGGCTAAATAGTGGGTATTTCGTCCCATTCCACAAGCGATATCAAGTGCTCTACCCTTGTGGGCTAAGTTACTATGGACTTTGAGGATTTCAGAGGTCTCTTTGGGCATGGATGCCACTAAATACTTTTCATTCCATCGCTGTTTATCATCTATCATCTTAGGCCTTTTTGAGCACAATCAGTGCCTTATCTTTAGTATCGTACAGATCAATATAGGCACTTTGCACCACCTTGAAATTTTTAAGCTGTTTAAAGAACTTTAAGCCATGAAAATACTGTACAATCGTACTTTGCTCTTTAGTATAAAGCTCTTTTTCTGGGCTAAAAAAGGTAAACTTTGTATGCAACTCATTCTCTTCAAACACAGCGTCAACACTTAAAAACCTCCCCTCTTCTTCAGCACTCATCGTACCCTCAGCAACATTGGAAAATCCATGTAAGGTGTTGATATCAAAGACAAATAGGCCCTCATCATTTAAGCTTTGATGCACACATTCTAAAAACTGCTTTAATTCAGAGGGAGGCACAAAATTAAGAACATCAAATACTGCCACAATAGCATCATACTGCTTATCCACTTCACAGATAGATTTATGCTCTGCTTTGAGACCTCTTTGTTTGGCCTTTTGCACCATTAAAGCAGAGAGGTCAATTCCCTCACACTCCACACCAAACTTAGCAAAGGTTTGCATTAATTCTCCCTTACCACAGCCTACATCCAATAAACTTTTAATCTCATAATTGTAAAGTACCTCACTATAAAGTGTATGCAGGTACTTCGTAGACTCTTCTATGCCTAAAAGATGTTCTACCTTTGAATATAAATCTAAACTTTCCATTGTACTTCTTAATATAAAATTTTGTATCTAAAATAACTACGCCAGAGTTGATCAGTCGTTCCACCAACAGACTCTGAGTAATCAATCACTAAGGCAAGGTTATCTTGACCAAATAGACTCCCCCCTATTCCTGTTGCAAAGGCGTAGCTGTATTTGTTACGTTTACCATTTTCATCTTTAGGGCCCTTTCCATTGTAAAAAGGATTGAGTGAGATAAACGGACGCCAAACACCTACGTAATCATACCTGTTTTGCATCCCATAACTCATCTCCACACCCGCGTACCAAAAATTATCAGAGATAACATTCGTATCTTCAAAGTTTAACATGGCATCAATGATTCCCTTGCCACCACTGCTTTCATGATAATTACCAAAACTAAAATAAGGCGTAAACTGTAAATCAGGATAGGCCGCACGTTGCAAGTATGTATAAGCCAAACGCCCACTAATACCCGAGCCAAGATGCACACCATCATTAGCATAATAGTTCGCTTTTTCTAGGTAAGCATCGATCTGAGACGAGCCTAAAAGAGCATAAGAGGCTTGAAGACCAACACGGTTTTTATGCGCCCCCACTAAAAGATAGACACTCTCAGAGGCTTCTGCCCCCTTATCCACTTTAACTTCCAGGTTAATACGTCGTGAGAGAATTGTATTATAGGTGAAAGAGAGGTAGTTATAAGAGACTTCCGAGTTTTTTCTACCCACTAAGAGTTTATAAAGTCCTCTATCAAAACGCTTCTGTATTCCAAAACCTAAGGTCTTCGAGTTTGAAGGGATACTTTTAAAGATCTCATTATCACTGATAGAATTGGCTCCGTAAAAGAGTTCCGTTTCAAAACTATAGCCCTTAGCAAGATAGTAAGAGTTGTACATATCACTATAACTTTGGCGCATACCAGTTCTATCTAAGTAGCCTGTATGGGTTAAAAAATAATCCGCATACTCATTATGAAGTTGGCGCATTTGATCGTATAAAAGAGAATTCTTTTCATTTTTTTCTAAACCCTCAAAGGCAATCTCTTGTGCAAAGGCAATCTGTTTATTGTTTTGCGCTGCACCCAAGGCATCACCTAAGGGTAAGATGTGGTAGTGTAAATATAAAATATCTTGCTGTTGTGTTCTATCGTCCGCACTCAGTGCAAGGTTTAATCTTACCCACGGTTCAGGAGATTTGAGTCTATTCGCACTAAAATTCACCTGCTCATCTACATTTTCTCTAAGTGCAAAGGCCAAAGAGAGCTCATTATAGGCCTTTGCTTTTAATACAGGCTTTGCTTCTTGTAGTTTATGTTCAAAGGTATCTGCACCCACTAAAAACATACTCACAGTAAGATAGATCTGCATAAATTCTGATTGCCTTGCTAACTCAGGCTCTGCTACTAAGGCTTCATTCATCTGCTTGTAAAGTGCATTTATCTTTTTATAAAAAGCGCCTTCTTCATTTTGTGACTGTTTCACATAAGCATACAGAAGCTCACTCTCGCGCGTAACTAAGCCATGTTCGTCTATACGCTGAAGATAATACGCCGCCCTATCCGTATTTTGAATGCTAAAGTATCCCACTGCCATAGCCAACCATAAACTTGAAGAGAGTTCCTTGTTTTCGTGCAGCTTAAAGAGAAACTGTGAGAGTGCCACCTCATCTTTAATCTCCATTAAAAACCAAATATAAGCCTGTATAATCTGTTCTGAAGCAGGAGAGAGTGACTGCGCCTTAAAAAAGGCCTTTTTAGCTTCAAGGTTTTGTTTAAGCAAGCCATAGAGCTCAGCCTTCACCATCCAATACAAGGCTTCATCAACCAAGGTATTATCTAAATTTTGCTCCATCCTATCACAGCTTAAGAGTGCCTTTTCATAGGCTCTCTCATCTATCGCCATGTACACATAGGTATAAAAAAGATAATTTTGCCCAAACTTTTCATAAGCATCTAAGGCTGCTTTCATTGCTAAAAGAGGGTCTTCCTTTTTGTAAACGGACATAATACGTTCAAAATCTACAAGCCTAGCCGCCTCTCTTTCATCCACCTCTATCGAAGCTAAGGCTGCTTTTTGATATTTTTGAACATACCAAGAGAGATCACTTAACTGCCTGTAATACTGGGTTAGATTTCCATCTGAGTTATTTATATCGGCTCTATCTAAGGCATGATAAGAAGCTTTAATCTCTTGTTTTAAAAAGTAATAATGCGAAATAAGATAAGCACTTTGTATATCATGCATCTTCTCTTTTTCCATCTGCTTGACTACCTTTTCTGCCCTGTGCATCTCTCCCATATTAAGATAAATTTCTAACTGTTGTGTCAAAAGTGTCTTTTGTGAAGGATCTTTACGGTAAACCTGCTCTAAAAGCTCAGCTGACTCAAGCGGTTTTCCCACAAGGTCAAAAATAGAGACCATTTTCTGTACATTTGCTTCGCTAGGATCACTTTTTAGCTTTTTTTCGATGATCAAGGCAGCTGTCTTATACTGGTATGCCGACAGAGAATACTCAAATATCTTCTTCTCAAGCTGCTTGCTGTGCGTTCGCTTATACACATACATCATATGCTCTACCGCTTCTTCGCGTCGGTCTGTCCACATAGCCACCTCAGCCATCTTCTCATGCCAATACAAGGATTTTGGATAATGTTCTAAAGCCTTTTGTGCTGTCTTATAAGCATTTTCTAAATCACTACTATAAGAGAACACTTGAAATAAAAGCCTAAGTTCTTGCTCATAAGCGTCACTTTCCTTGCCCTTTTTTTCTGCACTGATCTTATACTTATAGGTCTCTACTATCATAGAGTCTTGTGAGTGTATTTCAAGACTTTTTTGATGCTCTTTCGCCTTAGAATACTTTTCAAAACAGCCACAACGCACTGAGCTAACTTCTTTTCCTCTAAACAAAAAACATGAGGGAGGATACCCTTCAAAAACATAATTTTTAGCATCTTTAATCACAAAGCTCTTTAACTGAACAGAGTAACAGGTATCAGCGCTCTTAGCATAAAGGCTTAACAACGAAGACAAGAGTAAGATAAAAATATATTTCATCATTAATCCAAATACTTTAAACGCTCAATAGAGACACGCTTAGCATCCTCAAGTTTCTCAGCGCTAAGATAAAGCTTAATAAAAATACGACTCATGGCTTCATCTTTATAATAACGCGTCTCATATTGGCGGGCTAATGTTGTAGCTTCTTGGAGTAAAGATCCGTACTGAAGTGCTTGTAAAGCTTTGATAAGATAAAACTTTTTATCCCCTTGGCTTCGTGCTCCCTTATGTAAGATCATATACTCATTTGAGCCATCTTTATACCGCTTGATTTCAACATAAAATTTGGCCAGTTCAATACGCCATTTAATTGATCGTGAGGCCATATCTTTTAAGAGTGAAAGTGCGCGTTGCACCTCTCCTTCTTGAACTGCAAGATAGTAAGCTTGCTGGGTCCAAGCATCATAACGACTCGTGTCAATAGCTCTTAAACGGCTTAAACAATCTTCTTGCATTCCCTCATCTTTGATATCGGTACTGAGATAGAAACACTCTTCAAGCCAAAGTGCCTTCTCCTCTTTTTCTAAGAGTTTATACAAAAAGTACAAGGCTGGCGTGTTAAGTGAAAACTCTCTAGAGCCTTTATACCAATACTCTAAATAGGATGGCTCATAGCTTTTTTCTTCTATCATTGTTTGCAACAAAAGTGCTATTTCTCTCTTTATCTGTTTATGAAACTTATCCTCATTCGTAGAAAAATACTTCACTTTTAAGGCTTCAAAACGGTAGCGAGTAAGCTCTTGTAAAAAAGCTGGTGTTGCATCTTTTTTTAAAATATCAATCATCTTCATAGCAAGGTCAAACTGACCACTTTTAATGCTAGCCTTAAGTAAGGCAGTGGTCAACTCTTTATTTTCAGGCTCAAGGCGCAGCATATTTTCAAGATAAATCGCAGTTAAATCGTAATTGCTACTTTCAGAGAGCACCTGCTTCTCAAGCATATCCTTAGGATAGAGCATATACAAAACAAAAGCAAAGACAATAAAAACAAGCACTGCTTCAACATAAGAGATAACTTCTATACGTTTATTGGCACTGTATGAGAACATCCGCTTCCTTTGTCTTGAATTTAAGGCCTATTTCTGAACCCTTTTTCTCTTTTGAGATAAGATTGCTCTTGGTATGAAGTTCGCACCCTTTTTTAAGATGATAATTTAAAACAATATCGACATACCCCTTCAAATGAAAAGAGATTTGCTTGCCCTCATTGATATACCCAAGTACCTGTGCATTGGTATCAATAAGATAATTCTCATCTGCCTTTTTACCCTCTTGAAGCTCAAGAATTGAGGCCTGTGTATTAAGATGGACGTAGGTGGATTTTCCCTCTTTTTTCTGACCTATAATACTTTGCGAACTTTTATAGACTAAGTGAAGGTTCTCCTTATCAACGCGAAGCGTTTTGAGTTCCTTCATCCCATAAAAATGCCAACGGTTATTTTCCTTTGACATGGACATATCATAAAACTCAAGTACCTTAGGAATATACTCTGAGGTATAAATAGGCATTACCTCCTCTAAGAGTGCCCACTGATAAACCTCATCTAAGGCAGTTAAAGAAGCTGTTTTAGAAGCGGCATAAAAGTGGTAATAGATATCAATAGGTTTTAAACGCCTTGGAGTATTGGTCAGTTCAAAGGTCTGAATCACCTTCTTAAAACCCCAAAATGGCCCTAACCAATCATTAGTATAAACATTTTCATTTTCTGCACCTGTATAGACTTGTCTGTATTCTCCACGTTTTAGACCTAAAGGTGCTACCAAGGAGAGCCATGGTTTATCATTGGTGATGATAGTATCACCCCCATTGATATTTAAGATATCATGTTTATACGTGTACTCTAAAACATCTTCTTGAGGCATACAATCCCCTGTCCAGTACACTGTTTTAGCCGGTTTTTTATCTTTGCTTAGCAGTCTAGAGTTAATATAAGAGAGTGAACCATTAATCTCTCTATCAATAGAGAAGTTATAATCCTCTACCTTAAGTCGGTACTGAGGACTAAGCCTTCCCTCTTTAATTTGCATCCATTTAAAAGGGTGGGTATAGGTATGCGTTGCGGCCTCTACATAGGGTAAAGCATAGATCTTTTGAGCCATAGCTTCTAGGGCGGCTGAATCTTTTGGGTAAAGCCCCCTAGGGTTCATCTCTGCTTCAACAATAGAGACCCCTTGGGGAATGGTGTATTTTTTTAAAATCTTCTCATACATTACCCCTATACTAAAAGAGCGAGGGTCCCATTCAGCCTTGTTCATCGAGGCATCTCCATCTATGTGTGTAAACAAAAGACGTCTTCCATTCTCAGTCGTTGGATCAGGTACAGGGATTGTCTCTAAAGCTAAAGCCTCTTTAAAAAAGCTAAAAGGGTTAAGTACCCATAAGGTGTTCTCACCAAAACTACTGGTTGTTGTTCCCGAAAGAGCATACCCACCCCAAGGTGTTATCGCAACAGGGACATTTCTTTGCGTGTTTTCATACTCAATATCTAAAAGTCTTTGCGCTTTTTTGGGAACATACACACTCTGGAAATACCCTAATGACAAAGGTGTTTCAAACCCAAAAATCTCATCTTGGTGTACTATCTTTGTTTTTTGTAAAAAACTTGTCCTGTTAGGCTCTTTTTTAATCTCTAAGAACTTGCATAAGTGTGTATCATCAGCAATACCAAAACCATCAAGAAAAAGTACCTTAATCTTTTCATTCACTAAGGTCTCTATCCATTTTTCAAAGGTTTCACTCTGCTTAAACGCTTTTTCATTCCATATAATTACTCCCTTGTACCTAGAGAGTTCCTCTCTTGAGGGCAAGCCCTCTTCAATAGGCTTTAATACAGGGATATAACCTAAATATTCTAAAGGAAGAGAGGCTAAGTAATGGGCATTGGAGTGTTGTTTGAGTACACTCTGAGAATAAAAGACTAAGACCTCACGCTTAATGAGGTGCTTTGAAGAGTTTCCATAACGGGTAAACTCCTTATTTGTAACATAAGGAATAATACCTAAGGCTTCAAGTCTCTCTATCGTCTTTTCAATTTTATCTTTTTGTCTGATATCAATATACTCAACAGAGATGACATCTAAGTGATACACTTGTGCTTTTTTAACATGGTCTAAAAGCCATTTTCTGTCCTCTTCTTTAACTTCTTTATAAGCTGAAGCTCTGGCATTGAGCCCATGAAACATCGATTCAAATAAAACAGCGTCTATCTCTTGATGGACTTCATCAAGTACCTCAAACCCACGATTAACAATCAACTTTGCCTTGGGGAAACGCTGTTTGAATTTTTTAATAAGTCGGATTAGCCCCTTTTCATACTCTTTTGTCTGTTCAGGTGAAATTGAAAGAAGTTGATAAGAGTCTAAGGTATCAAAAAAGAAATTCTCATACCCCTTATCAACGAGAGGTTGAATAATCTTGTCATAAACGAACTGATGGTAATCATCATTGCTAATATCTAAAATGGTAGCATTCCATGTCGTGTTTTTTGAGAGTTTCCACTCTGGCTTTAAGGCCTTATAATACTTTCTGTACGAAGCCGCTTCACCTACACTTACATAGGCATACAACTTCTTTTTATAGGTCTTGAATCCATGAGTATAAGGCGAGATATTATCACTTTCTACAATGATATAATCATGCAGACCTAAGTTAGCATAAGAGATGTCATCTGCATAATACAGCGCAGCCGACTTTGGTGTGCTCAAAGCGTAGCTGTTTAGACTTAAACAGAGTAAAAGAAAAAAGATCTTACTGAAGCATAAAGGTCTCATACACCAGTCCTTTCATCTCTTTTCTAAGTACGATAAGGCTTGCCACGAAGACAAGAAGTAAAGAGAGCGCATACCCATACCCAAACATTGCTGGCCCCATATAGATGGAGATAAAGGTAAAGATAAAATTCAGTACAAAAAAAGCAATACTTAACCACATTGCCACCACCCGCCGGTCAAGGTAATACAGATAAGCTAAGACGGACATAAAGCCTAACTGAAGTTGTGCCCCAATGGTAAGAATATAAAAGAGCCCCAGATACAGTTGTGGGATATTTAACATAGCAAAGAGTTTAGACGCTCCCAAAAAGAGTAAAATATTAATAATCCCTTGTACGACCATGATCTCTCGAATAGAGTGTCTGATGATATCGATCATTCCATCTCTGTAACGCTCTATTAAATCTAAGGTTGCCCCCTCTCTAACGGCATTAAAAAAGAGGTCATTTTGGTCGGCAAAATCAGACTCTAAACGAAAAAAGAAGATGGCCATTCCGGGGATAATCGAGAGATAGGCGATGAAAATTGGCATATCATACACCACAGAGGCATTAAGCGCTCCAATAACGGGGGTTCCCGTTAAGGGGTGGTACCAAAAGATAAACTTATCAGCCCACGCCCCTAGATTATAAAAAAGACCAGCTAAGGCTAAGGACCAATAAAAATTTTTATCTGTAAAAAAGCCAAAATTGATGAGATGGCTTGCACTATAGCTTTTAATGATCAGTGTCATTAAAATGATAAGTAGCAAGGCATTTCCAAGAAAAAAAATAACCACCAATATCTCTAAACTATCACCAATTAAATAAGAAGCCAATACAATAGAACCATAGGCTAAGGCATAAGCAATTAAAACGCCCTTATAATACTTCAAACTCACCGCTAAAATATTAGAGATCCATACCCCACACAAAACCAAAAAAGTCCCAATGATACTCACTACAAAGAGTAAACTCTGATCACTAAAGATAAGATAGGCTAAGGGGGCACCGATGATAAGACTAAATGACCAAGAGACTAAAAGCACTGTAAAATAAGACGGTAAAACCTCATCTTCTCTTTGTGCAAAAATAAGATCGGCTGTATAGCGTGTAAAAGGGAGCTGAACAAAGCCTGTAATGACCAAACTAGAGGCTAAGGCGATAGCATAAGTGATAACAATTTGAAAAGCGGCGGTTGTATTTCCACTGTGTTGGGAGGCGATGTTGACAAAGCCCACAAATAAAATAGCAATAATAGATATCACCCATGGACCTGCACTTAATAATCCTGAGTATGAATACATCTTGACTAATGAGAAGAGCCTATCTTCTTTAAGAATTTTCTTTAATTCAAAGCCTATTCCTGCCATGCATCACCCATATGTTTAATATAAAGTTCTCTATAATCACCCAAAAATTTCTCTTGTCGGTAATATTTTTCAACCCGTTCAAGGGCCACCTTTTGCGCTTTCTTCCATAAAGATTCGTCACTAAGATAACGTATATATTCCTTTGCTAGAGCAGAAGGGTTAGCGATACTCGTCACCTCACCTGCTGAGCCTAAGGCGATATCTTCCTCATCCAAGCCCCCTTTAATAAGGTCCATACACGAACCAACATCCGTTGCAACACAAGGAACACCCGCAGCAAAGCCCTCTAAAATAACAAGGGGCATTCCTTCACTAATGGAGGTTAAGGTTAAAAGGCCTGATTGAGGTAGAATTTCTTTGATATTTTGAAAGCCTAAAAATTTGATATTGTCTTGTATCCCCAAAGATTCCGCCATATTTTGACACTCTGTTGCATACTCTTTATCCTCATCCATAGGTCCAACAATCCACGCCTGTGCCTCAGGAATCTCAGAGATAGTAATACGCATCGCCCGAATAAAGGTTTTTATGTCCTTAATAGAGACCACCCGACCGATAAGGGTAATAACAGGAGGCACCCCCTCTTTGCGTTTATCTAAGACAGCATTTAAACCATCCACATCAACAGCATTAGGAATAATGCGTGTCTTCTGCTTGGGCGCACCAAACTTCACCTGTATCTCACGTGCACCCGAATACAAAGATAAAATTTCATCCGCTTTAATGTAAGAGAACTGACCTATACGCTCAAAAAACTTCACCCACATGCCTTGGATATAGTTAGACTCTTCAGGCTGTTTTAAAAGGGTTGGCTTTTTAAAATCAATCCAATCTGCTGTTAACATATCAATTTTACGCTCTCGTGTGTAAATACCATGTTCGGTTAAGATGAAAGGAAGCTCTCTATCATAAGATGCCAAGGTAGCCAAGAATCCTGCATAGCCTGTTGAAGGACTGTGTAATAATTTGGTCTCAGGCATCTTTGTGACAATCTCAGCCAGTTTCCAGATCGGTTTATGAATATTTCGCACCGTCCAGAAATAATCAATAAAAGAGATATCAGGACAATTCTCTTTATATCTCTGCTCTATAAACTCCCAAGATTGTTGTGAAAAGAGAAAGTCTTCATAAGGCATCTTGTTCATATAAAAGTTAATATCATGCATCTGTGAAGGAATTTTTTCTCTTTTTCCCTTAAAAAAACCATACAGATTTTTAATCACATCCATGGCCTCTTCACTTCCCTCTCTTTTGTGTGGAAGCATTTGCGTATCATCAAACATATAATGCACTTCTAAATGCACTAAATTCTCAGGAAGCTCGTACAGTATTCCCTCATAATCCTCTTCTCGTGAGCCTAAAAAGACGATACCAAACTTAAATTCACTCAGCCCCAACATAATTTGATGTATCCATGAAGAGACACCACCACGTACATACGGATAGGTTCCCTCTCCAAGCATCATAATGTCCACACTATCGCTTTGTCTAATATACTTAGCCATGGGCTTTCCATTGATCAAGTACAGGATTCATTGTTGCATTTAGGTTAAGGGTATCTACCATTGAGAACATGGCCCTTATAGATTTGTAGTTTCCACGTTTAAAGTATAACTCGGCCAAATAAGGAATCATGTACGAATAATCCACCCCACTCTCAATCGCCATAACAAACTGCGTGGTAGCATTATCATACTCTTTTCTAGCAAGATAGATCTTGCCCAATAAAACATTAATATCTGAATCTGACATATCTGCACGTGAACAGACCTTAGCATAGCTATAGGACTCATTAATCAAGTAGTTTTTCAAGACATCATCTGAAAGATCAAAGTAGATCATCTCCCAATATAAAAAGGCTAACTCTTTGGCTGCTTTAAGACGTTTTGCCTCATCTTTTTCCTCTTTGTATCGTTGTGACGCGTCATGAATTTTATTATTGATACCATGTTCCATATTGTCAATTAAAGAGAAGCTGTACAGACGTATCTCATCATCTTTTTCAGACAGAGAGTTTTTAATCACTGCAACATTTTTTTGCGTCATATTTTCAGCCATGGCTGAAAGTGCCTTCATTCTTAACTCTTGCGGGGCTAAGGCATCGGCCATTAAGCCCACCATAGAACCCTCTCCAAAGGCACGTTTCACCTTTGGAAACTCTTGGTCAAGCTCTTCCAGATTGATGCTTTTTGTATGTTTTAAAACTTTAGCATATCGTACATGTAAAAGGTAGTACACCAACCAAGAGGTAAAGATGACTCCGATAAAAGGCAGCGCCATATTGAAAAAGAAGATAAATAAAAGATTACGTTGATAATGTGTTTTATAACGTCGTTTTAAATAATGCGCACTCACAAGTGAAATGAGTAGGCATAAAAGCATATAGACAAGGTAAAACTGTGAAAGACTTAAGAGGTCAACGCGCTCAAGCATCATTATTTTGTATTCCTATATACTCTTTAACGATATCAAGTTCTGCAATATCAAAAAAAGACACCTGTACATCAATATCTTTAAGTTCAAGTTCTAAAAGCTTCATTAAACGTGTTAAAAAACCTTGAGCTGAGGATTCATCAGCAAAGGGAAAGAGCATGGCAATGACTTCCATCTCTTCATGGGTATGACTTGAGAGCATATCAAGCGAACGCAGGTTTACCTCTATCTTTTCAATGATAAGATGCGCTAACAACTTATCTTGTGTCTTTATTATCAAGACAGTTGAGTTAACATCAAAATCATCATAGATCTTTTTTAAACGTTGAAGCTCATAATAAAAGTCAGCATCCATCAAGGTGTTTGAGGAAGTAGCTTTTACTAATTTCCATTTTGAAAGTTCATCTAAAAAATAGGAGATAATAATGGAGATTGAGATAAGGTTATCTTTGTTAAATGACATAAAAGGCATCTGCTTAATTAAGAGCACTGCTTGTATACTTGCTTGAGATACAACTGGTATTACTGCAAGGTAGTTACTGCTGTTTTCTACCTCATCTTCACTCACATAAACAGGTGTTTTTTTACGCAAAGCCATCTCTACCATAGGATCTTTGTATCCGATTTCATGTTTATATTCTTTGTCATTAATGGAGTAAAGTTTCCCCTTATGCATCACACAAAAGTCTGCTTGCGAAACATTAAAAGATTTCTCTAACAGCGTTAAAAAGTTCTTATAATAATCTTGATTTTCTTCATAAGCATCTTTTAACATTCGAATACTGTTACGCACACTCATAGGCTTAAAGACATAATTCTTTTCGAGTTGGTCATGCGAAATTTTAAGGGTATAAAAAGCATTTGAAAGCTCATCAAGCTTTTTACTAAGGTAGGCATTTTTACTCTTATTGTGCGAAATCTTTCGATTCCAAAAATAGTGAAACTCTCCAAAGATAAGGACTAAAACAAATATTTTTAACAAGACTTCAATAGGAAAGTCTTCATAAAAATATTTCATAGCAACGGAAATCAAGAAAATGGCCCACAAGCCATTTTGAGCCCCATGAAAAAGTGTAATCACCGCTAAAAGGACAATAATATAACTCAGTTCATAAACAATTAAAACAGGGTCTTTTGCATCAATTAAGTACCCCATACTCACAAAGGCAAAAATAATAAGTGTCGTCTCGACTAAGGCATACTTTTTAAGATTAAATCGCAGTTTATTAGTCAGTACCATTAAAAGGCTTACTCCTGAGCAAACATAGCAGTCATCATAGCCTGAGCAGTGGTACCTATAGAAGCATTACCCCAGTCATTACTCGAAGCCGTCTTACTCCACACCACATTCGCACTTTCTACATCAATTATCTTACACTGAAGGCTAATAGCAGGCTCCCCATCAATACCTGTTTTATAACGCCATTCACTGACGCCTCCTGTAAGCATATAATCTGATCCATTTTCACTAGCGATACGCAGTTTCTCTGAAAGGCTTTTTGTCTTCAATGCTACGGCATTAACAAGAATAAACTCTTGACTTAGTAAAACCCCTTCAATCAAGTTTGAAGCACGCTTACCGGCTTGTGGTGTATCGGTGTAATTTTCTAAGGCAAAAATAGTAATACGCTTACTCTTATCAGGAAGTGGCATACTGGTACTTAATTCAAGGGAGGAACATGCACTTAAAACAAGCACAAGGACTATAGCAGATAATTTTTTCATTAAAACCCCTAAGAAATGATATCTTTATATAGATTATAGCAAATATCGTTCTCAAAAAGGGATCTTCTGCCTCTAAAAAAGGCTAAATAGGGGAGATTGTAAAGATTTGGTCCTAATTTTTTTCAACAACAGCTGAAATCTTCTCAAAGATATCTAAAACTTCTGATTTTTTCTCAAAATAACTGTTTTTATTGGCAATAAGATAGGTGGAGGATGTCATAATCTCTTCAACAACTTCTAAACCATTTTGCTTCATAGTCGTTCCTGTCTCTACAATATCTACAATCATGTCGGCTAAACCAACCAAAGGAGCAAGTTCAATAGAACCATAAAGTTTAATGACATCCGCTGCAACTGCGCGCTCTGCAAAATAGCGTTTAGTGATGTTAACCATCTTAGTCGCAACTTTTAATTCAGGCTTACTTAAATCAAGCTTTTCACCCTTGCGCATTCCAATAGCTACCTTACAGACCCCTTTTTTAAGATCAAGTAGACGAATTACATCTAAGCCCTGCTCTTCTAAGGTGTCTAAACCAACCACACCAATGTCAGCGGCTTGATGGTAAACATAGGTGGCTACATCTTGATTACGTACGAGTAAGAACTTAAAGTTAGGCGTTTCTAAGATAAGTTTTCTATCATCAAACTTAAATTCTTCGCCAAAAATAGAGGCAAAAATTTCCAGCGTTTCTTCAGCAATTCGGCCTTTTGGTAGTGCAACGGTTAACATTAAGTTCTTCCTTGTAATATCTTCTTCATACCCTCAAACACAAGTGCATGATCAATGCGAGCCTCAGGTAAAAAAGAGAGGAGTTTTTCAGCATCTCCACCTGTTAAAAAAAGAGGCAGCTCTTTTGAAAGTTCTTGAAGATGCCTAATCAAAGGAACAATAGCCCCATAACTTAAAGCATCTTCACTATTTTTCGGCATTTTAGCTAAATCTATATCAAAGTTAAATGAAACCTCTAAGGCAGGGGAAATATCTTTAAAACATTTTTGCAAAGCCTTGAAGCCGGGATAGATGTAGCCACCTTCATGCCTTCCTTCTACCACCTTATCCACTGTGATAGCTGAACCCGCATCCACGACAATACCATTTTGCACCGCTTCACATACCATAACCCTGTCAATACCCATATTCTTATAATACTTATCAAAGTCAACAAAGGAGCGAAGGTTTACCCAATTTTCTTGCATGCTCAAACGTTTCTCCCAATAAGAGTTAACTGAGACATAATAGACCTTTTGAGTAATGGAGCCAATATCAAAACTATCTACACTAACCTTATGCCCATTAGAGAAAGAGAAGGTTGTATTGCCAATGTCACATAAAAGACTACTCTTCAATGATCTTCCATTTAGCCTTAATAAATGCGGCTCTAGCTTTTGAACACAAGGGCGCATCTAAAATTAAGGTTTTGCCCTTAAACTGATGCTCTGTGTACAAGGCCATTTTCTGTACAATCTCTTCAAATTTCGCCACATCTTTCATCAAAAGACGGCTCTTTTGAGAAACAACTACAATAGCATTATAATAACGATTAAGGTCCAAGGCACTATAGAGCTTAACCTTGTTTCTAATCTTAAGTTCTTTGGGCGATATCTCTTCAAGTTTTTTATAGATACGTCCATTTTCTCGTAAGTTCTCAACTAATATCTTCATTGTCTGCGCTGCTTCACTTTCTTCTTTCATTCTTTATTCACTTCGTATTATATCTATTTTACAGGCACATTAGGCCATAGGATGATAGCGTAAAACCGTATCTTGAAGGTTTTGTTTTTGGATATGGGTATAGACCTGTGTGGTGAGTAAGGAGGCATGTCCTAAAAGCTCTTGTACCACCCTTAAATCTGCACCTCCAATAATCAAAGCCGTTGCATAAGAGTGACGCAGTACATGAGGTGAGACATTAAGGTATTTTTTACATATTTTATAGGCGGATATTCTACTTAATGCTTTGCCTTGGTAGTTTAGCCAAAGATAACTCGATTCAAAGGGGCACTCTAATTCATATAATTTAATCGCCTTAATCGCTTCAAGCGCAACAGGGATCATTCTCTCCTTATCGCCTTTAGTATGACGCACACGCAACCATGAGCCTTCAGCATCTTCTCCTACTTGAAAATCAGCATGTTCTATGCTTAAGCACTCACTAATACGTAGTCCTGTTGCGTACAAAAAAAGAATCAAGGCGTAGTCTCGCAATCCTATCCACGTACTTCTATCAATGGTATCTAAGGCCGACATAATACTTTCAAATTCAACATACTTAGGCAACATAGAAGGAACCTTAGAGAACTTAAAAACACGTTTATTCTCATCATGAACTTCAAATTCTTGATAACAGAAGTCATAAAAAGCATTAAGGGAGGAGAGTTTACGGTTAAGGGTTCGTTTATTAGGAAATTGTGAAAGGTAGGCTAAGATCTTGGCTTCATCTAATTTAAACAAAGAACTTTTACAGGCCTGCTCAATTAAAAGGAGATCATTCTTATAGGCCTTTATACTCGCATTGCTTAAGGCCCTTATGATAGTAATATATTCGATAAAGGCTTCAAGTTCTTTAGACAAGGCTTATTGAAACCTTATATATACATTATCAAAGTAAAAGCCATTTTCCCCACTAAAGAAAAGCCCCTCTTCTAAATCAAAGTCATACACAAGGTCATTGTCTAAGTTCTTATCCAAAATGATAATATAGCCTTGTTTCTCTGCTACATACAGTGACTCACCAACCATCAGCATGCCTAAAAAGTGCGCAAATGGGTATTTCTTTTTAGCTAAGATATTAAGCTTATGATTCAAAGCAATAATCTCACCCTGCTTTGTTGCAACCCAAACACCCTTCTCATTCACCAGCATGTTCCGCGCTTCTAGTGTAAGTCTTAACTCTTTTTCACCTAAGCTGTAGACCTTTGAAGGCGTAGCCGCATATAAGATATCATTGACCACATTAAAATAGATAATATTATTAAAATACTGTTCTGAACTTACAATGATTGTACGTACCAGCTCTTTTTGTTCCACGTTGACAATGACAATCTTTCCATCTAAGGTAGGAAAAAGTACAAGGTCATTTAAAAAACGTGGGGTGGCAATACGCATATCCACGGCTGTTGATTCTGAAGCGGGTTGTTTAAACAGTAGCTTTCCACTTGAAAATTGGTACAAGGCTAACTCATTATCAGCAAAAATAACCGCTAAAATATCGCCTCTTAAGGCAAGAGTTGCAACCGTTTTTGAGAGTTTAAGACTCTTGCTCTCATTTTTATTTTTAACCGCAAAGATTTCTCCCCCTGTCTTTAAGGCCAGTGCCCACTGCTCATTTTTAAAGACAAAACGATACCCCAATGGAAACTGTATATTTTCAAGCCCATTTTTAGTAATAATGGTACCATCTTCTAAGGTCGCACTTTGAGCATTAAGTTCAATAATCTCACTATCGAGCCTATCGGTAAGCTCAATAGAATCTTTTACATCTGCTGGGTCGTAATACTCTTTTGTACTACATCCTAAAAAAAGCAGGGCCACTAAAAGGATAAAAAACGAGGTTTTTATCATCTATTTTACTCCGTAATGCTGTAGAAGCGTCACCACTTTTTGTAAAGATGATTGTTGATCGATCAGCTTAAGACGTGCATGAGCTTCGTCTATCTTATTGTCTTGCAATAATAAAACCGCCTCATTTAAAATCGCTAAATCTTTTAAGATAGCATCTTGTTTAAGGGCATAAGCATTTAAAGCCTCTTTATCCTTTTTCATAGCCGCTAACTCATACTTAGAAAGGTCAGCAACCACATCTGATGAAGACGTACTTAAGCTGACTAAGCTCGCCTCATCCTTAGCCTTAAGTGCTGTGTTTAGCATATAGGCATCATATAAGGCTTGATTATTCTCTTTTAGAATCTTTTGTGCTTGTGCATCATCAGGTGATGTTAAAAGCGTTAAATAGGCTTCATTTGACGCTGTAATAGCACTAGAAACACTGGATTGATAAAGCGTGTTACCCACTAAAACCAGTACAACCGCTACCACTACACTCACAAGGGGTATCTTATATTTTTTTACAAAGCGTTCTGTCTTCACAGCTGATTCAAAAAGTTTCTCTTCTTGATTTAGCTCTTCTTTGACCATATCGATATTTTCTTTTAAGCTCACCTTAGCTCCTATAAATTGTATAAAGTGCGTTATATTATCTTATTAAAGTTAAAAGAGGGCAAAACTCACTTAAAAATAGAAATGAATCAGCATTATTTTGTTACAATCGCTTCTATATTTAACATCAAGGAAATATTTTGCACATTGATGACGCACTTTTAAGTAAACTCGAAAAACTCTCTAATTTAAAAATTTCTGAAGACAAGCGTGCTGAAGTAATCTCTCAACTCAGTGAAATTGTCTCTTTTGTAGACAATCTTTCTGAACTTGATACCAGTGATATGGACCCTACTTTTGCAATGACTAACAAGGGAACACAGCTACGCGAAGACAGCCCTGCTTCATCAAAAGAGGTTTCAGATGCAATTTTAAGTCATGCCCCTTTAAGTGAAGAGAATTTTTTCATCGTTCCAAAGATCATCGAATAACCTTCTTTACTTAGCTTCAAACTCCTTTGCGGGTTGAAGCTCTTAATAACACCTGCACTCAACTTCATAACAAAGGACATCCCATCATTACTATTTACGGCATTAAAAACTGCGATAGCGTTAAAAAAGCAATCAAGTTTTGTAAAGAACACCAGCTAGAATACACCCTTCATGATTTTAAAACCGACCCTGTCTCAAGTGACAAGATTTCAAAGTGGCTTGAAAGTGTAGAAATGAAACAGCTCTTTAACACCCGCGGAACGACCTACCGTACGCTAAAGCTCAAAGAATTGAACCTAAATGATGTACAAAAGCAAGAGTGGCTTGCCAAAGAAAACATGTTAATTAAAAGACCTGTGATAGAATATAGCTCAGATAAGGTTCTTGTCGCTTTTGATGAGAAGCTCTATAAAGATGAATTATTATAATCTAAAAGGATAGATATGAGTTTAGACATTCGTAAGCTTTTAAAGTCTGTTGTGGCCTATAAAGCCTCAGACTTGCACCTTGTTACCCGTTCCGAACCCCAGATTCGTATAGATGGAAAACTGGTTTCACTTAACCTACCTGTGATGGATGGAACAGCTATTGAAGAGATGGCTTATTCCCTTCTTACTGATAAACAGAAAAAAGAGTTTGAGGAAGAGCTAGAGCTGGATTTTGCTATCGTACTTCCTGATATTGGTCGTTTTCGTGCTAACTACTACCGAACCATGGGTGACATTGCTTGTGCCTTTCGTATTATTCCTATTGATATTCCTTCTTTAGACCAACTCAATGCGAAACAGATATTTAAACAACTTATCAAGCGTGAGAAAGGGCTTATCCTAGTAACAGGACCAACAGGTTCAGGTAAGTCAACCACCCTTGCTGCAATGCTTAATGAGATCAATGAGACAGAGAACAAACATATTATTACCGTTGAAGATCCTGTGGAGTTTATGCATGATAATAAGAAATGTCTCTTCTCTCACCGTAATGTAGGAACCGATACCCGTTCTTTTGGCTCGGCACTTAAGTTTGCGATGCGTGAAGATCCTGATGTTATCCTTATTGGGGAGATGCGTGATCAAGAAACCGTTGGTGCAGCACTCACCGCGGCAGAAACAGGTCACTTGGTATTTGGAACCTTACACACCAACTCAGCCCCTGAAACCATTAACCGTATTATTGATGTTTTCTCTGGTGAAGAGCAACCTCAGATTCGTGCACAATTAGCGACCTCTTTAGTAGCTGTTATCTCTCAAGCCCTACTTCCTCGTCTTGGTGGTGGTCGTGTGGCAGCCCAAGAGATTATGATTACCAATCCAGCGATTAAAAACCTTATCCGTGAAGATAAGGTTCACCAACTCTACTCACAAATGCAGCTCAATCAACAAGCTACGGGAATGGTAACACAGACCCAAGAACTCGTTGAGTATGTTAGACAAAAAGTCATCTCAAAAGACTCTGCAACCCAATATTCTAATCGTCCTGATGAACTTATCAAGGCCATTGAAAACCTCTAAAGATAAACTGCATTATGCAGTTTATACTTCTGTCACAACAATAGTACTAATCTTTAATATGAATAATTGAGTAAGACCTTACTCTAAAAATGAAGTTTTTTTGAATGCAAAGCGGTGTTAAAAAACCGCTATCGCTTATTTTACTAAAGAAGCTTAACGCTTTACTGAAGAAATATTTTACTGTGTAAAACCGCTTTCGCTTATTTTCTAAAGAAATATTTTACTGCGTAAAACCGCTATCGCTTATTTTGCATCTTTTAAAGAGTCTGCTATTAAGAAGGCTAACTCTAAGGCTTGGTCAGCATTAAGACGTGGATCACAGTGCGTATGGTAACGTGACTTAAGGTCTTCATCTGAGATATTAAAGGCACCACCGGTACACTCGGTTACATTTTTACCTGTCATCTCTAAGTGAACACCACCACCATAGGTACCTTCTGATTTATGCACAGCAAAGAAGTTTTTCATCTCACCAAGCACAGCATCAACAGGGCGTGTTTTGAAACCAGTTGAAGATTTAATGGTATTTCCATGCATTGGATCACATGACCAAAGTACTTTTTTACCTTCACGCTCTACCGCACGAATCAGTTCAGGAAGATGATCACCAACCTTGTTCTCACCCATTCGCACGATAACATTTAAACGACCTGACTCATTTTCAGGATTAACGGCATCAATCAGTTTAATAAGCTCATCTGGCGCCATAGTAGGACCAGCTTTCACACCAATAGGATTTTTAATCCCACGCATAAATTCGATATGAGCTTCATCTAAACCACGGGTTCTATCACCAATCCACAACATGTGTGCTGATGTGTCATACCATTCACCTGTTAGTGAGTCTTGACGGGTAAAGGCCTCTTCATACTCTAAAAGAAGCGCTTCATGAGAGGTATAAAAGTCTGTCTCTCTTAGGGTTCTATACGTACGTGAGCTCACGCCACAGGCTGACATAAAAGAGAGAGACTCTTGGATACGGTTGGCCATATCTTCATACTTCTCTTTTAACGGTGAATCTTTTACAAAGTCTAAATTCCAACGATTTACCTCATGTAAATCAGCTAAACCACCATTGGCAAAGGCACGTAAAAGATTGAGTGTTGATGAAGATTGATTATAAGCTTGAATCATTCTATCTGGATCAGGAATACGCGCTGCTTCAGTGAACTCAACCCCATTAATAATATCACCACGGTATGAAGGGAGCTTCACCCCATTGACTTCTTCAAAGTCAGACGAGCGGGGCTTAGCGAACTGTCCACCCATACGCCCCACTTTAACAACAGGTGAAGAACCTGCGAAAGTCATCACTACTGCCATTTGCATCATAGCCTTAAAGGTATCACGGATATTATCGGCTTTGAATTCTGAAAAACTCTCTGCACAATCCCCACCTTGAAGTAAGAAAGCCTTCCCCTCAACAACATCAGAAAATTGTTTTTTCAGTGAACGCACTTCACCTGCAAACACAAGTGGTGGAAGTTCTCTAAGTTTTTGTGTCACACGTTTAAGGTGATCTTCGTCTGTATAAGTGGGTTGCTGTTTGATTGGAAAATCTCTCCAGCTTGATGGATTCCAAGTGCTCATATGTACCTCGAGTTTTGAATAAATTTATTGTAATATTTAATAATCGCGCAAATGTTACCTAAAGCTTCCTAAAATAAGGCTAAACAGAGGCTATATGAACCACAAAAGCTTCTTTTATGCTAGAATGTGTATAATTCCCCCTAAAAACAAGTAGATGTTTTAAAATAAGCGTAAAGGAGTTTACATCGTGGAAAAAGACAAGGCACAAGCGCTGATTACTTCTGCTTACAATTCCATCATGGACACACTCCAAACCCAAGACAAGTATGACAGCAAAGCCGTCATTGATGAACTGCACAACCTTGCTAAGGTCCTGCAAGATAAGGCATCGCAAAATATCAATCTTTACTCAGCTGACAAATCCTTCGAGTTAGAGTACAAAGCTCTTGCTCAAGAGAGTATTGAGTCCTATGAGCAGACAAAAGAGTCTGTTGAACGCATTAACAAGGAACAGAAGAAAGTACTTAAAGACTCTGCTAAGAAAAATCATGACAAAGTTTCTAATATTATGTCTAGCTTCAGCTCCTTACATGATCAAATCGAAGGACAAATGCGAGAGGCAAATGAAACCATTGCTTCTTTAAACAAACAGATTCAAACCCTTGAGAAAAGCTCAAACCTTGATCCCCTTACGCGTACTTATAACCGTCGGGCCATGGATAAGTACTTATCTGCTCTGTGTAATATGCAAGGTAGAACGCCTCAATCTAGCATTATTCTAGTCGATATTGACGATTTTAAAAAGGTCAATGATACCTACGGTCATCTTGCTGGAGATCGGGTACTCATCTTTTTAGCCAAGCTTATTGGAAGTATCCTTCGTGATGGGGATAAGGTCTTTCGTTTTGGTGGAGAAGAGTTTTTACTTCTTCTTAACCGTTGTAATAGCGAAGCCCTTGAAAATGTTGCAAGACGTATCTTAGATGGGGTACGCTCAAACACCCTTTTATATAAAAATGACCAAATTAAAATTACCTTAAGCATGGGTTCTGCACAACTGCAAAATGATGATAGCTTTGAGAGCTATATCAACCGCGCGGACAAAGCCTTATATAAGGCAAAAAATAATGGCAAAGACCAGTTTGTAGCAGGGTAGAGATGGATTTTAGTATTTTTGATTTAATTGTAGGTAGCATTATTTTACTACTAGGTTTAAAAGGTATTTTAAATGGCTTTTTTAAAGAGCTTTTTGGACTGCTTGGTATCGTTGGCGGTATCTTTATAGGTTCAAGAGTGGCTAAAGATGTGGGAACATTTTTAAGTGATGCCATCTTTAAGTTTGACTCTCCTGCTGCGATTAGTTTTTTAGGCTTTCTGGTGAGCTTAGCTGCTTTTTGGGGCTTAATGATTACGGCGGGTATCCTCTTTAAGAAGTTCTCTAAACTTAGTGGACTAGGGTTTATGGATAAGGTCTTGGGCTTTGTTTTTGGTTCTGGTAAATTTTTCTTTATTGCCTCTGTGATTGTTTACGCCTTTTATAACTTTAAAGCCATCCGCGAAAATGTAGATATGCAAAGTGGTATTATGTTGCCTGTTTTGGTTAAAACAGGTTCTATCATTATGAAAATGGACGGTGAAAAGATCGCCAGTGACATTAACAATAGCATTGATGAAGGTCTTGAAAATGCGAAAGATGTTTTAGAGGATGAAGCAGCTAAAAAAGTCTTAGAATCCGCTAACAGTGAAAAAGATGCCATCATTAAGAAAGTAGAAACCCAACTTGATGAAAACAATCTATCATTAGATTAGAAAGCTAAAAAGGAAGCCTAATGAGTCAACAATCATTTACCTCACGTACCAAAGAGTATGACACCCTATTAGAAGAGTTTAAAGCTCTTTTGAAAAAAAATGGTGAAAAGTTTACCATTCAGCGAGAGATTATCTTAGAGACCCTCTACAACTCTGATGAGCATTTAACACCTGAAGGGCTTCACCAGTTGATTCAAAAAGAACATCCTGATTTAAAAACAGGTATTGCAACGATCTATCGCACCCTTTCACGTCTTGAAGAGTCTGATATTGTCACCTCTTTATCCTTTGGGGCCCAGGGTAAAAAGTATGAACTTGGTGCCAAAAATCATCATGACCATATGATCTGTACCCAATGTGGTGAGATCACTGAGTTTGTAGATGAAGAGATTGAAAAACGTCAAGAGAGTATTGCTAAAGAGTTTGGTTTTCAAATCAAAGATCACTCTATGCAAATTTATGGTCTGTGTAAAAACTGTACCGCCTAACTACTAAACATTAAATAAGGAAGAAGATTGCCATTTCAAAACCAATACGTACAACAACGTATAGAAAAAGCCGACAAACTTCGTGAATTAGGTCATAATCCCTATAGAAATGATTCACAAAGAGACACTACTATTGCTAAATTCATCAACATTAACTCAGATGTAGATACGATGGAAGACAAGCGTGCTCCTTCACGTTCATACACAGTTGCAGGTCGTATCAAACTCTACCGTCTTATGGGGAAGGCCTCTTTTTTAAAGATTGAAGATGAATCAGGTCTGCTTCAAGTCTATGTGGCTAGAGATAATCTTCCTGAAGGTTTTTATAATGAGATTAAAAAACTTATGGAAGTGGGAGATATTATCGAGGTAGAGGGTTACCCATTTTTAACCCAGAAAGGTGAATTAACCCTACATGTTAATGATCTTAAAATCATGACAAAGGCCGTTGCACCACTACCTGAGAAGTATCATGGTATCACCGATAAAGAAGCACGCTACCGCCAACGTTATCTTGATTTAATCATGAATGCAGAGGTACGTAAGACCTTTAAGGTACGTTCAAAAGTCATCTCTTTAATTCGTCACTTTTTTGAAGAAAAAGGCTTTTTAGAAGTAGAAACACCAATGATGCATCCTATCCCTGGTGGAGCTAATGCAAAACCTTTTGTAACGCATCATAATGCACTAAGCATTGACAGATACCTTCGAATTGCACCAGAGCTTTACCTTAAGCGTCTTATTGTAGGTGGTTTTGAGGCGGTCTTTGAGATCAACAGAAACTTTAGAAATGAAGGGATGGATGCAACGCATAACCCTGAATTTACCTCTATTGAATTCTATTGGGCTTATAAGAACTATAAAGATCTTATTGAGTTAACAAAAGAGCTTTTTGCCTATCTTTTTGAGCACCTAAACCGTCCGAGCAAGCTTCCTTATGGGGAGCATATTATTGATTTTGAAGATTTTACAGAGATTGGTTTGGTTAAGTCACTTTCTGAGATTGGTGGCGTACCTGAAGAGATTGTACAAGACAAAGACAAGATTATTGCTTATTTAAAAGCAGACCACGTTAAGGTCAATGAAAAGATGAATCTTGGGCAACTTCAAGCGGAACTCTTTGATGAGTATGTTGAAGCTAAGCTTATCAACCCTACTTTTATTACTGAGTATCCTGTTGAAATCTCTCCACTGGCAAGACGTTCTGATGAGAACCCTGCTATTACGGAGCGTTTTGAGCTCTTTATCGCGGGTAAAGAGATTGCGAATGCCTTCTCAGAGCTAAATGACCCTATCGACCAGCACCAACGTTTTAGTGAACAAGTTGAAGGTAAGGCCTGTGGTGGCGATGATGAAGCCCATGAGATGGATGAGGACTTTATTAAGGCACTTTCATACGGTATGGCACCTACTGCAGGACAAGGAATTGGAATTGACCGTCTTGTTATGATGCTTACTAATGAACACAGTATTCGAGATGTACTTCTTTTTCCTGCTATGAAACCAATTACCAAGGCAGAACAAGAGTGCATAGACAATGAAATGGAAAGTGCCGAATAGGTACTTTATAGTAACTTGTTACGTGAGCTCACGGCTGACGATATTTCATAAGAAATATGCCAAATGCATGTTTTTATGAATAAAATTAATTAATGAAAAGGAAAAATAATGAACACTAGTAACTTACAAACTTTCGATCCAGAAGTATTTGGATATTGCGAACAAGAACTTGAACGTCAATCTGAACATTTAGAGATGATTGCTTCTGAAAACTTTACCCTTCCAGCAGTAATGCAAACTATGGGTTCTGTTTTTACAAACAAGTATGCTGAGGGTTATCCTGGTAAACGTTATTATGGTGGTTGTGAGTATGCGGATAAGGTAGAACAACTTGCAATTGACAGAGCATGTGAACTTTTTAATTGTAAGTTTGCTAATGTACAACCTCACTCAGGTTCACAAGCCAATGGTGCGGTTTATGCAGCCCTTCTTAAAGCTGGTGAAAAGATCTTAGGTATGGATCTTTCTCATGGTGGTCACCTAACCCACGGTTCAAAACCTTCATTTTCTGGTAAAAACTACTCTTCATTTACTTATGGTGTTGAGCTTGATGGTCGTATCAATTATGAGAGAGTTTTAGACATCGCAAAAATCACGCAGCCTAAGATTATCGTTTGTGGTGCTTCAGCTTATGCAAGAGAGATTGACTTTAAAAAGTTTAGAGAGATTGCAGATGAAGTAGGTGCGATTCTTTTTGCTGATATCGCACATATCGCAGGACTTGTTTGTGCTGGTGAACACCCTAGCCCATTCCCTTATGCTGATGTTGTAACAACAACAACACACAAAACACTTGCGGGACCTCGTGGCGGTATGATCATGACCAATGATGAAGATATTGCGAAGAAAATCAACTCGGCTATCTTCCCAGGTCTACAAGGTGGGCCACTTGTTCATGTTGTTGCTGCTAAAGCTGTTGGTTTTAAATACAACCTTTCAAATGATTGGAAAGTTTATGCTAAACAAGTGAAGAAAAACGCTGCTGTACTAGCAGATGTACTTATTAAACGTGGGTATGATGTTGTTTCTGATGGAACCGATAATCACCTCGTTCTTGTATCATTTATTAACAAAGATTTCTCTGGAAAAGATGCTGACGCGGCACTTGGAAATGCAGGTATGACTGTAAACAAAAACACCGTTCCAGGTGAAACACGTTCTCCTTTTGTAACCTCAGGTATCCGTGTAGGTTCTCCTGCATTAACAAGCCGTGGTATGAAAGAGAAAGAGTTTGAAATCATTGCTAATCGTATGGCAGATGTGTTAGATGATATCAATAACACAGAAGTTCAAGCAAAAGTGAAAAAAGAGTTGACAACGATGGCAAAAGAGTTTATTATATATACACAATCAACTTACTAAAGAGACAATAGGAGGTTTCCATGACAGCTATGGACTTAAAACTCATCAAGATGGTGTCTGATCATTACTGGATAAAATCAGACACTGTTGTGGATAAGATCTCCTATAAGGGACGCACCTTTTATAACAAGTATGAAAAGGTCCCTAAAACCCTCAATCAACAAGTTATCAATCAACACCTCAAAGGTGAAATCACCGTTGCACACTCCCTTATAAACTCGCGGGACAAGGTCGAAAATATTGTCATCGATTATAATGGAAGAGATCCTCAACGTTTTTATCACCGTGCCCAGCTTCTTCTACGTGAAGAAGGCTATATCAATTTTACTGCCTTTGAGACCAAAACCCCAGGTCACCTACATCTGTACATTCATAAGGGGCACACTACCTTACAAGAGGCCTACCAATTAGGTAAAACCATTTCTGCTAAACTGGCCTCAAAGATGCCTAAACAGTGGCGTGTTTTTCCCACTCAAGACCTCCCTTTAGAGTACAATATCTTGAACCTACCCCAAGAAGTTTATGCCAAAGAAAGAGGCGCTTCTTGGTCAAAACACATGTAAACGACTATGTCGTTTACATGTGTTTCAGGCGAAGCCGAAAACCTTTCCAAAGGTATCATCGAAGGCTTAACATAAAAAAGAGCGAAGCGACACTTATTGAAAAATGTGAGCTGCTTCACGTTTTGGCAAACGAAACCAAAGGAGATGTACGCTTGCATACCACCGTCGGCTTAACATCAATAGAACCAAAAAAATTACGCTAAATAATATTCGCACCCCTTACAGGAGACCCAAATGAAACAACTCATCTTACTTTTCACCCTACTCATCTCCCTCTATGCCACACCACCTCAGGGTGTCGAGGCACTCTCCCCAGAACTTCGTTCTCTGCTCTCACAAGAGATGCTAGCCTTAGAGAAAGGTATGCACTCAATTTTTTCTAATTTAATTGCAGGAGATTATGAAAAAATAGCCCTTAAAGCTGAAAAAATTCAAAACAGTTTTATACTTAAGCAAAAGCTCACACCTTCTCAGCGCAAAGAGTTACAAAGTAAACTTCCTCAAGCCTTTATACAACTTGACCAAAGTTTTCATGAAATGGCAGGTGAACTACTTAATGCTGCTGAATTTGAAGATGAAGAGGCCAGTGTAAAACTCTATTCTAAAATGAGTAGAACCTGTATTCAATGCCACTCTACTTATGCACAAGAGAGGTTTCCCTCTTTTCAAGAACAATAAAGTTCTGTAAGAAGTCTAACCACTTCTCCACCAGAAACAGAGCAAAAAAGGCACACTCAAAAAGAAAAGTTAATTTTTAAAACTAATCCTTCTTTTTTTGCTTATAAACTATGTATAATAAGAATAATTAAATTTCAGGCATAAACTTTGCTTTTAATATTGAGAACTTTAGCTTAAGGATGTTTCTATGGAAGAGAAGAACGAATTAAACGATATTATTTTAAACCGCAGCAGTGGTAATGCAGGCATGAAAAAAGTAATGCTAGCTGTTGCAGCCTTAGCCGTTTTACTTATCATTGTAGTGGTGATTATGAGCAGCTTAAACTCGGGTGGTACTGCCAATCTTCCTCAAGCCATAGAGCCACCTAAAAATGTTCAAGCCAACACAGTTGTAGATGAAGACCCACTTTTTGAGCCTATTGCTATTGATGAAGAGCCTTCAAAAGAAGACAGTTTAGATAATGTAGCTAAAAAGATTAAAGAGCAGAGTGAAAAAGAAGAAGCACAAGAGATTAGTAGTGACTTTATTGCTGGACCAGAAGAGGTTATGATTGAAGAGCCAACAGAAGTAGTAGTTCCTGCAAAATATGAAAGACCTGTTAAAAAACAGAGCAAAACCATTGCCCCTAAAAAAGTGACTAAAAAGACGGTCACAAAAAAAGCAGTCAGTAAAAAAACTACCACCAAGCCTAAGGCTGTTGCAAGTGGAAACTATTATGTGCAAGTTGGCTCATTTGGTCGTTTTAACCCAGACAAAAAGTTTCTAAACAAAATCACAAGCCATGGCTATACCTATAAAATTCATAAGGTAAATGGTCTTACTAAGGTACTTGTTGGTCCTTATGCAAGTGACGCAGCAGCGCGTAAACAGCTACCTGCTATCCGCTCTAGCATCGAGCCAGGCGCATTTTTATCTAGGATATAATTTTTGGTACACTCTTCTCAATTTACACTCGATCAATTTGCACCCATTGCGGTGTATCACAAGCTCAAACATCACTTTCAAGATGAGATTTCTTTTCTTTTTGAAAGTGCTGGAAATTCTGAAGGCAACTACAGCTTTATCATTATAGGTGCTCAAGAGCGCCTTACCTTTAAAGACAATATTACACGCTATCAAGATAAGAGTGGCTCCCAAAGTATTGTTCATGAGAGCCCTTTTGAGTTTCTAAAGAGCTACTACAATAAACTTGATCAAGAAGCTTATAGAAAAAAGACACATGAACTTGGCATCGGTTATATTGATGGCTTTATTGGCTATATTGGTTATGATATGGTTAAGGTTTTTGAGCCCGTTTTACAATCCACTATGGACGCTTTAGAAGATGAACTTGAGACCCCAGATTTAGACCTTATACGTCCTAAGTTAATTGTCGTTTATTCACATAAGACCCATAAACTCACCCTTGTCTCATCTATGGATGAAATGGCTGAGAACTTTGATGAGATACAGACTCAACTCAAGTCTTCTTATGATTATGTCCCTTTAAAACCTATCACAGCTGAGGCAGAGGGTTCTTTTGCTTTTTCAAAAGAGAAGTTCTTTGAAATGGTCGCTAAGTCAAAAGAGAAAATTAAAAGCGGTGATGTCTTTCAAATCCTCATGGCAAACCGTTATACGGCTTATGCAGAGGTAGACCCTTTTAGTTTTTACCGTATTTTACGCACTAAAAACCCTTCTCCTTACATGTTCTTATTAGAGTTTGAAGACTTTAGTATTGTGGGTTCTTCACCAGAAGTCATGGTCAGACTCCAAGATGGTGAGCTACTTCTTAAACCTATCGCAGGTACACGTAAACGTGGTGCGACCATTGCTAAAGATATGGAAATGGAAGAGGAGATGGTGAATGACCCTAAAGAGTGTGCTGAACACCTAATGCTCATTGATCTTGGACGAAATGATGTGAGTCGTGTTGCTAAAACGGGCTCTGTTCAGGTGCACGATATGATGCATGTTGAAAAGTATTCTCATGTAATGCATATGGTAACCGATGTTATTGCCGAGTTACGTGATGATAAAGATATGTTTGACCTCTTTGCCGCTACCTTTACAGCAGGTACTATGACAGGTGCACCTAAGATTCGTGCGATGCAGTTAATTGCTGAGTATGAAGAGATAAAACGCGGTTTTTACGCAGGTGCTATTGGTTATTTTGGTTTTGATGGAAACATGGACTCAGCGATTACCATTCGTACCTCTTTAATACAAAAAGAGCGTATTATCTTTCAAGCAGGTGCAGGTGTTGTAGCTGACTCTGTTGCTGAACTTGAGTACCTTGAGGTGAAGAACAAACTCGGTGCCTTACTTAGTTCTTTAGACGACTTAAAAAAATAAGCTAATTTTCATCATAAATACATTAAGCTGTAATTATGAAGATACAAAAAGAACTAGAGCTTAAGTTTAAAGACTTTATCGACAAAGACAAGTCCCCCTTCTTTTGTTATAAACATGATAAAGAAGGAAATTTCACCTACCTAAGTGATAACATCACCCTACTCTTAGGTTATACCCCTAAAGAGTTTCAAATAAGTTACCTCTCTTCTTTAACACCAAATACCATCAATAAAACTGCTATTTTTAACACTGAAGATTCCTTAATATCAGGAAAGCAGTATGAACCTTATAATCTAGAGATATACGATAAAGACCTAAATAGACGAGCCTTATATGTTTACGAAAGTCCTATTATTACAGATAATGGGGTAGAAGGGATTGAGGGAATAGCTAAGGTACTAGACTAAGGCTATTACCTAAGAAGCCTTAGTATATAGCACAAATGAGCGCATCGGTTTTATACCCTCTTTTTGAGCGTCCTCTTCTTTAAATTCTCTCATTAAATTACTGTACGCTTTATGGGTAGAAACACTGGTACTTGAGGTATTAAAACGATTTAAATGTTCAATCGAATAATCATACAGATCTTTAATCTTCTTTACTTGTAATCCACCTAAATCTAAGATCGCACAGATAGCCTCTCTTAACTCAGGGTTCATTTGTGTATTAACACCTAAACTTGCCTCGTTTGAAACGGCATTAGAGTGTAGATAGTGTACATAAAAGTAATACTCTAAGGCTTCCGCAAAACGTTGTTCTTGACGCATAAGTTCCGCTTTATGAAACATCAATGAAGCATACAACTGATAATACCCTGCACTCAAAGAATTTTTAGCATAGGCATTAATCACAGAGTGCATCACTCCACTGTAATGAAGGTGCTTTTTGCCCTGTTTTTGAAGTTGTTTTTGAATATAGTCATACTCATGTGGAAGATAGTTTTTAAACTTTTTGATATCACCTGTGGCCTTCCATTGGTACTCAAACTGCGCTTTATTTTCCATTCTAAAGGCTACTGTTCCCATATCTTGGACACGTTTTTGAACCATAAAGCTTTTAGAGCACTCCGTACACTTCTTCTCCCCAAGATTTAGACGTTGATACGCTTTTGCGCAGTAAGGGCATTTTTGATTCAGGTTACCCAGTTTTTTAAATCTGTCCATGAATTTCTTTTCATAATTCATTAACGTGCGGCGATCAACAACATTAGGGGTCATGTTCAGATCATGGTGAGCTTGCTTTTCATCAAGTCCCCTGCTCTCTTTCATATCCACAACATCATATTTACCAATGCTCAAGGCTATGCTACCACTGCTTTTCGTACCAAATAAATTATTAAAAATTTTCATCTTGAACTCCTTAACTTATACACTAATCATACTGCCTTTAAACCAACAAAGAGTAAAGCAAAAGTTAACCAAAAGTAAAGATGATATAATTCTAAAAATTCCCATCATTCAAATATCACCTAAACAGAGAAACCTTATGAAAAACAGAAAACTTTTTGCTATTTTTGGAAACCCCGTTACGCACTCTCGCTCTCCCCTTATGCACAACCATGTTTTTAAAAAACTAAACTATAATGCCTGTTATACACGTATCCATTTAGAAGATGGAGCACAACTAAAGCAGACATTTTTTGCTCAAAAACTTTCAGGGGCAAATGTTACAGTTCCCCATAAAGAGGCTGCTTTTGAGGCTTGTGACGAGGTCCGAGGATTTGCTCAAAAGATGGGTGTCGTCAATACTCTCGTTAATGAAGATGGGCGTCTTATAGGCTATAACACAGACGCAGATGGGTTCTTGTTTGCTATCTCACCCTTTGAGAAAATTAAAAATATTTTAATTATTGGAGCCGGAGGCACAGCAAGAGCACTGAGTATGAAACTACAAGATGAAGGGATGAATGTCAGTGTCCTTAACCGTTCAAAGCCTAATCTTGTGCATTTTGAGAAGATGGGGCTACGTACGTATACTTGGGACAGTTTTACACCACAAGAATATGACCTTGTCGTCAACACCACCTCAGCGGGACTAAGCGATGAAAACTATCCTGCTCCTGTTGAACTACTCACCCCTCTTTTAGAGCAGAGCGCTTACGCAGCTGACGCCATTTATGGAAAAGTCACCCCTTTTTTAAGACTGTGTGATGAACTTCAGGTCACCTACAAAGATGGTGCAGATATGCTCTTAGGACAAGGTGTTTTAGCAAATCACTACTTTTGTGAGAAGACCTTCTCGCTTGAGCAGATTCAGGCCTATATGAGAGAAAGTTTTAACTTTTAAAAGGCTAAGTAAACCCTTTACTTAGGCATTGTTTCTTTGGTAAACAAAGTATCTGTCTCTACCCTGCTCTTTAGCGGTATAAAGCGCTTCATCTGCTAAGTTGATAATAAACTCTTGTGATTCACTCTTACTAGGTATTAAGGTTAAACAACCGATGCTCACACTAACAATCTTTTTATCTAATGGGCTTTGAGTATGTTCTATTGCTAGTTTTTCAATATTGCTAATGATACGTTTAGCCACGACAACAGAGCCATCAACATGGGTTTTAGGCAAAATAAGTATAAACTCTTCTCCTCCGTATCGGGCAATATAATCTCTGGGTCGTAATCCAGAGTCCTTAATAGCTTGAGCCACCCATGTTAAAACGATATCGCCCTTAACATGTCCATAGGTATCATTATATTTTTTAAAATAGTCAATATCTAACATTAAGATACTCATATCCATCTTATCTCTACACGACTGTTTACATTCACTATCAAAACGCTCTTCTAAGTCCAGTCTATTAGCCAAACCTGTAAGGGCATCTACTCTTGCTACCTTAGCTAAGGTTTTATTACCCTCATCAATCTTTTTAATCAGGTTGTTAAACTCTTTAGACAAAATCCCGATCTCATCTTCTCTTTTTTCTAAGTCACTTGATAGGAAGGTATCATCTTCTCGTATTTTAATGATATGGCTAATGAGCAGGTTCAAAGGTTTCACCAATTCAACGCGTACCAGATAAAAAGAGATAATAAAACTCAATAGACCCAAAAAACCTCCAAATACAAAGAGATAAAAGAGGAACTTATTACTTTGTATCATATAATCTCGACGTAGTTGTGTTTCAATTTTCACTGAAACTTTAGCATTAGGGCCTTGCATATAGGCACTAACTTGTAGCTCTTTATCACTCAATTCAGAGATAACAAAGGCATCTTCATCCCTTGAGAGTATGGAGACTGGATCGTCTATACTGCTAAGCTTCACTTGTGCCTTCGTACTTTCGTTTATCTTGCTTAGCATCTCTTGATTTAACGAGCGTACCATTAATAAGGTTCCCCTGTATTCCCCCTTTGCATCTGCTCTTAAAATAGGGTAAAAACACAGGAGTGCAAAGTTCTCTTTGAACTTCATAATACCCTCTTTCCCTATAGCACTTTGGTAGCTTTTCCAAGTATGGTACTCTTTCTTTAAGCTCTTGTTATTAAACAAGCTACGAAGTTCTAAACTTCCATCATCTTTTTTAAAAAGGCTCTTTCCTGCGGTGTCAAAGAGTTCAATATGACTTACTGAGGCCATTTTCAAGCTTGTCTCAGGGAAATTTTTCTGAAGAAATGCAGGGTCTCTATCTTGCATAAAGCGATAAATATCATCCCCTACTGCTAACTCTTTTGTCAGTAAGCTTAGGTGTTCAAGTTCTAAATGAAAAATATTTTTAACCTGTGACATCTTTTCATAAGCATTTTTTTGCTCAATTTTAAGATTACTCGGATGCACAACATACTCTGATAATACAATCGCTATAAACAAAAAAATGAAATGTTGTACAAGAAAGAAAAGAAGCAGTTTATAGCGAATAGACATTTTTTATCCATTATAAAATTTTATAATACATTGTAACGTCTATGCGGTAAAGAGTCAAGCTACCTTAATTCAAAGCACTCAAAGCGACAATCTTCTTTTGTATTAAAGGGGACAATACCTGCTTCACCACTCCATTCAAAAGGCATGCAGGTTTTGTTTTTTGTATTCAAATAAAATTTTCGTATTTTTTGTGTACCTGTTCCATAAGCACCTTGTAGTTGACATCTTTTATGATAAGTACGTATGACCTTAGCATCTTTAACTTTTTCTACTTTTTCCCCATCATACAGGCCTGCTTTAAAATACCAATCATCTTTTTTCTCAAAAGGCTTACCCATAAGAACATGCTTATCTTCACAAATGTACTTCACTAACCTTTTTTTATAAAAGATCTTTTCGCCTTCCTCAAGAGAACGACACTGTCCATAATCTTGAACCTTAACTGCATACGAGTTCTTAGGTGAGCCTCCACAAGCACTAAACAAGACTATTGTACTTATTAAAATTAAACTTTGTACCTTCATTTTATACCCGTACCCTATCTTCTAATGCCCTACTAAGTGACAATAAATCTATATTTTCTAAGCTTACCCCTGTTGGAACACCTTGTGCAATTCTTGTAAATTTCACATCACATTTACTTAACTTATCTTCGATGAAAAGCATCACAGCATCATTGGCTATAGATGGTGTTAAGGCAAAGACAATCTCTTTTACCCCAGCATTGACCATATCTACCAGATGTGAAGAGTCAAAGTGATCAAGGTTCTCTAGGACAAAGTAGCGTCCATCAAAGATACCACCCTCTTCTAAGGTCAAAATATCTTTGGCATTTTCCACTACACATAATATATCTCTGTCGCGTCCTTCATCCGCGCAAACACCACAGAGTTCATCTTCACACAAGCCACCACATTCTACACATTTACGTAAACACCCCAGAGCATTTTCAATAGCATGGGCGATTTTCATCCCTGTAAAGTTATCTTGCATTACCATGTAATACGCCATGCGTGTTGCAGACTTCTTTCCAATGGCAGGAAGTTCTTCTAAGGCTTCTACTAAAATATTAAATTTTTCTAATCCACGTTTCATTGTTTAGATTCTACCTTTTCATCACTTAGAAAATCATTTGGAACCAATAACCAAAGCTGCACTGCATTTTTCATATGCCCTGCCTTTTGCTCCGCAATTTTTCCATTTCCATAAAAGATATCTATCCTAGATTCACCCTTAATAGCACCACCCGTATCATGTGCGAACATCACACGCTCAAACCTCTCTTGGCTTAAAGGGTCTTTTGTACTGATAAATATAGGCATACCTAAGGGAATATTCTTTTTATCTACCGCAACTGAACGTTCTGCTTGTAAAACAACACCTAAGGCACCACTTGCACTGTGATGACGCGGCTGAAAAAAGATATAAGAGGGGTTAAGATGTAAAATCTCATCTACCTGCTCGGGGTTCGCATAGAGATAAGAACGAATCCTTTCTAAAGAAACTTCCTCTTTTGTAAGCAGTCCTTTTTTAATCATTTCTGAACCTATAGAAACATAAGGAAAGCCATTTTGATCCCCATAACCAACATTAATTACTGAGCCATCTTCTAAACGAATACACCCTGAACCTTGAATCTGTAAAAAAAACAGGTCCACCTTGTCATTTACATAACAGATGGGCTCAAAGGTTGCCAAGGCATCTGCGTCTATCTCTTCTCGTGTAAAGTAGGGTTTCACCCGTCCTTCTACCAAACGTCCTCGTAAAGGATGAGACAATTTTTTCTTGTAGGTAGAGGAGAGTTCTACTTTTAAAAGATCCGTAGGCACCCCATATAAAGGGTAAGGAAATTCTGTACTCTTCTGTAAAGAGCCCAGTAAAAGAGGCTCAAAATACCCCGTAGCCAAAGAGTTTTTAGAAATAGCCTTGAAGGGAGTGAAGTTGTTCTCAAAAAAAATCCTGGCTTCAAGAACATTGGTTTCATCAACCTGCTTTACTTTTAAACACGTTTGCTCAAAAAGGGGTACCTTCTTAGTTTTAATACAGGTGTTTTTATATATCTGTAAAACCTGTAAATAATCTTCTTTTTCCCAATGGGGTAATTGCATAAAATCACCCTCTTCATAATCACCATAAGAGAAGCTTTGTAAACGAGGACTAGGGCTCTTAGAACAGGCCGTAAAAAGAAGTATAAAAAGAAGTATAAAGCTTAGGTTTTTCATAATTGTATTATATCGATTAAGTTGGTATAATTCCATAAAAATAAAGGCTCTTTTTTCAAAGGTAGTCTTTTAAAAAACTATTTGGGTATTGATTAATTATGGAAGAACTAAGCTATTACGAAATTTTAGAAGTGACACAAAGTGCAGATAAAAGCACCATTAAAAAAGCCTATAGAAGCATGGCCAAAAAGTATCACCCCGATAAAAACCCTGGTGATGAAGAGGCCGAGCACAAGTTTAAACTCTGTAATGAAGCCTACCAAGTCCTAAGTGATGAGAAACAACGTTCTGTCTATGATCGTTACGGTAAAGAAGGACTTCAACAAGGTGGCGGCGGAGGCCGTGGTGGCTTTGGTGGTGGTTTTGACGACCTTAGCTCTGTATTTGAAGAGATGTTTGGAGGCTTTGGCGGTGGAGGTTCACGTCGCCAAAAACGTGGTTCTGATGAGAAGTACCAACTCGACCTTGGTATTAACATGAGCATTAGCTTTAAAGAAGCCGTGTTTGGATGTGAAAAAGAACTTGACTTCAAATACAAAGACTCATGTACAAGCTGTAAAGGCACTGGAGCCAAAGATGGAAAGGTAAAGACCTGTTCACAATGTGGTGGGCAAGGTCAAGTCTTTATGAAACAAGGCTTTATGACCTTTTCTCAAACTTGTCCCGTATGTAACGGTTCAGGATCAGAAGTGGCCGAGAAGTGTAAAGACTGTAAAGGCGAAGGCTTTAAAGAAGTTAAAGACACGGTTACCATCAAGGTTCCCGCAGGAATTGACAGTGAGAACCGCCTAAGAGTATCTGCTCACGGTAATAAAGGTAAATCAGGAAGTCGTGGTGACTTGTATGTCACCTTCCAAGTCCAAGAAGATGAGACCTTTATCCGTCATGGAAACGATATCTACCTAGAAGTGCCTGTTTTCTTCACCCAAGCTGTTTTAGGTGAAACAATTAAAATTCCTTCACTCACAGGGGAACTTGAACTTGAACTCACTAAAGGTACTAAAGACAAGGCACAATTTAACTTTAGAAATGAAGGGGTACCTGATGTCCACGGACATGGCAAAGGTGACTTAGTCGCTCAAATCAAACTCACTTACCCATCTTCACTTAATAACGAGCAAAAAGAGTTATTAGAAAAACTACAAGACTCTTTTGGCATTGAGAGTAAGCCTCACGAAAGTACATTTGAGTCTGCTTTTGATAAAGTAAAGGGCTGGTTTAAGTAAACCCGACAGAAACTTTTCACTTTGTGAAACCGCCACGACTTGTTTTACTAAAGAAGCTTTGCTTTGATAAAGTAAAGGGTTGGTTTAAATAGCCTTTTACCTCTTCACTTAAAAGTCCAAAGGACTTTTAATCCCATCCTTATTTAACTCCTTAACAATATGCGTATATATCATTGTCGTTTCTACAGACTTATGCCCAAGCAACTCTTGAATAGAACGAAGGTCAATGCCCGCTTGTAAAAGATGGGTTGCATAAGAGTGCCTAAAAGCATGTGAGGTGACACGTTTATGTATACCTGATTTTATAACAGCCTCTTTTATATTTCGACCTAAGGTTTGAGGATGGATATGATGCCGCCTAATTGTTTCACTACGTGGATCTTTAGAGACACTTTTCATTGGAAATAAAAACTGCCATTTCGTCTCTTTATAAGCATTTGGATACTTTCTCTCAAATGCATAAGGCATATAAACTGTTCCATATCCCTTAAGAAGATCTTCTTTATGTAATTCACTTACCTTTTCTACTTGAGCTTGTAGCATAAGCTTCAACTTCATGGGCAAAGGAATTGTTCTGTCTTTTAGAGACTTACTATCAAAGATGTACACCTTGTTATAGCTAAAATCAATATCTTTTACTCTAATATTGAGTACTTCTTGCATCCGTAAACCACAACCATACATTAAAGATACAAGGAGTTTATATATTCCAGGCAAGTTTGAGAGAATTAAGTCCACCTCTGTCTTACTTAAAACAGTAGGTATATGTTTACGTTCTTTAGCTCTTAACGCTTGAATATTCTCATCACGCATATCTATTCCAAGTACTTGTGTATATAAAAATAACAACGCATTAAACGCTTGATTTTGCGTCGATGGAGAAACCTGCCTATCTCTTGCTAAATAACTTAAAAAGTCCTCGATTTCTTTCTTGCCCATATCAATAGGATGCTTTTTATTATGAAACAATATAAAACGTTTAATCCACTCTGTGTAACTTTTTTCAGTTTGAATACTGTAATGTTTAAGTCTAATCTTATCTCGAGTTAAATCTAATAATTTTTTTTTCATAACAGCTCCTTTTCAATACCTAAACATAATGTGAGATAGCGAATTAAAAAGGCGATATTAGAACAAAGTGTTCAAATATCGAAGATTTCCGACTAAAACACACATAGTATATCTTTCATAATCTACTCCTATTTGATAAATATATAAAAATAATTGCAATATGCCATATTTTCAACGATAAATCATACAAAAATTATGACATTATATTGCTCTTTTAAGTTGCTATCACATATAATGTTTAGATATTAAATTGTTAGATGACGAAAAGAAGATTATGAAAAAAATGAAATGTCATAAATATATATGGTACTCAGGAAGTGCATTTTTTGGACTTCTTGGAATGAGTAACTTATTTGGTTTACAGCAATGGAGTAAGTACTATGGTTGGCAAGAACCAAGTAAATTATTTGGAATCATTCTACTTGCAATCGCTATTGCAGTCTATAAATACATTGATAAAACTTGCAAGCAGATTGAAACAGTAAAATGCAAAGAATGTGGGGAGGTCTTTTCAGATATAGACCTTAAAAACTCACAGTGCCCAACTTGTGGTGGTGAACTTATTGAAGTTAATGAGTTCTATAAAACATCTAACAAGTACTAGGAGAGAAATAGTTTACCGCAAGCGGAAAACTATTTCTCAAGATAAACGTTAGCTGATAAAAGGATTTAAATGGAAGAAGAAAGTCAAGAACATAAACTATTTGGAATAATTGCTGAATCTGAAGGGCATGAAAAACAAATGGTTTTACTCGATTTTCCTTTTGGAAGGTTAATGGATGAAATTATTGTCCCTTATGATACAGGAGAATCATTCTTTATTGATGGAGTACCCGCTACAAAAGAAAAGATTAAACGTATTAAGATTGTTGAACTTGGTTCATCCTATCAACATGCAATGAGCGAACTTAAACGAGGTATGACAATTGGAAGTGATAGTAAGAAAAAGACCTATGGTGAACAATATGAAACAAGATTTGAACATATCTTAAGAACTAATACTGTCGATGTAACATCACAAGTAATTAAAGCTTACAATGAAGTGATTAAACCTAGTTATAAAGATTATATTCCAAAACGAAAAGAATTGATTGATGGTGCGACAACTGTTTTTATTGAAGGAATGAAGTTACTTAGCTAAACAGCTAACAAGTACTAGGAGCGCAATAGTTTACCGCAAGCGGAAAACTATTGCTCAAGATAAACGTTATATAATAAAGGAAAACATATGAAGAGCCATCAAATACATATTTTCATAAGCCATGCTTGGGCACATTCAAATCATTATAATACTCTGTCCAATTGGATATTTAATGAAAATTGGAAAGTTGGTGAAACGCCAATTAAGTTCCTTGATTTTTCGGTTCCAAAAAGTAATCCTATTCACAATGCAAATAATGACAAGCAACTAAGAGAGGCTCTCTATAATCAAATAAGTAGGAGTCACGTAATTGTAATTCCTACGGGCATGTATGCAAGCCATAGCAAGTGGATACAAAAAGAAATAGAAGGGGCTAAGTTGTATAACAAGCCCATCCTTGCTGTAAATCCAATGGGACAGCAAAGAAAATCTGGTGTAGTTACAGATAACTCTCATATCTCAGTAGGTTGGAATAAAAAACCAGTTATCGATCAAATTTGGAAACTTTATAATAGTTAATGCAAGGTAATAAAATGGATGAAAAAGATTATATATCATCAAGATTAGAAGATCAAATAAACTGGTATGATTCTAAAAGTATTTCTAATCAAAGATATTACAAAAACCTAAAAACTGTTGAAATTATTTGTGCAGCCATAATTCCATTTATTGCAGGCTTTAGTGATAAAATCCCATTTAGTGAAATTATTATAGGTGTGTTAGCAATTGTTATAGCAATTATAGCTGGTATATCAGCTATAAATAAGTTTCAAGAGAACTGGTTAACATATAGAACGACTGCTGAAACATTGAAGCATGAAAAATATTTATTTTTGACAAAATGTAAACCGTATAATGATGATAATGCATTTCAGTTTTTTGTTCAAAGAATTGAAGGATTAATATCTAAAGAAAATTCATTATGGTCAAGAAATGCAAAAAAAACAGAAAATGAAAAACACAATTAACAACTTCATAAGTTTAATAACTTTAATAAAAGAGTCAATTGTTTTTAGATCTTTAATTAAATTTATGTACTTTCTTCCTATACTTATTTTGACAGCAATACCCATTCTATACGCATTTTTAAATTTAACTTTTCATCAATTTAAAAAATATTATTTACCATTATCATCCGATGAATATCTGAATAAAGACATTAATTCTATTTTTATAATGATTATTACAATATACTTCTTTGCACCCTTTGTCTTGAGACAACTAATTTATTTATTTCCATATAAATTTGGAAACAAATATAATATTGTACTTTTAGGTACACTTCTCGTTGTTTTAATATTCCTTTTTATCAATTTAAATGACATAATTCACATTAATTTAATGCAAGAACTAAATTATTGCTCTCTTGCTTTCATGAGTGGATTTTTTGAACTTGATGACATTGCAAAGTTTCTAGCTCTTTTAATGGTTTTTACATTACTTGCATTTATTTCATATCGCTTTTATAATAAAAAAAAAGCAATATCAGAATTAGATATTCTTTATTTGCGAACCTTCACATTAACACCTGATTTTTATTTATTAAGATTAATTGTAAAATCACTAAAAAAAGGGAACTTAGGTCTTGTTTTACCTCCCAAGTCTATGTTGTCAGAATGGGACCCATATTTAATTGCATTTAGCGGTACATTTATATTACCCTTTAAAAACCTTCCTTTATTATTTAAAGAGAATTCAGATAGCTGGAAAAATGACATCGAGGAATTTATTAAAAATTCGCATTGTATTATTATAGATATAACAATTATGAGTGAAGGTACTATGTGGGAAATTGACACAATAAGAAGTCTTGAAGCTCAGAGTAAAACAATAATTCTAATTAATAAATTCCACACACAAAACTTGAAAGAATTTCATGATATAAGTAATGTCATTATATATGACCCTATGGTATCAATTTTTTCAACTAAAACAAAAAAAACAAAAGAAGCATTAAGTAAAGCATTCGCACGAATAAAAACTTCAAAAAAGTTTAATAGTACAATTAAAAAACGAAAAATAAAAAATATGAAAAATATAACCAAGGGATTTTTAGTTATGTTTTTCATTCCTTTAATATATTATATAAAATATAGTTTGATTCCATCAGACCTTGAAGAAGCTATAATATTTAAAAATAAGCATATGATAAAAATATTTATTGATGAAGGACAAGAAAGCAATAAGGATAGATGTGGAAAACCCCATTTATTTATTCCACTTTACAACAATAATTATGAGATGTTAAAGTTCTTATTACAAAATGGTTTGAGCCCAAATAGACACGATTCCACAAGAGGAAGACTATTTAAATATTCAATAAACCCATTAATATATGCTATAAAAGAGAAAGATATTAAAACTATTAAGTTATTATTAGATTATGGAGCTAATCCGACTGATGAAGTTCAAATGGGCACTCTATTTGAAGGGGGAACAAATCCATTAATATACGCTATAAGAGAAAGAGATATTGAAATCATCAAATTACTACTAAGTTATGGTGCTGATCCAAATGATAAAGTCCATATAAAATTTTTATTTGATCATGAGGTGTCAGCTATGGATGTAGCTATTGATTCTAACCAAAGTGAAATTCAATTAATACTTTTAGAATACATCAAAGATAATTAGATAAATTTAAACAATATAACAAAACCTCGAAACGAACAGCGGAGCTGTCGCTTGAGTCAAACGTTAGGTGACAAAGGAATTGAAGATTAAATCAGGAATCAAACTACTTGAAGAAGTCGAAGGAACTGGAAAAGAAGTTATAAAAGGTGATAGCGTTACAGTTAAACTAAACGCTTGGCTTAATTCAGGAACTCAAGTTCAAACAAATTTCGAAGAAACTATAGAAATTGGTTCAAGAAAAACAATTTCTGGAGTTGAAAATACAATTTTGGGTATGAAAAAACTTGGTAAAAGAAAAGTTAAAATCAGTCCTCATCTTGCTTATGCTAAACAAGGTATAGTTGGATTAATACCACCAAATTCGGTATTGATTTATGAAATTGAAGTACTTGGAGAGAAATAGTTTCCCCTACGGCGAAACTATTTCTCAAGACGAACGTTACACCTAACACCTTACTGGTTTTCTTCTACCTTGCGTTTTGTTTTCATTTTTTGTTTAGCAAACTCACGCATGTCTTCAACGTTGTCGCTTTCATCCATAATTTCTACGCCTAAGATAGTCTCTACACAGTCTTCTAAGGTAACGATTCCTTCTGTTTGACCATACGAATCAACAACTAAGAACATATGCTCTTTTTTCTTAATAAAAAGGTCAAGTGCCTTTGAAACAGGAACATTTTCGTTAATTTTAAAGATCTCTTTTTCGATGGTGTTGATGGGCACTGTGTCATTTTCAAGGGCATGTTTGAACACTTTTTTAGTCATGACTACACCCGTAATATCGTCAATGCTTTTATCATACACCGGTACTCTTGAAAATCTAAAAAGATCTTCATTTTCAATGACTTCTTTGATGCTACTTGAACCTTCAATCGCAAAGACAACAGAACGTGGTGTTAAGATATCCATCACTTTTTTCTCATCTAAAAGCAAAATATTTTCGATAACATCAGACTCTTTTTCACGTAAGATACCATCATCTTCACTCATAAGCGTACTCTCTAAAAGTTCGGCCTTGGTTAAGGAGTTATTTCCTTCACTGTTTTTTGAGATTCTGTTGGTGACAAAAAGCGTTAAAACGATAACCGGATAGGTCATCCAAATAAAAAACTGAATCACATAAGCTGAAGCAGGAGCAAGTTCTTTCCAATACACTGCCCCAATTGTCTTAGGGATGATTTCAGATAAAAACAAGATAGCAAAAGTCAATACAATTGAGATATAAAACATTGCAGCAGAACCAAAAATACTTTCAGCCTGTGCACCTACAGCCGCTGCACCTAAGGTATGTGCGATAGTATTTAAAATTAAAATAGAAGCGATGGAGGTATTAATATGTGTTTTGTGTTCTCTAAGAAGTTTTCCAACCTTTGGTTTCTCTTTTTCTAAAACAGAGATATAAGAAATATTTGCGGACAACAGTGCTGATTCTAAAATCGAGCATAAGAAGGATATCCCTATAGCCAGGGAAAAATAAAGTATCAACAAGTCCAAGTAGTATAAGCCTTTGTAGTTATAATTAGCGTGATTATACTAAAAATTTTATAGATACACATTAAGAATTAATTTACAACACTTTTATTTCATTTTCATTTAATACATCAAGCGCACTTTCAATCCGTCTAAGGGCTTGTGCTATTTTTTCATCTTGTTTGACTAAAGAGACTACGGTTGAAGCATTTGAACCTGTAATAAGGCTGTGTATTTTTTTAGAAAAAAGGACAGCATTTTCTTCTAGGTCAATCAAATAAGCCAAGAGTAACCGTCCTGATGAGTACTTAATCAACATGTCATTTTGACGTATAACAGACTTAATCTTTGTAACTATTTTTGACACACCCTCTTCACTACTATCAGGAATAGACATCAGGCTAAGTCCTATCTCTTTTTCATTATAACTTGCCCCATCTTGCAAGATCTCTGCTGTATGTAAAAAGTACTCTTTACTATAAGCTCCAGTACCCTTATCCATGGTCATATCATTTTCTATCATAATGCACTTAATAAGGTTTGCAGAGATGTCCTCTAAAGAGAGTACCGTGTAGCGTGGGTGGGTGTTATCTAGGGTAACTTGAAAGGCACGAGGTTCATGTGATGTACTTAAAATACTTACTATTTTATCTTTCTCATCTAACGCATTTAAGGCCTCTATCCAAGTCTGTTCTGCCTCAACCTTACCCGCATGAAAATAAGATGGATGAGGAACAAAACTATTAATAAAAGCATCACACTCTTCGTTATATTGTTCTAAAGAACGCACATCAAAAAACTTCTTAAAAGCCTTGTTAATTAAGATTGGTTTTTCATCTTCGATGAGAACTACTAAATTTTCTTGGGTGTCTACGATGGTTTGTATCAGTGTATAAGCGTCTTCAATCTCTTTCATATCTGATTGTAACATAAAAAAGAAAGCATTAAGAACACTTAGTTAAAATAAAAAAACATTACACCAAGGCCATCTGTGGAACAATCTGACACGACCTATCATATAGATAATCTTAAACCTGTACGATTTTTAAACAAGGAGAAAAAATGAGCACCCCTTTACTTATCTCCTTTTCACTCTATATGGCACTGATGCTTGGAATTGGTTTTTATTTTTATTTTAAAACTTCCAATTTAAATGATTATATCTTAGGTGGTAGAGGCTTAAACTCTGGGGTCACGGCCTTAAGTGCTGGGGCTTCTGACATGAGTGGTTGGCTTTTATTAGGACTTCCTGGGATGATGTTTGCCGAGGGTATTGTCGGGGTTTGGATTGCCATTGGACTGCTTTTAGGTGCCTTTGCTAACTGGCATTATGTAGCCAAACCCTTGCGTGTTTACACCCATACATTAGATAATGCGATTACCATTCCAGATTATTTTTCCAACCGTTTTGAAGACAAATCAAAACTTTTACGCGTAATCAGTGCTGTTGTTATCTTAATCTTTTACACCCTTTACACCTCTTCTGGTCTTGTAGGTGGGGCCAAACTTTTTGAGACAAGTTTTGGCTTGGCTTATATGGATGCTCTATATATAGGCAGTTTTATTATTGTCTCTTACACCTTTTTAGGCGGCTACAATGCCGTTTCATGGACAGACTTTTTTCAAGCAACCTTAATGATGTTAGCCTTAGTCATTACCCCTGTTGTTGTCATCTATGAACTAGGTGGGATTTCTGCAGGCTTAGCACTTATCCATGAAACTAAACCCTCACACCTTAACCTCTTCTCAGGGGTTTCTATCATTAGTATCCTTTCACTTTTAAGTTGGGGACTAGGTTATTTTGGACAGCCGCATATTTTAGTACGTTTTATGTCCATTAAAAATGCTTCTAATATTCCTGAGGCTAAAAAGATTGGTATGGTATGGATGTTCTTGTCCATGACAGGTGCCTTAGCCATTGGTTTTTTTGGATACGCTTATCTTCTTTCTAAAGGCATAGACCTTCAAGACAGTGAAAAGATCTTTATTCACCTCTCACAGCTTCTGTTTAACCCTTGGATAGCTGGCTTTTTACTCGCGGCTATCCTTGCGGCTATCATGAGTACCATTGATTCACAGCTCTTAGTCTCCTCTTCTGTACTCAGTGAAGATATTTATCATAATTTAATGCGAAAAAATGCCTCTTCTAAAGAGTTAGTCTGGATAGGACGTATAACGGTGATTCTTATTGCCCTTATTTCACTCAGTATCTCACGTAATCAAAATAGCTCAGTGCTGAGCCTTGTATCGTATGCTTGGGCAGGTTTTGGTGCGGCCTTTGGTCCTCTCATCATTCTCTCTGTTTATCATGCTCGTATTACAGCACTTGGCGCTATTTCAGGTATGATTACGGGAGCTGTCACGGTTATTCTTTGGAAATCACTTAAAGGCGGTATCTTTGAGCTCTATGAACTTCTACCAGGCTTTGTTTTTTCTTTCATAGCGATTTTACTTATTTCAAAACTAGGAAAACCCTCCAGCCAAAGCATGCAAGAGACCTTTTCTAAAGTACAAGAGATTATGTTTAAACACCGCACAAAAAATCAAAATAATGACAACTTTACAGATCTAAGAAGTAAAGACAAAAAAGGATTTAAATATGAATAAGATAGCACTTATTCTTTCCCTCTTATACACCTTGGGAACTTCTCAAGATATCTCAAGCATGAATGAAGCACAGATGCAAGCTATGATGCAAGAGATGCAGAAGGTACAAGTCTGCTTAAGTCAGTTAGATATGTCAGCCCTACAAAATATGCAAACAGAAGCCCTTCATGCTCAAAATGATGTTAAAAAATTATGTGAGAGTGGACAAAGAGATAAGGCACAAAAAATAGCCATAAACTTTTCTAAGCGGATGCTGCACATGCATGTCTTATCCGAGTTAAAAGGCTGTGTAAAAGATTCAGCTATGGCGTCTATGATGGATATTAATGCCCAAGACTTTAGTAAAAGACATGTATGTGATGATGCAAAGATAGACTTAGGTATGCCCAGTCAAAATCGTATCAACTGGTAGTTTCTAATGCAGGTACTTTCCACACCCTTTGTAGCTTTTTCCTAAGATATTGACATGAACACTGGACTCCAACCTATGCCCTGTCATACTATCACTACAGGTTTTGTTTTCAATGAGAATGTCCAAAAAGCCTTGAATTCTATAACGAAGGGTACGATTATTATGAGAGCTGTAAGGCCTTGGTAAAACAAGTTCATACTTCTCTTTACCATAATCAGTGACCAATAAGGTTTTCTTACCCCTCTCAGCTATCTCAAGGTACCAGCCTGGTTCATTTCCACTAGCTCTAAAATCATTTCCTCGTAACTTAGCATCTTCCCAAATGGCCTTATACCTGTTATTCATACACATCTTATAATGCTCATTTGGCGTATCAAGCATGGCTTCATACCCCTCAGAGAAAAACCGAACACCCTCTTTTTCATATTTTTGACCTGAAGCTGATGCTACCCTAACTAAAGAAGTAGAGATTTCTTTCGTAAATAACCACGCCTCAGCATTGTCAATTTTAATTACAAAGTGTTTATTATCTTGACATTCATAAACAAAGGTTTTTGAAAAAAGAAGAGAAAAAGAAAACAGAGAAAGAAAAATTAGTTTCATAAAAAAGTCTTTTCTTGAAAAGAATAAGTTCGGCCCTACAAAGGCCGACGTTAGCCTACTGCTGAAGAGTAGAGCATCGGAGTTTACAAAACTCAGCGTTAGCGTAGGTAAAGGAATTACTTCCTTTACCGTATAAATTATTGGAAGATAGAGATAAGAACACCAGCCGCAACTGCTGAACCGATAACACCGGCAACATTTGGACCCATAGCATGCATAAGAAGCATGTTGGTTCTGTCTGATTCCATACCAACCTTGTTAGATACACGCGCTGCCATTGGAACAGCAGAAACCCCTGCTGAACCAATGAGTGGATTGATTTTTGAACCTGGGAAAAGGTTCATGAATTTTGCCATTAAAACACCCGCTGCTGTTCCTACTGAGAAAGCAGTAAGACCAAGCACAAGAATAGCTAGCGTGTCAATTACTAAGAATTGATCTGCTGCTAGTTTTGATCCAACACCAAGACCTAAGAAGATAGTTACAATGTTGATAAGACCATTTTGTAGTGTGTCATTAAGACGTTCAACCACACCAGACTCTTTTACAAAGTTACCAAACATAAAGGCACCAATAAGTGGTGTTGATTCTGGAAGAACTGCGATAGCAAGTGTAAGTACCATTACTGGGAATACTAGCTTTTCTAAACGAGATACGTGACGCTTCGTTACCATCTTAATCTTACGTTCATTCTCAGTCGTCAAAGCTTTCATAATTGGAGGTTGAATAATCGGTACAAGCGCCATATATGAATATGAAGCAACCGCAATTGCTCCAAGAAGTTCAGGGGCTAGTTTCGTCGCAATAAAGATAGAAGTCGGACCATCTGCCCCACCAATAATAGAAATTGCTGCGGCTTGTTGTAGTGTAAAGTCAAACATCTCAGTGTATTGAGAAAGTGCAACCGCACCAACCAATGTTCCAAAGATACCAAACTGTGCCGCTCCACCAAGAAGTGCTGTCTTAGGGTTAGAAAGAAGTGGACCAAAGTCTGTCATCGCTCCAACACCCATGAAGATGATAATTGGAAACATCTCATTAGCAAGACCCATGTTGTAGATAACACCTAAGAAACCATGAGGACCTGCGATGTTTGCAACTGGGATATTTGCTAAAAGCCCACCAAAGGCGATAGGCAGAAGCAGTAAAGGCTCGTACCCCTTAGCAATTGCTAAGTAGAACAAGAAGAAAGTCACTAAGATCATTAAAACACGACCCCATGATTTGTGGAAGTCATTCATCTTATGTCCATGAGAGTTTAACTCATCTGGATCTGGATTTGCAATCGCATACACACCTGTTGACTTTAAGAAACCAACTACCATCTCACCCATACCTTGAGACTTATAGTTCTCTTCTTTATGAGTACTTGAAACTTCTTGCTCAGCTGCATGATCAGAGGCATTTAGCCCTAGTGCAAAGACAGCAAGAAGGATTAATTTTACTAAAAACTTCATCTAGATTATCCTATTACTGCTACGACTTGACCTTCGACAACCGTGTCGTTAGTAGCTACGTTAATTGACTGGATTACACCACCATGCGGTGCAACAACATCAATTTCCATTTTCATAGACTCAAGAATTAAGATAACATCACCTTCTTGAACTGATTGACCCGGATTAGCAACAATTTTCCATACATTACCTGGAAGAAGCGCTTTAATATCTTCAGCATCTCCACTACTTGCTGCAGGAGCAGAAGTCTGAGCGGACTCACCATTAACTGCTGTTACTTGAATATCTGCATCACCTTCAGCTACTTGAACGCTGAATTTTTCTCCGTTAACTACTACTGTGTATGAACCTGAACTCATTGAACTTCCTTCTGTTGGCATATCTGAAATTTTTCTAACATTTACTTCGGCGTCACCTTTTAAGAAAGTGATCCCTTTTTCTTGACAAGCGGCTGCGATAAAGATATTTTCTTCTGTCGTTTCAATACCTTCTGAAACAAGCTTAGCTTTCCAATATGCTAATGACTTAGTTTCATCTTTGTCCGCTAAATCAATCGCGTTTTCTGTTGTTGGCTCTAAGTTCAATTTCTCAGAAGCAATTTTAACGATTTCTGGGTCTGGAGCAACAGGTGTTTTTCCAAAGTATCCAAGAACCATTTTTCCATATCCTGGAGCGATTGCTTTCCAAGGACCTTGCATTACATTGTTAAGTGCTTGTTGGAAATAAAACTGAGAAACTGGGGTTACAGAAGTCCCGTAACCACCACGTTCAACAACCTCACGCATAGCGTCAATAACATCTGGGAAACGCTCTAAGATATTGTTATCACGCATCATTTGTGTATTTGCAGTCAATGCGCCACCTGGCATTGGTGAGAATGGAATCAGAGGAGAAACCATTGTCGCTTCAGGTGGCATGAAATAATCTTCTAGAGATTTAGCTACTTCTTTTTCATAGTTAAGGATTTTGTCAATCTCTAAACCACCAAGATCAAAGTCAGAACCCTTCGTTGCGTGAAGCATAGTAAGGATATCTGGTTGAGATGTTCCACCAGAAACTGGAGCAGAAGCCATATCGATACCATCAATACCTGCTTCTAGTGCTGCAAGATAACACGCAACTGAAACACCCGCAGTTTCATGTGTATGAAGACGTAAGTGTGTTCCCTCAGGAACTAGACCACGTGCCATTTTAATGGTTTCATATACTTTCTTTGGAGAAGAAGTACCTGAAGCATCTTTAAAACAGATAGAGTCATAAGGGATACCTGAATCAAGGATATCTCTTAAAGTCTTTTCATAGAAATCAACATCATGAGCACCCGTACATCCTGGTGGTAAGTCCATCATAGTTACAACCACTTCGTGCTTAAGACCGTGATGTGAGATACGCTCACCTGAGTACTTAAGATTTTCAACATCATTTAAGGCGTCGAAGTTACGAATCGTTGTTGTTCCGTGCTTTTTAAACATCTTAGCGTGCAAGTCAACAAGTTCGCGAGAACCTGTATCTAACATTACCGTATTAACACCACGTGCAAGGGTTTGAAGATTTGCATCTGGTCCAACGATTTCTCTAAAACGGTCCATCATGGTGAATGCATCTTCATTCAGATAAAAATACAGAGATTGGAAACGTGCTCCACCTCCAAACTCAAAGTGAGTGATCCCCGCTTCTTTCGCTGCTTCTACTGCAGGAAAAAAATCATCCATTAAGACACGACCACCAAAAACAGATTGGAATCCATCTCTAAAAGTTGTGTCCATAATATCAATAAACTTCTTAGCCATTTTTACCCTTTGATGCTTCATGGTGTTGAACTGCAGCGCTTATGGCTGCAATCTTTGCCTTGCTATCTGATTTTTTAGTGCTACCTGGAATTACAGGTGCTGGTTCAGGAAAAAATTTATGTACAACAAATGATAATATATTCATTGCTATTATCATAATGATTAAGAATGCGAACACCGTTCCCATTCCTAAGACCATAAATTTAAAACCTTCGAAAACAAGATTTTCCATCATTTCCCTTTTTTGAAAATAGTTTGGCTTATATTAGTGTAAAGATGTTTAAACTACGGTGTAAATCATAAAAGTAAAAATATTTCTTTTGTATTGTTACAATTTATCCTCACTTTCTAGGGCTTTCAGCGTAAACTGAGATGTTTTTAAATTTAATTTTGATAACATGTCGCAATTATCCTTTTAGGAGAGACAGTGAACTTAGATAAGATTTCTTATGGTGAGAATCCTGATAATGTGAAAGCTATTATTGAGATATCATCTGGCTCAAATATCAAGTATGAAGTTGAAAAAGAGAGCGGTGCTTTGGTACTTGATAGAGTCATGCATTCGGCTATGATTTATCCAGCAAATTATGGTTTTGTTAATCAAACCTTATCGGCTGATGGAGACCCTGCTGACATCTTAGTTCTTACGCCTTACGCCATGACTGAAGGTTGTGTAGTCAACTGCTGTTTGGTGGGTGTTTTAATTATGGAAGATGAGTCTGGTATTGATGAAAAACTTTTAGCCGTGCCTACCTCAAAGGTAGACCCTAGCTTTGATGAGATCAAGGATTTAGACGACCTTCCACAACACACCCTTTCAAAAATTAAGAACTTTTTTGAAACCTATAAGATGTTAGAGCCAAACAAGTGGGTCAAGGTACAAGGCTTTGAGAACAAGGCTTCCGCTACCAAGATTTTACAAGAGGCGATAGAGAATTTTTCTAAAGAATAAAGAGATAAAAAATTTTAATTAAGTTGTGCATTTTATATGCTTCACTTTTTTACTAGGTTACACTAAATATATAATTTTCAAGGTTAGACAATGATTGCAGGTATGTTTGAACAAGAGCTTATGGCTTACATTCTTTTTGGTATTATTTTAAACTTTATTTTTTCACTACTTTTTGGTCTTTACCTTAGTAATAACATCGGTATCCAAGAGATGATGCAGACCAAGGGTGAAAAAGAGCAATCAACCTTAATTCGCCTTAGTATCCTCATCCCCTTTGCTAAGATGTTACTCACCTTGTACCGTGTGGCTATCTTACAGATCTATTTTCTCAATCAGGGCAGAACTCATAAAGAGTATTGGGTCTACCTCACAAGTGAGTAGTTTTTTTGTTTTTAGAAGCGTCTTTGAGTTTAGCTTAAGTAGAACTTCAAATTCATTCCTTCGCAGGTATTAAAAAACAGTTTCTTACTTTTGCATCTGACCACATTCCAGCCTCTTTTATTTTAGCACGTAAGCGTGCACGTTTAAACCGATAATCTAAAACCTCATCCTTATACTTCATGCTAAGAGGGATTCGTGCGTAACCATCTTCTAGCAGGGCTTCACTGTACGAATTTTCACTTGAAAGATGCAGCAGACATAAGCCTTCAACTCCTTCAACACTGTATTGCTGTCCAAGTTCTAAATGTGTTTGCGCAAAGAATGACTCCTTCGGATTAGCCTTCCTGTATGCACTTAAAGAGGCCCTACAAGAGCTATTAACATCAACTCTTAAGAAGAGTTGACTGATTGTCTCCACCCCATACGGTATACAGACAAAGGGTTTTTGTTGATATGACATATGAATTTTATGGTTATTTTCCACCCCTTTAACTAAGGAGACTAAGGAGTTAGCGTGAGCAATCAAGCTAAAGATAATAAACAGAAACATTCCTATTTTTATCATAAAGATATCCTAATTTTTTGATTTTATTGTTACTTTTAGTAAAAAGTGATCATAAATTCTAAGATTTTTCATGAAAAATCCTCTTTTAAAACTTAAAGAAAATGTAAATTTCTGCACTTTTTTAAAATTTATCATCAATAAAGAGCTTAAAACTTAAGCTTGTCTCACCAAGCACCTAGGCATTTGAGCCCATTTACCATTCGTTTACTTAAGAGAAACATTTAGTAAATCTATTAAATAGATAAGTCCTTCTTATTTTTGTATAATTTCACGTTTTATTTTCAAGGGGACTATTTGATTCGATTTTTCACACTATTTTCATTGTTTATTCTTCAAGTTTTTGCACTCACACCTGAACAACTCAAAGTACTACAAACTGTAAGAGATGTAGCACGTACTATACCAGACTATAAGGGTGAAACCTATGAAAATACCCTAGCTGCTATCTGTTTAACAGAGAGTTCAGCAGGAAAAAACATCATTGGTGACTTTAAAAAAGGTATTATTATTACCAAGGCATCTTTAGGGACGATGCAGATACAAGTCGCTACCGCGCGCTATATTGCTAAACGCGTAAAGACCTTAGAGTGGATTAACACCTTAAGTGACGCACAAATTGCCAACAAACTATTAACAGATGTCAAAACATCCGCACAAATTTCGGCCTATTATCTAACTATCTTGAAAAAAAGCCGTAAACACTATTTTAATATGATTAGCGGATACAACGGTGGTTATTCTAACAACCCTTATTATAAACGTGTCATGAAAAATATGCAACTGCTTAACAAGTATGTAAAAAACGGTCAACTTATTTAAATCTTTCTCATCCCCATAAAAAGCTAGGCTTTTGTTTAAGCTCCTTGTAGTAATATAACAATGATTTATATTTTTTGGGGGCTTTATGCGCTTTACACTTCTCTTACTACTACTTATCTCATCTCTTTTTTCAGATAAACTGACCTTATCGCAGATGCAAAATGAAAACCGTGTTGCTTATGTGATTGGGAATGGAGATTATGATGATTCACCCATCAAGAAGGCAACGGCTAATGCACAAAAGATGAAAGACTTTTTGCAAGAGTATAATTTTGATGTCACCTATGCGGAAGATGCAAGTAAGCGTGACATTATCAAAGGCTTACGATCTTTTACGTCTAACATGAAGTCCAATGGTGTCGCACTTTTTTATTTTTGTGGTCATATGATTCAAGTTAAGGGCACGAACTATCTTATCCCTATTGAAGCTTCTATTGAAAGTGATTATCATGTTTTGTATGAGGCTATTGAATTAAACGCTATCTTAAAGAAAATGTATAAAAATGGCAACCGACTCAATATTATCATTATAGACTCATCTTATAAAAATCCTTTTGGTGATAGGTACCGTGCTAAGAAACAAGGTATTGCTAAGTTTAAAAGACGAAGAAATACGGACCTTATTTTGGCTACAGGTCCCAATAAAATTGTTAAGACCTATCCTTTTACCGATAAACTTATCTCTATTTTATCGGTTAAAGGTACCTCTAATCTTGAAGGGTTCAACACCTTTCAAAAACATTTTAAACAGTCGTATTTTTTAGAGTCTAAACAAGCCTTTTATTTTAACCTTCCTGATAAACTTGTCGATCCAGAAATCAAACTCTGGTTAGATACTGTCAAACTAAACTCCATTGTTAGCTATTCGCATTATCTCAAGAAGTTTCCTGCTGGTCGCTATGTCAGACAAGCAACACTTAATTTAACAGCCTTAAAGAACCGTGAACAGTTCGAGCTTTCTTTAGAGTCTAAAGGGCTAAAAGAGGGCTCAACTGAGCCTGAGGTACAAACCCTTAATAAAGAGCAAGCACTCAAACGTGAACAAGAACAGAAGCTTTTATTGGAACAGGAAAAACGTAAGGAAGAGGCCCTTCTTGCAGCCGCTCTTAAAGAAGAAGAACGCATTAAAAGAGAGAACACCCATTTTATAGAACCTGTCATGGTCTTAATCAAAGCGGGATCTTATATGATGGGCTCAGGTTTTGAAGCAGCAGATGAGGCGCCTCAGCATAAGGAACATATTGATAAAGACTTTTTTATGGGTAAATATGAAGTGAGCAATGTAGAGTATAAAGAGTTTTTAGCTGCTACTAATCGAAAAAAAGAGATTCCAGAGAATTGGAGTGCCGATACTCAGCCTGTTATTGGGGTGACATGGGATGACGCGGTCGCTTATGCTGCATGGTTAAGCGACTTATCTGGAAAAACCTACAGGCTTCCGACAGAGCAAGAGTGGGAATACGCTGCGAGAGCAGAAGTTAATACACGATATTATTGGGGAGATGATGATGGTAGGCATATTGAAAAATCATTTTGGAAGGAGCATGAGCATCAAATTCCAGATGATTATGCTTGGATCAAAACGAACTCGAACAATATAGTTCATACCGTTGGAAGTAAAAAACCCAATGCCTGGGGTCTACATGATACGGCTGGTAATGTTTGGGAATGGTGTTTAAACCCTTATACTAAAAATTACAAATCAGCCCCTGAAGATAAGAACTTAAAGGTCATTCGTGGGGGTTCATGGTTTTCTACACCAGATGAGATTACCCTCTCTCATCGTGGCTCAAATGTAAATGACTTTTCTTCTTATAATATCGGTTTTAGACTTTTAAGAGAAAAGTAGGTTATACTAATTCTTTAATAAGGAGCATATGATGATTGATTTTAAATTAAAACTTGTTTTAACCATTCTCTCTTCTGTGCTTTTTGCGCTTATATTTATCATGCTTGCGCTGGTACTACCTACGGGAAAAAGTTCCTCTGCTAGTACACAACAAGACCTACCGGAGACACAGTTTGAAAAGATGTCTAAGGGGATGCGTGAAGGTTTTAAAAAGTAGACAAAGTTGTCTTAGGCTTTTAAAGACTTCGCTACTGTCTTATAGTAAATTCCCCACTAAAGACTTCATTGGCCTGAAACTGTTGTATATTATCCACCCTAGAGCCTATTGAGCCCTCTTCTAAGATAGAGATAAACACAGCGAAATCATCATCACTTAAACATGCGCCAACCTCAACACTCCCATTACTCAAGTTTTTAACATACCCACTAAACCCTTTTTTTATGGCATTGTCACACACACTTTTACGGTACCATACCCCTTGAACCTTACCCGTGATGACAAACTGATAATTTTCCATATCTCACTTTCCTCGCCTTTTCATTACAAATTTTTGAGTAATATTATGATAACATGTTCTTATACACAAACAAAACTAAGATGGGATTTCTAACTAAGGAGAAGTATGTTAAGCCTTATTGAAGACCTTGGTCGTCGAGGCCTTAATCTTTTTAATATCTTTTATGAGGCCTTGTATTTCACCTATCAATGCCTCTTTAAACTACTCTCAAGAAAATCCTATAATTCAGCCACCTTTGACATCCTCATCAAACAGATTTACTTTACGGCCATACAGGTCTTACCTATGTTAAGCTTTATTGGCCTACTTATGGGAAGTATACTCATTTCCATTATTGTACCAACGGCCTTAGAATATGGCTTAAAAGGTCATGTTGGAAACATTGCAACCACATTAATCCTAGGTGAATTTGCCCCTTTAATGACCGTTCTTCTTTTAGCCTTGCGTTCAGGAACAGCCATCAACACTGAGATTGCTGTCATGAAAGTCTCAAAAGAGCTTAATACACTCAAGGCCTTTGACATCAATATCATTGAATACCTCTTTTTACCACGCATCATTGCAGGCGTCACTTCAACCATTTTACTGGCCTCTTTTTTAACGGTAATGATGCTCTTTAGTGGCTATATTTATCTCCTTATTTTCTTTGAAACGGGTTTAGAACTTTACCTTCGCACATTAGTACAGGCCATTAGCATGGACGATATCTTTTTCTTTTTTATTAAAAACCTTCTCTTTGGTTTTTTTGTTATACTTATTCCTATCTATTCTGGTCTTAATACCAGTATGTCCTATACGGGTATTCCTATTGCCGTTTTAAATGGAATGGTCAAGCTTATTATTGCAATTTTGAGTATAGAGGTGATCTTATTAACTCTTCAATACATGTAAAACTTTTTTCATCTTCTTCTAAGATTGAGTCCTTTGTTCAAAAAGCCTATGAAGATAAGCATACCAGCCTTGTTTCCAAACAAACACCCCTGCTCTCCAACCTCAATATCCTTGAAAACATCTCTCTTGTCACACAGGTACATCAACGATTAAGTCGCCGCGCAGCCCAAAAAAAAGCTAAAAGTGCCTTAGATACCTTAGGTCTATTGCACTTGAGTTTTCTGCGCTATAATGAATGCACGCAGCAAGATATCTTTTGTATTCAACTTGCTAGAGCGAGTATGCTTCAAAATACCAGTATACTACTCGAACAACCCTTTTCACTTTTAGATGAAGAGGTCGATACGAGTTTAATTGTGAGGGCAATAAAAGCGCTTGATATAGATTGTCATCGCATTACCATCCTTGATCTGTATCATCAAAAAAATTTCTATCAGGAGGATTTATGTCACATCGAAAAATGCTCTTAAGTGTTGGCTTTTTTATCCTCTTTAGTAGCCTTATCATCATCTTAGCCCTGCTTTATCTTATCGATAAAAAAGGTATTTTTGAGACACAGAAGCAGTACCAGCTTATTGCCAAAGATGCACAAAATATTGAAAAAGGGATGCCTGTTCTCTTTTCTGGATTTGAAATTGGCCATGTGAGTGACTTAGGTCTGCATGATAATGGGGAAGTACTTGTCACCATCTCCATACCTCAACATAATACAAAATGGGTCAGAATAGACTCTATCTTCTCCTTAGAAAACCCCTTGATTGGAAAGCCAAAACTAACACTTAGCTCCAATATGAAAAGTCCTCTTTTCTCAGGAGACATTGTCCTTCGTATGCATATCAATGATGGTATTAATGAGATCATCACCAATATCCAACCTGTTATCTTAGAGCTACAAGAGATTGTCAGCAATGTGCACACCCTCTCAAGTTCCTTAGCCGATGCCAATGCGAGCTTTCAACGTTCTTTACAACACACAGAGCAGTTCTCCTCAAAGCTTGTCAACTCACCTGATCTGCTAAGTAGCGTCACGGGTAATACCAAGAGTGCCAAAGAGCTAGATGAAGTCATCTCAAAGCTCAAGCATCTACTTCAGGCAATGCAAAAAATGATAGAAAATACAGATGGGGGTGTTAGTGAACTTCGAAAAGACATTATTCAACCGGCTTCTAAAAACATCCAAGTCTTAGACGCTATACTACGCGATATTCGCCAAAAGCTTCAAGCTCTAGATAAGACCGTTAAGACCTTAGGCAACTCAGATGAGGAGATCGAGTATTTTAAAGATGAGATGAGTAACTTGATTGATGAGATGAATGAACTCTCAGACAGAGTTAATGATATGATAGGAGAGCCAAGCAGTGAAAATATTGAACTTCCTTAAGCTACTGATATCAGCAGTGATACTATCGGCATGTTCTAGTTCGCAACCTGAAAATAGATGGCAGCATGATGCAGCTAATAGCTGTAAAAACTATCAACGTTACTTCTTACAAGACAAAGACTCACGTGCTTCTTTAGCCCTAGAGCAGGCAAGAAGGTTTGCAAAAAATTCAGCCAACCTCCAACCCTTGATTGACATTGAACTCAGTGCTTGTGCCATGGAACTTTCAAGTTTAAACCCTAGTGTGTGTGAAAATGCTTCTAAGCTCTTACTTCTAGAACCTAATGCAAAACAGAGTGCTTATTTACACCTTCTTACACACAAGTTTACTAAGGATGAGATTCAATTTCTACCTCGACATTACCAAGACTTTGCCCTTGTTCTACTACAAAAAGAGCCTAAAAAGATTAATACCGCGCTTTTGTCACTAGAGCCCTTCTCTTCCAAGCTTGTCGCCTCCGCCTTGGCCATAGAGTATATCAATGATAACAATATACAAGTGCTTATAAACAAGCTCTCCTTTAAGGGCTACAAAAAACCCCTTATTTCCTGGATGAAGGTGCAGATGCAAAGAGAAGAAAATGAGAAGAAAAGAGCCCTCCTTAAAGCAAAAATAGAGGTATTAACTTTTGAATAATCTTATCTATGTATAATATTTTCACACTCTGAATAAAGGATTACAATGACGGCTTTAATTATTATTGGTGTACTGGGACTTATCTTAGTCTTTATGTACAACACCCTTATCTCACGAAAGAATCAAGTTGAAAATATATTTGGTTCAGTAGATGCGGTACTTAAAAAACGTTTTGACCTTATTCCTAACCTTGTCTCCTCAGTACAACAATATATGGGACATGAAAAAGAGCTTTTAGAGAAGATTACCAAGTGGCGTTCTCAAGCGATGAAGTCAGGTATCTCAGATGAGACAAAGATAGAACTCGATCAAAAGATGAGTGGTGCCTTAGGCTCTATTATGGTCGCAGTTGAAAACTATCCTGACTTAAAAGCCAATCAAAATATCATGCACCTACAACGTACCCTTACGGAGGTTGAAGCACAAATATCAGCTGCTAGACGAGCCTATAACCAAGCTGTTACAGATTACAACAATGCCATAGAGATGTTTCCTACTAATATCATGGCCAATATGATGCGTTTTAGCCGTAAGGCCGTATTTGAAACAGCTGAGCATGAACGCCAAAATGTAAATGTCAAAGAGCTCTTTAAAAGCTAATGAAAAAACTGAGTACCTTAACTGACTTTTTTTATAACGACTTACACCCTGAGCTAAAAAAACTCGAAGATGATAGAAAAAAATTAGCCAAAAAACTTATCTATATTGGCATAAGTATTGGCGTACTTGTCCTTCTTATCACCTTACTTATTCTTAGCAATTCAAACTCCTTTTCTGAGATGGACTTAGCACCTGCTTTTATTGGTGTTGCTCTTTTTATCTGGGTTAAAAAGTATCTAAGCAAGGACTACACACACGCGTTTAAAGATGCTATCATCCATCCGCTTATCAAGCAGATAGATGAAGGTTTGCAATATTCCAAAACACTTAGTATCTCTCAAGGCCACTTCCGAGCCTCACAGATCTTTACTAAGGGAGTAGACCGTTTTTCAGGAAATGACCTCGTAAAAGGAGAGCTAGAAGAAATTAAACTGCGCTTTTCAGATGTGCATGCTGAGTATAAGACACGCGACTCAAAAGGCAGAACCTCTTGGCATACCATCTTTCAAGGTCTCTTTTTAGTAGCCGATTTTAACAAAGACTTTAAGGGCAAGACCATTATCCTTCCCGATAAAGCAGAAAAGAGCTTTGGTAAGCTGGTAGGTTCATGGCTGCAAAGTAAAAATATGAGCCGAGATGAGCTCGTAAAGATGGATGACCCTGAGTTTGAAAAGCACTTTGTTGTGTATGCTAATGACCAGATAGAAGCAAGATATATTCTCACCCATGCTATGATGAAGCGCCTGCTCGATTATAAAAAACGTGTTAAAGTACCTCTGTATATCAGCTTTGTGCATAAACAGATTAATTTAGCCCTAGCGTACAACAAAGACCTATTTGAGCCCACAATCTTCTCAAGTCTGCTAAAATACGAACTGATTAAAGAGTACATCACCACCCTTCAACTTGCCATTGGCATCATCGAAGAGTTAAAACTTAATGAAAAACTATGGAGTAAACAATGAAACATTTAACCCTGCTACTACTGAGCCTGTCACTAGGTCTTGCCCTTGAACTTGGAAAGGTTCCTAAGCCCATCACACTAGAGGGTGAAACAGGTGGCGTTGTCTCAGGAGAGCCTTTCTCTAGTGAGATCCTTAAAGATAAAGTCCATGTCCTTTTTTATGTGGACCCGGATGAAAAAGAGATGAATGAACATGTCAGTACTGCCTTAAAAAAAGAGGCCTTTGATCGAAGTAAGTATGGCTCTGTCGCCATTATCAATATGGCCGCGACCTGGCTTCCAAACTTTGCCATCGCTTCTAAGCTTGAGAAAAAACAAAAAACCTATCCTGACACCTTATATGTGAAAGATTTAGACTCCATCCTAGTTAAAGAATGGGATTTGGAAGATGATAGCTCGAATGTTGTGCTCTTTGACAAAGATGGGAAGGTACTGTTTATCAAAAAAGGTAAACTCAACAGTGAGGAGACCTTAGAACTTATCAGCCTGATTCAAGACCATATCTAAATGCACTTTGCCTTTAACGAAGTAACCTTATATCCAGGAAACTTTGCCGATGAACTAAAGGGGCTACGTATTGTACAGTTGTGTGACCTTCATATCACAGCTAAAACAGAACTAAGCTACCTGCACCAGCTTATCATCAAAGTCAATGAGCAAAAACCTGACTTAGTCTTCTTTACAGGAGACCTTATCAATGGTTTTGCTTTTAAGCTTCGTCGTCATATAGATGCCCTTAAAGGGCTTGATGCACCTGCATATTTTGTTAGTGGTAATCATGACACTTTTTTTGGACTACGTACCTTAAAACGTGAGCTTGCCTTGATTAATATTGCCTGTGTTGATAATGCCTGTGCCCACCTTATTTTTAACAATATCCCTTTACAAATCGTGGGTTTATCCGACATCTCTTTGAAATTAAGTAAGGACAAACGCCCTATTAAGACACTTTTATCATCTCTAGATGAGAGTATCAGTACCATCTTACTCTCACACCAACCTAAGGACCTTGAGCTTATTGGCAATTATCGTATCGATATTCAACTCAGCGCACCAACGCATAATGCAGATGCTTATGCCTTTCATGCCCTTTTAAAAAAGTACCAGCCTTATTATAAGGGCCTATATACCAAAGGTAAGACCCTTCTGTACGTCAGTTCAGGCCTTAAGAGTTCACCTTTTCAACTAAAGCGAAAGTCTCAATCTGAGATTGCCGTTTTAACCATTAACTAATCATGGAGCACACTAATGACACCTAAAAAAAACCTCTTATCCTTATCTATTAAGGACTTTTTTTCGCCATATTTTCTCTCTTTAACCCTAATGCCACTCTTCATCACCATTCTTATACTTTTTGGCCTCCTCACCTACGGTATGCAGGTCTTAGATGATAAGATGAAAGCTGTTCATATCGAAAAGACCACGACAGAGTACACCACCCCCCACTCTTCTCATTCTGAAAGTTCCATGAATATCAGTTTTGATGAGAATGCCATCTCAACCTCTTTGCTTGATATCAACCCGGTTGCGCTTTTTGAATCTTTGCAGGGCTCAGACATCCTCTCTAGTATGCTTGAGTACTCCTGGTTACGCTGGATTATTGAAAAGGTGGTTTTTTTAGTGGCAAGTTATTTCATCTTAATTCTAGCCGTCATTATTGCCGTACTTATTGTTGGATTTTTCACCCCACTTGTAGTTAAAAAACTTAAATCCAAACACTACCCACCTTTTGAGATTAAGGGGCATGGTTCTGTTTTTTATGTGCTACTGTATGCGCTTAAATCACTCTTTTTTATGGTGCTGTTTTACATACTCTTAATCCCATTTTACTTTATACCACTGTTAAACATTGTCGCCTTTAATCTACCTGCATATTACTTTTTTCATAAGATGCTTGTCTTTGATGTTGGTTCAACTATCAACACTAAAGAAGAGTACAATCGTATTAAAGCGACCGTAGGAAACCAAATCCGTTTGCGCACCCTATTAATGTACCTGCTCACCCTCATTCCCTTTGTTGGTATCTTCTTTCCTCTATTCTTTGTCATCTATCTTAGTCATATTTTTATGTCTGAAAGCGTAGAACTGAGAATGGTAACTGATAAATAAAAATCACCCTTAACTTAGGGAACAAGTGCAAAACCTTTACAAAACAAGGGTTTAAGTAAAAAAAAATTATAATAGAACAAATCTATTAGGAATCTATATGCATTATTTTTTTATACTTTTATTAAGCCTCTTAACACTTGGGTGTAGTGGTGGTGGCGGAGATGATACACCTGCCACACAAACGACAATACCATCACCTCCACCTACTCAAACCATTAATGTTTCTTTACTCCAAGCTAAAAAGAGCTCCAGTCAAATCCCTCTTTTAGTGATACAAGTCAACTTTACTAATTATAGTATTCGGGCCTCTGAGGCAGTATGGGCACAAAAACTGTTTGGCACTTCAGAAGGAGAACTTAACCACTATTATCTTCAAACCTCCCAAAACATCTTCTCTTTTACCCCTGCTAATGAAACAGATGGTACAAATAATGATGGGATTATTAAAGTCTCCCTAGCAACTACTCACCCTGATCCTGCTAATGGTTTCACTGGTTTTGATACCGATATCGCCGTGCCCGCCTTAGGCTTAGCAAATGCTTTTGTGGATTTTTCTTCGTATGATACTAATAATAATGGAAATATTGAGATTGATGAGTTACAAATCATGTTTTTAGTCGCAGGCGGGGAACAGGCTACGGGTGTACGTCCTGGTGTTTGGGGACATATGTCGTGTATCAATGGCCAAAACTTTGATGCTGTCTCTATTATGCAGTGTGGCTCAGGCTCTTATACGACCTTTGGTGAAAGACATTTTGATATCAATTCAGGGCCTGATGCAAGTATCGGTATTATGGCCCATGAATTAGGCCATGGTGCCTTTTATCTTCCTGATTTATATGACACCGATTATAGTTCAGATGGTATTGGAGCCTTTGGTCTTATGGGTGCGGGAAGTTGGGGCGCGACACTCGCAAAAATCCCAGGAGAGACACCTACACATATGTCTGCTTGGTCAAAATACCAGGCAGGTTTTTTAACTGAAAGTACTGTCTCCATCTCAAGTAACAATATTGCTATTAATGAGACAGGGTATCCCACCTATCAGGCCCTTAAAATTAAAACAACTAATACTAATGAATACTTCTTAATTGAAAACCGTTCAAGCACAGGCTATGATGCTGGTTTAGCAGTTTTAGATAATGCAGCTTTTCAAGGGGGCTTAGCAATCTGGCATATAGATGAATCACAAAGTAACAATAGTAATGAAAACAGCCGCTTAGTGGATTTAGAAGAAGCAGATGGATTTTTCCTAAGTGCAACCCACAGTTCAGACAACCAAGGGGACCAGAGTAATCTTTTTTATGCTAATAACCCTGCTGCTTTATACACAGGAGAGTTCACTCCCACAAGTACCCCAGCAAATTCAAACTTGAACGATAGCACCTCTTCTAATATATCTGTATCCAATATCTCTGTCCCCTCATCGATTATGCATATAGATCTTGAGTTATAAACTACATCTTTTTGTAAAAAATCCGATATACTCTTACTAACTAAAATTAAAAGAGTATATTATGAATGTTAACACCGCCTTAAGTGCCTATTCACAGCACTCTCTTTCAATTGATATTAAAACTAGCAGTGGAGATGTTATTGAACTTGATTTCAATAATGAAAAATCCTTAGACTACAGTGCCAACAAAAATGGTGAATCTTTTTCCTTCTCCTCTTTAGAATCCTTTAGCTACTCGTATGAGGGTAATGGTATTGATGCACAAGATGCTAAAGAGATAGAGGCCTTTTTAGAGATTGCCCAACCTAATATCGATAACTTTATCGCGGGACTTAATGAAGGCTCTTCTTTGCGTGAACCTATCAATAAAGTCACCAGTGAGATTACAAGCATCTTTAATCCTATCAAAGAAAAAAATGATGACAACCTGCTTAACTTTGTTAAAGAAGGGCTAGTCAATGGTGTCGATAGGGCCTTAGCCAAAGAGATAGACCCTTTTGAACAGACCGATAAAATCATCTCACATGCCCAACGCTTTTTAGAGCAACTTATGAAACAACTTGATAAGACAGATGAGCTTTTATACGTTTAACATCTCTGTCTTCTTTTTTTCGTTATAATCTGTTTTATTTTACACGCTTAGGCAGATTATCTTTATGCATTATACTTTTTTACTTCTACTCCTTTTTAGTACACTTTTAGACGCCAAACAGCCCTCAGAAAAAGCGATTAAAGCTTGGCTTAACCAAGACAATTTCAAAATTATAAAGCTACAGAGCCTGTACCTTTTAGATAACGAGCGCGCTTTTTTAGCCGATGTTACTTTCACTGCTAAAGACACCCTTTTAAAAGAGGGATTAATCCTTGTACGACCTGAACTTGAAGAGGCAGAGTTCATCCCTTCTTTACCACAAGACTATATCATTACCGATTTAGACCATGATGGGGTTTCGGAGCTTATATTTTCACAAACCTTTAAGTATGAGCCCTATACCCTTATCAAACGTTCTATTATCCAGTTTCATGAGTACCAACGTTTTGTACTGTATGAGGCCGAATACAAGCAGCAAACCCAATGTGAGATCTGTTTAGTTGAAGATATACAGTGGAAGTTTAAAGACCTTACAGGTAACAAGGTAAAAGATCTTGAACAGAGCTATTCGCTTCAGCTTCAAAGCAAAAACAAAACGATTATCTTCAAACAAGAGATAAAAGAGATTGAGTTCAATAAGAAGGGGTTTAGAACACCTTCAAGACCAGCTAACTTTGTACTGAGTGATATGTACATAGCTAAAAATGTCATCAACCGAGAACCTTTGGATATAAGGCATAGCTTTAAACTAACAGATGAAAAAGTCTACTGTTTTTTAGACTTTAAAAACGTGAAAGCTGAGAGCAAGGTCATCTACTACTGGATTCATGAAGATTTAGGAAAGGTACTTGAGATAGAACAGGCCATTCACCCCGCCAAAAGGTTTCGTACATGGCTGTATAAAAGTCTTAATGCCAAAGAAGACTATCTTGGAAATTGGAGGGTTCTTATCACTGATACCCATCAAAACCTCTTAGCCTCTAAAGAGTTTAGTATCATAAAAGGAGATATTCAAGATGTCAAACAATAAAAAAATTTCATTTATACTGCTCTTTCTAATACTGGTCGCCGTCTTGGCCTATATTTTTATTTTTGAAGGTATTAATTCTAAGATAGAAGATGAGATTCAATCAGGAGAGCCCGTAGTTCTGCTCTTTTCAGCTTCATGGTGCGGTAGTTGTACCAAATTAAAACCTCGACTGCAAGCTGCTTTAAAAGAGAAATCGCATCTTAACTATCATAAGATAGGCGATAACCTTAATAAATTACGTAAAAAAGTACTTTTTGAAAAATACAATGTGCATGGTATCCCTACTCTGATTCTGTTTAAAGATGGCAAAGAGTACAAACGTATTGTAGGGGTGCAGACGCAAGAAGTCTTAGAAGATGCCCTTTCTAGTCTAAATTAAAAAGTTCATCTTTTAAAGTCGACTGCCCTTGTGTTGGAATCCCAAAAAGGGCTTCTTTCATCTTCACATGACAATCCCTACATCCTTGAATCACTTCATGTTCTTTCACACCCAAGCCATTTATCTTTGAGATAGGATGACAGGCAAAACAATCTGAACCACAATCAGCCATAGAGTTTGGATTAGCAGAGTGACAGTTGATACAGGTTAACATCGGTTTATGACGTTCATCCGTATCAATCTTCGGAACAAGGTTAGGATGACAGGTTAAACAGTCTCCCGTACAGGCAAATAAAACAATATGTAAGGTCAATAATAGGCTAACTAATTTCATGCACTCATTATACTAAAAATTTGTGTCTCATTGTGTAATGAGAGACCTTAATTAGCTGATCGAAACACTAAAGTTTCCATCGACTACGTTAAACTCAATATTTGAGCCTTCATCTACCTCACCAGACAAGATTAGATCAGCCAATTTATCTTCTACCATCTCATACAAGGCACGTTTGAGTGGTCTCGCTCCATAAACAGGATCAAACCCTGATTCTGCAATCAAGGCCTTAGCATCCTCACTTAAACTTAGTGTGATGTTACGCTCAGCTACCTTTGCTTGAATCTCTGCAAAGAAGAGCTCTACAATGCCCTTAATCTGATCTAAGCCAAGTGGGTTAAAGACCACCATATCATCCAGTCTGTTTAAAAACTCTGGCTTAAAGTGTGACTTTAACTCATTTAAGACCACCTCATCACCAGCACCTTCCATAATCTTATCTGAAGCGATATTAGACGTTAAGATGATGATGGTATTAGTAAAATCAACGACTACCCCTTTGTTATCCGTTAAACGTCCATCATCTAGAACTTGCAACAAGATATTAAAGACATCAGGATGGGCTTTTTCAATCTCGTCTAAAAGGATAACTGAGTAAGGTTTACGTCTTACCGCTTCGGTGAGTTGACCCCCTTCATCATAGCCCACATATCCAGGAGGCGCACCAACAAGACGTGAAACCGCATGTTTCTCCATGTACTCACTCATATCAATACGGACCATTGCCTCTTCACTATCAAAAAGGAACTTCGCTAAGGTTTTAGCCGTTTGCGTTTTACCTACACCTGTTGGTCCTAAAAAGAGGAATGAACCAATTGGTCTATCTTTATCAGAGAGTCCTGCTTTATTTCGCTTAATCGCACGTGAGATGGCAAAGGTAGCCTTTTGCTGACCAATAACCTCTTTATCGAGTTCATCTTGGATATGTAAGATTTTCTCTTTCTCACCTTGAAGCATCTTTTGAACAGGAATCTTCGTCCATTTACTTACCACCGAAGCAATAGCATTTTCATCCACTGAGTTACGCAAGAGCGTTCCCTCTTCTTGCATCTTAGCCCATACCTCTTGTTGCGCTTTTTCAGCCTCTATAAGCGCAGGAACATCACTGTACTCAATCTCTGCTGCCTTATTAAAATCACCCGAGGCCTTGGCTTGTTCTGCCTCACGTTTTTTAAACTCAACCTCATTTTTAATCGCAGAAATTTTATCAAAAACTGCTTTTTCATTCTCAAACTGTGTCTCTAAAGAACGCTGTTTCTCTTGTGCATCGGCCAACTCTTTTTCCACCTCATCAAGGCGTTTTGTGTTGCTTTTACTCTCCTCCATCTTAAGCGCCTCTTTTTCAACTTGAAGCTCAGAAATAAGGCGTTTTACACTTGAAAGAACATGCGGTTCAGATTCAATTTGCATCTTTAATTCAGCCGAAGCTTCATCAATCAGATCAATCGCCTTATCCGGTAAGAACCGGTCAGCAATATATCGGTCTGAAAGACGTGCAGCTGAGATAAGTGCTGAATCTGTAATACTGACATTGTGATGCGTTTCTAAACGCTCTTTTAAGCCACGTAAAATCTGCAAGGTTTGATTAACCGAAGGCTCAGGCACATCAACAGGCTGAAAACGTCTTTGTAAGGCCGTATCTTTTTCAAAATGTTTTCTGTACTCTTTTAAGGTTGTCGCCCCAATAGTATGTAGCTCACCTCTTGCAAGCGCTGGTTTTAAGATGTTAGCTGCGTCCATAGACCCTTCACTTGCACCCGCACCAACGATGGTATGAATCTCATCAATGAATAAGATAATGTTTCCACTCTCTTTTACCTCATCCACCACCGCTTTTAAACGCTCTTCAAACTCACCTCTATACTTCGCACCCGCAATAAGGGCATTCATATCTAAGGCAATCAGACGTTTATTTTGCAGACTTAAAGGCACATTCTTACTCTGAATCCTTTGGGCCAGTCCTTCGGCCAAAGCCGTTTTACCCACGCCTGGTTCACCTAGTAAGATAGGATTGTTTTTACTTTGACGAATTAGAATTTGCATCATTCTATTGATCTCTTCATCCCGACCGATAACAGGAGAAAGCTTTCCTTCAGCTGCAGCCGAAGTGAGGTCAATTCCGTATTTTTCCAAAGATTCTAAGGTCTCATCTGCGCTGGCTGTTTCTATTTTTTGCCCTCCACGAAGGGATTCAAGATTTTTACTTAACTCCATTAAGTCAATGTATTTGCCTAAGATAGACTTCAAAGGGTCTGTTTTTAAATTGGCTAAGATCCATGCATCAACGGCGATATAACTGTCGCCATTTTGTACCATCCACGACTCTGCTGCTTCTAAACTTTGAGCAAACTCTTTGGATAAACGGATGTTTTCTTTACTCAGTTGTGAGCTTTTAGCCAAAGCATTACTCTCACTTTTAATATCTAATTCTATGGCTGTTTTATCAATGCTCATCTTATTAAAGACTTGTGAAAGCACTGAGTTAGAATTGGTAATCAGTCCCCATAAAAAATGTAAACTCTGTACTTCCGCATTTTGATTATGCAGGGCTAAAGAGATAGCTGAATCGATCGCTTCATTCATTTGATGTGTTAATTTTTCGAATATATTTTTCATAATTTTCCTTGTTACTAAAAGATTTAACTTGATATAGGTGTTATTATACTACTTTAGTCACTTAGTGTCAAGTATAATCTTATTTTTATCAACTTTGCAACTTCCTTTTCTTTTCTCTTATATAGTTTTCAGCCACATGGAGGTATAATCTCTTCTTAAAACTAAACTGTACAACCCTTTTGCTAAGAAGAAGGCAGTAGGGCTTTATAAAATTCAACACAAGTGCATATTCTATGAAAAACAATAAGTTCATTACCCTTGGTTTTGTTGCGACAGCGCTCAGTGGCGCCCTACTTTTCACACCTTCTCTCTTTGCCAAAGAAGAAGCGGCTAGTGCTAATGAAGTCTCCTTACAACAATCAAGACTGCAATCTCTTGCAAAGTTCACTAAGGTTTTAGGTCTTGTTGAAAAATATAATGTTGATCCCGTAACTATTGAAGAGCTTATGGATAAGGCACTCAGTGGTATGCTTACTAACCTTGATGCCCACTCTACTTTCTTAAATGCCAAACACTTTGAGAGTATGCGTATACAAACAGATGGTGAATTTGGTGGTCTTGGTATTACTGTGGGCATTAAAGATGGGGCCCTTACTGTTATTGCTCCTATTGAAGGCACCCCTGCTGATAAGGCGGGTCTTAAATCTTCTGATATCATCTTAAAAATCAACGATCAGTCTACATTGAGCATGACCATTGATGACGCCGTTAGCATTATGCGTGGGAAAAAAGGTACGCCTATTCATCTTACTATCGTACGTAAGAGTGAGCCAAAACCTTTAAGTGTTGATATTATTCGTGACACCATTAAAATTCAGTCTGTATATGCCAAAAATATTGGTGAAGACATCTTATACCTACGCGTAACTAGCTTTGATAAAAAAGTAGTCGAAGGTGTTGAAAAAGAGCTTTCAAAAGCAGTCAACAAAAACAAGGGTATTATCTTAGACCTTAGAAATAATCCAGGTGGTCTTTTAGATCAAGCTGTTGGTCTGGTTGATCTTTTTGTTGAAGAGGGTGTTATCGTTTCTCAAAAAGGACGAGACAAAGAAGAAGAGAAAACCTACAAGGCGAATGCTTCAGGCACGTACAGTAAACAACCTATTGTTGTTCTAGTTAATGAAGGTTCAGCTTCGGCTTCTGAGATTGTATCGGGTGCCTTACAAGACCATAAGCGTGCTGTTATCGTTGGTGAAAATACTTTTGGTAAGGGTTCAGTACAGGTTATTCTTCCTATCACAGAAGAAGAAGCCATTAAACTCACCATTGCACGCTATTATCTTCCAAGTGGCCGTACTATTCAAGCCGTTGGTGTTAAACCGGATGTCGAAGTGCATCCAGGTGAGTTAAAGACCTATGAAAATGAGTTTTCAATCAAAGAAGCTGACCTTAAAAAACACCTTGAAGGTGAACTTGCTAAGGTTAATGGTGACACACCAAAAAAAGAGAAAGAGCCTAAAAAAGATAAAAACATCATCTCTACAGAAAATCTTAATAAAGACCTTCAACTTAAAGAGGCTGTTGGTATCGCTAAGGCATTACAGATTATGAAAGGGCGCTAGAGAGAACTCATATTCATCTAGAACTTAAAAAACAAACACACAAAACAAGGACATATATTGAAAGCAATTGTAAACATCTCATTAAAAGCGGGCGTATTAGACTCTCAAGGGAAGGCCGTTCATCACGCACTTGATGCACTGAAGTTTGATGGGGTTGAAGACGTACGTGTAGGAAAACAAATTATTCTTAAACTTAGTGCTACAGATGAAAAAGCCGCTAAAGAAGAGGTCACTCAAATGTGCGAATCACTTCTAGCAAATACGGTAATCGAAGATTACGAAATTGAATTGGTAAAGTAATGAAAGTAAGTGTTGTTCAGTTTCCGGGTACTAACTGTGAGTATGATACACAATATGCCTTTGAGAAGTTAGGTGCACAAGTAGAAGTAGTATGGCATAAAGAGACAAAGTTCTCTGATGATACTGACCTTGTGGTTGTAGCCGGTGGTTTTTCTTATGGTGACTACCTTCGTTCAGGTGCTATTGCGCGCTTTTCTCCTGTCATGCAAGCAGTGAGTGAGCATGCTGCTAAAGGTGGTAAGGTACTGGGTATCTGTAATGGATTTCAAGTTTTAACGGAAGCAGGTCTTCTTCCTGGCGCGCTTAAACGTAATGAAGGGCTGCATTTTATCTCTAAACACCACCACTTAAAAGTAGCAAATAACAACAATAGCTTTTTATCTAAGTTAGATGTCAATGAAGTGGTCAATATCCCTATTGCCCATCATGATGGAAACTACTTCATCGATGAAGAAGGTAAAAAAGAACTTTATGATAATGATCAAGTACTCCTTCATTACACTGATGAAAATGGCAATATCTCAAACCCTAATGGTTCAGTTGACGCCATTGCAGGTGTGTGTAACAAGGCAAAAAATGTCTTTGGTTTAATGCCTCACCCTGAACGTGCAATGGAATCTATCTTGGCTTCAGATGATGGCGTAAAAATGTTAGAAGGGTTCTTTGCGTAAATGCGCTTTTTCCTTCTTACACTTTTTTGCTTTTCGCTTCTATTTGCCACCACGCAGACCAACACGGTTGGCGTCATCTCAGAGCCTTCAGTTTTTGACCTTAATACCACAGAGCATAATACTAGCCTTGAAGCCATTGAAGTAGAAGAAGAGCCTAAAGAACCTGAGATTGAGGCAAAGCTTCTTTATCAGTCCTATTTTGAACCTCCTAAGAAGCTCTTCAAGGGGCAGATCTTTACTCTGACCATTAAAGCCCTTGCCGCACAACAAGATTATGAGAGTTTAAATTATGACTTCTCTAAGGCCCAAGGGATTAAACGTTTAGATAAGGATAAAGAGCGTAAGGTAGAAGGCCCTTACTTCTATGACACCTTCTATTTTCAAGTCAAAAGCTCACGTGTAAGAATTCCAAATGTGAAAACTACCCTCGTCTTTTCAGATCTAAGAGATGAGAAAAGTGAAACCTTAAAAGGTCAGTTTATCGAAACGGTTAGACTCAACCCTGAGTCTGACTTCTCAGGTATCTTAGCCAATAAATTTAAAATACTTGAGTACAAAACAACGCAGTATGATAACCAACACAATATCGTTGTCTTCTCTGCTGAGGCCACTATGGCGAACTTAAATGACTTTTCACTCAAGATTGCCTCTAAAGAGGGAATTGATGCTTATGAAGAGAATATGCCCTACTCTAACTTCACCTATTTTGCCGTGGTCTCAAAACAGCTTAATGAGCTAAAGTTCACCTACTTTAATGTGCAAACACGTAAATTTCAAGATGTGGTCATTCCTATCATTGTTAGTAATGACAGAGTCAGTACGCAAACCGACCTCGCCCCAACGCAAAATACCCATGCTTTAAAAAAGATGATTCTTGCAGGGGCTATCTCTCTTTTAGGTTTGGCACTGTTTATCTTTAGACGTAAAAAGTTTTATCTTATTATCTTTATTATCCCTCTTTTTGTGATCGCTAAATTAGCTGTGCCCATCAAACATGTCTGTATCAGTGCAGATTCTAATATATACCTGCTTCCAATGAAAAATGGGACCATCTTTGAAAAAGTTCCCTTTAGTTTTAGAACTGAAGAGCTAGGGACTTCTCAAAACTTTACAAAAATACGAATGCAAAATAAACAGATAGGATGGGTAAAAGATGAAGACCTTTGCCAAAATTAGTTTTTATTACGCAGCGGCCATCATATTTTTAGCCGTTAGCTTTTTAATCTCCTTTTTTAAGGTACTGCCAAAACCTTTTGGTATCAAAGTAAGTTCAGGCATTGTAAACAAAGGGCTTTTATATAAGATGAAGGTCTTTGGAAAAGAGGACCCTGATGCGCAGATGTTGATTGTCAACCATCAAAGTGGTATCGATATTCCTGTACTTGAAGGCTGTGTTAAAGCCGATCTTGCTTGGGTAGCAAAACAGGAGCTATTTGACATGCCTTGGTTAGGCTTAGGGGTAAAGCTTCCTGATGATATTCCGCTTCAACGCGAAAGCAAGACAGCCCTTATCACCCTAATAAGAGACTGTAAAGACCGTATTGAAAAGGGTCGTGTTGTGACTATCTTTCCAGAAGGTACGCGGTCCAAAAATGAACGTATACAGAAGTTTAGACCGGGGGCTAAGATGGTGGCTGATAAGCTTAAACTTAAGGTACAACCCGTTGTCCTTGTCCACACGTCTAAGACCTTTGATTCAGGCAAACGTATCTTTTACCCTTTTAGAGAACTTCATATCGTCTTTTTAGATGCCTTTGAAGCGGATAAGTCGGATAAAGAGTGGTTAAACAGACTTCAAATTACTATGCAAGAGACTTATGATGAACATAGCAAGCTTATTAATCGTCGGTAGTGGTGGGTTTATTGGTGCTTCATTGCGCTACCTCATCAACAACTACATCTCCCATAATTTTCCTCATACCCTGCCTTATGGAATCTTATTTGTAAACCTTTTTGGTAGTCTTATCATGGGTATTATGTTTGGTATCTTCACCTTCACCTCTATCTGTGCACAAGACACAAGGCTCTATACCTTTATTACAACAGGTATGCTTGGCGCACTCACCACCTACTCTACCTTTGCACTTGATAGTTTTATGCTTTTGCACTCTGGGCATTATGGGGCGGCGGCTGTTAATATGGGGCTTAATCTTTTTGGGACGGTTTTGTTTGCTGGGATAGGGTTTTTGAGTATAAAGTTTATTTTCTCGTAAACTGTTTTATCAATTGAAATATTTTTTTAAGCAGTTATTGTTTTATGATGCTCCCATACTTTCTTCTACCGAGAAGAAAGTATGCAAAGAAGCTCTCGAAACGGCTTCGAACTCGGTAGCTACCGAGTACCTTCATTCCACTTTATATTTACCTAAAAACCCAAAACTCGCTACGCTCAAACAGTTGGGTTTTCTTTACGGTAAAGATAAAGTTCCATTCAGTTCTGTAGAGGTTTCGAAAGAGCTAATGCGGTGACGCATTATTTAAATGTAAAAGCTAACGCTTTTATCCCTAGTAAATAGCTTTAACATAACAAACTTACTTTAGTCGAGGAAGTTGCACAGAAGCCTTAGCTTCTGAATCTTTTAATGCGTTCCCGCCTGAAAGTGGCAGAACCTCTGCAGAGCCGAACGAAGGACAAAATTTAGCGTGAAAAAAACTCATTTGTCTGAGCGTAGCGAGTTTTGAGTTTTTAGCTAAAGTTTGTCTGGAGTGAGGGAAGCTGACAGCCGTCAGCCTCGAAGCCGTGGAGCGAGCTTCTTTGCATACTTTCTTCTCGAGAGAAGAAAGTATGGGAGCATCATAAAACAATAACAACTGAAAAATATACCAATTGATAAACGAAAGCAATCCTTAGTCGATAAGCTGATACTCCTCACGTAATATCTCAATCACCTCAGCCTTAGGATTATCCGAAAGCACAATCTTCTCACCCGTAATTTTCTCCGCCAAAGCAACATAAGTCTTGGAAACATTCATCAAAACTTCAGTTGGTAAGGCATTGTCACGTGCAAGTGCTTCACGCTCACCCATACGTGACTTATTGAGTAAGATGTCAGAATCAGGAAAGTGACTTAGTAAGAGTTGTCTAAAGCCCTCTTTTGAGTTCTCAACTACCTTACCTTGCCCATACGCCTTTGCATCCCAAATACGTGAAGAATCAGGTGTTCCTACCTCATCCATATAGATAAGTTTGTCTTTGCCTTGGGTATCTTTGACATAACCAAATTCAAACTTAGTATCCACAAAGATCTGATCTATCTTAGAGAGTTCATTAGAAATCACATCAAAACCCTCAGTTAAGAGTTTCTCATAAAGCGTAATATCTTCTAAGGAGTTAAAATTAAAGGCTTGGTAATTGTCTTCAATGTTTTTACGTGTAATGTTCACATCATCGACCTCAGGTACACCAGGAATTCCTTTTAAGATACCCTTAGTAGATGGCGTTTGAAGAAGTTCAGGGAGTTTAGAGTCTTTTTGTAAACCTTCAGGTATGGTAATTCCACAGAATTCACGTTCCCCTTTTTCATAAGACCGCCACATTGAACCCGTAATATATTGTCTACAAATCGCTTCTATCATCACCGGCTTGGCTTTTTGAACGATCCATACAAAAGGGTGAGGAATATCTAATATATGACTGTCCGCCAATCCTTTTTGCTTAAAGAGTTTAAACCAATGATTAGAGATCGCATTAAGGGCAGCACCCTTTCCAGGAACGCCGTTCATACCCCCCTCACCTTTCCAGATACAATCAAAGGCAGAGATACGGTCACTAATAACCATAATTGCCAAAGGCGTATCAAGAGGAACCTCATATCCCTTTTGTTCAATCAGACGTTTACTATCACTTTCGCTTAACCAATAAACCGAACGTACCTTACCACTATGCACTGGTGCGTCAGTACGAATAGGAAGGTCATCATTTACTGCTAAAACTTTATCCGCCAAATTCATTATTACCCTTTGTTCTTATCTCTATTTTAAACATTTATTTTAGCAAAACATAGATTTAGCTCTGCTTCATGTACCAAGGCTAGCCTATAAAGGCTCTAATCTTATCAAGGTACTCATCTAAGTTTTCAAAACGGTGATTTCCACCTTCTTGAATAACCACATCATAATCCTCATAAAACTCGGCTGCCTTAGTATAATCTAAGACTTCATCATCTTTTTGAAGCAGGACAAGTACAGGGGCTTTGATGCTGTTTTTAGAGATAGCATACTCCCATAGTTTTGCCACATGGTCCTTAGTCCATTCAAAACTTTCACCTGAGCAGAAAAAGGTATTGGTTCCGACATAAGGCGCTAAGGTTAAGAAAGGCTGGGTTGAAGGGTTGAGTAAAACTGTTTTTATCTCAAACTTTTGCGCTAGATAAGCAGCATAAAACCCACCTAAAGAGGAGCCTATAATAAGGCTCACATTATTGGCCACAATCAGCTTTTGTAAAAACATAATCGCTTCATCAGGATCAACGGGGACATCCGGACAAAGCACCTTAGGGAAATTCTCTCGTAAGAATTTTGTTTTATTGGAGTCTCCACAAGAGGCAAACCCGTGAATATAAAGTATCATTCATTCTCTTTCAATTGTATAATTTCATCTGAGCACCACTGTGCTAACTCAAGTTCATGCGTAATCAAGAGCATACCCACCTTATCTAAATGTTTTAAAAGTAACTGCATCACATCCAACTGAATCACATTATCCAAGGCCGAGGTAGGCTCATCTAACAAAAGTAGTTCTGGCTTCATTAAAAGCGCTCTAACAATAGAGGCACGTTGCAGCTGTCCTCCTGAAAGTTCAAAAGGCTTTTTGTCCAAGAGTTCTCTGTCTAAATTCATCTCTTCAAGAAGGGTTTCTAAGCCCTCTAAAGAGGCAACATCTTCAATCTGGTTGATTAGACTATAGGAGTTGTGAAACGAGCTATAAGGGTCTTGAAAGACCTGTGAGATACGTGCTGACGTGATACTACCCGTAAAAGGTTTTAAATTTCCAATGATGAGTTCAAAGAGGGTTGATTTACCCGAACCACTTGGCCCGACTATGGTTTTAATCTCCCCTTTGTTAAGCTCAAGGCTAAAACCCTTATACAAAAGAGCCTCTTTACTGTAACCAAAATCTAAATCTTTAATTTTTAGAAGACTCAAGAGCGTATCTGTCCTGAGCCATAAAGTTTAAACTTATACGTCGTTAAGCCCTCTATACCCATTGGTCCACGTACATGCAGTTTATTGGTTGATATCCCCACTTCTGCACCAAAACCAAAGGCTCCTCCATCAGTAAAACGAGTTGAGGCATTAACATAAACAGCCGCTGCGTCCACACTGTTTAAAAACTTCTCAGCGATAGTGTAGTTTTCAGTGACAATGGCTTCTGAATGTCCTGAACCATAGGTGATGATATGCTCAATTGCCTCATCCTCATTCTCTACTACACGAATATTTAAGATATTATCTAAATACTCGGTATGAAATTCTGTTTCGCCTGCATGTTCAGCTTGAATAATGGCCTGTGTTTTATCACAGCCTTTAAGCAGTGTTCCTGCTTTATCAAAGGCCATTTTGAGTTGAGGAAGCAGTGCTTTAGCAATTCCCTCATCCACGAGTAAGGTCTCCATCGCATTACAGACCCCAGGTCGGTGTGTTTTGGCATTAAGCGCAATCTCTATTGCCATCTTTTCATTGGCATCTTTTCCAATGTAAGTATGACACTGACCCTTATCATGTTTAACCACAGGTACCGAAGCATTGTCACAAACATAAGAGATTAGCCCCTCTCCTCCACGTGGTACGATCAAGTCAACATACTTATCCATCTTAATCAACTTCGCCACACCCTCTCTTGAGCTATCAGGGAGTAAAGAGATCAGTGAAGAAGGTAGATCATTCTTAATCAAGACATCTTTTAAGACCTCAGCAATGGCCTTGTTCGAGTTTTCAGCTTCTTTTCCACCTTTTAAGATACAGATATTTGAGCTTTTAAAACATAAGGCAGCCGTGTCTGAAGTCACATTAGGACGTGACTCATAGATAATTCCAATGACACCAATAGGCACAGAGACCTTCTCTACCTTGATTCCATTATCTAAAACCCAACCATCAAGCACACGCCCAACTGGCTCTTTCAGTGCTGAGATTTCACGTACACTCGTTGCCATCCCCTTAATACGTACCTCATCTAAAAGCAGTCTGTCTTTAAGCGCTGATGTAAGGTTGTTCTTGTCTGCATCCGCCATATCCAATGCATTGGCTTGAATGATTTTATCGGTTTTTTCTTCTAAGGCATCTGCCATCTCATGTAATATACGATTTTTATCTGCTCCGCCTAAGGAAGCGAAAATACGTGATGAAGCTTTGGCTTCGGCTAAAAAGTTTTCCATTATTATCTCTTTTATGGCAAGCACTTATCGCTCTAGGGCTTGCCTTAATTTTATAAGAGTAATTATATCTAAGTCTGTAAAAGGTTTATCTAAAAATGAAGCTTAGGCGCTTATTTAGCCTTACTTAAAAGTTCAACCATCTCCTGCTCACCTGCTTCTTTAGCGGCATCGAGTGGAGTTTTTCCTTCATTATCTTTAGCATTTATATCCGCACCCTCCAAGAGCAAGAGTTTTGCAGCTTTTAAATTTCCCATATACGCGGCAATATACAAGGGTGTAGAGAGGTCTTTACTTTGTGCATTCACATCTGCTCCTGCTGCGATAAGCATCTGTAATACCTTTACACCTCCACCTTCAGCCGCTCTATGAAGGGGTGTCATGCCTAAATGCCCTTTGACATTGACCTGAGCATTGGCTCTAAGTAAAAAAGAGACTGACTTTGTATCGGCGTAAAAGGCGGCTAAATGCAGGGCTGTACGTCCATTCTTCATCTTAAGGTTAACATCTGCACCCGCACGTATGAGGGCTTTAATAATATTAGGGTGCTCATTATATGCCGCCACATGCATAGGGGTTAAATTATCCGCGTCTCTTTCATTAAGCTTTGCACCCGAGGCAATAAGTGATTGTAACTGCTTAAGTTCTCCCTCCTCAGCCATATGGTGAAGCTCTGCAGCAAAAAGTGATGGCCAGAAGAAAATAAACAGGAGTATTGTGAATACTTTCATCTCTTCTCCTTATCTTAGCAAACACGCAAGCTACGCTCTTGTAGCCTTGTATATACTAACATGTAAAGAGTGATATAAGATTTATTTAAGAATGTAATCTCTAAAAATCAGAAATTTTAAAGGAGGAAAAATTGTTTGTTAACACCTAAGAGAAGGTGCTAAACGCGTAGGCTTATTTAAGGGCAATGCTCTCTAAAGCTTGAATGGTTTCTACTTCTTGAGCATCTTGGGCTTCTTGCAGTGGTGTATTACCATCTGAATTTTTAGCCTGTAAGTTTGCCCCTTTTTTCACTAAAAGCTCTGTTGCTTCTGCATTACCTATGTAAGCAGCAATATGCAAAGGTGTAGAGTAATCAAGTGTTCTTGCATTCACCTTAGCCCCATTGGCTAATAACATCTTAATCGCTTCGACATCACCACCCTCAGCCGCTCTATGCAGTGGAGTAATCCCATCATTCCCCTTTGCGTTAACCTTTGCATCCGCACGTAAAAGATAAGAGATTGATTTAATATCACCATAAAAGGCAGCAATATGCAAGGCCGTACGACCATTTTTCATCTTTGTATTAATGTTAGCACCCTTAGCAATAAGCAATTTAACGATATTTGAATGTTCATTATACGCTGCTATTTGCAGGGGTGTTTGTGCATACTTTTCATTTTTTTCATTGATATCCGCACCCTTGGCAATCAATGTTTTTACTTTTTGAATATTGCCATTTTCAGCTGCCTTATGCAAAGGACTCGCAAAAAGTGAAAGAGGAATAAGTGTCATAGCAAGTAGTGTAAACCGTTTCATAATAGAACCTTATCATAAGTAATGGTGTAATATTAGCATAAATAATACATCTTGTATAGTTTTTTTTAATTTTTTTTGTTAAAGTTTGGGAAATTTTCGTTTGCGTTATTGTTTAGAATTAAGAGACAGGGAGAATCCCCTAAGAGGGATTACTCGATTTCAGCATCGATAACGTCGTCATCTGCTTTTTTAGCATCAGCAGGTGCACCTTCACCTTGCTCTTTAGCATACGCTTTTTCAGCAAGTTTGTGTGAAGCTTCTGTTAAAGTTTTCACTTTCTCTTCAATTTGCTCTTTCGTTGAAGACTCATCTTTAAGTACTTCTTTTAGATCTGCGATCGCTGCTTCAATTGAAGTTTTCTCATCTTCTTCAACTTGATCTGCCATATCCGTTAGTGTTTTCTCAGTTTGTGCTACTAAAGCATCTGCTTGATTACGTAGATCTACCATCTCTTTACGTTTTTCATCTTCAGCTTTGTTTTTCTCAGCATCTTGAACCATTTTTTCAATCTCTTCTTCACTTAATCCTGAAGAACCAGAAATCTTAATGTCTTGAGACTTACCAGTTGCCTTGTCAGCCGCTGTAACCGTAAGTACACCATTGGCATCAATATCAAAGGTTACTTCAATTTGAGGCACACCACGTGGTGCTGATGGAATTCCGCTAAGCTCAAACAGCCCTAAAGACTTGTTATCTTTAGCGAACTCACGTTCCCCTTGACCTACAGAGATAGAAACCGCTGGTTGGTTATCTTCAGCTGTTGAGAAAACTTGAGATTTCTTAACAGGAATCGTTGTACCTTTTTCAATGATCTTCGTCATAACACCGCCAAGTGTCTCAATTCCAAGTGAAAGTGGCGTAACATCAAGAAGTAATACATCTTTAACATCTCCACGTAAAACACCACCTTGGATAGCAGCACCCGCAGCAACAACTTCATCTGGGTTAACACCCTTGTTAAGCTCTTTACCACCAAAGTATGCAGAAACCATCTCTTGTGCTTTTGGAACACGGATAGATCCACCAACCATGATAATCTCTTTAATCTCATCTTTTTCTAAGTCAGCATCTTTCATTGCTACTTTAATGTGATCAATTGTTTCATCAACTAACTCTTCAATCATACCTTCAAACTTAGCGCGAGTCAGTTTTACAACAAGGTGCTGTGGCCCTGCTTCTGTCATAGTAATAAACGGAAGATTAATCTCTGTCTCTGTTGAAGCTGAAAGCTCTTTTTTAGCATTTTCAGCCGCATCTTTTAGACGTTGAAGTGCCATTTTGTCATTTTTAAGATCAACCCCTTGAGAAGCTTTAAAGTCCTCTGCTAAGAAGTCAACGATCTTGTTATCAAAGTCATCACCACCTAAGAAGGCATTACCATCAGTAGAAAGTACTTCAAAAGTACCATCTGAAATTTCAAGTGTTGTTACATCAAATGTACCACCACCAAGGTCATATACTAGTACTGTCTCTTCTTCTTTAGAATCAAGACCATAAGCCAGTGCAGAAGCTGTTGGCTCATTAATAATACGAAGAACATTAAGACCTGCAATCGTACCTGCTTCTTGTGTTGCCTTACGTTGTGCATCATTAAAGTATGCAGGAACTGTAATTACAGCGTCTGTAACGGTAGAACCAATATACGCTTCTGCATCTTCTTTAAGTTTTGTAAGAATCTTTGCAGAGATTTCTTGTGGTGTATAGATAGTACCCGCTACATCTACCGCAGCCATACCGTTTTTATCTACGATGTTATACGTTACCTTATCGTGTGCTTCTTTTGCTTTTTCTTCACTCATCATAAGACCCATAATTCTCTTAACTGAAGAGATCGTCTTATCTGGGTTTGTAATCGCTTGACGTTTTGCTGGGTCACCAACAAGAACCTCACCTTTATCTGTGAACGCAACGACTGAAGGTGTCGTGTTTTTACCTTCTTTATTCGGGATGATTTTCGCTTCACCACCTTCATAAACTGCGACACATGAATTTGTTGTTCCTAAATCTATTCCAATTACTTTACTCATATTAATTCCTTAATTTTATTTTTTATTTGTTAAATGTTTTAAACATCACCATTATAATCTTTTAATTTTTTAAACTCTGCCCCCTAGGTGGCACACGCTTAATTTGCAATGACAACCATAGCGTCTCGTAAGGTACGTTCTTTGTACTTATACCCTTTTTGAAAGGTTGAGACGATCTCGCCTGATTTATGATCTGCTGAATCCATTTGCTGAACAGCGTTATGAATATTTGGATCAAAAGGCTCATCTTCACTCACTGGTGTTACCCCGTGCTTTTCTAAGATGCTTAAAAATTGTTTTTGAGTTAATTCAACACCCTCACTCACTTTTTCAAGTAAGGTCTGAGCATCAGCATCAGCATCTTTCGCTTTGATGGCACCTTCAAGTGCATCAAGTACAGGAATAAGGTCTCTTGCAAATTTTTCATTTGAATATTCTAAGGCTTGATATTTCTCTTTTTCAAGACGCTTTTTAATATTTTCAAAATCAGCATGAACCCTGTGGTATCTATCTTCACTTGCAGCCAGTGCTGTCTTTAAAGTTTCTACCTCACTTAGTTCAGGAGCAACTTCTTCAGCTTGCTCTTCTTGCGCTTCAATCTCTTCTTCTGAAACCTCAGTCTCAGTATCTAAGTTTTGCGTTTCTTCACTCGTATTAGACATTAAATGCGACTCCTTTTCTTAATTTCTGAAGGCATTATACACCATTGAGTCACTTCATGTCAAGTACTTCTAAGTCAAATACAATCATTTAACTTGATATAAATAGACTCAAGTTAATACAAAACTCCACTGTATGGGGCTTTTACAAGGAAAATAGATAATTATAAAGTTTCTTTTTGAAACAAAAGGAAGGAAAGTTTTAAAGACGCCTGATCTGTTCAAGCGCTTTTTCTAGAGGTTTTGGGTCCAAGCCCTCTTCAGATAAAAGATAATAAATATCATCAGGAATTTCATCTGCTATTTGTGCATCCAAACTAACAAGCGTGTAAACAATACAATTGGCCACAGCCAAAGCATGCACTTCTAAGGGAGCATTCGAGACATCTGAACTGTAAGCAATAGAATCAACAATATCAGATTTCAGATGCCAAAATGAGAGTATGTCACTACTAACATAAGCTGTATTGGTATGTAAAAAGCTCTCTTCTGCTTCTAAAAACCCCTTTGCTTGTGAAAACTCTACAAAGTTCTGTGTCAACTCAAGTTTCTCAATCTCCTTTGCAATAAGGAGTTGCCCTAGGTTACCTAAGATTGCAGTACTTGAAAGCGTAGAGAGTTGTTCTTTGTCTACTTGAGCATACCAAGCATTCATCAAGGCAAGACGCAAAGACCCTGTTTTCATAAAAGTATCTTCATTAATTCCATAAGCCTCAAGTCGCATCTCACCAAGATAAGAAGACATCATCCCAAAACAGATAGCCTTAACGGTCTTTTTACCAAAGATAGCTACGACATTTTCGATACTATTGTTTTGTGTTTTTAACCCATAAATAGGGTTTGTCGCGGCATTTAAGATAATGCCCACAACAATAGGGTCTGTCTTAATCACCTCAACTAAATCATTAATACTTAGTTCATCATCATCGCAAACCTGCTGTATCTGCATAATAGTATTTGGAAGAGGCTCAAGGGTCTCAATAAAGGCATATATTTTTTTATTATTAATAAGCACACGCCGTTTTGAATGATAAACATGGGCAATATGCAGTAGTGCACGTTTTAAATCAGGGCCCTTAATCGGATTTTTCAAGATATTATTGATGCCCCTACTACCTAATTCAAGTAAAAGGCTCCGACTTATCTTATCAAAGACGACGATAATGGCCGCATCAGGAAACTGCTTTGAGAGGCTTTCGTAGTTATCAAGATTGTCTTTATGGGTGTTTAACAAGATGATATGGGGTGCTTCATTAGCGCTGTACGCTTCAAGCCCCTTCATATCTTCGTAATAACTTACATGACGTAAAATCTTACCCAAAGCGGTTTCAATCACCTTGGCTCTTTGTTTGTCGCTATCAATATAGATAATATCAAGCTGTCTGATAATCTCAGAAGGTTTAGGTGTATCAGGTGTCGTTTTAATGGACTCTAATAGTGCCTGATCACAGGCACTAAAGCTGTTTAAGCCTAAGTCCATCTCATCCATCCAGACCTCAAACTGATCTTTTATCTTTAAAAGCCACTCTATAAGCCCCTCATCATTGAGTTGATTAAGATTACGAAGCCCGCCTAATACATCTTCTGTTTTAGTCACAAGCTCAGAGATACTCTCAAGACCTAAATATTTTGAGGTAGATTTATAATTATGAAACATACGAAAGAGGTCATTAATGTTCTCTTTATAGACCGCCGAATTTTCTAATGAGAGGATTTTTGCTTCCATACTAGGGAGTTGGGCATAACATTGATCTTTAAACATCTCAAAGATCTCATAATCAAAATTAGTCGCCATACCTATTCCTTATAGAACTAACTTCTTTAGTAAAATTAGTTGCCATGAGTATCCTTAAAAGAACTAATTTCTTTAGTAAAATTAGTCGCCATACTTATTCCTTATAGAACTACGCTTTAAACTAGCGATTTAAACGTACATAGATTGTAAACTGTCCAAACTCATCTTTCAGTTCAAAGCTGTGTTTTTTACAAAATTCATTATGCATCTGTTCTAGAATTCTATTGGCCTCTTCTTCCGCCTCTTCTTTAGTGTCAAAACTTTGTACTTCAGGAAGCCCACGTTTGATGGTACATGAACAAGGGTTATTGATTGAGACATTAAACATTTTCTTTCCTTATATTTTTTTAATATTGGCTGATTTAAAAGTCAAAAATATCATCCATATCCATCTCTCCTCCTAGATCCTTCTGCACACTCAGCATAGATGAGATGATTTGGGTATTAGCGACAATTGTATCGTCCATAAAATGTAAAGAAGGTGCCCCATCATAAAAGGTCATTTGAAACCATGATTGAAGGTCTGAAACAAAGGCCGCACTTAAAGAGGAGAGGTCCCCTGCTATTTCTTGAAAACGGTCTGTATTAGATTGAATATCAGCACCGAGGTTAATCAATGATTGCCCAATTACATAGGCTTCAGAATAGATTGACACCAGGCGACCTAACCTATCTAAATAACTTGAAATTTCTGCAATTTCCGAAACTTCTAAGTCAGAATTTCCTAACATCAGCATTAATGAGCTTAAATCCCCTAAGAGTTCTTGGGTTTCAGACAGGTCTTCTGGCTCCATATAGTCAAAAACTTCAAAATGTTCTGCCTCTACTGCCTGAGTCACATGCACCTCTTCACTAGAGGCTTCTTCTGTGGAAGCTTCTTCTGTTTGACTTACGACAGGAGCTTCTTTTGGTATATCTTCTATTTCTAAAGGCGTCATCACATTGTTTAATTTAAAGCTGAGTTTTTCAGAATTAAACTTAAACTCACTCACTTCGCTGTTCTTTTTCATAATTAGCTTAACTACCATCTCGCCCACAGTTTCAACTTTATTAATGGTAAAGTAAATGGCCTCATTGTCCCCTTCTACAATAATCCAAGGCTCACCCTTAAGCGATAAGATTGCTTCAGCTAGTGATACAATAGCACGAACGACATCTGAAAGCCCATCAATCTTGAACCCAACATCACGTAAGAGGTAATATTCCCAAAATTCAGCTAATGCTTCTTCCGTACTGACATAAAAAATAGTCTGACGCTTATAAATCTCATCGGTATAAAGATTGGCTGCTTTTTGGTGAGAAGAGAGGTCCTCTTGATTACGTAACTTTAAAAGGGAGAAATAGTTATCTAATCGTGAGTTTAAGAGTTTCGCATCAATGGGCTTAGGCACATAATCTTCTGCCCCATTTCGTAGTATCTCTTTTTGACGGGTTTCATCATCCACGGCTGAAACCGCAATAATCATCACCTCTTTATTATTCGCCCGTATTTTTTTGGTAGCTTCAATACCATCCATCTCAGGCATCATAATATCCATAAAGATGATTTCAAACTCTTCTTCTTTAGCTTTGTTAACCGCCTCAAGCCCATTTTCGCACTCGTGTATCGTGTAGACTGCATTCTTACCTTCACCATAATCTTGCAGAAGAAGCTTTAAAACCATACGATTGTTTGCATTATCATCAACTATTAATATTTTCATATCTAAACTCGCTTCTTTTATAAATATTTATAATTACTGTAAATAGAATATCATAATTATTTATATTTTCAAATACTTTTTAAGACAATTTTTTTCGTTTTTGTTTAATCTATCCTTTTGAGTAGCTCTTTACAAAAGAGCTTATAATCGTTCATCCCCTTTGTGCGTTTTTCGCTCAAGACGATAGGCTCTCCAGATTCAAACATCTGAGCAAGCTTGATATCAGTCCCAATAGGCTTAAAAAGCTTCTCTTTACCAAAGGCCCCTTCTACTTTTTGTAAAGACTCTTTGTGCTCATTGATATGCGGATTAAACATCACCGGTAACATCCCCACATGCTTAATCTCTTTTCCCATTTGTGTTGAGATCTGATACACCGCTCTCACCATTTGTCCCACTGCAACAACGCCTAAATGATGAGGCACAAAAGGAATCACTACCACATCCGCCACCTCAAGAGAGTTCTTTAAAAGTGCATCAAAGGTAGGGGCTGTATCGATGATACAAAAGTCAAAAAACTCTGAAACCCTCTCCTTTTTAAAACGGTTTTTAAGCACCCCTCTAAGATCAGAATATTCATACACATCAAACAAGGCATGTGCCGGTGCTAGGGTTAATCTGTCTAGTACCGTGGGTACAAAGTTTTCACTTAGGGTACGGCCTAAAAATATAGAGTGAGCACCTCCCTCTTCTAAAGGTGCAGAACCTACCCCAATGGAAGCGTGTCCTTGGGTATCAAAATCGATTAATAAGACAGAATGTTTTTTAGCCAGCTCCGTGGCGAGGTTGACAGCGGTGGTCGTCTTGGCTGAACCACCTTTTCTATTTGAAACGACTATGGTTTTCATTGAACTCCGTGGGGTTAAAAAAGTTTTTTATGCGTAAGGCTAAAAAAGTCTAACATGCTTCTTCGCTAAAACCTTCTATGATTTTTTGATAATTTTTCATTTTATCTGAAAACTTAAACGTACAATTATACATTTTTTTATACGCAAGCATCTGTTGAATCACTGCTAAATGCACATCATCACAATCACTTAGATTAAATTCTAAGTCCTCAGGTGCAAGTTTAATCAGTTTCTTTCTCAGCACACTCACCTGATCTTCATAAATAACCGCCTTTAAGGTGATAGTATTGCCTTTTGATGTTACTGCCATGATAAATCCTTTTATATACGCTATGTTTACTTTACACTAATCTCTTTGATGATGGTCACAAGCTTGTTATTATGTTCTAAAATAGCATCTACATTCATAAACTCACCCATCGTTTGAACTTCAGAAACTTTATGTAAATGATCTTCTTCAATATGCACAATATCTTTCACTGCATCGATATTGACTCCAAAACTACCACCCTCTTTACCATTTACAATTAAACATCGTTGTAAATCTACCGCAACTTCATCCGTTTTTTCAGATATCTTTGAGAGGTAGGAGAGTGTATTTTTATAAATATCTTGCACATTATCTTCTATCCATTGATGGGCCTCATCCGCACACGTCTCTCTTTTTTCCAAGACATCAATAGCCGAATTATGAAGACGTTGGTGATGAAAACTCAGCTCTTTCATAATCTCTATCACTTCTTTATTATCAGGATGAAAAGAGTCTATCCATTTTCCTAAATGACAGGCATGCGGGTCTGTTGTTTTAGAAAAAGGTTTCCCTTCTTCAACGCTTTCAATCAAGGCATCTAACCAGGCTTTATGCTGTCCTTTAAGCTCAGGAAACATCTCTGCTAACTGTTGTGAATAAGACTTTTGACCAATGAGTCGTCTAAAACTCACTACCTTTAAAACCTCATCTTCATACTGAAACATCCCCTCAATATGCTCACCTTCATCGGGCATCTTTGTCAGTGGTTGCGCCGGTAAAATACGCTTCACACACTCAATATCAATTCCAAAATCTTGGTCTAAAACAGAGAACACTACAAAAGATTTCATGAAACGTCCTTAAGCGGTGTTTGGAGTTCAGCAGAGACCCCCAAAAGACCAACAGGGTCAATCATCATAATAATTTGTCCATTTCCTAAAAGAGCGGTTCCTGAGAAGACTTGATGCCCTTCTAGCATTCCCTTAAGTGGTTTTTGAACCACATCTAACTGACCTAAAAGTTTGTTAACCACTACGGCTAAGGCATTTCCTTTGATGTTTAAGACCACAATACTAAGTTCTTTATCTTTAATCTCTTCAAGGTCTAACATGGAGTTAATAAACAGCAGTGGAATCACCTCACCTCTTAGATAAATAAATGGCTCATTGTGAAGAGATTCAATCTGACTTTTTTCCATTTTAACGGTCTCTTGAACCGCGTCCATAGGGAAGCCATAATGCACATCATTCATCTCTACATGAAGTAATGAGGTAACCGCTAAGGAGACTGGTATGGCAAGTGTTATGAGTGTTCCCTCATCTTTTTTCGTTGAGATAGAGATAGAACCACCAAAACCTTCTATCGATTTCTTAACCACGTCCATCCCAACACCCCGTCCTGAGAACTCTGTAATTGACTCGGCTGTGGATAAACCGGCTAAAAGTACGAGCTCTGCTTTACCATCATCATCGAGTGCATCAATCTGATCCATAGTCATTAAGCCTTTTTCAATGACTTTTTGAATTACCTTATCCACATTGATCCCTGCCCCATCATCTCGAATCTCAATAATAATCTTATCCGATTGTGCATAGGCTTTTAAGCGTACATTTCCTTCAGGTGTTTTTCCCTTCGCTTCTCGTTCAGCAGGCATTTCAATTCCATGGTCCAAAGAGTTACGCATAATATGAATCATCGGGTCTGCCATCATCTCAATAATATTTTTATCAAGTTTGGTATCCCCACCTTCCATACTTAACTTCACCTTTTTATCTAAGGTTTTAGAGATATCACGTACAAGCTTAGGATACCTGTCAAAAACATATGAGATAGGAAGCATACGCATAGACATAATCAGGTCTTGAAGCTGTTCAGACAGACGATTGATAAAGGTATATTTCTCCATAATCGCACGTTTTGTCTCATCATTATTCATCTCATGTACAGAATCGGCAAGATAAGGCAGAGAGTTTTTAGCCACTAAAAGCTCTCCAATAATGTTCATCAGTGAGTCTACTGATTCTTGCTCAATCTTCACCGTTTTACCAATCACATTTTTCTTTGTTTCTGGTTTGACTTCTACGGCTGCCTTAGCTACTGGTTTTACAACTTCTTGTTCAACAGGTTCAGGTGTACTCTGAACTTCTGCAACTGTCTCTTTTTTAGGCTCTACAACTACTTCATTTACTGTTTCTTCAGGTGTACTCTGCTCTTCTTCTCCCTCCTCTTCAGAGGTTAATGAAGCCGCAAAAGTAAGTAACTCTTCTTTAGAAGTAAGTGCTGGCATAGGTTTTGAAAACATAAGGGCTATCTTCTCAATCATCGCCTTAACCCTCTCAAAGACAGCTTCATCATCAGAACCTTCAAGTTGTAGAACTTGCTGCGATACAATCATCTTAGCACCAGCTAGGGCTTGTTCATCCACAACAGGCTTACTCTCTTGCACCTCTTCTGGCTTAGCTTCTTCTTCAAGACTCACTTCTTGTGAAGTCTCAAGGTTACCTTCGTACACTTTCCCCTCACTAAGTAGATCAAAGAAACCACCTAAAGAGCTTAAATCATCATTTGTATGCATTACTTGCATAAAACGTGTTAGCTGTTTATATTGCAGTGTCTCTTTTCCGATAAGGTTTAAAGAGTCACTAATTAATGTTTTTAAGGCTTCTTTATTAGAGAGCTCTTGTTTCGCATTAACGCTTAGTTCTTTCATCACATCTAAGGCATGTACCTCGCCCTCACTTACCCCAAGTAAACTCACGATATCTAAAGGTAAAAAGAGCAACTCATCAATAAAATTATATAAAGCTTCTTCTATCTCCGCATACCCTGCTTGCACAAAGGCCACTATCTGCAGGTGCAAATCTAAGCCCTCTTCATCATCTAAACCACTTAAGATAGACTTAGCCGAGTCTTCACTCATACAAGAGTAAACATATTTGACCTTATCTCCTAAAAGGGACAAGGTATAAGCAGGGTCATTTCCATAAACCATACACGAAGCATCCACATCAAAAACAAGCGCATACAGACGTTCATCATAAAAATTTTCTTCACTCAGTTCTTCTTCTTTGAGTGATATTTTAAGACCTTCTTCTTCTAAAAAAGGCAGATCTAAATTAATGACTTTAGCCTTGTCTTCTACCATTAATAAAGGAGAAGTCCACGCCTCTTTTTCCGTACTTTTACCCATGCAATCACACAAGGTTTGCACAATTTCAGAAACCGTCTCTTCATCTGATTCAACTATGCCCTCAGTATCTTCAGCGGCTTCAACAAGGTTCATTACTTCATCAAAAGCATTATACAAGGCTTCTATCACCTTCTCATCGGGTGTAATATCCCCATCTCTAATCATGTCTAAAAGGTCTTCCGCATGGTGGGTAATGTCTTTTACCGCTGAGAATCCAACAATACCTGAGCCCCCTTTAAGAGTATGGGCCGCTCTAAATACTGAGTTAACTAACTCTTGATCACCATCAGCTATATTTTCAATATTTTGATCAATAAAAGAGAGATTTTCTCTGGCTTCTTGTAAAAATGATTCTAGTAATGCATCCATTCTTTACCCCTTAAGGAATTAAAATAATTAAATAGTTTTTCAGTACTTCAGGTTTAATCGGTTTTGTTTCAAATAGATTTGCCCCGACCTTAAAGGCTTCTTCTCTATCTGAGTCATGCGCCTGTGTTGTAATCATAATAATAGGCGTTGTTTTATAACACTCTAAACTTCTTACCTCTTGCACAAAGCTGTAGCCATCCATGATAGGCATGTTCACATCGACTAGATAAAGGTCAATATTACAATCTTGACTCTTCTCCATTGCCTCCATCCCATTTTCTGCTTCTATCACCTCATATCCCATCTCTTTAAGCAATGAGCCGTGATATAAGCGTACTGTTTTTGAATCATCTACTACCATTACTTTTTTCATCTGCTTTTCCTATCTATCATATTTCACCCTTTAAAGAAGTGCTACCCTTATCTCTTAAGCTTACGTACACTAAAGTCTCTTTTAAAAAAATTCAACTTCATGTTCATCACTATTATCTTTCACATGACCAGAAAAAGCATCTTTTTTAGCCTTTGCCTGCTCTAATACCGCATCCATTTTTCCACGTAGCTTGACCACACTATCATCCGCGATTTTTTCATCTTCTTTAAAATTATGTGCAAACATCTGTAAGTTTTTTTGAACCAGTTCAATCGCTTCAATGGTGGCAGAAAGTTGCTGAGAGACAATATCTTGATACTGCAGAGCTTCAGCTGCTTCATCATCAATTTGTATCTCGTTTTTTTCAATAAAAGAAGAGAGTTTTAACTGTGCCTCTTTAGAGATAGTAATCGTATCTTGTTCAACCTGCTTAATATGTTCAAGAAGATCATTTAAAGAATCAAAAATCATCTTATCCCACCTATGCTAAGATGATTTACTTTCGTAAATTTCATCTCATTCAGCTGTCTGAAATTTTGGTTTTCTTGCGTAAAATTCATACTATCTCACCTTTATTGGCACAGTTTTCTTTATTCATTCTCATAGCACTTGATTAGATCACTTATGCCGGTAAGCGAAGAACTCTTGTAATCGCCGATTTAAGCTGAGTAGGATTAAAAGGTTTGACAATCCATCCTGTTAATCCTAATGCCTTTCCTTGGGTTTTAAGTTCATCTTTAGTCTCAGTTGTTAACATTAACACAGGCGTACGTTTTGTTGCAGGGAGTTCTCTTAAGGCTTTTAATAGTTCCAAACCATTCATTACTGGCATATTTAAATCCGTAATGATAAGATCAGGTACCACACCCGCCTTTACATCATTTAAACATAACTGCGCTTCTAAATACTGTTTTACTTCAATGGGCATAGATGCTACTGTCATACGTGTTGACGCTAATGCTGTCTCCGAGTCATCTATAAACATTACGATAGGGTTTGCCATAATTTATTCCTTTTTACCTTGATTCTATACATTTTTTCACTTTTCTTTGAAAAGTATTCAGAAGGTTTAGTTAAACCCTCTGAATAGTTTTCTTTTTTGCGGCTTCGCCTGAGATGTGTCGAAAACCATAAAGAAGTTTTCGATAAACATCGCTTAAGGGCCGCCACGGCTTGTTTTTATAGAAAACTACTCAGAAACCTCGTTGAGCTCTCTAAGTAATTTTCCTTTTTGCGGCTTCGCCTGAAACATCGCTTCGCGACCGCCACGGCTTGTTTTCATTTCTCTAAAGTCCGTTTCACTTCTGATAAATCAAAGAGTTTTCAAACTTCTTTGCCTTAAAAACAGAGACAATACGACTCATATACTCAGCATGTCCTAAAAAGACATAGCCCTCGGGTTTAAGCATATCATAAAAGTTCATAGCCACCTCTTTTTTACTTGCATCATCAAAATAGATCAACATATTTCGCGAAAAAATCACATCAAACCGACCCAGTTGTCGTAGTGCTGATTTATCAAAAATATTTACCACCTTAAAATCAACCGCGCCAACTAAATCATCAATCAACTGATACGACAATCCCACTTTTTTAAAGTAAGTCTGCACTTGAACAGGAGGAATAGCATGCACTGAACGTTCTGAAAACTTTCCATCTTGCGCTTTTTTGATGACATTAGAGTCAATATCAATACCCACAATCTCAACATCACGCTCTTCTATAAGATTAGCCTCTTCAAGCAGGTATAAAACCATAGAGTAGGGTTCTTCCCCCGTGGAACAAGGCGATGAGAGAATACGAAGTGGCTCATCTTTAGGACGTGTTTGATGTAGTTGTGGTAAGACGTGGTTAACTAAGACTTCAAATTGGTCATGTTCTCTAAAAAAGTAAGTCTCATTCACCGTGACCGCATTCATCAGTTCTTGAAATTCTTCACCCTCTTTATCTTCAAAGCGCAGTTTAAAAAAATACTTTCTAAAACCATCTAAATCAAGCTCTTTTATCCGTGCATTGATAAACTTGTTTAACTTATCATAATGCTTAGACTCTTCTAAGAAGATACCACTCTTACGGTAGATATATTCAGATAACTTTGCAAAATTTCCTGAATTAAACATATTAAGCCTCTATCGCTTCTATTGCTGCATCAATCGCAAAAGCAGCATACGTTTCATCTTTAAACCGTGCCTTCACCTCTTGCAAAAGTGCCACATCTTCAGGTTGACCAATCTCAGCCATATAATCAACCGCTGTCATTGCCACATTAATGTTTTCTTCATTTTCAAGCAGCTCTATCAGCATCTCACGTGATTCAGCAAAGTTTACATCTCCTAAAACATTAATGGCAAAAATACGTAAATCATAATCATCTCCAATAAGAAACTTAACAATATAGTACTTTATCTCTTTTCCATAATCTTGTAAGATAGAAATACCTAAGTTACGTACAAAAGCATTAGGAAGCTTTAGCAGTTCCATTACCGACTCAATAGGAGCTTGCTTTGGATCAAGATTTGCTAAAATAGCCGCAATTCTTGTCGCCGTGTCTTTATGCGTATCATGCTCAATTAACTTATCCACAAGAAAGTGGCTTCCTCCTTCAAACTGTACCATCTCTTCTAAGGCATAAGTACGTTTATCTAAGGCTTCATTATTTTCATAAAAGGCTATGGCCTCTTCAAGTGTCGTAAAACTTGGAAGCGTCTCTTGTTTTGTTTTTTGATCTCTTTTAATTAAAGCCATCTTAATTCCTTATCCCCATTTACTTATAATTTACAATCTTTTTTAAAATATCAGGAAAGTCCATCACCTGTGAAACCCCACCTCTATCATAAGCCTCTTTAGGCATACCATAAACCGTTGATGTTGCTTCAGACTCAGCTACCGTGTACCCACCAGCTTTTTTAATCTCAACCATACCTTCTGCTCCATCATCTCCAATACCCGTCAGAAGTACGGCAAAGATTTTATCAGGACTAAACACCTTAAGTGCTGACTCAAACAACTCATCCACTGCTGGTTGAAAAAAACGTCCGTTTTTATCCTTAAAGTCAAAGGTCACTACCTTTCCAGAGGTCTTTTTTCTTACATGAAGGTGTACCCCACCCGAGGCTAAATAAATATGTCCCGGAAGCACTTCGTCATTAGAAGATGTATGATGAACAGGAAGTTCTGTTACCCGTGCTAAGCGTTCTGCGAAGGCAAGGGTAAACTGTTCAGGCATATGTTGTACAATGAGTACAGGTTGAGAATAATCCAATGGCAAAGAGGCAACAATCTGCTCAATAAGACCAGGTCCCCCTGTTGAGACCCCAATAAGGACAATCTTATCAAGCTTCGTAGGTGGGCTTAGAGCCTCTTTTACAGCCCGAGGTGTTCTTTGTGAGATTTTATTGACTTTTACAGGGGCTTTAATACGGCGTTTTGGAATGCGGCTTAAGGACTTAATCTTTCTTACGATTTCAGCCCCAGACTCTTCAACACCTACATTCATTGTACCCGGTTTTAAAATAAAATCAATTGCCCCATACTCCATAGCTTCCATCGTAACCGAAGCATTTTCACTCGTTAAAGAGCTCACCATCAAAATAGCTGTGGGATTTTTTTGCATGATCTCTTTAACCGCTGAAATCCCATCAAGTACGGGCATATTAATATCCATCGTAATCACATCATAGTCTTTAGCAAGGGCTTTATCTATTGCTTCTTGACCATTTTTAGCAATTTCAACATCGAAGTCTAAACCTTCAATTAACCCACGTAGCTGCTTTCTGACTAAGGCAGAATCATCTACGATGAGAATCTTTTTGCTCATGCAACGTCCTCTTCATCTAAGGCTAATGATTCAAACAACTTTGTGGTATCAAACATCATCACTAGACGTTTACCCTCTTCTAGTTGCAAGATATTCGAGAAGAGTTTCCCATCCTCATTATCTTCTTTCAATTCAGAAGCATAAATACCTCGCACATCATTAACCTTATCCACTACAAAACCAACACGATTTGAATTTACTTCTGTGACAATAATCTGCTGATCGAGTTCTACATTTTCATCTAGAGATAAGATCGCATACAAGGAGGCAATACTAATCACTTGACCACGGATATTAATCACACCCTTTATGTGTTCCATGCTATCGGCAACAGGTGTAATCTCCGTCATATCAATAATCTCACTCACATCATCAATATTAAAGGCAAATTCTTCCTCTCCTATCTTAAAGACCACCACTTCTAAACTAATGGCGTCCACATTTTTAACCTTCACCTCTTCTTTTTCTTGATCAGAAATAAGGTGGGCTTGTTCAGCTACTAAATCACGTATCACCTCAGTATTAACAATACTAATAAGCTTATCATCAAAATTTAAAACACCATTGATCTTTTTGTCCTTAAAGTTCTCTGGCATTCCCTCAATATTATCAATATCAACATCTTGAATATCCACTATTTCATCTACAAGTAAGCCTATATGTTTTCCATTATATTGTGACACAATGATACGGTTTTTATCGCACTCTTGTGCCTGAAAGTCATAATGGATTCTAAGGTCTGCCACCACAAGAAGGTCTTCACGTAAGGACATCATTCCTAAGATCTCTTTATTACTCTCTGCTATGGAGGTAAAATTCTCTGGCAAAGAGATAATCTCTCGTATAGCGTCGACTTCTAAGGCATACTGTTCCTCTCCCATAATAAAAAAGAGGTATCGTTTCAAATGCGAGGCAACCGTATCTCCATTATCGTCCACAGAAATATCACGTACATCTTTTGAGACATAAGAAGGAAGGGCTATTTCATTAATCAGCCTATCAATACTAATGATTTGAATAATTTCGTCTTCATGTTTTAGTAATGCTACAATAACATCCTCTTGGTCTTCCACATATTCAACCAATTCTTGATCAACTTCAACAGAGTTAATCACTTCTGAAACAAGTAATGAAAAGTTATGCTGACTAGAGTTTACGGTGACTTGACGCGCTTTAAAAGCTTCGACATCGACCAATTCATGACTCTTATCTAAGAGGTATGAAAAATCTAAAATAGAGATGATAGAGCCCTCAATAGAGCATAAACCACGTATGGCCTTTGGTGTCATCGCCATAGGTGTTAGCTCTTGTACGCGAAGAATCTGTTCTACCTCATCCGTGTTTATCCCGTAAAAGCAACCTTGTTCTTTTATAATTAAGACTTCTTCTATATTACTCATTTTGCCACCTTTACTACTGTACACTTTGGAAAGCTAAGCTCCCCATCATTACACATACTCTACCTTTAATCTGACGTAAAGTACATAAGCACTCTTGTGCCCTCATTTTATCCTTGTATCCTTTGTAAAGCAAGATTATCCTTGTTGAAGTTCATCCGCCATTACTGCTAATTCTTCTACCCCTTCACCAATATGTGAAATCGTATCAATAATAAGTTCAGATGCCTTACGTGACTCCATCGCATTTTTAGCTGAAAGTTCCACTGCTTTTTGAATCTCACTGATACCAATGAGTACTGAGTCAAGCCCTTCAAGGTTTTGATCATTGATAGTCTTAAGCCCTGTATAGCGGTCTAAAAGTTCTACTAACATATCGATAATTTTTTCAATCTCAAATACTAAATTATCTAAACGGCCCTTCTCTTCACCCTGACCATTTAAGAGTTGACTCCAATCTTCTTGTACCGTTGAGATTTCAGCATTCATCCCTTCAATAGTATCATTAATCTTTTCTGTATTAGATTCTGAATCTTTTGCTAATGAGCGAATATCAGCAGATACAACCGCAAATCCCTTACCAAATTCTCCCGCACGCGCCGCTTCAATAGAGCCTGAAATAGCTAACATGTTCAACTGAATAATAGAGTTAGAGATATTACCTACTGTTTTATCCACATTTTTTGTCTCTTTAACAATAACAACAAGTTCATCACTTGCATCCTTACCTTCTGTCATAGAGTTAACAACCTCAGTATTAATCCCTATCATTGAGTTCTTAACCTCAGAAAAAGAGACCTTTAAGAGATCAAAATTACGTCGTGCAATCTCGATAAGCTTATCAATATCTTTTGCTGACGAAATACCTGCTTCAATAGAGTCTTTGTTGGCTAAGGCAGACTGGTTAGTTGAATGCGAAGAGGACTCGATCTCATTGAGGGCTGAAGTCACCTGCTCAAGACCTGTTTGGATCTCTTCCATAGACCCACCAATAGTATCTGCTGTAGCCGCAATATCTTCTGCTGACTTCGCAGTATCTGTAGAAAATTTTAGCTCTTCAGCAAGATTACTAAGCTCTTTAATATCTCTTTCTGTTTGAGCAAGGGCATTGGATTGAAGTTCAATTCCATTAAGTGTTTTTTCAACCGACAGAGCTGCCTTACCTGAGGCTTCAGCAATATCTGAAGAACCATCATTAACTGCATTAGCAAGCGTTCCAAGCTTTTGAGTAAAGACGGATACTGACTTAGCCGCTTCCACGGAATACACCGCAATTTTGGTTAGCTCTTCCATTTTTAGACTTAACTCTGATGAACTATCACCTGTTGAGCCAATGGTTTCTGTTGTATTAATGATGTTTTTAATAATCGCATCAATACTCCCTTGGATCTTATTGACTAACTCAGAGATAAACTCCGCATTTCTCTCAGACTCAGCAGCAAGTGCACGGGTCTCATCTGCAACGACTGCAAAGCCTTTACCATGTTCTTTTGCGCGACTTGCTTCAATGGCAGCATTTAGTGCAAGAAGATTAGTCTGATCAGCAATCTTAGCAATAAAACCAACCGCTTCTCCAATGTTTTGTGAACTGACCTTTAGCTCTTCAGATTTTTTAGAAGAAGACTCAGCAACACTGACTGCACCTGTCATCCGTTCAACCGATGAATTAATCATCACCACCGCAGACATAATCGTATCTCCCGTAGCCACTGTTGAGTTAATCACCGTATCAATACTTCCTGTCATACGGGTAATGTTGTTATTAATACTTTTTACATTTTTCAAGGCTTGCTCAGAGGCACCTGAGTTCTCTTCTGCTGCGGTAGCGATCTGTTCCATTGAAGATTTAAGTTGTTCAATCGCTGAAACCGACTCTTGTGCATTATCTAAAATATTACTCGCAATACCTGAGATGCTTTCAGATATCTGTTGTTGTTTAGCAAGGGTTCGTTGACGTCGCTTGTCACTTCCTCCTCCTGAACCTGCTGAAGTTTTTGTTGCTGTACCACTTTTAACTAATGCCATTTAAAATTCCTTGTTCTTTACCTAAAAGGAGAAAACCTTTTGTATCTTTTATGCTCACGCACAACCTCATTAAAAAACCATCTGCCAAAATCATTAATCTAATGTGGCGTAAAGCTCTTCAGCTTTTTTAATATCCTCACGTGAAGGTTTCACACGAATAGAAACATACTTTGTATTACCATTCTTATCTACTGAACGCAACACCGTAGCATATACCCAGTAGTAGCCTCCGCCCTTACGTGCATTTTTAACATAACCTGTCCAAAAGCCTTTTGCTTGTACATCATCCCACAATGACTTAAAAGCAGCACGAGGCATCTCAGGGTGACGAACAACATTATGAGGTTGTCCATAAAGATCTGTTTGGTCCATATTTGCAATCTGCATAAATGAGTCTGATGCGTAAGTAATAATGCCTTTTTCATCTGTCTCAGAAAGAAGGTATAAGGAGCTATACAGAACCTCTCCATCCTCTAAAAAGGTTAAGCCCTCAGTATCTAAAACGTCTTTTTTCTTCGCCATAATCTACCCTTTATTTTTATCTGTTAGAAGTACAATAGCTCGAAAAAAGATAAGATATTATTAATTAAGAATGTAATTTATTTTTTTAATTTAAAATTAAGTTATTGATTTTTCATATAAAAATAAGATGAAAGCACTTACCCAAGGGGTTTTAAAGTTCATTTATTCGCATGATGTAACGACAGATAATAACTAACAGAGAAAAATATTGTTAAAAATTAGCGCCATAGTGTGAAAAATAAGAAAAAATTATTTAATGAAGTAGATTAAAAAGAAGACTAAAAAAACCAAGGAACTCTATGAAGAGTCCTTAGTATAAAAACTTATACGTTATCGCGGATATCAAGCTTAGCAATTAAAGAGTTATAACCCTCTTTATTTTTACGCTTGAAGTAACGCATCAAACGACGACGTTGTCCAACAAGTTTAAGAAGACCAAGACGTGATGCATGATCTTTTTTATGTGTTTTAAGGTGT
>Ga0316207_10000157_pt1 | contig 138785 bp, 131 predicted proteins | sample 6weekpyrite_MG_FD_204943 | JGI IMG/M metagenome (GOLD analysis project Ga0316207, IMG submission 204943) | Microbial mat bacterial communities from mineral coupon in-situ incubated in ocean water Damariscotta River, Maine, United States -... | ecosystem: Environmental > Aquatic > Marine >... | reverse complement strand
GTGAATAGGGTCGATAAGCAAAAATTTTATCCTCACCATATTTAAATTTAGTAGAGAAGGTATTTTTTAAACACTTTTCGCGCAAGAAAAATGGAGAACACAATGGTTATGCGTTGGGTGACAAGTTTATTTGATAAAACGGGTGCATTAGGTGCATTCACGGCAGCGATGGGTTGTGCATCATGCTTTCCAGCGTTGGGTTCATTAGGTGCTGCACTCGGTCTTGGTTTTCTTGCTCAATATGAAGGTGTATTTATCAATACGCTTCTCCCGATATTTGCCTGGATAGCGCTAGCTGCGAATGCATTGGGATTTTTTGCACATAAAATTTGGTATCGCAGTGCCGCCGGAATAAGTGGGCCAATTATGATTTTGCTAACAATGGGGCCTTTGTGGTCTTACAACTGGAGCACCTATCTACTCTATACCGGCATTGCATTAATGTTGATTGTTTCAGTCTGGGACGTTGTTTCACCTCCGCAAAAAACATGTAACAGCTGCGAATTTAAGCAATAAGGAAACAATACGATGACAACAGATAACCTAGACGAAACAAATGCAGCGAGTGGCGATAAAATACATATCGCGATTGTTGGCACAGGATCAGGTGCTTTTGCCGCAGCCATTAAAGCGGTGGAACAAGGTGCCAACGTAACGATCATTGAAGGTGCGAAAGATATTGGTGGTACCTGTGTGAATGTAGGTTGTGTTCCCTCTAAGATATTTATTCGTGGTGCAAGTATTGCGCACCTTCAAGCCCATCATGCTGTGGAAGGATTAAAATTAAACAAGCCAGTGATTGATCGCAAGGCGATGGTTGCACAACAACAAAACTGGGTTGAAAAATTACGGTACGCTAAATACGAAAGTATTTTAGAAAGCAATCCAAGTATTACGTTAATTAGCGGCATGGCGCGTTTTAAAGACACAAGCACATTGATTGTGACTAAAACAGATGGCAGTGAAAATGAAATAAAGGCCGATCGCATTTTACTCGCTGTCGGTGCTTCACCATCCATACCCGATATTGACGGATTAAAAACGTCGCCTTACTGGACTTCAACAGAAGCATTGATCGCAGAAGAATTACCTGAACATTTAATTGTGCTGGGCGCATCGGTGGTTGCATTAGAACTTGCTCAAGCCTTTCGTCATTTAGGCACAGAAGTAACAGTGTTAGCGCGTTCAACAATGTTATCGAAAGAAGATCCTGACATTGGCGAAGGCTTAACGAAGGTATTTGAAGATGAAGGTATTAAGGTTATGTTAAACACATCACCTAAGGCAGTATCTTTTAATGGGAAGCAATTCACGGTTAAAACTAATAATGGAAAGATTCAAGGCGATCAACTTCTGGTTGCAACGGGGCGCACACCGAATACAGCTGCTTTAGATTTAGAAAAAGTTGGGGTTAAAACAGAACATCGTGGTGGAATTATTATTGATGATCACATGCGCACAAATGTAAAAAACATCTATGCCGCAGGTGATTGCACTAATCAACCACAGTTTGTATACGTTGCTGCAGCAGCGGGCACGCGCGCCGCGCGAAACATGACAGGCGATGAGGTAGCCATTGATTTATCTGTCATGCCCGCAGTGGTATTTACTGATCCGCAGGTGGCGACGGTCGGACTGACAGAACAACAAGCTAAGGAACAAGGACGTGATGTGCAAAGCAGAACGCTTGATTTGGAAAATGTACCACGTGCATTGGCTAATATGGACACACGCGGATTTATTAAACTTGTCGCAGAAACAAATAGCGGACTTATAGTAGGTTGCCAGGTGCTTGCTCATGAAGGTGGTGAAATTATCCAGACCGCTGCGCTATCAATTCGAAATAAAATGACCATTGATGATTTGGCCGATCAATTATTCCCATACCTAACAATGGTCGAAGGGCTGAAATTAACTGCGCAAACATTTAATAAAGATGTTAAACAACTGTCATGTTGTGCGGGGTAGCAACGCTCAACTATTGAAGTGCCCATGCTACCGGCACTAGATATGGCTGGTAGATAAGTAGGTAAGATAAAGGCTATTAACTGCAATAAACAGACTAGAAAAGTGGTAAAAAGCACACTTTACCCTAACATTTAGCATTTTCTGTGCATTAAGCCCCGTTTTTTTTCAAAACTGTTAAACAATTCCTTTTAAGAAATGTCCTATTAAATGATAATTCATTGCTGAAAATTAAGGAGTACAACGATGAAACAAGCTTTTATTTTAATATTGCTGGCCAGCTTAGTTGCTTGCCAGTCAGCACCCACAAAAGAAGGTGAGGGCATCGAACATGATAAAACCATTATTGGTGCTGTAACGGGTGCTGTCGCAGGTGCATTAATCGATAGTGACAAGCGCGCACGTGGTGCAATTATCGGTGCAGCAGCAGGTGCAGGTATCGGTTATTACATGGATTCTCAGGAAAAGGAATTTAAGGCAGCACTTGACGAAGAAACGCGCCGAGGTGAATTGGAAGTTGAACGTGTCCGTGAGGATTTATTAAAAATGACGCTCGCTAGTGAAGCAAGCTTTGATTTTAATAAATCAAACGTCAAGCCCGCTTTTCAGCCAAGTCTCGATAAACTGGCTGACGTCATGATAAAATATAACCGCAGTGAAATCACGGTTGTTGGCCATACTGATTCAATCGGGTCAAATGCCTACAACCAAGGTCTTTCAGAAGACAGGGCTCGCTCAGTTAGAAATTATTTGGTTAGCCGTGGCGTTTCCAGTTCGCGTGTGACTATTGAAGGGCGGGGTGAATCTGAGCCTAGAGATACAAACAGTACCGAAGCCGGCCGTCAATTAAATCGCCGTGTTGAAATTTTGATCAAGGGCAATCAGGCTTAATGGCATCAAAGCTCTAGAGTAATTGAGGGGTCGGGCACAGTTTTACTACTATTAGTGTTATCTGTGCTCTGCCCCTAGTTATTTGTAACCCATTCTTGTTTTACTTTTACTTGTTGCATCGACCGGTTGAAGTCACAGCCAAAAAAAAATATTTTAATCAAGCCTACTCCAATGGCTCCAAGTAGGTGTACCCCCATCAAAACTTTCTAAGAACCTGCGATTAATATTTACTTCTAGATCCTTTGTAATGCTCAATCTTCAAACAGATTTGCGACATTGTCATGGGCAATTTTTTTGGCAACCGCTACCGGTAACTGTGACAACCAGCCTCGAGCGTTTGTTGCGAGTTCTGACACGTCGGCCCAGCGAGAGGGGATATAGGTATCCATGCCCAACATAAAGCGGTCAGAGTGATCGGTGAGTAGCGCACGCCATTCAGGAGTGAGTTTTCTCTTTTCATCAGTAATACCTTCACGAAAAGAGAGTTCCATATACAGTTTTGGATGCGTGTTCAGCAAGGCACGTAACCTAGATACGTCGACATCAAACCCGGTATGCGCCCAGATCAACGAATTGTCTGGAATTTGTTTAGAGATGGATACAATTCCTTCTTCATTAGTATGAACCAACATTACCAACCCTTGCTTGAGGGCAATTTGCATTAGCTCGCGTGCAACGGGTCTTTGCGTATCATCACCAAAAATGTGAAGTTCACCTATTCCTCGGTAGGGAATGCGTTGCAGGTGTTTTTTTAAATAGACCAACGTATCAGGATCTCTGAACCAGCTATAGCGGCTGAGCTCATCCTTATAAGGACGTAGGAAAGGCACTACCCGCTTGGGATCAGCCTTGTATAAACGCTCGGCGCCATCCCCGGGCGTGCCTGATACAATTGCCCGCTTAATCCCAGCTCGAGTCAGGTATTCCAAGGCTATGGAGGGTGGCAACGATTCCCATACATCCTGGTTGTAATGGATATGTGTATCAAAGATAGGGATGCGTTGCTCTTGTGCAACAAGCGTTGAGGATAACAATAATAAAGTAATGAGTTGGAAGAGACGCAGCGTCATTTAAAACTCCTTTTGTTAGCGATTGTTAATATTAAAAACAATGCTGTGAATACATGAATTAGAAAATCTGCCGGTGAATATTAAAAAAGTATTGCTGATTTTAGTTATTGTTTCGAAATATATCCAGCATTTCAAACTTCCATTTATTATATAAGGCATTGGCAAGAAATTACTATAAATAGCTATAATTAGCTAAAGTGGTTAGTTATAGTGAATATATGATTTTAAATTCGTATAATAAATTTACTATCAAAAAAAATATGCCGATGTGGTTCAGCCTATGCATTTTGTTTATTTTTTTGTTTATTCTTATTTGGTTTATTTATGACAAACATGACGATTATTTAATTCAGTATAACAAAGCATCAGTAATTGCAGCATCTAATGCAGATAATGCTATCAGAACATCAATTTCTACAAATAAAAGGCTGTTAGATAATTTTGCATTAGAGCATCACGATAAAATTATCTTACTCATTAAAAATCCCGATAATAATAATATTTATAATGAATTATATAATGGACTGAAACGTCAAATACCAGAATTATTTACTATTAATGTTTTTACAAAGAAGGGAGAGATCATTATTGATGATCTTGATGGTTTTGTCGGCCAAATGTGCAAGACTGATTTGAATAAATTTTTAATCAGTAACCACCATATAAAGCGTACACATCCTAATAACGTTCTTTACCACTATGATGAAATCAGTCAAGTGTTTGATGGTGATGATAAGTATTTATTCTTCGCAAGTTTCTCTCTTGATAAAATAGCAGAAAAACTAACTTACTCTACTCCTGTTTTCCATGAACTTATCATAGTTAATAGTTCAGATAATAATTTAATTGAGATTACAAAAACCGGTGGTCGAGATAAACAAGAATTCAGAAATAACTTTAGGCTTACATCCAAAGAACTAAGCATGGTGTCATCAAGTCTTAGTATTGCTGGTACGCACTGGTCAATTTATGATATCAAAAACCCTAAAAATGAAGAAAAAAACCTTAGATCACTAATTTTTTTCTCTGTGGTTGTTTTTATTCTTATATCTTCAATTATTTTTCTTATGCAAAAAATCCTCAATAAAAATTATCAGTTGTTAAATAAATTAACCCATGATTTGACATTAAGAAATGATGAAATTACCTCACTTAATCTAAATCTTGAAAAATTGGCGATTAAAGATCCTTTAACAGATATGTATAATCGACGTTACTTTGATGAATATTTTAAAAGGGAATGGAGTCGTGCGGAAAGGCGACATGAAAAAATTAATATTATAATGATCGATATTGATTATTTTAAAAAATATAATGACCGCTATGGGCACCTAAAAGGTGATGATTACATAAAACAAATTGCTAATGTTATTCAGTCTTGTTTTAACAGAAACGATGACTTCGTTGCTCGGTTTGGCGGGGAAGAATTTATAGGCATCACTGTCGGTGATGAGGCCTCGTATTTAAATGTATCGAAATCTATTCATGATAAATTAAGGTCATTACATATAGAACATATTGATAATGTATCTAAATTCGTTACTGTTAGTATTGGTATTTCGTCGGTCATTCCGACTAATGGTATTTCATCTAACGAACTAATTAATTGTGCTGACAAGGCATTATATGAAGCAAAAAATAGTGGCCGAAATAGAACTAATGTTCACCCTTTCCGGCTGTAAAAATCAAGAAGTAGTGTTTTTATCTTTGGCAAGCAGTACAGTAATAGGTTGCACGTTGTCCCATCACACAGTGGCTAATCACTTTACCGCATTTTCGACATGGCTCACCTTTGCGGCCATAGACATTTAAGCGCTGCTGGAAATAACCGGGTTTGCCATCACCACCGGTGAAGTCTTTTAGGGTGGTACCACCTTGTTTAATCGCCGCTTTGATAACAGCTTTAATGGCTTTAACGAGTAATTTGTATTGTTCTTTGCTGACTTTACCGGCGGCACGGCGCGGGTGAATACCGGCGCGAAAGAGTGACTCGCTGGCGTAGATGTTACCGACACCGACTACATTGTGACTATCCATAATAAATTGTTTGATAGTGACGCGTCGTTTTCGTGAGCGATCCCATAAATGCTGAGCATTAAAAATTTTATCGAGTGGTTCAGGCCCTAAATCTTTTAAAAGTTTATGTTCAAGAATCGGTTTGTTAGTCCACAAGATACTGCCGAAGCGGCGTGGGTCATGGTAGCGCAGGCATTGGTTATTTTTAAAAACGATATCGACATGATCGTGTTTTCTTAATGCGGTTTTTGGATTAACAACCTGTAAGCTACCAGACATGCCGAGATGTATTAACAATGTGCCATGTTTGAATTCGAACAATAAATATTTTCCGCGTCGCGAAACAGATAAAAGCGATTGATTTTTAAGTTGTTGTTTTATTGAAGCAGGCACAGGCCAGCGAAGTTTGCCATTGCGAATAATAACCGCGTTAACCGTTTGTTTTTCTACGTGGGGACTGATGCCGAGGCGGGTCGCTTCTACTTCGGGTAATTCAGGCATGAATGTGGCTTTATAGTTGTTTTAAAGTCAGTAGGTCGTTGGCCGCACTGACAGGCAACTGATACTGCAAACCAAGATCTTGTCGAATAAGAGTGAAGTTATCTTTCGATCTACTAAGAAGAAAATCGATAGTAGAGTTGTCTGCAAAGACCAGTTGAATGGTTTTTTCATCACCACTAATTTTAGCGGGTAGCACTTGTACGGCTTGTTTGTTTTGCCAATGGTCTAACAATATCTGAATGGCATCGTTTGAAATTTTATCACCAGAGTGCTCACCCGATAACAGCCACTCGCCTTGTGCTGATTTACTAATTTCAAGATCAGGTAATGTTATCGAAGTAATCTCACTATTAGCTGGAATTAATTCAGGGCTAATGAACGCCTCTGTGTTCGTGCGAAGACGATGATAGAAAAGATCAGTCGTCAGATGAACAGTGTTGTCATTAAGTATATAACGCCGTTTATTTATATGTTCAATATTACCAAAAAGATATTCAGTGCCGTTAAAAGCGATGCTAGCTTTAGCCGGTTGTAAATCATAGTCGCGTAAATTTTTATTCTCTGACGGGAAACGAGAATGACTAATAGCTTGGCCTAATGATAGTAAAGAATTAATCGGTACATCGTTCGCACGAACCTTATATGGATTGGTCATCCACCAGTTACCATTATTTTTTTCCAAATGGATGTCAGCAAGGCCATTACGTTGGATAGTGATATCAGTAATAGAATCGGTGGCGGGGCCACCTAAACGAACAATGGTTGATTCAGTGTCATCTGGATTATTAACAATAAAAAAACCAACCACAGCGATGCTGAGTAACAGGAATAAATTAACCAGTAAGCGGGAAGTCATTTTACGCCCGACGTCGGCGGCGCCAGATAAGCAAGCCGGTGATGAGTAAAACAATCGGTAACAAGACAAAAAACAATCCAATCGCGCCCGCACTAGACGGAGAAATTTCAAGCGATAAGTCGGATGCAGTTTTCACAGGAATATCGAGGAATGCATCGTCACGGCTTAACCAATTAATCAGGTTCATACCTAAATCCTGGTTACCGGCATTACCGAGATATTGGTTTGAAATGAAGTCGCCATCGCCAATGACAATAACACGCTGTTGCTGCGGTGTATCCGACGACTGCTCGCGAGTGAGGATAACGCCAAGATTAAGTGGCCCGGGAATATCTTCGCCCGGGTTTAGGACGAGTTCACCTTGGAGTAGTCCTGTTTCAGACCAACTGTCTGGCGCGGTGATTAAGAAGGCATCTGCCTGCCACTCGCTACCTTCTACTAAATCAATGGCACTGGCTTGCGGGAATAAAGTTAAATTTTCAAAATTATCAGTGACGGCCTGATTCCCGTATTCGGCAATCACAGTGATACGCGGATCATCTAGCCCTAAACGTTGCGTCGTTGGGTCAACAATCATGCCGGGTAAGAATTCGATTCCCAGTTGTTCTGCTAAGACACCTAAACCGCGTTGTTCACCTGGGTCAGCAAGCCAGAGCAGGTTGCCGCCATCCGCAAGGTAACGACTAATAATCGACATTTCACCGGGTAGTAAATCAACTTGTGGGCCGGCGATAACAAGCGCAGCGGCATTGCTAGGGATCTTCTGATTAACCCCAAGGTTGATAGTTTGCGTGTTTAATCCCCGTGCTTGTAATTGTGTGGCCCAATCGGATACATCGTGGTTTGCTCGACCACGCGGGCTGCGTTCGCCATGGCCTTCAAGAAATACAATATAACGTTCTGCATTCCGTGCTAATCGTTGTAGCACTGTGCTCATGGCCTGTTCTGTTAGGGTTTGTAAATTCTCGCGACGGTCACCAAAGCGCAACACCAGCTCGCCTTTGACACGCACCCCATTTTCTCGCGCGAGTTGTGGTTCAATATCAGGGTCAACAAATGTCAGGCTGATGTCTTCTTTGTGTATCTGGTAACGACGAATAAATTTTTCTATTTGCTCATTTTTTTTAACAAAGGAGGTAATTGAAATAGGGCCATCAATTTTATTTAACAATTCAATGCTGGCAAAAGATAGTGTATTGCGATTGTTTGCGGTTAAATCAAAGCTGGTGTTATAACGCACCCCAAGCCAGGCAAGCATTGCCATGAAAACTAAAAATAACAGCGTAAAAATAATACTCTGGAGTCGTAGCTGCAAATGAGTTTTTTTAGTTACTTTCATTTTTTTATCTCAATGTTGCAGTCGGTAACTATCAAGCCGACGGATAGTTAAAACAATAAAGCTAGTGATAAGAAGCAGAAAGAAAACAATGTCAGTGGTATTTATTTGGCCGTTATAAAAAGCCGCAGAATGTTCCGATATAGATAGATATTGCAACATCGCCTGCAGGCTATCTACTTTAATAAGAGAGCCAATAAGCTCAACTAACCAAAATAACGCTAATATAATACCAAGGCTACTAAGCGACGAGAGACCAATGTGCTCAGTTAACGAAGAAGCAAAAACGCCGATAGTTATGAAACTAAAACTGACCAATAAAAAACCCAATAAAGACGAAAGATACAAGCCGCTATCGAGTTGACTACCGAACAATAAAGATAAAGTAATTATTGTGGGGATAATCGCTATTAACAAGGTGAACAAATATAAGCCGAGACATTTACCGAGTACAATTTCAGTCATGCTGATTGGTGCTGAAAATAATAATTGCGAGGTTTTGTTTTTAAATTCACTACTAAAGCTTCGCATACAAAGCATTGGCGCAATAAGAATAAATAAGTAACTGGAAAAATAGAACACCGTTGAGGCGATCGTGCTGGTAACACCAGAACCGGCCATACTGCTATTTGGATTTTCCGTATAGGCTTTTACCAGCGTCACAAAAATCAAAAACAAAATAATACTAACGCCTGATAAAATAACCCAAGCCAAAAGAGAGTTGAGTAAATTACGAAACTCGCGGAAAGCGATTGAGAAAATCATCATGCTTCGGCTCTACTTTGTGGTTCATGAATCGTGTTTTCATTACAGGTAATATCAATAAATACTTGTTCAAGCGTTCTTGATAGTGGTGTTAGCTCAGTAAGTTGCCAATTGCTATTTACGGCTGTGGCAGAGAATTCGGCTGGGTTAAATGTTTCAGTACAGCTTAATTGGTATCGACCTTTGCTGATTTGCTCGGTGTTACTTATGCCATTTAATGTTGTTAGCGCGTCAATAGGCGGTGGGTTTTGTAAAGAAACAATAACCGTATCTTGTTGCAGCCGCGATTCAAGTTCCGAGAGACTATTCTCAAGGGCTATTTTGCCTTTATTAATAATAATGACGCGATCGCAAGTAGACTGCACTTCCGGCAAAATGTGGGTTGATAGAATCACACTATGGTCACTGCCTAGTTCGCTGATTAGCTCGCGAATCTCACGGATCTGAATCGGGTCAAGACCGACTGTTGGCTCATCAAGAATAACGACCTCGGGTGTATGGATAATTGCTTGCGCAATACCGACGCGTTGTTGATAACCCTTTGAAAGGTTGCCAATAAGGCGTTTTTGAACATCCATTAATCCGCAGCGTTCAGAGGCTTTTTTGATGGCTTTAGCGGCTTCAAATCGCGGAATTCGGTTTAATTTCGTGCAATATTCTAAATATTCAAGAACGGTGAGCTCATGATAAAGCGGTGGTTGCTCTGGGAGAAAGCCTATAGCAGCTTTAGCTTGTCTTGGTTCATCAAGCATATCGTAACCATTAATACTCACACGACCAGAGGTGGGGGCTAGGTTGCCGCTAATAATCTGCATGGTGGTAGATTTTCCTGCACCGTTAGGCCCTAGAAAACCAAGCACTTCACCGCGATTAAGTGTCAGGTTGATATCAGATAGGGCATGTAAATCACCATAATCACGATACAGGTGTTCAACATTAATGAGGGTCTCGCGAGGCATTTTTTCTCCGCCAATCTCCGCCAAGTTATAAGGCTTGTTATTAATACTGGAGTATAATATCAAGAATGATTAAATTGTACCGATATAGTTCACAGAACCCTCTTTTAGCTAGGTTGGCTGTATGAATGATTTTTGTAAAATTTACGCAATGAATACGGAACGCCGTAGTTCGTTACTAAATTTGCTAGAGCTTACTGATGAAGATCACAGCATTGGTCAGATTTTTCATCAGATACTGTTAGATGAACAGATGAAAAAAATTGTGGAGGATTTCTATGTTTATCTACTGAAACACGACCAATACACCTTACTTCTTGCACCAGATTTGATATTAAACCTTAAGCAGACGCAATTAGCTTATCTTCGTGGTTTTGGTGTTGATTTTGATAGCAGTGAATATTTTAATTCCCGGTTGCAGATTGGGTTTGTACATAAAAAAGTTGGCCTCACTTTGGATTTATACCAATGTGCTTACCGTCAATTGCAGCAACTTATGCTTGATGCGATCCCAAGTGATTTTATGCAAGAGGGAGTTTGTAAGCGAGACCTTCATTGTTTTATCCATAAAATAACAGTTCTCGATATGACACTAGCGATAGAGACCTATCATAATGAATCTGTTCTAGATATACAGAATGAGCTCGATGAAGCACATAATGAAAAAGCAGTGTTAAGTAAGCAGGTCGTCATGGATTCGCTAACGGGATTGTTTTCAAAAGATTATGGCCTAGAGCAACTAAATCATTTCTTATTAAACGCAGAACAAAGAAAGCAGTTGTGTCTAATCATGGCGGACATTGATCTCTTTAAAGCAGTCAATGATACGTATGGTCACTTAGCGGGTGATGAAGTATTACGCCAAATAGGTAAATTATTAAGGTCTGCTGTACGTGATTTTGATGTTGTGTGTCGCTTTGGTGGCGAAGAATTTATGATTTTACTAACCCGCACGACGAGCGAGATTGCGATAAAAGTCGCGGAACGTATTCGGCTTTTAGTAAAGGAAACTCCTATTCACTTCAATGGACATGACATTCAAATCACTATTAGCCAGGGACTAGCGGTTCCAGACTCGGATAGTGACGCCTTACAGTTATTAAATAAAGCAGACTTGGCCTTGTATGATGCGAAAGACAAAGGGCGAGATTGTGTGGTAATGAGTGGAGCAGATGTTACTAGGAATTGATACTGGCGGGACGTTCACTGATTTTGTTTTATTGACCGAGCATGGATTACGAATTCATAAAGTCTTATCTACCCCGCAGGCACCTGAAGAGGCTATCCTCAGAGGTATCGAGGAACTCGGACTAAGCGACAAGCAAGATCTTAGAATAATTCATGGTTCAACCGTAGCGACCAATGCGGTATTAGAAGGAAAAGGTGTTCGCACTGCCTATATTACAAACCACGGGTTGACGGATGTCCTTACTATTGGCCGGCAGGCTCGCGCATCACTGTATGATTTACAACCTCCTGTAATTGAACCGCCGGTCGCCAGCGAATTTTGCCTTGGCACGGGAGGCCGACTTGCTGCAGATGGCCAAGTTATTGAACCACTTAGCGATGAAGACTTAAAGATGATCACCGCATCGCTAAAAAATCTAAAACCAGAAGCGGTAGCAATTAACTTATTATTTTCTTTTATTGACGACAGTTATGAAAAGGCAATTGCTGATGCCGTTCCTGAAGGAATTTTTATTTCTCGTTCGTCGTCGGTACTGCCTGAACTAAAAGAATACGAACGAGGTATTACAACGTGGCTAAATGCCAGTGTAGGTCCATTGGTGCAAGGCTACCTGTTACGTTTACAAAAGGGTGTAAAACCAGCAAAAGTATCAGTGATGCAAAGCTCTGGGCTGACTATCTCGGCAAAGCAGGCAGGTGAACAGGCGGTGCATTTATTGTTATCTGGGCCAGCAGGTGGCTTAGCCGGTGCACAATTTATCGGGCAAGCCGCCGGTAAATCGCAGCTACTTAGTTTTGATATGGGTGGCACGTCAACGGATGTGGCATTAATTGAGAATCAGATTGCGCTAACCAATCAGTCTACTATTGCCGGTTATCCGGTCGCTATCCCCATGGTTGATATGCATACCATTGGTGCAGGTGGAGGATCGTTGGCAAGTGTTGATGCGGGTGGTTTACTGCACGTTGGCCCTGAATCAGCGGGCGCAAATCCTGGCCCGGCCTGTTATGGACAGGGTGGTATGCAAGCAACGGTGACTGATGCGAATTTAGTGTTGGGGCGATTACAGGCAAATGGGTTCCTAGGCGGAGAAATGGCACTCGATATTGATGCGGCAAGGCGAGCAGTTAGCGTTGTGGCAAAAGCCATGAAATTATCAATTGAAGCAGCAGCTGAAGGAATTATTAAAATCGCTAACGAACATATGGCCAGAGCATTACGGGTTATTTCGTTACAACGTGGTATCGACCCACGCGAATTTACGCTGGCAAGTTTTGGTGGGGCAGGTGGCCTACATGTTTGTGCATTAGCCGACGCATTATCTTTGCGTGAAGCGATTGTGCCTGTTCATGGTGGTGTGCTTTCGGCATTGGGTATGTTAGTTGCACCACGTGGTAGAGAATATTCACATAGTGTTAATTGTTTGTTGTTATCTGCTGATGTTAAAGATATTAATAAAAAAATTGATAGCCTGGTAAAAAAAGGGCAGCAAGCATTAGCCAATGAAGTCGCGGACGATTCCGAGTTAGCTGTAATAGCATCGTTAGATCTTTGTTATCAAGGGCAATCTACACATTTAAATATTGCCTGGACTACAAAAGAAGAAACCCTGGAAAATTTTCATAAAGCCCATAAAAAACGTTACGGACACCGGCTTGAACTTCCTGTTGAGTTGGCGACCCTGAGAGTCAGTTTGCGTGGTGAAGCGGTGCCATTAAACCTAATTGAAAGTAAAAATCAGGGACAACAAATACATAACCAAGTGAGTGTATATGGTATTTCGCAATTAGTGTCAGTTTATCAACGTGAACAACTTGTTATGGGTGAAGTCATCTATGGGCCTGCGCTTATTACGGAAAAAGTGTCGACGACATGGTTAGAAAAAGGCTGGCAAGCTTACTTGCATAAATCCGGAAGCTTATTGCTGGAAAAAATAACTATTAATTAATTTGTGAAGTCATTTCATTAGACCATTCGATGCTGTCGATATAAGACTGACGAAGCATATGTACCGGAACGTTAGCCACTTTTTCTAGTTCATTCCAATTGGTTTTTTCATAGGCGACAACCATAGCAAGTAATTCACCCATGCAACCGTTATAACCGATTAAAGCATCAGACACTTCACTAGCGAGAGGTAGTTTGTCTAACAACTCTTTAAGGGGCTGATCCATGAGGACATCTAGCATAGAAAAAAGTCCGATTGTAAATGCTGAACTTTTATCACAAGCAAGTTCTACTGCAAGTAGCTCACACATTTTTGCTCGAATTAATGATGTATTAATGAGTTCTTTAGGTTTGTCGTCAATTTGTGATAAACCAATAATAGTAACCCAGTTTCTAAGCGGTTGTAGGCCAAGCACTACCAATGCTCTTTGAATAGAAGCAACCGGTTTTGCCAGACTATAATATGAAGAATTAATAATGCGTAATAATTTGTAACTAATCGCAACATCTTTACTAATGATTTTTTCAATTTCGTCAAAACCACAATCCGGATTTTGCAATGTTGAAACCATTTCAAGTAAAGCAAGACGGTTAGGTGGCAGTTGTTTTCCAACAACAATATCGGGTTTAGAAAAATAGTAGCCTTGAAAATAATCAAAACCAAGTTGTTTGCATAATTCAAATTCTTGCTTGGTTTCTATTTTTTCTGCCAGAAGTTTTACGTTGTGCAATTTAAGTTCTTTGGCATGTTCAATGAGCGCTTGTTGGCTGAGTGCCATAAGATCTATTTTGATTATATCGGCAAGTGGGATAAGCGCCCTATTTGTATCATTGAGAACAAAATCGTCAAGAGCAATGATGTAGCCGTTGTTTTTTAAATCTTTTAGAGAAGATAATAATTCGTCATCGACAGCAACATCTTCGAGAACTTCTAAGACCACTTTCCCAGCAGGTAATGGAAAAGGGATTTCACCTAATAAAAATTCGCGTGTTAAATTAATAAAAGCAAAGTGGTGTTGAACAATTTGCTCTAATCCGATTTCGAGAAAAGCATTATTGATAACATGTGAGGTAGCTTTATTTCCATCAGTGACATTAGCAAAATTGCTATCACTACAGCGGAAAAGAAGTTCATATGCATAAGTATTTAACTTAGGATCAAGAATAGCTTGCCTACCAACGAATATCTCATCGGTAGAAAGTTGATCTGCGGGTAAATTCATAAACACAACGCCTGGGTATATTCATTATTGGTTACCAGGCTATCGGTCAAAATGCGGATAACATAACAATTATTTTAGTATGGAATTGAGCCCTGAAGGGCTTAGAAACACTGTTTTAGCTATGGAGGGGCATTGCAAGGGATGGACGCGGCCTGCCTGAATTGATTATAGTATGGTCTAAATTTCTAAGCGTTAAGGAGGCATTTCTAATGCTTAATGGGGTACTCGATTTACCTTGGTGGGGCGTGATTGTTGCCACACTTGTTCTCACACATATTACGATTGTTAGCGTCACAATCTATCTGCATCGCTATCAAGCTCATCGGGCAATAGAAGTATCGCCTGTTGTCGGGCATTTTTTCCGTTTCTGGCTCTGGCTCACAACTAGCATGATAACCAAGCAGTGGGTTGCTGTTCACCGAAAGCATCATGCGAAGTGCGAAACTGATCAAGATCCACATAGCCCGATAGCAATGGGTATTAATACGGTGCTGTGGAAAGGGGCTGAGTTATATCGCAATGAAGCTGATAATAATGCAACGCTGAATACGTATGGCCATAAAACTCCTGATGATTGGCTCGAAAATAATCTTTATAGCGGGCGTACTAACAAACTAGGCATTGCCATTATGTTGGTGCTTAATGTGGTGATGTTTGGACCTATTGGTATCACTGTTTGGGCAATACAAATGGCATGGATACCGTTTTGGGCTGCTGGCATTATCAATGGCGCTGGCCATTATGTGGGATACCGTAATTTTGAAGTGAGTGATGCGTCTACTAATTTAGTCCCGTGGGGGATCATTATTGGTGGTGAAGAGCTGCATAACAATCACCATGCGTTTGGTAGTTCTGCTAAATTTTCAGTTAAAAAATGGGAGTTTGATATTGGCTGGATGTACATTCAAATTCTGCAATTTTTGGGTTTGGCAAAAGTGAAAAAGGTCGCACCTCAACCGCGGCTTGATGCCAATAAATCTGAAATTGATAATGATACCGTGATGGCGTTAGTCGCAAACCGTTTTCAGGTCATGTCGAATTACGCACGCCAAGTAGTAAAAAATGTTTATAAAGAAGAAGTAACGCGTACGAGAGATGGTGTTTCACGTTTTCAATTAAAGCGCGCACGTAAATTATTAACGCGTGATAGCTTTCTGATGGACCCAACCTCTAAAGAGAATCTTGCTAAGGCGTTATCCTCTCATCAAACGTTAGATGTCGTGTATGACTTTCGTCAACGCCTTGAGGCGATATGGCAAAAAACAGCAGATAGCCAGGAGCAGCTTTTAGCAGCAATACAAGAATGGTGCCGGCAAGCAGAAGAAACCGGCATTACTGCGTTGCAGGATTTTGCACAGAGTTTGAAAAATTATTCTCTAGCACCGCAGGCGGTGTAAAATTCTGGACGAATTAATGGCAGGAAAAAGATGCTTGCTATGTTTTAGTTTTAATTATTAAACCATGAAAAATTAAGCAATAAAAAAGCCCGTCGATGACGGGCTTTTTTGTATCAAGCAAGCAAGATTATTTAATCTTCGCTTCCTTGTACATAACGTGTTTGCGTACCACTGGATCGAATTTTTTCATTTCCAGTTTTTCAGACATCGTACGTTTGTTCTTGTCTGTTGTGTAGAAGTGACCGGTGCCGGCACTCGATACAAGTTTAATTTTATCGCGTGGCATAATATTCTCCCTTAAACCTTTTCGCCGCGTGTACGCATTTCTGTAAGAACAGTATCAATACCTTTCTTGTCGATAATACGCATACCTTTTGAGGAAACACGCAGACGCACCCAGCGCTGCTCACTTTCTACCCAAAAGCGGTGATTGTGTAAATTAGGCAGGAAGCGGCGACGTGTTCTGTTTTTCGCATGAGACACGTTATTACCCGCCATCGGGCGCTTACCTGTTACCTGACATACTCTGGACATCTCTAAAACCTCCGAAAACCTGTGGATCCATACGCACACGTATGAAACGAGCCGCACTTTATACCAGAAGGTCCTTAGTAGAGCAAGGATTAGTGTAAAAGCGCAGATCCCAACCAAGAATAAATATTCTTATATTTCAGCAACTTAATTCATTTAATGCAGAAAAATTATATTTTACCATGTTCTGCAAAAGACCAGGGATCACCATCACCAATAATAAAGTGATCCAGAACTCGAATGTCTACCAGCTGTAGTGCTTCAACTAACCGCTCAGTAATAGCGAAATCGGAACGACTCGGCTCAGCCACACCAGATGGGTGATTATGCGCAATAATCAGGGCAGCAGCATGATTGGCAAGCGCTTGTTTAACTACTTCACGCGGGTGGACACTGGCTCCATTAATTGTCCCAAAGAATAATTCTTCGTAGTGAATGAGTCGATGGCGCGTATCCAGGAATAGGCAGGCGAAGACTTCCCGTTGCCGATCGCGTAAGCGCGTACTGAGGTAGTGCCTGACGGTCTTGGGATCGGTAAATACTGCATCACGTTTTAAGCTTTCGCCAAGGTGGCGGCGGCTTAATTCCAGCGCAGCCTGACATTGCACGTACTTTGCGGGGCCAAGCCCGTGCGCCTCACAAAATTCCTCTTGTTTCGCATCCAGCAGTTTTCTTAATGACCCAAAGCGGTTTAAGCATTGGCGTGCTAGGTCAACGGCAGAAAGGCCATGGCTGCCTGTGCGGAGAAAAATAGCGAGTAATTCAGCATCTGATAAGGCCTGAGGGCCTCGTTGTATGAGTTTTTCACGGGGTCGTTCGGCGACCGGCCAGTCATTGATACGCATAGTGCCTCCTTGGCATGCATTTCATTCCTTGATTGTGGAATTAGTGTAACAGCTAGGCGATGCCATGGGCAGTTATCTGTTAAAATCAGGGTTTCGATATAACCGTGACGTATATGCTGACGAACCTGACAAATAAACGCATTTTGCTGGCTGTTACTGGCAGTATTGCCGCCTATAAAAGTGCCGATTTAACGCGACGCTTGCGTGAAGCGGGTGCGGAAGTGCGCGTTGTGATGACCGCTGGTGGCTGTGAATTCATCACACCAATGACTTTGCAGGCAGTGTCAGGTCATCCTGTGTACTTAACGTTAATGGACGTTGAGGCGGAAGCAGGCATGGGTCACATCGCGTTAGCACGGTGGGCTGATTTGTTACTTATTGCGCCTGCCAGTGCAGATAGCTTGGCAAGATTAGTACAAGGACGCAGCGATGATTTGCTTGGCGCTATTTTTCTTGCCTGTGAATCTGCAATAGCCGTGGCGCCTGCTATGAACCAGGCAATGTGGTCAGATTCGGCGACTCAGGCAAATATCGCGTTACTTAAAGAGCGTGGCATTCGAATTTTTGGACCAGCTGAGGGTGACCAAGCCTGTGGCGAAACCGGCGGTGGTCGCATGGTTGAGCCGCTTGAACTGGTGAGCTTAAGCCGTGGTTTGTTTGCAACCGGTTCATTGGCGGGTAAAAAAGTATTAATTACCGCTGGCCCAACACGAGAAGCATTGGATCCGATGCGATTTATTAGCAATCGCAGCAGCGGAAAAATGGGCTATGCAGTGGCTGAAGCCTGTATAGAAGCAGGTGCATCGGTAACATTGGTCAGCGGGCCTGTTTGCTTATCTGCACCAGAACGAGCATCTTCTGTTGGCGTTGAATCGGCGCAAGAAATGTTAAAGGCCGTTGAAATGCACCTAGGTGATTGCGATATTTTTATTGCGACGGCAGCTGTGGCAGACTATCGCCCAGTGGAGGTTGCAGACCAAAAATTAAAAAAACAATCATCAACTATGACGTTATCGCTTGAGCCAACAACGGATATATTAGCAACCGTCACAGAAAAAAATCGATCACTTTTTACCGTAGGCTTTGCCGCAGAAACGGAAAACATTGAACAATACGCTCGTGCTAAGCTTAATAAAAAAGCTTTAAACATGATTGCGGCAAATCAAATTGGTCAGCATTCAGATGGTTCGCCACTGGGTTTTGAAAGTGAACAGAATGCCTTGAATGTATATTGGCAAGACGGTGAAAAAAAATTGCCAATGATGAAAAAATCTCAGCTTGCGCGACAGTTAGTAGAGTTAATAGCAGAACGAATGAAAGCATGACAGCTAACGTAAGTCAGTCATAACTAAACTCGGAATAAAAATAATGAAAAGTAAAATACAGTTAAAAATTCTAGATTCTCGCATTGGTAATGAATTTCCATTACCTGATTATGCAACAGAAGGTTCTGCTGGCATGGACTTACGTGCATGTCTTGATGATGCGGTAGAGTTGGCAGCAGGTGAAACCTTTCTGGTGCCGACTGGGCTATCTATTTATATTGCTGATCCGGATTATGCGGCGATGTTATTGCCACGTTCTGGTTTAGGTCACAAGCACGGAATTGTATTAGGAAATCTGGTAGGACTAATTGATTCTGATTATCAAGGCCAGTTATTCGTTTCTTGTTGGAATCGTGGCAGTGACAATTTTTCCATTAAGCCAGGTGAGCGAATTGCGCAAATGGTGATTGTACCTGTGATACAGGCAGCGTTTGAAATAGTAGATGATTTCGACGATAGCGCACGCGGTGCAGGTGGTTTCGGACATACAGGTAGGCATTAAAATAGCATGATCAAAAAAACTTCAGACAAAGCAGGAAAAAAAATTAACCTGCGCGCACACATGATTCCAATTGCCCTGATGCTGGTATCGGTGGGTATGTTTTTTTATGTATTTATGTCTGAGGCTCCAGCGCCCGTCGCGCCGGAAGATCCTGCCGTTTATAAAAGTAAAGTTAATAACATAGCAACGCATATTGCAGAACAGGTTAATCAAACTCGTTCACGCTTAGCCGCATTATCAGAAACACCGGAAGCAGTTGAAAAACTAAGTCAATCATTTAGTACGTTGGTGGAACATAAAGATAGTCAGCTTCCAAATTTGATGGCCGTTCGCCTACTAACAAGTAGGGCAACAGATACAAATGATGATGTGGCGCCAGCACTTAGTTATGCCTGTTTCGACTTGGTATTTGAAGCGACTAAAGCGGCACGTGATGCAGCAGCTATGCCTGTTGAGGTTCACTTGTTTGGCAGTGGTTCTCAACATGTCGATTTTGTGCAAGCGGTTAGAAATCAAAATGACAATGCGGTGGGCGCGGTGTTAGCAAGCTTTAATATTGGTTTGTTACAAAAATATTTATCAGGTATCGATGAAATTGGTGGCGACATAGAATTGCAGCAAGCACGACAAGTACTTGCTAGTGCCGGTGCAAATGGTGAACGAGCGGTTAAAGCATTTCGAGCGCCAGTTGTTGGAACACGCTGGATCGTCTCATATTGGCCAGCAACAAATAAAACTGAGCAAATTATTGATTATGCTGGCGAGCAGTTTTTATTAGTGAGTATTTTTGCAGGGGCAATTCTACTCATTTCTGTCTTGTTATTTGTAAGAACCTGGTTGCTTGGTCGTCGCCAAGATTCCAAGAAAGCAATAATTCCAAAACCTAAAACTGTGGTACCTGAAGTCGGCGAGAGTGTCACCGATGCAAGCAGTGATGATTTGCTGTTTCAGTCTGGAGAAGGATTAGTGGTGGAGGAAACAGATATCGTAGCTGAAAAAAGTGATGTTGAAGATGTTAAAGCGCGTCATGATGCTTCAATATTTAAAGCTTATGATATTCGAGGTATTGTAGGTAAAACACTCACTGAAGAGGTTGTGTACGAAATTGGCAGTAGCCTAGGCAGTGAAGCGCAAGCACGGCAACAAAAAGTGATGGTGGTCGGGCGTGATGGCAGAAATTCAGGTCCCGCTCTAATTGCGAAGTTAATTAGCGGGTTGCAAGACAGCGGTATCGATGTGATCGATGTTGGGCTAGTTCCTACACCTCTATTGTATTTTGCGGCACAAACGTTGGGGACAGGTTCGGGCGTCATGTTAACTGGTAGCCATAATCCGCCTAATTATAATGGTCTAAAAATGGTCATCGATGGCGTTACATTAGCACGTGATGATATCCAGACGATTCGCCAGCGGATTGAGAAAAAAGATTTCCTTTCTGGAAAAGGTACGTTTAAAGAAGTACCGATTATTAGCGGTTACATGAAACGAGTTGCCGCCGATGTCATGTTGACCAAAAAATTTAAGGTGGTTGTTGATTGTGGAAACGGCGTTGCTGGCGTTGTTGCACCGCCATTATTAAAGTCGCTGGGGTGTGAGGTCATTGAACTATTTTGTGATGTTGATGGTAATTTCCCAAATCACCATCCTGACCCATCGCGCCCGGAGAATTTGAAAGATCTTATCGCAGCAGTCAGTGAACATAACGCTGATCTTGGTCTTGCCTTTGATGGGGATGGAGATCGCTTGGGCGTTATTACTAGCGAAGGTAAAGTTATCTGGCCAGATCGAGTTATGATGCTATATGCAATGGATATTTTGTCACGTAATCCTGGTGGCGAAATAATCTTTGATGTGAAGTGTTCAACAAAGCTGAAACAAGTGATTGAACAGCATGGTGGTAAGGCCACGATGTGGAATACCGGTCATTCGCTAATTAAAGCAAAAATGAAAGAAACCGGTGCGTTATTGGCCGGTGAAATGAGTGGGCATATTTTCTTCAAAGAGCGCTGGTATGGGTTTGATGATGGTGTGTATTCAGCTGCGCGCTTGATAGAAATACTGTGTACGCTTACTGCCGACAAGTCGGTCGCCGATGTGTTTAATGAATTACCCGATAGTGTTAACACGCCGGAAATAAATGTACCGATGGCGGAAGGCACACACCATGACTACATGAAGCGCTTGCTAGAGAAAGCGAGTTTTGATGATGGACAAGTCACGACTATCGATGGTTTACGAGTAGATTTTGCAGATGGCTGGGGTTTAGTACGCGCTTCAAATACAACGCCTGTATTGGTGTTGCGATTCGAAGCCGACACTGATGAAGCATTGCAGCGCATTATGCAGCGCTTCCGTGAGTTAATGGTAGCCACAGATCCTGATATCGAGCTGTCATTCTGAATAATCAACGCTATACTGCATTAAATTTTATTTAGGAAAGTACCATGAGTCTTTCAAGCAAGGCCGCAATGAACATTGCAAATGTGCTCGGCGAAGCACTGCCTTATATTCAAAACTTTGTCGGCAAAACCATTGTTGTTAAATATGGTGGTAACGCCATGGTGGATGAAAAACTCAAGGCTGGTTTTGCGCGCGATATCGTTTTACTGAAACTAATCGGGATAAACCCGGTTGTTGTGCATGGTGGTGGCCCACAAATTGGCAGCTTGCTGGAGAAAATTGGCAAGCAAAGTGAATTTGTTGATGGCATGCGGGTGACTGATAGCGAAACCATGGACGTGGTTGAAATGGTGCTGGGTGGTTTAGTAAACAAAGAGATTGTGAACTTAATTAACCGTCATGGTGGCAAAGCCGTTGGCTTAACAGGCAAAGATGGCGATTTAATTAGAGCTAAGAAAATGGTTTTTGAGCGGGACACACCGGGATTAGACGCACCAGAAATTATTGATATAGGCCATGTGGGTGAAGTCTCAGGTATTAACACCTCAATAGTCGACATGCTAACGAAGGGAAATTTTATTCCAGTGATAGCGCCGATTGGAACAGGTGAAGATGGCATGTCTTATAACATCAATGCAGATTTGGTCGCGGGTAAAATGGCTGAAACACTGAGAGCAGAAAAATTAATTCTGTTGACCAACACTGAAGGCTTGCTTGATAAAGAAGGCAAGTTGCTAACGGGCTTAACCAGTCAGCGGGTAGATGAGCTCATTGAAGACGGTACTATTCATGGTGGTATGTTACCGAAAATTGGTAGTGCCCTTGATGCAGTGCGGTCGGGTGTAAATAGCTCACACATTATTGATGGCCGAGTTGAACATGCGGTGATGCTTGAAATATTTACGGATGAAGGTGTTGGCACCTTGATTCGCGGTTAAGCACGATGGCCCCGCGGATAGATAAGCAAGCCAAAGTTTCCAGAAAAGAATCTATTCTGCAGGCCCTTGCCAGAGAGCTTGAAGAAAAACCCGGTGAACGTATTACCACGGCTCAACTTGCGAAAGCGGTTGGGGTATCGGAAGCAGCCTTGTACCGACATTTTCCAAGTAAAGCCAAAATGTTTGAAGGTTTGATAGAGTTTATTGAAGACACGATTTTTTCTTTAGTAAGCCGTATTCTAGAAGAAGACAAGCAAGCTGCTGTACGGTGCGAAAAAATTCTTACCATGATTCTTGGTTTTGCTGAAAAAAATCCTGGCATGACGCGGCTATTGGTCAGCGATGCATTAGTGGGTGAGAAATCACGGCTACGGGAAAGGATTAACAAGTTTTATGAAAGAATTGGCACGCAGCTTAAACAAGTTTTACGTGAATCGAGATTACAAGGTGCACAGATAGACGATGAGCAAATTGTAACCACAAGCCGCCTTTTATTATCCATCATTGAAGGGCGCTTGCATTGTTATGTGCGAAGTGATTTTTCGCTAACGCCGCTAGCGAATTGGCCTGCTGAATGGCAGGCGTTACGTGCGACTATTGTTGTTTCTGAGTAAGCGGTTGGCGAGGCTTGCGTAGTACACGATAACGCTTCAAGTCCGCGTCAAACTGAGTATTTATTTTATTTAATTCTTGTTTCTTACTTGCAATAAATTGTTCGTAATTATCAATTTGTTTTTGATTTGATGTGATTTCGTTGGTGATTTTTGTTGGTGCTTGTTTCCCTGCCCGTTCATAACTTGCAGCTTGCTTTCTTGTTTCAATTAAACGGTTTTTTGCTTTATTAAGACTTTTGTTGGTGAGTCTTATTTCAGTTCGTAGCGCTGTGATTTTACCATTTCGCGCCATCACAATTTCATCTTCATTGGCAAAGGTATTAAGTAAGATCATATCGTTGCGTTCTTTAGCCGCGATAGCGTCTTGCTTGGCTTTTTCTTCCTCTTTAATGCGTTTGCGTTCAGCAACTTCTTCCTTAGTGAGCGCACGCTCATGGCTCTTTACACGAATACCTTGTGAATTTAATTCATCATGGCCTTTTTGGGCATACTCCGGAGGAAGCACATTGCCGCATTCACGAATACCTTCGTTGTTCTTCCAGCATTTAATTTTTCCAGCATTAGCTGGCAAGCTTGTCACGGAGATGGCGATGACAGCAGTGCCGAGAATGATTCTGCGTAGTGAATGGCTAGTAGTCACAATATTGTCCTATCAGAGTTTGTTTATATCTTGATTCGAGTATAGTCAGTGCTTGTTTATTAGTCATTATTAATGGAATGAAGTTCGATCGCGATGAAATTTGTCACACATTTTTTAAATAATAGATTTCCCGACGAACAGGTTTGAACAAAAGTGATTGAACAAATTACCTTATTTTTCATATCCTTACTGGCAAATATCTTTTCTGCCTTTGCTGGAGGCGGGGCAGGGCTGATTCAATTACCTGCGCTAATTTTTCTTGGATTACCGTTCTCGATTGCCCTAGCGACCCATAAAGTAGCTAGTGTTGCATTGGGTATTGGTGCCACAGTCAGGCATGCACGTGAAAAAAGTCTAGAACGCCAGTTCGTTTTATTTATGCTTTTTGGCGGCCTACCCGGCGTTATCTTGGGCGCGAACCTGATTTTACATGTACCGGATCGGCCTGCTGAAATTGCATTGGGCATCTTAACCGCCGGACTTGGTATTTACTCAATGACTAAGCGCGAGCTGGGAATTGTCGCAGAAGAAACAAACCGAAATCGGCGCGGGTTTACCATCGGCATTATCGTATTGTTTTTAATTGGCGTGTTAAATGGATCCTTAACATCAGGAACGGGTTTGTTTGTCACGTTGTGGTTAGTGCGCTGGTTCGGCCTCGATTACAAACGGGCAGTCGCCTATACCTTAATCCTGGTTGGTATGTTTTGGAATGGCGCGGGAGCTTTAACCTTAGGCCTGCTCAGTGAAATTTACTGGCCATGGTTACCCGCGCTATTAATTGGTTCACTTCTCGGTGGATACATCGGCGCGCACCTCGCCATAGTAAAAGGCAATAAATGGATCAAACGAGTCTATGAAACGATAACGTTGTTAATTGGAATTAAATTGATAGTTGGGAATTTTTAATTGGGGTCACAGAGCACAGTTTTCTCTAATATAGATGTAATTTTCATTACATCGTCACCACAAGGAGTTGGTTGATTTGTGGTAATGTGTTGAAAAATTAAATGTCAATTTTTGGGGATACCTCAGGCTTTGACTTTAATTAATGAGCGTGCATAAAAAAACTCCGCTTATAGCGGAGTTTTTCTTAAAAGATTATTTTCATGTTTATGCTTTAGTTTTTCGTCTTGAAAAACCAAAGAAACCTAATAAAGCTGAACCGAATAGCCAAGCTGCCGCAGGTACAGGAACCGGCGATGGAGCACTTGCTTGGAAAGTAACATTAGAGGAAGAATCAAATGATAATAACCCAAGTGAAGAGCCGACATCTGTAAATTGATTTAAAGCAAAGACACCAGTGCCTATAAGTGGGCCAAAAGATTGTGTTAAATCAACTATTTGCGAAAGAGAAAAATCAAATAAATCTAAACCGCTATTTCCAGCTCGAGAAAAGAAGACAGTATTTCCAACACTTCCGAGCCTTGTAGGGATGCCTAGAACGGTCGTCCCAAAACCATCAATCGAGACTGAAGCACTAGTTAGCGGATCTACACTCGTACCATTAAACAATGCGGTATCACCAAGTAGATTAATAGTAAAATCAGTATTTATAAAGCTAGTACCGCCTAATGAACCATTCCCATTCCCACTTATCGAGTAATTGAGTGTTATTGCTTGCGCGGCACTCCCAAATCCCAAAAAGATTAAAAACATTAATGAGCGTATTATTTTTAATTTCATCACTTTTACAATTCCTTTGCTTTGATAGCATTTTTAAATATTTATTACTTGATCATGTAGAATAACATCCAATAATTATGGAGACGATAGCCTGATCGGGCTATTTTAGCTGGAATAATTGAGGACTATTTCCAGTTTCAGAATTATTTCAATTAAAATTTATCGTTGAGATTACACGGGTAAAAGCTGTAAACTCAACCTTCAAATGGACATTATAACTGCGTCCTCGCAATTTTAACTCTTCCAGTTTGTTTATTATTTTGGACCATACTCAGCACGGTAAGCACGAATTTTTTCTAGATATTCGCCCTGATCAGACTTGTCTGATAGATAGGTAATTAAATTATCTAGCGTTACAATACTTGCGACTTTGATGCCGTTGCGTTGTTCTACGGCTTGAATGGCAGTCAGGTCGCTATCTAGGCCACGTTCCATTCGATCCAATGAAATAGACACGCCAGCGGCGGTTGCGCCTTCTGCTTTGATGATTTCTACAGATTCATCAATCGACATGCCTGATGAGATCACATCATCAATAATCAGCACCTTGCCTTCAAGCTTCGCGCCAACGGTTATGCCGCCTTCGCCGTGGTCTTTGACTTCTTTGCGGTTGAATACATACGGAACATTTCGCCCATGATGCTCATAGAGTGCAACACTGGCGGTTGCTACAAGGGGGATGCCTTTGTACGCGGGGCCAAAGATGCAGTCATATTCAATGCCGCTGTCTTGGATGGATTGGGCGTAGTAGCGGCCCAACTTTGCCAAGCTCTCACCGGTGTTGAATAAGCCGGAATTGAAGAAATATGGGCTTACCCGTCCAGATTTCAGAGTAAATTCACCAAAGCAGAGCACATTGGTCGCGATGGCGAAGTCGATAAATTCATATTGATAGTCTTGCATATTGTATTGCCATGTCAGTCTGTGGAATGATGCCGCGTAATATACACGTTGAGAGCAAAGGTTGGAATGTATGCGCATTATTACTGCAAATTTAAATGGGATTCGGGCTGCCGAGCGCAAGGGATTCTTTAATTGGATGAAGCGTCAGCGCCTCGATGTGCTATGCATACAGGAAACCAAGGCCCAGGAGCATCAGCTTGAGGCAGATGATTTTCACCCTAAGGGATATCACAGCTATTTCTTTGATGCACAAAAAAAAGGCTATAGCGGCGTTGCTTTATATTGTAAGCGCGAGCCTGACGCGGTGCGAACCGGACTGGGCTGGGATCATTGTGATTTTGAAGGGCGCTGGATTGAGGCTGACTTTGGCAAGCTAACCATCGCTTCGCTCTATTTACCATCTGGCTCATCAAGTGATGAGCGCCATGCTAATAAGCTCAATTTCATGGACAAATTACGAGAAGAGATGAAAAGAATGCGCCGTCGCAAGCGGGAATTTATTATTACGGGTGACTTCAATACCGTTCATAAGGAAATTGATATTAAAAATTTTAAATCCAACCGTAAGAATTCGGGCTGTACCGACGAAGAGCGCCAATGGATGGATGATGTGTTGAATAAGGATGGTTGGACCGACGCTTTCCGCGTGGTTGAAAAAGGACCAGACAATTACACATGGTGGTCAAACCGGGGTAATGCCCGCGCTAACAATGTGGGTTGGCGCATTGATTACCAGCTCGTGACGCCGAGACTTGCCGATAAAGTTAAAAAAGCCAGTGTCTATAAAGAAAACTGGTTTTCTGATCACGCGCCGCTGACGGTTGATTATGACTACGAACTGTAGACTGAGGAGTTAAAAAACACAGTGAAAGGATTTACACGATCACAGGATGTTAAATAGGGGTAATTATACAATCCGGTTAATTATGTAAATCCTGTCTGAGCTATTCTTTTTTGCCGAATAATGTATTGGCAATAATCATGCCTGGGCAAATACCGACAATTGCCGCAAGTAGCAGAAAGGCTGCTGGGAGGTAGAGAATCCAGCTTGTGACGTTGAAACCAGTATGCCAGATGCCTAGCCAGAGAATGCCGCTGAGGAAAAATAGAAAAAAACGAATAGGTGAACCAATTCTTTGAATATTCATAACGTGTTCCTTCTCATTTGAAATGAAAATAGCTAACGTGAATAAAGCTGAGTATACGCTCTCTGCGTGCTAAAGTAGCTTAAATAGTAAAAAGCATCGGTTTTTTTATGTCTGCATCGCCCAATAATTTCCAGCCCCTGCACAGTTGGCGTGAGTCGTTGCTGGTGTACACGCGCTCGCGGGTTATTGGGATGTTTTTTCTCGGTTTTTCTGCCGGGTTACCATTCTTATTGGTTTATTCAACCTTGTCACAGTGGTTAGCAGAAGCAGAAGTTAGTCGCGCGACCATTGGTTTTTTTAGTTGGATTGGCATCACCTATTCGATAAAAGTAATTTGGGCGCCAGTGATAGATCGATTGCCCTTACCTTTCATAACACGAGCCCTCGGCAAGCGGCGTAGTTGGATGTTAGTAGCACAACTTGGTATCGCTTGTGGATTGCTTGGCATGGCAAGTATTAATCCGGCGGAAAATTTGCAAGCGATTGCGCTGTTTGGTTTATTGGTGGCCTTTAGTTCAGCAACCCAAGATGTGGCGTTGGATGCGTACCGTATTGAAGCGATGGATAAAGAGTACCAAGGCGCAATGTCTGCAATGTACATCTTTGGTTACCGTACTGCTTTGTTAGTCGCTGGAGCAGGTGCCTTTTATATCGTTGAATATTCTAATTGGTCGGTTGCCTATACGGTGATGGCATTGTTGATGAGTGTTGGCATGATCACAGTATTAATTATTCGTGAGCCAGAACATGTGACTAGCGATGCAACGCGACAACAAGAAACAAAGACCGCTGCAATATTTGATGGAAGTGCATCTGACTCAACATGGCATCGCATGAAGCAATGGTTTAGTAGTGCTGTAGTTAGTCCTTTTGTTGATTTTATTAAGCGCTATGGAAAGTTGGCGATATTGATTCTGATCTTTGTTGGTATTTATCGTGTTTCTGATCTTGTCATGGGTTTTATGGCAAACCCGTTTTATTACGATATGGGATACAGCCGAATCGAAGTGGCTAACATTGCCAAAATATTTGGTTTCTTCATGACTATTTTCGGTGCAGCCACAGGGGGGGTACTGGTGGTGCGTTATGGAATTTATCGGCCGTTGGTTTTGGGCGCGATATTAGTTGCCATCACTAATTTGTTGTTTGCTTATCTAGCAACATTAGATCCTGATTTAGTTTGGCTCGGTATAGTTATTAGTGCTGATAATTTTTCCGGTGGTTTAGCGGGTTCTGCTTTTATCGCTTTTCTTTCTAGTTTGACCAACGCAGCTTATACAGCAACGCAGTACGCTTTGTTTAGCTCTATAATGACCTTACCCGCTAAAATAGTCAGTGGCTTTTCAGGTGTGGTTGTTGAAGGCTATGGTTATGAATGGTTCTTTAGTTACGCAGCAGTGCTAGGTATTCCTGCCATTCTTGTTGCGCTGTATTTAACATTAAGCCCATCGGCGCGGCGACAGCAAATGTTGGCGGAGCAAGCATCTGGTCGTTAGAACTTAAGCATATCTACATTAAAACCATGCAGTAAGACAAAGTAGGCGGCGATGGCTAACGCGGCTTGAATAAAACAGGCGCGTGAGTGGGGCGGGTCTTTTTCGAGAAACATGCCGCCTTGCAGGATACCGATAATCGGCACAGTTGAGGCAATCACGCCGATTAGTTTAAGCACAAACCATTGTGGTTTTGATTTGACGTTAAAGATAATCGCTAAGATTAATGCTGTTCCACCCAAGGCTATATACGCCCATTCAATTTCAGTACTCATAAAAATCTCAGTGTTATTTATGGTTCTTGATACGGTAGATAGCGACTTCACCTAGTAGGTTAGGAAGTAATTTCATGCCGAAACTACTTTTATGATCACGATCCACAACGGTACGTTGTAAAATTTGAATATTATTGTCGGCACAAAGTGCTTCAAAATCTTTTAGTGTGCAAAGATGAATATTTTTGGTATTAAACCAATTGCTCGGCAGACTTGGCGTAACTGGCATATGCCCACCAAAAAATAATTGTAAGCGAGAACGCCAGTGTCCAAAGTTAGGAAAGGTGACAATACCTTCACGACCTACGCGGAGCATATCGTTAATCAAACGATCGGGACGTTCAACTGCTTGCAGCGCTTGGGTCATGACCACGTAATCAAACGCGTTATCATCAAAGTCAGACAGACCGGCATTTAAATCAGCTTGAATTGCATTCACACCGGCTTTGATACATTGCACAATGTTGTTCACTTCAATTTCAAGGCCATATCCATTAACGTTCCGATCAGTTTTTAACATGCTGAGCAGGGTTCCATCACCACAACCTAGATCCAGCGCTCTACTCTTTGGTTGAATCCATTCACAAATAATTTGCAGATCGGGTCGCAGCTGGCTCATGATGATACCTCTTTAACTAGGTGGCTCATCCAGGCCCCAAAAACATCAAGATAGTCTTTGATAGGAATTAAAAACGCATCATGACCTTGAGAGGCATCAATTTCGGCATAGCTTACATTGTGATCATTGTCGCGCAAGGCTTTAACAATTTCCCGGGAACGTTCAGGCGCAAAGCGCCAGTCACTACTAAATGAAATGACTAGAAAATTAGATGAAGCCTTCGATAATGCTTTAGATAAATCATGGTCGAAATCACTTGCGGGATCAAAATAGTCTAAGGCTTTGGTCATTAACAAATAAGTATTGGCATCAAATCGGTCAACAAAGGATTCACCTTGGTAGCGCAAGTAACTTTCAACTTGAAATTCAACATCAAAACCATAACTAAGTTGACCTTGGCGCAACTCACGTCCAAATTTTTCGCGCATGGCATCATCAGAAAGATAAGTAATATGACCAAGCATCCGCGCCAACATGAGCCCACGTCGTGGAACGGTGTCGTGATCGTAGTAACGGCCTTCGTGGAAATCGACATCATGCATAATTGCCTGGCGCGCCACTTCGTTAAAGCCAATATTTTGGGCAGTTAATTTAGGTGCGGCTGCAATGACTGCAGCATGCTTGACTCTTTTGGGGTAATCGATATTCCATTGTAAAACTTGCATGCCGCCCAAGCTGCCGCCAATAACAGCTAACCAGGTATCGATGTCCAGTTTATCTGCAAAGCGTGCCTGACTCTCAACCCAGTCTTTCACCGTGACGATGGGAAAATCAGGGCCATACTGCTTACCGGTTTCAGGGTTGACGCTAGTCGGGCCACTTGAGCCTTTGCAGCCGCCTAAATTGTTAGGGCAGACCACGAAGAAATGATTTGTGTCGATGACTTTACCTGGGCCAATACAGGCTTCCCACCAACCAGGTTTGCGATCATCCATGCTGTGATAGCCGGCAGCATGTTGGTCTGAAGAAAGCGCATGGCAAATGAGAATTGCATTTGTTTTCTCAGCATTAAGTTCGCCATAGGTTTCATAAATGAGATCATAACTGTCAAGCGTACGGCCACAGGCAAGCGCTAACGGCGCATCAAAATGCATCGTTTGCGATGTGACGAGTCCAACGGAATTTTCCGGGAGTGTGTCCGGCATGTCTGTAAGCTATCTATGACTAACGAGAGTTAACAGTCTAAAGATACCTAAGCCAACTGACAAGTAAAGAGATTAACCCAAGCGCTTAAGAAGCATCAGCCGTTTGCCGGTTATCTTTCACCGGAGGTGTAAAGGGGCGTTTGACCACTTCGAGCATTAGATTAATTGACGATATTTGCTGTTCAAGTTCTTGTAAAGTGGCATCCAGTTCAGCAATACGTGCTTCAAGAGTATCGCGAGATTGGCTGATTTTTCTCAATGTTAGCAAACGTTTTTCAATGTCTAGTTTATGCTCTTTAATTTGAGCTTTAAGGGGGTTAATAATTTCCTTAGACCATCGATTTGCTTCTTGATTAGCATTAAAGAAGATATTTCGTGCTTTACTTACCATCGAGATAAAGAATTTTTTCACCACAAAGCTTTGTTCGGTCATGGTTGTGACTGGGCTCTTACGGAACAATTCTGCTTCGCGGTAAAGCAAGTCGAGCTCACGTTGGAAACGGCGGGTAGTAAAAAGCTTTGGTTGAATGTTTCTAAAACCATGTTCGGTGTGAAATTTATGATAGATAGCGCGAACCAGTTTATGGCTAGCCATCGCTTGTTCAGAAGCTGCTTCCATGGTGGCTGCCGCACTATCAAAGAAATCCTTCATGCCACCTTTCATGCCGTGCGTCGTCCAACTACCTGACATGGATTTACGTGTGTTAGCAACTAATTTATCAACCGAGACAAGGTCAAGATGCCCAAGTAGTTTGTGGTTATAGCTATCCAGAATACGACGACCTTTTTTTAGACTTTCAAGGTTCTTGTTGTAAATAATTTGTTCGTCGCGGGTCTTGTTTAAAAGATGCATAATCACATCGGCATTTTTGCCGCACAGTGATTGCAGCTCTTCGCGTTGTTTCAGTGTTGAATTGATGCGGTCAACCAAAATTTGTTTGTCAGTATCAATCATCGTGCTGATTTCAGAAATGACTTTTTTGCTAATAATATGGTGCTTTTCAGGAATAACGTCGCGGCTAAGCGCATGTTCAAGCTTATTGATACCACTATTTGCTAACAAGATATCGTCACTTTTTACTTTTGCCAATAAGGCTTTTTGAGCCGAGATTGGGAAGATGTTTTCAACAGCGATATTTAGTTCTTCAGAGGTTTTTTTACACTGCGATTTAATGCTGGCATTAATGGCGTCTTTGTTTTGCAACTCATCCCATAACGTGTCGATCTTATTGAGTACAACCAGCATGCCATTTTTATGGCTCACGCGGTAACTACTTAAGTGATTTTGCCAAATATCCATATCAGATTTAGTTACACCCGTGTCTGCCGCTAGTAAAAACAGCACCGACTGTGCATTTGGCAACATATTTAAAGTGAGTTCTGGTTCTGTACCTAGTGCGTTAAGACCAGGTGTATCAAGCACGACCAAGCCTTGTTTGAGCAGCGGATGAGGGAAATTAATTCTCGCGTGACGCCATTTTGGGATTTCGATATGGGTCGTCGGTATATCCTGAGAGGCTAGATGTTGAAACTCGGCTTCATCATATAAGCCAAGCTCGCGAGCGCGCTCAACCGGAACGCGTTTGGTACGTGTTACTTCACTAAAAGCTTCTGCAAGCGAATCGGCTGACTCTGGATCAAGGTGAATATTAGTCCACTCGATGGTTTCTCTTTTAAACTCAGCAATGCTGGCACCTTGAAGACGTGTTTCAATTGGCAGAAGTCTTATATAGGGGCGATCAGCCGTGTCGTCGAAGAAAATTTCGGTCGGGCACATGGTCGTGCGGCCAGCTTGGGATGGCAATAAGCGGCGCTTGTATTGTGAGAAAAATAAGGTATTGATGAGTTCAGTTTTGCCGCGCGATACTTCAGCGACAAAGGCAACAGTGATTTTGTCAGCTTTAAGACCTTCAATAATTTCATAGATGCGTAGATCGTTTTCCGGATCGTTAAGCTCATTATCTTCTGCCCAATCAAGATAAGCCTTAATTTCACGAATTAGATCGTTTTTCCAATTCGCATAGGCTTCAATCTGAAGCATCAGTTTACTATTGGACATGTTTAACAACTCCCACAAAGCGGACATAACCGCCAACCTATTGAATATATTATATTTTTTATTTTTGAAGCCCAAAACCAATGGCGCTTCAAATTACCTAGTTCCCCTAGTTATAGACGATTTTGATGAAAATGCAGGTTTTTGAGCAACTTTTAGCGAAAAATGATTGGGTAATGTCTGCCATGAATCAATGAGAAAAGCGGCACCCAAAATTTGGGAGGTGTGTCGTATTACAGCTAGCCGTTCCAAGCTGGCTGGATGCCAGCAGCGTGCTTGTAATGACCTTTTTATGGCGTGTTAGGCAGCAGTGTTGATAACCAGCGGCCTAAGAATGCAGGCCTGTCTAATAGAGTAAGCGTAGCAGCGTTGCTGGAAAGCCTAATTGAATAGATAAAGCATACAAAGGTGGCATTATCAGCATGCGAGCCACAACCAGGCCTAAAATAGTTACAAAGACCGAAAAATCTAACATGCCAGCAGGCGGAATGATTTTGCGTACAGGGCGCAACAATGGCTCTGTGATGCTGCTCATCAGGGCCGTAACCGGGTTATAGCCACCCGGAGAAACCCAGCTTAGTAAAGCAATGATAATGAGACTGAAAAAGTAGACATACAACAGCAGGGAAATTAACTTGGCGATACTCGCCATGAAAAGTCCGGCAATACTGATGGATTCTATTGCCCCGCCTTGCAACAGTGCCATGAGCACAATAGCGATGCACTGTAAGATAAATAGTAGCACCAGCGAGGCAATATCTATTCCGCCCCAGCCAGGAATTATGCGGCGTAATGGTTTTAGGGGTGGGTTGGTGGCTTTAACTAAGAATTGTGAAAACGGATTATAAAAATCGGCGCGAACAATCTGCAGTAAGAGGCGCAGCATCACCACTAAAATATAGAGACCAAATAAGGTATCAACAAGAAAGATAACAGGGTTGAGTAAATAATCATTACCCATTGGTAAGGCTCCTAAGTTTGGTTTGGGCTAATCGCCGTTAGCAAGTTGGTCGGCAAGTTCAGCTGCTCGATCGTTGGCGGCTTGAAGCGCTTTCATGAATAAGCCTTCTAAATCACCATTTCTCAATTCATCTAGTGCGCGCTCTGTTGTGCCACCTGGCGAGGTGACTTTTTGGCGCAATAGGGCAGGATCATCAGCGGATTCAAGTGCTAGTTTGGCAGCACCAAAGGCAGTTTGCACAGCAAGTCGACGCGCGATATTCGCCTTTAAGCCAAGTTCCATTCCGGCGTTTTCCATAGCTTCGATGACGTAAAAAATATACGCAGGACCACTGCCAGAAAGCGCTGTCACGGCGTCAATGAGTTGCTCGTTTTCTAACCAGACCGTAATCCCAACAGCGCGTAGTATCGACTCAGCTTGTTCTTTTTGGCTGCTGCTGACATTAGCGTTAGCAAATAACCCAGCTGCGCCACTTTGTACCAATGCGGGCGTGTTCGGCATACTTCTCACAACAGCGACATTGCCCCCAAGCCAGTTAGATAAATCATCGCTACGAATACCCGCAGCAATAGAGATGATGAGTGGTTGCTTAGCTTGAACCACGCTGGCGATATGTTGGGTTACGTTTTTCATGACTTGTGGCTTTACAGCGAGCAATAGCACATCAACGTCATTAGCTATTATCGTGTTATCGATTTCGGTGCGTATCCCAAAGCTTGCAGCAAGCTGACTACGCGCGTCGTCATTCGGCTCAGCGACACTGATATTGGTCGCGGGAAATCCATCGTTGATGAGCCCGCCAATGATACTGGCTGCCATGTTGCCGCCACCGATAAACCCAATTGAATAATTACTCATAGTTCCAACATACCCTAATTATGTGCGTGCGCCAAAAATTGCGGTTCCCACTCTTACTATGGTACTACCTTCGGCAATCGCCGCTTCTAGATCATTGCTCATTCCCATTGAAAGGGTGTCGAGTTGATAACCCTGCTGGTTTAATTGCTCAAATAATAGTCGCATTGCAGCAAAAGCCTGCCGTTGTTGGCGAGGATCTTGTGACGTGGCGGGAATAGCCATTAACCCCCGTAGCTTTAGCCGAGGTAGGCGACTTATTGCCTCGGTGAGTGGCAGAAGTTCATCGGCTGTAATGCCAGCCTTATTCGCCTCATCACTGATGTTTATTTGGAGACACACCTGCAAGGGTTCAAGGTCATCTGGGCGCTGGTCGTTTAGCCGCTGAGCAATTTTCACTCTTTCTAATGTGTGTACCCAGTCAAAATGCTGAGCAATCGCTTTGGTCTTATTAGACTGAATAGCACCAATAAAATGCCAGCATAGGGGAGGGTTTATGCTGCTTAATTGGTCGATCTTGGGTAGCGCATCTTGCAGGTAATTTTCGCCAAAATGCCGCTGTCCTGCATCAATGGCCACACGAATATCGCTCACCGATCGGGTTTTACTGGTGGCGAGTAGTGTGACCTCGAGAGGATCACGGTTTGCTGCCGCGGCGGCTGCTATTATCCGTTGCTGTACTAGCTCAATACCTTGTGCGATGTTGCTCATGTCAAACTCTGTAGGTGCGCTATACTGTAGAAAAAGTGGCTTTGGACACTGACCCAATAGCCTGATTATACTTAGAACAATAAATTCTGCGTAGCCCAGATTGAATGAGAAGGAAGATTGCATGGATATTGCTGAACTACTTGCTTTCGGTGTTAAAAATGACGCATCAGATTTACATTTGTCGGCCGGTTTACCACCGATGATTCGTGTCGATGGCGATATTCGCCGAATAAATGTTCCTGCCCTAGAGCATAAACAGGTTCACGGCCTGATTTACGACATCATGAATGATAAGCAACGCAAGGATTATGAGGAATTCTTCGAAACAGACTTTTCATTTGAAATCCCAGGTTTGGCTCGATTTCGTGTTAACGCGTTCAACCACAACCGAGGAGCAGGGGCCGTATTTCGTACCATTCCTTCACGTATAATGAGTCTTGAGGAGCTCGGTTGTCCGGCTGTCTTTAAAGAAATATCCGATGTGCCTCGAGGGATTGTATTAGTGACGGGACCGACAGGCTCGGGTAAGTCGACGACACTGGCTGCGATGGTGGATTATAAAAATGACAATGAGTTCGGGCATATTCTGACTGTTGAAGACCCCATCGAATTTGTTCACGAAAGTAAAAAATGTTTGGTTAACCAACGAGAAGTGCATCGTGACACGCTTGGTTTTAACGAAGCACTTCGTTCTGCGTTGCGTGAAGATCCCGATATTATTCTAGTGGGTGAAATGCGCGATCTGGAAACAATTCGCCTGGCATTGTCTGCAGCAGAAACCGGTCACTTGGTATTTGGTACCTTGCATACAAGTTCCGCTGCAAAAACCATTGACCGTATTATTGATGTTTTCCCGGCGGCTGAAAAAGACATGGTACGTTCTATGTTGTCTGAATCATTGCGCGCGGTTATCGCACAGACATTGATTAAGAAGATTGGCGGCGGACGTATTGCTGCGCATGAAATTATGATTGGTACACCGGCAATACGAAACTTGATTCGAGAAAACAAAATTGCACAAATGTATTCAGCGATCCAAACAGGCCAAGGTATTGGTATGCAAACGTTGGATCAGTGTTTGAAAGATTTGGTCGGCAAAGGATTAATTACGGTGCAAGATGCGCGAATGCGGGCCGCGAACAAAGATCAATTTTTAGCGTAGCCAGCTGTTTATCAGATGAGAGACTGGAAAAGAGGGTAAGACAGAATGGAATTTCAATCGTTATTAAAACTGATGGTACAAAAAGGTGCGTCAGATTTATTTATTACCGCAGGGATGGCGCCGTCACTAAAGGTTAATGGCAAGCTGACACCGGTCACTAAAAATTCATTAACGCCAGCTCAAGCAAAAGAAACAGTGTTTAGTATTATGAGCGAAGCGCAAAAAAATGATTTTACCGAGCACAATGAATGTAACTTTGCGATATCTGCATCGGGTATCGGGCGCTTTCGTGTTAGCGCATTTATACAACGCAATCATGCAGGTATGGTGCTGCGTAAAATTGAAACGAAAATTCCAACGCTTGAAGAATTAAGACTACCAGCGATAATAAAAAACTTATCGATGACAAAACGTGGGCTTGTGTTATTTGTAGGTGGCACGGGTACGGGTAAATCAACATCGCTTGCGGCAATGATTGGTTATCGCAATAAAAACACAACGGGTCATATTATTAGTATCGAAGATCCAATCGAGTACATTCACCAACATGACGGCTGTATTATTACTCAACGTGAAGTCGGTCTTGACACGGAGTCGTTTGAAGTCGCGCTGAAAAACACCTTACGACAAGCGCCTGATGTGATTCTGATTGGTGAAATTCGAACCCGCGAAACGATGGAACACGCGATTACTTTCGCAGAAACAGGACATCTTTGTTTGGCAACATTACATGCGAATAACGCAAACCAAGCCTTAGATCGCATTATTAACTTTTTCCCTGAAGATCGTCGTAACCAACTGTTGATGGATTTGTCTTTAAACCTGAAAGGAATTATTGCGCAGCAATTAATTCCTACTCCTGATGGAAAAGGTCGACGTGCAGCGATTGAAATTTTGATTAACACACCATTGGCTGCAGACATTATTCGTAAAGGCTCTATTCACGAACTTAAAGAACTTATGCGTAAGTCAAACCAAAATGGTATGAAGACATTTGATCAGGCACTTTATGATCTTTATAACTCGGGTGAAATTACGTATGAAGATGCGATCCATTCAGCTGACTCGGCTAACGAACTTCGTCTGATGATTAAACTGGGCGATGAAGAAGCCGTAGAAAAAATGGATACTGCCATTGGTGGTATGACCCTGGTTGAAGATGAAAACAGCCCCGGTGGCGGGGGAATGTTAGGCTGATGCTGACTTTAGAACATTGCACGTTCTATAAACCAGTAACTACCAACCATAGCAATGATCGCTGACGCAGGGATTGTGATGCGTGAGCGATACCAGTTTTTATGTCCAAACCAATAGCCAACAACGAGAAAACACGCAAGAATCACGCTTAGTTGACCAAGCTCAATACCAATATTAAAAGCTAGTAGGCCGGTTATAAAATAGCTGCTGCTAAAACCAATTTCGCTTAGTACACTCGCAAAGCCCAAACCATGTAACAAGCCAAATGTAAATACGACAACTGGCCGCCACGCATGCAATTTATCTGAGAAAATATTTTCTACACAGACATATACAATAGAAAGAGCAATTAATGGTTCAACAATAGAAGCCGGGATCTGAACCAGCCCTAGAATAGCCAGCGCCAATGTAATGCTGTGAGCCACTGTGAAACTCGTTATCTGCCAGATAAGCGCTCGCATATTCATACTAAGTAAGAACAAACCGATGACAAATAAAATATGGTCGAGACCTTTAGGGATAATGTGTTCAAAGCCAATAACAATATAGTTTGTGAACACCTGCCAGGCGGATTGCTTAATATGCCCTTCTAGCAAAATCTGCTCAGAGGTGTGACCTGGCTGCAAGTATTTTGTGTATAAATCAGCTGTTTTATTGCTTGAAACACGCAGCGCATTAGCGCCGAAAGAATCTGACCAGCCCCAACTTATCTGTTTTGCTCCATCTGGCAATTTGCCGCCAAGAACAATGACACTGTCTCGAGCAAGCTCGGTATCGCCCACATCAGGAATGCGCACATCAATCAGGTTAGGGTGGATTCGATTTTTATCACTATAAAAGCGTATGCCTTCAAGAAACTGGTTACTGAATGCTTTAAATTCATTGGTTAGTTCGCGGGGAGTTAAGAACCTGAGGGCATCGTATTTATTAGCATTCACTGATTCTGATGTATCGTTATGTTCAGGGCCGATTTTTGCGATAAGCGCCTCAACATTCATGCGAACTTCAATGCGATATTCTGTATTTTCATTGAATTTCAAATCAACTACAGCAGGGCGAATTTCATGAGCTGGGCTGGTTAAAGAAAACAGAGCGAGTGCAAAAGTAAATACAGTTAGAACAAATCGGTGTAATATTATTCGCATAAATGGACTCATCATATTTTTGTTTTTAAGGGCAGCAGAATGATAAATCGAACCATCGTTTTTGTATCATGCTTAATAGCCACTATGATACTCAGTCTGCCAGCTATTGCACATGAATATTGGCTTCAGCCAATAAGATTTTTTGTTCAAAACAACGATGTTATAAGCGCGCATATTCATGTAGGCCAGCACTTTAAGGGAGATAAGTATCCTTACATTTCTAAAGATATTACATCGATGGGGATTCATTTAGGCAGCGCTTCCAAGACCATTGTACCTCGTACAGGTGATTATCCTGCTATTACAGAAGCTGTGTTAGGGGATGGCATCAATATTTTGACGGTCACGACCAACCCTTCAGTATTGATTTACGATGAGCCAGGTAAGTTTGAAAAATTCTTACTTAAAGAAGGGCTCAATTGGGTGTTGGCTGAACATGAAAATCGCAAGCTTCCCGCGATTGGTTTTACGGAAACTTACCGGCGTAACGCAAAAACATTAATTAAAGTTGGTAGTGGTGAAGGTGCTGATCAAAAAACCGGTCTTGAATTTGAATGGGTGTTACAAACCAATCCTTACACAGCAACGAAAAATGAGCTAGTCGCACAGCTTTTATGGCAAGGAAAGGTATTTGCTGATAAACAGTTTCGAGTCTTTATTCGCACAGGGGATGAATTAATCACGCATGTCTCTAATACAAATAAGGATGGTATGGCCCATTTCCCTTTCTATCCTGACGCTAAATACTTGGTTAATGCTGTACACATGATTTTACCCACTAATGAAGTAGTCGAAAAATACAATGCAGTGTGGGAAAGCCGCTGGGCATCATTGACGTTTGCAACGGAGTGATGTGTTTTTCTTGCTTGATATATTGTTTTATAAAATACAGATGTTAGTTAAGCGCAGTTGGTGAAAACCTGTTTAGCATCAAATACCGGTCCATCAACACAAACACGTTTCATCGCTGGGCCATCATCGGTTTGCACTTCAACGACACAACCTGCACAGCCACCAACCGCACAGGCCATAAATTCTTCGAGTGAAACTTGGCAGGGTAGGTCATATTCAGCAGCGAGTTTAGCGACCGCTTCGAGCATAGGATGAGGGCCGCAAGAAAAGACCTCAACCTCTTTACGTTCTTCTTCATTGAGGCCATCGAGCCAGGCACGGGCTAAGTCAGTCACGTAACCGTCAAAACAGCCTGGGTAGCCTTGCAGGCTGGCGAGTCGGCAGGCGATACCCCAATCTTCCATTAGTGGCATGGTGCCGATCACATCGGGCGTAAGGCCGTGAATGATATGTTGCGAGGGTTGTACTTTGAATGGAAAGGGTACTTCGGAGCCAAGAATCACAAACGGTTGAATATCTTTTTTGTTTTTTAAATGCTCGGCAATAAACACCATTGGTGGCATACCGACACCACCGCCAATTAATAGTGGGCGTTTCTTTTTGGGATTATAAGAAAAGGGTTTACCGATTGGCCCGAGTAAACTCAGCGTTTCTCCGGTTTGTCTTTCACCGAGTGCGCGAGTGCCTTCACCGAGTGCTTTATAAAGTAAGGTTACTTCGCCAGTTTTAGCATCGGCACGCATGATCGAAATAGGGCGACGCATGGGCAGTCGTTCAGCGCAGCGAATATGTACAAAACTACCGGGTAATGCTTCGGCAGCCGTTTTCGGGGCATGTAGACGCAGAATAAATTGATCGCCATCGAAGGCTTGGTGGTCAAGGATGTTGGCATCTTCAACATGAATCGTATTACGGTTTGGATCAGTCATGGTCTTTGCTAAAAATGAGTTGTCCGTTTACTAAAGTGTGAGTGGCTCGGCCATGCATTTCCCAACCGAGGAAGGGCGTGTTGTGGCCGGCGCTATTTAGTGTATCAGCACTAACTGCCCAGCTCGCTTTAGGATCAAAGATACAAATATCTGCGCTGGCTCCAATGCCAAGGTGTCCTTGCTCAAGGCCGAGAATGCTAGCAGGAAGCCGTGTAACGCGATCGATGGCATCAGATAATGACAGGAGCTTTTCGTCAGCGAGCCTTGTTACCAATGGCAACAGCGTATCTATTCCGGACAGCCCAGGTTCGGTGTCAGGGAGCGGTGCTTGTTTAGCATCTGGCTCGTGCGGTTGGTGGTCAGAACAAATCGCATCAATTGTGCCGTGTTTAATAGCGTCACGTAACCCATCGCGGTCGCGCTCACTGCGTAGCGGTGGATTCAAATGACAGGCACTGTTGTAATCACGGATATCGATGTCAGTAAGATAAAGGTGATGAACAGCCACATCGGCGGTGACGGGCAGGCCATCATGGCGTGCCCGTGCAATCATGTTGGCCGCACGTGACGTTGTTAATTGGCTAAAATGTGCGCGTACGCCGGTTTGCTCAATGAGTTCGAGGTGACGAGCAACAGCAACAGTCTCGGCCGCTTCAGGAATACCGGGCAAACCGAGTCGGGAGGCAAGAGCGCCTTCATGGACACAGCCATTGTTACTCAGCCCGTGATCGTCGGGTCTGATAAACACGGTCAGATCATGGGTCGCCGCATATTCAAATGCGCGCCGTAGAATTAATGAGTTGGGCACGGGTTGGTTAGCATTACTCATCCCAACAACGCCGGCATCTTTAAGGCTCAGCATTTCGCTAATTAGTTCGCCACCCAGGTTGCAAGTGAGTGCGCCAAGCATGTGTAGACGTGACATTCCGGCTTCTCGTGATTTGAGGTGAATCAATTCAACGATGGCGGGCGAGTCGATGGCGGGTTGTGTATCAGGCGGGCAAACAAGCGTGGTAATACCTGCCTTGGCAGCAGCAGATGTTTCACTGGCAATGGTTGCCTTGTGTTCTTGGCCAGGCTCACGAGTGCGCGCAGATAAGTCAATTAGGCCAGGGCAAACAATTTGTTGTGCAGCATTAATAGTTTGATCAGCAGTGAAGCCATCGGGGGCATCACCAATGGCTTGGATTTTGTCATCGGCTACCCATAAGTCTGTTACGACATCAACGTTATTCGCCGGGTCAATGAGATGGCCGCCAGTAATGTGAATACGGCTCACGAAGCACTACTCCCATCTGGGTTACGCATTGCCATCGCCATGGCGGCCATGCGTACCGCAATTCCGTTACTGACTTGTTGCAGAATTACGGAGTGAGAACCATCGGCAACAGCTGAGTCCATTTCTACTCCGCGGTTGATAGGGCCAGGGTGCATGATAATGGCGTCGGGTTTGGCGAGTGCCAAACGTGCTTCGGTCATGCCATAAAGTTTGAAGTATTCATGTTCACTTGGGATGAATGCACCATGCATGCGCTCGCGTTGCAGCCGCAGCATGATGACGACATCGACGTCTTTAATCCCGGCTTCGATATCCTGATAAACCTGCACGCCCATTTTTTCGATACCGACAGGTAACAATGTTTTCGGTGCAATGACACGTAGCTCGCCAACACCGAGGGTGTTCAACGCATGAATTTGCGAACGTGCAACGCGCGAGTGCATTAAGTCGCCAACAATCGCAACACGCAAAGAGGGGAAATCGGGTTTGTGCTGACGAATCGTGAACATATCCAGCATGGCTTGAGTCGGGTGCTCATGGCTGCCATCGCCGGCATTTAAAACACTCACATGTTTGGGTACATGGTTCGCAATAAAATGCGCAGCGCCGCTGCTGCCGTGTCGCACCACAAACATATCGACATGCATCGCTTCGAGATTTCGCAGCATATCGAGCAAGGTCTCACCTTTGCTACTACTTGAGGCGCTGATATTAATGTTCAATACGTCAGCTGATAGTCGTTTCGCTGCTAATTCAAAGGTAGTGCGGGTACGTGTGCTGGGCTCAAAGAACAGATTGGCGATTGTATGACCTTTGAGTAATTCGAATTTCTTTTCGTCACTGGCAGTAAAAGATTCGGCCGTATCGAGAATTTGTGTCAGAACAGTTTTGGGTAGGCCTTCAATCGCCAGAAAATGGCGGAGTTTGCCTTGTTGATCCAATTGGATATTCCCCGGTCTAAGCTTTACCGGTTGTGTGGGCTGGGCTTGCGTTTTTACTGATGACATCAGGCGCTATTATGGCAGGAGTTTAGGGCTTTGTCTGCAAGATTTTTAAAAGTTATTTAAGATTGTGCTCCTAGCCAACTTTGCAGGATAATTCGTGCGGCCTCACGATCAATATCTGCTTTATCGGCATTATTTCCTAGTGACTCTTCGGCTTCGACTGAGCTGAGTCTTTCTTCGGCTTCATGCACAGGCAAATGAAAACGCCCTTCGAGTTGGCGAGCAAATTTTCTTGCGGCAACTGTCATGGGTTGTTCGGTACCATCCATATGAACCGGCACACCGACCACCAGCGCATTAGGCTGCCATTCTTTTATTAAGGCCTCGATGCCAGACCAATCAGGCTTATTGCGCTGGCTATTCAGCGTAGTTAATGCCGTCGCTGTGCCAGTTAATGATTGGCCCACGGCGACACCGGTACGCTTTTCACCAAAATCAAACCCCAATAGCGTTTGTGTTGCCGGCATTAAGCGTGACCGAAGCTGCCAGAGAGGGTATTAAGATCGATACCTAAAGATGCGGCAGCAGCTGTCCAGCGATTTTCTATTGGGGTGTCAAAAATAATAGCGCTATCGGCAGGGCAGGTTAGCCAAGTATTTGCTACTAACTCATGCTCTAGCTGGCCCTCACCCCAACCGGCGTAACCAAGGGCAACAAGCGAACGCTCAGGTCCTTCGCCGTCATTGAGTGCTTGTAAAATATCCTGAGAGGTTGTGACAGCAAGTGAATGGGTGATTGCTAACATAGAGTCCCACTCACCCAAAGGCTCATGAAGCACAAAACCTCGGTCAGTTTGCACCGGGCCACCGAGGTAGACGGGCGTTGTAGTTAAGGACTCGTCATGGACAGACATCTCCATGTGAGTGAGTACATCGCCAAGTGAAATATCCAATGGCTGATTAATAACAATGCCCATTGCACCTTGTTCATTATGTTCACAGATATAGGTAACGCTGTGGAAAAAATTAGGATCCTCTAGCGCTGGCATAGCAATGAGAAAGTGATTATTCAAATAAGAAGAGCTTGTCATGGTCTAAGTATCAGCCAGCAATGCCCAACAGGCAAGTACCAGCTAAATAAGTAAGCTTATTTTGTGTAAAGACTATTCCCTTCCTGAAATATCCAAGTGCGTGTGATATAGAGTAAGTCAGTTTCTCGCCGAATATTTTCAGGGAAGGGGGCGAAAGGCGACGCCAGCCTTACTATTCGACGCGCTGCGTCATCAAGCAATTTGTTTCCTGATGAGCGATCAATAGAAATTTCTCTTACCGTGCCGTTAGGTTTAATCGTCACTGTCATAGTGAGCCGGCCACTGAGTTTTCGTTTACGTGCCTCTTCAGGGTAATTGATGCGGCCAATGCGTTCTACTTTTTGACGCCATGCATCTTGATAGGATGCATATTTGAATTCGCTGGTGCTGGCCGTAATAAATTTAGTTCTTTTTTTAGTTTTATTTGCCATGCGTAATTCATCAACTTCAGCACTGGCAGCGGCTAGTTGAAACGCGCGCGACATCATATTACTCACGTTGGGTTTTACACTATCTTCTTGAGGCGTTTGTTTACGTGAAGTAATGGATGTTTTGGTTTTCTCGGCAAGCATTACTTCGCGTTGTTTTTGTTCTATGCGTTTTTGTTGTTGTTCAATAGGGATGCTATTTTCAGGCGCAGTCCCTTTTGTTTGGTGGGGCGTCTTGACCGCTTCGTTACGCAGTGCTTGTGGGCGTTTTACGTCCTCGGTACTACCACTGCCTTGTTGATTGGCTTGCGCCAAATACTGGGGATCTTCATCAGGTGTTGTTTCACTACGTGACTGTACTAACGTAATTTCCATGGTTTGCACAGGATCTTTTGGGTTAAAAAGCTCATTACCAAAGCCTATCCCAAGAATGACGATAGCGTGGATGGTGACTGCAAAAAATAATGTCAGACCAAGGCGATCGCCAGCGGTAATACTGGGTGTAATTTGTCCTGTTAATATATCTTGGCTCATGTGCTGACTAGGTTATGTGTTCGTTCAAGTATTTTGTGCACCAGTATACCGCCGAGTGTGCCTGAAATCAGCGCGGCAGTGAGAAAAATCGGTAATAAAGTGAAAAGCGATGCATGCGGAATAAATAATAAGTATGCAGTCACGACTTGGGCCGTGATATGTGCCATGGCGGCAATAATAGATAAGCCGATTGGGCCAAAAGGTTTTCCTGGACATGACCAGGCAAGCCATAGCGCACCAAGGCTCGCAAGTGCGCCAGCAAGACTCATCGCGAAAGTAGGTGAGAGAAAACTGCCTAATAGCAGGCTCCCAGCAATAACTCGAATCAGTGTGACATTGACCGCGAGTGACCAACCATACCGGATTAATACATACAGTGTGACTAAATTAGCCAAGCCGGGTTTGATGCCAGGCACAGGGGATGGAAAAGCACTTTCCAGTAAATGAATAGTGATAGCTAATGCGGCAAAACCAGCGATTAGCTGATCATTTTTGTCCATGGGTATTTGTGTGATTTTTTTTTGCATTTTAGAAAATGATGGCATCAAAATTTGCGGTTGCATCTTGACTTGAAAGTTGCACGCTAACGCGGTTGGGTAAGCAAGCGACAATTGACCCGCCATGTTGATGCCAGCCACTTTGTATGCACAACTTGTTTCTACAAGCTGATTCAGTGAAACGAATTTGGCCGTTTTTTACTTCAAGGCGACTAATACCTAAATCCCCTTGTACCTGATGAGTTCCAGCATGGCTAAGGTCAACGAATAATGCTTCTTGTTGAGGGCTTTTGATTATGGCGTAATTTGCTGGTGATGATTGCCAAAGATAAACATAGCTAAAACCAATTAATACTAAACTAAGCAGAAATATAAATTTGTCAGCCGTGGTAAAGAGTGAGCTAAGGGCAAACGGATTCATTAAAGTGGTTTACTTAGCGTCACAGAGGGTTGCTTCACCATGAACTCAACGCGCTTAGCCATCGCAGGGTTCATATAAACCTCACCATTATTGGCAATCAACATTACATACTTTAATCCCATTGCCTGCGCAATTTCATGCCATAGTTCAGGCCCCGCAATAAATAAAGCGGTTGCCGCGGCATCGGCTGTGCTCGCATCAGAGTGAATTACTGTCACTGAACGCGCTTTATTTGCAGGGTAACCTGTGCGTGGATCGATAATGTGATGATATCGTTGCCCATTACTCTCGAAATAACGTTCATAATCTCCGGAGGTAAACACACTTTCATCGCCAGAAATTTCAATGGCTGCGAAAACGTTTTTCGCCCTTGGATTACGAATACCGATACGCCACGGACGATCGCCATGGTGACCGATTGCACGAAGATCGCCACCAGCATTTATCACCGCGTTTTTTATACCAAATTCTTTTAGGTGCTCAATCGTGGCATCGACTGCGGCCCCTTTGGCAAAGCCTCCAAAATCCAGATGAATATTTTCATTGCTACCAAACATTGATAGATTATCGAATTTAACGTCGCTCATTATGGGTAAGTTGTTGAGCAGTGCTTGAATATCTTTATCATCAGGCGGCTCAATAATGTTTTCTAAATCATCCTGATGAAAGCCCCATAATTTAATAAGCTGTCCAATAGCCGGGTTAAACAACCCTCGACTTTGTTTAGATAGAGTTTGAGATTTTTTTATTAATGGCATGATAGACGGAGCAAGGGGAAAAGGAGCGCCTATTTTAAGTAAGCCATTTACCCGTCTCAACGCATTGCGTTGCCATGGGTGCCAAGTGTTGTGCATGTAATTGAAATCATCGAGTACGGCTGCGTAGGCCTGTTCAGCAAGTTCTTTATTTTCTCCAAGGATAGTCACCTCTACTAAAGTGCCCATGGTAAAAACAGTTTCTTGAAATTTAGCAACCGGTTTTGATTCGGTCGAACAACCAGCCAGAGTGAGTAAGCAAGCAATTAAAATAGTGCTGATAAAATGAGGCGGGTTGGACAAATTAATTTTCATGATAATTTACTTTCAATGGCATCCATTAACTGGCCGCTTATGTTTAAGTTAAATTGCGCGTCTAACTCTCGAATACAAGTTGGGCTCGTGCTATTTATTTCCGTCAGGTAATCGCCAATGACATCAATGCCAACGAACATCAGCCCCATCTCTTTTAAGACAGGGCCGACTTGTTTGCAAATTTCCAGGTCACGATTGCTTAATGGCACGCCTTCGCCACGACCGCCTGCAGCAAGGTTGCCTCGCGTTTCACCTTTAGCTGGAATACGCGCTAATGCATAAGGCACGGGTTCACCATCGACGAGTAAAATGCGTTTATCGCCTTTGCTAATTTCAGCAATGAAGCGCTGCGCCATGATGTAACTGCTGCCATGATGCGTGAGCGTTTCAATGATAACGCTAATGTTTGGATCATCGGCTTTAACGCGAAATATAGAGGCACCGCCCATTTCGCCAAGTGGCTTTAAAATAATGTCGCCATGCTCAGCAAGAAACCGGCGAATTGAATTCGAACGCCGCGTCACTAATGAAGGCGCCACACAGTCATGGAAATCAGTGGCAAAAAGCTTTTCATTGGCATTGCGAACGCTGCCAGGTTTGTTAACAACTAAAACACCGGCTTTTTCAGCGGTTTCTAATAAATAAGTCGCATAGATATATTCAACGTCAAAAGGGGGATCTTTGCGCATTAAAATAACATCTAGCGATGATAAAGGCTGAATATGCGGCTCACCGAGTTCAAACCAGTCATTGGTGTTGTCTCTGACCTGTATCGGGCGCATTTGCCCAGTAGTTTGGCCGTTTTCAAGCTCCAGATCAGCCATTTCCATGTAAAAAAGTGAGTATCCCCGGTTTTGAGCTTCTAGCAGCATGGCAAAGCTGCTGTCTTTGACTGGCTTGATGGTTTCAATCGGATCCATCACGATTCCAAGTTTAATAGGCATAGTTAAATCTTAACTCTCAGAGGCTTTCAATACGCAGCATCCTAGCGCATTGCACTGAATTTGGCACTGTTCAAAACCATATCGCAATTAAACTGGACGTATGGCAATTCAACGTCTTTAATTAGGTCTGTGAAGAGAAAAGTCTGATTGTCGGTGATTTGGCTCCAGATCGGGCATTATTCCTAAAATCCCAATAATACGGGTAATTTTTTCGGAAAATCCATATTATTTGCAATAACTTATGGATACTTCCTAGATTATGTGTTAAACATTTATAGTGGACAATCCACTAAGAAGAATGACGAAGGTGCCAAGGGGGAAGTGCGTGGCCAGCGATACTAAAACAAACGGTGATTTTGCCGGGCTCAATGTGATGGTGATTGATGATAGTAAGACGATTCGTCGAACTGCCGAGACATTGTTAAAAAAAGCAGGCTGTGAGGTGATTACTGCGATTGATGGCTTTGAAGCCCTGGCAAAAATAGCCGATCACCGCCCGGATATTATCTTTGTCGACATCATGATGCCTCGCTTAGATGGCTATCAAACCTGTGCATTGATTAAAAATAATGAGAATTATAAGAAAACACCAGTCATTATGCTTTCGAGCAAAGATGGCTTGTTTGATAAGGCGCGTGGTCGAATCGTGGGTTCTGAACAATACCTTACTAAACCGTTTACCAAACATGAATTGTTGGGTGCAATTACTCGGCATGTGATAGAGCATTAAATATTAGTTAAGTTGGCATGGGAAGCATGCTAACCAATAAGTGTAGGAATAGGAGATTAAGCAGATGGCACGGATATTAATAGTGGATGACTCACCAACTGAAATCCACGTACTCAAAACGATGCTCGATAAGCATGGCTTTGATACCTTTTCAGCTGAAAGCGGAGAAGACGGTGTCGTTAAGGCAAGTGAAGAAATGCCTGACCTTATTTTGATGGATATTGTAATGCCGGGCATGAATGGTTTTCAGGCGACGCGTAAAATTTCTAATACGGAAGAAACGAAAAATATTCCCATTATTATTGTGACAACAAAAGACCAGGAAACTGATCGTGTCTGGGGTTTGCGTCAGGGCGCGAAAGATTATTTGACTAAACCTGTGGATGAAAAAATGTTGCTAGAAAAAATTACATCCCTGTTGGGCGGATAAAAAGGATAGCTATTTCAAATGCCCGCTGCTGCTAAAAAAATTGATCCACTAGAACTGCTGCTTGCGTTAGAAAAACGCAGTTTAGATAGTTCTAAAGGTCTTCCTCAACAGGAAGATATTAAGGGAACATCGTTAGTAATCGGTTTTCGTGTGTCCGGGAAAAAAATGGTAACACCCGTTGACGAAGTAACAGAGCTATTAACTTACCCAGCAATGTCGCGCGTACCCGGCACCAAAAGTTGGGTAAGAGGTATTGCTAATGTGCGGGGTAACTTATTACCCATTATGGATTTGAAAGATTACTTAATGCGCGAACCGACTGAATTAAATATTAATAGCCGGGTGTTAGTGGTTAATCATAATGGTGTGTTTGCAGGGTTGTTGGTTGATGAAGTACTAGGATTAAAACATTTTCAGGACGAAGATTATTCACATAAGTTGCCTGAGGTGGATAATTTCTTAAAGAGTTATATGACAGGTGCTTATAGTCAGGACAAAGAGGAGTGGGGAGTGTTCAGTATGCATGCTTTAGCAAAAAGCCCACTGTTCTTACAGGTTGCAATTTAAAAAATTAATAGCTGTGTGTCGCAACAATTAATAAAAGCGATGTTTTCAACACAGTAAGTAGGGAAGTCTAGGAGAAGACGACATGAAGAACGTGATGACGGCGTTAGATTTTAAAAACATCGACACGCAAGATATGATTAAGATACTTGGCGCGATTGTGGTTGTTTCACTAATCATCGCACTGGGTTTCTTTGGTTATAATGCAAACAAGGCGGCTTACGATACCGAGTATTTGGGGTATGTGGGTGAGCAGCAAGTACTTTCGCAAACCATGTCGCGTTTTGCGGTGTCGGCATCGCAAGGTAATGAAAATGCTTTCGCCCGACTTCAAAATGTTCGTGATCAATTAGACCAAAGCTTTGGTTACATTAGTAAGGGTAATCCCAGTACCGGTTTTGGGCCTTCTCCTGTCGAAGTAAAAACCCAACTCGATGCAGTCGGGAACACCTGGTCCGATTATCGAGATAATGTTGATACGATTCTTTCTCGTAAAGAAGCAATTCTTTCTTTAGGTCAATCGGTTCAAGCTATTTCTGACAATATTCCAAGCTTGTTAGCACTGTCTGACGAGGTGGTAGGTATTTTGATTGAAACGGGTGCTGCGCCTTCGCAAATTTATATAGCCAGTCGCCAGCTCATGTTAACCCAGCGTATTGCCAACAACGTAACTAAAGTAATTCAAGGTGGTCAAGGTGCTGCGACAGCAGCAGATCGATTTGGTCGTGATACGGCATTATTTGGACGCGTTTATCGAGGCATGTTGAAAGGCGATCGTGCGTTAAGAATTAGTAAAATTGATGACGAAGATGCGCAAGATAAATTAGTTGAAGTGGGTGAGGTTTTAAAAGTCATTAATGAACTAGTAGGTCAGGTACTTGAAGCGTCACCTGAACTGTTTTTAGTACAGGACGCCTCTGATACAGCATCGATTAATGCAGGTGTTTTATTAGGAAACTACGCTGAGTTAATTAAAGGCTATAACGGATACATCGATAGTCGTATTGCATTATACATTGGTGCCTTGTTTGGATTAATTACGGTGGTGCTGCTGATTTTAATCGGTTACATGATTACGAGTGATGCGAAAAAACGTCAGGCTGAAGCGGAAGGGCAAACTAAACGTAACCAAGATGCGATTATGCGTCTATTGAACGAAATGGGCGACCTCGCTGATGGTGACCTTACTGTTCAAGCAACCGTATCTGAAGATGTAACCGGTGCCATCGCGGACTCGATTAACTTTACCACTGACGCACTACGTACATTGGTAACATCAATTAACGAAGCATCCGTACAAGTATCATCGGCATCCCAAGAAACGCAGGCGACGGCAATGCATCTTGCGGAAGCCTCTGACCATCAAGCACAACAAATAACCGGTGCGAGTACAGCGATTAATGAAATGGCCGTATCCATTGAAGATGTATCAACCAATGCATCAGAGTCAGCAGAGGTAGCACGTCGCTCTGTAACGACAGCACGAAGAGGCTCTGAAACGGTGCAAGATACTATTAAGGGTATGAACACGATTCGAGAACAGATCCAGGAAACATCGAAACGAATTAAACGACTTGGTGAAAGCTCGCAAGAAATTGGCGACATCGTTGAATTGATTAACGACATCGCGGATCAGACCAACATCTTGGCATTGAACGCGGCCATTCAGGCGGCAATGGCCGGTGAACAAGGGCGTGGTTTCGCGGTCGTTGCGGATGAGGTTCAGCGCCTTGCGGAACGTTCGTCAAACGCGACTAAACAGATTGAGGCGTTGGTTAAAACGATTCAAACGGATACCAAAGAAGCTGTTATTTCAATGGAGCAAAGTACTTCGAACGTGGTTTCAGGAGCAGGATTGGCTGAGGATGCGGGGCAAGCACTTTCTGAAATTGAAGGTGTATCAACACAACTTGCGGACTTAATTAATAACATCTCTGAAACAGCTCATCAGCAAGCAGGTGCAGCGAGTAATATTTCTGAAACCATGAACGTGATTCAAGAAATTACCACTCAAACATCGGCAGGTACGAATGAAACCGCGACGTCTATTGGTAACCTCGCGGAGCTTGCTAATGAATTACGTAAGTCGGTTGCTGGCTTCAAGCTGCCGGATTAATAGCCAGTCCTTCAATAAGTGGTAGATAAGGAAGACGACATGGCAAATGCAGCTTGGTCAGGAATTGAATCCATGCCTTCAATGGAAGATGACCATTATCTTGAGTGGAAGCTTTTGCTTGAACAGCGAACCGGCATGGTATTGCCGGATGAGCGGCGTTCTTTTTTGACAACAAGTTTGGGTATTCGAATGCGTGAAGTTGGATTCCGCGAATACCGTGACTATTACAAATTTGTATTGAAAGGAAGAGAAGGAACAATTGAATGGGCAACGTTGGTTGATAGGTTAACCGTACATGAAACCCGTTTCTTTCGTCACCATTCCTCAGTGGAATTGATTCGTGACTTGTTGCTGCCTGAATGGATGAGTCAAGACGAACCACCTAAAACACTCAATTTATGGAGTGTTGGCTGTTCAACAGGAGAAGAGCCTTACACGTTGGCGATGGTGCTTGATGATTTTAGGGACTCGGATTATGCGGATTATTATTTTGGCATTACTGCATCAGATATTAGTACAGCATCACTTTCAACAGGACGAAAAGGAATATTTCATAGTCGGAAATTAAGAGAAGTTAATGATATTACACGTAGGAAACATTTTACACGTGTTGATGACACGCACTATCAAGTGAATGAAGAGTTAAGAAAGCGGGTGTGTTTTTCGCAACTGAATGTATTAGAAATGGATCGTATTCCTTTCGGTAAGATGCACATGATTTTTTGCCAAAACATGCTTATTTATTTTGATAGAGAAAGACGCGTAGAGATTTTAAATAATCTTATTAAGCATTTAGAACCGGGTGGTGTTTTGATACTTGGTGCTGGGGAAATCCTTGGCTGGAAACCACCAACGTTGGAAAAAATTGAGTTTAATGAAACGCTTGCATTTCGTCGCTTAGCGGCAGTGAACTAGGCAGGTTGAGAACGATTAATTATGGCTGACAGTTACGACTACAGCACCCTAAACTGGGTTAAAGGTGAAATTGACGAAACGCTAGATCAAGCGCGACAGTCACTGGAAGCTTTTGTCGAAAATCCAGAGGACGAAACGCAGTTACAATTTTGTGTTAATCATCTTCATCAGGTGCATGGCACCTTGAAAATGGTTGAGCTATATGGCGCGGTGATGATTGCCGAAGAAATGGAAAATCTTTCAATCGCTATACAAGCTGATAAAGTCTCGAAAAAAGAAGATGCCTACGATATTTTAATGCGGGCCATTTTACAGTTGCCCGATTACCTTGAGCACCTTCAATCAGGTAAAAAAGATGTTCCGTTAACATTATTGCCTTTATTAAATGACATGCGTGCCACTTGTGGGCAAAGCCTGTTATCAGAAAGTGCTTTTTTCTCACCAGATTTATCAGTCGATACGCCTGAAGCGGTTGAAGCAGACTCATCGCAAGATATTGCCTTGTTGGCTAAAAAATTACGTCATAACTACCAAATGGGTTTGGTAAGTTGGTTTCGTGATCGCGATGTGGAGCGAGCATTAAAACAAATTATTGATGTTGTCAGTCAGTTAAGAAAAGCAGCGCAACAAAAGCCTGTTTCACAACTATTATGGGTTGCCGAAGGTGTTATTGAGGCGCTCATGGATGATGGGCTTGCACCCAGTGTTTCTTCTAAATTATTGCTTGGCCAAGTTGACCGTGAAATAAAGAGAATAATTGATGGTGGAGAGCAAGTAATTGTTGATGATCCACCAGTCGAGTTAATCAAAAACCTTCTTTACTATGTGGCAACGGCAAATAGTCAGGGTGAAAAAGTAAGAGAATTATCAACAGCCTTTAAGCTTGGTGAATTATTATCAGGTAGTGATGAAAGCGAAGAAGAACAGGAAGGCCTCAGCGCGGTTAATCTAGAAGTAATGGAAACAGTTACTTCCGCTGTTAAAGAGGACATTTCCAGAATTAAAGATGAAATAGATATCTTTATTCGTACAAGCGAGCAAGACACAGAAAGTTTGCATTCAGTAAAAGATGCCTTGAAAAAAGTTGCTGATACTTTGGGTATGCTTGGTTTGGGTACACAGCGAAACGTGGTTGTTGAACAAGCCGAAATTATTAATGCAATTATTGAAGATAGAGTTCCCGCGACAGACGATACCTTTATGGAAATGGCCAGTGGCTTCTTATTCGTTGAATCAAGTTTATCTGAATTAGGCAATAAGAATCGTTTGGGAGATGAGCAAGGTAATGTTGTTCTGCAAGGACTGAAGCGCATACAAGATGATTCTGTTGCAGAGCCTGTACAACCTGCGGGTGGAATTTTACAAGAAAGAGAACAGCGCGAACTGCTTAAAGTAGTTATTAAAGAAGCGAAAACAGATATGGCGCGCGTGAAGGATGCGATTGTCTCATTTGTTACGGCTCCCTGGGAGCATGAGCTTTTATCGGAAGTACCACAACTCAATCGGCAAGTACGCGGTAGCATGTCGATGCTATCTCTTCATCATGCGGCAGAATTAATTTCAGCGTGCAACGAATATATCACCAATGATTTAATTAATAACAAAGATATTCCTGACCAAAATACACTTGAAACGCTTGCAGATGTTATTACCAGTATTGAATATTATCTTGAGGCGCTTGATGAAGAGCGTAGTGACCGAGATGAGATTCTAAGCGCTGCACGTAGAAGAGTTGCTAAACTCGGTTATCCTCTGTCGCCAGAAGATGTAGCTGAAGAAAAACCAGTTGCTGAAGAGGTTGTAACAACACAGCCAACGATTGAAGCGCTGCCGGAAGTAGCTGAATCAGTAGATGTTCCTGAAGAAAAAGAAGAACAAGAAGAACAAGTTACCGAAGTGTCTTCTGAAGAAAATAACGTCGTCACTTTAGAGGTCGCGCCAAGTAGCGCAGCAGCTGTTCTTGATGATGATGATAATGACATTGACGATGAAATTCTCGAAATCTTCTTTGAGGAAGCTGAAGAAGAAATGGAATCGCTAGCTACTCATTTTCCGAAGTGGAAAGCTAACCCAGACGATGAAGAATCACTTTCAGTTGTGCGTCGCTCCTTCCATACTCTGAAAGGTAGCGGTCGGATGGTAGGTGCTACCGAAATTGGTGAATTTGCATGGGCATTTGAAAATACACTCAACAGAGTAATTGATCACACTATTCCGATTAGTGCTGACGTAATAAAGTTAATTGAAAAAGCACTAAATGCTTTGCCTCATGTGATCGCGCAGTTTAAAGGTGAAGCTGCAGACGACATTGATTTTGTTGCTTTGCAAGAAGAAAGTCATCAACTAAGCAAGGGTGGAGGATTAACTCGCTTAGAATCTGGTGAGATGGAAGTACCGACTAAGGACGAGGGTTCAGCGGTTATAGCAAGCAAGGAAAGTATTGCGGTAACCAAACCAGTTAACAAGGTAGAAGTTGAAAAAACAGCTGAACCTGCTTCTGGTATAGACCCTGTGTTGTTAGAGATTTTTACAAAAGAATCAAATAGACATCTCGAAGATATTCATTCCTTTGTCGAGCAATGTATAGGTCAGCAAGAAAATTGTCGTATTAATGATGACTTAATTCGTGCTATCCATACGTTGCATGGTAGCTCTCATATGGCAGGTATTACTGACATTGCAGAGTCCAGTAGTCTTTTAGAAAAATACGCTAAGTTATTAAATGTAAATAACGCCTGTGTTGAAGAAGAAATAATAGAGTTAATTCAGCAATTTTCTTCTGATATCAAAGAACGCATCGATCACCTTGCAGATGAAACAGCGAATGATGATTATAAAGAAGCCTTACTGAAAAAGATTGATGGTTTCTACCAAAAAGAAATTGAAGCATCCGAACTTTCGATTACACCGGCAATAACACCTGCTCCAGATGTAATTCCCGAGGTACCGCTTGAACCAATCCCGCTTGCTAATCAACAGTCGGAAGATGAGTTTGATGATGAACTTTTAGAAATTTTTATTGAAGAAGCAGTTGAAATACTTGATACCAGTGAGGTTACTTTACAGAACTGGATTAACCAACAAGATAATAAAGAGCTTGTTGTTCAGTTGCAGCGTGAAATTCACACCCTTAAGGGTGGTGCGCGTATGGCAAACATCGAGCCGATGGGTGATCTTAGCCATAGTCTTGAAACAATGATTATCGCTATAGACGAAGGTCGTATCGAGATATCAGGAAAATTATTTGATCTGGTTCAACAAGCGCATGACCAGTTAGTTGTCATGCTGGATCAGGTTCGTGCGAAACAAAAAGTTGATAGTAAAAAAGACCTGATTGAGCAACTTGATAGATTAACAGAAGGTAAAGATTTAGAAAGTTCTGAAACTGAACAAGCGAAGGATGAGGCTGAAGTAGAAGAAATTCCTGAAGCGGTTGTTGAACCAGTAGAAGTTGAAGAGCCCATTGATGAAGCGCCTGTTGAATTAGTTGATGTTGTTGCTAAAGATACCAGTTCTGAAGATGTGATTGCAGAATTCCCCGTTGCAAAACCTGTTCAAGATGAAGAAGAGATTGTAATAATGCCGGAAATTCCGGCACAACCTACTCAAGCAACACCTGAACCGGAACAAAAATCAACAGGCAGATTACAACATGAACAAATTCGAGTCCGTGCTGATTTACTTGATGATTTAGTGAACTTCGCGGGTGAAGTAAGTATTTATCGTTCCCGAATTGATCAGCAAGTAGGCGCATTTGGTTATAACCTGACTGAAATGGAATCGACGATTAATCGTGTGCGTGAGCAATTAAGACGTTTCGAAATTGAAACAGAAACACAGATTATGTATCGGTTTGAAGGTGCTGGAGATACAAGTGAAGACTTTGATCCTTTGGAAATGGATCGTTTCTCTAACATGCAACAGTTATCCCGCTCATTGCTTGAGTCATTAAACGATTTAAACAGTATTCAAGGTTTGTTAGAGAACCAAACCAGCGAAGCAGAAACGTTACTTTTGCAGCAATCTCGAATCAGTACAGAACTACAGGAAGGGCTCATGCGTACTCGCATGGTGCCGTTTAGCACTCATTCACCACGCCTGCGTCGACTTATTCGCCAAACCAGCAGTGAAGTTGATAAGGATATCGATCTGGTTATTGCAGGTGAAAATGATGAAATGGATCGTAGTGTATTAGATCGTGTACTACCTGCACTTGAACATATGCTTCGTAACTCTGTTGACCATGGTATAGAAACGCGCGCGGAACGTAAAAAAACAGATAAGAAGAAAACCGGCACGATTCTGATAGATATCAAGCGTGAAGGGACAGAAGTTGTAATCCGTATTAGTGATGATGGCAAGGGTATCAACCTTGAGGCGATCCGCGAGAAAGCACGTGAACGCGGGCTGATGAAGTCCGATAGCGATTTTACTGATAAAGAAGTGCTGAGGTTTATTTTAGAATCCGGGTTCAGTACCGCTGAAAAAGTAACCCAGCTATCTGGTCGTGGGGTTGGCATGGACGTCGTAAATAGCGAGGTCAAACAACTTGGCGGTAATTTACAGATTGATACCGTTGAAGGTAAAGGCACTAAGTTTACAGTACGTTTACCGCTAACACTGTCGGTTAATAAAGCATTGTTAGTACATGTTGGCGAAGATGTGTATGCAATACCGCTGTCATCCATCGACGGGGTTGTTCGAGCTACGCATGAAGAGTTAGAAGGCTTTTATAGTAGCAATGAACCACGTTACCAGTATGGTGGTAATTCATATCGTTTCATGCATTTGGGTACACAATTAAATTTAAATCAACCAATCCTCCCTGGTGCGGGTGGAAAGTTACCTGTTTTATTAGCGCGTGCGGGTGATCATCGTATTGCCTTGCAAGTTGAAGCGTTAATGGGCAGTCGGGAAATTGTGGTTAAATCAGTTGGACCGCAAATAAGTACGGTCCGTGCGATTTCTGGCGCGACAATTTTGAGTGATGGTAGCGTTGCTTTAATTCTTGATGTTGGTGCATTGGTATACATGGATGTTGCTAAGTCCATTTTACAATCTGAAGACGTTGATGTGCCAGTTGTTGAAAAAGCAGTAGAGAAAGGGCCAGTAACAGTCATGGTGGTCGATGACTCTATTACTGTGCGTAAAGTCACTACACGTCTATTAGAACGAAATAATATGCAGGTTATGACCGCAAAAGATGGTGTCGATGCGGTTGCAGTATTACAAGAACAAATACCTGATATCTTTTTGCTAGATATTGAAATGCCCCGTATGGATGGTTATGAACTAGCAACACATATTCGTAATGATGACGTTTTGAAAAATATTCCTATTATTATGATTACTTCACGTACTGGCGATAAACACAGACAACGCGCGATGGACATTGGTGTCAATCGATACTTAGGTAAACCGTTCCAGGAAGCGGATTTACTAGAAAATATTAAAGAGATCCTGGATGAGTAATGCTGAGATGACTTCGGTCGTTGAAACTAGCCATCCACTCCGAGTAGCAATTCTTTCGGATTCGGATAAGCAACGTCAAAATCTAAAATCACTTCTTGAATCGAGTAATATAGACGTTGTTGATACGCAGCGTTTATGTGCATCAACAATTAAGCATCTTGATGAAGAATCGATTGATGTATTGCTTGTTGATATGGATGACAGTGTTGAGCACGAATTAGATTTTTTAGACGAGTTGTTAGAATCTTCAATCCCTATTTTATTTAATGATGCATCTTCAACACGTATGAAGGCAGCACAAAGAAATAGCGATTGGGGTCGCATGCTAACTAAAAAATTGGCTAGCGTAGCAGGCTTTACTGATTACACTCCATTTAGCGAAAATGAAATAACGCCCCCGACAATAGAAGAATCAATTGATATCACTATTGTTGAGAACGAACCAGAGATCGCAGAACCCGCTGCTTATTTAATTGAAGCAGAATATCTCGAAGAAATTGAACAGCAAGCGATACATCGGGTTGAAGATGAAATTAAACAAGAAGACCAATTGAAGGACGCGGTAGTACAGCCTGTTAGTACGGCGGGTATTGCTGCAAGAAATGTATGGGTCATCGGTGCATCTATTGGTGGACCACAATCTGTAAAACGATTTCTTGCCAGCATTCAAACAAGTCTTCCTGTCGCATTTGTTTTAGCGCAGCATATAGGTAGTAACTTTGTTTCGTTGCTTGCAAAACAACTGGATAAAGTCACTGGAATGAAAGTGATGGCTGCCACTGAAGGGCATCTTTTGAAGCACAATGAAGTTATTATTGCACCAACCTCAAAAAGAATTACGTTGGACAAGCAAGGCTATGTTTGTTTAAAACCAATGGAATGTAAAAGTATTTATACGCCTTCAATAGATACAGTCATGACTGATATTTCAATGCGATATGGTGCACGTACGAGTGCAATTATGTTTAGTGGTATGGGCAATGACGGCGTGCGAGGCTCACAATTAATATCATCACGTGGTGGTCGAGTTTGGGCGCAAGATGCAGAAAGCTGTGTCATAAGCAGTATGCCTGACTCTACTCGAAGAACGGGTATAGTAGAATTTAATGGTTCGCCAGAAAAGTTGGCAGAACAAATAGATGAATATTTTAAAACGAATACTAAATAGGGGGAGTGTAGCTTATGCCACAAGCGGCTAAACAAGTTGCAAGTCAGATTCTTTCATTACATGGAGAACGTGTTATTTTGCCTAACACGGCTGTTGCAGAGATTATCCCTTATCTTAAGCCTAGCGCCTTATCCAAGGAAATTGGAAAAAATGCGCCAGATTGGTTGTTAGGTATGATTGCTTGGCGCGGTATTTCTATACCGCTAATAAGTATAGAAACAATTTTTGGTAGCCGATATGAGCAGCAGGGCAAGCGCTCAAGTATTGCCATTATTAATGCAGTAAGAAATACAGCAGGTGTACCTTATTTTGCAATTGTTACTCAGGGTATTCCTCGTTTATTGCAGGTGTCAGGGGATACACTTAGTGTCATTGATGAAACGGGTGATGAAAATAAGGCTGTTGCATGTCATGTCGTGCTAGATGGTGATGTCGCTGTGATACCTGATATGGATGAAGTGGAGCGTATGCTGAAAAATGCGTTTAGCAGTTCATCTTCCAAGGCTAAGTCTCAGGCTAAGAATAAATCAAAAGCATCATCGAAGAAGAAAAAATAACCAACGAGTGAACTGGTTAAAGGTCACCCCACAACGTTTGTACTGCACTGATTGATGCTATCGCAGCCGTTTCAGTTCGCAAAATTCTCGGGCCTAACTGAATTCCTTTATAATTATTGCCATAGGCAAGCTCTCTTTCCCTGTTACTAAAACCACCTTCTGGGCCGATCAAAATGGTGATGGAAGAAGGCCTTGATGAAATTGATTTGAGAGAATGTGTTGATAATGGATCAAGAATTAATTGGCATGAACTTGTTTTAGTTTGAAGAAAGTCATCAAAGTTCTGTGCTGCTTCAACAGTTGGGAGAGAGTTGCGGCCGGACTGTTCGCAAGCACTTCGAATAATTCCTTGCCAATGTTGTAAGCGTTTATGTAGTCGCTCCGCTTTCAAGCTAACGGTACATCGTTCTGTAAATAAAGGGATAATTCGGTTAACCCCCAGCTCAGTTGCTTTTTGTAGTGTAAAATCCATTCGCTCACCACGTGATATACCTTGAGCCAATGTAATAGAGAGGGAGGATTCATTATCGCTGTCTGTGAATTTTCCGATTTCAAGAATAGAACTGCGCTTATTAACAGCAGTGAGGATAGCTTGAAATTCCCCCCCTTGGCCGTTAAAAACAGAAAGTTCAGTGCCTTTTTTAAGTCGAAGTACGTTAGAGATGTAATGTAAAGGCTCACCTTCAAGCGAAATCGTTTGGTGCTCTGCTAGCGGGGTATCTAAATAAAGACGTGAAATTCTCATTTTAGTCCGAGGTTGCTTTATGAATGCCTTCTATCGCAGTTCGCGCCATAATTGCTATCTCGTCATCGTTTATAATGTAAGGTGGCATAAAATAAATGACATTGCCTATTGGCCGTAACAATACGTGATTCTCTAAGCCGTGTTTGTAGACGCTCAGACCTCGTCTTTCTTTCCAGTCATAAGCTTCGCGTGTCTGTTTGTTTTTAACCATTTCGATAGCTAATACCATGCCATGTTGTCTTACTTCGGCAACATGTGGGTGATCGTCTAACTCGGCGACTGATTGTCGGATTAAAACAGATTTTTCTTTATTATTTTCTATCACGTTATCAGTTTTAAAAATATCGAGTGTTGCCAGCGCAGCGCTACACCCAAGTGCATTGCCTGTATAGCTATGTGAATGCATAAATGCAGTCAGGTTTGTGTAATCATCATAGAACGCTTCATAAATTTTATTTGTAGTGAGGGCAACTGATAGTGGTAGATAACCGCCAGTGAGTCCTTTGGACAAACACATGAAGTCAGGACTAATATTTGCTTGCTCGCAAGCAAATAAGCTACCTGTCCTACCAAAACCAACAGCTACTTCATCAGCAATTAAATGAACACCGTGGCGATCACAAGCATCCCTTAACATACTAAGATAAACAGGGTCGTACATACGCATACCACCTGCGCATTGCACGAGTGGTTCAACAATAACTGCACAACATTCTTCAGCATACTGTTGCAGTGTTGATTCCATTTCGGCAAAAATTCGTACCGAATAATCGTGGCAAGACTCACCTGGTTCGCGGTAGTAACAGTCGGGTGACTTGACCGCGATCACATCAAGCATCAGCGGGCCATAAGTGTTTTTATATAACTCGACATTCCCAACTGACAGCGCCCCAATAGTTTCACCATGATAACTATTGGTTAAGCTAATAAAGCGTTTTTTATTGCGTTGACCTAAATTGTGCCAATAATGGAAACTCATTTTCAATGCAACTTCTACGGCAGAAGAACCATTGTCGGCATAAAAACAGCGCTTTAACGTTGCGGGAGTGAGATCAATCAGCTTTTCAGAGAGTTCAATAACGGTTTCATGGGTGAAGCCGGCAAGCATAACGTGCTCGAGCCTATCAAGTTGTTGTTTAATCGCCTGGTTAATACGAGGGTTGCTATGCCCAAACAAATTGACCCACCAAGAACCGATAGCATCGATATAGCGATTGCCTTCGAAATCTTCCAACCAAACGCCACTGCCACGCTTTATAGGTGTGATAGGAAGTTGCTCATGGTCTTTCATTTGTGTGCAGGGGTGCCACAGCACAGAAAGATCACGTTCTTTAAGCGTTTTGTTATCCAAGGTTTAGCTCGTGACAGAGCCTAACGGTTGGTTCGGCGCGGTTCATGCTATAGAAATGCAGCCCTGGTGCACCAGCATCGATAAGTTGCTCACAAAGCTGTAAAGTCACATCAAAACCGAAGGCACGGATTGACGCAAGGTCATCACCATATCCTTCAAGTCGTTTGCTGATCCAGCGTGGGATCTCGGTACCACAACTTGCAGAAAAGCGAGCTAGTTGCGCGTAATTGGTGATCGGCAATACACCGGGAATAATTGGGATGTTTACATCTAGCCGTTGGCAGTCTTCAACAAAACGAACCCAAGCATCAGCATTGTAAAAATATTGTGTAATGGCTGTATTAGCACCCGCCTCGACTTTACGGGAAAACTGTAAAACCTCTTCTTGCATGTTCTTTGATTGAGGATGCATTTCTGGATAGGCAGCGACTTCTATTTCAAAGTGATCGCCCGTCGTCTTACGAATATACTCAACAAGCTCATTGGCAAAATGGAATTCTCCAGGGTCTTTCATTCCATCCGGAAGGTCACCGCGCAAAGCAACAACGCGTGATACGCCAGCATCTATGTATTGTTGTAACAAGGATGAAATTTTTTCTTTAGTCGAGCCAATACATGTAATGTGCGGCGCGGCATTCATACCATGTTGCATAATGGTTTGAACAGTTTCGAAAGTACCATCTTGCGTTGTGCCACCTGCACCATAAGTGCAAGAGATGTAATCTAAATTTAATTTCTTTAATTCAACTAGCGTCGCATTAATATTTTCCCGGCCCTTATCTGTCTTAGGAGGGAAGAATTCGCAACTAATGGGATGAGTATTATTGGTCATTTTATTATCCGCGAGGAAAGAGAGGCGAAGCGTAAGAAATTTTCTTACGCTTCACTCCTCACGCCTAACGTTAGTAGCGATAATGCTCTGGCTTGAATGGACCTTCAGCCGAAACATTTATGTAGTCTGCTTGCTCTTTAGTTAATGTGCTTAAGTGCGCACCAACTTTTTGTAAGTGCAAACGGGCAACTTTTTCATCAAGAATTTTTGGCAGAATATAAACTTGATTCTCATAGCTATCAGAATTTTTGTAAAATTCGATTTGCGCCATAACTTGATTGGTAAATGATGCTGACATTACAAAGCTAGGGTGGCCTGTTGCACAACCTAAGTTGACCAAACGACCTTTAGCTAAAACAATAATCTTTTTACCATCAGGGAAAGTGACATGATCAACTTGTGGCTTGATTTCAGTCCACTCATATTTTTCGAGTGATGCGATATCGATTTCAGAATCAAAGTGGCCGATATTAGAAACGATAGCTTCATTCTTCATTTTAGCCATGTGATCGTGATTAATTACATTCATGTTACCTGTTGTGGTGACAAAAATATCACCTTGTGAACAAGCTTCATTCATATCAACTACACGGTAGCCTTCCATTGCAGCTTGTAGTGCACAGATAGGATCAATCTCGGTAACCCAAACAGTTGCTCCCATGCCTTTGAATGCTTGTGCACAACCCTTACCAACGTCACCGTAACCAAGAACAACAGCAATCTTACCGGCAATCATTACGTCAGTTGCGCGTTTGATTGAATCAATTAAAGACTCGCGACAACCATATAAGTTATCAAATTTAGATTTGGTTGCAGAATCGTTTACGTTCATTGCAGGGAAAAGTAATTCACCTTTTTCTTGCATCTCGTATAAACGATGAACACCAGTCGTGGTTTCTTCGGTGACGCCCTTAACGCTAGCAGCGGTATCTTGCCAATGCGTTGAGCCATTTGAAATAGTGCGACGTAGCACATCAAGAACAGCTTTGTATTCTTCATTGTCATCGTCTTTGGTTGCAGGGATAGCACCGGCTTTTTCAAACTCAACACCTTTATGTACTAATAAAGTTGCATCGCCACCATCATCCAAAATCATGTTTGGAAATTGACCATCGGGCCAGAGTAATGCTTGTTCAGTACACCACCAGTATTCTTCAATGGTTTCGCCTTTCCATGCAAAAACAGGAATGCCTTGCGCGGCAATGGCAGCAGCAGCATGGTCTTGAGTTGAGAAAATATTACAAGAAACCCAACGCACTTCAGCGCCCAGAGCAACCAGTGTTTCAATCAATACGGCGGTCTGTATTGTCATGTGAATACTGCCCATGATACGGCAGCCAGCAAGCGGTTGTTCTTTGCTAAATTCTTCGCGCAAAGCCATCAAGCCAGGCATTTCAGTTTCAGCAATAGCGATTTCTTTGTGGCCCCAATCGGCTAAAGAAATATCAGCTACTTTATAGTCAGTAAAACTAGGATCAATAACGGCGTTCATGTCTACCTCACTTTAGGTTCAAAGTCGGTGGGCGCGGTTGTTCTAAAACTGCTAGCTCGAGCCTGGCGAGATAACCTCGCTGCAGCGTCCCTCGGACTAACAGGGTATCGGAGAATAACTTATTTACAGACCGGCTGCCTCTTTTAGCGCATCTGCTTTATCTGTACGTTCCCATGGCAGATCAAGATCATCACGTCCAAAATGCCCATAGGCTGCGGTATAGCGATAAATAGGACGCAATAAATCTAACATTCTTACTAAGCCACCGGCGCGAAGATCAAAGTGTTCGCCGATGAGCTGAATAATACGCTCTTCGCTAATTTTAGCCGTACCAAATGTTTCTACACGCACAGACGTCGGCTGAGAGACACCAATCGCGTATGAAACTTGTATTTCGCAACGGTCAGCAATACCCGCGGCTACAATATTTTTTGCAACATAACGCGTTGCATAAGCGGCAGAACGATCGACTTTACTTGGATCTTTGCCGGAGAAAGCGCCGCCACCATGGCGAGCCATTCCGCCGTAGGTGTCAACGATAATCTTACGTCCTGTTAAACCACAGTCACCAACTGGGCCGCCAATAACAAAGCGGCCGGTTGGGTTAATGTGGTATTGCGTACCAGAGTGTAACCACTCTGCAGGTAATATAGGCTTGATAATATCTTCCATGACGGCTTCTTGAAGTGTTTGTAAGTTCACTTCTTCGGTGTGTTGCGTGGAAAGCACGACTGCATCGATCGCAACTGGCTTACCATCTTCATAACGGAAAGTGATTTGGCTTTTTGCATCTGGACGCAGCCAAGGGAGTTGGCCACTCTTGCGCACCTCAGCCTGACGACGAACAAGTCGGTGAGAATAAGTAATGGGAGCTGGCATCAATACATCTGTTTCATTGGATGCGTAGCCAAACATCATGCCTTGATCGCCAGCACCTTGCTCATGATCATCTGATTCGTCAACACCCATCGCGATATCAGCAGATTGCTTATCTATAGAAGTAAGCACAGCACAAGATTCCCAATCGAAACCCATGTCAGAATGGTTATAACCAATTTCTTTAATCACATTTCGCGCAGTTTCAGTCATGTCGACCCAGGCGTTTGTTGTGATTTCACCAGCAATCATCACCATGCCGGTTGTGACCATTGTTTCACAAGCAACGCGTGATGCTGGGTCTTGTTTAAGCAGCGCATCAAGAATGGCATCTGATATTTGATCGGCTACTTTGTCTGGATGTCCTTCAGACACTGATTCTGAAGTAAAAAGGTGATCATTCATTACTGTTTATTCCTCATAAAAAAAACCCGCTTTAGCTAGACTAAAACGGGTTTTGGAATAATTGTTTCCTCACGCTTTAGCCGTATTTATTAAGCGCCCGCAATCTGAATTCAAATCGGCGCTGTATCGGCATTGATTATAGGGATAAAAGAAGATATGTCAAAGACAAGGCGCTAAATCTTTATTGAAAAAAGGGTTTAGTAACCCCAAACCCCTTCAAGTAATCCGGCAAAACCATCGTAAGTAGCAGGGCTCGTTTTTTGAAATGATGGGAAGTTAATATCAGCAAGCATTTTTTTACCATCGTCAGTTTTATCTGCCTCCAAAAGCGCCTTACGCACAGCGGCACGCACATCGGCCGGTACATTTGGCGCAGCAGAAACCGCAGTATGAGGTACTTGTTCAGTGGTGGTAATGGTCAGCAAAGTGGGAAACCCACCGACTAACGGAGTCGGTACAATGGCTGCCAGTGCTTTGCCGTCGATAACCTTCTTAATAGAGTCGAGTGAATTATCTACTTCAATAATTACAGGCTGGCGCAGCGGGTTTGGAAACATTTCTTCAAGCCGTAGCATCCCAAGGCTAGGAGAACCAATTGTCGCTAAGGTTTTCCCAATTAATTCATCAGGGTCGATGATGGCGGCATTTTCACTCGTGACCAAAGCATAAGACACAGCGTCAGCACGCTTTGCAAGCACCGTGAAGTTCATACGTTTTAAGCGGTAATCAGTTAAATGTGCAGCATCTAAAATAAAGTCATATTTCCCCGGTTTTCTCATGGTTTGCCAATAACTTAGAAAATTGAGTGTTGTGACTAATTTGATAGTGTGCCCAGTTTTTTTTGATAAATACTCAGTCAATGGTTTAAAAGCTTCAATTGTCCGTGCAGGCGAATAAATGGGTTGTACTACAAAGGTGTAGGTGGCTGCCTGTAGCGGGCCAGTAAGTGCTAAAAGCACTAGTGCGATAGCGACTTTGAAGCTAGTAAGATTGCCGTACTGAATTGATAGGTATAGGTTTTTCATTAAATCGCTCTAATTTTGTTATTTTATTAATATTACCTAAATATGCCGTTTTCCTTACCCCAAAAACCACAGGAAATCAGTCATTTCAACAAAGTGTAGTCAGCAGATCAAAGCTTGTCCAAGTGGTTTGGCTGTTTTTGCGAGTATATGGTGATGAAAATGATGTATTTAAGCGCAAAATCTTCAAATTGAAGAGATAAAATCATCATATCTATTTATATGCGTATTGACTGTTATTTATAAGTTATTGTTATTTAAGGAAATAGGTTTATTAGCCCATTAATCATATGTTGCAGAGTATTGCTCATAGGCGGCAGGTAAGAGAGAATACGCCTCCCTTGCGAGAAAGTGCTCTTCGTAGCAGTCATTAGGGACAAGGGAGTACCCGATTTTAAGCCCAGAATGTTGATTAGCGCCTATTGAAAACAATGGGTATCGGTTGGGCTTTATCTCATCACTTAGGTGGGGGGACTGGAACGATTTACGATTTGTGTGTCACTTATTAAGGACGCTCAAAAAAATTTTTTAACCTTTATATTAATAATTTTTAGTTTTCAAAGAGGACTCTGTTATGTCAGCAACTAACCGTCGCAATCTTGCGAACGCTGTTCGCGCACTCAGTATGGATGCAGTACAGAAAGCGAATTCTGGACACCCGGGTGCACCGATGGGTATGGCCGATATCGCTGAAGTATTGTGGAACGATCATATGAACCACAATCCAAGTAACCCTAACTGGGCCGATCGCGATCGTTTTGTTTTATCAAATGGTCATGGTTCGATGCTGATCTACTCACTGTTACATTTGACTGGATATGAACTGAGTATTGACGATCTGAAAAATTTCCGTCAGTTACATTCTAAGACTCCGGGCCACCCTGAATACGGTTATGCACCAGGCGTAGAAACTACAACAGGTCCATTAGGCCAAGGTATCACTAACGCTGTTGGCATGGCTGTTGCTGAAAAAGCATTAGCGGGTCAGTTCAACCAAAAGGGTCACAACATTGTTGATCACAACACCTTTGTATTTTTGGGTGATGGTTGTTTGATGGAAGGTATTTCTCATGAAGCATGTTCACTTGCCGGTACTTTAGGTCTTGGCAAGCTCATCGCATTCTGGGATGACAATGGTATTTCTATCGATGGCCACGTTGAAGGCTGGTTCTCTGATGATACACCGAAGCGTTTTGAATCTTACGGCTGGCACGTGCTAAGCGTAGATGGCCATGATGCTGATGCGATTGCCAAGGCAGTTGAAACAGCAAAAGCAATGACAGATAAGCCGACAATGATTTGTTGTAAAACAACTATTGGTTTTGGTTCACCAAACAAAGCCGGCAGCCATGCTTGTCACGGCGCACCATTAGGTGACGAAGAAATTAATCTGACTAAGGCTGCTCTAGGTTGGGATCACGGTGCATTTGAAGTACCTGCAGATGTTTACGCTGGTTGGGATGCAAAAGAAAAAGGTGCTGCTGCTGAAGCTGCATGGAATGACAAGTTCGCGGCGTATAAAGCTGCATACCCAGAACTCGCAGCTGAATTTGAACGCCGTATGGCCGGTGACTTGCCAGCAGATTGGGCGGCTAAATCGGCTGAATACATCGCCGGTGTTGATGCTGATGCGAAAAGCCCTGCAACACGTCAAGCATCACTGGCTTCCATCGAAGCTTATTCACCAATAGTTCCAGAAATGTTTGGTGGTTCAGCTGACTTAGGTTGTTCAAACCTGACCGAATGGTCTGGTTACAAGCCAATGATTAGTAATGAAGAAAGCAACTACTTGAACTACGGTGTACGTGAGTTTGGTATGTCAGCCATGATGAATGGTATGGCTCTTCACGGTGGATTGATTCCATTCGGCGCAACCTTCCTGATGTTCTCAGAATACGCACGTAATGCCCTGCGTATGGCTGCCTTGATGAAGATTCAAAGTATCTTTGTTTACACGCATGACTCAATTGGTCTGGGTGAAGATGGCCCAACGCACCAGGCGGTAGAGCAAATTCCTACCTTGCGTATGATCCCGAATATGAATGTATGGCGTGCTTGTGATGCCGTTGAATCAGCTGTTTCATGGCAGCAGGCAGTAGAACGTAAGGACGGACCAAGTTGTCTGATCTTCTCACGTCAAGGTCTTGCTCATCAGACACGTACTGCTGAACAAATCGAAAACATCAAGAAGGGCGGTTACGTACTGAAAGACTGTGACGGAACACCCGATGTCATCATTATTGCGACGGGTTCAGAAGTTGCGCTGGCGACTGATGCCGCTGCTGAATTGAGTAGCAAAAAGGTTCGCGTTGTTTCTATGCCATCAACTAACGTCTTTGATGCGCAAGATGATGCATACAAAGAATCTGTATTACCTGCGGCAGTGACTGCACGTGTTGCTGTCGAAGCTGCAGTAACTGAAGGCTGGTACAAATATGTTGGCATCAACGGCAAGGTGGTTGGTATTGATACCTTTGGTGAATCAGCACCTGCTGGCGAATTATTTAAAGAATTTGGTTTCACTGTTGAAAATGTAGTGAAAGCAGTTGAATCAGTTTTGTAAAATAATTTTTAAATTTATAACTTTAAAGATATAAGACTTAGGAGAATAAACACATGACTATTAAAGTCGGTATTAATGGTTTCGGCCGCATTGGTCGTATGGCGTTCCGCGCTATCGCAAAAGACTTCAATGATGACATCGAAGTTGTAGGTATTAACGATTTACTTGAAGCAGATTACCTTGCTTACATGCTGAAATACGATTCAGTACACGGTAACTTTGATGGCGATATTGCAGTTGACGGCAACAACCTCGTTGTTAACGGCAAGTCAATTCGTTTGACTGCTGAACGTAACCCAGCCGACCTAAGATGGGGCGACATCGATGCTGATTTAGTTATCGAATGTACTGGTTTCTTCCTGACAGAAGAAACTTGTCAGCAACATATCGATGCAGGCGCGAAGAAAGTTGTTATGTCAGCTCCTTCTAAAGATGGCACACCAATGTTCGTTCACGGTGTTAACCACCACACATACGCCGACCAAGCAATTGTTTCTGCTGCGTCTTGTACAACTAACTGTCTTGCTCCTGTTGCAAAAGTTATTAATGACAAGTGGGGCATCAAACGTGGTCTGATGACAACGGTTCACGCTGCGACAGCAACACAAAAAACTGTCGATGGTCCTTCTATGAAAGACTGGCGCGGTGGCCGTGGTATTTTGGAAAACATCATCCCATCATCAACTGGTGCTGCTAAGGCGGTAGGTGTTGTATTACCAGAATTAAACGGCAAGCTAACAGGTATGGCATTCCGCGTACCAACTTCTGATGTATCAGTGGTTGATTTGACTGTTGAACTAGAAAAAGAAGCTTCTTACGATGATATCTGTGCAGCAATGAAAGAAGCTTCAGAGTCTGGTCCTATGAGTGAAACACTAGGTTACACAGATGAGAAAGTTGTTTCTACAGACTTCCGTGGTTGTGGCAACTCTTCAATCTTTGACTCAGAAGCAGGTATCGCACTTGACGGAACATTCGTTAAGCTAGTTAGCTGGTACGATAACGAATATGGCTACACTTGCAACATGTTACGTTTTGTAAAACATGTTTCTAAGTAAGTAGCGATTAATCATCGGCCCGGGGTTTGCCCGGGCTGATTGATTTTAACTAAAGAGTTATTTATCAAGCGTTGTTTGCTAAATAATTTTTAAAATTTAAGTTTAGGAGTTGCAAGATGTCTTTTATTAAACTGACAGATTTAGATCTGGCTGGTAAGCGCGTATTGATCCGTGCTGATTTAAACGTACCTGTTAAAGATGGCAAAGTAACATCGGATGCGCGTATTACCGCATCAATGCCGACTATTGAACACGCGATGAAAGCAGGCGCTTCAGTTATGGTGATGTCGCACCGTGGTCGTCCTGAAGAAGGCAAGGCTGATGAAGAAAATTCATTAGCGCCAATTGCTGCAACCATGTCGGAAAAACTGGGTAAAGAAGTTACATTAATTAAAGACTACCTTGATGGTGGTTTTGACGTCGCTGCAGGCGAATGTGTACTTCTCGAAAATGTTCGTTTTAACGCTGGTGAAGGTAAAGACAACGAAGAATTAGCTAAGAAATATGCAGCATTATGTGATGTTTTTGTCATGGATGCTTTTGGTACAGCACATCGTGCACAAGCTTCAACACATGGTGTAGGTGTTCATGCTCCAGTTGCTTGTGCTGGTTTGTTGCTATCGAACGAATTAGACAGTTTAGCGAAAGCATTGGCTGAGCCTGCTCGCCCAATGGTTGCTATTGTTGGTGGTTCTAAAGTTTCTACTAAATTGACTGTGCTTGAAGCACTGTCTGAAAAAGTTGATCAATTAGTAGTAGGTGGTGGTATCGCTAATACGTTTTTAGCGGCTAAAGGCTACAATGTTGGCAAATCTTTATATGAAGCCGATTTGGTTGATACAGCCAAAGCACTTATTGAAAAAATGGAAGCGCGTGGCGCCTCTATTCCAATCGCAACTGACGTGGTGTGTGCTAAAGAATTCGCTGAAACTGCTGAAGCTACTCTAAAAGCAGCAGGCGATGTAGCTGATGACGATATGATTTTTGATGTCGGTCCTGATTCTGCAAAAGAGTTGGCAGATATTATTGCCAAAGCAGGTACGGTAGTTTGGAACGGTCCTGTTGGTGTTTTTGAGTTTGACCAATTTGGTGAAGGGACTAAGACGGTTTCAATGGCGATTGCCAATAGTGATGGGTTTAGTCTGGCTGGTGGTGGAGACACTATCGCTGCAATCCAGAAGTATGACATTTTTGATAAAGTGTCTTATATTTCGACAGCTGGCGGGGCTTTTCTTGAGTACCTCGAGGGCAAGACATTGCCAGCCGTTGCGATGCTAGAAGAACGTGCCAAATAACCTGGTTACTCGGCTATAGCGAAATATTTAGCTAAACAAAGGTCATTAACTGACCTACAAAATGAAGAAAGGTATGAAGAGACGCACTAAAATTGTTGCTACATTAGGTCCTCGTTCTGATGACCCCAAAATGCTTGATAAAATGATTGAAGCAGGCATGGATGTTGCCCGCCTGAATTTCTCGCATGATCCTTATGAAATACATAAAGAACGCGCAGAAACGGTGCGTAACCGTGCGCGTGCTCATGGGCGCCAAGTCGGCGTGGTGGTTGATTTACAAGGACCCAAGATACGCGTTGATGCCTTTAAAAATGGCTCAGTTGAATTATATGATGGAGACACTTTTATACTCGACGCCGAGCATGACCCGGAATTAGGTAATACAGAACGTGTTGGTATTGCCTACAAAGAGCTTCCGAACGATGTTCAGCGCGGTGATACCTTACTGCTTAATGACGGACGCATTGTACTTTGGGTTGATGAAGTGGTTGGTAGTGAGATCCGTTGTCGCGTGACGGTAGGTGGTGAATTATCAAACCGTAAAGGGATTAACAAGCAAGGTGGTGGTCTTTCGGCACCAGCGCTTACAGCTAAAGATAAGGAAGATATTGTATCGGCCGCAAAATTAGGTGCTGATTATTTAGCGGTGTCATTTGTACGTAATGCTGACGATGTTCATGAAGCGCGGCGTTTATTCCATGAGGCTGGTGGTAAAGGCGGAATTATTGCCAAAGTGGAACGTGCTGAAGCAATGGATGTGCTAGAAGAAATAATTGAAGCCAGTGATTCTATTATGGTGGCACGAGGTGATCTTGGTGTTGAAATAGGTGACGAAGCATTACCGCCAGTGCAAAAGATGATGATCGCCAAAGCACGAACCATGAATCGCACTGTTATCACTGCGACACAAATGATGGAATCGATGATTGAAAATCCGATTCCAACTCGTGCAGAAGTATTTGATGTAGCCAATGCCGTATTGGATGGCACTGATGCAGTGATGTTGTCAGCTGAAACGGCTGTTGGTAAATACCCTGATAAAGTCATTGCAGCAATGGATAGAATTTGTCGCGGGGTTGAAGAGCAACGCGCAGTGACTAAGTCAGACCATCGTATTGATACGAAATTTTCTAAAACTGATGAAGCGATTGCCATGGCAAGCATGTACACAGCCAACCACCTTGGTGTAAAGGCAATTGCAGCATTAACAGAATCTGGTTCAACAACATTATGGATGTCGCGGATTAGTTCTGGGATCCCTATTTATGCGATGACACGCCATGTAGATACGCGGCGTAAAGTCACGCTTTACCGTGGTGTTTATCCGGTTAGTTTTGAAATGACGACAGAAGATCATGCGCAGCTTAATAAAGATGCAATTGATGAACTAGTTCGACGGGGCGCGGTACGGGATGGCGATCTTGTCATTATTACCAAGGGTGATTTGACAGGCGAGCTTGGTGGTACTAATGCCATGAAGATTGTAAAAGTAGGCAGTATGCCGGATCCGGAAGGTATTGCTGGAATCGAATAAGTATTTTTTTAATTTTTTATATTCATTAATAATTATTAACGATAAGACGGGAGGTCAACATGGCCCTTATATCAATGAGACAACTGCTGGATTATGCAGCCGAAAATGATTTCGGTATGCCAGCATTCAACGTAAACAACATGGAACAAGTGCATGCGATCATGCAAGCTGCCGATGCAGTTGACAGTCCAGTTATTATGCAGGGTTCTGCAGGTGCACGTTCTTACGCAGGCGAACCATTCTTGCGTCACATGATTACTGCTGCAACTGAAATGTACCCACATATTCCTGTTGTTATGCATCAAGATCACGGTAGCGAACCTGCGGTTTGTCTACGTTCTATCCAGTCTGGTTTCACATCAGTCATGATGGACGGTTCTTTAATGTCTGACATGAAGACACCGGGTAGTTTTGACTACAATGTTGCAGTAACCAGTGAAGTTGTAAAAATGGCACATGCTGGCGGTGTTTCAGTTGAAGGTGAACTTGGTTGCCTAGGCTCTTTAGAAACTGGCATGATGGGTGAAGAAGATGGTCACGGTGCTGAAGGCGCATTGGATATGGATCAACTTTTAACCAGTGTTGAAGAAGCCGCTGACTTTGTTAAAGCAACTGGCGTAGATGCGCTTGCGATTGCGATTGGTACATCACACGGTGCTTACAAGTTCACAAAAGAACCAACAGGTGATGTTCTACGTATTGACCGTATTAAAGAAATTCACGAACGTCTTCCTAATACCCACCTTGTTATGCATGGTTCTTCTTCAGTGCCACAAGACTGGTTGGAAATCATTAACAGCCATGGCGGTGAAATGGGCCAAACTTACGGTGTACCAGTTGAAGAAATTCTTGAAGGCATCAAGAACGGCGTTCGTAAAGTTAATATCGATACTGATTTACGCATGGCCTCTACAGGTGCAGTACGTAAATTCTTGGCTGAAAACCCAGCTAACTTCGATCCACGTAAATTCCTTAAGGCTTCAACAGCTGCTATGCAAGGTATTTGTCAGGCACGTTTCGAATCATTTGGTTGTGCTGGTCATGCATCTAAGATCAAGGTCAAGAGCCTTGAATCAATGTTCATGAGCTATGCGTCTGGTGAATTAGACCAAAAGATTAACTAATTTTTGTAGTTAATTTTCTCTAAAAAAGGCGCACTTCGGTGCGCCTTTTTTATTGTCTGGAATCTAGGTAGTAGTTGAGGCATAGTAATCAGACACTATGGAAGAAGGAAATTCTTGTCATGACTGACAATCTTGATGAAAAGAGCATAGGCGCCAAATTGTTGTTATTGATGGGGAGCCTGCTAATTATTTCAGCAGTAATCGTTTTACTGTTAATTGGATTCTTAACATATCAAATTTTTTATCAACCGGAGCAGGTGGAGCTGGTTAAATATTTGATGGAGACAATTAATTTATCAGACAAGGCTTTTTTCGGGCGCTATCAAGACTCAGATTTTTTTGTTCATATATCTGACCCAATTAAATACTTTCTTTATTTTATGGCCACATTTTTAGTTTTGAGCATCGTGGTAAGAATATTCAGTGCTATTTTATCGGCGGGGGTTAAACTGATAAAGGTTGCTTATGCTTCAGGTGGGAATAGCGAGCAATGATTTACGCGTAATGTTTAACGGTTTTTTCTCTTTCTGCTGTAGCGTAGTTTAGCTCGATGTATGGAGGCAGGTGATTTTATATACAGCCGTTACCTTTTATCTGTCATGTTCGGTCCATACGCCATTTGCACCATTGTAGTTGAGTAAACGCTGGTTAGTGATAACTAGCGCCGCATAGTCTTCAGCGCGAATACTCTCGAGTTTTTCACCCGCCTGTGTGCGAATTTTTGCCCATGCTTGCGTCAATACGCTATATGCGGTGAAGCGTTGATTAGTCGCTAATACAACAATTTGTTTTGCTTCAGCACTATCAATCAGTTGTTCTTTTGCACGGCGGGGCAGCTCAAGAAAACGGTTACTGCGGATATCACTAACAATGTATTTGTTTTTTTCAATTGTCAGGAAAACAAGTTTGGCAGGACTGGCAGAAATAAAGCCAGGTATGTGTACAGGATGCTCGGCTTGAGCACTGGACATAAAAAAACTTACCATAAGTAATGCAAGAATTAAGTGGGTAAGTTTATTTTTCATACCAAGGCTTAATCGAGCGTTGCGCCCGTTAATTTTTTGTAGGCCTCTAGATATTTTTCAGTCGTTTTAGACACAATATTTTCAGGTACGTTTGGTGCGGGGGCTTTCTTGTTCCAATCCTGGGTTTCCAACCAGTCACGGATATACTGTTTGTCATAACTTTCAGGACTGCTACCGGGTTGGTAAGTATCCATTGGCCAGAAGCGTGAAGAGTCCGGTGTCAGTGCTTCATCAATAAGAACAAGTGTTCCGTCCGCGTCTAGACCAAATTCAAATTTAGTATCGGCAATGATAATGCCACGTTCTGCTGCATAATCACGCGCAGTTGAATATAGTTTCAAACTGACATCACGGACTTGTTCGGCCATATCTTGGCCAAGTAGTTCAACGGTCGCTGCAAAATCAATATTTTCATCATGGTCACCCACGTCAGCTTTGCTTGAAGGGGTATAGATAGCTTGCTCGAGTTTATCGGCCATTTGCAGACCTTTTGGTAAATCGATCCCGCAGATAGCCCCCGTGCGTTGGTAATCTTTCCAACCCGAACCAATGATGTAACCACGTACAATGGCTTCGATAGGAAGCGCCTTGAGTTTCTTGACGACAATGGCCTGTCCATCAATTTGAGTGCGTTCCTTTTCATTAGGGAGAACGTCTTCTAAACTCAAATCAGAAAGTTGGTTTGGTACGATATTGCCAAGTTTGTTAAACCAGAAGTTTGAAATGCTAGTTAGGATGCGGCCTTTTCCAGGTATCGGCGTTGGCAGAATCACATCAAAAGCAGAGAGGCGGTCCGTGGTAACAATGAGCATATGCTTATCGTCAATATCGTAAATATCACGCACCTTGCCACGATGCAGCAAGGGTAAGCTGGTTAAAGAAGATTCAAACAGGCAATGGCTCATGAGACTTTCAATTTAATTAATTTTCCGAGGCGTGATTGTGCCGTGACTTTGAACAAGACGCAAATAGCAAAATTTATCTTCGTTGGACAAGGTGGTCCTTTATCAATCATGCCTTTGAAAAGGTTGTTGGCTAAGGGCTATACCCCGGAAGCAGTTATTGTTCCAATGCATGGGCAACAACGGTCACGAATAAACCTGCTACCGGTCAAACCACCGCAGAATGAGCACAGTTTGTCGAGTTTAGCTACAGATGCGGGCTTAAAGCTGATCAACTGGCAGAAAGGCTATACGGCTGATTTAGAGCTTGATCTGGCTAATATCTTACCTGATTTGGTAATCATGAGCTGCTTTCCGTGGCGAATTAGTAATTCTTTACTAGAAATACCACCGCTCGGCTGGTGGAACCTCCATCCTTCGTTATTGCCCGCTTACCGTGGGCCTAATCCACTTTACTGGCAACTTAAGTCTGGGGAAACAGAGACAGGTATAAGCTTACACGAAGTAACAAGCAAGCTAGATGCAGGGCCAATTCTTGGTCAAAAGCGCTGTGCGTTATCAGCAACTGCAGAGATTGAGAACCAGCTGGGACAACTGGGTGGAGAGTTGCTGGTAGAGGCTTTACAACGCCAACAGCAAAGAAAATTAATGGCTACGCCACAAAACGAAGCACTAGCAAGTTACCAAACTTTCCCCGATCAGTAAGACACTAGACGTTAGCTATTTAAGGCATGAAGCATTAGCAAACCACATCAAAATGATCTGTTTTCTGTGGGTGAATTTAAGCCACCTTCAATGAGACACTTTATATATTGTTGATTATAATTTAGATACAACATGTTAGAAGTTTTATTTTTTAATAACATTACGCAAGGTAATTTATGAAATAGGATTTTCAATATAACGATTCTCTATTAGGAGGTCTATTATGAGCATGCTTAGACATTATTTTATCAGTGATAATCTAGATGACCTTGAAATCTTTGAGCAACAATTAGAAGCTTCCGGTATTACAACTCCGCAAATTCATGTTCTTAGTAAAAACGATGAAGAAGTGGCGCACCATGAAAATTTAAATTACGTTCAGTCATTTATGAAAAATGACGTTATCCATTCAGCTGAAGTTGGCGCAGTAATCGGGTTTGTTTTATCCTTGTCCATTCTTGCAGTGGCATACTTTTCCGGTTGGACAGAGTCAGCAACAGGCTGGTTTCCATTTATTTTCCTGGCAATTGTGTTGTTCGGTTTTAGCACCTGGGAAGGCGGGCTAATGGGTATTCAAAAACCAAATTTTCATTTTGCACGTTTTGCTGATGCATTAAAGATGGGGCGACACGTTTTTTTTGTTGATTTAGAAACTAAGCAAGAAGATACTTTGGGTAAAGTACTACAATCACACCCACATGTTGAGTTAGCGGGAACAGGAGCTGCAACCCCTCATTGGATGATTGTTTTGCAAAACAAAGTACCACACTTTTTTACTCATACGTTCCCATAAATTTGGAGGGTTAGCTTAGGTAATGGCAGTTAGAGAAGTATTGCGAATAGGCAACCCTTTCTTATTACAACGTGCAAAAGAAGTAGAGAAGTTTGATACACCCGAACTATCTCTGTTGATTGAAGATATGTTGGACACCATGGCTGCTTGTGATGGAGCTGGACTAGCAGCACCTCAAATTGGTGTTGATATGCGCGTGGTCATTTTTGGTGTCGAACATAATCCGCGTTATCCTGATGCGGAAGAAGTACCTCAAACAGTGTTAATTAACCCAATCATTGAAACAATAGGGGAAGAAATTGATGTGGCTTGGGAAGGTTGTTTATCTGTACCTGGCATGAGAGGCGCCGTGCCACGAAGTAGTCAGATCCATTACACGGGAAAAAATCAATATGGTGAAGTGATTGATCGTGTCGTAACGGGTTTTCATGCAAGGGTTGTGCAGCATGAATGCGACCATCTCGACGGAATTCTTTATCCACAACGCATAAAAGATTTGCGTTATTTTGGCTTTACAGATGAATTGTTCCCCGATAAATCGCTAGAGAGTCATTCCTGTCAGACAAAAAAAAACGGAGCTAATTAGCTCCGTTTTTCATAATAATAAAAGAACTCAGAAAATAACTGAGATATCCTATCGTTTATTTTTTAGCTCTGATTAGAATATCAACGCGGCGATTTTGTTGACGGCCGGCTGATGTTCCATTTGATGCAACAGGAGAATTTTCTCCAGCACCACTAGTGCTAATTTTATTTGCTGGTACGCCTTTAGAAACCAAGTAAGATTTCACTTGCGCAGCACGACGTTCAGAAAGGCCTTGGTTGTAGTCCGCAGCGCCGGTGCTATCAGTGTGACCAGTTACGTCAATGCCTTCCAAAGAATAAAATGAATTCAGTTTTGAAGCGACAGTATCAAGTTCAGCTCTACCTGCTGCACGAAGATCTGATTTGTTCGTGTCAAACAAAGCATTTGCACCGATTGTGATGGTTTCATACACGACAGGTTTTGGCGCTGGAGCAGGTGCTGGCGCTGGAGCAGGCTTCGCAACTTTTTCTGGGCCTTCACCACACTCTGCAAGACCATGTTTTGCTTTGTCAAAAATGCTGGTGTGCAGGCAATTACCACTGCCATCAAGCTCGATGTGGCCTTGCATATCCCCAACATAACCTGGGTTAGCTTTATGTTCGCCTTCGTGGGCGACAGCTATTGAACTTGCGACCAAGATGGTAGCGGCAACAGTTGATGAAAGTAGTTTAGATTTGTTCATTATATTATTCCTTTATTCATAATATTTAGACGGGCAGTATATACAAGTATCGACAAAAATAACAAGCGATCTCTCTTAAGAAAAGTACGCTGGTGCATTGTCAGGTTTCCATTTGATGTTACAACCCATACTGGGCTTTTGAAGCGTTTCCTCTATATTGTTCCCTGCCAGCACCGCATCAATGGCTGCACGCATATCTGCGCCGGTCACAGCGGCATTATTGCGCGGACGAGAGTCATCAAATTGGCCTCTGTAGGCAAGTTCCATGTCACGATTAAATAAAAAGAAGTCAGGGGTACAAGCTGCTTTGTATGCTTTGGCAATAGATTGATCTTCATCGAAGAGGTAAGGGAAACAATAATCCATTTTTTTACTAAGGTTTATCATTTTGTCAGGACTGTCGTCTGGGTAATTTTCAATGTCATTGGCATTAATTGCGACAGCGCTAAGCCCTTTGGGTTGGTATTCCCGAATTAACTCGTTTAATTGTTGGTGTATATGCAAGACATAAGGACAATGGTTGCACATAAAAATAACCAGCAACGCTTGAGCCTCAGAAAAGCTCGAGAGGCTGTAGGTTTTGCCACTTGCAGGAGCTGGAAGAGAAAAGTCAGGGGCGTGTGTCCCCAATTCAAGCATTGTAGATTCTGTACGCGACATAATTATGATCCTGATTATTTAATTCGTTTATGTAGCGAGTAAGAATACAGATAAATGTCTCTGTTTGCGACGTCATCGACATTGCCTGTGTGACACAGGCCACTTTTTTTTTGATTACGTAACGGTATTGTAGCGGCTGATATTGATAATTGAAAAAGAGGAACACCGTATGGATACTCGTATGTTGATAATAGTTGCTGCTGTCTCTATGACTTTAGCCGGTTGTAGTACTTCACCAACAAAGTCACCTGAACAGGAAATAGCATTAGCCAAGCAATGCGACAAAGGTTTAAGTGTTGGATATGAAGAGTTAAATTTTTCTAACGCCAATGGGTTTGGTGGTAGCTGGGAATATACCAAGGCTGCGAGCTTGCTGGGCGCAGCAAAGGTTCAGTCCAGTTTTGGGAGCTATGATAGCTGTCTGGAAAAAGTGACAACCGCTCGCGCTTATATAAAAGCGTCAAAAAAATAACAAACCATTATAGAGCTAGCATGCCTGTGCATGCTGGTTCTTATTGGAGAACAGTTCTTGCGATGGTGTAGTGAGCACCTTGTTTGAGTTTTTTATAGTTGCCAAAAACGTCTTCAAAGTGGCGCTTCATGAATTTACGTAACCCATTAACGGTAACAACATAAAGCTGGCCGTTAGGTTTTAAATGTGCTTTAGCATCATTTAAAATTATTTGTAAAAGTTCTTTGCCAACCTTGGCAGGAATATTAGACACAATACAATCAAACTTTCGATTGCCGACCTGATCAAAAGCGTTACTGAGAATTGCTTCGGCATTATTAATTTTATTGGCGGCTATATTTTTATTAGAATAATTTACACCGACAAAATCTTTATCAGCTAATAGAGTGCTTCCCTTGGGGGCAAGTTTAGCCAAGGTAATACCAATGGGGCCATAGCCACAACCCAAATCAAAGCAATCTGCATCTTCTGCTATATCGATATATTTAAGCAGCAGGAGTGTGCCCTCATCTATCTCGCGAGGCGAGAATAACCCCCAGGTAGTATAAAAATGAAGTGCATGATCGCGCAGAGTGGCATCAAACTCGATGTCTTTGCGTAAGTCGTTAATGTAGGTATTTTCTTTATCCATAAAATTCAAAAATTATTTAGACAGGATTAACAGGATTAACAAGATTAACAGAACTTATAATATAAAAAGACTGCATATTTTTTATATAAGTATGGTAGCGAATAGTCTTTTGATGCTCACCATTAATCATGTGTATCTTGTTAATCCTGTCAGGTGGTTTTTATAATTTGTGATTTAAATATTCCAGCATGGCGCCGCGTTCATTAATGAGTATTCGAGCAATACCGGCATTATTGACTTTAATTCGGTATAAGCCTAGTGGCTCGGTATGTAGAACATGGGCAATAACAGCGCGCATGACACCGGCGTGGCAAACAACAAGGACATGCTGTCCAGCGAATTTCTGGATAATAAGTTCATAAGCAGCGACAACGCGGGTGATAAATTGATCTAGGTCTTCAGCACCTGGCGGACGCTGGTTGACAGGGTCAGCATAGAAGGCTTGATACTCTTCAGGTCGTTCAAGTTTCAGCTGCTCTGGCGTCATTCCTTCCCACTCGCCAAATCCGACTTCTTTTAGACGATCATCTTCAGTTAGGGCTATTGTGTTTTTTTTCGCAAGCTCATTTGCGAATTCTTTGCAGCGAAGTAAGGGTGAACTGATAATATGTGACCAAGGGCAGTGTTCTGCGACGGCAGCGCGCATTTGTTGCCAACCCTTTTCACTTAACGGGTCATCGATATTATGGCCTCGGTATGCCCGCCCGCCAATCGGTTCTCCATGTCTAATTAAATCTATTATTGTATTTTTCATAGTAAAGCAATGGATTTAACTTTATATATTAATATTGGCTTTAAAAAAAATCTTTGCGAAACGCAATAATAACAGCCTTATGCACTAAAAGTGTGAAAAACCTATGTATCGTGATCAGATATTGTGCACCATGATGGGGAGAAGTACTTAAAAGCTATATATGTAGTTATTCTTTCAGGTTGGCATACGACTTGCAATATCATTTAAGTAATAAGCAATTGTTGTTGCTTTAATACATTTAGGTTACCAACGGCGGTAACTGATCGACAAAGACGTCAAGTACAGTGAATAGTTTGTTCATTGTATTTGGCGTCTTTTTTTTTTATGAATTTAAGAAGAATGTCTATGTCAGCTGTTTTAAAAGAAACTGATTTTCAAGAAGAAGAGGGCTTAGCGTTACCCGTAGTCGTTGTGGGTACTGGGCCAGTAGGAATTCGCTTCGTTGAAGATTTGTTACAGCGTGACCCAGATATTCATATCGTTATTTATGGTAATGAGCCATGGGAGCCTTATAACCGAGTCAGACTTGCTAGTCTATTAACTGGGGAAGTAAGCCTTGCTGGCATACAGAACCCGCTTAAAATAAAGGAACGTGATCATGTTGTACAACATCATAATTGTGAAATTACTTCTATTGATCGTAAACATCAGATAGTTCATGACCAGCATGGGAATGCACAGCCATATAGAAAATTAGTATTGGCGATAGGTTCACGGCCGCATATTCCTAATATTAAAGGAATAGAAAAGTCTGGTATTTATACATTCCGTAATCTAAATGATGCACAGGAGTTAATCGCACGTCGTGTTAGGAGTCGTCATGCGGTTGTATTGGGTGGAGGATTGCTTGGTTTAGAAGCCGCACGTGGACTACAAAAATTCAACACGAGTGTGACCATTATCGAACATGCTAGTCATTTAATGGCGAGTCAACTTGATAGCGATGCAGGCAATTTATTACGAGAACATATGTTGTCTAAAAATGTTCAGGTTATTCTTCATGATGGCGTTAAAACTGTATACGGAAATGATTGTATAAAAGCAGTAAAACTAATTTCAGATAGGGTTATTGAATGTGACACCTTGGTTATTGCAACTGGGATTAAGCCTAATATTAATTTAGCACTTGATGCCGGTTTACCCGTTTGTCGCGGTATACGCGTCAATGACAAGATGCAAACTCGTGATACTAATATTTTTGCTATTGGTGAATGTGCAGAGCATCGTGAGAAAATTTATGGCTTGGTCGCTCCTGGTTTAGAGCAAGCTGGTGTTGCTGCTCATTGCATTACGGGTGGTAGATCTTTTTATGCAGGTTCCCAAGCAGCAACGCGTCTAAAGGTCGTTGGTGTATCTGTTTTTAGCGCAGGGAGAACAGGTAATAATGAAGACAAGTCTCATCTTCGTGTTATTACGTGGCGTAGCCAAGGCGGTAGTAATTATAGAAAACTCTTATTATTACGTAACAAATTAGTCGGTGCTGTTGGCTTTGGTGAGTGGGATCAAAGTAGCCGAATTCAGGAATCCGTAAGATATAACCGTTACATATGGCCATGGCAGATTTCCCGGTTTTTAAAAGAAGGAAACCTCTGGCCAATTGCAGAGGCCACCGATGTTAATGAATGGCCAGCTGCCGCTATTGTATGTCAGTGCACCAATGTTAATCGCGGGACGTTAACTAAAGCAATTACTGCTGGCGATGGCAGTGTCGAAGCATTATGTTCCCGAACCGGTGCATCAAGTGTTTGTGGCAGTTGTAAGCCATTACTCGCTGATATGCTCGGCGGTAAGGCAGTCGAGCCGGAAAAAGGCAACCGAACACTTGCCTGGACAGCTCTAATAACACTCTTGGCGTCAATAAGTATATTATTTCTGCCAGCTATACCCTTCTCAGAAAGTGTTCAAGAAAACTTCCGGTTGGATTTCTTATGGCGTAATGGCCTAGCCAAACAAGTAACAGGCTTCAGTTTACTAGGCTTAGGAATTCTGGTCAGTCTTATTAGCCTGCGTAAACGAATTAAGAAAATAAACATGGGTGATTTCAGTATTTGGCGAGTTGCTCATGTACTCCTCGGTATCACTGCAGTGGCTACCCTTTTCGCACACACCGGCTTGCGCCTCGGATCAAATCTGAACCTCTATCTCATGATGAGTTTTATAGGCTTATTGCTCGCCGGTGGTTTGGCCAGTGGTGCAATTGGGCTGCAGCATATTTTACCACGAGGAGTTATCAAGACGACAAGGGAAATGTCTTTGTGGTCGCACATTATATTTCTTTGGCCATTACCAGCGCTACTTGGCTTTCATATATTTAAGAGTTACTGGTATTGAGCAATGCAAAAAACAAACGCGAAACAGCGTAAATCGCTGGTATGGGTATGGCTTGTACTAAGTATTGGGTTAATTGGATGGTTGGGTATTAGTTTGTTTGAATCAGAGGATAAAACAGTATTTATGCCGGGCCCGCTTACAGGGGGGCATCACCAGATTGGTGTTGCCTGCGAGGCATGTCATACCGATAACTTTTCTGATGCTGATGTCATGCAGAACGCATGTGTGGACTGTCATGGGGAGGATCGTAAAAAGCCATTTGATTCCCATCCAGTTAATAAATTTACTGACCCGCGTAATGCAGACAAACTTGAAAAAATTAATGCTACCTTGTGTGTAACTTGTCATACCGAACATCAGCCAGAGATGACAGTTGAAAATGGTCTGACGCAACCGGGTGACTTTTGTATTCATTGTCATGAGGATGTTGGTGAAGATCGTCCAAGCCACAAGGAAATGGAATTTAATACCTGTAATTCTTCAGGCTGTCATAACTTCCATAACAACCGTTCTCTATATACAGACTTCCTGGTTAAACATGCGGATGAGCCAACGTTATTAGCAAATCCAATGTTGCCAGAACGTGAATATGCAAATCTTCTGGATGAAGTAGTCGACTATCCACGACAACAGTATCCAATCAAACAATTATCTATTGAAGACATGGATGCGCCGGATGGGGTTGTGGTTTCAGAGAAAACGCATGATGACTGGTCACAAACTTCTCACGCCCGATCAGGTGTAAATTGTACAGCCTGTCACCAGCCTACCGAAAAAACCGCATGGAAAGATAAGCCAGAACCTTCTGTTTGCGAGACATGTCATGGCATAGAAACTAAACGTTTCAAACGTGGTAAACATGGAATGCGTTTAGCGGTTGGTCTTCAGCCAATGCAATTGGCAGATGCACGATTACCTATGAAAGAAAAATCACCACATGAGGAAGTTAATTGTATTAGTTGTCATGGTGCGCATCGATTTGATGTAAAAAAAGCAGCCGTTACAGCTTGTCTGGAATGTCATGACGATAAGCACAGCCTTGCTTATAAAGAGTCACCTCACTCAGAGATATGGGACAAAGAAATCAATGGTGAAGCACCTAAGGGAAGTGGTGTTTCCTGTGCAAGTTGTCATATGCCGCGCATCAATTTTGATGTAAGTGAATGGAGTTCTAGGATCATGGTGGATCACAACCAAAATGCGACACTTTCCCCGAACGAAAAAATGATCAGGCCAGCATGTATAAATTGCCACGGTCTGGGATTCAGCATTGATTCGTTGGCGGATAAAAACTTAATAGCAAATAACTTTAAAGGAAATCCATCAACTCACATAGATAGCATTGATCTGGCAGTGGATGATCAAAAACGGGCCGACCAGAAGAGAGCGGCTAATAAATAGTTTTTAAACACCGGTATGGCCGGAAAATAACTTAGTAGTTTTTTAAACAGGAGAAAGAAAATGAAGCATTTACGTAAAACAATGATTGGTATAAGCACGGTTGCTTGTTTAGGTGTGATGGGAACAACATTTGCGGGGGATGATATTAATAAACCCAGCATCTCACCGAAGACAATGGCAGATGCATTACACCTGGTTATGGACTCTGATCGTGCAATTTATACAAAGAAAATCGTTAATCGGCTTGTAAAGAAAGAAAAAGTAATTAAAGCCAGCGAGCATTTTGAAGATGATAAGGCATTGGTACTACCTGCACAGATGTTCCGTTTTGGCTCTGAGTTGGTTGCGAAACGCGCTGAGAAACTGAAGGACGTGAATTTTACTTATTCACTTCAATCACTGTGGCCAATTAACAAGCAGAACGCGCCGGTTACTGATGTTGAGAAAAAAGGTCTGAAGTTTGTTGCTGAGAATAAAGGTAAAAATTTTTATGCGACTGAGACTTTGGGCGGAAAGAAATATTTCACTGGAGTTTATGCAGATACTGCTGTCGCACCAGTTTGCGCATCATGTCATAACGCTCACAAAGATACACCTAAGGCTGATTTCAAAATTGGTGATGTAATGGGTGGTGTTGTGATTCGTATTCCATTAGGTAGCTAAAAAATACATTTATCAGGAGGTTAAATATGACGCCCGAACAGATAATACTTGTTAAGAGTTCCTGGGAAAAAGTAACACCTATTGCAGACAAAGCTGCAGTGCTTTTCTATGGGAAATTATTTGGATTAGACCCATCGCTTAAGCCTTTATTTAAAGGAGATATGGATGAGCAAGGCAAGAAATTAATGAAAATGATCAGCACGGCTGTTAATAGCCTGGAACGTCTGGATGATGTTGTGCCAGCTGTACAACAATTAGGTGTAAGACATATTGGTTACGGTGTAAAAGATGAACACTATGATACGGTCGGCACAGCATTATTATGGACACTTGAAGCAGGGCTGAAAGATGATTTTACTGATGAGACAAAGGAAGCATGGGCAACTGTATATGGTATTTTATCTGAGACGATGAAGGCAGCTGCTGCAAAAGCGGCTTGAGTGGATAGTCAACAATTGTAAATAGGCCAGCCAAGGTTTTATGACTGGCCTATTATTTAATTACTTAGCGCAACAACATTAGTGCTTCTGGATTTACCGGCAATATTAATGTTCTTTTCCGTGTGCTACGGCGATACTCTTGTTCATTATGTAATCAGTTACAGCCATTGCGATCGCTGAAACGACAAAGGTTAGGTGGATCACAACTTGCCACTTGATTGTCGCATCGGTCATCTGTTCAGCGTTGATAAATGTTTTTAGAAGGTGAATTGAAGAAATACCGATCAATGCCATTGCTAATTTTATTTTCATCGTTGTTGCATTAACATGCGCAAGCCACTGAGGCTGGTCAGGGTGTTCTCTTAGCTGCAACCGCGAAACAAACGTTTCATAACCGCCGATGATCACCATGATTAACAAGTTCGCGATCATCACTACATCAATAAGCCCGAGAACGATGAGCATAATTTCGGTCTCGCTAAACGTATTTGCTTCGGCAACAAGGTGAACAAGTTCCTTAATAAATAAGAATACGTAGACGCCCTGAGCAACAATCAACCCAAGGTATAAGGGGGCTTGTAGCCAGCGGCTCCAGAAGATCATATTAGCTAATAAAGCCATCGAATGATTGCGAGGTGTTTCGTTCATAAAAGTTCTCTTTAGAATTTTAAGTGAATAAAAGCAAAGCGATTACTTTTATATCGTTGACGATGATTTTTAGATATAACTTACTTTCTTTAAACCTAATTAAATGCCTAAATCAAGATAGTTACGTTTCGTTATCAGTTTCTTGTTCGCCATACCATCCTAGGGCTTTGGCTTTTGCTATGGCTTCACCATGTATTGAGTCGTGACGTTGGCGTATCCCATCCGGTAATTGGGAGACTGAGCATCCATATTTATCCCATTCTATATTAACTTTATCAAGCAAGGCATCTATGCCGGCAAGGTTCCAACCTTTGCAAGTTTCTTCATCAGGTATCAGGTTAAAAACCTTTGCGTCACGAATAATTTTTCCGATAGCGGTCATCCCACCATCAATTTCTTTATCAATGCCAACGTATGTTTGGGGTTTAGCCATGACTTATACTTCCTCAACTCATTTATTTATAGATATTACAAAAATTTTAAATGTAATAGCTATGTTGGAACAAATTACACATCATTAAAATTCCGGATTATGCATATGTTTCAATGCCGACCGCAGGATACAGGTCATTATGATCAAAAAAAAGTCCTGGATATCTGTTATCTATCAGAAGGAATTTATGTGTTGTTATAAAGAAACCGTATAAATAGAGTAAGAAAAGGAGTCTGTCGTCTAAGTAGATTTAGAAATTTTTGGTTTATTGAGGTATTACAAGGCCGTAAAGGACAAAAATACCAGTTATCCTGATTGGAAAATTGGCTTAGAGACTACGTTGAAACCCAATAAAATTGGCATGGTTGGGCTAAAACTTAAATTTTTAGACAATGTTAGCCGGAACTAGTCGGGTAAAAGGGAGTCTTAAGGATTACGTTTCATCAATTCAGTGCTATGATTAAGCCTATGTTCAAGCTGTTATCATATTTTTGGTTAATTCTGTCGCTAATGATAGCGCCGGTTCAGTTCGTTAGCGCAGATCTGCCCGAGCTGAATCATAGCCAGATGAAGTGTGAAATGATGGACATGAGCACAATGGATCACGATATGTCATCGTCAGCTTGCGAATGTTCTGATCAGTGTAAAGTAAGCTGTGCAAGTGCCCACTTAAATCTTGCAACCAGTGCCTTTTTACAGTTTGTTTCAATAAATACCTCCACAAAATTATCGAGCCGAACATCTTCAATCGTCGGTATTGATCAGATCATCGAGTTACGCCCCCCTAGAAAACTCTTCGCCTAAATTGCGCGCGCCCAGTAGGCGTATTGCGTGAATCCGTGTACGACAACACGGGGATATTATGCGATGGAGTTTTATCATGAAGAATTACCTTGTAATGCAGCATTGGCTGCAAACTAAAACATTTAATGTTGCCGTGTTAATCATGGCAAGTTTCATAGCAACAGTTGCGGCGGCCGATACATCTAGCCCAGCGCTAAGGCTTGTAGAGGCAGAAGCAATTGCGCTTCAAGCTGACCCAATGCTGAATTTAATTGATGCCAATGCGCAGGCGTTGGATGAGGCAGCGATTGCAGACGGACAGTTGCCTGATCCGAAATTAAAAATGAGTTTGTTTAATTTCCCAACAGATACCTTTAGTCGTACACAAGAACCGATTACACAACTTCGCTTTGGGTTGCAGCAGACGATACCTCGTGGTGATACGTTGGAATTAAAATCGAAACGCACCTCATCAAAAGCCAGTTCGGTACGAGCAAAAAACACAGATGAAGAGTTAAAGCTACGTCGCGATGTTCGTAAGTTTTGGTTTGAAACATGGTACTGGGTGAAAGCCGAACAGATTGTTAAAAAAGATATCGAATTATTTAAACAATTTTTGGATATTACCGAGTCTCAGTATGCAGCAGGCAAGCAAAATCAGCAGGACGTGCTTCGTGCTGAGTTAGAGTTGGGGTTACTTGATGACCGACTAACTCATATTCAACAACAGCAAGAGGCGGCACGCGCCGAATTATTTAAATGGATAGGGACAGAATCGTTGCGACGTTTTCCAACCGCTCTCCCGAGTTTACAAGCATTGCCAACACGTGCAGACATTGAAGCGGCATTATCTCGGCATCCTGCACTCAAAATTTTCCAATCCAAGATCGATATGAATCGTCACAGTGTATCCATTGCTCGTGAAGCATATAAACCTTCGTGGACATTGGGCTTAGATTACGGTGTTCGCGGTGGAAATAACCCAGATGGCAGTGAGCGTGCAGATTTTCTTGCTGCAACTGTTGTGCTGGATCTTCCTATATTCACAGATAAACGCCAAGATCGCCGCCTTGCTTCAGCACAACGTCTTGCCAGTGCAGCACAACTTGAATTAGATGATAAATATCGTGCAATGCAAAGTATGCTGGCACGTGACCATGTAACCTGGTCACGATTATCGCAGCGATTAGATCGTTACAGAAACAAACTAGTTAATCAGGCGGAGTTAAATAGTGAAGCGTCATTATCTGCTTATCAAAATGACACAACAGACTTTACTACTTTGATGCGAGCCAAAATAACAGAATTAAATACTCACTTAAATGCGCTACGTATTCATACGGATTACGCCAAGGCGCATGCGCGCCTGTTATACCTTGTTGGAGAACAATCATGAATAAAAATAATAAATTGTTGCTAGCCATTACCAGTGCGCTGGTGCTTATTTCATTAACTGCTTGTGATAGTGGCGATATGCCAAAAGAAAGCATGGATATGGATAATGCCAGCACGGCAAAAGAGACTGCGCTTGAACATGCGGGGAAGCACCTTGATCCTAAATATGTATGCCCGATGCATCCGACTATTGTCCAGGATGAGCCAGGCAATTGTCCTTTATGTGGTATGAATTTGGTTGAATTGGAACAAGAGAAACCGAAACAGAAAAAAATTCTTTATTGGGTTGCGCCAATGGATCCAAATTTCCGCCAAGATGGACCAGGGAAATCTCCAATGGGCATGGATTTGGTTCCCTTCTATGAAGAAAGTGGTGATGATAATGCAGTGACCATTTCACCGGCCATTGTTCAGAATCTAGGTGTAAGAACTAAACAAGCGGAGATTGGAAAACTTTGGAAGCGAGTTGATTCTGTTGGCTATGTTGATTTTGATGAAAATCTAATTAGTCATGTGCACCTGCGTACTGAGGGTTGGATTGAGAAGTTATCGGTTAAATCTGAAGGTGAACGGGTTAAAAAAGGCGATTTATTGTTTGAGCTTTATTCGCCAACATTAGTCAATGCACAAGATGAATACTTGCAAGCATTGCGGAGTAAAAATCGTCGCCTTATTAATGCATCCTACCAGCGATTACGAGCTCTTGGCGTTGAGAAAAGCCAAATCTCTAAAATCAGGGGAACAGGTAAGTCGGAACAGCTGGTCAAAGTACGCGCTTCACAAGATGGCATTGTGTCTAAATTAAATGCACGCGAAGGCATGTTTGTTAAGCCGCGTATGGAAGTGATGACGCTGGCGGACTTATCGACCATTTGGATTCAGGTGGAAGTGTTTGAGCGAGAGGCTGACTGGGTACAGGTAGGTAAGCCAGCAGAAATCACTTTGTCCTATCTTCCCGGTCGTAAGTGGGAAGGTAAGGTTGAATATGTTTACCCAAGTCTCGACCCACGTACGCGTACCCTGCGTGCTCGTCTTAAATTCGATAATGCGGATGAAGCTTTAAAACCTAATATGTTTGCCAGCGTTGTTATCTATGGTGGCGCAACAGAAAACGTGGTGAGTATTCCAACCGAAGCACTGATTCGTACAGGGGATAGTGAGCGCGTGATCATTAGTTTGGGCGATGGCAAGTTTGCGCCGCGCAATGTAGTGAGTGGTATTGAATCAGGTGATCGTATTCAGATTGTTGACGGACTTGATGGCAGTGAGTATGTCGTTACATCATCACAATTCCTGCTTGATTCAGAAGCAAGTATTAAAGCCAGTCTTAACCGCATGAGTGATCCCGCTCCGAAACAAGAAATGTTAATGGATGATAATGATTCCATGAATAAGTCCAAGACAGTCACTGGCACAGGTGTCGTTCGAAATGTAATGGGTGAGGGTAAGATCAATTTATCACATGACCCCATACAGGCATTGGGTTGGCCAAGTATGACGATGGATTTCAAACTGGCTGATGGCGTTTCAACTAAGGACCTTAAACCGGGGATGGCAGTTGAATTTGATCTCATGGAAAAAAACGATGTCTACATGATTGATTCAATTCGCCCGGCGATGTCAATGGATAAGGAAGCAGGCCAATGATCTCAAAAATAATAGATTGGTCTATTGAAAACCGTTTTCTGGTTTTATTATTGACGGCGATGATGATTGGCTGGGGGGTGTATGCGGTTAAACAAACGCCGCTGGATGCAATTCCTGATTTGTCAGACGTACAGGTAATTATTAAAACGACTTATCCGGGGCAGGCCCCGCAAGTGGTCGAAGATCAAGTCACCTACCCACTGACCACAGCGATGTTATCAGTACCGGGTGCCGTTACAGTGCGTGGTTATTCTTTCTTTGGTGATTCCTATGTTTACATCATCTTTAAAGATGGCACTGATCCCTATTGGGCGCGTTCACGGGTGTTGGAGTATTTGAGCCAAGTTGAGGCAAGGTTACCACGCCAAGCTCGTCCGGCATTGGGACCAGATGCAACCGGTGTAGGTTGGATTTACGAATATGCTTTAGTTGATCGCACTGGTAAGAATGATCTCGCCCAATTAAGAAGTTTGCAGGATTGGTTTTTGAAGTATGAATTACAGACGGTTCCCGGCGTCTCTGAAGTAGCAACCATCGGTGGCATGGTGCGCCAATACCAAGTCATGCTAAACCCGAATCGCTTACGCGCATACAACATTCCGTTGGCTAAAGTAAAAAAAGCAGTGCAGCGTGCCAATCAAGAAGTGGGTGGCTCGGTTGTAGAAATGGCGGAAGCCGAATATATGGTTCGCGCCACAGGTTACATCACCGGTGTGGACGATCTAGAGGGTATACCGCTTGGCATGAATGAGCAGGGTACGCCGATTTTGCTGAAGGATGTGGCAGATATCCGTATTGGCCCGCAAATGCGCCGTGGCATCGCTGAACTGGATGGTGAAGGCGAAGTTGTCGGGGGTGTGATAGTCATGCGCTTTGGTGAGAATGCGCTGACAACTATTCAGGGTGTGAAGGATAAACTTGAGCAACTTAAAAGTGGTTTACCTGAAGGGGTCGAAATTGTCACAACTTACGATCGCTCGTCTTTGATTAATCGTGCGGTTGAAAATCTGAGTTATAAACTGATTGAAGAGTTTATCGTAGTGGCTTTGGTGTGTGCCTTGTTCCTATTCCATTTCCGTTCCGCGTTGGTTGTGATCATCAGTTTGCCTGTTGGCATTCTTGTCGCATTTATCATTATGGAATCGCAAGGTATCAATGCCAACATCATGTCATTGGGAGGTATTGCGATTGCGATCGGTGCAATGGTCGATGCGGCAATTGTCATGATCGAGAATGTGCATAAGCATCTCGAGAAAGAAGCACTTACGGATAAAAACCGATGGCAAATCATGAAACAGGCCTCGGCAGAAGTGGGTCCGCCGTTATTTTTCTCCTTGCTCATTATTACCCTGAGTTTTCTGCCTGTGTTCACGCTCGAAGCACAAGAAGGAAGAATGTTCGCACCACTGGCTTATACCAAAACTTATGCGATGGCAGCAGCAGCGGCGTTATCGATAACCTTGGTGCCTGTGCTGATGGGTTTGTTGATTCGTGGGCACATTACACCGGAGCATAAAAATCCGGTTAACCGTGCGTTAATTGCAGTCTATCGCCCCGTTATTAATTTGGTACTGCGTAAGCCCATGCAAATCTTGCTAGCCGGTATTGTTGTCACAATAGTTGGTATATGGCCGATTACGCAGTTGGGCGGTGAGTTTATGCCAACACTCGACGAAGGCGATCTGCTTTATATGCCATCTGCATTTCCCGCAGTATCAATAGGTAAGGCGGGTGAAATTTTGCAACAAACCGATAAGTTAATTCGGACGGTGCCAGAAGTTGAATCAGTTTTCGGAAAAGTGGGGCGCGCTGATACGGCGACAGATCCGGCACCACTGACAATGATTGAAACCACGATTCGTTTGAAGCCAAGAGATCAATGGCGCGAGGGTTTGACATTAGAAGGCCTTAAACAAGAATTAAATAGCGTTGTGAAAATACCGAGTATGGCAAACACATGGGATCCACCGATTAAGATTCGTATCGATATGTTATCGACAGGTATCAAAACCCCGATCGGCATTAAAGTGGCTGGCCCTGATCTGAATGTAATTCAAGATATTGGTAAAAAAATTGAACAGGCATTAAACCCTGTGCAAGGAACGTCATCCGTTTACGCCGAGCGCGTTGCAGGTGGTCGTTATGTTACGGTGGATATAGATCGTGTAGCTAGTGCCCGTTTAGGGCTTAATATCATGGACATTCAGGACGTGATCAGCACGGCAGTGGGTGGCTTGAATGTCACGCAGTCAGTAGAAGGCTTGGAACGTTACCCGGTCAACATACGTTACCCACAAGCGACCCGTAACTCATTGGAGAAGATTCGTAACCTGCCATTGGTGACACCGATGGGTGCGCATATTCCATTATCCCAAGTGGCCAATATTAATATTGAGAATGGCCCGGCGATGATTAAGAGTGAAAATGCACGCCTTAATGGCTGGATCTATGTCTCGATTCAGGATCGCGACATTGCCTCCTATGTTGATGAAGCAAAACAGGTTGTTGCTGAGCAAGTAAAATTACCAGCAGGCTATTCTATTAGCTGGTCTGGTCAATATGAATACTTTGAACGTGCCTTGAAAAAATTATCGATTGTTGGTCCGTTAACATTAGCGATTATTATGTTGTTGTTATACCTCAACTTCCGCAATTTTATCGAGGTGTTCATCATTATGGGCACCTTACCTGTAGCATTGGCAGGTGGTGCATGGATACTCTATATACTTGGTTATAATCTATCAGTGGCGGTTGGGGTTGGTTTCATTGCCTTATCGGGTGTCGCCGTTGAAATTGGGGTGTTGATGTTGGTGTACCTGAATATTGCTTACAATCAAAGGTACAATAAGGCTGTTGATGAAGGACGTGAGTTAACATTAGCAGAAATACGTGAGTCAGTTGTTGAGGGCGCATTATTGCGTGTCCGGCCGATTATGATGACGGTGTCGGCTATCATTGTTGGTCTATTGCCTATTATGTTTGGAGGTGGCACAGGCTCTGAAGTAATGAGTCGTATCGCTGCACCGATGGTTGGCGGTATGGTGACGGCAACATTACTAACTTTAGTCGTGATTCCTGCCGTGTTTATTGTATGGAAAGGCCGAGGGTTGAAAGAGGAGGTAGCATGATACGCGTTGCAGCAATATCCATAATAAGCGTTGTATTAGTGGCATGTGATCCAGCTGATGTTACTCAGTTAATGACGCAGGAAAAAGACAAGGCTGAGGTTAAACGTCAGCTGAGCCCAGAGCAGTTAGCGCGGGGCGCTGTTTTGTATAAAGATAATTGCGCTTCGTGTCACGGTGATGAAGGGCAAGGAGCGGCGAATTGGCAGAAACGTGACAAGGATGGGAAATTTCCACCCCCTCCTTTGAATGGGCTTGGTCATACCTGGCATCATCCGACAGCAGCACTTAAATACACTATTAATCATGGTACCGGTAAGCTTGGCGGCAATATGCCGGCTTTTAGAGGCAAGCTTACTGATCAACAGATTGACGATATCCTCGTATTTATTCAGGAAAAATGGCCAATGCCTATTTATGAGGCGTGGTATCGAACAGATCAAATGGCGAGGAATACAAGCCAATAAGGAGAACACTTATGCATGATGGCGGGTGGATGACATTTGGTTTTAGCTTTGGCCATTGGGGCTTCGGGTTGATAATTTGGGTAGCAATTATTGCGGCGATCGTTTGGCTGGTAAAGTCGCTAGGTAACTCTAACTCAGATTGAAAAGTTAACGAGTGCCCCCATATAGGGTGCGTATACATTTCATTTATTATTGTTTTTTATTTAGGTTTAACCATACCACTTTGGTAGCGTGGTTTTAGGAGAAGATTATGTACGGTTTTTCAGTTTCAGTGTCTGACAGTTTTAATGACGCAATTACACGTGTTACAGATGAATTATCCAAAGAGGGATTTGGTGTTTTAACAGAAATTAATGTTCAGGCGACACTGAAAAAGAAACTCGATATTGATAAACGACCTTATACAATACTTGGCGCATGTAACCCTAAATTAGCAAACATGGCCATTGATGCAGAACCAGATATTGGTCTACTGTTGCCGTGTAATGTTTTGGTACGCGAAGAAGAAGATGGTTCCGTGACGGTTTCGTTTATGGATCCTGCAGCGGTTCTAACGTTAGTAGAGCGCGATGGAATTTCAGAACTAGCTACGCAAGTAAGAGAAAAACTAGAACGTGTGCGTGACGCACTCAAGTAAGGAAAATCATCATGCCTGATACAGTTATACTAAATATTTCAAACATGAAATGTGCAGGGTGCGTTGCGTCAGTTGAGCAAGCATTACAAGCTGTTGAAGGTGTTGAAAAAGTAATCGTTAGTCTTGATGACGCCAATGCAACAGTGACAGGGCATGCTGTGTTATCAGATTTAGTCAATGCATCCACTGGTGCCGGGTTCCCGGCTGCCGTCGCGTAACAACTGTGAGTCACTCGCCACCTGTACGCTTATCAATTGGTTCGATGAGTTGTGCGGGGTGTGTGGCGGCGGTTGAAAAAGCCTTAAACAATGTTGATGGCGTAAATTCTGCCACAGTCAATTTCGCAGAGCACACCGCTGAAGTGCATGGCGATGTTGATGTGGCATTACTTTGCAAAGCAGTTGTTGATGCAGGTTATGAAGCGGTTGAATTAAGTGGCCCAGAAAATATCGAAGATAAGCAGGCCGCAGAATTAGCGCAGTATCACCAACTGTTAATTAAAAGTTTTGTTGCCGCGTTAATCGGTGTTCCACTTTTTATTTCGGGTTTACTGGGGAAAATGCCAAGTCTGGCAGGAAACCAATTGTTTTGGTTTGTTATTGGTATTCTGAGTTTATTTATATTGGTTTATTCCGGTGGCAACTTCTTTGTTGGCGCGTGGAAATCAATGCGAGCATTGAGCGCAAATATGGACACACTGGTTGCGCTAGGGACAGGCAGTGCATGGCTGTTTTCGATGTTAATTACCATTGCACCTTCTATCGTTCCCGTTTCAGCACAACATGTGTATTTTGAAGCAGCGGTTATTATTATTTCGCTAATTAACTTTGGGTCAGCACTAGAAATGCGTGCCAGAGGCAAGACATCTCAGGCAATTCAACGACTCATTGGTTTGCAGGCAAAAACAGCGCGGGTCATACGCGATGGCGTAGAAATGGACATTCCGATTGAAGAGGTTGGTTTAAAGGAAACCTTGCGAGTTCGTCCTGGTGAAAAGCTGCCTGTTGATGGTGTCATTATCGAAGGCTATTCAAGCGTAGATGAATCCATGTTAACGGGAGAACCACTTCCCGTGAAGAAAAAAACCGGCGATAAAGTGGTTGGTAGCACGCTCAATAAGACTGGCAGTTTTTTAATGCAGGCTACTAATATTGGCAGTAATACCATGCTGGCAAAAATTATCGCTATGGTGCGCAGCGCCCAAAACAGTAAGCCAGCGATTGGTAAGTTGGTAGATAAAATTGCGAGTGTATTTGTCCCTGTTGTATTAGTGATTGCGGTCATAACTTGCCTGACATGGTATCTCGTTGGGCCAGAGCCAAAAATAAGCTACATGCTACTCACAACGATGACCGTGCTGATCATTGCCTGTCCTTGTGCGTTAGGGTTAGCGACACCTATTTCAATCATGGTTGGGGTAGGCAAGGCGGCCGAATATGGTATTTTGATTAGAAATGGTGATGCCTTACAACAAGCCGGTAAACTGACAACAGTCGTGTTGGATAAAACAGGAACGGTGACGGTTGGCAGTCCCGAAGTCACCGATGTATTAACAGCAGAGGCTTGGCAGGAAGATGATTTATTAGCATTGGTTGCCAGTGTTGAGCAAAGTTCGGAGCACCCACTCGCAGAAGCAATTGTGGCATCGGCAAAAAAGAAAGATTTACATATTTTTAGAGAAAATAATTTTCAAGCAATTGCTGGTCAAGGTGTTAAAGCAGTCGTTTCAGAAAAAAATGTTTTGTTTGGCAACCTACGTTTAATGCAGAGCAATAATGTTAACGTCCAACCATTATTGGAATCTGCCAATAAACTTGCAAAACAGGCGCGAACACCAATGTTTGTTGCAGTGGATGGGCTGCTTGTCGGTGTTATTGCTGTTAGTGATCCGATAAAAGAAGACTCCGCTGCAGCAATAGCTCGACTACACAAATTGGGTCTGCAAGTTGTTATGCTAACCGGTGACAATGCCGACACGGCAAAGGCTGTTGCTAGTCAAGTTGGCGTTGACAAGGTGATCGCAGAGGTAATGCCTGGCGATAAGGCACACCAGATTAAATTGCTGCAAGAATCTGGCGAGATAGTAGCGATGGCAGGTGATGGAATAAATGACGCACCGGCTCTGGCGCAAGCAGATGTCGGTTTTGCAATGGGTGGAGGAACAGATGTAGCCATTGAAAGTGCAGACGTTACTTTAATTAGCGGTTCATTACACAGTATTGGTGACAGCATCACCATTTCACGTGCAGCGGTAAGAAACATCTGGCAAAATCTTTTTGGTGCATTTGTTTATAATACACTTGGCATTCCACTCGCTGCTGGCGTTTTGTATCCGGTAACAGGTTTGCTGCTAAACCCGGTGATTGCAGGGGCGGCTATGGCAATGTCATCGGTGACAGTAGTTACGAACGCGAATCGATTACGGCTATTAAAACTTAACCACGACTAAATTTATTGTTTAAAACCAAATTCCTTGGCGAGTTCAAGATCTTTTTCAGCAAGTGTTATTTCATTATTGGCTTGGTGCGCTTGTGCTCTAAGAAAGTACGCCGTACCACGAATATCATAAGGGCCTTCATCTATCGCCGTGCTGCAAGCTTGTATTGCTTTTGAATATTGTTGGTTTTTTTCATAGCTGCTGCACAAATTAACCAGTAATGAATAATTATCAGGTTGTAGCTCACTCGCGCTTATTAAATGCTCAAGCCCCTCAGCGTATTTTTTCTGTAAGTTTAAAGCACTGCCATAAACATAATGAGCTTGCCAATTATCATTATCCATATTTAACGCTTTAACGGCATAAAGTTGTGCAATTGGAATTTGACCAAGCGAGAGTTGCAATTCACCCATGGTTGAAAAAACGGAAGAATGATTCGCACAATTACTTTTCATAGCAGCAAACAACGTGTCTTCAATACGGTATAAAGCAGTAAGCAAATCGTCAGTACCAGATTGATGCGTTTTTAACGCTTGCTTATGATCATTGTTAGCAGAAGTGACCACGGCTGCACAATCAGTCGCTTGAGTTGAAGAGATATTGATAAATAAAATAGCGGCCACTGCAATGGTTACTATGGTGATGAACGAAGTGCGTTTAGTTATCAAGATCAGCGTCCTATAAATTTAAAATTGCTTTCGATAAAAAGGAGATATCGCGTTTCAATGGCAAGTATAAATAAGAATTAGCTCGGGTCCAACAAATGCATTATGCACTATTTTAGACGTATAACGCAGCAAATAGCGCTAGGCAACTTGGTCGTAAACCATAATTTCTAAGGTGTCATTGAACTGCTGTTCAGAATATTTGAGGACAGATTGTAAATCGGAGGGTGAAAGACCGGCCGTTTTTAGTGAGGTAAAATCCAATGTTGATGAGGCTTCGAGATTTTCACCAATGTTGCTAAACATCGTGTGTGACAAGTAGTTTGCAATGTGCGCTATCGCAGCATCTTGTTTAAAATGTACTGCCAAGTGAGGCGTATGGTGGTATTTCACCGATGAAATTAGATAGTCAGGTAAACCCCAACGATGCAACAACTCGCCGCCCACATCAGCGTGATTAAAACCTAAAATTTCTTGCTCAATAACAAAGCGGCGTTGTCGCAAATGACTACTTTTCTTTAAAATATCATAGGCAATTTCAGGAAGCTGGTAGTTAATGAGCAAACTACCTACATCATGTAACAATCCAGCAGAAAAATAGCGTTCTACATTGGGTTTATGTAAGTGTGTACCCATTGAGCGAGCAATTACCCCGCAACGAAGGCTGTGCCGCCAAAAACTTTCCATCGAAATTAAATCATTTGGCAATTTTTCAAAAATGTCGATGGCAGAAGTCGCCAGTAATAGGTCGCGTAACTCACGCCTGCCAATAACGGTGATGGCACGATGCACATTGCTAATGTAAGAAGGGAAATCAAAAAAAGGGCTATTGGCAATTCTTAAAATGCGCGCTGTTAAATCTTGGTTGCAGCTAATGGCTTCCCCAATGTCGGCATCACTAAAGCGGGGGCTATTCACCATTTGATTAACTTGCTGCACAGTACCAGGAAGCGACACCTTATCGCTGATGTTATCCAGTAATTCCTTAACCGTTATCGACATCGCAAACTCTCTAGTTGCAAAACAGGGTGTAGCAAGGCAGCATGGAACGGAATACAAATATAGTATAAGTAATTATGATGCCAATATAAATAATATATTTATTGCGGGTATTGTTAGCATCCTATTAAGAGTTAAGTGTATGAGTTGGTGGGGAAAAATTATTGGTGGTTCATTTGGCTTCATGCTGGGTGGGCCGTTGGGTGCCTTATTTGGCGCAGCCATTGGTCATAATTTAGACCGAGGCTTAGGGCAATTAGGCGAGGCCGGTTTTAGTCCGGGCACTCAAGAGCGTGTTCAAAGCGCCTTTTTTACAGCGACTTTTTCCGTCATGGGCCATATCGCCAAAGCGGATGGACGCGTTAGTAAAGACGAAATTGAAATTGCGAATGCGTTAATGCGGCAACTGAATTTGTCGCCAGAAATGATGACGACAGCGCGACGGTTATTCAGTGAAGGCAAGAGTGCGAATTTCCCGCTGGATGATGTGCTTAAACAATTTAAACAGGAATGCCATCGCCGCCAGACCTTGATGCGGATGTTCCTTGAAATGCAAATACACGCAGCCTTTGCCGATGGTGTTTTGCATCAGGCTGAGAAAAAAGCACTGCAACATATTTGCGATGTATTAGGTTTTACCCAGCATGAGTTCGATCACCTTGTTGATATGGTTAAAGCCCATAACAGCGGAGCAGGGTCATCAAGAGGGCCTGATTCTAGTGGTGGCCTTAGTGAATCTATGGCCTACAAAGTATTAGGTGTTGATAGCAAGGCAACGGATGCGGAGGTAAAGAAAGCGTATCGGCGTTTAATTAACCAGCATCACCCAGATAAATTGGTAGCCAAAGGGCTGCCCGATGAAATGATGGAAGTGGCCAAAGAAAAAAGCCAAGAAATCAGAGCTGCCTATGATGTCATCAAGAAAGCCCGAGGAATGCGGTAGGGTTTATTTTTTTATCGGAAAACGAATGACAATACTTAGCCCGTTACCTTGGTTGGCGGCAGTTATTTCTCCCCCGTGTAATTCCACAGCACGTTTGGCAATCGCTAATCCCAACCCATATCCTCCGCTTTGACGGTCACGCGCTTCGCCAACGCGTACAAATGGTTCGAATATTGATGTTAGCATGTGATCTGGAATACCTGGCCCATGATCGCGTACCGTTATTGCAACCCAATCTGATTTCTCATTATCATTTTGCAAGGAAACCTCTACCGAGGTATTTTCATCAGTGTAATGAATAGCATTACGGATAGCATTCTCAAGTACGCTACTTAATAACAGGCGATTGCCTTTAATAGTTACAGGAACGGTCTCGACTATACTAACATCGCGGTTGATGGCACGTGCTTCATAGGCTGTATTATCAACGATTTGTTCTAATAATTCGTTAAGCTCAATGGGTTCTATGACGACTTCAGCCGTTTTGGTATCAAGCCTCGCTAAGGTTAATAGTTGGCCTATAAGTTCATTTAACCGCTCTGCCTCTCGTTCAATGCGATCCAGTTCTTTAGTTGTTTTATCATCACCACGTTGGCGCGCTAACCCGAGTGCAACTTGTAAGCGCGCAAGAGGCGAGCGTAACTCATGCGATGCATCGCGTAGTAATTGTTTATGAGATTCAATCAACGCCTGCAGTTGCTCAGCCATGTAATCAAAATCATTGGCTAATTCAACGATTTCATCTTTTCGTTGCCCCATCGAGGGTGAAACCCGTTGGTCTAAATCACCTTTGGCTAATTTTTGAGTAGCCAGACGTAATCGGCCAATGGGCGCTGTCAGGTAACGAGCCAGGAGCAGGCAGATAATTGCGCTGATGATGGCAGCCAGCAAAATCGGAGTAGCAATAATTCTCGGTCTGTTCAGCACTCGCGAAAGAGTCACATTGCTAAAATCTGGCATTAACCGATAACGCTGATTATTAATGATGATAGGGCGATGATGAGGGCGTGGGTATTCATGTTCATCATCGTCGTCGTCATGTCGAGAACGCCGTTCCAGCCTGCGTAGATGTTGCTGCAAACGTAAAGATACATCTCGGTTAAGTAAGTCGTTTGCATTTTCATCGAGTAACAGAAAGGGAATGGTTTCACGTCTATCGAGTTGTTCTAACCATAGGCGTAACGCATTAATATCATTAGTTTGTGCAATATCACGCGCTTGTTTAAGGTATTCAATGGTATTGCTCCGCAGCTGGTAAGTATCAGTTTCACTGCGTGATTTCTCAATATAATAAGACGTAATCCACAAGGTTAAACCTGCGAACAAAATTAATGCTAGCCAGAACGATACAAATATTTTCCAAAACAAACTTTTCATATCAGGGCCTTGTGTACTGGTAGCCAACACCACGAATGGTTTTAATACGTTCTTCGCTGTCTGCAAGTGGGCCTAGTTTTTTGCGCAGATTACTAACATGCATGTCCAAGCTGCGATCATAAGGACTGAGTTCACGCCCCAGAGCACGATCTGATAAATCCTGTTTAGTGACAACCTGACCAGCGTTTTCCAACAATACTTCTAACACACGGTATTCCGTGCTTGTCATTGTTTGAGGCTGGTGATTGAGTAACACTCGGCGTGCGCCTCTTTGAAGTTCTATATCACCAATAGCCAAAATATCAGCTGTTTCAGATACGGGTGTGGTTGATTCACTGCGTCGCAAAATAGCTCGCATGTGGGCTACCAGAACACGCGGGTTACAAGGCTTCGCTAAATAATCATCAGCGCCAATTTCAAGCCCAACGATGTTGTCGACATCTTCACCTCTGGCGGTCAGCATTAATACCGGCACCTGTGAATGCGCGCGTAACTGACGCAACACATCAAAACCGTTAAGTTTCGGCATCATTACATCAAGAATAATTAACTCATAGTTTTCGGTGAGGGATTTCTCAAGGGCAGCCTTTCCATCATGAACCGTGTCCACCTCAAAGCCTTCCTGATCAAGGTATTCGACCAGCATATCGGCTAGTTCCACATCGTCATCTGCGAGCAGTATCCGGTTCATTGAAATAGTATACCTCATGGTGAATAGTTACTTATTACTATGCCACAAGCACTAAGCAGTTAAACAGCCTTATAGTGCCGTCTTTACGAACCTTTACACAACCTTACAATTTGATCACCCACATTGACATGGTGTCGTTATAAGCTCTATCCATCGTTTAAATAGGCCGATGAAAGGTCTTCAACATAGAGGAAATGATGATGAATAAAATCGCAACAACAATACTAGTAAGTAGTTTGGCACTGGGTGGATTAGCAATCGCTTCGGATTCGAATGAATACAAAGAGCATGAAAAATACGAAAAGCATGAAAATTACGAGAAGCACGGAAAGCACGGTAAATACTGTAACAAGCGCGGCAAGAAATCGGGTGCCCGTATCGAACGGATGATTGAACGCCTGGACCTAAATGAAAATCAGGCAAAACAAGTACGCAATATCCGTGATAGTTATCGTCCGAAAATGGAGTCTTTTCGTAACAAGATGAAAGAAAGTCGTCAGGAGTTACGCGAAGCAATGCATGCCGAGACTATTGACCAGAACAAGGTTAAAGAGCTTGCACAAAAAAAGGGAAATTTAATGGCAGAAAAAATCGTTTTACGTGCTGAAATGCGTAACGAGATTAACAAGGTGCTGACAAAGAAACAGCGAGAAGAAATGAAAGAGATGAAAGGACGTCATGGCTATGGATATGAACGTCGCAGTTAATCGATAACGTTAACCTAAAAGAAACGGCCGGGTAACCGGCCGTTTTTTATTCTGAATGGAATCAATTAGGTTCAGAATTATTTTTTTGATGCCTGCTTACGGCCAAAAGCGGATATCATGATTATCTAGGATTTTCAGACTTCCTTTTATTGGTACTAAACATCCATTTTATAGATTTTACTATAACACTTAATATGGGGTGACTCTTCGATAGTATTTTTCCCGCATACTTATCTGCTTCTCTTTCTTGATCAGGAACATTTCCAAAGGTGTGGCCGTGCACATGGTGACCAATTTCATGGTACAAGGTGCTTTCTACTTGGATTGATAATAGATATGAAAATAGATTGTATTTAGAGAAAGTATTACTCCACTCAATCATGATACTGCATAGGATAGGCGTATAAGTGCCCATATGTTCCTCGTCTGTTTCAGGGATAATATAAATACGATCTATTCTATTTAGGTCGTCTTCTGACACGTATGACAACCAGCTTTCCATTTTTTGTTTTATATTTGCGGTGACACTAAGTTCTTTTGACTGAAATATTGTTAACTCACCTATTTTATAACTATTGAACTTATTTAATGAAAAATTAATAATTGATTTAATTCTACTAGCAACGATATTATCGCAATCATTCTCAATTATTTTATCGCCTAGTTCTTTCGCCTTGGTTTCACTTATGTCATTTACTAGGCTTAGTAAGCCAGATAATATATCTAGTTCTGCTCCATATTTTATTTCATCCCAAGAATAAGAAAACAATTGATCTTCAATAATAGGGATAACAGAATCACCTAATTTATACAGTTCACGATGGCTTTTATAAATCTTATCTACAGAATTATCGACGAGCCCTCTCATCATCGTTTTTAATATTATTTCAGGTTCTTGCATTACTTACACTTCTTCGATGCATTAATATATTAAGAAACCTCAAAGTGCCTGCTTCCGGTTGAGATCACCGTATCGACCACTCGATAAGCAACCATTAATATGTAGACCATACTTTAGTTCCTTCCGTCAAAAATTCAGTTCACTCTGCCCACATTTTCTGTCAGATTTTTATCAATTAATATATGCCATATGCCTTATGTTACATTAGACTAATAGACTCAACCATAACTTGATGCGTGACTCGGCTATGAAAAAACACCTGCAAAAACCCTATATTCTATTTATTGTTATTGGTCTCGGTGTACTCGTTGCAATAATATTGGTGAAGGGCCGTGCACCCCTGGAACATGCTGGCACAGAGATGCCAAAAAAAAGCGTCGAGATCATAAAAGCAAAGCGCATCCCTTTTAGTGCAAAGGTAACGGCCTACGGAAACGTAGAACCCACGGTAACCCTGAAAACCCTGGCCGAAGTCAGCGGCAAAATAAGTTATATGCATCCGGATCTCAAACAGGGCAACAGTATAGCGGCTGGCACTGTGGTGGCACGGATTGACCCGCAAGATTATGAAGTGACACTGAAGCAAACTCAGGCTGACTTGGCTGGCAACAAATCCTCCCTCAAGCAGCTACAGGTAGAGCAGCAAACGACTCGTCGTTCACTGGAACTGGCACAAAAAAATCTGAAAGTAGGGGAAAAAGAACTGAAACGTATCAAGGAAATTTGGGAACGTAAATTGATTGCCCGTTCCACACTGGATGCAGAAGAACAAAAGGTTATTCAACTCCGTCAACAAGTATCAGAACTACAGGGTCAGCTCAATACCTATGCCAGCCGCAAGGCCACAGTACAGGCTCAAATCATCCGTGCTGAAGAACAGGTAAAAGGTCAAACAACTACGCTGGGGCGCACTGAAATAACCTTGCCCTTCAGTGCACGTATTGGAACGGTATCTATCGATAAAGGTCAATTTGTTAATATCGGCACCATCCTGTTCGAGGCTCTGGATATCAACGGTGTAGAGATCAATGCCCAGTTGCCGATTCTGCATATGCGTTCCCTGGTCAGTCACCTGGAAGGCACAACTCTGGATAGTCCGATCATGGGTAATACCCAAGCATTGCTCGCCAGACTGAATCTTTCGGCACGAGTAACACTGGTGGGAGATATGCCGGATGCCTGGTGGGATGCCAAGGTATTGCGCTTCAGCGAATCCATTGATCCCACCCGTCGCACCCTTGGCATTGTAGTGGGGATAGACCGTCCGTATGAGAAAGTGATCCCTGGTCGAAGACCGCCATTATTAAAAGGTATGTTCACAGCCGTGGAACTCTATGCTCCGACACGTGAAGCATTAGTGATTCCACGCAAGGCTATACACCATGGTCGTGTGTATGTTGCCGGTAAAGACAAGCGCCTGCAGATCAAGGCTGTTGATATCCAGCAACAACAGGGTGACCTGGTGGTGATACGCAGTGGTCTGGAGGAAGGTGAGCAAATCATCATTAACGATTTGGTCCCTGTCATTGAAGGCATGCCACTGAACCTGATACATGCCAGCGACTACGAAAAGGCATTAGCCAAACGCGCCACTGGTGCGAAGTAGTTATGATCCACTATTTCGCCAGCCACCAGACTGCGGCCAACATTCTGATGTTTGTTATCCTGTTGCTCGGGCTGCTTGTCCTGCCCACACTGAACAAGGAAACCTTCCCTGAAATCGACACCAACAAGGTAAAGATCAGCGTCGCTTATCCGGGTGCCAGTCCCGGCGAAGTGGAAGAAGGTATTTGCAATCGTCTCGAAGACGCGACAGACGGCATCAGTTTTCTGGAAGAACAACGTTGCGAGGCTCGCGACAACATCGGTATATTGACCCTCGACATGCAGGAAGCAGGCAACATCCAGCAATTTCTGGATGACGTCAATGCGGCGGTAGATAGTATTACCGATTTCCCAGATAACGCCGAGGAACCCGTAGTTGAAGAACTGGGTCGCACTAAACCTGTGGTTAGTATCGCCATTAATGCTGAATTGGCCCAGCCAGAATTAAAAGCCCTCGCCGAATATTATCGGGACCGCCTGCTAGCCCTGCCGGAAATACCCATTGTCACCGTCTCCGGTTTTTCTACCCATCAACTCAGTGTATTGATCAAACCGGAGAGCCTGCGCCAGTATCAATTAAGCATTGCGGACATTGCCAACCGTATTAAAAGCCAGTCCATGGATATGCCTTCTGGTAGCCTGGATACCGATGAACGCTCCTACCAGATCCGGTTCCTGAATGAACGACGCACGGTGAGCGAACTGGCGGACCTGATTATCCTGGATAACGTCAATGGTGCGCAATTACGTCTAGGCGAAATGGCCCGCATCGTAGACGATTTTACCGACGAGGAAATTCGTACCGATCTAAACGGCAAACCTGCGGCGATCCTCGAGATCAGTAAAAACCTCAGCGACGATACCCTCACGGTGTTCAATGCAGTGAAGCAATTTGTCGATGCTGAAAATGCCCGCCTGCCAGAGACTACTCGTCTGGTGATTACCCAGGATACCGCTTCCATCGTTCAGGATCGCCTGAATTTGTTACTGAAAAATGGCTGGCAAGGTTTATTCCTTGCTACCTTAGCCTTGTTATTATTTTTTACCTGGCGCTATACGTTTTGGGTTGCGCTGGGATTACCTATCTCCTTCATCGGTGGCCTGGTGATGATGAGTATCTTCGGGGTCAGCATTAACATGATCTCCATGGTTGCCTTGCTGATGGCCATCGGTATTTTGATGGACGATGCCATCGTCATTTCCGAAAGTATTGAAACAGAATACCGCAATGGCAAAAGTCCCTTACAGGCCTCAGTGGATGGACTTCATAAAGTCGGCCGGGGGGTGTTCTCGTCATTCGCTACTTCGGCAATACTGTTTGGCAGCCTGTTGTTCCTGCAAGGGGATATGGGCCAGATCATGGGCGTATTACCGGTGGTGTTATTGAGTGTGCTCATCATCAGTCTGATCGAAGCCTTTCTGATCTTGCCACATCACCTTAAGCATTCCCTTGAACGTCATCACGATCAGAAACAAGCCGACTGGCGGAAACGTTTTGAGATAGGCTTCGATCGCCTGCGTGATCGTGTCGGTGCCATGGGCGACATGGCCATTCGCTACCGGTATGCCGTACTGGGCGGTGCCATGGCCCTGTTTGTCATTTCGTTTAGCCTGATCCCGGCAGGATTTATTAAATTCAAATCCTTTCCAGACCTGGAAGGTAATATTCTTGATGCCCGCATTATTATGCCGCAGGGCACGCCTTTCTCACGTACTGAGGAAGTCGTATCAACACTCCTCGCTAGCCTACAAAAATCCCTGGCACAACTACCGCCGGAAGATGACGCTGATCTGGTCAGAAACATTAAGGTCTCTTATAGCAGTAATGCCGATGCCGGCGAACAAGGTGTGCATCTGGCCAGCATCAGCCTCGACTTGCTCGATGCCGAAGTACGCAAGAACTCACTGAATGATCTGCGGCGTTTATGGTTAGAATCCACACCGACTATTGCCGATGCTATTTCCATTCAATACAAGGAGCCAGCCTTCGGCCCAGCAGGCCAGGCGATTTCCATACGCCTGCAAGGCCAGGACCTTAAACAGCTGTCGAGAGCCTCCTGGGAATTGCAAAACTGGCTAAAGGGTTATCCGGGGGTCTCCAATGTCATGGATGATTTGCGTCCGGGTAAACCCCAGTTCAGCGTCAACCTCTATCCCGGTGCCCTCACCTCCGGGCTCGACGCACAACAACTATCGTTACAACTGCGCGCCGCCTATCAGGGTACCAAGGTCGGTGATGTCTACCAGGGGCGCGAAGCCTATGAAATTAACGTCAAACTAGATAGCGAGCCGCAAAATGCGCTGAGCGATTTTGAAAACCTCACGGTGTTTTCCAAACAGGGAGAAGCCATCCCGCTGGCGGCCATTGCACAAATTAGCGAAGTCCGGGAATTCTCACGTATCGTGCGCATCAATCATCAACGTACCACCACCATCTCCGGCGACATCGATAGCGGAATTACCAACACCAACGTCGTGATCAACGACACTAAGAAGCGCTTTCTGCCCCAATTACAAAACGACTACCCCGGACTGGGCTTTAGCCTTGAAGGCGAGGTGAAAAGTTCCAGCGAGACCAATACCTCGGTATTGAGTGGATTTATTGCCGGTATCGCCGGAGTGTTTCTGCTGTTGAGCCTGACGTTCCGTAATTATCGGGAACCCCTGGTGGTATTGATTAATATCCCGCTGGCCCTCATTGGCGTTATCTGGGGACATCTGCTCATGGGCTTAGACCTTAGCCTGCCAAGCATGGTTGGCTTCGTATCCCTGGCCGGTATTGTGGTCAACGATTCAATTCTATTGGTGGAATACGTAAAAATACGCAGTCGTGAAGGCATGGTGCTACATGAAGCCGCAGGCCAGGCAATAAGAGATCGTTTCCGCGCCATCTTTCTGACCTCTATTACAACCATCGCTGGCATGTTTCCGTTACTATTGGAAACCAGTCTGCAGGCCCAGGTGCTGGTACCACTGGTTGCCAGTGTCGTGTTCGGTATGATCGCCTCTACCTTCCTTACTCTACTGGTACTCCCCGCAAGCTATACCATCATGGAGGATCTGGGATTTGTGGAAGTGGCAGAAAATGGAAATGGAAACTAAGAAAACGCTATGGATGGTCAATCACATTTTTTTTAATAGCCCTATATATCTCCACGCAGCCAATGTCCGCTTTGGGTTCGGAAACGGTCGTCCTTTTTATCCTAAATGATACAAACTATCACCTGCTGCACCTACGATAATCACGATCAAACCAAGTATTAAATTAATCCCAATAATCATTCTAATCTGTGCTAATTTTTTTCCGGCAGTTGGTAAGTCATCTGCGCCGAGTGCTTGCTTCATGCCTTTGAACGGGGCGAAGTAAACATGCATAAATAGCAGCATCATTAGAATGCCAAGGCCTTGCATAATATTGACGAAGTGCGGAAAGTTTCCAAAGCTTCCGAAAAGCGTCAGCGCCATCCAGTACCCGCTACCCAGTAAGCTTAAAATACATAACCAAACCCACGGGAAAAATTTACCAAACACGTTACACCACAATGATAAGCGCTCAGGTGGTTCTAACAATACGGCAGCAACCGGACGTAATGCCATGTAGGCGAAGAACATGCCACCAACCCAAATAACGGCAGATAAAATATGCAGGGTAATTGCTATCGTCATCATTATTATTTTTCCTTATTGCCGACCGGCATGATTTGAAATCCAACTTTTTACTTGTCTAATTAATTCAGCGTCAATCCCGTTAAAGAAATGATTGGCGCCAGGAACACTGGCCTGGCGGTAGTTTTTATTGTCGGCTTTTCTTATCGCTTGTTGGCGTTGTTTTACAGTACTAAGTACTGACTCTAAATCCTCGCTACCAAAAATATCAAGCATAGGAAGGGTGATTTTTTGCAAATACTTATAGTTGTTGAGTTCATCCGGACCGCTGTTAGAGCCATCCATGCCAATCGCGACATAGGCGCGAACGCGGTCAGAGTTAGCGGCTAAATAGCTGTTAGCCATGGTCGCGCCGAGGCTATGCGCGACGATAATAATATTTTGGTAAAACTTGCTGTTCAAATATTCAATGGCCGCATTAATTCGGACAGGTACTTCTTTTATTAACGGCGCATATTCAGAATGTTTAGCATCATTAGCTAAAATTGGCATTTGAATGGAGAGTGTCGTCCAACCATGCGCTGGCAGTTCAGAGCGTAATGGTTGAATAATGTCTGGCCAGTTTGGGTGAACGCCGCTACCGTGTAGCAAAAGGACAGCGCCCTTGGCATTTTCCATTTCATTTTCCGCATAAATGCCAAGGAATTTTGTGCCATCGGCTTGTAGCCAAACGGCATCGCCAACGATAATTCCGTCGACAACCTGATCCGCCCAACGTTTTTCTTTAGCGACATCCGAAGCAAATACACTCGGGCTAAAAATTGATAACATAATGATTAATATAGGAATTAGATGTTTTTTCATGTGGAAATATCCGTTGTGTGTCCAGCCCAAAGGAAACAACATCATAACGCGAAAAAGCTGAAATATCTGCGCTAATCGGGTAAAGTCCGCCTTCAACTTTTTAGGGTACTGAAAATATCAGTACAAATATGAATTTTATACTTATTTTTAGAGGTGGCCATCATGGCAAAAGATCTAATTGCACCATCGATATTGTCGGCAGATTTTGCCAAACTCGGTGACGAAGTAGACAAGGTTCTCGCGGCAGGTGCCGATGTGGTTCACTTTGATGTAATGGACAACCATTATGTTCCTAACCTGACTATCGGGCCATTGGTTTGTGAAGCGTTGCGTAAGCATGGCGTGACGGCTGAAATTGATGTGCATTTAATGGTTAAGCCGGTCGATCGTATTATCCCTGATTTCGCCAAGGCTGGCGCCAGCTACATTACTTTCCATCCTGAAGCCTCTGAACATATTGACCGCAGTTTACAACTGATTCAAAACGAAGGTTGTAAGTCTGGTTTAGTGTTTAACCCGGCAACGTCATTAGATGTACTTGAGCACGTTATCGACAAGATTGATTTAGTGTTGTTGATGTCAGTAAACCCCGGTTTTGGTGGACAAAGCTTTATTCCTCACACGCTAGATAAGTTGCGTGCAGCGCGCAAGATTATTGATGCTTCTGGCCGCGATATTCGTCTTGAAATCGATGGCGGTGTGAAAGCGGATAACATTCGTGAAATTAAAGAAGCCGGTGCGGATATGTTTGTAGCCGGTTCAGCCATCTTCGGTGCGGCAAGTGACAGTGATGCGAATCGTTACGACACCATCATTGGTAAAATGCGTGACGAGCTAGCCAAAGCAGGCTCATAAATTAATTAGAGCTTATAAACGCAGAGCTCGCAAAGACGCAAAATTCGCAGAGGACTTATCTTAATTTTCTTTGCGTTCTCTGCGCTTTTGCGGGCTTTGTGCTAAATACTGGATTTATAAATGAGCTTAAAAAAACCTGACATGATCCTCATCGATGTTGATGGCACACTGGTTGATAGTGTTCCTGACCTCGCTTTTTGTGTTGATGAAATGCTCAAGCGACTCGATATGCCCGTACGTGGTGAAGAACGTGTACGCCACTGGGTTGGCAACGGCGTAGAACGCCTTGTTGAGAGAGCATTGGTTGATGATCTGGATGGTTATCCGGATGAAGAACTGAAGGCGAAGGCCTTACCCATTTTTATGGATCTTTATGCCGAGAATACCTGTGTGCGTAGTTGTCTGTATCCGGGCGTTCAGGAAGGCATGAATTACATGAAACAGGCTGGTTATAAGTTGGGTTGCGTGACGAATAAGGCAGCTGCGTTTACGATTCCATTGTTAAAGCAGTTGGGTATTCATGATGAGTTTGCCATTATTATTAGTGGCGACACGTTGGCAAAGAAAAAGCCAGACCCGTTACCACTGTTACATGCCGCTGAGTTTTTTGGTGTGAAACCATCAGATTCGATGATGTTGGGTGATTCTGTTAGCGATGTAAAAGCGGCCCGCGCAGCGGGTTTTCAGATAACGTGCATGACTTATGGCTATAACCACGGTGCAAATATTGCCGATGCCAAGCCAGATGCTTTGATCGACTCGATGGTTGAGCTACAATCTCTGCTTGAGAAGGCGTCTTAAATTATATAATTGTCATTTGGATAATAAAAAATGGATACATTAATGGATGAACGATGGTGGAACTGGTCTGAAAAAAGAACCAGTAATTCCCTTGTATCCATAAAATGTGTAGGCAATGACAATGACACTCGAACAATTCAACGCGCTAGCAGCGCAACGTTATAATCGCATCCCCTTGATGCGCGAGATCCTCGCGGATCTTGACACTCCCCTGAGCGCGTACCTGAAACTGGCCGATGGCCCGTATTCTTATTTATTTGAATCGGTGCAAGGTGGTGAAAAATGGGGTCGTTATTCTATTATCGGACTGCCGTGCCGCACGTTGATGCGTGTTCGTGGCACAACGATTGAAATCGAAAAAGATGGTGCAGTGATTGAATCAGTTGAAGCGGATGATCCACTCGCTTTTATTGAAGAGTTTCAATCTCGTTATCAAGTGCCCGAAGTTGAAGGGTTGCCTCGTTTTACGGGTGGCCTAGTAGGTTATTTTGGTTATGACACGATTCGTTATGTTGAACCGAAGTTAAAAACCTGCCCGAACCTTGACCCACTTAATAACCCGGATATTTTATTAATGGTATCAGATGAGGTGGTCGTCTTTGATAACCTGTCAGGAAAAATGTACGTGGTTATCCATGTTAATCCGGCTATCAAAAATGCGCACCTCGTTGCAGAGACTCGCCTTGATGAACTCGTTGCCAAGTTACGACAAGCAACGCCTGAGTATCATGAAGCAGGTGGTGCAAATGAAAAAGTAGAGGAATCTGATTTTGTTTCCGGCTTTACCGAAGATGGCTTTAAGTCAGCGGTAGGGCGAATTAAGGAATATATTCATGAAGGCGATGCGATGCAGGTGGTCTTATCGCAACGATTATCGATTCCTTTTAATAACGAACCATTAGATCTTTATCGGGCTTTGCGGAGTTTGAATCCTTCACCTTATATGTATTTCCTTGATTTAGGGGATTTCCATATAGTCGGATCATCACCAGAAATTCTGACACGCGTCGAAGACGGCGAAGTAACCGTCCGGCCTATTGCCGGTACACGCCCTCGAGGTAAAACGGAAGCAGAAGACAAGGCGCTTGAAGCAGAGTTATTAGCCGATCCAAAAGAATTAGCAGAACATTTGATGCTCATCGATTTAGGGCGAAATGATGCGGGTCGCGTTGCAGAAATTGGCTCAGTTGAGTTAACCGAAAAAATGCTGATTGAACGTTACTCGCATGTCATGCATATCGTGTCGAATGTGACAGGAAAGCTTAAAAAAGGTATGTCAGCGATTGATGCACTGCGTGCGACGTTCCCTGCTGGGACAGTCAGCGGCGCACCCAAAATTCGCGCCATGGAAATTATTGATGAGCTCGAGCCGGTTAAGCGCGGCGTCTATTCCGGTGCAGTGGGTTACCTGTCATGGGAAGGCAATATGGATACTGCGATTGCTATTCGTACCGCAGTTATAAAAGACAAGACGCTACATATTCAGGCTGGTGCCGGTATCGTTGCAGACTCAGTGCCGCAAAGTGAATGGGATGAAACCATGAATAAAGCACGGGCTATTTTCAAAGCAGTCGCTATGGCGGCGAAGGGATTGGGGTAGGAGAACACTATGTTATTAATGATCGATAATTATGACTCCTTTACCTATAACCTAGTGCAGTACTTTGGTGAGTTAGGCGTGGATGTGCAAGTGCATCGCAATGATCAAATTAGCGTGGACGAAATTGAAAAATTAAATCCGCAACATTTAGTGATTTCGCCTGGTCCTTGTACGCCAAATGAAGCAGGTATTTCCATTCAAGCAATTAAACGGTTTGCCGGTAAACTGCCTATTCTTGGCGTCTGTCTTGGGCATCAAAGTATTGCACAAGCTTTTGGTGGCAAAATTGTCCATGCCAATAATATTATGCACGGCAAAACCTCAATGGTTATGCATAATGATGTTGGGGTTTTTAAAGGACTTCCAAACCCAGTTGAAGCAACACGTTATCATTCACTAGTGATTGATAAGACAAGCCTGCCTGATTGTTTAGAATTAACTGCATGGACCGAAAATGATGCAGGTGATATTGATGAAATCATGGGAGTACGACATAAAGAGTTAGCGATTGAAGGCGTACAGTTTCACCCAGAATCAATATTGACACAGCATGGACACGACATGCTTAAAAATTATTTAGAACAAACAAGTTAAAGGAAAATAGCGATGGACATGCAATCAGCTATTCGCAGTGTGCTGGATAAAAAAAACTTGTCACGTGATGAGATGACATCAGTGATGCGGCTAATCATGACAGGGGAAGCTACACCTGCACAGATTGGTGGTTTTCTTGTGGGCTTGCGAATGAAGGGCGAGACAGTTGATGAAATTACCGCTGCAGCAAGCGTGATGCGTGAATTGGCTTCAGGTGTAAAGGTCGATGGTGATCATGTTGTCGATATTGTTGGCACCGGTGGTGATGGTATCAATACCTTCAATATATCGACGGCCAGCACGTTTGTGGTTGCAGCTGCAGGTGGCATTGTAGCGAAACATGGTAACCGATCAGTATCGAGCAAATCAGGCAGTGCCGATTTATTAGAGGCAGCGGGCGTTAATCTTGAACTGTCGCCTGAGCAAGTTGGAGAATGTATTTCAAAAGTCGGTGTTGGTTTTATGTTTGCACCGAAGCACCACAGCGCTATGAAACATGCTATTGGCCCGCGTAAAGAAATGGCGGTGCGTACTATTTTTAATATTCTTGGCCCACTCACGAACCCTGCTGGCGCGCCGAATCAGTTGTTAGGTGTGTTTAATGATGAGTTAGTAGAGCCATTAGCAGAAGTACTCAATGCATTGGGTAGTAACCATGTGTTGGTGGTTCATTCTGCAGATGGCATGGACGAAATTAGTATCGCTGACGAAACACATGTCGCTGAACTTAAAAATGGTGCAATCACTACTTATACCATCTCACCAGAACAGTTTGGCTTGAAACGCGGTAAGTTAGAAGACTTACAAGTGGATGGTGCCGCACAAAGTTTAGAGGTAATTAAATCTGTATTCGCTAATACACCAGGTGCGGCGCGTGACATTGTCATCATGAATGCCGGCGCGGCAATTTATGCAGCAGATCTTGCCGACTCGCTTGATGAAGGCATTAATAAGGCACAAGAGATTATTACTAGTGGCGCCGCACAGACTAAGCTTGACGAATTGGTGAAACTATCGAATTCCTTGTAGCTAACGCAGAGCTCGCAAAGACGCGAAGAAGGCTAAGGAAAATTTGTTTTGAAAAGAAGGGTATTAATATTTTTAGTGTTTAAATATTTCTCCGCGAACTCTGCGCTTTTGCGCACTTTGCGTTAATTTCCAGAGAACTAGACATGAGCAATACACCAGATATACTGAAAAAAATCATAGCGCGTAAGCAAGAAGAAATTTCTGCATGCAAAAAGAAGGTCTCTTTTGAAACGCTTCAAGCACGCGTTGCTGATGCGTCACCAGTGCGTGGTTTTGTTGATTCAATTCGTAATAAATTGGCGGCAGGGCAGTCAGCGGTGATTTCGGAAATTAAAAAAGCATCGCCAAGCAAAGGTATACTGCGTGAAAATTTTGTTCCGGCAGATATTGCAAAAAGTTATGCTGATGCAGGGGCAGCATGTTTGTCTGTACTGACGGATGTTGATTTTTTTCAAGGCAGTGATGAATATTTACAACAAGCGCGAGCCGCTTGCGATCTACCGGTAATTCGTAAAGACTTTATTATTGATCCATACCAAGTTGTTGAGGCACGTGTTATCGGTGCCGACTGCATCTTACTTATTGTGGCTTGTTTAGAAGATACGCAAATGCAGGCGTTATGTTCACTGGCGACAGAATTGGGCATGGATGTGCTGGTTGAGGTGCATGATGCGGATGAACTACGGCGCGCTTTGAAATTGAATATCCCGTTAATGGGTATTAATAATCGTAACCTGCGTACTTTTGATACTTCCTTAAATACAACTATTGAACTGTTGGAACAAATTCCAAATGATCGCATCGTCGTGACGGAAAGTGGTATTCATGCCAAGGAAGATGTTGAGCTAATGCGCCAACACAATGTCAATGCATTTCTAGTCGGTGAAGCCTTTATGCGTGAAGCGGATCCGGGACAGAAGCTAAAGCAATTATTTTTCTGATCGACTACCTTGTGCCAAACACAACAATAGTTTTCCCTTTTACGCTGATCAAACGTTGCTCTTCCAAGTTTTTCAAAACTCGCCCAACCATTTCGCGCGAACAACCTACAATACGACCAATTTCCTGACGAGTGATACGAATTTGCATACCATCAGGGTGCGTCATGGCGTCGGGTTGTTTGCATAGATCAAGAAGGGTACGGGCAACGCGGCCAGTGACATCCATAAAGGCAAGGTGACCAACTTTGCGACTGGTATTTTGTAAACGTATCGCCATCTGTGAAGCGAGCTCGAATAAAATATCTGGATTGTCAGTCGATAATTGCCTGAACTTGGTATAACTAATTTCACCTAATTCACATTCGGTTCGAGCACGCACCCAGGCACTACGTTTGTTGTCGGGGACAAATAAACCCATTTCACCAAAGAAGTCACCGGGATTAAGGTAAGCCAGTACGATTTCTCTACCATCTTCGTCTTCGATAAGTACCGAGACAGAACCCTCAATAATGTAATACAGCACATCGGGGACATCACCTGCGTAGATAATGACACTCTTGGCTGGGTAACGGCGATGATGGCAATGATCTAAAAAACGTTTGATGGCCGGATTGTCGGTAGGTTTTGTCATAAGAGTCTTCTAAAAAGTGAACCCTATTATTAGGTTTCGTCTGTTATGTGAGTGTAGGCAATTATGCAGCTGCTGTCGAACTGCTATATAAAGTGTATTTGTATCTTATAGTGGATAGTTTAGAGGCATTGTTACTATGGTACTCTACGTAGTGAATATTTCTGTGGAGTAGTTCATGAAAGCAAGAGTCAAATGGGTTGAGCAGGCCACTTTTTTAGGCGAATCGGGTAGTGGGCATGCTGTTGTTATGGATGGCCCCCCTGATCATGGCGGACGGAACCTAGGGGTTCGACCAATGGAGATGCTGTTATTAGGGCTTGGTGGTTGCACCATGTTCGATGTCATGATGATTTTGGGCAAAGCACGTCAGGACGTACGTGATTGTATCGTTGAATTAGAAGCTGAGCGTTCAGATGAAGAGCCGAAAGTTTTTACAAAGATCCATGCTCACTTTCGCGTTATTGGCAAAGGCCTTAAAGAAGAACGTGTTAAGCGCGCCATTGAATTATCGTCGGAAAAATATTGCTCGGCATCAATTATGTTGGGAGCAATGGCAGAGATTACTCACGACTATGAAATAGAGGAAGTAGAATGAATCGTCCTCCCGCTACAGGTGGTATGCGTCACGTCGCATTTTATAGCTTAAAGTTTGAAGCCTGCGAACACTTTTATAATGAATTGTTAGGAATGGCTGTTGAGTGGCGACCGGACCCAGATAGTGTTTATCTTTGTTCAGGAAACGATAACCTTGCTTTGCATAGAGTATCGGCTGATTTTGCTGCTGAAGGCCAACACCTTGATCACATCGGTTTTATTATGCGTAAAATCGACGATGTTGATGCATGGTACGATTTCCTGGTAGAGAATAATGTTGAAATGCGCACGCAGCCCAAGACGCATCGTGACGGTGCGCGCAGCTTTTATTGTTTTGATCCAGACGGCAACACGGTTCAAATGATCTACCATCCACCGATTGCTGATCAGTGTTAAAACATTAGATTGAAAAATAGAGCTTAGGAAAACCTGCTTGAAATTGTGGTAACAACATCTGCAAGTTGGTTACCGATGTGAGTAATGACAACTTAAATTTTGTATGCAGTACTCGTCATAATTTTTGATGTCAGTTTCATGGCTTGTTTAATAGGCATGGGTAATTCCGCACCACCAGCATCTAAAGCAACCGTTGCATGGCGGCCTTCATCTTGTTTCATTTGTTCCAAAATCGCGCGACTGCGTTCATCTTGTTCTGGAAGTTGGGCAAGGTGTTCATCAAGGTGCGCAACAACTTGATGTTCGGTTTCTGCTACAAAACCTAAACTCCATTTGTCACCGGCTAGCCCTGCTAATGCACCTAACCCGAATGAACCGGCATACCATAAAGGGTTCAAGAGACTTTTGTGGCTGTGCAACTCGTCTAAACGTTGTTCGCACCAAGCGAGATGATCATTTTCTTCATCCGCCGCGCGTTGCATGCTTTCACGCACTGTATCTAATTTCGCGGTCATTGCTTGCCCTTGATACAAGGCTTGCGCACAGACTTCGCCAACATGATTAATTCGCATTAAGCCAGCGATATGTTTCTGTTCAGACTCAGAGAGCGTTTCAGTTTCAGTTATATTTTCAGAAGGATTGCTGCGCTCGGTGACTTGCGGTTTCCCAAACACCGTCCTCAGTGCTTGATCCATTCCAAGCGCCATTCGATCGGCAAAAGTGAAGTTGCGTTCTGTCATAGCAATATTATCCGCTAAATAATCTTGAATGCCAATGGCCTCAAACTTGAATGTCTAAGTTGTTTAATCACTCAGAAATGGCTTTCTTTAGCAATTCAACAGGATGCATAAGGGTAATGTTTACGTCAGCTTGCTTTAAACCTGCTTGAATATGCATGGCGCAGCCAATATTAGTAGTAACCATAAAATCAGCATGTAAGCCCTTTATTTCCGTAACAATAGGGTCACGTAGAGCATCAGCGTTATCAGGCTGTTCATACATGTAGCTGCCAGCCGCACCACAACAACCACGTTGGGTGTTGATGCCAATGACGTTAAGCTCAGGAATCATGTTTAGTAATTCATGAACAGCCGCGTCTTGGCGCATACCATTTTTCATACTACAGGGGGTGTGTAAAACAACTTTTTGTTTTAATGGCTTTAATAAAGCAGGATTCGTTTTTAAAAAACTTAAAATAAATGCATCAATGTCAGTGATACGCGATGTAAAAGAAATGGTTTCAGAGTTTGCATTTTCTAAGGCATTGTAATCGAGCAAGCTTGCACCACAACCACTTGCTAACGTTACAATTGGAACATCAGAATTAAACGCGGCTATATTTTTTGTTTCTAACGCATTGGCTATTTCAGTATCGCCATGATGGCGAGATAAGCCACCACAACAAACTTGTTGTTCCGGAACAGCAACACTTACACCTAACTGATTAAGTAACGCGATAGCATCGAGTACTAACGAGTTACCGAGTAGTTCGCTATGACACCCTGTGAATAGCATGACCTTTGCCTTCTCAGAACCAATAGCGGGGTAGTTAGTGTCTAGTGTTTGAAATCTCTCAACCTTGGGTAAACTATTTATCAGACGAGTATTTGCCTTACCTAATAAAAGCTTGCCAACATTGAGAACACCACTCCGTTGCCCCATCCAAAGTTTCTTATTCAGATCTCGACGTGTTTTTTTATCTATCAGAATGTCAGCAAAGTTATGTTTTGGTTTTGATTGTGCGGTTAAATGGCTTCGCAAACCATCCATAAACGCGCCAAATTTTACTTCAGAAGGGCAACACTTCTCACAGCTTCTACAAACAAGACAATGGTTGATGTGTTCGTCAAGATCTTTTGACTCTTCTACTTCACCAGAAAGCAAAGCCTTGCCGAGCATTAATCGGCCACGCGGTGACTCATTCTCATTTCGAGTTAATGAATAGGTTGGGCAATGCGGTAAACACATACCGCATAGAACACATTTGTTTGCCTCGGCAATCAGGGATGCTTTAAGCGTTGTAACGGGCAAAAGCGTTGTACCTTTTTAAATTATTTGAAATGCCTATAATGGGGAAACATTTTACTCGCAACCTAAGCAATAGGCCTAATTAGATATTATGAGCTATTACAAACGACATGTTTTCTTTTGTACCAACCAACGCGATGAAGGCAAAGCCTGTTGCCAGGACTTTGATGCGCAAGCTATGCGTGACTATGCAAAAGGAAAAAGTAAAAAAATGGGTATCGCAGGCGCAGGTGGGGTGCGAATTAATTCTGCTGGTTGCTTAGATCGCTGTAGCGAAGGCCCGGTACTTGTTGTTTATCCTGATGCGGTTTGGTACAGCTATGTTGATGAGGAAGACATTGATGAAATCATGGAAAAACACATCAAAAACGGTGAGATTGTCGAAAGACTTAAAATTTGAGGTTTTTTGGGATTTTAAATATATTTTTGGCAAATAAAAAATATACTTATAAATCAATGGTTTAAATAAATACCAACGAATCGAACGAAACCAGCAGCATGCTGAATATATTTAATAAAATAGATTATAATATTGACATAAATTATTGATAATTAAGTATAAAAGTAATTATTGACAAAAAAACCTCCATACACGATGCTTAATACACCACGAATTTCCCGTTTTACGGGCAGAACACTCTAACATTCCTCCACGAATTGAAGAGCTAGTGGTAAAAGGCGTGATTCCTAACCGAATCGCGCCTTTTTTTTGCCCTGACCCATCGGAGATGGGTAGGGTACTCATAATGAAGCCCGAAGGGATTCTATGAGTGGTGAATCTCCAACCCACAGAAGCAAATGAGACCGCAAGAAACCCAACCTACCACGAATAAATCGGAGATGGTTGCGGTACTTACAATGAAGCCCGCAGGGATTCTATGAGTGGTGAACCAATAAGCCACAGAAGCAAAGGAGACCGCAAGAAACCCAACCTATCACGAATAAATCGGAGATTGCCTTGAGCCATTGGAAATGGCTTAGGTACTTACAGTGAAGCCGGAAGGCTTGCTTATAGAACCTCTACGAGTTTCATTATAAGTAACCTACCCATCTCTGATGGGTCAGGCCATCTATGAGTGGTGAATCCCCAACCCACAGAAGCTAGAGCGACAGCAACAGACTCCATTAATCCTTAATAAATCTATTAACCCTAAGTATCTACCTTAGAGAAGCTATTGATTACCGACGACTAGAACGAGGTTTAGTAATTAATACCCACCCGATTTTTCAGTAGCGGGCTGCCCATCTTCACCAAAAAACATCCAAAGCAGGCTCGCCATTATTTCAGGTGCAATGACCGTATGTCGATTTCCACTTTCCATCAAGCCTTTGCGTAAAGCCTGTCGTGTTTCACTATTACCCGTTAAATCAAAGATTATATCGACCTCTTCGCCCATTTGGACGACATCAACCGCATTTTCAAAAAACGTTACCCCGCTTTGTTGAAAACCCAACGCCACTGCTGAATCTTTATCATGATGAGCAACTGCAACTATCTCAACAGCCTTTTTTTCTTCCTGGATAATTTCTAAAAAATGTTCTGCGAATTCTTGGCCTAGTTCGCCAAGCCCCAAAAGCGCAATTTTAATTTTATATTCCATTTTGACTCTCTCTTTCCGATTTAGACTATTCATATATCGGATTAACCTAGCTCGAAGTTTAGTAATTTAGAGTATTTTTACCGAATTTTGCCCCTAAACTACGCTAAGTAAGCTCAACATCGACCTCAAACGCACTTCTTCATAGATATAGAGCATTGTTTTTCTTCTCAATTCAGACATTTAACTTTTAAATCCGCAATAATTAAATATATCTAAATTAGTATTGACTAATATACTAATCTAGCCTAATATGTATTCATCATTTCAGTTGGATGCAATAAGCCTCCAACTTGATCCGAACCTCCTCCACCTCCCAATGGTGGAATTTGTTAGGCGCAGCTCCTTAGCTGCGCCTTTTTTTTGCCGCGAACCATCGGAGATGGTTGCGGTACTTACAATGAAGCTCCGCAGGAGATTCTGTAAGTGGTGAATCTCCAAGCCACAGAAGCAAAGGAGACCGCAAGACACCCAGCTCCCCACGAACAAATCGGAGATGGGTAGGGTACTCACAATAAAGCTCCGTAGGAGATTTTATGAGTGGTGAATCTCCAAGCCACAGAAGCAAAGGAGACCGCAAGACACCCAACTCCCCACGAACAAATCGGAGATGGTTACTGGCTCACAGAACACTAACGTGTTCATTGTGAGTACCTTATTCGATTTCCAATCTCATCAAGGCAACTTACAATGACCAGAACCATTGGAAATGGTTTAGTAAATCCCTAATGAAACTCGCAGAGGTTCTAGGGAGAAGCTCCGTAGGAGATTCTGTGAGTGGTGAATCTCCAAGCCACAGAAGCAAAGGAGACCGCAAGACACCCAACTCCCCACGAACAAATCGGAGATGGTTGTTGGCTCAAAGAATCCTTAACAGGCTTCATTTTGAGTACCTTATTCGATTTCCAATCTCATCAAGGCAACTCACAATGACCAGAACCATTGGAAATGGTTTAGTAAATCCCTAATGAAACTCGCAGAGGTTCTAGGGAAAAGCTCCGTAGGAGATTTTATGAGTGGTGAATCTCCAAGCCACAGAAGCAAAGGAGACAGCAAGACACCCAACTCCCCACTAACAAATCAGAGATGGTTTCTGCCCACAGAATCACGAAGCTATTCCATGACCAATGAACTCCGCAGACACACCCCGACTAACACCCCCAGAAACAAGGTAATAAAGACAATAATCCGCTAAAATAACCGCTAGTACGGAAGATCTACCAGATCAGCGCTCGACAGGGCCTATTTCCCCCCAAATGATCGTATTTCTGCTTGTATCCGCGCCCAGACTCAAGTAATATTCCGCCTCTTTTCGTAGCACCTTACTGGATATTGGCATGATTGGAACAAAGACATTCAGCGCAAAGCCCGCTGAAGTGAAACGTGAATGGTTTGTTATTGACGCCGAAGGCAAAACGCTCGGTCGCATGGCAACAGAGATCGCTCGCCGTTTACGTGGCAAACATAAAGCTGAATACACACCTCATGTAGACACAGGCGATTATATAGTCGTGATCAACGCTGAGAAAGTGCGTGTAACTGGCCGTAAAGAAACCGATAAGGTTTACTACCACCACACAGGTTACGTCGGTGGCATCAAGTCAATTACCTTTGACAAGCTGGTACAAAAAGCGCCTGAACGCATTATTGAAAAAGCAGTGAAAGGCATGCTTCCTAAAAACCCACTAGGTCGCGCAATGTACCGCAAGCTTAAGGTTTACGCAGGTTCAGAACATAAACATACCGCTCAGCAGCCAACGCCGCTGGACATCTAAAAAGTACTAGGTTAATAAAATGGCAGATACTTACTACAGCACTGGTCGTCGCAAATCATCTACTGCACGTGTTTACATGACAGCAGGTAGCGGCAACATCGTTATCAACAATCGCACTATTGAAGAATACTTCGGTCGTGAAACTTCTCGCATGGTTGTTCGTCAACCGCTTGAGTTAACTAAACACGAAGGCACATTCGACATTAAAGTGAATGTTGATGGTGGTGGTAACACTGGCCAAGCTGGCGCAATTCGCCACGGCATTACTCGCGCATTAATGAAATACGACGAAACGCTACGTAAAGAATTACGCCAAGCCGGTTTCGTTACACGTGATGCTCGTAAAGTTGAACGTAAGAAAGTCGGTCTGCACAAAGCACGTAAACGTCCACAATACTCAAAACGTTAATCGTTTTTATTGTCGCCTTCTATATAAGGCAAGCCGTTTAAGACTATTGGGGAATCGTCTAACGGCAGGACAGCGGACTCTGACTCCGCTAATCAAGGCTAGAATTTTTGTTTACTGTTTTTCTGCCTTCCATATGATTGGCACTATGCCCCAGCTACAAATAATAAAGCCCGCTTCTTGCGGGCTTTATTGTTTATGGGTTCGGTAGTTTGATTAGAACCTTTCAGTTCGTATCTTAGGATAACTTAAGCATTCATTAGATATGTCCTGCGCTACGCTTCGGTCACAAACCCTCGAAAGAGATGTTTAGTAGTGATAGCCGGCAGTCTATTAAATTATTAGCTTGCCCGGCTACTATGCTCCGTTTAACTTTAAGAGCGAATTAAGACCAGATAAAAAACATTGGTATAGTGTTTCTGTATGGTAAGCACTTTGCATTTTAAATGTGAAAGCGCTGCATTTTGCATGCATTGCAAAAATATTTGAGGTAACGATATAATTGGCTGCGTAGGTGAAGCTTTGTTAGATTTAGGTTATGGATAACCCGATTTTATTTTAAGTATCACCCTATTAAAACAATATTTATGGATGAATAAATTTACGATAAGGATGTCGTGGTGTTTAACTGTTCAAATTATTTTCTTGCTAAGCATTCAGCGTCCGCTGTCTTTGTATTTAATCAGATAATTATTTTATTAGTTCGACCTGTGGTTTGGTTGATGCACCTTGTTGCGTTAAATTTCTCAGAGGAATTTGCGTATAAATTTGCGCACGTGCGTTATACACAGGTATGGTTTTGTCGCCATAAAAAGGATGATGTCTATGAATATTCAAGGGATTGAAGTCATTGCACCTTCAAAATTAGGTGGTGAATTTAATGAAGCAGAAATGCTCGGATCGGCCGCATGGTTGTGGCTGCAATCTGATACACACAAAGAAATTACTCTCAAAGATTTGCCGTGTTTATTGTTGCCAGCAATTAAATTAGGGCACTTTGTGTTGGCGATAGAAAAAGGCAAGCCGATATTTTTCCTTACTTGGGCGAAAATGAATGAGGCCGCTGAAGCACGTTACTTAGATAACCCACCCGAAATGATGCCATTAAAAGATTGGAATAGCGGTGACCGATTATGGTTTTTAGACTGGGTCGCTCCATTTGGCCATACCCATAAAATGTATAAATTGCTTACGCAAAAAATATTTTTCGATACGTGTGCTCGGTCTTTATATCATCGCGGTTATGAAAAAGGGATACGTGTGCAGCATTTTCATGGCTGCGCGTATTCACCGCGGCAGGCAAAAAGATGGTTTAGTGAACATCCTGTGGCGCCTTCAAAAATATTAAAGCAGGCGTGATTGGAGTAAGGAGTTACAGGAATTATTTTTAGAAATAAGAAAGTGAATTCAATGATGAAATATGTTTCGACAGGATTTGTAGCGTTGGTGATTGTAGGGTGTTCTACCTTTGCAGCATATCCCGGCTACTACACGGTAAAAGCGTACGACTCGAACGGAAACAGGCTCGACAAAATCACTCAAATATCAGAGGGTTCATCAATTAGTAGAGTGATAAATGGAAACTGCCTAGCATTTCCGGGTGCAAAGCTTGTTATTAAAAATACCAAAACCAAGAAAGAACTGACGGAGTTAAGCCCGCATCAGTGTGGCGGTATTAAATAATTTACATGGAAGACAAATCTGATGGCGATAATGCAGAATGATATCTGGACGCATGTCTGCACAAGTTAGAATGGGAAAGAGCAAGGATGCGATATGAATAAAAATATTTACCGTATTATTTTTAATAAAGCACGTGGTCTGATGATGGTAGTGGGTGAAATAGCTACCTCACCTCATTGTGTCTCGGGTAAAAAAGAAGCGAAGACACAGGCAAATTGTGGTTCGCGACGGTTATTGGCACATGTGAATGCAGTAAGCTTTGCGACTAGAATTGCCTTGGGGTTCGGTATTTTTATTTCGTCGTGGCTACAGGCCGATATTATTGCTGATATTAATGCCCCCGCAAACAGGCAGCCGAGTGTATCAACAACGGCGAATGGTATTACTCAGGTTAATATACAAACACCGAATACTTCAGGCTTATCGCATAATGTTTATAGTCGTTTTGATGTCGAGCGGCAGGGAGCAATTCTTAATAACTCACGCACAACGGTACAGACGCAGTTAGGTGGATTTGTGTTGGGCAACCCTAATCTGGCAACAGGAACGGCCAGTACTATTCTCAATGAAGTGAATTCTTCTAACCCGAGTCAGTTACGCGGCTTTTTAGAGGTTGCGGGTGATCAAGCTCGTGTAATCGTAGCCAACCCTTCTGGAATCACCTGTGATGGCTGCGGCTTTATTAATGTAAATCGTGCAACCTTAACAACGGGTGAAGCGATTATAAATAATGGCAATCTGGAATCCTTTGTAGTTCGACGTGGCACAGTCAGCATCGAAGGGAATGGTCTGGATGCACGCCAGACTAACTTCACGGATGTCATTGCCCGTGCAGTCAAAATTAATTCAAACGCTTTTGCTAATGAGCTTCGAATCGTGACGGGTGCAAACCAAGTCAATGCGGATAATGTACAGACCACGTCAATCACACCGAATGGTGATGCGCCGGTATTTTCAATCGATGTGAGTGAATTAGGGGGCATGTATGCAGGAAAAATCCGTTTAATTGGTACTGAGGAAGGGGTAGGAGTACGCAATGCGGGAGTAATAGGTGCAAGTGCAGGGAATGTTGAAATATCTGCCGACGGTCGAATTATCAATAGTGGACAAGTTTCAGCAACGGCAAACCTTAATATCAAAAATAATTTAGACATAGAAAACAGTGGGGTTTTTGCTGCAGGTGAGAGCGTGGCGATTGCTAGTGCGGGAAATTTAGATAACGTAGGGAATGGCGCTATCTACGCGGATAAAATCGACATTCAAGCTCAGGAGGTTAATAACGCCGAGGAAGAAGCGATGGCGGCAGTGATCGCAGCACGCCAGACACTGTCCGTGAATGCTCAAATTCTGAATAATAGAAATGGCGCGGTTATTTATAGTGGTGGAGATATTGGTATTGATGCAGAAACTATCAACAATAATAGCGCCTTAATTGATGCGGTAAATGATATCACTATCACTGCATCAACAATTAATAATACAAATGAGAATTTCCAAACTCGTTTAGTAGAAGCAGAAAACCAGTCAGTACAAGAATTTGCATTGGTAGGCTCTATAAATCGCTTCCAACCCGATGAAGTTAGTTTGCGCCCTGATAGTAATGATGATGTGAATTTTCTCGTTACGCCCGAGGGTGAAGGTGATGCTTATAATCAATTTGATTATATTCGTCGAGTAAGCCAAACCGAAGTTGTTGAATCTGAGCCTGCTCAAATTAGCGCAGGAGGTGATATACACATTACTGCAAATACTCTCATGAATGAGAACAGCCGTGTGCTAGCAGGTGGTGATTTAACGGCTGATCTCGATAACTTAATTAACAATGAAACGCCCGGACAACGGATCACACAAGAAAATGGCACCATTACAACATTTAGTAGACGCCATGAGAAAGGGCGTGATAGAACTAGGGTCACCGTAAGTGCATTTAATCCTGCGCCGACTAATCAGTTAATTAATCTTAATCAATCAGCTTTTGCTGGCGGCACAAATGTCACAAATTCCGATACGCCAGTGCCGCTGCTATCAAGTGCACTGTTCCGCGAAGTACCAGATTCAAATGCAGGATTTTTGATAGAGACTGATCCTCGTTTCACAAATCAGCAGTTATTTTTATCATCTGATTTCGTATTAGACCAATTGGTATTTGACCCCGCTTTAACTCAGAAGCGTCTTGGCGATGGATTTTACGAGCAACAGTTGGTCCGTGAGCAAATCGCTCAATTAACAGGCCGTCGCTTTCTGACTGGATTTGTCGATGACGAAAATCAATATCGTGCTTTATTAAATGCCGGGGTGACTGCAATAGATGAATTTAATTTGCGACCAGGCATTGCGTTAAGTGAAAAACAAGTCGCTCAGTTAACCAGTGATGTTGTGTTGTTGGTTGAACAAGACGTTAGGCTTTCCAACGGAGCAACGACAAAAGCACTCGTTCCACAGTTATATGTACGATTACAGCAAGGCGACTTGAATGGCAATGGTGGTTTGGTGGCGGCAAGAAATATAACCATCAACACTCAGGAGGATATAAACAATGGCGCAAGCATTATTGCGCAACAATCTATTAATATTGCTGCAGAAAATATCCAAAATGAAGGTGGTGATGTTGTGGGTGTGGGTACAAGACTAACTGCCGCAGAAGATGTCATGATTAATGGTGGACAAATTGTAGCGAAAGATACGTTACAAATAACGGCTGGCAATGATATTACAGCCACATCAACAGTCAGCAAACAAAGTAATGCGCAAGGAAATAGAACGAATATAAATCGATTAGCCGCTATTTTTGTAACTAATTCAGATGGTCTCTTGGTCGCGAATGCGGGAAGGGACATCACGCTTTATGGTGCACAGGTCAGCAACACCGGTGAAAACGGACAAACGCAATTCATTGCTGAAAATTCAATTGAGCTGGGAACAGTTAGCGAGAGCTTTGACCAAGCCAGCATTAGAAATGCAAACAACTTTCGAAAAGAGACTGCTCATGAAGAAGTAGGAAGCAGTATTTCAAGTAAAGGTTCAGTTGTACTCACGGCGGGTGACAATATTGACGTAACAGCAGCGGTACTCAATAGTGATGAAGGTATAGTCAGTCTTACCGCTGGGCACAATATTAGTCTTTCTGAAGGTCGCTCAAAACGTGGCCTGGATGAAGGCCTAAAAACCAATAGCAAAGGTTTTCTATCCTCCACTATTCGCACACGCCGCGATATTATTAATGAAGACAATACCTCTGGTAGCATTGTTAGCGCAGAACAGATTGCAATACAGGCAGGTGATGATGTAGCAATCCTTGGCAGCGATGTTGTCGCTACCGGCAATATAGAAGTTAATGCTGGTAAGCAACTGAATATTCAAGCGGCCACTGACAAACGACGTGAATTAAATTTACGTGAAAAGATAAAGAGTGGGGTGTTCAGCTCAAGTGGATTTGGCGTTACCGTTGGTAAGCAGCAATTAAATGTGGATACCCGTAATCAAATTGCGAGTGCCGCTGCCAGTACCATCGGTAGTACTGACGGCAATGTAAGTTTGACGGTAGGTGGCGCTTATAGACAAACGGCAAGTCAGATTGTTGCCGGCCAGGGTGATATTAGTATCACCGCAAAAGACATTAATATTGAATCTGCAACCAACACCGCAGAGACGATAACTGAGACAAAATTCAAACAATCCGGTTTAAGTATTACCGTGACCAATCCTGTTCTTTCGGCACTGCAAACAATCAAGCGTGTCAATGATGCAAGTCGGCGAGTAAAAGACAGTCGGTTAAAGAAATTGGCAAGGACAACGCAGGGATTGGCGGTATTAGCTGGTTACGAAGCCATTGAAGCAAGACTGGCTAAAGTCGCCAGAGATGCGATTGATAACGGAAATGAAGCGTCAAAGGACACCAATACGGGAAATAAGGCCAAGGATAACGCAGCAGATACATCAACACTGGCGGATAAAGTAGGTGGGATTAATCTAAGCATCAGTTTTGGTAGTTCAAAACAAAAAAGCAAAACAATACAAACCAGCGAGGTGACAAGCAGTAGCACATTGAATGCTGGCAATAACATTATTGTGACAACAACGCATGAGCAGGGTGATGTCGTCGTTAAAGGAAGCCAGCTTAGCGCGAATAATAATATTGTGTTGCAGGCTAAAAGAAATATTGCACTTCTTGCGGCTAAAAATACCGAAACACTAACGAGTGAAAATTCATCAAGCAGTAGCAGTATAGGCGGAAGTATTGGCACAAGTGGCCCTGCCCTGAGTGCAAGCATTAGCAAAGGGCAAGGCTCAGCAAATGGCGAAGATACGACGCATACCAATACGCGCATTAGTGCAGGACAAGGTGTTGGGCTGGTATCAGGAAAAGATATAGAGCTAAAAGGAGCCATTGTTGAAGCGGAGCAAGTTGTGGTCAATGCTGCTGGCGATTTGAGTATTGCCAGCTTACAAGAAACTGGCACTTACCAATCAAAACAAAAAAATAACAGCCTTTCGCTGAGTTCGTCGATAGCATCTTTTGCTCCGACCGGAGGCATTAGCGCAAGTCGAAGCAATGTTGATAGTGATTTCAAGAGTGTTGTTGAACAATCCGGTATCCGAGCAGGTGATGGCGGCTTTCAGGTCAATGTGCAAGGCAATACCAATTTGCTAGGTGGCGTTATTTCGAGTACTGAACAAGCTGAGCAACAAAGAAAGAATGAATTTATAACCGGTACATTAACGACTGCCAGTCTTGAAAATAGTGAAACAGTATCAGGAAGCCAAAAAGGTCTTAGTTTAAGTACCGGTAAGTTAGGTAAATACAAAGTAGCCAAAGACATAATCTCTAATTTGAGCACGAATACCGATTTATCATCAGAACAACAGAGCCGTACATTGAGTGGTATTGGTACGGAGAATATTCAAATCAGCAATCAAGAACAACAACAAGCTTTAACAGGCGAGTCTGCAGAAACAACCGTCGCTAATGTAAATAAAGAGGTAATAACGGGTACAGATACCAGCAATGCCCTTACTAAAACAGATGCACGGCAGTTAGATACTGAACTACGAGCCACCACAACGATTAAAGAAGAGTTTTCGAAACAAGTTATAGCAATTACTGACGACGCCTACAAAACACTCTTCCAACGTACGCCAAAATTCTACAAAGTCACCTGTCCAACTGGTGCAGACTGTGTTGCGAATCCAAAGCGTGCGATCACTAGTTTGGTTACAGCGGAGGAAGTAGCTAAAAATGGTAGTAAGGAAACTGTAATTGCCGTTAACGGAATATTTAATGGGTTAGAAAGAGCGGGAGAGTTAGCGTTTCAGAATACTAAAAATATTGATCAAACGGTAAATAATCCAGACGGTCGAAAGCCAGACACTATCTATCTTCTTCACTATGTTCCTGCAGATGGACGAATTGCTGAGTTTTTAGCAACTGGATATGAAAAACTGTTAACCCAGTCAGATTATGAAACAGGGAAGTCGCTAGGCTATAGTAATGTCGACATTGCTTATGCTGAGGTATTACGAGCAAGGGGAAATAAAGAGACAGAGTCTTTAGGGCATAGTCGTGGCACACAAGTACAAGCGAATGCATTTAAGATATTAGGGAATCAGTTGAATGCAGAAGGTAATACATATGAGAATGATAAATTAACGGTACGATCAGTTGGTGTGGCAACAAATATTGCTGATTTAGCAAGAGAAGCACAAGGATTGAATGTTAAAGATAAAAACATTAAAGCATCCATTTTTAATAATGACGCTGTATCGGCTCTTTTTTCAGGAGCAGATAGAACAGTATCTATTGGAGAGTTAGTATCGAGTTTACTCGATACAATTGCTACAACCAATAGCGCACATAGCTGCTATGGAACAGGTGATACAGGATGTAGTAGCGTTGAAATACCAATAAAAAAAGGTCCTGTACTTACGAAGGGTGTTAATAATTCACGTCTAATAAAATTTGAGAATGGTGAATTGCTGCAAAAAAATAAATTACAAAATAAGCAAGGTCTTAAATAAGTATGAATATCATAAACAGAAATCTTATAGGTGCTTTGTTGTTATTGTTTACTATTGCACTAACTGCTTGTAGCAATGTTATTCATCAAATAAACGAAAAGAATCGAGAAGACTATATATTAAGCAATCCGGGCGCTTATGATCCAACAATTCCGAGCAAACCAGACTTTGCGACACATAAGTTTATTTTTTTAGAAAACTTCAAAGTCAGCCATGATTGGCCTTACGGGTTTGATATTTGTAAATACGCAACCATGACACTATCTAAGTCTCAAAAAGATGGTACTTGGTATGGATCTTATAAACGACTAGGCGATATTTTTGAATATAAAGGTAGTACATTGCAAGAAGTTCGCGTTGACGGTTATCCAGAGCGTAGTTATGACGCAAGTTACATGTCAATAGACAATCATGTACGCACATGGAAAAAAGTAGATGGTTTAGGGATAGAACGAACATATGGCTATGACCCAATCTGCTGGCAACCACTAGGAGGCAGCAGTCACACATTAGTTGTTCGACTATACAAACGCACTGTAAAACAATGGAGAAGCTCTCTAGAAAAAAGCTCGCCTGATGGCGTGTTTACTATGCAAAAAGTGGGCAATAACAATTGGCTCACCCAAGAATTTGAATTAAAACCATCCAAACTAAATCATATTGCTGGCACATTTAAAACGTGGATATTACCTATTGGAGACACAGGTTATACCTATACTTTCCAACTAGGCGCAAGCTCCGAGTCTTTAAAACATCCACGCACTCATTCAGCGATGATAAAAATATTCCGTCATCTAATTCAGTCTGTAAAAATCGAACCTTTAAGCGAACGAGAAGCGGCCAAAGCTCGCGAAAAAGTTAGAAAACTAATCAGCGAAATAGAGGAGTATTCAGCAAGAAAAAATAGAACCAAGAAATAATTTATAGCTTTAATCTCAATGGAAACAACGCAGTCTCGCGTTAATTTAACAAGGAAAGTACTATGAAATTTTTACAAATAATAACCATCATACTAATTCTCAGTATCACTGGCTGTGCCACCACAGGCAGTCAATCACCTAAACAAGCCTCCGTAAAGTCTGGCCAATTATTTAAATTTAAAGAATCTCATTTTGCATGGATACCGAGTAGCGGAGGTCTTTCAGGTGGTTTAGCGAGTATGTTCGCCAGCAGTGCAGGTACAGACTCACCTTATGTGGCGAGGCTGGTTCAGATAATGAAACCAGCAAAATCTAAAGTCGTGAGAATTGGTGTATCGGGCCCCAATAGTTCATTGACGGCCAATATCATTGTATCTGCGCTCGATAATATAGAGGGGCAGTTACCTAACCTAAAATTGGTTTTCATTGGTTCACCTGAGCATGAGGCAAAAGTCCAAGCAGCGGTGAAAGCAAAAAGAGGCGAATTTTTGTTTTCCAACGCAAAGGCTAGTTAGCTGTATTTTTACGAAAATTATTATTATCTTTTGTAGTAGCCAATATCAGAATCTAAATAAAGTGATTTTAAGCGTTCCTAAATCACAGTTTCTAAGACTTTACATTGGAAAATATTGAAAACGATTGATAAAACAGGCTAATTTCTGTCTGAAAACCCTTAAAAAATGCTGTTTGTGGTAAAAAAGACACATCCTCGAGTTAATGTGGCTAAATTGTACAAAAGTGTTGCACAAACAACAAAATGTGGTTATCTTTAAGGCTGTCAATTGACAAATATAACAAAATTAGAGTTAGGAGAAATTCTTATGAACAAGCAATTACTCGCGATTGCAGTGGCGGCAGCTTTAGTAGCTCCTTCAATTGCATCTGCAGATGTAAAATTATACGGACGTGTTCAAGTTGAATACAACGTTGAAGATGATGATGGCACAGGTCAAGACAGCCAACAGTCTGTTGATGACAATGCAGGTCAATCACGTATCGGTGTTAAATTTAGCGAAAAATTAGGCGGTGGTCTGAAAGCTTTCGGTAAAGTTGAATTCCGTATTGATCCAGCTGATAACAACAACAGTGGTACTGGCGGTAATGCTGCTTCTATCTCTGGTGCACTTGGTCAACGTGATTCACATGTTGGTATTAAGAGCTCTTGGGGTTCTATCGCAGCGGGTTCTTTCCACGCACCTTACAAAACTGCTGGTGGCGTAAAATGGGATCCATGGACAGCGACTCACCTTCAAGCACGTCGTGCCGGTGGTATGTCAGGTGGTCCAGGTATCGGTGGTCACAATGGCTTCATGCGTAACGCTATCTACTACACTTCACCAAACGTAAACGGTTTCAAAGTTCAGTTCGCTATTTCGCCTGACGAAACTAACACTGGTAACACAGAAAATACTGGTGATGACGGTGATAACGATTACAGCTTAGCCGTTCAATACAAGAATGGCCCATGGCATGCAATCTTCGCTCACAACCGTAACAACGAAGACGGCGCTACTGTTGATGACGAAACTCTGACTAAAGCTGGTTTACGCTGGAAGAGCGGCGCATGGACTTTAGCGGGTCAATACGAATCTATCAATGATGCTTCTGCTTCAAACCGTGGTGGTACTCCAGGTCTGAACAATGCTTACCGTCCAGGTGCTGGTGATGATGCAGATATCTACTGGTTGAACGCACAGTACAAGCACGGCAACAACATTTTCACTGCTTCTTGGGGTGAAACTGATGTTGACGCATCAGCTGCTGGTGCGTCTGACTTCGACCACACTTACTGGGCAGTTGGTGTAATCCACAAGTTCAGCAAGAAGACTCGTATCTTCGGTGGTTACACACAAACTGATGGCGACTCTAATGCAACAAACGCCTCAGGTGCTGATGACCGTGATGCATGGACAGTTGGTATCCGTAAAGACTTCTAAGATTAGTTAATAATCTTTTTGTCTAAGAACGGGATGCTTCGGCATCCCGTTTTTTTTTGCCGCGAACCATCGGAGATGGTTGCGGTACTTACAATGAAGCTCCGCAGGAGATTCTGTAAGTGGTGAATCTCCAAGCCACAGAAGCAAAGGAGACAGCAAGAAAAGTACAGTGCCACCCAATAAATCGAAGATGGGTAGGGTACTCTTAATGAAGCTCCGCAGGAGATTCTGTAAGTGGTGAAACTCCAAGCCACAGAAGCAAAGGAGACAGCAAGAAAAGTACAGTGCCACCCAATAAATCGGAGATGGTTGCTGGCTCACAGAACACTAACGTGTTTCAGCATAGAACCTCTTACGAGTTTCATTATGCATACCACACCCATTTCCAATGGGTCGAGGCAATTGTGAGTACCTTATTCGATCTCCAATCTCATCAAGGCAACTTACAATGACCAGAACTATTGGAAATGGTTTAGCAAATCCCTGATGAAACTCGTAGAGGTTCTAGGGAGAAGCTCCGCAGGAGATTCTGTAAGTGGTGAACCTCCAAGCCACAGAAGCAAAGGAGACAGCAAGAAAGGACTACCTAATAGATGGGTTTGAACGTTAAGAGGTGTATTTAAAAGATTGCTTCACTACGCTCACAATGACGAACATATTCGTCCTACAAAACATTTTCCACTGAAGTCTATTATGTAAGCCTATTACTCATAAATGTAATCCTGCCCCGATAGACAAACTATTTCGTCACGAATAAGATAATTACATCGCAATGGATGCGATACCACACAAACAAATCAAGGATTGATGATGAAATATAGAAGAGTCTTTAACTCTGGAAAGAGTTATTTTTTTACTGTCGTGACGGCAAAGCGGCACCCTCTGTTTAAAAATGATCAAGCAGTGCAATTGTTCTCAGAAGCCCTGCGTCATGTCATGGAACTCCATCCCTTCACACAAGATGCATTTGTGATTATGCCTGATCATATTCATTGCGTTTGGAGCTTGCCTGAAGGCGATACGGATTATTCGATGCGCTGGCAATTGATCAAATCGTGTTTTAAAAAACAAGCGACATCACTTGGTATAAGTAAGGAGTGCTTAGCTCCACATCATTGGGAGCACTGTTTACAGGATGATCGAGATTACCAAAGTCATTTAGAATACATTCACTACAACCCCGTTAAACATGGCTTATCAGAAACCGCGTTAGCATGGCCACATTCAAGTTTCCGACAATATGTTGCCTTAGGCTTGTATCAACACAACTGGGGTTCTGGGAAGTTGGTGCTGCCAGATACGATTGGGAGTGAATGACTGAAGTGACTAGTCATTGCGAGCATAGCGAAGTAACGATTTTGGCGGGGACTGATTATAGAAATTACTTTGTTATACCCCAAGGGCACTTTGTCACTTCGTTCGGGCATGCGTGAAATGATGTATGTTTAAGCGCGCTTGTTATGGTAAAAAGAAGGAACAACATTCACCTTACGCCACATACTAAGGCATAACAGTTCTTGCGCCTGTTGGTGTGCCTAATATCAACACATCAGCAGGACGAGCAGCAAATAAGCCATTCGTTACTACGCCAACAATGCTGTTTAATTCATTTTCCAACTTAACCGGTTCCATAATTTCCAGATCATGAATATCAAGAATCACATTACCATTATCGGTGGTAAAACCTTCACGAAGAACAGGAGTTCCACCAGTACGAGAAAGAATCTCACGTGCAACGTAGCTGCGCGCCATCGGAATGACTTCAACGGGGAGTGGGAAAGCACCCATGATATCTACTAATTTAGACTCATCGGCAATACAGACAAACTTTTCACTGGCAGCCGCAACTATTTTTTCACGTGTTAGCGCACCACCACCGCCTTTAATTAGGTGAAGGTGTTTGTTTGATTCATCGGCACCATCAATATAGAGAGACAGTTGACCCGCTTCATTTAAGTTCATGACAGGGATGCCGTGTCCACGTAAACGGTCAGCTGACGCCTCAGAGCTTGCGACTGTGCCATCAATTTTACCTTTCACAGCGGCAAGAAGATCGATGAAATGATTGGCGGTAGAGCCGGTACCGATACCAACGATCATGCCTGTTTCAACATACTCAATCGCTGCAGCGGCAGCTGCTTTTTTCATTTCATCTTGTGTCATGGTCTTCATCCTATCTTTATTGGTCGGCAAAGATACCTTAAATAGTGTTAGGAGTGAAGAGTTTGGGGTTCTCTGTGAGTGAAATATATCCTTCATTCCTGTATCGTCTCAATCATGATGAAAGACATGATTAAACGCATTAAGCGAGCAAAAGTTTATGAAGTAGCGGTAGTTACGCCCCTCGAAAAAGCGGCTAAATTATCCCAGCAGCTTAACAATAACATTTTGCTAAAAAGAGAAGACCTACAGCCAATTTTCTCGTTCAAATTACGGGGTGCATATAACCGCATTGCGGAATTAACAGTGGATGAAGCTAAAAACGGGGTTGTTGCCGCTTCAGCTGGTAATCATGCCCAAGGGGTCGCTTTAGCGGCTCACCAGCTAGGTATTACCGCAACGATTGTTATGCCAAAAACAACACCAGCAATAAAGATAGATGCAGTTAAGAACCTTGGTGCGGAAGTAATTTTGCATGGCAATACTTATGATGATGCCTGCACACATGCTTATAGCTTATGTGAGCAACAAGAAGCTATTTTTATTCATCCCTATGATGATTTAGCAGTGATAGCCGGCCAGGGGACGGTAGCGGTAGAAATTCTTGAGCAGCACCCAGGCCCTATAGATATTTTTTTTATTCCCGTTGGTGGCGGTGGCTTAATTGCGGGCATGGCAAGCTGGATTAAACAGCACCGACCTGAAGCACGTATCGTCGGTGTCGAACCTGAAGATGCAGGTTGTTTTCATGCTGCAATGCAAGCAGGAGAGCGTGTCGAGCTTGAACAGGTAGGCATTTTTGCAGATGGCGTTGCAGTAAAACAAGTTGGTAAAGCGACCTTTGATATTGCAAAGGACCTTGTCGATGAAGTGGTGCTTGTAACCACGGATGAAATTTGCGCAGCCATTATGGAAATTTTTGATGATACGCGGGCAATTACTGAACCAGCTGGCGCGTTATCTGTAGCAGGAATGAAAAAATACCTGCGTACAAACAATTGTAAAGATCAAACTGTGGTGGCAATAAACAGTGGCGCAAATATGAATTTTGATCGACTGCGCCATGTTGCTGAACGAGCAGAATTAGGTGAACAGCGTGAAGGTTTGCTAGCAGTGACGATTCCCGAGCGACCAGGTAGTTTTAGGGAGTTTTGTGGTTTGTTTGCCGATCACGGTATCACTGAGTTTAATTATCGCTATTCTGATGCTTCTCAAGCACATGTTTTTGTTGGTATACAGCTTTCTAAGGGCTCAGCAGAACTAGAATCGATGTTAGCGATGTTTAAGCAGCATGGTTATGCTGCGATTGACATGACTGACAATGAAATGGCGAAGATCCATACGCGTTATATGGTAGGCGGTCGTGCCTCGCATCAAGTTGAAAATGAGATTTTATATCGTTTTGAATTTCCTGAAAGGCCTGGTGCGCTGCTCCGTTTTCTTAATCAAATGGCAACAAACTGGAATATAAGTTTGTTTCATTATCGAAACCATGGCGCAGCCTATGGACGTGTATTGGTTGGTATTCAGGTTCCGCCAAAAGAACTGCCGCAGTTTCAGCAATTTCTCGATGCTGTGGGATACCGATATTGGTGTGAAACCGATAACCCAGCCTATGGATTATTTTTGAAATAAGTGATGGTTTCTTATTTTCTCAGGTGATTTTTCTAGGTAAGTCTCTTTATCTCTCTTAAGTTGAATTAAGCTTGCAGAATCTCTTCGAGTTTCATTAGGGAATTACTAAACCATTTTTAATGGTTCTGGTCATTGTAAGTTGCCTTGATGAGATTGGGAATCGAATAAGGTAATCAAAATGAATCCTGTTAAGGATTCTTTGAGCCAGTACCCATCGGAGATTTATTCGTGGGGCGTTGGGGGTCTTGCGATTTCCTTTGCTTCTGTGGCTTATAAATTCACCACTTACAGAATCCCTACGGGCTTCATTGTAAGTACCACAACCATCTCCGATGGTTCGTGGCATAAAAAAGGCCCACCGAGGTGGGCCTTAAATTACTGATTTACTTATCTTTTCTTACGACCTTTTTTCTTGGCCTTTTTCTTGGCTTTCTTCTTAGTCTTCTTTTTAGTTACTTTCTTTTTCGCCTTTTTCTTGGCTACTTTTTTCTTAGCTTTCTTTTTGGCTTTTTTCTTAGCCTTCTTTTTCGCCTTTTTCTTGGCTACTTTTTTCTTCGCTTTCTTTTTAGCTACTTTCTTTTTCGCCTTTTTCTTGGCTACTTTTTTCTTCGCTTTCTTTTTGGCTTTTTTCTTAGCCTTCTTTTTCGCCTTTTTCTTGGCTACTTTTTTCTTCGCTTTCTTTTTAGTCTTTTTCTTAGCTACTTTCTTTTTC
>Ga0316207_10000156_pt1 | contig 139452 bp, 132 predicted proteins | sample 6weekpyrite_MG_FD_204943 | JGI IMG/M metagenome (GOLD analysis project Ga0316207, IMG submission 204943) | Microbial mat bacterial communities from mineral coupon in-situ incubated in ocean water Damariscotta River, Maine, United States -... | ecosystem: Environmental > Aquatic > Marine >... | reverse complement strand
AATAGTCACTGATACTTTTTAGTACCCGTTTTCCGGCACGTTTTGATTTTACTAAAATAATAAAATCATCTGCATACCTTGAAAATTTGTGATTACGTTTCTCCAGCTCCCGATCTAAACTATCAAGCATGATGTTTGATAATAAGGGCGAGAGTGGACCTCCTTGCGGCACACCTTCTGTGCTGGGTTTTAGTTTGCCTTGCTCCATTATGCCGGCGCGTAAGTAATGTCCGATTAATTTCAACAGTCGCTTATCCTTTATTTGGATCGCGAGTTTTGTCATTAACAGATCATGATTTACACGGTCAAAGAATTTGGATAAATCAACATCAACCGCTATTTTGCGATTCTGTTTTATATATCCGTTCACTTGTGTGACCGCTTGCGCCGCATTTCGGTGAGGCCTAAACTCATAACTATGGTTTGAAAAGGTAGAATCAAATATTGGACTGAGTATTTGTGTGATGGTTTGTTGTATCACTCGATCGAGCACCGTGGGAATGCCCAGTAAACGCTTACCGCCATCAGGCTTGTCAATCTCTACGCGCTTTAGCGCTTGAGGTTGATACTCACCTTTGAGTAGTTGCGCTTTACATTGTTGCCAATGCTGAGTCGCCCAATCGGGAAACGGCTCTATCGTTAAGCCATCAATACCCGGTGCACCTTTGTTCGCACATACTTGTTTCCACGCACGTTTGAGGTTGTCGGGTAAAAATACTAGATCGAATAACGGTTCGTTGAAGGCGAGTTTTATGTTCTCACGCAGCGCAATATTATCACCGGTCGGTGTAGAGTTATTGTGCCAGTGAAACATGACTCCTCCTTCGGTTTAAATGTTCAGGCCTTCACCCTGTCCCAGCCATTACGCTGGGCATTTGGCTACTATATTTTTTTTCATCATATTCGCTCATACAGGTTGATGACATCTGTATGCCAAGGCTTGTTATATCAGTGGCCTTACTGATTAGTTTGCTTTCCAATCGCTCGTTAAACCGACTTTTATATTCCGCATCCATGCTCCATATAAAAGCCCTGCTTCGGCTTCCTGCCTACGCGTTCTAAGCAAAACTTTTCACCCCCAGATAAGTTCGTGAACTGTCACTGCACTGCCTCATCATTTACCCTGTCTCGCGATTCACGGGTTTCGTTATGCCTGGCTAACTCACCCCTGAGACTCGGCCTCATATGATGTTTATTCACCACATCCCTGTGGTTCACCCTTCGGGCCAGGCAAGCCTGTTCAAAATCGCTCCCCGCGATTTTAGTCTGTTCGTAGGCTCGCCGTTTTGCACTCGAACATCCCAGCCGCTCCAAGGCTTCACGGCGCTTCGCCCTCTCCACAACACCTCACGGGGTTGCAGTTGCCGTCGGCTAGTAGTTATACTGTCTATAAATATAAACAGGTGAATCGCCTACAGAGGACTTTCACCTCATTAGTTCACGCCCATGCTGGGCGTACCAAGTCGTTAAACCAGATCGGCGCAAAAAACGCGCCTCCTGGTTAACTCAAACGTTATGTTTAAAAAACAAATGGAATTAATACTTCATAAAAAACAACCACCATCAAGACTTCAGCGTAAATAGAAGTTATTAAAACTTCTTGTAACTAGGTTATGCATCAATACAAACTTTAATGCATGCAAATTAATGATAGAAAATGTCGATGCAATGGTACATGACCTATATTACACGCTATATAGTTCTGTTGTAGCATGCTGCTCAAGAACTTTTACTAATAACAAACCACATGGATCTCTAGCTAAAAAATGGTACACATTCGGGTCAGCATCCATGATAAAATGCATAAGGCAAGTAGTCTCACTCGAGGGCTAATATGTTATTTATAAATAGTATGAGTAAGAAATAAAGTTGTTAAGATTAATTTTTATTTAGAGAGGGACCCCATGAAGTTTAGATTATTTATTGTTCTATTGTCAGTGACGAATTATATCAATGCTGCCACTATCACGTATAACGAAGCAAGTGACGGTGATTTATCGCAAACACCGGGCAACGCGACTTATGTTGGGGGCCTTGATGTAGGTGTAAATACAGTGTCTGGTTCTTCATCATTTTCCGATTGGGATCACTTTAGGTTTTCAGTAGGTGCGAATCAAAGAGTTAACACACTGTCTATAAACTACAATTCATCATTCGTAGAATCACAACTTAGTAAGGATTTCCTTATATATAGAGTTGTTGGTGACTGTCTTTTTTGTACATCTGAATTTGAGATCCTTGGTCGATACTCATTTGGTTATGAACGCATTATTTGGCCATTTGAAGGTTCGATTCAATACCTTAGCAGTGGCGATTCTGTTTCCACTTTTATTGGCTCTTTAACCGAGGGCGATTACATAATTAATGACTCAGGTGCGTCTATTTTAAGCGAGTATATAAATTCAGATGCTGCTTTTGATTATAACTGGACGATGGAAGTAACCGCTGTCCCTATTCCTGCATCTGTATGGTTAATGCTTAGCGGGCTTGTTGGAATTGCGGCGGTTGCAAAAAGAAAATAATATTTAAGTATTAAGTCTTATTGGCTTAAGCCAATGTGTAGTGGCTCACATCTAATCTGGCACCTATTTTTTTAGACTTGGCCTTATAAAAATACCTGTTGGTAAAGAAATCAAAACAACATGAGAAAAGAAATTGATTCTCTAGATGATTCGGAATCCGAAATTGAAAACACATATGTGGCGCTAACTGATGGATGTACGGGGTCGAACCAAGCCAGCCCCTTGATAAATATTGAATAGCACCCAAAAACAAGCCAATATTTAGTCTTAATCGCGCTGTTTTATAGCCCAAAACGATACTTTAAGGAGGAGGTTACATGCCAAGAGCCAATCGTCATTTTCTACCTGATCATATCTGGCACATCACTCACCGGTGCCATAAAAAAGAATTTCTACTCAAATTTGCAAAAGATCGTAAGAACTGGATTCACTGGTTACATGAAGCTAAAAAACGTTATGGTCTGTGCGTTTTAAATTATACCGTCACCTCTAACCATCTTTATTTATTAGTAAAAGATACAAAAAAAGTGCAATTGCAAAATCAATACAGTTAATCGCTAGTCGTACTGCTCAAGATTACAACAAGAGAAAACATCGTAAAGGCACATTTTGGGAGGTCGCTACCATGCAACAGCCATTGATAGTCAGCAATACTTTATTCAGTGCTTAGTGTATATCGATATGAATATGGTACGTGCAGGGATTGTGCAGCATCCCAGTGATTGGGTGCATGGTGGTTATCAGGAAATTCAGGCACTACCTGATTGATATACCATCATTAATCAGAAAGAACTTTTTCAACTAACAGGTATAAGTACGATTGAATGTTTCAACTTGCGCACCAAGACTGGATAAACGCAGAGCTGTTAAATGAGCCAGGGTTACGTGCAAATGGACGACAAGATATTAATGAAGATGATAAATACGTGCTAAAAGAACCTTCGGTTTCTTACAGCATTGGCTTTGATATCAAAACGCAAGGTTTAAACCAATAAAATGTCTGTTTATCTGGTTTTTTTTCATGTATTTTAAAGACTTAGCTCGGTCCGACCCTACTATGTTATGACGTTTAATACAAACCCAATTGGAATATTTGACTCTGGCGTTGGCGGCTTATCAATTGCACTTAGAGTTCGAGAGGTGCTTCCTAATGAGAATATATTGTACTTTGCAGATTCTGCCCATACACCCTATGGCACTAAGCCAGAATCATATACCACACAAAGATCATCATTAATAATTCAATTTTTAGTTAACAAAAAGGCCAAGGCTGTCGTTGTTGCCTGTAATACAGCTACCGCTTCTTCAATTTCAAAGTTGCGATCTGAATATAAAATTCCAATTATCGGTGTTGAGCCAGGAATAAAACCCGCTGCACTTAAAAGTAACAGTGGCGTTGTTGGTGTGTTGGCAACAAATCAAACACTATCAAGTCTTTCATTTGATAATTTATCCAATCGCTTTTCTTCAAATGTTAAAATCGAAATTCAGCCCTGCCCAGGTTTAGTTGAACAAGTTGAAAAAGTTGACCTTCACAGTAGTAAAACAGAGGACATGATTAAGCAATACGTTTTTCCATTGCTCGAAAAGGGTGCTGATAATATTGTTCTTGGCTGTACTCATTATAACTTCCTGGCACCAATGATACAAAAAATAGTCGGTCATGGAGTTGAAGTTATAAATACTGATTTGGCAGTTGCAAGGCAAGTGCTTAGAAGACTGGAAAGTGAAAAGTTACTATCCACGCTCCCATCAGCAAGCTATGAAAAGTTCTGGACTAGCGGGGATCCAGGTATTGTCAGTCAACAGCTCAGTGCATTATGGGGAAAACAGGTTAATGCAATGCAATTTTTACATACATTCACAGACTTATCTTAAACCTAAAAAGATGAAATTTTTAAAATTTGACTGACTCTTCAACGATTTCATCGAGATGATGGTAGTTGATGCGCTACATGATGCGCTAACTTTAAGACGCATAAATAAACTTTAAGCGTGCCTTAAGCTAGTTTTTATAGCATTCCCCCCTTCGTTGCAAATTGAGCTATCTGGCATCTATTCCGCTTGATATTTACTCGAAAGGAATCAGATTCATTTATCACCAACAATAAGAGAGTAAAATTTAATGAAATTACTAAAAAACAGCATTTTAATTACACTTGCAGTGGGGGCACTTTCCACAAACTGTTTAGCGAGTGATCATGATCATAGTGATAATAAGGGCCCTGCGTGTGAGGGTTATGGGCCACAAACTCCTCGGGACATTGACGAAGCTGATGGCACAAACAAGCGCGTCTTCTCTACCGCACCCAGCTATAAAGAAATGAATCTGTGCAATATTCATTTCCATAATAATGCGGAGCATAAAGCAAAAGCCTTTTCAATTTATGCCGGAGAAAGTGAGCACGGTCATGGTGGTGGTTATCAGTGCAAAATAAGCCAATCCCTTAGTAAAGCAGAGCTGGCACCGCCAAAGGGTGAAGTATGCAAGGGCTTAAAGCCTGGCGATACCATAGAAGTCCATTGGGTTCACACCTCTTGTGACATAAAACCCGGTAAAGGCCTGGGTTCATGCCTGTCGAAAAACTGCGCTAACCCAGATTTACGCGTAGAGACACAGGTTTTCACCGTTGTTAACGATTCATCTGCGCTTAACTTTAATGACCTGTCTTATAAAGGCAATATGGTCAATGGCTTACATCAGGCTAAGGCATTGCCAACAAACACGGGTAAACCCGTTGAGTTTTTGGGCTCTACAACCGGGCCTAAATATACTGAGCAGCAATGTTCACCTATGCAGGTTACCTGGAGCGTTCATCCTGAGTGTGCCAAAGTGGACATCAACAGTCTGGGCGAATGGTGTAAAGGAAATGTTTTTGAAGAAGACCATGCACACGGTGTAAGAAAACTGGTTACCAACCCTAAACTATTATCCAGGATCAAGTAAACCATAAACCTTAAAACAATTTTAGCAGCCCAAACAGGGGCTGCTATTTTTGAAAACCTAAACCCTCTCAACTAACGCATCGTCACCAATTCTTCTGAACTGGTCGGGTGTATTGCGATCGTGTCATCAAAATCTTTTTTAGTCGCCCCCATGCGCATAGCTACTGCAAAACCCTGCAACATTTCATCTGCACCCGGGCCGATAATATGACAGCCGACCACTTTTTCCTGCGCACCAACGCAAACCAGTTTCATCGCCGTTGGCACCTCGTGGCCAGTCATTGAGTTATACATGGCGGTGAAACGGGTTTGATATATTTTTACCGCTTCACCATGCTCTTTACGTGCTTCACCTTCAGTTAAGCCCACCGTACCAATGGGTGGATGACTGAAGACAACAGTGGAAATCATTTTATAATCCAGATGCCGATCTTTTTGATGGTTATAAAGCCTGTCCGCCAGGCGCCTGCCCGCGGCAATAGCAACGGGAGTCAGTGGTGCTCGTCCGGTAACGTCCCCTATCGCAAAGATATTGTCGATATTGGTATTCTGGTATAAATCCGTGGTGATATAACCCGCTTCATCCCGCTCGATATTAACTGCATCAAGATGCATACCCTGTGTATTGGGATGACGCCCTATCGCCCAGACAACTTCAGAAAAACCAGTATTTTTATTACCTTTATCATCACACAGACTTAAACTTCCATCTTCTTCTTTTATAATTTCTGTAATTTGTGTGCGCGGCATAATGTCCACACCCTGATCGAGCATTTCCTCTAACAGTGTTTCGCGTAACATCGCATCAAATGTGCGCAATAAATGTTCTTTACGTAAATACATACACACATCGCTACCCAGGGCGTTTAATACACCCGCCAGCTCAACGGCAATATAGCCAGAACCAATTATGGCCACTTTTTTTGGGCATTCGCTTAACTCAAAAAAACCATCTGATGACAGGCCAAGCTCTGCCCCGGGGATATCGGGTATAGTGGGGGTTGTACCAGGTGAAACCACAATGTGGCGAGCAGTAAATTGTTTACCATCAATATCAACTGTGTGTTTATCAACGAAAGAAGCAAAGCCCTGTAACTCATCGATATTCGAATCAGCAAGGTAATTGTGATACCAGTTATTGATGTTTGAGATATAGTTTTCCCGTTTACTGACCAGGTGCCCCCAGTCAAAGCCCCTGTTCTCTATATTAAAGCCATAGTCTTTCGCATCCCGCAAGGCATGGGCCAGGTTAGCCCCAAACCACATAATCTTTTTAGGCACGCAGCCGACATTCACGCAGGTTCCACCCATTTTGCCCTTTTCAACAACCGCACACTTAGCACCATACGTCGCGGCTCGCTCGGCAACGGATAAACCGCCGCTCCCAGCGCCTATTGCAATTAAGTCATAATCAAATTTTTTTGACATAATAAAACCTGTAGTGATCTATTAATTTAAGTCGGGTAATATACCAGCACATTCGTTAATGGAACACCCTGCTATAATGCTGTTATTTGAAACACTCAAAAAACTGACACCCTCCCCAAAATACCAGCATTTCCTAGATCGCCTGGAACAATACAGCCTGCTAATCAGGCTTGATCGACCTATAGGGATTTATCTACTTTTATGGCCTACGCTTTGGGCACTCTGGATTGCCGCCAAAGGTTTTCCCGACCTGCTCGTGTTATTTGTGTTTGTCAGCGGTGTATTTTTAATGCGTTCAGCAGGCTGTGCTATTAACGATTTTGCAGATCGTGATATTGACCCTTTTGTTGAGCGCACCAGGGAAAGACCCCTGGCTGCAGGACGAATTACCAGCAAAGAAGCATTAATGGTTTTTTCTGTGCTTTCAATAACCGCTTTTGCACTGGTCCTGTTAATGAACACGCTGACTATTTACATGAGCTTTGCGGGTATTCTTCTAGCTGCCAGCTACCCCTTTGCGAAACGTTTTCATTATATGCCCCAGGTACATTTAGGCATGGCTTTCGGTTGGGCGGCTCCCATGGCATTTACCGCACAGGCAAATGAAATAACTGTAGTTACCTGGCTCATTTTTATGGCGACTGTTTTATGGGCAACGGCCTATGACACCATGTATGCCATGGCCGATCGGGAAGATGATTTAAAAATTGGCGTTAAATCTACGGCTATTTTATTTGGAGAGGCCGATAAAATAATAATTGGATTATTACAGACACTTTTAATATTTGATTTAGCTCTAATTGGACACAATTCAGACCTGGGGCTTTATTACTACCTTGGTTTAATCGCGGCGAGTGGACTGGCTATTTATCAACAGTTTTTAATTAAAGATCGTGACAGACAAAAATGTGTAAAGGCATTTGTTAATAATAACTGGTTTGGTTTTTTTGTGTTTTTGGGGATATTTGTGGATTATTGGGTTTGAAAAACATTCGTAAGTACGTAGCCGTACTTCGCTTCGCTGCCTACGGGCTACGCACTAACAACTTCTTTTAATTCCCCAGGCTGAAGCGCTCCCAACGTCCACTCACCAATTTTGCAACGAATCAATCGCAAGGTTGGAAATCCAACCGCGGCTGTCATTCTTCTTACCTGACGATTGCGCCCTTCCTGAATCGTTAATTCTATCCAGCTTGTGGGTATATTTTTTCTAAATCTTACTGGGGGGGTTCTTGCCCATAAATTTTCGGGCTCTAAAATAATTCGGGCCTGTGCCGGTTTTGTTTTTCCGTCTTTTAACACAACGCCTTTTTTAAGTTGCTCTATGGCTTCATCTGTTATTGCTTTATCTACCTGTACCCAGTAGGTTTTTTTCATTTTATTTTTTGGGTCTGATATTTTATGTTGCAACTTTCCATTACCGGTTAATAACAGCAAACCTTCTGAATCATGATCCAGCCTTCCCGCGGGGTAAACATCTTTTACAGAAATATACTCCGCCAGGCTCTGATGTTTTTCATGGGGGCTGAACTGGCAGATAACACCATAAGGTTTATTAAATAAAATAAGTTTACTCATTTATAACTGTAACCAACGCTTTCTTCTTTGCTCACTTGAATTTAACTGATCAAATAATTCATGAAAAACATCTTCATCGGGTATACCTTGCCAGAGAATATGCTGGTCATGATTATCAAAAATTGCATCGGTTACTATTTCAGTCAGACGTTTATTTGTTGGCAATAAACCCTGGTGCTCTTCTACCAGATTTTGTATGCGCGCTGAACCGCGAAATTTCATTTTAGAAATATTATCGATATTACCCAGTATATCTTCGATATCTTCGAATTTATTTAATAAATTTGAAGCCATTTTATAACCCACACCGGGAATGCCTGGAATGTTATCCACTTTATCTCCGGTTAATGCCAGCATGTCGGCAATTTTTTCGGGTCTTACTCCAAACTGTTTTTCTACACCTTTATGGTTTAAAACATTACCCCTGGCAAAGTCCCACCATGCATCTCGCTCACCTAACACCAACTGGGTTAAATCTTTATCGGCACTGACAATGGTAATATCAAATCCTTCATTTCTTAATCGCGTAGCCAGAGTGCCGATTATGTCATCCGCTTCAAAGCGGTTAGAACCAAATTCAGGTATACCCATGGCGCGACAAAATTCCCTGCAGTACCGAAACTGGACTTTTAACTCTTCAGGTGCAGGGGGACGATTGGCTTTGTATTCAGAAAAAATTTCACGACGATAGGAGTTTGTCTGGTGGGCATCAAATGCACAGGCAATATACTCGGGCTGTTTTTGTTCAAATAACTGGTATAAAAACTCGGTAAAACCATAAACTGCATTGGTGGGGTTTCCGTCTATGTCCGTTATGGCATCATCAAAAACATGCCAGCCACGAAAAACATAGATGCTGGAATCAATTAAATAGGCGCGCTTAGTCATTTACGCATTTTAGCAGGAATAAGGACTGTATTATGAATTGATTGTGATTCAGGTAAAGTACAATGAACCGGATTTGTATATACCATGCTGAGTCAAATCCCCCCAGCCCAATACTAATAAATTAAGTAATGTAGGTGCGAATTTATTCGCACCTACATCATCATCCCTGCCAAACTTACAGGTATTGACCCCGATCCTGTTCACTAAACTAAGGATCGGAAGCACCTGATTCTCAAGACTTATAGTTTAGATAATGTCTCCATATCTTTTTCAACTGCGCTAACCGAATTATCGAAGTTGGCCTGTTCTTCTGTATTCATCTCCAGGCTAATCACTTTTTCCATCCCATTTTCACCCAACACACAGGGCACACCAATGGCCAGTTCATTACAGCCATATTCATTTTTAAGAATGGCTACCGTTGGCAATATGCGTTTACGGTCATTGACAATAGCATCAACCATTGCGGCCACCGCGGCGGCAGGTGCATCAAAGGCGCTGCTGTTCTGGCGTAGTGCTAAAATTTCTGCCCCGCCATTTCTTGTGCGGGTGACAATATCATCGATGGTTTTCTGATCCATAAAGTTACTAACCGGAATCCCTGAAATAGTTGTATAGCGCATCATCGGCACCATTGAGTCACCGTGGCCTCCAAGTACCATAGCATCGATATCTAACGATGAATAACCGGTTTCAAGGGCAATGAAACTGGCCATGCGGGTTGAATCCAGCACACCGGCCTGACCAAATATTCGGCTACGATCCCAGCCGGTTTTTTGCCATGCACGGTAGGTGAGAATATCCACCGGATTTGAAACAAATAGCATTTTACTGTTTGGGGCATATTTCAGGGTATTTTCAATAATAGCATCGGTCACACCCACATTAGTTTCCAGCACATCGGATCGGGACATGCCCGGTTTTCTGGGTACACCTGCGGTAATAATTACCAGGTCTGAATCTGCCATTAACGCATAGTCGGTACCGCCAATAAGACGGGTATCAAACCGAAATAACGGTGCGTCTTCCTGAATATCCAGGGCCGCACCTTCGGCTGCGCCTTCTCGAATATCGATTAAGACTATTTCACGACAGAGATCTTTTGAAGCTATAAACTGTGCGGTGGACTCACCTACACGACCGGCACCCACTACTGTGATTTTTTTCATGCTGCACCCCCTGAGAATGAATATTCTTTTTTATTATGAGTTTAGACCAAATTACAGTGTTGAACAGTTAGCCGTGCGCCTGTCGGCGCACGGCTAACAGACTTAAACCTAATCGTGATGATGCTTGGCTACACCACTATCTAACGCCGCCTGGGTAACCGCTGCGGGAACACGCTCTATAAGCCTTGGGTCAACCGGTTTCGGAATAATATAGTCTGGGCCAAATTCCAGCTTTTCCAGTTCATATGCGTTTAACACCGACTTGGGCACCGGGTCTTTTGCCAGGCTGCGAATTTCATTTACGGCGGCTATATGCATTTCCTGGGTAATGGTGGTAGCCCCCGCATCTAGCGCGCCCCTGAAAATATAGGGGAAACCCAGCACATTGTTTACCTGATTTGGGTAATCACTACGCCCGGTGGCCATAATTAAATCATCACGTGTCTGCCTGGCCAGCTGCGGATCTATTTCTGGCGTTGGATTCGACAACGCAAATACAATGGGCTTTGGTGCCATTGCAAGCACCATCTCAGGCGTAAGTAAATTAGGACCCGATACACCAATAAATACATCCGCATCCTGCATTGCATCGAGTGCTGTTCTGCGCTCTGTTTTAACCGCAAATTCTGCTTTATAAATATTAAGATCATCTCGCCCGGTATGGATCACACCATTACGGTCCAGCAAAATCATGTTCTCTTTATACGCACCCAGGCCCTGTAACAATCGCATCGATGCAATTCCCGCCGCACCGGCACCCATACAGACAATGCGTGCGTCCTCAATTTTTTTATCCTGCAGGTCTAGCGCATTGAGTAATCCCGCGGCAATAATAATTGCTGTGCCGTGTTGGTCATCATGAAAAACAGGGATATCTAACATGCTGTCCAGGGTGCGCTCAATTTCAAAGCATTCCGGGGCCTTTATGTCTTCCAGATTAATGCCACCAAATGTTGGCGCAATTCTCGCGACCGTATCGATAAAATCTTTTGCTACATCGGCATTCACTTCAATATCAAAAACATCAATATTAGAAAAACGTTTAAACAATACCGCTTTCCCTTCCATAACCGGCTTACCCGCCAGGGCCCCCACATTACCCAGCCCCAATACCGCACTGCCATTGGTAATGACACCGACCAGGTTTCCTTTGGCTGTGTAGTCATAGGCCATTTCAGGATCATCGGCAATTGCTCTGACTGGCTCGGCCACACCCGGCGTATAAGCCAGGGATAAATCATCCTGGGTATTACAGGGCTTGGTTATATCTGTGGCTATTTTTCCGGGAGATGGAAATTTATGGTAATCGAGGGCGCGTTTTTTATCTTCTTCATTCATGTTATTGGGTTCATTATTTTGGGCTATTTTATGCCTGTTTAGTGTAACACTTTAATACTATCCGGATGACGTAACGTCATAATAAAGCTGATTTTATTCTGCGTATTATGATTGTTTTTTTTAACTCGCAACCAGCCCCGAACCTGTACACTTTTATGCTCAATATTATTTAGCATATAGAGATTAAAATTTGACAGGTCATTGTTATAAATTTTAAGTTCGACATTATCATCCAGAAAAAGGGTCACTTTTTTTCTGCTTTGCCAGACACGGGTTACTTTTGCCCGTAATCGATGAAAACCATGACTACTTTTATCTAACTCCCCGCTTCGCTTTAATTGATACTGGGGCAGTTTCCAGATACCCCGCTCTTGTTGTCTGGCCTCAAGCTCCTGCTGTCGATAGCAATCACTCATTTTGTCATTAGGGGGTGTCGTAAAAGCAATGGCATAACCCTGGGAAATCAACCAGGCCTGAATATTTTTCCCATCGGGCAAAAAAGCATGTGCCAGGGTACGCTTATATCGATCAAAGCGTTGCGGACCATAGGCCAGGCTAATACGTTGATTTACCAGACTCAGCTGTTGTTGCAAAGCAGCCTTTGCCTGCTCACCACTTGCTTTAACATCAGGTGCAATTTTGCCGTGTCGAGTGAAGACTTCCGGCGTATCTATGCCCATCAACCTGACTTTACGGCCATCCTCTAATTGCAGGGTATCACCATCATAAACATAATTTACCCTGACAGATTCATCGATATGACGAGGCGGACAGGCGAATGCATATACACTGGAAGGTTGTACATAAAAAAAGGCGCTGAAAATCAGCGCCTTTTTTAACAAACGAGTATTAAGTTGCAAAGAACTACTTCTTGCCACCAAAACGTTTGTGGAACTTCTCAACCTGACCCGCAGAGTCTAAAATTTTCTGCTTACCAGTAAAGAATGGGTGACATTGTGAACACACCTCAATAGAGAGTGCTTCTTTTGCGTAAGTTGAACGAGTGTCAAATGTGTTGCCACAGCTACAGCTTACTTTAATGTCGTGATAATTTGGGTGTATATCTGGTCTCATATCGAGATCCTCATAGCCTTGCTACCGTAGAGAGCCGCGTATACTACTCGTTTCGCACTTAATCGGCAAGGGGTATAAGCGTGTTTTTCATGTTAATATTTACAGGTTATACACATAAAGCGGTGTTGGCCGCATAAACTAAGGAGTTATGGAGTGAAGTTTTTCATTAAATTATTACTAAAAGCCGGGATTACACTGGGCGTAATGTTCATTGGTTATAAATACATACTCACCGGGGGTATAGGCGAGTTCCAAATCCCTGGCATGGAAAATATAGTTAATAAAGCCCAAAAAGGTGTGACAGATCTGGGTAATGCGGTGGTTAAAGAAGACGTAAAGGTCTATCAATGGGTTGATGATAAGGGGGTAACACACTATGGCAGCACACCGCCTACCGGACAGGGTGCTTATGAAGAGAAAAACATTCGTGCCGACACGAATCTATTAAATGCTTATAAAGCCCCTGAAAAGGAAGAAGAAAAAAAGCCTGTCTCGCGTGTATCTCGAGTTGGCAGCGTATACTCACCTGAAGGCATTAAGAACCTGGTTGATGACGCAAAGGACTCCACAGATAAAGTGAGTGAACGGATGAAGCAACAGCAGAAAATGCTCGATGATTTAATAGGGCAGCAGTCTGACCCTAAAAAGAAATAATAAACCGGCTCAGCTAACTCTGTTTTTATAATTAAATCACAACACCACCTGACGAGTGCATAAAACAGCAAAAATATTGCTTTAATCAGGAAAACCTGTTTATTAAGTCATTCAAAAACAGGTAACCCTGATCAGTTGCTGCAAAGTTATCGCCCTTTCTTTGCATTAAACCATCGACTATTGCCTGCTCACATTTTGTTAAAATAAGCTCAACACCTAAGCCGGTATGCTGCTCAAATAAGAGCATATCAAAGCCCTCTCTTAAACGTAAACTATTCAGCATAAACTCAAATACGAGCTGATCAGTTTCTATATTTTCTCTGCCAGATGTTTTGTTTTCTGCATTTACCCGCATATAGTCCGCCGGTTTTCGAGTTTGCCAGTAGCGACTTATTACCCCGATATCTGCACGGCTAATTTTACCGTGGGCACCGGCTCCCAATGCCAGGTAATCCCCAAACTGCCAGTAATTTAAATTATGTGCACACTGTTGTTTGTTTTTTGCATAGGCAGATATTTCATATTGTAGGTACTGTGCATTCGCCAACATCTTTTGACCCTGCTGCTGCATCTCACATATCGCATCATCTTCCGGTGTTATCGGCGGATGACTATAAAAAAATGTATTTGGCTCAATGGTTAACTGATACCAGGAAATATGTTGCGGTGATAAATCAATTGCCTGCTGTAAATCACTTAAGCCCTGATCGGTATTTTGTTCTGGTAAACCAAACATTAAATCGAGATTAATATTTTCAAAACCCGCTTGCCTGGCAACCGCCACCGCATTAATGGCTTCATCAGCATTGTGGATACGCCCGAGTGATTGCAGCTTGTTATCATCGAAACTTTGTATACCAATTGACAACCGATTAATGCCCGCTTCATAAAATCCATTAAATTTTTCCTGCTCAACTGTGCCTGGGTTTGCCTCCATGGTAATTTCCATATTCGGTAAACAGTTTAAGTGACTACGAATCTTACTCATTAATTTATGAATCGACTCAGCCGAAAACAGACTGGGTGTGCCGCCGCCGATAAACACGGAAACAATGCGCCTGCCCCAGATAGTCGGTAATTGATATTCAAGGTCGGCTATCAGCGAATTTATATACTCATCCTCTGGCAGACCAGAGTCATACGTATGGGAATTAAAATCACAATAGGGACATTTTTTTATGCACCAGGGAAGGTGGATATATAACGACAAAGGTGGCAGTGTACTGATTTCAGGCATTTAACAATTTTACATTATACAAATAAAGTCAAAAGCATTTTGTCCGCAAATGAACGCAAAGATACGCAAATGTTTTATTTGTGCGCCTGCGGCGCACTGCACCCTGTATAAAGCTTTTGCTTTGACGTGCACGGATGCCTAATTTTGCGAGCGCAGGAGCAATTATTTGCGTGTATTGGCGTCCATTTGCGGACGATATGCTTTTTGCTTTTATATAATATTCCTGGGGATAGCTCAGGGTCAGTCCCAATGCCAGTAAGTTAAGCACTATATCCTTGATATTACAGCTTAAAATCGACTTTTATTTGTAGACCTCCCCCTTTGAAAAAGGGGGAATGAGGGGGATTTAAAATGACTGTAACTGGGGAGTACTTTAAATACAGCCTTAAAAGCCAAATCTCCCCCAACCCCTCTTTGCTAAAGAGGGAGCTAAAGAGCCCAAAACTCATAACATTTCAACAGGTTATGTCTTAACTTACTGGCATTGGGGTCAGTCCGTAGCATAATCCTGCTGCTGATTTCTAATCAGGTAAATAACAATAAGCAGCGCAGGAACCCCAAGCATCGAGGTATAAATATAAAACACAAAATAACCATAAGCGTCAACAACAGTACCAGAAAAACCGGCTATGATTTTTGGAAACAATGTCATCAATGAGCTGAATAAGGCATACTGTGTTGCCGTATATGCCTTATTGGTTAAGCTAGATAAATACGCAATAAATACAGAAATTGATATACCACCCGCTAAACTATCCGCGCCTATGACAGCTGCTAACATCGTAATATTTGCACCCATGGTAGACAGTAAAGCAAATAGAAAATTAGTTACTATCACCAATATTCCACCCACTAACATCATGCGCATCGTACCAAAATGCATGACCAGAACACCGCCAAGTGCAGCACCCGTTATCGTCAAAAAGAAACCAAATATTTTTGTAACATCCGCAATGTTTGTTTTAGTAAACCCCAGATCCAGATAAAAAGGATTCGCCATCACAGCCATAGTGATATCGGTTATACGATAAGTACTTATGAGTAATAAAATTAATAGCGCATACTTTCCTTTGCTTTTAAAAAAATCAACAAAAGGACTGATTACTGCCGATATAAACCAATCTGTTATTTGTTGCGACGCACCTTTCAAATGGGCCACATTTTCTATTTGGCTAATTAGTAGCTCTTCACGAGCCAGTGTATCTGCTTCTATTTGACGAGCATGTTCGCGAATCACCAATGTTGTAACAATACCCACAGCCGTTAATGCCGCCATAGTTAAATAAGCTACCTGCCAGTTAACAAACTCGGCAACATATAATGCACCCGCTCCCGCGGCTAATGTTGCAAATCGATAACCTAGCACATAGGTCGCAGCCATTGCTGCCTGATATTCATTATCTACCGACTCTATTCGGTAGGCGTCTATTACAACATCCTGGGTTGCTGAAGAGAATGCGACAAAAAGCGCAAATAGAGCAAACAGCTGTAAATTGTTTTCTGGTGTTGTATAGGCGAGCAGTAATAGCCCTGCTGCAATGCCTGATTGCGCCAGTAACAACCAGCTTCTACGTTGACCTAATAACTTCCCAAGAACAGGCAAAGGCACACGATCAACTACCGGTGCCCAGAACACCTTAATTGAATACATAATGCCAACCCAGCTAAAAAAACCAATAGTAGTGCGACTGACATCCGCTTCAGTTAACCAGGCGGACAAGGTTGAAAAAACCAGTAAAAAGGGCAGGCCCGCAGAAAAACCAAGGAATAGCATGCCTATAACTTTAGGCTTTGCATAAACCGAAATTGATTCTTGCCAACTGTGTTTATGGCTATTTTTTGAATTATCTAGTGATGACATCATTTTTCTGAAATTTATTCCAGTGTGTAATCATAATCAATAATCAAAGGCGCATGATCTGAAAAACGTTCGTCTTTATAAATATGCGTTGTTTTAACTGTATCTTTTAGTTTTGGCGTTATTATCTGGTAATCAATACGCCAACCCGTATTATTTGCCCATGCCTGGCCTCGATTACTCCACCAGGTGTATTCATGATTTTTTTGATTAACCACTCGAAACGCATCAACATAACCCACTTCGTCAAATAACTTGGTTAGCCATTGCCTTTCTTCTGGCAAAAAACCGGAATTTTTCTGATTACTGCGCCAGTTTTTTATATCAATCTGTTTATGGGCAATATTCCAGTCTCCACAAATTACAAACTCACGACGCTTACGGCGCAACTTATGCAGATACACCATAAAGCGCTCCATAAAATCAAACTTCAATGCCTGTCTTTCTTCAGATGAAGAACCAGAATGCATGTATAAGGAGATAACACTGATCTTGTCAAACTCTACTTCCAGGTAGCGACCTTCAACATCAATGTCGTGCATTCCGATACCCGCATGAACTTTTTTTGGCTCTTTCTTAGAATAAACCGCCACACCACTATAGCCTTTTTTTACCGCATCATGGTAAAAGCAGTGATAGCCCTGGGGGTGGAATAGCTCATCTTCGAGCTGGTGTAACTGTGCCTTGGTTTCCTGAATACAGACCACATCGGCTTTCTGTTTCTTCAGCCAGTCAAAAAAGCCTTTTCGAGCAGCGGCTCGAATTCCGTTGGTGTTAACTGATATAATGCGCATTTGTTACAAGTAAATAATTAGTTCGGCCGTGCATCTTACATGCTGCTGATTAAACAGGATAGGTTATGAAAGATTATCAGAAAAACTTTATTGAGCTGGCTTTGCAGTATGATGTGCTTAAGTTTGGCGATTTTAAACTGAAATCTGGCCGTCAAAGCCCCTACTTTTTTAATGCGGGCCTGTTCAATACGGGCAAGGCACTGGCTGAAATGGGTCGCTGCTATGCCCAGGCTATTGTTAATAGCGGAATAGAATACGATGTTTTATTTGGCCCTGCATACAAGGGCATCCCCCTGGTAGCGGTTACGGCTATGGCATTGCAGGTAGATCATGGCCTGGATATTCCCTACGCGTTTAACCGCAAAGAAGCCAAAGATCATGGTGAGGGTGGCTCGATAGTGGGCTCTAAAATTAGAGGCCGGGTACTGGTGCTGGATGATGTGATTACCGCGGGCACCGCTATTCGTGAAGCCATTGATATTATTGACCATAACAATGGCACAACAATTGGCGTTTTGATTGCCCTGGATCGCCAGGAAAAAGGCACGGGTGACCGATCAGCCGTACAGGAACTGCATGATGATTATGGGGTAGATGTGTTTAGCATTATCGGCATGGATCACCTGATTCAATACCTTCAGGATAAGGGTGATGAGGAAATGCTGGATGCGATGCAGTTTTATCGTACGGAGTTTGGGGTTGGTTAGTTAAGTACTGCTGTTAGCCAGAAGCGGAAGTTAACAGTTTTATTTACTCGATGCTAAATTGCCCTGTTGTGGAACATCTCCCTCGGGGAAAGACCGCTTCAGGATGCTAGCAGTCGTTTATAACTCACCCAGTAATAAGCTTAATGCCTATCAGCAAGGACACCACTTCGTAGGTCATTTTAATAATTCTATTACCTTTAATAATCGCCATATGGGCACCAAAATACCCACCTATTAACGACCCAGCTATCAACGCTGGAATCCATAACCAGTAAATCTCACCTAAATAACCCAATGTAATCGCACCACCACCATTCCAGAAAATACCCACCAGTATTAAGGTATAAGCCACCGCGGTTTTATAATCCAGGCCAAACCAGCGCACCAGCCAGAGGGTGACGAATAAACCCGTTCCGGATGTCAGCGAACCGTTCAACACACCCATTGCAAAGATTACAATACCGCCCAATATCATGCCATTTCGATGGCGATTTTTAGTTTGCAGTGTTTGCCCTAACTCGGGAGACCGATATGAGTATATACCCAGGCCCATGGTTAACAGGCCTAAAGCTACTTGTGCCACCCTGTCGGGTATCTGCAAAATAACGCTGGCACCCAAAACAACACCGGGGAGGCCCGTCGCGAGAATATATAAAGCGAACCATTTTTCCAGCCGGCCTGACTTTAGGTGACGAATAGTTGCGCCTACACCCAGTGCCACACTGGCGACTTTATGGGTTGCCAGGGCAATACCAAATGGCAGCCCTAGAAAAATTAATGCGGGTAGCTGTATTAAACCGGCTCCACCTCCCGCCAGTGCCGAGAAAAAATTGGCTAATAAAGAAATAACAAGGAGAATTAGTTGTTCATAAATATCAATCATCTGGAGTAATTTTACCTTAAGACTCAATGCACATCTTAACTTAGCACGCTGTTTTCCCCATACTGTGAAAAATAATTCCTCATTAATCGTTCATTACTTCACAATGTTGCTATTCAATAAGATATTTACGTATTTTTTCATTACGCTCTATAAATCAATAGCTTACACTTTGCATAAGCTAGCGGAGGTTTTTTGTCCTAAAATTAACTCTGTAGCAGACAAATTTCAAATTAGGATTATACTTAAAGACATATATTATTTAAGGACTCCAGTGCTTGAGTCTTTGTATTTTTAAAGACACATTAAATTAATGCTTATTTTTAAAACCCAACCAAAACAGTCACTTAGTGCAATCATTGTCAGCTTGCTGCTTACACCCTACAGCCATGCCGGTTTAAATAAATGGGTAGATGAAAAAGGCCAGATTCATTACGGTGATCGTGTACCTTCGCAATATCTACGCAAAGAACACTCCTTACTTAATGAGCAGGGAGTCACACTTCGCACCTCTAAAGCGCTGAAATCAGAAAAAGAATTATCGGAAGACCAAAAGAAAAACAAACTCAAAGCTGCGGAAAACAAAAAACGCCTTATTGCATCACGCAAAAAAGCGCTTCGAGACAGGGTTTTACTTGACACTTTTACAACTGAAAGCGATTTAACACTAGCCCGTGACGCCAGACTTGATGCTATTGACTCACAGATTTCTCTTGCTGAAACACTGATTAAGAATGATGAAATGAAACTTTCTAATGTTAAATCTCGCATTGAATCAATTAAAAAATCGGGACGTGATGCACCTGAAAACTTACACAAAGAAGTTATTTCAGTCGGCCGTCAACTTGAAAATAATTATGCGTTTATTGAAGATAAAGCGAATGAACGAATTGAAATTCTTAAGGCATTTAAGCAGGATGTCATTCGGTTTCGTCAGCTGCACAAAGAAAAGCAGGAAACCAGGAAAAAACAACAACTACTTGAATAAGCTTTGTATTCCACATAAGCCTGCTCAAGTTTAATTTATTTTTCAGCTCTTGCCAGACACCAGACATCCACTCGCTTCACACCCCCTCTTTTAAGTACTTTACTCAGTTCAGATACACTTGACCCCGTGGTTACTACATCATCAAATATAGCCACATGCTGGTAGCTACGCTTATTATTAAAAGCAAATGCATTTTTTATATTCTGCTGCCGTTGACGCGCATTTTTTCCTGTTTGATGCGCCGTATCACGAACACGTTTACATGAATTTAAATCGATCGGCAACTGCAGAATTTTTGCTATAGGCTTAATCAGTAAGTGCGACTGATTAAAGCCTCTTTGCTTTAAACGCCTGTTATGCAATGGCATAGGAATAATGATATCCGGTTTATTATTTTCAAACAGATGTTGTTGCAGATTTTGACGCATTTTTTCTGCCATTAAATTTGATAATAAGGGAGCAAAGTTTAATTTCTGATTAAACTTTAATTGCTGAATCATCCATTCCAGAGGCTGTGAATAAACAAATGGGCTCCAGCAATAATCATAAACAGGGGATGCTTTAGTGCATTGACCGCAGGTACTGGATTGCTGTGACATCCCACCCTTTGAAATGCTCATTGGAACAGCACAAACCTGGCATGGGGTTTCATTCGGGCGAAAATCAGCGGCGCAGGCGGTACATAACTGCCCCCCAAAAAGCAATTGATGGCGACTACCGCAGAGCTGGCAGCGGGGCGGGTAAAAAAAATCCACTAATTTTTTCATATATCCTGATACTCCTAATACCCCATTTTAAGCGTAAATCAGGTATCATATCGCCTCCTTGCAATATATAGATTTACACTCCATGACTCAAGCTAATACCACTTCAAACACACCAAACCTCCGCCACGACTGGTCGCTGCAGGAAATTCAACGCCTGCTAGAAAAGCCTTTTAATGATTTATTGTTTGAAGCGCACAGCTTACACCGTCAGTTTCATGCCCATAATGAGGTACAGATAAGTAGCCTGTTAAGCATTAAAACCGGTGCCTGCCCTGAAGATTGTGGCTATTGCTCACAAAGCGCTAAACATAATACCGAAATTGAAAGGGAGCGCTTATTACCTCTGGATGAGGTTATTGAGAAGGCTAAAATTGCTAAATCTAACGGCTCTAGCCGTTTTTGCATGGGGGCTGCCTGGCGTAACCCCACGGATAAAAACCTGGATAAAGTGGTAGAAATGATTAGCGCTGTAAGAGAAGTCGGCCTGGAAACCTGCGTCACCCTGGGTATGCTTTCAGACCAGCAAAGCCAGCGTCTGAAAGATGCGGGTCTGGATTACTACAACCATAACCTGGATACCTCACCTGAGTTTTATGGCAATGTCATTACCACGCGAACCTTCCAGGATCGACTGGATACGTTAAAGCATGTAAGAGATAAGGGCATCAATGTATGCAGTGGCGGTATTCTAGGTATGGGTGAAAAAGCAACTGATCGAGCCTCCATGCTACAACAACTGGCAAATATGCCCCAGCACCCTGAAAGTGTGCCGATCAATATGTTGGTACAGATAGAGGGCACTCCCCTGTTTGGTGCAGATGGAATTGATAGCATTGAATTTGTGCGCAATATTGCCGCCGCCAGAATATTAATGCCCCGATCACAGGTACGCTTATCAGCAGGCCGCCATGAGATGACCGATGAAATGCAGGCCATGTGCTTTTTTGCTGGTGCTAATTCTATTTTTTATGGTGACAAATTGCTCACGACAGAAAATTGCGAAACCAATGATGACCTCGCCCTGTTTAGCCGACTTGGGATTAAGCCTAGTGCCGCTGAACAGAGTGAGCTATTAAAAGCTGAGGCCTGCCACTCCTGATATTGAAGGCGTGCCTCTCAGTTAATTATTTCTATAATCCCAATCGTCAGTCCAGATTAGTAAAGCTTAGGCTAACATGGGCTGACGACCGGATTAAGATCAAACACTTATAATGAAAGACCTTCAACACGATCTACTTCAACGCAAACAACAGGGGCTTTATCGAAGTCGTAAGGTTTTACAAAGCCCACAGGGTCGAGAAATAATTCTTAACGAACAGCGGGTTTTAAATTTCTCTAGCAATGACTACCTGGGACTGGCAAACCACCCCGCGGTAAAAGAAAGTTTTATCAAAGCCACCCAACAGTATGGCGTGGGCAGTGGTGCAGCCCATCTTGTAAATGGACACACACAAGCACACCATGCACTGGAAGAAGAGCTGGCCTGTTTTAGCGGCTACCCCCGTGCTTTATTATTTTCTACCGGATATATGGCCAATTTAGGTGTTGCCCAAAGTCTGTGCCATAAGAACAGCAGTATTATTGAAGATAAACTCAATCATGCCTCATTACTGGATGCGGCGAAAATCAGCTCAGCGCAGCTGATACGTTACCGCCATAGAGACTACAACAATCTACAGGACAAACTCCGTAGTTGTGAAAGTACTGAAAAACTGGTTAGCTCAGATAGTGTCTTTAGCATGGATGGTGATGAGGCTGATATTCAGCAAATGATAAAACGCTGCCAGACATATGATGCACGATTAATGCTCGATGATGCCCATGGTTTTGGTGTGCTGGGCAAAGATGGACGCGGTTCTTTAAATCACCAACAAATTACAACATCAAATGTGTCTATTTATATGGCAACTCTGGGTAAGGCACTGGGCACTGCAGGGGCGTTTGTTGCGGGTTCAGAGGAACTGATTGAAACCCTGATTCAAACCGCACGCTGCTATATTTACACCACCGCCATGCCCGCGGCCGTTGCTGAGGCCACCCGTACCAGCCTGCACCTTTTAGTTAACGAAAACTGGCGCCAGCAGGCATTAAATAAAAACATCGAGCTTTTCAAAACGCTTGCCACTCAGGCTGAATTAAAATTACTGGAATCTAGCACCGCCATTCAACCGATTATAATCGGTGATGCACAATCAGCAATGGACATTAGCCAACAGTTATTCAGCCAGGGTTTTCATGTGGCAGCTATTCGCCCCCCTACGGTGCCAAAAAATACAGCACGCTTACGGGTAACGCTTAGAGCCGATCATATTAAAAAAGACATAGAAGGTTTGATTAATGCAATCGTTAAAATGCTCCCCACTGAATGATCTTGAAATAATAGTTTCAATAACTATAACTTACACCCAGCACAAATCTTAAATCATCTGGTTCAGGCTCTTCACCCCGGTCATCTATAGTCGGTGAATTTATTCTATCCCAGACAAATGACACATCAAGATCAAACTCACTGGTCAGTTCATTTTCAAAAGTTGCTATCATGTGATGAGTGTAACCACCCGCTTCCTCACTTGATAACTGAATATTGTATTTATAAATAAAATCTATTTTATTATTTATTTCAATATCAACATTAGTCGTTAGTGCCAGGGACCCCGAGTCGACCTCAAGTTCCTCCCCTGGCAGTACCGATACATATTTTGTCGAAAGATATGATGGTCCACTGGAAACATTCCATTCTGTTTTAGGCGTATTAATAATGGTATAACCTATACCAATACCCGCTGTTAAACGTTTCTCAATATTCTGAAAAATATCTCTATAATACTCGACGAAAATGGGTGTATAGAAAAAATTTCGTGTTACATATTTATCCAGACTGGCGTTTAAACGATGATTATTAACGGTTTCTTCAAGCTCACCACCTAAGGCATCTGTTTTAGATATATTCCCCAGATAGTCTATTTTAAGCCTGGATTTTGCAGTACGCCGTTTGGCAGCCAGAGCTGAGGTAAAATCAATTTGCTCTGTATTGCCTTTTCTTAAATCGATGCCCAGGGTGAATTTTATAGCCCATAAGTCCATTTCCCCATTTCCTGCAGGTGTGAATGATATAAGCTCGATAATATTATATTTTTTAACAATATCTCCCTGCGTCACCGTTAACTGGTCGCCAGATATATTTAAAACACCCGTAACTTCACCAACATGTTCTAAATTGACATGGGCTGGCAAAAAACTTTGCAGATAATTAATATCCTCAAGATCAATATTCAGTACATCGAGTTTATCACTGTCGAATTCAAAACTTTCATTGTACATCGACTTAATTTCACCTTTTAACCACTCACCCGAAGTTAACTGAACCCAGTCAAACTCATCAGCACTGGGTTTCCATTTGCGATTATTGTCATCAGCTACAGCATAAGGAGTGTTAAATAATGAAAAGATCAGAACTATACTTATTAGCTTATTTATTAGATTATTTATTATATTTTTTTTATACATCTGGGTAATTTTATACGGGTAACTTATTTAAATGTTTAAACTATGCCCACTGGCATTAAGGTTCAATCACATAGTAACTGCATGACTGATTTTCTAGCTACAAGACGCTTATTATAATCAATTTCAATAAGTTAACTCCAGTATAGAGAAATTACACCACCACTCAGTCATCTTCGCCAGTTTCAAGCCATACCTGTCAACTCTATTCTTATCTAAAAACAGTGTGATTAAACTCACAGTCTAAAGTTAAAGCATGTTCACCTGCTTGCCAATTGACCAACCTGTGCTTAACTCATATTACTCGCATGAATTTAAAAAGTGACGAGACAAAATGAATACAGCTTTTTGAGTAAGAAACACTATATTAATCGAAACTTATTAAGCAGGATACCATGAAAAACATCGCACTTCGTTTTTTTAAAAAAAAACCCGATGAACATTTTGTCTCCGCGGCAGGGACTCATGTAAAAATCCTCTTCTCCTCGGCAAACCCTGCACTACTAGGTAAAACAATTCAAACCACCGCTATAGAAATGTCACCAAAAAGCATTCGACTGGAAGTAGACCACCCAATTGAAACTGACTCTGTGCTGGACATTGAAATCAAGCTGGATTCAAGTGAAAGAAGTTACAACCTGACGGGCAATGTACGTTATCGCTTACCATCTACTAAAGGCAATTATCACATTGTACTGGTACTTCGGGAACGAGGCGATGCTCGATCTGATTATAAAGCGTGGAAATCTAATTTTTTTCAAAATTTTGAATATTCCTAGATAAATTATTAACTAGCACAACTGACTAAATTTAATATAGCTTAACAACAGCATTTAATCTAACTCCAATAACTAAGTTTCTCAATAATTAGCTTTCTAGATATTTAAAGATTATACAAGACGCCAACACTCAACTACAGGTATACTTTATACGCCAAAAAAGTAAATAAACCTGAAGCACTGAGCCCCGTGAATAAGACTATTACGAAACAAGTTTATTTTTTAATAATTCTATTATTAACGGTTGAACTCGGTTTTTCTCAAACGATTATATCTGCAAAAGACAAAGTAATTAATATTGGTGTTCTTGCTCACCGAGGCAAAGAACGCGCCATCCTGCAATGGACACCAACTGCTAAGTATCTTTCAGAAAAAATTAACGGCTATCACTTCAAAATTATTCCGGCCTATTTAGATGAGCTATCCACATTTGTTAAACATAATCGCATTCAATTTGTACTCACCAACCCAGGTAACTATGTTTTTCTCGAATCTAATTTTGGCGTGTCTCGTATTCTCACCATGCAAACCGAGGAAGAAGGGCGCACTTTAGTACGTTATGGCGCAGTCATTATTACCCGCGCTGACAATAACGCCATACAAAAACTGGAAGACTTAAAAGGCAAAAGTTTTATGGCAGTAAGTGCTAAAGCCCTGGGAGGGTTCCAGATGGCCTGGCGAGAATTAAAAGAGCATGGTGTTGACCCTTTTACCGACTTTAGCAATCTCGATTTTGCTGGTTTACCACAGGATAATATTATTCTGGCGGTTAAACATGGCAAGGTAGATGCCGCTACCGCCAGGGCAGAAACCCTGGTACGCATGTCAGAAACGGGTAAAGTTTCTATGTATGACTTTCGTATTCTAAACCCACAATATAACATCGAAAGCCCCTTCCCATTAAGCACCCGACTTTACCCGGAATGGCCTCTTTCCACACTACCAGCCACCCCCAGGCACCTGGCAAGCAAGGTCACCCAGGCACTCTTGTCGATGGACACTCATCACCCCGCTGCGCAGATAGCACATATGGCGGGATGGACCATTCCACTGGATTATTCACCCGTTCACGAACTCATGAAAAATCTGCAAATTGGACCCTACGTTGAACTACGTCAAACTTCGTTTCTGGCAATTGTAAAACGTTATGCCTGGTGGCTAATTATAATGGGTGCCTTCATCATATCTCTGATTTTTCTCAACGGTTACATTTCACGCACAAATCATCGACTCAAAGAAACTGAGCGCAATTTACTTAACGAAATTGTCGAGCGTAAACGTTCACAAAATGCACTTTCCCGATATCGAGACACGCTTGAAGAACAGGTCGAAACCCGAACTAATGATTTACGAAAAACCAACATGGGGCTAGAAAAAAGTCGTGTGGCTTTACGCGAATTAGTCCGTATTTCCAGTGCACCTGATTTATCTCATGACGAACGCCTTGCACGTTTACTGGATACCGGACGAGAATACTACGACTTACCTATTGCCGTACTAGCTAGCATAGAAACTGACAAACAAACGGTATGCAAAATTTCAGGTGATACTAAACTGGCCCCAAAACAGGGTGGCCCACTGCATCAAAAATGTGCATCAATATTAATTAAATGTCATGGCGAACCACTGGATATACCCAATATTAAACAGGCAGGCCCAACACCCTGTATGAATGATGCGTGGCACAGTTATCTGGGTACCGCGGTGCTTGTTGAGGGACAGGCGCATTGCACACTTGAATTTGCTGGCACCCAGGTGCGTGACAAGCCATTAAGTAAATGGGACCATGAATTACTTAAAGTGATGGCCCAATGGATTGGTGACGAGCTGGAGCGACACGAAGCTTTCGAATCTGAACGACGACACAGATCAGAAATAGCGCGTGCGTCACGCTTAAGCACTATTGGGGAAATGGCCGCAAGTTTAGCCCATGAATTAAATCAACCCCTCACAGGTGCTATTAACTACAGCAGTGGCTGCCTGCGCATGTTAAAAAGTAGTAAATATGATTCTAGAAAATTAATGCTCGGCATGGAGAGAGCGATAGAAGGCGCGACACTTGCAGCGAATATAATTCGCCATATACGTGAATTTGTACAGAAAGAAGATACTCAACATAACCTTGTTAATTTAAATAGTATCATCAATAGCGCAACCACTTTTGTGCTGCCTGAGGCTCGTCGACATAAGGTAAATATACAGTTCGAACTTGACCGACACTTACCGCCTATTCTTGGCAATAACATTCAATTAGAACAGGTTATTCTTAATTTTATTCGCAATAGCTTTGATGCAATGGAATCCATAAAATCAGAAAAGCGCCTTTTGACTATTACCAGCCAGGGTAATGGAGAAACTATATTATTCTCAGTTTCTGATAGCGGTGAAGGCATTTCAAAAGAAAACTTATCTAAAATATTTGATGCTTTTTACACAACAAAATCCGATGGAATGGGCATAGGCTTATCCATTAGTCGTAGCATTATTGAATCACATCGAGGCAAAATAGCGGCCAAATCTTTACCACAGGGTGGCGCTGAATTTTCCTTTGAATTACCCGCCGCAGAAATTTTATAACCATAAAAATAATAAAATTTATTGTTAACATGGCTCAGCAAGCTTAATATTCTCACAACTTCTACCTTAAACCTAAAGACTAAAACAAAAAACTAAACCAGGTGAAATTTTAGAATTATGGAATCCATCGTATACATTGTTGATGATGATCGACTAGCACGTGAATCGCTTATGTGGTTAATCGAATCTGCTAACCTGCCCGTCAGAGAGTTTGATGGCGGCCTTTCTTTTCTCGATAATTATGAAGTAGGCACACCTGGTTGCGTATTGCTTGATGTCCGTATGCCGGATATCAACGGTATGGAACTGTATGCTAAATTAAAAGAAAAAGATGCCAATATCCCGGTAATTATTGTTACGGGCCATGCCGATGTTTCCATGGCGGTGCGCGCAATGAAAGCCGGTGCCTATGATTTTATAGAAAAACCTTATAACGACGCACTCATGCTTGAAAGAATTCAAAGTGCTATTGCTTATGACCTGGACAACCAGAAAAATCGCGAACGTATCAATGATATCAATCTCCGTGTTGGAAAGTTAACACCCCGTGAATTCGAAGTTATGAACTGCGTTCTACGTTCTATGCAAAATAAACTGATCGCCTCTGAACTCGGTATTAGCATTAAAACCGTTGAAATACATCGTGCGAACCTGATGACTAAGATGCAGGCAAGCTCACCTACCGAACTGGTTAGACTGGCACTGATTGCAGGCCTTGATAAAGGGTGGCTGTAATATTGCAATAAAGGGTGGCTGTAATATTATCTATGCAAAATATTTACGTCTCAGGCAGCTTTTTATCTTCGGAAAATATAGCTTAGATACATGCGGGCTAAGCTCTGCATAAAATCTTTCTAAATCAATGACTATCACACGGTCTAAATCATCTTTTGCCAAACCTAGGGTAAACCCTAAAACCGTTGGGGGCACGCCCCGATTATTTTCTATCTAGTCCTGCCATACACTATTTTCGATGTAAATATTCACCGGCTTGAGGAAAAGCGCAGTTAAGTAATTATGCGCTCTTAATAAATAATTGCTTTTTAGGAGTATTATAAATGTTAAAACTTACAAAAACTACCAAGCTTAGCCTGGCTATTGTAGCCGCAATGTCACTTGGTTCATCTGCTGCATTTGCTGACGACGATGATGATGACGATGATGCAAAACCATATGTACTACAGGGTAACTGTGCTGAGCTTCCAGCTTCTCGTACTACTGAATTTCACGGCAATGTACAAACCAGTAGCCTCAACCTGGCCATGGCGGGTAACCAGTGGGTAGTTTTTGACCACTTCATGCAGGCTTTCAATGAGCATCGTGCTTTAACCGATGATGATATTGACCTGACAGCCATTGGCAATCAACCACGTACTTTTGCCGGGCTACAAAACAAAGGCGCCGACTATTTCATCGAACTAATTCCCCCCGGGCTGGAACGAAATCAAATTAAATCTGGCTGCATGCTGCTGGGAAATGAGGATGACCGTAACTACCTGCCAACCAACATCCAGGTTGATTTCGATATTTTTGCCAGCACCAACTACAACTTAATGCAAGACCTGGCTAAAAACGGTTTCATTACCGAAGCCAGACCTTACATCCGTAACCAGTTAACATTGATGACGAATGCGGGTAATACATCTGGTATTGGTACTGGTGCTGATGCAATTATTGATGGCACGCTTGACCTGCTTGATCCAGCTGTTCGAGTTTCTGAGGTTGACCACATAAATGAGGGTATTCACCGCGGTATTAACAACATGTACCGTCGTATGGACGAATACGCTCGCCTGAATGGTAGCGCTTCTGAAGTTGCAACACTGGATTCTTTACTGGCTGCTGTTGCCGACCCACAGCCTGGCTCACCTGCTGCTACGCGCACAGGTGTCACCACTAACTTTAATCTTGCTACAAATGCACAATGTCACTATACGGGTCACGCAACCATTGCTGATGGCACCCTACGCATGTGCGAATTTGCAATTCTAAACAAAGCCAATACACATGAAACACGTGTGCATCATGTGGAAACACCGGCTCGTATCCTTGCTGGTAAATCTGATACTGGCCCAGTATGGATATCTGAACTACAACTGGCTATTAATAATGGTGATGCTGTGAGTGGTTACCAACCCGCGGATAATGTTAACAAACCTGTTGTTTACTCTTATGCATTCCTGGCTACAGGCAGCAAAAAGCACAAGAAACTGGCTAAAAAATGGGTTAACTTCCTGCTAAGTGCAGAAGGTACTCAAATCTATGTTGATGGTGGTTTCTCTGCTCTAACCGGCACAGAACAGGGTGAAGCTTATTCATTCGACGCTGTTGGTAATTTAGTTGTTACACCTATTGCACCCTAAGGTGCATAGAGTATTTAAATTTAAACCTCACTTTAGATTAGGGATGACACAAGCAACATTATGTGTATGAAAAGGATTTCAATTCAAAGGTCCGCTCCCCCCACAGAGCGGGTCTTTTTATTGCGTGAATTTGCGTTTATTAGTATTTTCTTTTAACCTCCCTTATCACAAACAACCTTACAACTGGTTTTTATACCATCAGCTCATTTAGCCTTAATTATTTTATTAACCCTACTTCCTTATGTTAAAAAATCAGATTAATCCAAATGCAAAAAAGAGTGCCGCAGTGTTTGACACTCGATTTAAATGGTCTTTTCTGCAGCCTCGTTTTTGGACAAGCTGGTTATTCATAGCCCTGTCTTATGTTATCTATTTACTTCCTGTCAGTCTGGTAGACACAATAGGCTCAAAACTAGGGGACACCTTACGCAAAACCAATAAAAAACGATTTCTCATAGCCTATAAAAATATTAGTTTATGTTATACCGATTTTTCCGAGACGGAAAAAAAACAGTTTCTTATAAAACATTTCCGAGCCTATGGACGAAGCATTTTACATTATGGATTTATTTTATGGGGCTCTAAAAAAGTCGTTGAACAACGCATCGAATTTCATGGAAAACACTATATCGATAACGCAATAGATCAGGGCAATAGTGCAATTGTGATGACGGCTCATTGTGTAGGGCTTGAAACGGCTGTCTCTAGCGTTAGCCGTAATTATCATTTAACCGGCCCTTTTAAAGATATGAAAAACCCGGTAATTAACTGGTTTATTGCTAAGAGACGTACCCGATATGGTGCTGTTTTATATTCACGAGAGGCGGGTTTACGCCCCATCATTAAAGATGTGAAAGCCGGTTATGTAATGGGGTATCTGCCTGATGAAGACCTGGGCCGGGAACAGTCCATTTTTGTACCCTTTATGGGCGTGGAGAAAGCAACCATACCGGTTTTAGGCCGCCTGACGAAAACCTGTAATGCCAAAGTCTTTCCCTGTATTTGTTGCTATGATGAGAAACAGTCGAAATACCATATCCATGTGTTACCTGCCCTTGAAAATTTTCCACTGGGTGATGACCAGCAAGATACCCTAGCAATGAATAAGGCGCTGGAATCCCTGATAGATATTTGTCCCGAACAATATTTCTGGACCCTGCGTTTTTTCAAAACCCGCCCTGAGGGTGAGGCGCGTTTTTATTAAACCCGTTAAATATAAGTACTTGTATGTAGTACGAAGCCCTGCTTATACCCTGAAGCATATTTTTATCAATTTACCCTGTTATGGTACGTTTCCATCAGGGACAGTCCGCTGCTTTTTAGCGTCCTGTCCCATGTGGTAATTCCGATCGGATAGGCGGTGCGATGAACTACCCCGCATAACTCTTGCTGGTATCAGTCAGGGGACGGAGCGCCAAAAAGCGGCGGTCCATCCCCGAGGGAGATGTTCCTTAGCAGGGCATACACCAACGAGCAAAGCAATCTTAAAAACGACAGCTTCTGGCTAATACCAGACACTTAGCACCATTTTCCTCATAACACCCTGTATACTCTTTAACTTATTCAGTAGCTGTTATAAATCAATAAAACAGTCATAATATAGGCATATCATGTCACAACGTAAATAAGTGGAACCCCCATGGCAGACATAGAATTTGATACCCGGTTAATTCAGAAATACGATATCGCTGGGCCCAGATATACCTCATACCCTACCGCCGTTCAGTTTACCCCTGAATTCACTGAGGCGGACTATCGTGAACAGGCCACCAGGTCCAATCTCTCCGGTCGAGACTTATCACTCTACTTTCACCTGCCTTTTTGTGACACGATTTGCTATTACTGTGCCTGCAACAAAGTCATCACTAAAGACCGTAGCAAGGCAAACCCTTATCTGGAATCTCTACACAAAGAAATTGCCATGCAGGGTGAGTTGTTTGACTCATCTCGAAAAGTAAACCAGTTGCACTGGGGTGGCGGCACACCTACCTTTATCAGTCATCAGCAAATGACCGAACTGATGGAAGTGACTCGCCGACATTTTAACCTGCATGATGATGACCAGGGTGAATATTCAATTGAAATAGACCCTCGTGAAGTCACCCGGGACAGTATTAAACTGCTACGTGAAATTGGCTTTAATCGCATGAGTTTAGGGGTGCAGGATTTTGATCCTGCGGTGCAAAAAGCCGTTAATCGCATTCAGTCTGAAGAACAAACCTTAAATACACTGAGCAGTGCCAGGGAATTTGGTTTTAAATCAATTAGTACCGATTTAATTTATGGCCTGCCACTGCAAACCGAAGATAGCTTTGCGGGCACTTTACAGCGAATTATTGAGATCAGCCCAGATCGTATCTCTTTATTTAACTACGCACATATGCCGACCTTATTTAAGCCCCAACGCCGCATTAATGAAGATGAAATGCCAGCCGCAAAAGTGAAACTGGGTATTTTAAAACAAAGCATCGAGCAACTAACCCGTGCGGGTTATGTTTATATTGGCATGGATCATTTTGCTAAACCAGACGATGAGTTAACAATAGCTCAACAGCAGGGCAAACTGTATCGTAATTTCCAGGGATACGCGACCCATGCAGATTGTGACCTGGTGGGGCTGGGCATCACCTCCATCGGCACTATTGATAATAGTTTTGCACAAAATGTGAAGACCCTTGACGAATACCAGACCCTGATTAGTGCAAATAAGTTAGCTGTATTTCGAGGCGTAAAAATAGACCAGGACGATCTGTTACGACGATCAGTAATAATGCAGCTTATTTGCCATTTTAATTTGAATTTTGCTGACATTGAGTCTAAGTTTAACGTAGATTTCGATGAATATTTTGCAGACGAAATTTCACGATTAGCGGTTATGTGTGATGATGGCCTGATAGAAATGGATACGCAATCGATCAGGGTCACTGGAAAAGGCAGGTTATTAATACGTAATATCTGTATGGTTTTTGACCGCTACCTTAATAGTACACAAAACAACCAACGGTTTTCTAAAGCCATCTAGTCTTTACCTCTTTTAAGTAAAGGCAATGGCTGAGCATTTCAGTTAGTAGCTATTAAATATTCTTAAAAGGAATGAGCGATGCCTTCACAATTACTAAAAGAGTTTCTTGACGAAAATGATATTAAGTATATATCCATTATGCACTCTATGGCATTTACAGCGGTGGAAGTCGCTAAAAGCGCACATATACCCAGCAGGGAATTAGCCAAAACCGTTGTCATTAATGTGGATAATGAACTGGCAATGGCGGTTGTGCCTGCAAATTATAAAGTCGATCTTAATATACTTCGTCAAACCTTAGATACAGATGAAATAAAACTTGCCGCAGAATCAGAATTTACGCCGCGCTTTAAAGATTGTGAAGTAGGTGCTATGCCTCCCTTTGGCAACCTGTATGATATGGATGTGTATATCGCAGAAAGTCTCACTGAAGATGACAAAATTGCTTTTAATGCGGGTTCACATTTAGAAGCCATTCAAATGAAATATAAAGATTATGAAAATCTGGTAAAACCCCGATTTATTTTTCTGGATAACTGATTTACCAGTACCGAGCATCACTTTAATTTCATCAAGCAAAAATGCGCGAGGGCAAACAAAATGTTTCGACGTCGCAATAATGAAAAAACAAACTATCGAGTGAATCAAGCTCAACGCACTAGTCGCGGATATGAAATTAATGGCCAGTGGTATTTCGAATTAAGGGGTGGCGGGCAAAAAGGCCCATATGACAATGAACTGGCAATGCAGGCCGAATTAAATGAATTCATTCATTTTCATAAAATAATCAATCAACAAAACTAATCGCACACTACTCCTGATACAAAGTTTTTATGAGCCTATATTTCCGCTTAAATCATAGACTTAATTAATTGTTTCACATAAACGAGGCATACCACTTGTCATATCTGCCTGTTTTATAATTGAATTTTCTCACTTCTAACTTATGCTTTATTGTGTGCCTATTAATTTAGACACAAAAAATGCTGATTTAAAAAGATGATGGTGAGGTTCAAATGCAACAACATAGAGCGGGTGAAACATGTAGTATTCCATTTCGAAATGAACGTTATTTTTGTGCTAATGGCGTGTGGTATTTTGAAACACGTGGCGGAAAGCAACAGGGTCCATTTGTATCCAAAAGTGAAATGGAAGGCGAATTATTAATGTATATTCGCGAACAAAACATGATAAACCAAATCTTAAAAGATCCGTCTTAACAGACGGCTAACCTTTAAACTCTGACACACGAATACGCCCGTTAATCATTTTTGATTTACGTTTCATTATTTTTGCCATTTTCTCCCAGAAGGCCTGCTTTAAATCAAAATTTTGGGCAATTGCGGTACCCATTAATAAAATCATTAAATCCGCACACTCTTCCGCTAACTCTTCAACTGATTTCCCCTTACTTGCACAGGCCGATATTTCACCCAGCTCTTCTGTCATTAAAGCAATACGGTACATTAACTCTTCACCACCCGTGTTTTTAAAATCGTGCTTGTCGTGAAAAGCCTGTACTTCGGCTAGCATTTCATCATAGGAATCGTTATTCATATTTTCTCTCTCCAGAATAATTAATAGACTTTTTCTGCGCACTCTGCGTCTCTGTGGCTAACCTGTTTATTTGCGTGCCTATGTTTTTTCTTTTAACAAGCGCTTAAAACACAAGCGTTCACGCTCATCAAAAAGCCGTTTAGATATTAGCCATAAAACAGATATCACACCCAAACCTGTGCCAGAGGTAATCATAAACATAATTAATATTTGATACTTTACCGCCTCAACCGGTGCCGCACCCGCCAATATTTGTCCGGTCATCATGCCAGGTAAACTTACCAGTCCTGCTGCTGCCATTGAATTAATAATCGGGATCATTCCTGCCCGCATGGCCTCACGACGAATATCTGCTATGGCTTCATCTGCTGTTTGTCCCAGCATTAAGCGCTGCTCAATTACCGGGCGCTGCTGCCACGCATTTTGTATTAATCGATCCATACCTAGTGCGATTCCAGTCATGGTATTGCCTAACAACATGCCTAGAAGTGGAATGGCATATTGTGGTGAATACCAGGGGTCTGCCTGTATTACTATAGATAAACACAACAGGGTAATAAGGAAAGATGAAACAAATAATGAGCCGGTGCTAATTCCAAATCCCCACCAGCCTTTAAGTTTACGTTGTTGTCGAGACAAAATTTCCCAACCGGCAACTGAAATCATAATAAATGCAATTAGCAGGATAAATGCTATTGAGGTGCTGGCAAACAGTGTTTTCAAAACCAGTCCGATCAATAATAACTGAACCGTTGTGCGAGCTGCTGCAATATATAACTGTTTAGAGATACCCAGTTTCATATATCCGCTTAGCATACCCAACGCCAAAACCAGAATTGCAGCCAGGCTTAAATCAAAGGGGCTCAGTTCAATAAACATTTATCAGAGCCCCGTCTTCTATCTTGTATTCTCGTTGTGAAATTCGCTGCAGCTGCTCATGATCGTGGCTAACCCAAACAGCACAGGCTGAGTGTTTACTTAAATATTCCATCACAAAATTTTCAAATAAACGCGTATTATTTTTGTCCAGGTTGGCTGTTGGTTCATCTAGCAATAAAACATCCGGTTGATTTTGTAATATACGCAATAATCCAAAACGTTGTTTCTCACCACTGGACAAACGGCTAACATTCCAGCGCAAACTGTCCTGCGTAAAACCTAATGCAGCTAAATCTTCTGCCAATTCTTTCATCATAAAATGTTCAACAACCGTATCAAACCACCAGCTGGTTTCAGCTGATAATAGCGCTACCTTCTGACGCCACAGATGAGCCGCAATTGCTTGCTGATTAATATCGTCCAGCAGAATTTCACCTTTATGTTCATCAAGGTCAGCCAGTGCTCTTAGAAAACGCGACTTACCTGACCCTGATGCACCACTTAAACCCATTATTTCAGTCGCTTTTAGTTGCAAATCAATTGGGCCACAATGAAGAAATTGTAATTTTGTAATACTTAATGAATTCACTATCTTATCTGATGGGGTTTATTGTCTATAATGAATGATATGAGAAAACAGACTAATTTATTAACTGCTTTATTTGCTGCAATATTTATGGGCTTTCTAAGCGTGCAAGCTACTGCTGATCAATCAAAACGCATTGAAGTCTATTCCATTAATCAAAATTTCTGGGATGTAAGCCCCGGAGAAACACTGGGTGACATTGTAAAGCATTTATTACCGGATAACCCACACTTGCGTGAAAAATTACAGGCCCAGATAGTTAAACTTAACCCCCTGGCTTTCAATCAGGGCAACCCGGACAAATTGAAAGCTAATGCACGATTATGGTTACCAAATAATGCCCCGGCATTGTCTCGGGTTAAAAGCAAGGAAAAATATGAGGTTAGGTCGTTTAGCTGGGGGCAGGCTTATAAACCGAAGCGTGACTGAACCTCTTTGCCATTTACAGAAAAACTCATAGCTGCTCTGTGACACCAGGAAAAAAGTCACAACAAACCCCGCTCAGCAAACGACACAACCTCATCCCCCACCACAAAGTGGTCCAGAACGCGAATATCCACCAGACTTAAAGCCTTCTTTAATCGCTGGGTAATTCTCTCATCTGACTGACTGGGTTCTGCTACACCAGAGGGGTGATTATGTGCAAAGATAACCGCTGCTGCATTTTGTTCCAGAGCTTTTTTGACGACTTCTCTAGGGTAGACATTGGCACTATCTATGGTGCCACGAAACATTTCTTCGAATTGAATCACCCGGTGACGCTGATCTAGAAATAACACCGCAAACACTTCATGGGTGTAATCGCGTAACCTACTGCTTAAAAATTGCCGTGTCTCATGTGGATTAGTTAAACTATCACCACGCTGTAAGCCCTCATTTAAATATCGCCGCGCCATTTCCAGCACCGCCTGTAACTGGGCATATTTTGCAGTGCCAAGCCCATGATGTTTACAGAAAGACGTCTGATCGGCCTTCAATAACTGCCTTAAACCACAAAACCCCTCTAATAAGTCGTTTGATAAATCGACAGCGGTTTTGCCTCGAATTCCAGTACGCAGAAAAATAGCGAGTAATTCTGCATCAGAAAGAGACTGACTGCCCTGAGCCAGGAGTTTTTCACGAGGTCGCTCTTCTAACGGCCAGTCAGTAATTGACATAGATACATCCTTTTTTCTATGGGAAGCCCGAGTCTACGCTGCTGATGTTCATTTGCCAATGCTTTGACACACTTACGATAAAACATGTATACGTTCACCTACGCCCCTGTGTGCCAGATGCTTCTGTGGTGAAAAGACTTTTTAGGTTAAAATGCCGAATGATGAAGGCATCACTACACAATAAAAATATTCTACTCTGCGTTTGCGGCGGCATTGCCGCTTATAAAAGCGCTGAACTGCTACGCCGTTTACAAGATGCGGGGGCTGAGGTTCGTGTAGTGATGACTGAAGGGGCGAAAGAATTTATAACGCCGTTGACCTTTCAAGCCTTATCCGGCTATCCCGTGCATACTGATTTACTAGACCCTGAAGCTGAAGCAGCCATGGGGCACATTGAACTGGCTCGCTGGGCTGATTTAATTCTGATTGCACCTGCAACTGCAAATAGTATTGCACGTATCGCAACCGGCCGGGCTAATGACCTGCTGAGTGCCGTGTGCCTCGCAAGCACTGCAAAACTCGCTATAGCTCCAGCCATGAACCATGTTATGTGGGACGCTGAAACTACGCAAAAAAATATACTACAACTACAACAATCTGGCGCTGAAATCTTTGGCCCAGACTCAGGCATTCAGGCATGTGGTGAAACCGGCAAAGGCCGCCTTATGGACATTGACGAGCTGGTGAGCTCTAGTGCCAAAATATTTAACGGCGGAGATTTGCAGGGTTTAAAGGTCATGATCACCGCCGGCCCCACATTTGAGCCGATTGACCCGGTCCGCTTTATTGGTAATCGCAGTTCTGGTCGCATGGGCTTTGCCATAGCGGAAGCCGCCATCGAACAAGGCGCAATGGTCACATTAGTTGCTGGCCCAAACCACTTGTCTACACCTGCGCATTGTCATCGTTTAGATGTGGAAACAGCTCTACAGATGCACCAGGCTGTAATGGACAATATCTCTAAGCAGGATATTTTTATTGCCACGGCTGCTGTCGCAGATTACCGCCCTGTTAATCCGCAATCCCAGAAAATAAAAAAGGCCGATGATGAACTAACGCTTACATTGACCCAAAATCCGGATATATTAAAAGAAGTTGCGGCACTCAATCATCCTCCTTTTACATTAGGCTTTGCCGCTGAAACCCAGCACATAAAAGACAACGCTCTGCTTAAATTAAAAAATAAAAATCTTCAGATGATCGCCGCGAATCAGGTTGCCCATAGCGAAGAAAATGCAGGCGGACAAGACACGGGCTTTAATAGTGAATACAATGCACTCCAGGTTCTATGGAAAGAGGGTGAAGCCACGTTGGAGCATGGCCGAAAAACGCAGCTAGCCAGACAACTACTTACATTATTGGCAAAAAATTATTATGAACAAACTACAACTTAAAATACTTGATTCTCGTCTTGGATCAGAAATCCCATTACCCGATTATGCCACCTCTGGTTCCGCCGGTATGGATTTACGTGCCTGCATCGATGGCTCATTAACGCTCATGCCCGGTGAAACAGAATTGATTCCTACCGGAATTGCCATTCACATTTCAGACCCGGGTTATGCTGCAACCATTCTACCCCGCTCCGGCTTAGGTCATAAACATGGTATCGTTCTGGGTAATCTGGTGGGTTTAATTGATTCAGACTATCAGGGGCAGTTATTTGTTTCCTGCTGGAATCGTGGCAATAGTGAGTTCACTATTGATGCGGGAGATCGAATAGCCCAACTGGTGATTTTACCCGTCGCCCAGGTTGAATTTGAAACAGTAGAAGAATTTAGTGATAGTGATCGTGGTGAGGGTGGCTTTGGGCATTCTGGGCATAAATGATTATTAAATTAAGCTGTAGATACACCTTCTGGCGCATCTACAAAAACAAAATTATCAGGAAAGTTTAATGAGTAAAACCAACCCGGCCATTTTTAAGATGTATGACATCCGCGGCATTGTTGCAACAGATTTAACACCCGATACAGTTCGACTGGTTGGTCAGGCATTTGCCACAGAATGTTTAAAACAAAACGTAAATGAAGTTTGCATTGGTCGTGATGGCCGCCTGCACAGTAAAGAGCTATCGATTGCCTTAAGCGAGGGTTTAAATGCCGGTGGTTGTGATGTAATAGACGTTGGCATGGTCCCCACACCCATTTTATATTTTGCAACACACCATTTAAAAACCGGCACAGGCATTATGGTTACCGGTAGCCATAACCCGCCGGAATACAATGGCCTTAAAATGTCGATGGCAGGTAAAACACTATATGGCAATGACATTACCGGGCTTCACGATTTAATTGAAGCGGGCAATTTAAAGCAGGGGCACGGCAGCTATCGAGAAGAAGATTTACTGGATATTTATTTAGAGCGCATTGTTTCAGATATAAAGCTGGCTCGGCCAATGAAAATTGCGGTTGATTGCGGCAATGGGGTGGCCGGTGTTATCGCCACAAAACTATTTGAAAAACTGGGTTGCGAAGTCACTGAATTATTTTGTGATGTAGATGGCACCTTCCCCAATCACCACCCTGACCCGAGCAAACTGGAAAACCTGCATGATATTTGCGCCGCAATAAAAGAACACGAGCTTGAACTAGGCCTGGCATTCGACGGTGACGGTGATCGGGTTGGAGTGATTGATAATAAACAGAATATTATCTGGCCAGATCGTCAAATGATTTTATATTCCGAAGACGTCCTGTCTCGTGACCCCGGCGCCTTAATAATTTATGACATTAAATCAAGCTATCATTTGGGTAAAGAAATTACAAAAATGGGCGGTGAGCCTTTAATGTGGAAAACGGGGCACTCATTAATAAAAGCAAAAATGAAAGAAACAAATGCGGCACTTGCGGGTGAAATGTCTGGGCATATTTTCTTTAAAGAACGTTGGTTTGGGTTTGATGATGGCTTATACAGTGCTGCCCGTATGCTTGAATTACTGAGCAAAAAAGAAGGCACATCTGCTGAAATTTTCTCAGCATTACCGGATAGTTTTAACACTCCAGAAATTCAAATTTTGTTTGAAGAAGGTGAACACCATGTCTTTATGGATAAATTTAAATCCACGTCCAAATTTGAAAAAGCTGAGATTTCTACAATAGATGGTATGCGTGTAACCTGGGCCAGAGGCTGGGGTTTAATTCGCCCATCTAACACAACACCTTGTCTGGTTCTTCGTTTTGAAGCTGAAGATGAAGCCTCCTTAAAACAGGTTCAGGAAGATTTTCGTAAGCAGATTTTAGCAACTGATAATTCAATTAATTTAGAGTTTTAATTAAGTAAGAACCATGGATAATACAAAAGCCAGCTCCGTAGTAAAAGTCCTCGCCGAGGCATTACCCTACATACAAAAACTAAACGGTAAGACCATTGTTATAAAATACGGTGGCAATGCCATGACCGATGAAAATCTAAAAACAGGTTTTGCACGCGACATTGTTTTATTAAAACAGGTGGGAGTTAATCCGGTAGTTGTGCATGGTGGTGGGCCACAAATAGCCGGTTTGCTAGAAAAAGTCGGTAAAGAATCTAAATTTATTCAGGGCATGCGTGTAACCGATACGGAAACCATGGATATCGTTGAAATGGTGTTAGGCGGTCTGGTTAATAAAAGTATTGTAACCATGATAAACCAACAAGGAGGACGTGCGGTTGGCCTGACAGGTAAAGATGGCAGCTTAATTCGTGCCAGTAAAATGCACATGACAACTGAAATAGATGACGCACCAGAGCTAATTGATCTTGGACATGTGGGTGAGGTAGATACAATTGACCCTTCTGTAGTTTCAATGCTGGATAATGATAATTTTATTCCGGTTATTGCTCCGATTGGTGTCGGCGAAAGTGGTGAGTCTTATAATATAAACGCGGATCTGGTTGCGGGAAAACTGGCGACTGTTTTAGGTGCGGAAAAACTTTTGCTGCTAACAAATACGGTTGGCATCTTAGATAAGCAGGAAAATTTACTGACAGGTTTAAGCACCAAACAGGTTGATGATTACATTACAGATGGCACGATATATGGAGGTATGTTACCTAAAGTTAATTGTGCTTTGGATGCGGTTAAATCGGGTGTTAAAACTTCGCATATTATTGATGGACGGGTTGAGCATGCGGTTTTGCTTGAGTTGCTTACAGATGAGGGGGTTGGGACGCTTTTGAAGGGTTAGGTTTTTATGATTTTTACATTCACGATAATTTAATTAAGTATTACCGGCTCTTTACTTCATGAAAATTTGAATTCTGTGGTGTTGCCGCGCTGGCAACCCACTTTCTTTTCAACAGCGAAAAGAAAGTGGGCAAAGAAACGCAACCCCGCTTAACACAAGCTTTTATTTGTAAAAAGCACAAATAAAAGTGCCTTCTTCACTCCTGATTTATTTGGCCGCTGCGGAACTCACGAATTAAAAAGCAAATTCACTCAAACATCCTCGCGAAAAACTCCAAATAAATCACTCGCTCATCAGCTTGTGTAATAGGGAGGGTAAGTCAAAAGCTTTAAAAAAAACAGATTATGATATTCGGAAGTTTTCTTTTGCAGCTCAGGCTTAATTTGGTTTAGATTTACCTCTCCTCTGGAGCTTGCCGAAAATTGTATCCCTCCAGGGACAAAATCACAGGGATGTGATTTTAAGTTTCGATAAGCCAGGACGGCTTACCGGAAAGACCCGGTAAAAGAGTATTGAACTAACAGATTAAAATACGACTGAAAGCTGTCTTTACAATTTTCGGGAATTCTCATTAGCTTTTTAATGAGAACAAGCGAGTAAAGGACGGCGTTCTTTTGCTTACTTTTCTTTCGCTGTTGAAAGAAAAGTAAGTCGCCAGCGCGGCAACACCACAGAATTCTAATTCCCATGAAGCCAGGGTTTGCATGTACACTAACAGCCGAAACCACAAAATACAAAAACGACAAAACAAACATTAACTAATTAATAAAATACTAACAAACTATTTATTAGCATGATCCTTATCAATCAAAGCCAAAGACAACTCCTCAATCGCCCGCTCAAACCCCGGCTTCTCCATAAGCACCCGATTACAACAGGCCTCAGCTTCAACAAAATCACCTTTCTCCCGATAAATACGACTCATGCCAATCAGTGCATAGGCATCAAAACCTAAATCTAGACTGCGCTCATAAAGCTCCCGTGCTTTATCTGTTTCATCTTTGCTCATCCAGGCATCGCCTAAACGACTGAGAATATTCTGGTTATAGGGTTCTTTATCGAGAATTTTGCCCCATAGATCAATTGCCTCATCAAGATGACCTGCACCGCGCTGACAGTTACCTAAACCATATAAGGCATAAGAATTATCTGGCTCTAACTCAGTCGCTTTACGGTAATATTTATCTGCATTCTGATAATCACTTCTTCGCTGATATATATTACCCACCATTGTCAGCACAGCGACATAATTTTCATCGAGTGATAATAGTGTTTCAAAATAACCCAGCGCTTTATCATCTTCACGATTTTTGTAATACAGATTACCCAAACCCATTAAAGCATAGCGATCACGGGGCTGAACTTTTATTGATTCAATATATAGTTTTTCCGCTTTTTCCACCATCTCCATGCTTTTGTATGCATCAGCAAGACGCACCATTACATGCACATCGCCTCGATTAATTTCTAAATAACGGGCCCAGAACTCAACCGCCTTTTCAGGCTGGCGTAAACCACGAAAACAATCTCCAATGCCACGTAATGCAAACACGTTACTTTCATCTGACTTTAATAATCGGGTATAAAAACCTATGGCCTTATTAAAGTCATTTGACATGCGAAATAAATCGCCGAGACCAACTAGAACATAGCTATTTTCGGCTTCAATATCGAGCGCTTCCATAAACACTTTTTCAGCATCCCGAAAGCGACGCTGTCTCATCAGTTTTTTGCCCGTTTTTGATAAATTTAAAACTTCACTATTTGGATGCTGCACGATTTATCTCTTAGATGAATACATATATTATTTTTTACATTTGATATCAGAGTATATACGAAGAAATGAATTTTATTTACAGAAGATGTTGATTATATGAGAGTAATTCGACTTAACATCAGAAGTTTATAATTATCCAGCAAGCCCTCCCTTACATCTAGTCTGGACAAAAAATACAGGCTCATGCAGACTACTTCAATATAAAACCACATTTTTAGTGCCCTACACCCCGCCCTTGTTCAGCTTTAAACTGTTTCAACCTAGAAAGATCGGCTGAAGATGCGCTTAGAGTGTAAGTTCTTGATGTGCATAGTGAATTCAAAAAATGCGCCTGATATGCAAATACCCGTCTATTTCACGGATATTTTGCGTACAGGCATGCTTAAATTGGGCTGTTATTTAAAGCTCTTTAATACCGCTTATTAACTCAGCCACCGCTTTTTGGCCATCCCCATATAACATACGGGTGTTATCAGCATAAAACAGGTGATTTTCAATGCCGGAGAAGCCTGAACCTTTACCTCGCTTAATAACAATACAGTTTTTTGCTATATCCGCATCTAATATGGGCATACCATATATTGGGCTGTCGGGATTAGAGCGTGCCACCGGATTCACCACGTCATTTGCTCCGATAACCAACGCTACATCAGCGGTAGGGAATTCTGGGTTAACTTCATCAAGATCCAGAATTTTATCGTAATCAATACCCGCTTCTGCCAGTAACACGTTCATATGCCCCGGCATGCGACCGGCAACCGGGTGTATAGCAAACTTCACGGTTACACCTCGGGCCTCTAGCAATTTAGTCAGTTCTGACACTTTATGCTGCGCCTGTGCAACCGCCATTCCATAACCCGGTACAATAATCACTTTTTCAGCAAAGGCCATCATAATTGCCGCATCGGTGCCCTGAATTTCCTTCATGCTGCCTTCGATATCTTCCTCAGCAGCAGCCCCCCCATCAGAGCCGAAGCTGGCAAAGAGAATATTTCCAATCGGACGATTCATGGCTTTCGCCATCAACTGTGTTAATAAAGTACCCGCTGAGCCAACCACTGTACCCGCGATGATCATCGCCGCATTTCCCAGTACAAAACCTTCAAATGCAACGGCCAGGCCCGTAAAGGCATTAAATAGTGAGATAACCACGGGCATATCCGCACCACCGATTGGGGTTGTAAACAACACACCAAAAACCAGCGCCATAATAAAAAACAACAACACCAGCTGAATGCTTACATCACCACTAAAACCGATAATCGCACCGGCAACCAGGGTTAGCGTAAAGAGAATCAAATTAATGACCATGTGCATTGGCAAACGAATCGTTTTCTTCATAATGCCTTGCAGTTTGGCAAATGCTATAGCTGAACCTGAAAATGAAACCGCCCCAATTAATGCACCAATAACGGCTAAAACCTGAGCTGTAGCACTCAATTCATGCCCGCCAGCAGCATCTGCGCTGCCCGCCATTTTGACTAATTCAACAGCTGCAATTGCCGCTGCGGCACCACCACCCATGCCATTGTAGATGGCAATCATTTGCGGCATGTCAGTCATCTGCACACGCTTGGCCGTGATATAAGCGATTGCTGAGCCGACGGCTATCGCCAATACAATCAGTACAACATTGCCCGTGTGCTCAAATACACCTGGCTCAAAAAAAGCGACTAATGATGCGGCCACCATACCGATGCCAGCCCAGACAATACCGCCCGTAGCCGTTACCGGTGAACTCATTTTTTTCAGCCCAAGAATAAAAAGAATCGCCGCTACGAAATAAACTACCTGAATAAAAACATCCATTACGCTTCGCCCTTCTTATCTTTTGGATTAAACATTTCCAGCATGCGCACCGTGGCAACATAGCCACCTACCGCATTACCCGCAGCAAGCGCGACTGCGATAAAACCAATTATCTGCTCTAATGCGGACTGCGCACTACCCATTACGACAATGGCACCAACCAGTACAATACCGTGAATAAAGTTAGAACCTGACATCATTGGTGTGTGTAAAATAACCGGTACACGGCTAATAACTTCATAGCCTGTAAAAGCAGATAACATAAATATATAAAGTGCTGTAAAGCCACTGATTTCGATCATGACTATTCCCCTTCCTTATAACGTTCTGCTTTAATTTCACCATCATGGGTTAATGCTGTGTTTTTAATCACTTCATCTTCCCAGTCTAACGTTAGCTCACCCTCCTTTATAAAAGGCGAAAGCAAATTAAAACAATTTTTAGCATACATTTCACTTGCATGAATTGGCACCTGGCTGGCAACATTCAAGGGCCCGAGTATGGTTACGCGACCTTCGAAATCCACCGTTTCCCCAGGTTTAGTTAGCTCACAATTACCGCCACCTTCTGAGGCCAGGTCAACGATCACGGCCCCCATTTTCATCTTAGCGACAACTTCTGCACTAATAATTTTAGGGGAGGGGCGACCGGGAATCGCTGCGGTGGTGACAATAACATCGGACATGGCGATATGTTTATCCAGCACATCCTGTTGTTGCTGTTTTTCATCATCGGTTAGCTCTCGGGCATAACCACCTACACCATCCGCACTGACACCGGTATCAACAAATTTGGCGCCCAGTGATTCACACTGCTCTTTGGTTGCAGAGCGCACATCATAGGCTTCAACCACTGCGCCCAGGCGTCGCGCCGTGGCGATAGCCTGCAGGCCTGCAACCCCGGCACCAATAATTAATACTTTAGCGGGACGAATAGTACCCGCAGCAGTGGTTAACATGGGGAAGAAAACCGAAGCTTTATCGGCCCCCATAATCACCCCTTTATAACCAGCGATACCCGCCTGGGACGACAGGGCATCCATCGATTGGGCACGGGTAATTCGCGGCACTAACTCCATCGCAAAGCTAGTCACTTTCTTGTCGCACATGGCTTTAGTGAGTGACTGGTTTTTGTGTGGTGCCATAAAGCTGGTAATCACACAATTATCTCTCATCAGTTTCAACTCATCGAGTGTAGGTGGCTGAACTTTAAAGATCACATCCGCCTCTTTATACAGCTCTTCAGCTGAATCGATAAGGGTGACCCCTTCAAATTGGTCATCTGTGAAATGCGCTGATTCGGCCGCACCCGTTTGCATGCAAACCTCAACACCTAACTCGGTTAATTTTTTTGCCACCACAGGGTCGCATGCGATACGACGCTCACCGGGTGCAATTTCATTTGGTATTGCCAGACGTATTGGCATTCGTTAACTCCTGAGTTAGCAAGGTAAATTTAAGTTTTTAAACAGCCTTCAACAGCTGAGCTATAGTTAGGACTATAATCCTGGAAAAATCAGTTGACCGCACATTTTTAGCCCAACTTCATGACGCACTTTCAACTAATCTTTCCAGGATAATGTTTTTTTGTTGGCCAATAGTATCAACTTGATTGCTAACAAAATAGCCAAGCTGGTAAAAAGCTAATCAAAACACGTGTACAGTCGAAAATTAGCGGGCTATTATACAGTCAGAATTCATGGGCTTGAATGCCAAAAAACTAAAAAATGTGCCTTTATACACACAAATGTAACTATTTTATAAGATGTAATGAATGACTAACTATTTAAATCACCCTAATTACACCCACGGATCCAAAGAACGCCTGGGGGTTTTACTCGTAAATCTTGGCTCACCCGATGCGCCAACTGAGAAAGCTGTGCGTAAGTATCTAGCCGAGTTTCTCTGGGACCCACGTGTAGTAGAAACACCCCGAACACTTTGGTGGTTAATTCTACATGGATTCATTCTTCGTACCAGGCCGCGCAAAACTGCCGCCATGTATAAGAAAGTCTGGACTGAGGAAGGCTCACCTTTAATCAGCATATCTAAACTACAGGCCCAAAAGCTTGAAAAAAAACTGCAATCAAAAATTCGTGGCACGGTTATAGTGGATGTGGCCATGCGATATGGCAAACCCTCAATTGCAGATAGCCTACGTGGCTTACGTTCAGCCGGCGCAAAACGTTTTCTGATTTTACCCATGTATCCCCAGTATTCAGCTACGACTACCGCTTCAGTTTTTGACGCGATTACCGATGAGCTACAAAACTGGCGCTGGCTTCCAGATATGCGCTTTATCAATAGCTACCATGATCACCCTGCTTATATAGATGCACTCGCAAAAACCATTATTAACTACTGGAGTGCTCGGGATAAAAAACCGGATATGCTGGTATTTTCTTTTCATGGCATCCCTAAAAGTTATACTGATAATGGTGATCCCTATTTTTGTCACTGCCAGAAAACAGCTCGGCTGGTTGCAGAGAAGCTGCTATTAAAAGAATCAAAATGGAAAGTCACGTTCCAGTCACGTGTGGGTCGTGAAGAATGGTTACAGCCCTATACCGATATCACCATGAAACAACTGGCTTATCAGGGAATAAAAACACTGGATGTAATATGCCCCGGATTTTCAACTGACTGCCTGGAAACCCTGGAAGAAATTAATATAGAAAATCGCGATTTATTCATCAATCGAGGCGGCGTCTCCTTTGATTATATCCCCTGCTTAAACGCCAGCGATTTTCATATCAATGCCTTAAGTGAGCTGGTTATACAACACAGCTTTGGCTGGCCAGAAACCATGCCCGGCTGGGATGCTGGCCTGCAGGCAGTTGAGGCCAACAAGACCTGTGAGCGAGCGACCAAAATGGGGGCAAGCCGATAAATAAAAAACCGCTGATCGCCGTAAGCAGTTGCCTGCTTGGTGAGAGGGTAAGATATGATGCAGCGATTAAGCCATACCCTGAACTCGTAAACTTTATCCGTCAGTATTTTAATGTTATTGCCGTATGCCCTGAAGTCGAAATTGGACTCACTGTACCCCGGCCACCGGTGCAGCTCAGTGGCAGCATGGATGCAATTAAAATTTGTGGCCGTGATGACCCTTTAATAGACATCACCACAGGCATGAAAAATTTCTGTCAACAGCGTCCAGCTCAACTAAACTCCATTCATGGGTATATTTTTAAAAGCAAATCACCCAGTTGTGGAATAAAACAAATACCGATATTTAATAATAAAAATGAAATTACCAACCACACAAAAGGCGTTTTTGTAAGCGCCATACTACAGCATTACCCAAAACTGCCGATAACCGATGAACAGGAATTAATAAATCAGTCTCGATTTAAAAGCTTTCTACACAGGGTGAAGCAGTATCAACAAAACCAGCTATGCAAAACAAACTCATAAAAACATTTCTTTTGATTGCATTAATTTGCATTACTGAATTATCTAATGCAAATGCTCGAAACGAGGGTTTACAAGCCTTCAAACAGGGCCATTATGATCTTGCTTTAAGTTACTGGACTCCACTGGCAGAATCGGGTGACCGTGAAATTCAATACAACCTTGGCGTTATGTATAACGATGGTCGCGGTATTGAAAAAAATATAGAACTGGCGATTAAATGGTTAACCAGCGCGGCTAAACAGAACGATGCAGATGCACAATTTCGCCTGGGAAAACTTTATACCAAAGGAAAGGATATTAAAACTGATCTGCAAAAAGCAGAACATTGGCTAAGAAAGGCCGCCCTTAACAATCACGGTACCGCCTGTTATTACCTGGCCCAGTTTTATGCACACGGAAAGGGCCTGCCCCAGGATAATGATCTGGCTTTACGCTGGTATTACAGGGGCGCAGAAAATGACAACACGTCTTCCATGTATAACCTTGGCTATATTCATGAAATCGGTCAAGGTGTGCCTAAAAATTTACCTGAAGCATTCCGCTGGTACGAAAGGGCGGCAAAAAAAGGTGCTGTAGATGCACAGGCAAATTTAGGCCGACTTTATTTTAAAGGCCAGGGCACAAAGCAGGATAAAGTTTTGGCTTTTGTGTGGTTTAAACTCGCCGCATACCAGAACAATAAAAATGCTGAAAAAAATGCACGCTTTACTTATGAACAACTAAAGAAAAAAGATCAACAACAGGCGCTGGCCCTAACTGAGGAATATAAAAAGAAGTTTGTAAAATAGGTGCGTAACCCGCAGGTAGCAAACTCTCTCCCTGCATCCCCCTGTTTTAATGCCGTCAAAAGTTTTACGGAGTCAGTTAATTACATTGCCAACTCTTGCTGGTATCAATGAGGGGGCAGAGCTTAAAAAGCAAGTTCTATCCCCAATGGAGATGCGCCATAACAGTGTAAGAATGGAAGTCAAACTACGAAAGAATACACAAAAAAAGCCAGATAAATCTGGCTTTTTTGTTACTTCAACTGATTAATTTGGGCTTAAGCAGCCTCATCGGCCTTAGCATGGTATTCCTCAACCTTTCTAACTTCAGCGGCTGAGCCCAGTACCACAGGTACACGTTGATGAAGCCCCGTTGATTCAACTTCCATAATACGACCATGACCAGTCGAGGCCATACCACCCGCCTGTTCAATAATAAAACCCATTGGATTTGCTTCATACATTAAACGTAGCTTGCCAGCTTTTGATGGATCACGATTATCAAATGGGTACATGAAAATGCCACCACGAATCAGGATGCGGTAAACTTCGGCAACCATTGAAGCAACCCAACGCATGTTGTAACGCTTACCTAGTGGGCCATCTTCACCTAACTGACAATCTTCGATGTACTGCTTCATTGGCTCTTCCCAGAAACGACGGTTTGCCATGTTGATAGCATACTCGGTAGTTTCTTCAGGAATTGAAACACCTTCAGTAGTTAATACAAACTCACCGATTGTGCTATCCAGGGTGAACATATGTACACCCTGTCCTGTAGTCAATACGAAAACGGTTGATGGGCCGTAAACAACAAAACCCGCCGCTTTCTGCTCAATACCTTTTTGCAGGTAGTCATCCAGCTTAGGTGTTTCTTTACAGCCTAATGGTGCTTTTAAAACTGAGAAAATAGTACCAACTGAGATGTTTACATCAATATTTGAAGAACCATCTAATGGATCAAACATCAATAAATATTCACCGCGCTCTTTAGAGGGCACATCGATAGGATCATCAATCTCTTCAGAACCCATACCCGCTACCAGACCGCTCACACTCAGATGATCGGCCATAATGTCATTAGTAATGATATCCAGCTCTTTCTGGGTTTCACCCTGCACATTTTCTGAACCGGCAACACCTAAAACACCAGAAAGTTCACCGCGACTTACCGTAGCCGCAATTTCTTTACAGGTGATGCTAACTTCGTGGATCAGCTCAATAAGGTCATAAGGCAAATCAACGCCTGCGCGTTTTTCATGTAGCAGGAACTGCTTTAATTTCATACCTGTGGTCATAATTCGACTCCATAGATGTCTTATATATCAGACCAGAAAGCAGCTCTTACGGCATAACCTGGGGGAGCTTAAGCTGGTCAACTAAAAATTGGCCGCGTATATTAACATATTATTATTTTATGTATATGTAATTTTAATTGATGCCTTTCCCAGAGTACTGATACAGGAGGATTAATGGCCTTTAAAAGCCTGTAAAAGACCAGTATAGACACATTTGAGGCTCTTAAGTAAAACTCGAATACCGTTCAGCTGAAAAGTGATACCAGGCTCGATCAAGGCAAATTATGCTTATTGATGACTAATCGATTGACTCGTAATTAATCAAACTCTAATATACAAAATCAACCGCTAACTTACAGGTTTTCAGCCTCCAATTGGCCTCTTTCAATTTTTCGAAGAACATTTCTATTAAATAAATCATGAAACAGTTTTTAAATACTATACCGACCTCCGCACTCGCTATTGCAGCCCTGCTTCTTGGTCTCGCACCTTTTATGCAAGAACCCCATCTGTGGCAAAAAATAAAAATGTTATTCGATGGCAGTTTGAACAAACCGATTGATATTTTTGATTTGTTTATGCATGGCACGCCGTTGACTTTGCTGGTGATTAAACTGTTTTATATTGTTAAAGATAAACAAAGCACCTAACCTAAAACATATCCTGCGGATCAACATCAATCGACCACCTGACTTTACTGGCGGTTTTTAATTTAGAAATGCCAGGCACCCAATGCTTCAACACCCCATGTAATTTTTTTCTTTCATTTGATAACAGAATCAACTGCCAACGATAACGCCCCGCCCGTCGCTCCATGGGTGCAGGTAGTGGTCCAAATAAATCAACACCCTCAAAATTCAATGACTGCCTGCATTCATTTAAAAAATCAACTCCGTAATTTTTTTGAATCGATTCACAACGTATAATCACCATATAAGCAAACGGTGGAAAACTCGCCTGCCTCCGCTCTAGCAGCGCAGTTTTTGCGAAACCTGGGTAACCACTTTCTAACAGAGTGTGTAACAAAGGATGCTCAGGATGATGGGTTTGAATAATGACCTCTCCCGGTTTTTCACCTCGACCTGCGCGCCCGGAAACCTGGATGATTAATTGCGCCATATGTTCAGTACCACGAAAATCGGCACTGAATAACCCCTGATCCGCATTCAATATACCAACCAGGGTTACATTGGGAAAATCATGACCTTTAGCTAGCATTTGTGTACCAATGAGTATTTTAGCCTCACCCGATCTGGCCTGATTTAATTTTTTATCCAGTTCACCTTTACGCCGTGTTGTATCACGATCAATGCGACTGATTACCATCGTTGGAAATTTTTCGCTTAATGCGACTTCAATACGTTCGGTACCAGCACCAGGAATAAATAAACTCTCGTGTTTACAATCAGGGCAGCCCGTAGGTGCTGGTTTTTCATAGCCACAATGATGACAACGCAGGCGTTGATTGTGATGATGCAGGGTCATGTTTGCATCACATCTTTGACAGGCTGTGGTCCACCCGCATTCATGACACATTAAAAGTGGTGCGTAACCACGACGATTTAAAAAGAGTAAAACTTGTCCGTTATTATTTAAATGTTCTTCTATTTTAATAAGTAACTTATCTGAAATACCATCCTCCATCGGCCTCCGACAAACATCCAGTAAACTCACCTGTGGGGGTTTTGCACCTGCAACGCCCCGTTGCGACAAGTTGAGTAATGTATATAGTCCACGTGAAATATTTTCCAAACTTTCAAATGAAGGGGTCGCAGAACCTAACAGAACGGGAATATTTTTATTTTTTGCGCGTACCAATGCCAGGTCCCTTGCATGGTAACGAAACCCTTCCTGCTGTTTAAATGAGGCATCATGCTCCTCATCTAAAATAATTAAACCCAGATCGGGCATAGGGGTAAATAAAGCCGAACGAGTACCTATTACCACCCGGGCAATTCCTTTACTGGCCTGCACCCACGCACCGTGTCTTTGCGTATCATTTAATCCAGAATGCAGGCTGGCAATAAACGTATTAAGCCGTTGTGTAAAACGATGCGTTAGCTGGGGGGTCAAACTAATTTCAGGTACCAGTACTAATATCTGGAAATTTTGCTGCAACGCATGTTCAATAATATCTAAATAAACTTCTGTTTTACCACTACCGGTGACGCCCTGCAGGAGAAACGCCTGATATGAATTAAGCGCCTGAATAACCTTTTTTGCAGCACTCACTTGTTGCTGGTTTAATTCAACCAGTGCCCCATCTTTTAACGGGTTAGTGTGGGTAACAACCGCGGTTTGTACTTTTTTTTCTACATCAACCAGTGACTTACTAACCAGTGCCTGCAGCGGTGATCGCCAGTTATCCCAGTCCTCACTCAACTGGCTGGCCGTGAATTCAACTTCTGATGCATTCTGTAAATAACTCAATAATGCGGCCTGTTTTGGCGCTCGCTTTAAATCATCTACATTACAATCATGACCTAAACAGCTTAAGGCCCAGTGATTTTCAGATTTTAATTCCGCCACCACACCTTCTCTGAGGCGTTTTGGCAAGGCACTAAAAAAAACATCTCCGAGTGGGTGATGGTAATAGCCCGCAGCCCACTCCAGTAACTCAATTAAGTCTGTGGGCAATATCGGCTTACTATCAATAATTTCTAATATCGGCTTAAGCTTAGATACTGGGTAGTTAGATTCGCTACCTGTAGAAATAACCAGCCCCACCAGTTGCTTACGCCCGAACTGCACACGAACACGGCTCCCTTTAACAAGAGTTTGTGCTGATGGATCAGGAACAAGATAATCAAACAGACTATACAGGGGTACGGGAACAGCAATACGTGCGATGGTGTGGTTTGACATGTGCGTATTGTGCCAGTGAATGCTTAAGAATTGGAGAATTGAAAATTAATAATAATATTCCACAAATAATTCAGAGCCCACTTCATATTTTTCCACAGAAGCGGTGGATAACTCTGTGGAGAACTTATGTTTTAAAGCAAAAAGTCGCTACGCCAGCGCACCCTCTATTAATTTGATTAATTTTTAACCACACATAAAACTCATATATTACAATAAGTTACATGATACCAACAACTAAGACTCTATATATATAGTAATTTAGATCTTTAACGATTTAAGTCTACATCAATGTGTATAAGTGTTTCCTTGAATGCTTGATCAATCGCCTGTTTTGGGTTACTTAGAGAATTTAAAATGTTCTTTAAATTTACAAACTTAATGTGATACATCAATAAAAAGTAGATAAGTAATTGTATTTACTATAAATAAAAACTTATCCACTAAACCTGTGGATAAGTCTGTTGATATCACTTTAAAACAAGCTTGAATGCACTCATTTTATACCCTGTGTAACAATTTGTTCACAAATTGATCACATAATTAATATAGTAAAAACAATAACTTACAAATTATTCTCAAATTATGGTTAAAAAATAACCAGATACAGACCAACGGTAGAAGCCGTTGTGTATAACACAGCCTGAGTTGCTTGCCTGGTGAGGCTCGATGGGTAAATTACGTATCTTTTATTAGTATGCCCATCGCCTGGTTATCTATGACAATCTGTTTCAGCCTCGCGGCAATCGTCATTACCTTATGCATCCAGAAAAGCGCTTTTTTTTCCTCCAGCTGTTGCTCTAGTGTTTCACTAAATAATGCTAACCAGATCTCCAGATCGTCCTGTTTAATGCCTAAGGGGAAGTGCTTACCCATCATATCTATTTTAGGTGCCTGCTCGAGCTTGCCACCCATGCTGATCCACCAGAAATCAACAATGCGTTTTTCGTGTTCGGCAAAATCATCCAGGTGCTCAAAAAAGTGCCCTAGTTTCGGGTGGTGTATTACTTTCCCATAGAACACGTGAATCACATTTTCTATTTCTTCATAGGAGGGTGTATTTGACATATTTACTTCTTACACTTTATATTTATTTGTCGTATAAAAACACAGTCAAAAGAAAACGTAAACATTCTATTATAAACAGATATAAACGAGCCTCCCATGCAACTATGGCATCACCTTTCTGAGCAAATTAGCCTGCACACTCAACAGGCTTTTATAATTAATTCCCATACCGCCATGGGAGGTGGCTGTATTAATGATGCTTATCGCGTTAGTAGCGGAAACGCCCACTTCTTCGTAAAGCTGAATAACATTGAACATGGTGATATGTTTGAGACTGAGGCTCAGTCATTACAAGAGATGTCCGATAAGGGTACGGTACGCGTGCCAGGGCCGGTGTGTTCTGGCCAGCTTGATTCCCAGGCCTACCTGGTACTAGAGTATTTAGCCCTAACAGGCCGCCCGGATTCTGCCAAATTAGGACAACAGATGGCGGCTATGCACAGAGTTACCTCTGAACAATATGGCTGGGTTAGAGATAACACAATTGGCTCTACGCCGCAGCATAACAAGCTTACGGATAACTGGGTAGATTTCTGGCGTGAGCAACGCCTTCTCCCCCAGTTAAAACTTGCCGAAACAAAGGGTTATGCACAGGCACTTTCCCCTGTAACTGACAGGCTTCTAGCAGATTTTGACTGTTTATTTGGTAACGACAGCCCACAGGCTTCAATGCTACATGGAGACCTGTGGGGCGGAAATGTCGCTGCATTAGCTGATGCAACACCGGTTATTTTTGACCCCGCACTTTATTATGGAGATCGAGAAGCGGATATCGCAATGACTTACCTTTTCGGTGGCTTTGATACTCACTTCTATGATGCTTACAATGAGGCATGGCCGCTGGATGAAGGTTTTAAAATACGAAAAACATTTTATAATTTATATCACATACTTAATCACCTTAATCTATTTGGCAGCGGTTACCTGGAACAGGCGATATCGATGACTGAGCAGGTGCTGGCTGAAATTTAGAGTATTTTCAGGCTTAGTTCACTGGTAACCCCCCCTTTCTACATGTAAAATTCGCCCTCTAATTTCCTACCGGCCAGCACATTGAAAAATACTATCCAGACTCTACTCACTCAGGCCCTGAGCAGCCTGAAAACCAGTGGTGTTATTGCTTCTGATATTTCACCTAATATTCAGATTACCCGTACTAAGGACAAATCACACGGAGACTTTGCCTGTAACCTGGCAATGATGCTGGCTAAACCTGCGGCTAAAAATCCCCGTGAACTGGCGCAGTTATTAATTGACTCACTGCCAGCCAGTAATGATTTAGATAAGGTAGAAATTGCGGGGCCGGGTTTTATCAATTTCTTTGTAAAGCAAAGCAATACCCTGTCGGTTATAGATACCATCAATACCCAGGCAGAAACCTATGGCCTGAGTAATATTGGCGCTGGACGTAAAGTACAAATCGAATTTGTTTCAGCTAACCCAACGGGCCCTCTACATGTAGGCCATGGTCGAGGAGCGGCGTATGGTGCAACCGTTGCCTCTTTGCTTTCGGCTATTGGATTTAATGTTCACCGAGAATACTATGTAAATGATGCGGGTCGCCAAATGGATATACTCGCCACCAGTGTCTGGTTACGTTATCTTGAGCATTGTGGCGTGGACATTACCTTTCCAAGTAATGGTTACAAGGGTGATTATGTAAAAGATATTGCGGAACAGCTTTTTGCACAACACGATAAAAATTTAATGCACCCGGTTGCAGCTGTTTTTGAAGATATTCCTGAAGATGAACCCGTGGGTGGCAATAAAGAAATTCATATTGATGCACTAATTAATCGTGCTCAAACACTACTCGGTGATGAATCTTATCGCCAGGTGTTTGATTTAGGGTTAAACATCATAGTTAAAGACATAAAAGATGACCTGAAAGAGTTTGGAGTTGAGTTTGAAGAATGGTTCTCTGAGCGCAGCCTGGCAAGTAAGGGTTTAATTAAACAGGCTGTAGAAAGATTACAGTCTGCCAATTATGTTTATGAAAAAGAAGGCGCACTGTGGTTTAAATCTACGAAATTTGGTGATGAAAAAGACAGGGTAGTTGTGCGTGACAATGGGCAAAGCACTTATTTTGCTTCTGATATTGCCTATCATATGGATAAACTGGAACGAGGTTTTGAACGGGTTATCGATATCTGGGGCGCAGATCATCACGGTTACATTCCCAGGGTTAAAGCCGCTCTTCAGGCACTTGGAGATGATATTGATAAACTCGATGTACTGTTAGTTCAATTTGCCATACTTTATCGAGGTGGTGAAAAAGTGCCCATGTCAACTCGTTCTGGCTCTTTTGTAACGCTACGGGAATTACGCACCGAAGTTGGCAATGATGCCGCACGTTTCTTTTACGTGTTACGTAAATGTGAACAGCACATGGATTTTGATCTTGACCTGGCAAAATCTCAGAGCAGTGACAATCCGGTTTATTATATTCAATATGCCCATGCCCGTATTTGCAGTATCTTCCGACAGCTGGAAGAAAAACAATTAATCCATGATACAAAAATGGGTAGTGAAAATTTAGCACTTTTAACAGAAGCGCATGAAACTTCACTGGTTACATCATTGGCAAAATACCCCGAAATATTAGAAAAAGCAGCACTTAGTGAGGAGCCCCATCAACTTGCACATTTTTTACGTGAGCTGGCCAATGAATTCCACACTTACTATAATGCTCACCAGTTTATTGTTGATGGTGAGGCAATTAGAAATGCACGACTAACATTAATTAATGCTACACGCCACGTTTTACATAATGGTTTAAATTTATTAGGTGTTAGTGCACCGGAAATCATGTAATGCCGGCAGCACGAGATTTAAAAGGACGCCATATGTCAAATAAGAAACCCATACCCGGATATTTATGGATGCTTGCGGGACTTGCCATTGGTTTATTCGCCTCCTTTCTTGTTTACCTCGACAAACAACCTGCTGAAGAAGTCAGTTTTACAGAAGCGGTGAAACAGGAATTAAAAAAAGCACGTGCACAACAAAAATTAGAAACTGAATCGACGCAGGAAAACTCCGCAGAAAATACTACGGATGACAATAAAGGTAAAAAACCTCGTTTTGAGTTTTACACCATACTTTCTGAGCTTGAGGTATTTGTTCCTGAACCCGAAGCAAAAGAGATTAAACCACAAACTTCAAGTACCAAACCTTTAGCTGTAAGCACATCTAATGGTAAAAAATATTTACTACAGGCTGGCTCATTTAAAAGCCAACAAGATGCTGAGCGACTTAAAGCCAGCCTGGCTTTGCTTGGCGTGCAGTCTTCGATACAAAGTGTCAGCATTAACCAGGATAACTGGCATCGCGTACGAATCGGTCCATTTAGTAACCCTATGCAGCTGCGCGAAACCCTAAGCACATTAAAACAAAACAATATACATGCCATGACGATGGAGTTAAAATAATTTACACTTTGTAGTGCAACTTTTTTCGTTTAAATTTTAAACATACTAACGCTATTGTGTAATTTTTCTCAATTGTCATATGTCCATCGAATATTTTTAGGACTTCACTGCAGAAGCAACACCGAATATTAGAGCAACTTAAATAACAGGTCGTTTCTCAGTGCATAAGAGTCTGGAAAAAAACTTACCCTTTTTAATTGAAGAATTTTCCAGCAGTGGCACATCTATAGATGTGCGCTGGAAATCAATACTGCAACGTTTTTTCTCCGACTGTAATCTCAGCCACTCCACTCATGCTATTACACATAGCAGAATTAACGACCAGCATAATATTCTTGAAGTTCCTTCAATATTACTTAAACATGGCTATATACTAAACGCAACAAACAAAACAACCCAGTTTAATAGCGACGACGTTGAGCTGGCCAACTCTCTCTTAAAATTAACAAAGCAATTCATAACCATTGAAGAGGCCGTTGAGAAGGGTGCTGCCGCAGAGCGACTACGCATTGCACGCGACTTACATGATGACGTGGCCGCACGTATGTTAACGCTTATTCACACCGTTAAAGACGAACAGACTATTGCCCTTTCACGCAGTATTCTAAAATCACTCAGAAATTCTATTTATACCCTTGACAATAAATCAACAGCGACGATACTAGATGCTATTACTGATGTACGATCTGAAATACAGGATCGACTAAATTCCATCGGTATGCAGCTAATATGGCACCAAAGTGACAATTTAAAAGGCTTAAGCTTCACACCAAGACAGCATATAAATTTAAATCGAATGCTGCATGAAATAACAACCAATGTTATTCGACATGCCAATGCGCAATTTATGGAAATTATTATTAATTTAAACCAACTGCAACTCAATGTAGAATGCAGTGATAATGGACAGGGTTTTGATGTTAAGAACTGTATCCCTGGCAAAGGTTTAAACAACATAAAAACAAGAGCACAGGAACTGAACGGCAGCGCTAGCTGGTTTAATCTAAATGACCGGGTAACTGGTGAAAATAGGGGTAGCTGTGTAAGAATCAACTTTATGATTTCTGATACTACTGATTAATAATATGCAAAATGTACTCGTTTTAGAAGACCACCCGGAAACTCGAGAATGGCTAACCGATATCATTCGGCAGGCCTTTGTTGAAGTTAAAATATTTGAAGCTTCTAGTCTGGCCCAGGCAAGAGCCACCATTAAAAGTAACCAGCTAGACCTTGCCTTAATTGACCTGAATTTACCCGATGGAAATGGCGTGGAAATTATTAGTGAAATCAGCCAGAAATCACCGGATACTTATTGCGTAGTAGCAACAATTTTCGATGATGATAATTATTTATTCCCTGCACTGGAAGCTGGCGCACAGGGCTATTTACTAAAAGAACAAACCACTGATGAGTTTATACAAAACCTTCAGGGCATTATAAAAGGTGAACCACCTATTTCTCCGGCCATTGCTCGTAAAATGATTAATCATTTTCACTATGACATTCAGCCATCAGACAAGCCAGATCTATCAGGCCGTGAAAAAGAAATACTCAGCGCCATAGCCAAAGGCCTAAGCAGAAATGAAGCCGCTGAAATACTAGGCATTACCTCTAATACTGTTGCCAGCCACCTGAAAAGCATTTATGGTAAACTAAATGTATCCAACCGTGCCCAGGCAACATTAGAGGCATTACGACTGGGGCTGGTTAAGCCCTGATACTTAAATTTTATACTTGAACAACGATAATCAGTGTACTTTGAGCACATTTACGTAATCTACAGGCTCTATAGCCTGACCTAAAGCATATCTATAAAAAAATACGGGCTTACGCCAATATTTTGCATAAAGCATACTAGACTATGTTTGATGCATATAATAAACACAAAACGCTTAATGACCCTGGGCTTCGGGACCATTATATTGCTTATGGTGATGGTTGTTACTATCGCACTGAATCAGCTGAATCTAACATATAACCGTATCCACCAGGTTGTAAATACAAATAATATCAAAATCAGCCTGATCACTACCATGCTTATTTCGGCCCGCGAAAGAACCATCAGTCTTCAGAAAATTTCCAGTCTCGACGATCCCTTTGAACGTGATGATGAATTTATGCTATTCAATAGCAATGGAGCAAAATTTGCTAATGCAAGAATAAGGCTTAAAGAGCTTGAACTTAGCAAAGAAGAAAATATGCTGCTAGATGCACAGGGGGAATTAACAAATGAGGTGATTGTGCCCATACAAATACAGGTAATCGATCTAGCAATGGCGGACAGAATCGATGAATCGCAAATGCTATTAAGGAATAAGGCAATAGATGGGCAGACAGAGGTATTTGAACCATTATATAAATTACTCCATCATGTAGAAAAATCATCGAGTCAGGCGGCACGGGATGTATCGCTAAATCTACAGCAATCAAAAACGCAATTAGTTATTATTCTTACTCTCATCATTCTAGGTAGTCTATTTATCTCATGGTATGTAATTCGACGAACTGCATTTACTGAGAGGCAACTCTCTAGAGAAAAGGAAAAAGCACAGGTCACGCTGCATTCAATTGGTGAGGGCGTTATTACAACGGATAGCCAGGGCTTAATTGAGTACATGAACACGGTAGCGGAGAAATTAACAGGTTACTCCAGTTCAAAAGCTCATGCTAAATTATTGCAGGATATTTTTCCAATCAGCTCTGAATTAGATGATCACCCCGCTATAAACCCCGTATCGGATGTAATCAACAAACAAGAAACACAAAACTCAGACAGACATGCAATTTTAATGAGTGCCGATCAGATAGAATTTGCCATTGAATATACCGCATCCCCAATCAAAGATAATGATGAAACAATTATAGGTATTGTGCTCGTTTTTAGGGACGTAACCTCAGTGCGCACAATGGCCAACCAGCTTGGTTATCAGGCCACACATGATGAGCTCACCAGTTTAATAAATCGACGGGAGTTTGAGAACCGATTAAAACAAGCACTTCAATCTGCTCGTATTGATGAAACCGAGCACACATTATGCTACCTCGATCTCGATCAATTTAAAATTGTAAATGATACCTGTGGCCATGTTGCAGGTGATGAGCTGTTACGACAGTTATCAAAATTACTCAAACAGGAAATCAGAGATGGAGACACGCTCGCAAGATTAGGCGGCGATGAGTTTGGAGTATTGTATCTTAATTGCTCTATGAATAAAGCAGAAGAGCTGGCCGAGCGTTTGCGAAGCGTCATTAATGATTTTAAATTTAACTGGAACAAAAAGTCTTTCACCGTTGGGGTCAGTGCAGGTATCGTACAGATCAATATGCACGGTAATTTAAATACCATTCTGAGTGCTGCAGATACCGCCTGCTATGTTGCCAAAGACCAGGGACGTAACCGCGTACATTGTTATAAAGATAATGATAATGAGTTACTCGAACGGGAAGGGCAAGTACAATGGGTGCACCGCATTAACCAGGCCCTTGAGGAAAATCGTTTTAAATTGTATTACCAACCAATTTACAATTTTTCTACGAATAAATGCTGCCATTATGAAATACTGGTTCGTTTAATTGATGAGGATGACAATATAATTCCTCCAATGGCATTTATTCCTGCTGCCGAGCGTTATAACTTAATGAATTTAGTCGATTGCTGGATTTTCAGCAATACATTGACACTTATTAGAAATTTGTTCGACCAGACAGATAGTTCAAATAAACCCTTGTTTGCAATAAACCTCTCAGCCCAATCACTGTGTGATGATAATTTTCTGGATTTCGTTAAGAGCCAGTTAAAATTAAATAATATTAATCCTGATCTAATCTGTTTTGAAATAACTGAAACAAGCGCAATTGTTAACCTGACTCGAGCACAACACTTCATTAATACACTGAAAGAAATTGGTGTAAAGTTCTCACTTGATGACTTTGGCAGTGGTTTAAGTTCTTTCGCTTACCTGAAAAATCTATCAGTAGACTACCTTAAAATTGATGGTGCTTTTGTCAGAGATATTATTAGTGACCCAATTGATTTGGCTTTAGTAGAATCTATAAACCAGGTTGGCCACATTATGGGAATTAAGACCATTGCTGAATACGTAGAATCCAGGGATATATTCGATAAACTTAATACCGTTGGCGTAGATTTAGCACAGGGGTATTATATATCTAAACCGGTACCACTTGAGCAAATCGACCTGCAGAAATCTATACCTCTATCTTAAAAACACCTTTATAATTTTGAATATTTAACTATCTTTAGTTTAGTAAGCTAGGCAGGAAAAATTCACTTACCAGTATTTCCTGGTTTTTAAGGATAAAAACAGAGCGCCTACCCCAAATTGATTTATTACCTTTATATCTGGTCCAGGCATGGCATTTATGAGAAGCCTTAAGCAAGGTAATTTCTACTGGTTTGCGGAGCATTTTTCTATCTGCAAATAATACGGCACCTAACGATTTATTTCCCAACAGAACGATGCCTCTCAATGAGCCTCGCAGACTCGATATTGGGATAATTGTTCTGGCATAAACCACTGGCTGATCATCACAGAGCAACAAAACCTGACGAATAATAGACTGACTTCTTGTCTTTAACTTAAGTGCTTTCACTTCATCAGGAGTTGGTGTCGCCCTTTTAACAGACAATACTTTCACTGAGAATATGCCGTCACAAAAATTTATTAATCGTGTGGTCAACGAACCTGAATCAAACAGCCATGATTTAACCTCTGTATTTAACTCGCTTGAAAAACAACGTTTTTGATTACACCAGCGTAATCGTGTGTGATGGCCTGACATTTAGATTCTATTAGTATTTGAAAGCTCTTAATTTTACACAACTTAGAATTTATAACCACTTTGCCAGTTTTTCCTTAAGATTTTGTTGATTTACCGGTTTTGAAACATAATCATCCATACCGGCAGCAAGGCACTTATCTTTATCACCTTCCATAGCATTTGCTGTCATCGCAATAATTGGCAAGCGGTGAAGATTATTTTTTTCTTCAAGCTCACGCAATACCTGTGTTGCCTCATAGCCATCCATTACTGGCATCTGACAATCCATCAAAATAAGGTCAAAATCATTTAACAGCTTCAATCTATTTAAAGCCTCTTCTCCATTATTGACTACTTCAAAACTCAAACCCGCTTTTTCTAACATTTTCCTGGCTACAATTTGATTCACAGGGTTATCTTCAACCAGAAGTACTTTACCCTCAAGCTGCTCAATTTCGACTGCTTTCTTTTTATGTGGTTTCTCAATTTCAGTATCATGGGGAATTTCAAAAGAAATTTCAGCCCAGAAACTTGAGCCTTTGCCCTCTTCACTTTCTACACCTAAGCGACCACGCATCATAGTAACTAACTGCCTTACAATGGCTAAGCCCAGTCCTGTGCCACCATATTTACGCGTAGTTGAACCATCGGCCTGGGTAAATGAATTAAATAGTTTTCGTTGATTTTTTTCAGCAATGCCAATGCCTGTATCATTAACCTCTAACCGCAGGCGCACTATTTTTTCTGTTTTTTCTAACAGTATTATTTTTATGGTTACTGTTCCTTTTTCAGTAAACTTGATTGCATTCGTCATCAAGTTAGCAAATATTTGCCTAATGCGTACAGAGTCACCCATAATTACCTGTGGAATACCAGCATCAATTTCAGTTGCTAAATCAACTTCTCGCTCATCCGCCTTTTGTTTAAGTAAAACAGTTAACTCTTTAGCCAGGTTTTTCAGGTTAAAAGGTATATATTCCAGCTTTAGTTTACCCGCTTCAATTTTTGAGAAATCAAGAATATCATTCAGCAATGACAGCAGAGCCTCTCCTGAATTGTAAGCAATATGCACATACTCTCTCTGCCCATCACTCAATTCAGATTCTTGCAGTAACTGCAATGTACCTAGAACACCATTCATAGGTGTTCTAATTTCATGACTCATATTTGCCAGAAATTCACTTTTTGTTTTACTTGCTGCCTCTGCAGCCTCTTTTGCTTTATGCAACTCTTTTTCAACGCGCTTTCTTTGGACAATTTCAGCAGACAGTGCCTCATTGATATCTTCTGTTTCATTACGTGCCTGGCTCATAAACTTAATCAACGATTCATTATGAAACCTGACCTCTAATGTTTTTAAAATACTTTTATTTATACGCGAACCAATACCACCCATTACAGCCATGTAAAAAATTGTTGTAACGGCTAAAACTGTAAACTCATTGCCCATTAAAAAAAGACGTATTGTTAGTGGAAATATAACCAGAAAAAGATAAACCAGGTACAAATTTAAAATTGACGCCATTACCGATACACCACCTGATGCTATACCTGCAAGTACAAAACCAACCACCAGCTGCTGGGTTGGGTTATCGGGAAACAACAAATAACCCGCCATTCCCCAACCAAGGGCCGTTAATAATATTGCAATCAAATGCCATCGACCAAAAACATCATGCACCAGGTCTTTTGCTTGTTCACCCTTTTGCATATAACCCATGACAACTCGAACAACTGTTATCAGGAGCATATATCCCATCCATGACATGATTAAACTATGGGATTCATCACGCCATATAACAAATGACAATAACATTGCCAATACTAAACTCACAATATTACTGGGGATCGCATTCTGTTCTACGAGACGAATTTGTTCTCGCCAGATTTTGTCTCGATCTTTACTATTTTCAAGTAAGTCAGCTTCGTCCATTAATCCCAGCATTAGGGGGTACCTGTAATATGTCGTATATATTATTATAAATAGACGAGATAATGGCGAATAGCTAGCTTAAACTAGATATATTTCAAGATGTTACGGCTACTATAGTTAGTATCTTGCTATCTCAACCCACATTTACAAATTGCTGCGCACAACCGACCCACCGATCAATTAAAAGCTTAATCTTTTCCGGTGATTCATTTAATATATTTTGAGCAGCAATTTTCACTTCATCTAGCATATATTCATCACGCACTATATCTGCAATTTTTAATTGGACCAGCCCAGTTTGACGCGTACCCAGCACCTCCCCCGGCCCCCTGAGCTGTAAATCTTTTCTGGCTATTTCAAAACCGCTATTAGTTTTACGCATAATTGCGAGTCTTTCTTTTGCATGAGCACTTAATGGGCTCTTAAACATCAACACACAATGACTAGCTTCACTACCCCTGCCGACTCTACCCCTTAATTGATGTAATTGAGACAGGCCTAATCGTTCCGCATTTTCGATAATCATCAAACTTGCGTTTGGCACATCTACACCCACTTCAATAACCGTTGTTGCCACCAGTAATTGTGTTTCAGCTGATTTAAATGCCTGCATCAAACTTTCTTTTTCATCTGACTTTAAGCGCCCATGTATTAAACCAACCGTAATATCAGGCAATACTTGCTGAAGCGTTTGCGCCGTATTCTGTGCAGCCTGACACTGCAACGACTCCGACTCTTCAATCAGTGTGCAGACCCAATATGCTTGCTTGCCATCACTACAGGCTTTATAAATTCGTTGTAAAATTTCTTCTCGACGTTCTTGCTGTATCACCACGGTTTTTACTGGTTTTCTTCCCGGTGGCAATTCATCAATTACTGAATAATCAAGGTCAGCATAAGCAGTCATTGCTAAACTACGGGGAATGGGTGTTGCTGTCATAATCAATTGATGCGCGAGCTGTGCTGATATATCCTGTTTCTCAACTTTTTTGACTTTTGCTTTTTTTGCTAGCGCCATACGTTGCTGCACACCAAATCGATGCTGTTCATCCGTAATCGCAAGTGCCAGGCATTTATAGTCTACATCATCTTGAAACAAAGCATGCGTACCCACTACCACCTGTGCTTCACCTGCAACTATTTGCTCTAATACACTGTCTCTTTTTTTACCTTTAACCTGACCAGATAACCATACAACTTTAATCCCCAAAGGATTAAACCAGTTTGTAAAATTTTTATAATGTTGCTCTGCCAGGATCTCTGTAGGTGCCATTATTGCTACCTGCATATTCACCTCTACGGCTTTTAAACAAGCCAATGCTGCGACCACTGTTTTCCCTGAGCCCACATCGCCTTGCACCAGTCGCATCATGGGCACACCTGACTCAAGATCATGAAGAATTTCCTGATTAACTTTTTGTTGTGCCATAGTTAAATCAAAAGGCAAAGATTTTATAAATTGATATAAAAGATGGTTATCGCTTTGCAAACAGGCCGCGCTTAGTTTTCTATTTTTTTCTCGCAACACCTGCAGGCTTAAATGCTGAGCCAGTAACTCTTCAAATATTAAACGTAACTGAGAAGCATGTTTAGCCTCAAACAATTCATTTACGTTGGCTCTCGCAGGTGGTCTATGTACATACTTCAATGCATCAGCTAATGAGTAATAATTTTTTAGTTTTAATATATCGGGTGTTAAATAGTCCGCTAGATACGTTTCTTTATTTAACAACTCAAGACATTGGTCAGTCAATCTTCTCAATAAAAACTGACTTACACCGTCGGTAGTGTGATAGACAGGTGTTAGTGATTCTTCCATATGAACAGGTGTGTGTTCATTTATCTGTACGTATTCGGGATGCACCATTTCAAGTGAAGACGCGCCAAAACGCACATCACCAAAACAACGTAATTTTATTCCCTCAACTAATTTTTGTTGTTGCTGTTTATTGAAATAAAAAAAACGCAACAACAAACTACCGGTGCCATCTGTTACATGCACCAGTAACATTCGTCTGCTCTTACCCTTACGTGTAAAGGCAACTTTAACATAATCTATTGTTGCTTCTATTAGTACGGATTGACCATGACGAACTGTACCTATAGCAACGACACGGGTTCGATCTTCATATCTGTAAGGCAAATGAAATAAAATATCCTGAACGCTATTTAACCCAAGCTTACTTAATCGCTCCTGGACTTTTGGACCTACGCCTTTTAGCTGAGTTAAATCACTTGAATGGGAAAGGGAATTTACCAAAGTGTGGATACACCTGATCGCGAGTTGAAGTCTGCTTCTACAAAAATATTTACTGGCTGTAGAAACATAACTTAAACTCTATGTTGTTATAATTCTAAGATGGCATCCATCTCTACCGCTACGGCTTTTGGTAATTCACTAACGCCTATGGCAGCACGTGCTGGATAAGGTTCTGAAAAATATTGAGCCATAACCTGGTTAACCGTTGGAAAGTTACTTAAATCTGTAAGAAAGATATTTAACTTAACTACATTTTCAAATGTTCCACCTGCGGCCATTATAATCGCCTGTAAATTTTTAAACACCAGGTGAATCTGCTCTTCAACTGAACCCTCTAGCACTTCCATAGTTTCAGGAATAAGCGGAATTTGACCTGAAATATAAACTGTGTTGTTTACCTTTACGGCCTGTGAATAAGTCCCTATTGCCTGGGGGGCTTCATCTGTAGAAATGATTTCTTTTTTCATAATGAGTTTTTTCTCGAAGGTTTTTCTGAACGGTTACTCTATCATTTACTGCACTCGAATTATACGCATAACTGAATTCACACGCCTGAGTCGACGTAGAATTTTTGCCAGATGATCACGACCACCAACCGAAATAAGGAAAGATATATTTGTTGATATACCATCTTTATCCTCTACTTCCACATGCTCAATATTTGCGGCCTCATCTGAAATAATTGTTGCCAGTCGAGCTAAAACACCACGCTCATTTTGCACGTGTAAATTTAACTGACATGAATATTCACCGCTCGGATCAGCCGCCCATTTAACATCAATCATGTTTTCACTTTGTAATCGCTCATTAATAATGTTTTTGCAACTAACCTGATGTATTACGAGACCACGCCCTTTACTAAATTTACCCACTATCTGGTCACCCGGTACCGGATAACAACACTTACCATAGGAAACCACCATGCCCTCTGTTCCCTGAATCGCCAACGGAGTGCGGCCGGATGACTGGTCTTGTTCCGACTTTGCCTCTTCCATGTCCTCTGGAAATAAACGCTTTGCAACCAGACCAGCAGGGCGATTACCCATACCAATATCTTCTAGCAATTGATTTAGAGATGTAAACCCATACTCATCCAGTAAAAACTGATAACTTTCCTGTGAAATTTCCTCAAGTGTAATATTTTTTACTAACAGCATGCGTGACAATAATCGCCGACCCTGGGCAACCGCGTCTTCAGATTTAATGCTTTTTAAATAGTTTCTGATATTACTTCGGGCTTTAGCCGTAACCACAAAATCAAGCCACCCTGGATTGGGATGCGCACCTTCAGATGTAATAACCTCTATTGTTTGTCCGCTATATAAAGGTGTATCCAGGGGTGCAAATCGATGATCTACTTTACTGGCCACACAGGTATGCCCTACATCGGTATGAACGGAATAGGCAAAATCGATGGGGGTTGAATTTTTTGGCAGTTTTACAATATCGCCATTTGGCGTATAAACATAAAGCTCATCAGGGAACAGGTCAACTTTTACATTTTCTAAAAACTCTACCGAGTCTCCAGCAGTCTGTTGCATTTCCAGTAAACTTGTTAACCATTCCCTGGTTCGCCCACCCACATCAATTTCATTGTCTGCCGATTCTTTATATAACCAGTGAGCTGCAATTCCCGTTTCTGCAAACTTGTCCATTTCAATAGTACGGATTTGCACCTCAATAGGAATAGCATGGGGACCAAATAAAATTGTATGTAATGACTGATAACCATTTTCTTTTGGTATAGCAATATAGTCTTTAAATTTTCCAGGTATGGGTTTAAATAAATTATGTACCGCACCTAATACCCGATAGCAGTCGTCAACCGAACTTGCAATAACTCGCATACCATAAACATCAAAGACGTTACGATAAGCGAGATTTTTTTCTCGCATTTTTTTATATAAACTATAGGGATGTTTTTTGCGCGAGTTTACATCGGCTTCAATGCCTAATTCGTCAAGGCGCGAAGTAAGGCCATTATGAATTTTCTGAATAACTTCTTTTCTATTCCCCGCCTCCTTGAGCATGGTACGCTCAAGAATTCGATAGCGCATGGGGTACATTGCTCGAAAACCTAAATCTTCCAGCTCAAGCCTCAGTGTATTGATACCCAGGCGTCGCGCTAACGGCACATAAATATCCAGGGTTTCACGAGCAATCCGACGACGTTTATCGGGCCGCATGACCCCCAGTGTTCGCATGTTGTGCAAACGATCTGCGAGCTTAATTAAAATAACGCGTATATCTCGCGCCATTGCCATTAACACTTTTTGAATGTTAATAGCCTGCTGTTCTTTTTTGTTTTTAAATTTTAATTCGGTGAGTTTACTAACACCATCTACCAGTTCAGCAACATCATCACCAAACTTTTCCGCGACTTCTTCCTTGGTTGCCGCGGTATCTTCTATAACATCATGCAATATGGCTGCGCAGATGCTTTTAGAGTCCATGTGCATTTCAGCCAGTATTCGAGCGACTGAAATAGGGTGATAAATATAAGGCTCACCCGTCTGGCGAAATTGACCTTCGTGCGACTGCGCACCAAACAGATACGCCTGATACACATCCCGCACCTGATCAGCATTCATATAGTCTTCGACTATACGGCAAAGGTCAGATATTAAAAATCGGGATGGATCTCCATATAAATCCTTTACATCAATCTTTGTTTGATCAGGACTTATTGCCATATTCAAATACTTCTTACATTTCCCTGCTAATTTCATCTGCCGAAATTGCAGCCGGCATCATATTAAGCTCTTCTGTTTTATCATCTAAAATTTCTGGGCCAACCAGGCCTGCAGAAATTTCACGCAGCGCCAGCACTGTAGGCTTGTCATTGTCTAATTCAACTAAAGCCTGTGCACCCATTGCGATTTGACGGGCGCGCTTTGAAGCAACCAGAACAAGATGAAAACGGTTATCTACATTTGGCAGACAATCTTCTACTGTTAAACGTGCCATTCTTTTTATCCTCTATTTCAATAATTCGATTAATAAACTTTCCAGTTTACGTTCCTGCTGAAGCTGACGTAACCGGTTTGCTTTAAATATACTGCCGAGTTCCTGTAATGCGATATCAAAATCATCATTCACGATAATGTAATCAAACTCGGCATAGTGTGACATTTCATTCACCGCATCTTTCATGCGACGATTAATAATTTCTTCATCATCCTGTCCACGATTTTGCAAGCGCTCTTTTAATGCCGAAGATGATGGCGGCAAAATAAAAATCGACAAAGAATCCTGAAACTGTTTTCGTACCTGTCGTGCACCCTGCCAGTCTATTTCCAGAATGACATCCCGGCCCTGCAACAGTTGTTGTTCTACGTGCTGTTGTGATGTGCCGTAATAATTATCAAAAACTTTTGCATGCTCAAGAAAAGCACTGCTACCCACCATCGACAGGAACGCTTCCTGATCTACAAAGTGGTAATCCACACCCTCTTTTTCCCCCTCGCGCATGCCCCGTGTTGTATGGGATACGGATACAACTATATTCACCTCATTAGCGGTTAACTTTTTAACCAGGCTAGTTTTGCCTGCGCCGGAGGGAGCTGAGATGATGTATAGGGTGCCTTTGCTCAAGGTTTTCCTCTAAATTAATTTTCTCATAACCCCATCGCGAGCTAAAACCACGCTCCTACTTTGTTATACACCTGTAGGAGCGAGCTTTAGCTCGCGATGGGAGTACTAATCTGGAATGTATAAGAATAACCTATTTAAGCCGATTTATCACTGATAAATATGGGTAATCGACGAGAACCCCATTTTCCAGCAGTGGCTTCAAACACACCTGGCAAAGGGGTTCCACAGGATTCACAACAGCCATTCGCATCCAGCCCCCACTTCCCTAACACATACCAGTCACGCTCTATCAATAAATGCCCACATTGATGACAATAACTACTGCTACCCGCCTTGTCATGCACATTCCCGGTATACACGTACCTCAGCCCTGTTTTCAGGGCTATTTCCCTTGCTCGACTAAGTGTTGAAACGGGTGTATCAGGAATATCAAGCATTTTATAGTCCGGATGAAACGCGCTAAAATGCAAAGGCACATCTGGCCCCAGGTTGCTCATTATCCAATCACACATTTCGTGTAACTCAGTATCTGAGTCATTTTTACCGGGTATAAGCAAGGTTGTAATTTCTAACCAGACATTCGTTTCCTGTTTTATATAAAGCAATGTTTCCAGCACCGGTTGCAAATGCGCTCCCGTAAGCTTGTGATAAAACTCATCTGAAAATGCCTTAAGATCAATATTTGCTGCATCCATAACATTATAAAACTCGAGCCTGGGTTTTTCACATACATACCCTGCGGACACCGCCACTGATTTTATACCTCGTTCTCTACAGGCGATTGCCACATCAATAGCATATTCATGAAAAATAACTGGATCGTTATAAGTATAGGCAACGCTCCTGCAATTGTGCAACTTTGCCTGTTTCGCAATGGCTATTGGGCTGGCTTTGTCCGCTAGCAAATCTATTTCACGTGATTTACTCATATCCCAGTTCTGACAAAACTTACAGGCAAGATTACAACCCGCCGTACCGAAAGACAAAACCGGTGTCCCGGGAAGAAAATGATTAAGTGGTTTCTTTTCTATCGGGTCAATACAAAACCCACTGGAACGTCCGTATGTTGTAAGCACAATTTGATTATTCTGATTAGCACGCACAAAACACAGGCCCCGCTGACCTTCTTTTAATTTACAAAATCGAGGACATAAATCACATTGCACACGTCCACCATCCAGTGCGTGCCAGTAACGTGTAGGAACCGTATAGTTTTCAGGATTTAGCATCACAATGTACCTGTTTTATGTTATAACTATAGCATGACATCTAGATGGTTATCACTATGATAAATCAAGATTCACGTACTCGCCCCGCTGCCGTAGCTGGCATGTTTTATGCTGCTGATCCGCAGCAACTTTCCTCTGATGTTCATCATTATTTATCGCAGGTGCGTGCTGAAACTAACCTGATTCCAAAAGCGATTATTGCTCCCCATGCGGGTCACATGTATTCTGGCCCCGTAGCGGCAAGCGCCTATAAATTACTTGAACCTTTTGCTAATAAATTCAAACAGGTTATTTTACTTGGCCCATCACATCGTGTTGCATTTAGTGGCATAGCAACACCCGATACAGATTATTTTGAAACCCCTCTTGGGAGAATAAAAATTAACACCCTTTTTTGTGAAAAAGCTGAGCAGTTGGGTTTTGTACAAAAAAACAAACTGGCCCATAAAGATGAGCATTCACTTGAAGTACATTTACCTTTTTTGCAAACCTTATTAAGTGATTTTGAGTTAACACCTTTTGTCGTAGGGGACTGTAACCGTGATAATGTAGCAAAATTACTGGAATTATTCTGGGGCAATAATGACACTTTATTTGTGATCAGCACCGACCTTAGTCATTTCCATAATTATGAACACGCCACACAACAGGACCTTTTAACTTCAAATGCAATTGAAGCATTACAACCGGAAAACATTCACTATGAAGATGCCTGTGGCCGCAACCCTTTAAATGGTTTGCTCACCCAGGCAAATCAACACCGGTTAAATATAAAATTACTTGATTTAAGAAACTCCGGTGACACCGCAGGAGACAAAAATCGTGTTGTAGGTTATGGTGCATATGTCGTTTACTAATCTCACAGATGATGAAAAAAAAAGCTTACTGGAAACCGCAAGAAAATCGATTGAATATGGCCTGCTACATCAACGAGCTTTGCCTGTTGCTTTAAATGAATTTAGTGAAGCTTTACAAACGCATGGCGCAAGCTTTATCACATTAAACTTAAACAAACAACTGCGTGGATGCATTGGCACCCTGGAAGCTCATCAACCACTAATTACTGATGTTGCTGAACACGCATTTGATGCAGCCTTTAAAGATCCTCGCTTCCCACCTCTAACTAAAAAAGAATCAGACCAACTGGAAATTCATATTTCAATCTTAACGCCATCAGAAGAAATAAATTTTACCTCTGAAAAAGATTTACTCACACAGCTACAACCTGGAGTCGATGGCTTGATTTTGCAGGCTGATTACCACAAGGCAACCTTTCTCCCTTCAGTATGGGAGCAGTTAACTACACCTGAGGATTTTTTAAACCACCTTAAACTAAAAGCAGGTTTGGGAATGCACGACTGGCCTAAGGGAATTCAGTTTTCTCGATATAAAACTGTTAGTTTATAACGGACAAATTACTTTATTATTTATACTTAATATTGTTTCGCCCCTCATCTTTAGCCTGATACAATAGCTTATCTGCTTTTTTATAAAGTACACCCTCATCCATATTGTGGTCTTGTGCCTTATAAGATACAAGTCCTGCTGAAACTGTTAATACATTAAAAGGTGAATTTTTTAAATGCTCAATATTCAAAGCCGCAATTGATTTTACAATCCTTTGCGAAAAATTTATTGCCTGCTCTTTCTTCTCACTTGTAAAAATAACAACAAACTCCTCACCTCCCATACGAAATATAAAATCATTAGGGCGTTTACACTCTAAAGTAAGAGCACCTGCCACACTTTTAAGCACAGCATCACCAGATTGATGCCCATAGGTATCGTTATATCGCTTGAAATTATCAATATCAATTAATACATAATTAAAATACTTTTTATTACGTTCAGCACGTTTAATTTCCGTGTCCAGTATTTGCGTATAATATCGTCTGTTATAAAGCTGGGTTAACTCATCTGTTATCGAAAGCGCTTCAACTTTATTTACCATTTCCTCAAGTTCCTGGGTTCGAAATTTGACCTGGTCCTCAAGCGAGCGGCTTAATGCTTCTAATTCTTTTTTTGCGGTTATCTCATGCCTGATGGCACTGTAACCCGTGATTTCTCCATCCTCTCCAAACTCAGGAGAGACAGTAACTTCTACCCAGTAATACCCTTTGTCTTTAGTCGCATTCTTTATCTCTCCACTCCACTCTTTACCTTTTTGAATGGTCTCCCAAATCTCTCTATAAACCTCTTTAGGCATATCGGGGTGTCGAACAATATTATGAGGCTTTCCAACAAGCTCTTCTCTTGTGTAGCCTGATATCTCACAAAAAGCCTGACTAGCATAGGTAATAATCCCTTTTTCATCGGTCTTCGATGAAATAACATTTTTATCCAGCTTATCCATGAGCATGTGCATACTTTTATTAACTGCTTCTAGCTCATTCACATTATATTCAAGCTCATAATTCATTTTGCAGACTTTATAATGTAACCTGGATTCTTTTTTATTTGTAATAAAAAGAATCACAAAAAGCACAATTATAAAAATATTAGAAATGAGTATATTTTTATAATTTTCTCTATCCTGGCTCTTAAAATCATTAAGCAAAACATTATGCAGACTTTCTATAGTTTGATTTATTTTTAAACTTTTATTTTTCTCCTTTAAAGCCTGCATAACCTCATATCCCTCAAACAGCATCTCGACATGTTTATCGAGTTGCCTTATTTCTTTAGAAAGCTCTGCATTCATTAACGCTATCGCATTAATTGCTTCCATTTTTTTTCGTATAACACCAACTTCAGACAGGCCATCATAGTTCAGAAACGCCACCATTCGAGTAATATCATCAAGCAGCCCTATTAGAATGTTTTTCTTACCATTCAACTTATTCACGTTAATTAAATTCTGAATATGCTCTTGTACATCATAAATAAGACGGGTTGAATTAACTACCAGGCTATTCCATGATTTGTAGCGCTCAACATATTCCTGTGAATGCTCATAATCGTTATGCAGTTTATGGTAAATATTATTAAATTCGTTGTGATGCATTATGCCATTCTGCTTTGCATGAGAACGGACCTGGCCCAATATTGAATTAAACTGCTTGGTATTCTTTACAATCTCATCAAAACTTTGATGGCTATTTTTTTTATCAAAAATAACGTCTATCCTTTGATAAATTATATTTAAAGATTTCAATTGAATAAGTAACCCATACTCCTTATCCGTTTTTTCTTTAACATAGCCAATATAAACAGCCTCAGCCAGAAATACAAATAGCAATAGAACCAGTAATTTATTTACCCTGGGTACAGAGCATTTATCTTCTATGCTTTCAGTCATGAACTTTTCCTGTAAGCGTTTTCAAGAACATAACTATTTTATCGATATCTTTCTCAGCTAATTCTCGCCCCAACTGTAACTCCACCATCATCTCAACAGCTTCTTTAAGGGTCGCAACACTACCATCATGAAAATAGGGCGCAGTCATATTAACATTTCTTAATCCTGGCACTTTAAATGTATATTTATCATATGATTTTTTAGTAAGCTCATAACGTCCCAGATCTTCCTCTTTTGAATTAAATTTTTTAAACATTCCAAGTCTTTGATAAAGGGTTCCACCAACATTAATACCATTATGACAAGCGATACAACCCTTTGCCTTAAAAAGCACTAATCCTTCTTTTTCCTCAACGCTTAGTATTTTTTCATCGCCTCTTAAATACTGATCAAATTTTGAACCCGGGGTGATTAGTGTTTTTACAAATGTAGCTATAGCGTCCGCCAAGTTATCTGCTGTCACTCCGTCATCATAAATTGCGTTAAATTGACTATTGTATGCTTTTTTTTGCCTGAGCTTTAAAACAACTGATTCTAATGTTTCATTCATTTCTAATTCATTAGTAATGGAAAATACGGCCTGCTCTTTTAAAGTCTTAGCACGTCCATCCCAAAACTGTACAAAGTTATAGCGGGAGTTCCAGACTGTCGGTGCGTTTCTTTTTCCTTTCGCTTTATTAATACCAATAGATTTTGATAAATTATCAACCCCGTAATTTATAAGAGGGTGACAGTTTGCACATGAAACACTGTTGTCTTTAGAAAGGATGGGGTCATGAAAAAGAAGCTTTCCGAGCCTGGCTTTTTCACTTAACTCGCCAACGGTTAGCGGCAATGCTTCAAATAGATTTTCTTTGGCAGCTAAATCACCAGTAAGCAAAAAAGCAAATAAAGCCAAAAAAATTATTTTCATATATATCCCCAGTACATTGACACAAAACCTCAGTGATACATAGATTATAATGTAATATTCTGAATTTACTGTAAGCCCGCGTAAAACACTCTCAAGAATTTATAATTATAAGAAGTAATAACAGGATTCCTGCTGACTGCTTTATTATCTTCAAGTTATTACGGATATGTATCACAACACTGTCATCAAATAGCGCGTGATGAAACAAAAAAAATGGGGAAATTACACAGAACTTGCCTTGAAATTTATGGCATATCAGGTTAGATATTAAAAAGAGCGATCCACAGAATATTTTGCCAGGTCCTGCAACGCCTGCTTGTAATCAGATTCAGGAAGATGCTTTAGTTGTTGAATCGCTAAATCAGCTTCATTCTTTGCGGTTTTTTCAGTGTATTCAATAGCACCGGTTTCTTTTATAGCCCGCATTACCGGCCCTAAATAATCCAGCCCACCGTCTTCTATGGCACGTCGAACTACGTCAGACTGCTCTTTTGTTCCATTGCGCATGGCAAAAATTAATGGCAAGGTTGGCTTACCTTCAGCCAGGTCATCGCCAACATTTTTACCCATAGCTTCACTGGATGAACTGTAATCCAGAACATCATCTATTAACTGAAAAGCGGTACCTAAATGCATACCGTAAGATGCCATGGCATTTTCTTCCACTTCTGGACGATTACACAGCACCGCCCCCAGGCGCGTTGCTGCTTCAAACAACTTGGCGGTTTTAGCATGAATCACATCCAGGTAACGCTGCTCGGTGGTGTCCGCATCATGGCAGTTCATTAACTGCATCACTTCTCCTTCTGCAATCACATTGGTGGTTTCAGCCAGTATTTGCATCACCTTCATACTATTTACATCCACCATCATCTCAAAGGCACGGGAATAGAGAAAATCCCCCACCAGCACACTGGCAGCGTTACCAAACAGGGCATTTGCGGTTTCCTTGCCACGACGCAGTTCAGATTCATCAACCACATCATCATGCAACAGGGTAGCGGTATGAATAAACTCAATTATTGCTGCCAGGGTATAGTGGTGGTTGCCTTCATAACCACAGGCACGTGATGCCATTAGACTTAATATCGGCCGTAAACGCTTGCCACCAGAATTAACAATATAATGGCTCAGCTGATTTACCAGTGCGACATCAGAAGAAAGACGCGCCTGAATAACTTCGTCCACGGCCGTCATATCATCCGCTACCAGGGCTTTTATATTGTCTACTTGCATATTCTGTTGAGGGCTTACCATATATAATGAAGTGGCGAATTATGGTGTATCATTACTCAAGTCTCAAGCCACAACTGTGTTTTGACGTGTTTTTCACAATTTATTCGATAAAAAGCCCATTTAATGTGTATTTTAGCTTGTTAGTTGGCCGCCAAATCGCTACAATTCGGGCCCTTTCTGAAAACAGAAAACTTAACACGCAAATTTAGGAGTTGTCCGGTATGTACGCTGTAGTTAAAACCGGTGGTAAACAATATAAAGTCACTGAAGGCGAATATCTGAAGGTAGAAAAACTGGAAGGAGCCGAGGGTGACTCAATTGAAATCGATCAGGTATTAATGATCGCTGATGGCGATAAACTTAAGATCGGCAGCCCAATGCTGGATGGCGGCAAGGTGACTTGCAAGATCCTGTCTCATGGTCGTCGCAAAAAAGTTGAGATCATGAAGTTCCGTCGCCGTAAACATCATCAAAAACGCACAGGTCATCGTCAGTACTATACTGAAATTGAAGTAACTAGCATCGCTGGTTAAACCTGTAACAAGAGGATACGAAAATGGCACATAAAAAAGCCGCGGGTAGTACACGTAATGGACGCGAGTCGCAGAGCAAACGATTAGGCGTTAAAATGTATGGTGGTCAGGCTGTATTAGCTGGCAACATCCTGGTTCGTCAACGTGGCACTGAGTTCCATCCGGGAACTAACGTAGGCATGGGCCGCGATCACACGCTTTTTGCTAAAGCAGAAGGTAAAGTGTTATTTGAGGTTAAAGGCCCCAAAAACCGCCGCACAGTGAGCGTGGTTGCTGCGTAAAGACCAGAGGTCTTAGCAAAAACCCTGAAAACCCTGCTCATGGTTAGCCATAGCAGGGTTTTTTTATGCACAAACATCTTTGACGCAGAGACACGGAGGCGCAGAGTTGATAAATTATATAAAACCTCTGCGCCGCTGCGCCTCTGTGTCAAAAGATATAGCCATCGAGGGCTTATACCATGCGTTTTGTTGATGAAACTAAAATTAAAGTAATTGCCGGTGACGGGGGCAATGGCGTGGTCAGCTTCAGGCGTGAGAAATATATTCCCCGTGGCGGCCCGGACGGAGGTGATGGGGGTGATGGTGGCAGCGTTTTCCTTATCGGCAGTCATGATTTAAATACACTTTCAGATTTCCGCACGATCAGAACCTACACTGCGGGTCAGGGCACCAAAGGCTCAGGGCGAAACATGACCGGCAAAAAAGGAGATGACCTGTTTATACAGGTTCCTAATGGCACCCTGGTTTATGATGAGAATACCGGTGAACTCATTGGCGATATCACCGAACATGACCAGGCACTGTTAGTCGCCCAGGGCGGCTTTCACGGTCTGGGCAATACTCGTTTTAAAAGCTCGGTTAACCGAACCCCCAGACAATGCACCGAAGGTAGTGCCGGTGAACGCCGTGAATTACGCCTTGAGCTTAAAGTACTGGCTGATGTAGGCCTGCTCGGCCTGCCTAATGCGGGAAAATCTACGCTAATCCGCGCAGTATCCCATGCAACACCAAAAGTTGCCAATTACCCCTTCACTACACTTCACCCCAACCTGGGCGTGGTTGAAGTCGGTGCCACACAGAGCTTTGTCATAGCGGATATTCCAGGCCTGATTGAAGGCGCAGCAGAAGGTGCCGGCCTGGGCATTCAATTTTTAAAACACCTCAGCCGCACGCGCATACTATTACACGTTATTGATATTGCACCCTTTGACCAGACCGACCCGGTTGAAAGCGCACAGACTATTCTGCATGAACTGGAAAAATATAACCCGGAAATGCTTGATGAGCCCCGCTGGCTAGTACTGAATAAAACCGACCTGCTAACCGATGAGGAAGCACAGGCCGTATGTGATGACATAATTCAACGTTTGAACTGGAATGACCCCAGCTACCGTGTATCAGCCGCTGGCAAAAGTGGTACTCAAGCATTGATATTTGACATTATGAACTATCTTGACGAAGAAAAAGACAAGATAAAAACAGCTGAGGCAAGCAATAAAACAAAACATCAGCCTGAATAAAAATTTTAAAAGACACCCCTGCACCCCTGTGACAAAGCCTGATTTACTAAGTTAGAATTTACCCATGAAAACACGCCAACAACTCGCTAACTCTAAACGCTGGGTCATCAAAATAGGCAGCTCACTGGTCACCGATGATGGCCAGGGGCTTGATGCGGAAGCCATTAAAGGCTGGACTGAACAAATTTTTCAGCTACGCCAACTAGGCAAAGAAGTTTTACTGGTATCATCTGGGGCGGTTGCTGAAGGCATGGTACGCCTTAACTGGGACAGTCGACCCAAAGCACTGCATGAGCTACAGGCCGCCGCCGCCGTAGGCCAGATGGGTCTGGTACAAGCCTATGAGTCCTTTTTTAAACAACACGACATCCTGAGCGCCCAGGTATTACTCACCCACGATGATCTGTCTGACCGTCGCCGCTACCTGAATGCACGTAGCACCCTGCGCTCATTATTGAGCCTGGGTGTCATTCCTATCATCAATGAAAATGACACGGTCGCCACGGATGAAATTCGCTTTGGTGATAATGATACTCTGGCCGCTTTAGTGGCTAATCTGGTTGAAGCCGATGCCTTAATCATTCTCACAGATCAACAGGGCCTGTTTAGTGAAGACCCTAGAAAAAACCCGAGTGCGGATTTTATTTCTATCGGCCAGGCCAATGATGCCCAATTACATAAAATGGCCAGCAGTAGAGGCGGCGCACTGGGCCAGGGCGGCATGAGTACAAAACTAAGCGCTGCACAACGTGCCGCTAGATCAGGCACCTGTACATTAATAACCAGTGGACGCAATAACAATGCCCTGCTAGGCATAGCCAATGCCCAGGAAAATGGAACCTTGTTACTACCCGATGCCGAGCCAATGGCCGCCAGAAAGCAATGGCTGGCTGGACACCTGAAAGTATGCGGCCAGCTCACCCTGGACGAAGGTGCCAGCAAAGTATTACAAGAGTCAGGCAAAAGCCTGTTGGCTGTAGGGGTGACTTCAGTGAAAGGTAATTTCATTCGAGGAGAAATGGTGACCTGCGTTAACCATGAAGGCAAAGAGATAGCCCATGGACTGGTAAATTACAATGCGCTTGAGGCGGCTAAGATTTGCGGAAAGAGCTCAGGTGAGATTGAGGCAATACTAGGTTATGTGGATGAAGCTGAGTTGATTCACCGGGATAACCTGGTGCTGGTTTGACCACACTATTTTACACACCTCCATCGGGAACAGACCCTGAACCATCCCACGAAATAATCATAAAAATCAAAAGCTTTAATAGTGTGCCATACACCGAAGGCGTACAATCAAAAAAGTTTTGCGTGCTTTAGCGTTCATTTGCGGAGAAATGCTTTTATTAAAAAATCTAGACACAAAAAAACCGGCACCAGGACCGGTTTTTTCACATAAGTCGAATGACTACTTAAGCCATTGCACGAATACGAGCATTCATACGGCTCTTATGACGTGCAGCCTTGTTTGCATGCACCAGGCCCTTATTACACATTTTGTCGATAACCGGTACGGCCACTTTATATGCCGCCTCCGCCGCTGCTTTGTCACCAGCTTCGATTGCATATACTACTTTCTTTACGAAAGTACGGTACATAGAACCCATGCCAACATTGCGGGCACGGCGTTTGATTGCCTGACGGGCACGTTTTTTTGCTTGTGGTGAATTAGCCAATTTATTCTTTCCTATAAATCTAAATATTGTCTGAGAATATGTCTATAGAATTTTTCCAGAGAATATCCTGACGGGGCGCAGATTTTTCCAGTTTAGGAGACTTTTGTCAAGCCTGAAAGCACTTAATAATTATAATACCCACTAAAAACATAAAAATCAGTGTAATATGCAACTCATACTGCTAAAAATAAGAATATGGAAGATAAAAAAGACTTCAAAGTTAAACTTGGCGACCTGGTTCAGTTACAGTTTATCCCGCTGGATGGTCGAGAAAGACTGACCGCTAAAGTAATTGGCCACAGCCCAAACAAGAGCATTATCATTAGCGCACCCAGCGTTAATGGAAAGTGCCCCCTGATAAAAGAAAACCAGCCATTTGTGGTGCGTATGCTACAGGGCAATGATGTTTACGGTTTTGAGTCTTCTGTTCTCAAGTATTACAGCATTCCCTATCCACACGTACACCTAAGTCAGCCTAAAGATCTCGAATGCATTACCGTTCGAGGCTCACAAAGAGTAGAAACCGAAATCGTGGTTTCAGTAACAACCAGGCAGGCTCCTGATAAAGTCTTATCTATCTCCATGCTTAACACCAGTGCCACCGGCGCTCTGCTACAGACAAAAATTGAACTTGGCAAAATACGTGATGAACTCAATATTTCAATTGAACTGATAATTGCCAATATAAAAAAATATTTACGCATAAAGGCCATTATTAGAAATATTTCTACACCCGATGAGGAAGATGACAAACTGAACAAGTATGGCGTTGAGTTTTTAGAATTAACAGATGATCAAAAACTGGTAATTAATGCTTATGTCTACGAACAAATTGTTATACACATGAAGAATAACTAGGCTAATTTCACTCCCCGACCCTCAACGGACTTAATTAAATAATGACCCTCTGCAAATTCAGCCATGCTATTTAAATCCACCGCTGTTGTGGCAGCAATGACCTTTCTTTCACGCATATTAGGCCTTACTCGCGACATTATTTTTGCCACTTTTTTTGGCGCAGATGGAGGTACCGATGCTTTTTTCGTGGCCTTTAAAATCCCCAACTTTATGCGTCGTCTTTTTGCTGAGGGTGCATTTTCACAGGCATTTGTACCGGTTTTTTCCGAATATAAAGAAACACGAAGCTTTTCAGAACTAAAAAGCCTGATCAATCATGTGGCAGGATCACTGGGTGGTTTTTTATTGATATTGAGTATTATTGGCTCACTTGCAGCCCCCTTATTAGTCTATCTATTTGCACCGGGCTTTGCCGATACCGAACAACCAGAATCAGGGCGCTTTCAACTCACTGCCGATATGCTGGCTATTACCTTCCCCTATATCTTTTTCATTTCTCTTACTGCATTTGCGGGGGGTATCTTAAATAGCTATAACAAATTTGCCGTGCCCGCTTTTACACCAGTACTTTTAAACCTGTCACTCATATCCGCCGCGATTTGGGGCACCGACTATTTTGCACAACCCGTTATGGCACTCGCCTGGGGAGTAGCTCTGGCTGGCTTCTTACAGCTGATGTTTCAAACACCTTTTCTAGCACAGTTAAAACTATTGCCGAAACCGCAGTTTCAACGCGCCCATGAAGGTGTTAAGAAAATACAGAAATTAATGTTACCTGCCATCATCGGCTCTTCTGTAGCCCAGATAAACCTGTTACTGGATACCATAATCGCCTCATTTCTAATTACCGGTAGCGTGTCCTGGCTTTACTACTCCGATCGCCTGGTTGAATTCCCCCTGGGTGTTTTTGGCATTGCACTGGCAACGGTAATTTTACCCAACCTGTCTAAACAGCATGCCAACCAGTCAACTGAACAATTTAAGCAGACACTGGACTGGGCGTTAAAACTGGTCACGCTTATCGCATTACCCGCCTCACTGGGCTTACTGCTACTGGCAAGCCCATTACTCGCAACCCTGTTTGGCTATGGTGAGTTTTCTTTACATGACACTAAGATGTCATCCTTAAGCCTCATGGCCTACGCACTTGGCCTGCCCGCCTTTATTTACATAAAAGTACTCGCACCGGGTTTTTATGCACGCCAGGACACTCAAACGCCAATGCGGATCGGTGTAAAAGCAATGATTGCCAATATGTTTCTTAATCTGCTGTTTGTTATCCCCATGGTCATGGCCGGATTTGAGGGCCCCCATACGGGCCTTGCTCTTGCCACTTCAGCTTCAGCTTATATGAATGCTTTTATGCTTTATCGTGGGCTTAAACACCAAAACATTTATCATCACCAAAGTGGCTGGGGCAGACTGCTATTTCAGGCCCTGATTGCGAATGCCCTCATGGCTGCATTTCTGGTCTATTTAACACCGCCTATAGAAAGCTGGCTAAACTGGCCGTTAGTGGAACGTGTTCCTTATTTGTTGGGTTTTGTAACGATTGCTGCGATTATTTATGCAATTAGTTTATTAGTTTGCGGCTTTAGACCAAAACACTTACAGCACTAATTGCACCACTAATTGGACACTAATTGAGACACCCATATCACACTAATTGAGACACCCACACTAATTGAGACACTAATTGAGACACCCATATCGAACCCAGAATATGATATTTTCAGGTGCGAGCTTTAGCTCTCGATGGGACTAGCACAAAAATATTTACCTGCCACCACCTCCAGCCCCACATGAAGCGCTTTATCAGGTATAATTCCATCCTTTTTTGATGCGGACAGAATTACCAATGCAGTTAGTGAGAGGCCTGCACAACCTGAGTAAAGAACATCGCGGCTGCGCCCTGACGATTGGTAACTTTGATGGTGTCCACCTGGGGCACCTGGAGATCTTAAATAACCTTAAAAAAGCCGCGGATAAACAAAATTTAAGCTCCTGTATTATGAGCTTTGAGCCGCTGCCCATGGAGTATTTTAATCCACAAACCGCACCGGCGAGATTACAACGCATCAGAGAAAAGTGGTGCGCATTGCAAAATGCTAATGTGGATTATTTTCTATGTGCAAAATTCAATCATCAACTGGCTGAGTTATCAGCAGATGATTTTATAAAAAGCATTCTACTTGAAAAACTGAATGTAAAATATTTATTAGTAGGCGATGACTTCCGCTTTGGAAATAAGCGCTGTGGTGATTTTAATACATTGCAGCTCGCGGGAAAAAAATACGGTTTCCAGGTAAACAACACCGATAGTCATTGCTATCAGAATGAACGTATTAGCAGCACCCGCATTAGGCAGGCACTTCTAAATAACCAATTGAAACAGGCAGAAAACATGCTCGGTCGACCTTATCAGATATGCGGTCGAATTGCCCATGGAGACAAACGCGGACGAACCATTGGTTTTCCAACCGCTAATATCAAGCTACATCGCCATGCCACAGCTGTGCATGGTGTTTATGCGGTACATGTGACTGGAGAGAATATGTTATCCGCAAATGGTGTTGCCAATATTGGTAAACGCCCTACGGTTGATGGACAACATTTACAGCTAGAAGTACACCTGTTTGACTTTGATAAAGAAATTTATGGTCAGAATGTGTGTGTAGAGTTTAAAGAAAAGATACGCAATGAAAAACGTTTTGATTCATTTGATGACTTAAAGCAACAAATTATTAAAGACAGTAAACAGGCAAAAGAATTTTTTGCTTAAAACTTATATATTTGTAGGCGTTCCTTTAGGTGCACATTCCATAGGTAGTTTTATATAACCCATGCGCACCTGAAAGAGTATCTACAACGTATTTACATAAATAAACCCGAACTTATTCGAGAAAAACAACTAGTGACCGAACAAACAAAAGATTACAAAGGTACTTTAAACCTGCCGGCAACAGATTTTCCCATGCGTGGCAATCTGGCAAAACGTGAACCGGATATGCTTAAGCAATGGCAGGAGAATAATCTGTATCAAAAAATCCGTAATGCTAGCCAGGGCCGGCCAAAATTTATATTGCATGATGGCCCTCCCTATGCAAACGGTAACATTCACACCGGGCATGCGGTTAATAAAGTATTAAAAGATATTATTATCAAAAGCCGCACACTTGATGGCTTTGACGCACCTTACATTCCCGGCTGGGATTGTCACGGCCTACCAATTGAATTAAATGTAGAAAAGAAAGTTGGTAAACCTGGCCAAAAAGTTGACGCTAAAACATTTCGCGACAAATGCCGTGCCTATGCACAAACTCAAGTTAATGGCCAGAGAGACGATTTTATTCGATTAGGTGTTTTAGGTGATTGGGAAAACCCATACCTCACTATGGATTTCAAGTTTGAAGCCAACATCGTGCGTACACTTGGAAAAATAATTGATAAGGGACATTTACACAAAGGCAGCAAACCGGTTCACTGGTGCCTTGATTGTGGCTCAGCCCTGGCGGAAGCTGAGGTTGAGTATGAGGATAAAACATCCTCCGCAATCGATGTTGTTTTCAAAGCCATTGATGCCGATGCTTTTTTTAAAGCGTGTAATGCTGAAAAAAATAACTTGCCGGTTGCTACGGTTATCTGGACAACCACGCCATGGACACTACCGGCTAATATGGCAGTGTCACTTCACCCAGACCTGGAATACGTTTTAGTTAAAGCAGAAACACCCATTGGTAGCATTAACTTACTGCTTGCTGATGCCCTGCATGAAAGTGCGCTTGAACGATATGAGGCTAATAAATTTAGCGTTATTGGTCGATGCAATGGAAGCGCTCTGGAAAACCAGTTATTACAACATCCGTTTTATAAAAGACAGGTACCGGTCATTCTCGGTGACCATGTAACCACAGAAGCGGGTACCGGCGCTGTACATACTGCACCGGGGCATGGTCAGGATGATTATATTGTTGGCACAAAGTATGATCTTGAAGTTTACAACCCAGTAGGCAGTAATGGGGTATTTTTACCCGATACTGAATTGTTTGCGGGTCAACATATTAACAAAGCTAATGATGCAATAATTGAAGTACTTAGAGAAAATAATGTATTACTAAAATTTCGCAAACTGAAGCACAGTTATCCCCATTGCTGGAGACATAAATCTCCGATTATTTTTCGCGCTACTCCACAGTGGTTTATCAGCATGAAACAAAATGGTCTACGTGACCAGGCAATGACCGCCATTAATGAAACACAATGGAGGCCTGACTGGGGCAAAGCCCGCATCGAGGCCATGGTAGAAAATCGCCCGGACTGGTGCATATCAAGGCAGCGCACCTGGGGGGTACCCATTACGCTTTTTGTTCATAAAGAAACGGGGGAGTTACACCCTAATACACAGGAATTAATTAATTCTATTGCCAATGATATTGAGGAAGAAGGCATTGATGCCTGGTTTTCAAAAACCGCAGAAGAGATTCTTGGTGATGATGCAGTTAATTATGACAAAGTCTCCGACACCCTGGATGTCTGGTTTGATTCCGGTGTTACCCATGCCAGCGTTTTAGAGCAGCGTGAAGAATTAGATGTGCCTGCTGACTTATACCTGGAAGGCTCAGACCAACATCGAGGATGGTTTCAATCTTCATTATTAACATCCGTAGCCGTTAGAAATAAAGCACCTTATAAAGCTGTACTCACCCACGGATTTACCGTTGATGCGGATGGTAAAAAAATGTCCAAATCATTGGGCAATGTGGTGCAGCCTCAAAAGATATTCAATTCATTAGGTGCTGATATTTTACGTTTATGGGTGGCATCAGCTGACTATAGCGCAGAGATGTCCGTGTCAGATGAAATCCTCAAGCGCACAGCCGATTCATATCGCCGCATTCGTAACACGTCCCGTTTCCTTTTAGCCAACTTAAATGGCTTTCACCCAGAAACAGACATGCTACAAGAAGATGAGATGCTAGCATTAGATAAGTGGGCAGTAGCACAAACGCTGCAGGTACAAAATGAAATAGTTGAAGCTTATAAAGAATATAACTTCCATATTATTTATCAGAAGTTACATAATTTCTGCTCTGAAGATATGGGTAGTTTTTATCTGGATGTTATTAAAGACCGTCAATACACCACTCATAAAGATTGTGCCGCTCGACGTTCTGCTCAAACTGCCATATATCATATTATTGAAGCTATGACACGCTGGATGGCACCCATTTTAAGTTTTACAGCAGAGGAAATCTGGTGCCAAATCCCTGGGGGCCATGGCGTATCTGTTTTACTTGAAACCTGGTACGACAAACTTTTCGATTTAAATCCATCTGCTACGATGAATTTTGAGTTCTGGTCTGCAATTCAGGAAACCAGAACCCTGGTGAGTAAACAACTTGAGCAAATTCGTGTCGATGGCAAAATCGGCTCTTCCTTAGATGCTGAAGTTAAACTTTACTGTAGTGAAAAACTATATAATACATTAAGCGCCCTGGATGATGAGTTACGCTTTGTCCTGATTACATCCTATGCGTCTGTTCACACCACTAGTGAAGCAACTGAGTCAAATGAAATATTTGAACTTGCTAACGGGGAAACAATTTCTATCAACGTTGAAAAATCGTCTCATAAAAAATGCACACGCTGTTGGCATTTACGTGAAGATGTGGGCACACATTCTGACCACCCTGATTTATGTGGGCGGTGTGTAGACAATGTTGAAGGCGAAGGTGAAACCAGACATTATGCCTAATAACAATACAACAAACATAAAGCAATGGGGCTGGATAACCGTTTCAGTGATTCTATTTGATCAGCTAACTAAGATACTCGCAGATCAATTTTTACAACTACATCAGGCAGTTGAACTCATACCCATGTTCAATTTAACCCTCATGTACAACGAAGGCGCAGCCTTTAGTTTTCTTGCTGATGCGGGTGGATGGCAACGCTGGTTTTTTCTGGTTTTAACTATCACCGTAAGCACCTTCATCTACCTCTGGATTAGAAAATTAAAAGCGAGCCAGGTTCTACAGTACACCGCTTTAGCACTGATACTGGGCGGCGCTATTGGAAACCTTATAGATCGAGCTATTTATGGTCATGTTATTGATTTCCTCGATGTATATTATCAACAGCATCATTATCCTGCATTTAATATTGCAGACTCGGCCATTACCATTGGCGCAATTTTATTAATTTACGACACATTGAAGAACCCACATGAAAACAGTTGAATCTAATAGCCGCTTATTACTCCTGTTCAAAATGCAACTTGAAGACGGAACAGAGGTTGAATCTAACTTCGATGAACAAGCCATTGAATTTGAAATAGGCAATGGCAGCCTGACCACAGGCATGGAAGATGCGCTTATAGGAAAAACAGCAGGTGATACTGTATCGGTTAAATTATCACCTGAACTGGCTTTTGGCATACCCGATGAGAACAACATTCATAGTATGCCAATAGAGGACTTCCCAAAAGACATGCCACCAGAAGAAAACCAGGTTATTGCGTTTGATGGTCCTGATGAGACGGAAATTATGGGAACAATAGTAGGCATTTCAAAGGATGAAGTTAAGGTTGACTTTAGCCACCCACTGGCGGGACGAGTCATTAATTTTACTGCTAAAATAATTTCCATTTTATAACCAGATTTATTTAATATTTTATGAAAATAAAACTTGCTAACCCCAGAGGCTTTTGCGCCGGTGTTGACCGGGCAATAGAAATTGTAGAAAGAGCACTGGATATTTTTGGCGCACCCATTTATGTACGACACGAAGTCGTTCACAACACCTATGTCGTCAATTGCCTGAAAAATAATGGCGCTATTTTTGTTGAAGAACTTAATGAGATACCCGATAACGCCACCGTTATTTTTAGCGCTCATGGTGTTTCACAGGCCGTTCAACAGGAAGCAATCGATAGAAAATTTAAAGTTTTTGATGCCACCTGCCCATTAGTAACCAAGGTTCACCTCGAAGTAGCTCGCTATGCAAAAAATGATATTAACGTTATTTTAATTGGCCATGCCGGCCACCCGGAAGTTGATGGAACCATGGGCCAGTTCAATAACAAAAAAGCGAATATATTTTTAGTTGAAAATACTAATGATGTTGAAAAATTAAACATAAACGATAAATCTAATCTAGCTTATGTAACACAAACCACTTTATCCGTTGATGACACTAAAGATATTATTTCTAGACTTAAAAATAAATTCCCCGCTATACAGGGCCCAAAAAAAGACGATATTTGTTATGCCACTCAAAACAGACAGGATGCCATTAAAAGCCTGACAGAATCCTGTGATTTAATTCTTGTTGTAGGCTCACCTAACAGCTCAAACTCTAATCGTTTAAAAGAGTTAGCGATTAAAAATAATATTCCAGGTTATCTGGTTGATAATGCTAATGAGTTGAATAAGAGCTGGTTTGAGGGTACTGAAACCATCGGCTTAAGTGCAGGTGCCTCTGCACCGGAGTTGCTGGTAGAAGAAGTCATTAAAAAAATTCAGGAATGGTTTGGTGCCGAACTATCTAATGATAGCGGCCCCAGGGAAAATATTATTTTTCAGTTGCCGAAGGAATTAAGAAACATATCTTCTTAGCGCCAGCACTCCTCTTTAGTTCTATTTCCATTACCACCAACAATATCTTTACGCCCATAATTATCATATGTTAAATTGCCACAATCTTCGTCAACGCCTGTAGCAACCTCGCATTCCAATACAAAACTGGTATCAAGACTACCCGTAGCACCAGTAGTTATTGAGTAAGTATAGTCTCCTTTACTCGTTTCATACGGAATAGCATTTCCCCCCATTGCTAATGGTCCTGTCACCAGTGCAGTGGGATATTTCTGGTTTAAACCATGAAACTCCTCCAATAAGGTCGCAATTTCTACCAGTGGCGTCTTACAATTTTCATTTCTATGGGTTCTTTCCTGGTATGTTTGAAATGCAGGGAAGGCAATAGTCGAAAGAATACCAATAATAGCAACAACTATCATTAGCTCGATTAAGGTGAATCCGGTTTGTTTAGTCATAACTACTAGCCTTTTAATTACCTATATGTTCTTCTAAAGAGCCTTTTACAAAAAGACTTCTAAGCGTAGGATACCCTACATAGCGACGCGCTGGATCTACATCAACTCTAACAGACACACCGGGTTGTAAAACACTTATATCAAGATGTTTACCGTTTCGATCAATAACCGTTGTTTTTTTATCGTATTTAAATTTTAACTTACCCAGACTAATTATCTTTTTCTTAGTATCAATACTTTCAATTTCGCTTGAACCACCGATACCTTCATTTGCATAAGCGCTCTGCTGGAAAGCTAATACAGATATTACCAATACAATATTAATTACGAAATGTTTCACCACTGCTTTCATATAAATTCTCCTATCTTAACTGGCGCCAGGACTGACGTTTGGTGGAACTTTCATCAACAGATTCCGTAATTTTATCAATACCACCTGATGTTCCACTAAAATATTTTAATTCCTTTTCCTTTTTTGTGTTGAGAATTCCCGGCTTAGCAACTATGCCATCTTTAGACCTTACACCCGAAACAATCGAATTTGCATCGCCTGCAAAATCAACAATATCAAGATCATCGATTAATCCATCACCGTTTACATCGAATGGTGATTTATCAAGACGACTACCTCCATTAGCATCCAGCTCCATAATCCAGCTAGTACCACCAGCGGAGCATGCATCAGCATCAGGTGTTAAAGATACAAATATAATTCGTCTACCCCGTAAAACTGGCTCAACATTAACTCTCTCACCCGATTCAGTTAGATCCATGAACCAGCCTTTATGTTTAGTCCAGTCAATTTTATACTTTACCGGATCAATATTTTCACTACTGGTTAACCTGAACTCACGTGTGACTCCATCCAGTCCAGTAACAAATTCTGTGCCTAGTATTTCCTGTTCCAGTAATTTTGAGCGATCATTCTGGGTACCCGTATTATCATCCCAAATAGAATAAAATGTCTGTACCTGCGTGGTGGAAGAATCATTAACCTGGAAATATGTTCCTGTACCAAAAAACACTAACGTCTGATTAACTTTTTGTGGGTGACGCTTCACTGCTACAGCTGTTGAAATTGGCTGACTATCACCTGATGCATCTTTAACAATATGAAATGGTTTTGGCTTACCAGATGCACTCCAACTTGAATCCCACGCTGATGGGTTCGCAGAGGTCGTATCCATTTTCCAGACATTACCAAATAAATCACCCGCATATAAATAATCCGCCTTTAAATCACCGTCAATATCAATTGGCGTTACTGATGATATGCCATTAGGCCTACCTGAACCTGTTGGATCCTCTGCCATGCCCGCCTGAGTATCAAACTTTTTAATCAACTCACCCGTAAAAGCATTAACAACATAAATTGCCGCATTACCCGTAGTACTCACATTGCCATCTGGTACTGTATTATTAAATCCATTACCAAATATAACGGCCCAGTCACCATTATACATTCGAGCAAAAGACACATCACCAATGGTATAGCCCAAATCCACATCACCAAAAACTTCTCCTCCACTCCCCACTCTTGGCTCGTCTGTAAATTCCCAGAGCACATCACCTGCACCAAACGTAGTAGGATTAGTAACATCAAGCCCATAAACAACCTGCCCACCAGCACCTGTCGAACCGGCTAATAGCGTTTTCCAGCTACCATCAAATGCATCAAATGAAATAGGACTGCCATCTACAAAATAAGTATGGCTACTATTGTAGTTCTGAGCAGTTAACAAAGGTAATTTATCAACTATTTTGCCTGGTATGTAAGCAAATACCTCATCACCTTTTGTCGAATTATTATTAGACGCATCAAATGCGTGCAACATTCCGTCGTTAGCACCAACATAAACCACTGGCTTTCTATTTCTTTGTGCTACTTTATATGCGTTGTAGCTTGCACTCTCGAAATTATTGGGAATAAATGAGACGGGATTTGCAATATAAGCTGGTGAAGAATGAATAATATCTCCCAGTTTGGTTTTACCCGTTGCGATTAGCTTACGCACTCTAAAATCAGATGCACCTAAACCTTCTTGTGCATCATCTCCTCGAATGTAGTCCAGGCGCTCCTGTCCTCTACTCGCAGGCTCAAGAGCGCTAGTGCTCGGGTTAGTTCTTAGTGAAATTTGCTGTGATGCACCAAGATCCGCCAGAGTTTTAAACGTTACACCAGCATTAGTATCAGAACTAAATGTAAATATTTCTCTGCTACTATGACTTTTGGCTGCCAGTTTTTCATTTGCATTCCACTCAGGCTCACACAATTCACCTACAACAGGATATAAATCACATTCAGAGGGTGAGTCATCGTTGCCATCGGGAGCACCTAGTGGCAGTACGTCAACCTGACCATCCTGAATAGGTACTGACTTCAAATTACCCGACCAGTCATTACTATCAAAGCTAGCCTGATAAAGTCGACTATTTGCGTTCAAAGTACCTGAATTTAATGCAACCGCAGCTGCAGAACTGGTACGATCAGCAATATTACTAATCGCGTCAATAAGCTTTTCACTAACTTCTGTTGGTGTAGAAGCGGATGCAAATGTACCAGCACTGTTATAAGCCGCATGCCATAGGTCATCAATTTTATCCGGACCAGAAGAAGCAGGGCCCCAGTCACCACTTTTAACCGGCTCACCTGACCCACCCCAACTTCCACCTGCATAATTTAAATCCGGATTCCCATTTTCATCATCATCTTTAAGAGCGCCCGTTACACCAAATGCCACAGTAAACGTTACCATATGCTGAAACGTTCTGGTTCCACCGACATCAAATGTTGGTAAGTCTTCTTCACCAGCATCACGTAAAACATTATTTCCGAATAAAGGGTTATTATTTATATCGTTTTTATAAAAGTGATAAGCCACATCTGCTACGGTATTAGGATGACCATCACTATCTACATCCCCTACACTTGGACTGGTTGAACCATTCCAGTAGCCGTCAGTAAACAGGATTGTAAAGTTTTTCTGGCAAGAATATGCAATCGGGTCAGCTTTGCCTAGCAAATCATTTGAAAAATAACGACCTGCGCGCTTCAATGCCATGCGTAGCGGAGTACCTGATGCGGGCTGATCAAAAGCATAGTAGTCTTCTTTAATTGACGTATTATGTGCCGTCAGGTTCGTCAAAGAGACAGATGGCACCTCAGTAAAAATACTATTTGAATTTGAAGTATCGTATCGATTTAAAACTGTCATTCCATAACGAAAATTTGGTTGTGCATTAATAACAGCGGATATGGCATTTTTAACCGGAAAAGCACGACGCCGATAATATTGATACCAGTTAGCAATATCCTGGCGCGCCTGTGTGAAATTTCTACAGTCAGGCCCACCAACACTGCTTAGAATTGCATCTCTATTAGCGGCAACCGGTTCAGCTAAAACAGCCGCTACCATATTTTTTACGGTGTCCTTATTACCCAGTACGTTATAGCATATTCCGCTAGAGAGACTAACACTTTCAAAAACGGTTTCATTTAAACCCCTATCAGGGTTCGCAGGTCTTGGGTCATAAGTAATAACATCAACAGTAACTCCCGTAGCACCTACCGTAAATTTAGCATGGGAGTCCCATAAATCGACCAAACCATTAGGTGCTGCTGCAGCACCGGCTGCCACACCCGTCTCATTAAAATCACCTGCAGCATCTGGGAAACTACCTGTATAACCAGAGTCATCAACCCAAACCTCATAAACAAACGCCCCGCCATTTGCATCACCAGTTGTTTCAAGGTTGCGGGTAATGCCATAGCCTGACTGGGTAGCATATGGGTCATTTCTTACCTTTGTAAAATCAGCATCGGCACAATCCGCTCCAAGACCACAGGGTCCGGCCCAGGGCTCATAGGTAATATTCGGGTCATAGAATACTTTATTTAAGCCTGATGAGCGAACCCGCCAATCAACATCAAACGGAGAAACACCAACCCCATTACACTCCTCTGCCCAGCTACCATAATAACCACTGTTATTACAACTTCTATGGTAAACATTATCAGATGTGCCTTTACCATAGATATATGAATACCCTGTATTTCTACGATTACGACCATCAAAATCACCCGCACGCCAGGTACCATCGTCTTCCCAGGCAGTTGAATTATTATAGTCGGTAAAAGCCCCTGTTCGATAAGGATCTGGATCATAAAGATCATAACGCCAGTAACCAGTCATCATCATCTCCCAGTCCATTGAGCCGGAATCATCACTCACTATAAATACATTTGGCTGAACACTAGAACCCAGGAATAGCGGAGTTTGGCTAATACCAAGAGTTGCGGCATAACTATTCGAATTTCCACTGATAAAAATTATCGCGGACAAAGCGCAAGTCTTTATAAAATTAAATACTTTGTTTTTCATAGCTGATTCCATAAATTTCTACTTTTTCTCTAGCTTCGTCTTATCTCGAAACAATCTTTGTACAACTTTTAAAATCGTCTTATATAGGTTGATTGCACAATAACCGATGCTTTACCTGAAACACCCACGCTTCGACTTGTGATTCTATACCCATCAACCATTTGGTTGGTTTGGGTAGCAATGGATAAATCCTGGGATTCACCTGTACCCGCACCACCCATACTTTGTACTATATAGTTAGCCTGATCAGCGCAACCAATCTCAGTACTAGAGTGAGCCAGGGCCCAGTCAGCCCAGCCATTAGTCAACCAGAAGCTGTCATCCCTATTCACCAGCCTATCGATGGTCGGATCCTCAACTGACCAGACCTCGAGCTCTGATTGCTGTGGAACACCTAGCTCTGAATCAAACGGCCTAGCATTTAACTCTTCTATATATAATTCGCCCTGGCGTAAAGCAGCCTCAGCACACTGGAAAGCATTAAGCCTGTTTTTCATTGCATTATGAATTTTTACATCCAGCAAATTACTGCGCATGGCGGATATCCCCAGCATGGTCAAAATGCCCATAAACACCAGGGCGGTGATTAATGCTGCACCATATTGCTTCTTATGAAAATTTGTTCGAGCTAATGGTTTCATAATAAAATGATTCCCGTAATTTAAAGCGATGATAAGTTGTATCGATTACCAATATTGCGATTCCGTAAAGACACTTCAGAGCAGTATGAGCTTCTAGAAAACTTGTCGCTTACCGGGCTTTGCACATATCCATCAATACAGGATAGACTCATGTTTTGGGCCACATCGTTACTGTAAACCTCTTCTACAGACCGCATAATTATACCGATGCGCACACTAACAACTCTGGACCAAAGATTGGTATTTAATGCAATGGATTGAGCTTCAATAACATCAGCGGTTATAAATCGGTCGGCGATATTTCTTTCTTCGCTATTTTCGTTCAAACCATAAAGAAAATGAATCTCTTCAACACCTTTAATCAATGGCCGGCTTACTCCATCAATATCCTGGTAAAGAGTGGGTATATCTTTTTTACCGACGTAATGTTCATCCATACCGACGTAATACGTGGTAACAGCAGCGCGACGAAATTCACGATTATTTCCACTAACACCCACTACCGATAAAGCACGAACTCCAAGCTGACCATATTCATTATCATCGGCCATGACTCCACCGCCCAGCTGAACTATGCCCGAAGCCTCATTAAAGTCGGTAATTTTAAATATTTTTGCGCCACTACAGGATGATAAAATGCCATAATTACTCGTTTTTATATCAAACCTACCTGCCGTTATACCTGCTGTATCTAACTCAAATTCAGAATCAACAGCGGTAAGATCCTGATCTCGTGCTAAATTATAAACTTCCCCATAGCCCCCACTGATCGTTAGCGCATCACTGTTTTTATTGTATTGACCTAGCGACACAAACTCAAAGGCCACCGGGGGGACAGGGTTCAGATTACCACCGACATACTCATAGCCTAGCAACTCATAACCCGGCCTGAAATTTGCGTAGGCTACTGATGTATCATTAAAGGCAATACACGCTTTCCCATAACAGTGATCATCCCTTTGTGCCTCCAGGTCAGCGCTCCAGAGACCAAATATGTCCTCACCAGCAAGAAATTGCGATGTCCTGCACCCCATAGAGGATGCTTCTCGTAAACGTTTACCTAAAAATTCAAATACAAACTTGGCGTTTGTCTGCATTTCCAGCTGGTTACTGGATAAGCGAAACCCCTTACGATGCTGGACCTGCATGCTGATCGCAGCCGTTAAAATACCGACACCTAATATAAGCGCCACTAAAATTTCCAGCATCGTAAAGCCGGACTGGCTTTTGCTGGTTAATGAATGTTTATGGGGATATATATTCATGGTTGAAAGATCATCTCATATTTGCCAGAAGCACTATCGTCGTATGTATTTAATCTATCGGCATCAATAGTATTACGTCTTATAGACCGGTTCCAATTTATGGTAATTGAAAATACCGAGTCCTTAGTAACGGGTGTTGGACTTATTAACGTCACTCTGCCAACGGGGTTAGTTGATGCGGGTAACAGAGAGCCAATCTCCTGGCTCCATACATAAGTATGATAGGCTGCAAGGTCTTTCGGATCACATTTCGTAGTGCAGGAAATCGGGGTGGCACTCGCTGTAACTAACGCGTTATAGGCGCCACCACTTTTCTCGACCCCGCGTATGTTGCTACGCATGCGTTCCGCCATATTCTGGGCAAGCTGAACAGCCACTGCTTCATAGTTGGTGTCTTTAGCTTCCTGGTGCCCTCGCAACATCATCGCTGTAGAACCCAACATTCCGACGGCAAGCACAAAAGAGGCAATCATCACTTCCATTAAAGTGAAGCCACCCTGTTTTTTTAAAATACCGATCTTTTTACAAGCTAACATTTTCTTGTCAGATCCTTTTTCATAGTGGTTGCTCCGCCACGAGCAGACCTTATTTCTCGAACAGGGTAGCCATCAGTTGGGCCATAACCACTGCAAATATCTATACCTAATTCATTATCATCGAGCCAGCCGTCATACCGAAATTCATATTTTGATTTGGGGACGGGTAAAGTATTAATGGTAATTTCATAACCAACATCCTCATCTCGTACCCACAGTAGCTCTTCATTTGCTTCCTCTATTTGCCCATTTCCATCATAATCTATACCCACTATCCAGCCGTTTTTCCAACTGCCCCCAGCCAGACTACAGGTGCGTCCATCTGAACTACTACAAACAATAGTATTCTGACCCTGGGTGATAGCCTCGCTTCTTGCGAGCTTAAATGAGATTGCCAGGTCATTAGTTACACTCACAATCTCATTGGTGACAAACATATGTTTAAATGAGGGAACACCAATAGCGACTACAATGCCCACAATAGCCATCAACACCATCAGCTCGAGTAAGGTAAAACCGGTTTGCTTGAATTTATTCATGCTCATATTTAAGACCATCTCAACTTGCTTGTCATGGAGTTAGTGATGGAGTAAGAGTAATGCCTGATAAGCGGCGAATCTTATGTAAAAACATTACTCTAGACCTGAACTACATCAATAACACGTTATCAATTTTTGCTAGCTTACAAAGGGTATTAACTCAGGAAGTTATTAATTCAACTATGCGTTGAGCACTACCAATGCCTAAAATCACCCCGTTTCTATAGTGCCCGGCATTAATAAACAGGCCCTCAACTTCGCCATGCGCTTCTATATAAGGTACACCTTGCGGACTACCGGGACGTAACCCAGCCCAATGACACTCTATTTCAAGATCTGTTAACGCTGGAAATATTGTAACGGCACTTTGTAATAAATCCCGCTTAACTGATGCACTGGTCGATTTATCAAACTCACTATACTCAATAGAACTACCGCAAAGTATGCGACCATCTTTTCTCGGAATCAGGTATCGATTTTCAGCCAGGATAATGCCTTGAAGCAAACCAGGCTCACCTTTAAATAGAATCATCTGTCCTTTTACCGGTTGAATATCGGGTGCGCATGAATAAGGTTTAAGCAATTCAGCACTCCAGGCTCCCCCGGCAATTAATACCTTATCAGCATGATAGGTTTGGCCATTCACCTCAACACCGGTGATCTTTCCTTTTGCTACGTTCAGCCTTTCAACCGCTGCTTGCTCTTTATATTTAACACCTAATGCCTGAAGACTACCTTTAACCGCTTTAACTAAACGCGGGTTACGCATCTGGGCAATATCCGGCATCCATAGCCCCTGGCTAAAGCCTGTGCCCAGGCCGGGTATTATTTCCTGTAGCTCATCGAACGGGTTGACCACGGATAAATTCATTGACCATTTTTGTGCCCAGTCCCTTGCCTGTTGTTGCTCTTCACTCTCCAGCACCAGCATGCCACTGCGAATATATTCAGGATCTATCCCGCTTTCTTCGTACAGAGCTTGTGCAAGCTGTGGATATTGTTGATGCCCCATACTGGCAAGCCGGTTAACTTCATCGGAATAACGCCAGGGATGTAATGGTGACAGAATGCCGCCGCCGGCCCATGATGATTCTTTACCTAGCCGCCCTTTTTCCAGAACCAGCACATCAAAACCCGATTTTTTTAACTCTCTGGCGCTGAGCATGCCAATAAGGCCACCGCCAACAATAATGCAGTCAGTCATAGATGTAATAACACTCTGGGGAATAAGCTTTAATTAAAACGCATTATAAATTTTTCAACCCCAATAAACAAAGCAATCAACTTATTTTTCACAGGTGCTTTTAACACCTGTCGGTGCCTGATACAGATATTTTTCACAATAACAGGGGCTACGGTTTTTCGCCCAATGACGCTTACACCTTGACACCCAGAGAGCTGCTTGCTTTTTATCCCATTCCGCACCTCGTTTTTCATCTTCCACTTTTCGTTCTTTTGCCAATTTTCTATTTTTTTCTGCCTGTAACCTGGCAGCTATTTTTTTCTTTTCACGCCCAACTCCAGCGGAAATCTTTTTTTCAGCCAGGGACTTTTTAGCTGCATTATCACAGGGATAGGAAATTGCCGGCACCGTTGACTTAAAACCAGCAGGCGCATTGGCATAACACGTTTTAACTGGCTCAGGTTTGGGCTTAGCTTTTGGCTTTGGTTTTGATATGGGCTTAACTACTACCGGTAGAGGAACTGGCTTTTTTTCAACCGGGGGAGGTATCGGTTTATTTATTTTTGCTATAACTGGGGCATAGCCAACCATACTAAACACTAACTTGAGGGGACGCCCATAAGGCTCAACAATAAATTCGAGCAATTCAGCATTTTTTAAATAATCTCGCGTTTCATCATCCAGGTTGAATACGATATCACCACCTCCTCCCGCATTAATACACACATCATTGGCTACAACCGCATTCTGCTTAATCTTCTTACCCGGATTTTGCTGATTCTGTAAGCACCAGTCGAATAACGGTAAACGTTGACCGTCAATTTGCACCTCGGTTATCGATAGACTATCTAATAACCGGGTATTTTCCAGCTCACCACTGGGGTCATTTTTACCCAGACGAAGTAATAGTCGGTGCTTATCAATATTTAAGTGGTAATAGTTGGTATCAGAGCCATCTCGAATCGAGCCCGATTTTATCGCAGCATTATTATTTTCATACCAGACCACATCTGGGCCAAAAATATAATCTTTAGATTTTTTAAATGGATTCACACCCGAAAAGCAGGTACTTGAAATTACCATTAAAATGCCAAATATGGCTAATTTATTAAAATTACCACGCACGCTTAAAACCCCTTTAAGCTTAAATTTTTACTTCGTAATTATTCAATCACCCTGATTTTTGATGCTTACTGAATTATTATTTTAAATAGCGTAAGCTCGCCAAAAACCCGATTAATCAGTGTAAAATCGTCTTTTTTCCACAAGCATATCAAACCATAATGAAAATACAACTTAACGGCAACGAACGGCATATTGAACCAGGAACCACCCTCAAACAACTGATAGAAAATGAAGGTATGGCTGGAAAACGCCTGGCAGCAGAAGTTAACCACGAAATTATTACAAAAACTCAACACCCCAGTTTTGTACTTAAAGACGGTGACATCATAGAAATAGTACACGCCATCGGCGGAGGGTGAGTGGCGGGCAGGAACCACGAACGCGAGACAAGGATGTCGAGCAGGGTACCCAGTACCAGGGAAGGGCACTTGTCTCTACAAACCCAAACATCATAAGTACAAACGCAGCTTCACTCACACAAGATAGAGATATCTAGCTAAATACCCTGCAACAGAGACGACTACCCGTCTCAACTAAATTCAGACATAACCATTCGCTTTTTAACGCATACAAACCCAGCTTCTATTTATTAAACACGCCCACACAAACCACAATTCAAAAAATCAGCATAAAATGCTAAGATAGCCGCCTCTTAAAAACCAACCAGTAAAGCCATATTATGAGCGACAACCTTCTAACCATTGCGGGCAAAACCTATCAATCACGTTTACTCGTAGGCTCAGGCAAGTACAAAGACCTGACTGAAACACGTGAAGCAACGGAAGCCAGTGGTGCGGAAATCATCACCGTAGCGATTCGTCGCACCAATATCGGCCAGAACCCCGATGAAGAAAATCTGCTGGATGCGGTTCCACCCGAAAAATACACCATACTGCCAAATACCGCCGGTTGTTACACCGTTGAAGACGCAGTTCGCACCTGTCGTATGGCACGTGAACTACTGGATGGACACAACCTGGTTAAACTGGAAGTGTTGGGTGATGAAAAAACCCTCTACCCAGATACTACTGCCACACTTGAAGCCGCTGAAATACTGGTTAAAGATGGTTTTGATATTATGGTTTACACCACCGACGACCCCATTATTGCCAGGCGCCTGGAAGAAATTGGTTGCGCAGCGGTCATGCCACTGGCTGCCCCCATTGGTTCCGGCCTGGGCATACGTAACCCATACAACATACTGACTATAATTGAAAATGCCAATGTACCCATATTAGTTGATGCGGGCGTGGGCACCGCATCCGATGCTGCAATAGCAATGGAACTGGGCTGCGACGGTATATTAATGAATACCGCCATTGCCGGTGCCAATAACCCTGTGCTTATGGCCTCAGCCATGAAAAAAGCGGTTGAAGCGGGTCGCGAAGCATTTTTAGCGGGTCGCATGCCACGTAAACGTTTTGCGTCTGCTTCATCGCCAATCGACGGGACTTTTTTCTAGAAACACCTAAGCTATTTAAACTTTATGTAGGTGCATCTGAAGGAGCACCTACATACACACCCTAAGCAATTCCATGATTCAAAAACATATTCGCACCATACGCAGCTTTGTTAAACGTGAAGGCCGCTTAACCCATGGTCAACAACAGGCTATCGATTCGCAATGGCCAAAATTTGGCGTCGACTACTCTGAAAAAAACCTTGACCTTTCGACCCTGTTTAACCGTGATGCAGAAATTATTTTAGAAATTGGTTTTGGAAACGGTGATTCACTTTGGCAAATGGCCCAGGCCCACCCCGAGAAAAATTATTTTGGCATTGAAGTTCATCGCCCCGGCCTAGGCCATTTGCTGCGATTAGTTGAAAATTCAAATTGTGAAAATATTCGGCTTTCAAATAAAGACGCCATTGATGTATTAGAACATCAACTAGCGGATAATTGCATAGACCGATTGCAACTATTTTTTCCCGATCCCTGGCACAAAAAGAAACATAATAAACGCCGAATTGTTCAGGAAAAGTTTCTTAAACAGGTTGCCCGTATATTAAAACCGGGGGGAATTTTTCACCTGGCAACAGATTGGGAAGATTACGCGATGCACATGCTAAAAACATTAAATAGCAGCCCGCTGTTTATTAATTTATCGAAAGATAATACCTTTGTTCCAAAACCTGAAGAGCGCCCCACCACAAAATTTGAAAAACGCGGCCAACGATTAGGGCATGGCGTCTGGGATTTGATGTTTCAAAAAAAATAACTTTATAAATCGTTACAGCCCGATTTTCCACACCCCGGACAATACATCATTACCCAGTACATATTCAAGCACATCTCCACCGGGGACAGGTCGCCGCCTTTTGGCACCCTGTCCCCTTAATTAATACCACCAGGAGCTGATAGTGTCATATATCGACTCCGTAATACTCTTGATGGCATCAAAGAGTTAAAAAGCAACTCCCAATGGAAACGTGCCTGGACAGGGATCTAAACCTGCAGATAAGACTTAACAACTATGTGAAATACGCACTATTCACCAACAGATGCACATAGATACTCGCCGCATAACCTAAAGCAATTGCCGGTGCCCATTTCAAATGACCAAAGAAAGTATATTTACCCCGTGCCTGGCCCATCAGCGCAACACCCGCGGCGGAACCTATGGAAAGTAAAGAACCACCCACACCCGCAGTTAGTGTTACCAGCAACCACTGGCCAATTGACATATCCGGGTTCATGGTTAAGACGGCAAACATCACCGGAATATTATCAACAATAGCGGATAACACTCCCACGGTTATATTAGCTGAAGTTGCACCCCATTGTGTGTACATCACTTCTGATGCCAGACCTAAATAACCCAGGAAGCCCAGGCCACCTACACATAAAACGACACCGTAGAAAAACAACAGGGTATCCCATTCTGCTCTGGCAACCGGGTTGAACACATCAAAGGCAACGGGTGAGCCCATCTGCCCATCGTGCTCAGCATTATCCGGCCTTGAGTTATCAAGATGTGCGGTTTTCTTGAGGAAGAAACCAAACAGCTGCAAATAACCCAGACCTGTCAACATACCAATAACAGGGGGCATATGTAAAAAGTTGTGGAATGAAACCGCCGTGCCAATGGTTAAGAAAAACAAAGCTATAATGCGCTTCGCACCACGTTGCATTTGAACATCTTCACCGACTGCTTCTGGCTTAACATTAGGAATCGCAAAATGCATAATCGCCGCGGGCACCAGGAAGTTAACGGCCGATGGAATAAACAGAGCAAAGAAAGTCCAGAACTCAACCATGCCTTTTTGCCAAACCATTAGTGTGGTGATATCACCAAAAGGTGAGAATGCACCACCGGCGTTTGCCGCAACAACAATATTAATGCAGGCAATACTGACAAACTTTTTGTTATCACCACCCACAGCCATAATAACTGCACACATTAATAATGCAGTGGTTAAGTTATCGGCTATGGGCGATATAAAGAAAGCAAGAATCCCGGTAATCCAGAACAGGGCCCTGAAGCCAAAACCACTTTTAACCAACCAGGCACGCAGTGCATCAAATATATTACGCTCTTCCATTGAGTTAACGTAGGTCATTGCAACTAATAAAAACAACATTAACTCAGCGTATTCTAATAAATTATGACGCACCGCTTGTTCGGCCTCTACCGACATACCATGCTGGCCTGCAACCCAGGCAATACTTCCCCAGATAATACCCGCGGCAATAATTACCGGCTTGGATTTTCTAAGGTGAGTAAACTCTTCTGCCATTACCAGAAGATAAGCAAAACCAAAAATAGCCAGGGCAAAAAAACCAACCGTACTGTTGGTCATGTCCCAGCCTTTTGCACCTTCGCTTGCAAATAAAGTTCCAGAAAATAGCAGGGTAAAAATCGCTACTATGATGCTGGTTTTGTTTTTTAAAATATTCATGTTTTTTACTTTAAAATTTTATTATTAGATTTAAGGCCTGTACATTACGACATCACCTCATAATGTCTATAACCCATCATCGCGAGCTACACTTAAATAAATACAGACTTGCGATCAGGTTCAGAACATATTTGCTTCTATTATTTAACCAAAAACCACGTTCATCATTACCATCATGATGACCAGGAATAACACCGTCATGATGCCACCCGCTTTCATAAAGTCGGGCACACGATAACCCGCTGGCCCCATGATTAAAGCATTCACCTGATGCGTTGGAATCAGGAATGAATTAGATGTGGCAATGGCAACGGTTAATGCAAATACCGCAGGGTTAGCACCGGGTATTTGAAGTGCAATGTTTACCGCTAAGGGTACGAGCAATACCGTTGCACCCACATTCGACATAACCAGGGTGAAGAATGTAGCCAGTATTGCAACTACGAGTTGAACAACCCAAATTTCTGGACTGTCACCCATCACTGACAAGGTTTGTTCCGCTATCCATTTTGCCGTACCGGTTGTTTCAACCGCGACACCCAATGGAATTAACGAGGCTAACAGGAAAACTGTTTTCCAGCTTACCGCTTCATAGGCTTCTTCAACTGTTAATACACCGGACAAAATCATACCGACGGCACCCGTTAATAAGGCAACAGATAAACGCAGGTCAGTAAATAACACCAGACACAGGGCAACACCAAAGAATACTAGTGCCGGAACTAATTTATGTGGACGCTCTTCTTCTTTTGGATACTCGGTTGTTACTACAACAAAATCACGGTTTTTCTCAATTCGCTGTAAGGCATCCCAGGATGTATGCACAACCAAAGTGTCACCAGCCACGAAAGGCATATTACGAATATCTTCGCCTTCACGTTTAGTTTCACCATCACGATGTAAGCCAATCAATGCCAAACCATAGGTTTTACGCATCCACACATCGCGGGCACTCTTACCAATTAAAGATGATCCCGGTGGAATAACCACTTCAGCAACACCTGCTTTTGAAGCTGACAAAGATTCTGAAAACGTTCGCAATTCATTACGTAGTTTCAGTTTATAACCTTCAGCCACATTTTTAAGGTGAGTGGGTTCAGCGATAATACCTAGCACCATGCCCGCTTTAATTTCTGTATCACGGGCAATTGAACCCGGGCCAAAGCGTAAATCGTCACCCGACTGCTTACTGGCAATAATACGCAGCATATGCGTTGATTCAATTTCATCTAATGTCTGTCCAATGAACAGGCTGTCATCTGTAACAACCAGTTCAGACAAGGCATAACCCACACCATATACTTCCTGAATATACGAGAGCGGATCAGAACCGGATGTAGAACTTTCACTCTTCGTTGCTGGTAAAACAAAACGACCCGCAAGCACAAAATACACAATACCAGTAAACACTAAAACCAGACCAATAGGTGTTACTGAAAATAGTCCCCATGTTTCCATTTGCTGGTCTGCAGGTAATGCCTGATTAGATGCGAGAATTAAATCGTTTAATAAAATTAATGGGCTGGAACCCACCATGGTTACCGTGCCACCTAATATTGCACAGAAACCCATTGGCATTAATAAGCGCGACATGGGTAATCCAGAACGCGCTGAGATGCGCGATACAACCGGCAAAAACAATGCCGCTGCACCTACGTTTTGCATGAATGATGAAATAATACCCACTGTTGAAGAAATAATTGGGATAATTCGTGTTTCAGATGTACCCCCAATTTTTAAAATAAACGCAGCGACTTTCGTCATTAGTCCGGTTTTATCCAGACCGGAACCAATAATCATAACCGCGATAATTGACATAACCGCATTGGAGGCAAAGCCATCAAACAGATGATTGGTATCTACCAGGCCTTTTTGCAACCCCATATAGGGCGCAAATAATGAAGATAAGCCGATAATGACCATGACGGATACGGCTGCCACGTCTACACCCACAACTTCGAATGCAAACAGGTAAATCGTTAACATTAATATGCCGGTTACCCAGGCAATTTCTATGCTGGGTACTACCTGTGATAAGCCCAGTGCCGCGGCTAAAAATATTGCAGCTGCTACCATTTGCTTAGTGGAAATTTTCGTTGGCATTGCCACCGTTGTTTCCTCATCGGCCATTGCGGTCATTATTTTCTCCCATTCAATTACAATTTTTCCCCGGCAAGCCCATCAACAATGAGCATAGCTGCCTGGTATTTATTCATTCAAATCTGTATTACTTTTTCAGACTGATCTGTTCGGCCCAGACCCAACAGATACACTCGACATATTCCTGGGTATATTCCCATTTGGAAATGATTAGTACCTTAAACAGGTAACTTGAGGGGGCCCTACGAAAGCGAGGCGGGATAATGCACCTTTTAAAGGGACTATTCAATTGAATTCAAATACTTTAATATTCCTCAATGGAATATATCAACCTGCCAGATTACAAATCTCTGGCCACCCTCAAAGCAGTCGTCGAATTAGGCAGCGTAAGTCGTGCCGCAGATGCCCTGTATATTGGCCAACCCGCGGTAACAAAACGCCTGCGCTCACTCGATGCCTGTTATGGGGTACCCCTGATGCAGCAACAGGGGCGCAAGCTGGAATTAACCACCGCGGGGGAAAAGGTTTATACCTATGCCAGGTTAGTTTTACAACACCAGTCCAGTTTGCTTGATGACCTGGCCTCATTACGTGCTGGTCACAACCGACTTAGACTGGAGGTGACCTTCGCCATTGGTGAGGATATTCTACCGGACATACTAATGCACTTTGCAGACTCACAACCTGAATTGCGCATAGAGAGCCGACTCGGCTATTCACGACGCATTCATACTCGATTAGCCACCGGCCTGGCGGATATAGCCCTACTGGAGCAATCACCCCGCCACCCCAATATCATAGTAGAGCCCTGGATGCAGGATGCGCTTTTACTGGTTTGTGGCCCGGGACACATGCTTTGGGACAGGGATATAATTCAGCTATCTGAGCTTGAGACATTACACTTTGTATTACGAGAAGCCCAATCCTCAATTCGCAGCACCCTGAATAAAACCATGCAAGAGCAGGCGATGAAACTGAATAATATCGATATGGAGGTGGGCTCCACCGATACCATTATTGAAATTTTACAGCGTGGCAGGCAAGTTAGTTTTCTACCCCAGTTTGCGGTTAAGAGCTTTATCGAACGTAAAACCTTGCATCATATTAAAATAGACCAACTGCATATTAACCGAACTCTATGGGTCGCCTATAATCTCGCAAATTTAAGCACACAAACTGTGGATTCATTTATCGGTGTGCTAAAAGAAATAGCCACTCAACGATCTGCTCAGTCACCCGTTTAATTTTTATGGTGCTCCCCCCCTTTGTATTCTGTACCTTGATCTAAATCAATGCCCTGTCACACATATTAAAGAAACAAACTTGCATACCCTAAAACCGATCTGGATCAACATCACATAATAATATTCTAATATTTTCCCCGCCCTCAAAAATAGTTACATGCAGGTGAGCACATTGAAACAACATAAAAATATATCGAAAACAATATTTACTCCTATTAGTCTGGGTTTGTGTTTGGGCGCGGCATCATTTTCAGCTCAAGCCATTCAGCAAGGCGATATGTTTATGCGATTTACCGCAACACAGGTTGCGCCTAATAACGACAGCACAACACTGGATACTACCTTTGTTTACATGGTGAGCAACAACCTGGGGTTTGAAGTACTGGCAGCTCTGCCTTTTGAACACGATATTACGGTTGAAGGTATGGGCAAAGTTGGTTCAACCAAACAGCTTCCACCCACGGTGAGTATTCAATACTACTTTAACCCAGAAAAAATTTCGCCCTTAGTGTGGGTGTGGGCCTGAATTACACCATCTTCTTTAATGATACAACTATAGGCACTTTAGGTGGCGACCTGGAACTGGATGACTCGTTTGGACTGGCAGCACAGGTCGGCTTTGATTATGACATCAATGCAAAGTGGTTTTTAAATGCGGATATTCGTTATATCAATATTGAAACCACCGCTGAAATTGCAGCCGTTAGTACACCTGATGTTGATATTAACCCAACCGTTATCAGTGTTGGAGTTGGTTATAAATTCTAAACACATAACCCCTGAGAGCGACCACTAGTGGTCGCCTTATTCTACAATCTCTTCAGTTTTTTCTTCCCATCCTATATTTAATTTAATTTCAGCACCTGGCCTTTTTTTTGCCTATAATCATAGAAAAAATAACGGGGTCAAATGTGAATTTTCTAAAACTCTTTTTTAGCAGCTTACTTTTTCTCACACCTTCAATTAGCATGGCATCGGCACAGGCGGAACACTGGATCAATCTTACTGAGCATTGGGTTGGCTTTGCAGCGCTTGCTATTTTTATTGTCGCCTATGCCCTGGTTATGGCCGAAGAATTTATTCACCTGCGTAAATCAAAACCCGTGGTACTTGCGGCGGGTGTTATATGGGCACTCATTGCCTATGTATACGCCACCCACGGCTTTACCCATGAAGCTGAAATTGCAGTTCGCCATAACCTGCTGGAATATGCTGAACTGATGCTCTTCCTGTTAGTGGCAATGACTTATATTAACGCCATGCAGGAGCGCCAGGCATTTGATGCATTACGCTCCTGGTTATGTAAAAAAGGCTATGGTTTCAGGCAGTTATTCTGGATTACAGGTGTACTTGCCTTCTTTATTTCACCTATTGCCGATAACCTCACCACCGCTTTGTTAATGTGTGCAGTTGTCATGGCTGTTGGCGGCACAAATAATAAATTTATTTTACTGGCTGCCATAAATATTGTTGTGGCCGCTAATGCGGGTGGTGCATTTTCACCCTTTGGTGACATCACCACTTTGATGGTCTGGCAAAAATCCATTGAAACACACAATGGTGCGGTGGACTTCTTTTCTTTCTTTGCCTTATTTGTTCCATCGTTGATCAACTGGTTGGTACCCGCCGCGATTATGCATTTTGCAGTGCCCAATGAGAACCCGGATAGTGATGGTGAAATAATTGTTATGAAACGCGGGGCAAAACGCATCATCGCTTTGTTTATTCTAACGATTGTTACCGCTGTTAATTTCCATAACTTCCTGCATATGCCTCCCGTTATCGGTATGCTTACCGGTCTGGCTTATTTAAAATTCTTTGGTTATTACCTTAAAAGAACCCATTCACCAACGGATCCGACTACCCCACACGACCATGATAACCCACAACATGTTATGGGTGATGTAGTGCCTTTTGATGTTTTCGATGGTGTTGCCAGGGCCGAGTGGGACACCTTGCTGTTTTTCTACGGTGTAGTGCTATGCGTTGGAGGCCTTGGTTTTATTGGCTATCTCGGTCTTGCTTCCGAGTTTATGTACACCGAATGGGGAAATGCACTGAATCTGAGTGCCGAAATGAATGCAACCCCTGCCAATATAGTGGTTGGTGTACTATCAGCTATTGTTGACAATATTCCAGTGATGTTCGCCGTTCTCACCATGATGCCTGATATGTCGCTTGGCCAATGGCTACTGGTCACCCTGACCGCAGGAGTGGGTGGCTCTATGCTCTCAATTGGTTCCGCAGCAGGCGTTGCACTCATGGGACAGGCCAGGGGAAAATACACTTTCTTCGGGCACCTAAAATGGACCCCGGTGATTATGCTGGGTTATGCGGCAAGTATTGCTGCGCATATGTGGATTAATGCGGATTTGTTTTAAGTTATTTACTCAGGTTCAGATACCCTGTCCATAACCATCTCCATCGGGGAAAGAATACTGCCTTTTGGCGCTCTTTCCCCGATAGAGATATGCCCTAACAAAGTCAACTTAGCCACGATCAATTTAACCTGAAACAAACACTAGATAATCATTTACCAATTAAATTCGCACCCAGACTCAAAAATCGCTAAAATAGCCGGCCACATGCCCGGCCATAAGATGGCCTTTAATGTTATGGGCTAACAGAATTTCAGTAGCCTGTGGTAAAACACACTAACGCCACAGGTGATAAATTTTTTAAATATCAATAAGTTAAGGAGACATCAATGTCCCAAAAGCACCCTGTTGTTGCAGTTACCGGTTCATCTGGTGCAGGCACATCTACAGTTAAAAAAGCCTTTGAACATATTTTTCATCGCGAAAACATCACCCCTGTTGTAGTGGAAGGTGATAGCTTCCACGCATTTGACCGTGCAGCTATGAAAGTGGAAATGGCAAAGCACGAAGCCGAAGGTAACCGCTTCTTTAGCCACTTTGGTGAAAATGCCAATGAGTTCGGCAAATTAGCTGAATTATTTGCATCCTACAGCAAAGATGGTTCGGGTAAGAAACGCTACTACCTGCACTCAGAACCTGAAGCGGTTGAACATAATGCTCGCCTGGGCATTGACAAGAAGCCAGGTGAGTTTACTCCCTGGGAAGATATCGAAAGTGGCTCCGATTTAATGTTTTACGAAGGTCTACATGGCCTGGCAAAAACAGAAAACCACGATATTGCCCAACATGTAGATTTAGGTATCGGTGTTGTACCCATTGTAAACCTTGAGTGGATTCAGAAAATTCACCGTGACAATGCAGAGCGTGGCTATTCTGCTGACGTGATTGTTGATACTATCCAGCGCCGTATGCCTGATTATGTTAATTATATTACACCTCAGTTCTCTCAAACTGACATTAACTTCCAGCGTGTATCAACGGTAGATACTTCTAATCCTTTCATTGCTCGTGATATCCCAACACCCGACGAAAGCTTTATCGTAATCCGTTTTAAAGATCCAGCTAAATTCGGCACCGATTTCCCATACTTACTGAACATGATCAGTGATTCATTTATGTCTCGTCGCAACACCATTGTTATACCTGGTGGCAAGATGGGGCTGGCGATGGAAATAATCCTGACACCGATTATCCATGATATGATTGAAAAATCTAAAAAAGCGCGTTAATTTTTAATTGCTATCAAATTCAAAAGAGCTGGCTATATGCTGGCTCTTTTGTTTTCTGGCTATCCACATTTTCATTTAACAACATAAACAACTACACTAACTAGATGAAAAAGTTTCTCCTCGCCCACTGTGCAAACAACTCAACTAGTGAATTACTTGACGACTGCATAAAGCAACTAGGCGATATACCGCCACAAGCTACCTTCGGCTTTTTATATCTCAGTGATTTATTATTTGAAGAATCCGAATACATTTTAAATCAACTGAAACTGAGAACGGACATTAGCCACTGGACTGGCAGTTTAGGTATTGGGTTAATTGCAACGCAAAAGGAATACTACGACCAGAAAGCAATAGTTATAATGATTGCAGATTTTAACGAAGCTGATTTTCATATACTACCCAACTTTACAAAAGACGCCGCACCCCTTGAGAAAGAGCTTCTAAACTGGTGCAACAATAACGACTTTAATGTAGGACTAATTCATGGTGACCCTGAAAATCCTGGAATTCAGCCATTAATACACCAACTGGGTGAAGTCATTCCCGGTTCATTTTTAATAGGCGGAATCAGCTCTTCCCACGGTCACACTATTCAATTCGCAGATAAGACATTATCAGGTGGTATTAGCGGTGTATTATTTTCTCAACAAATTCCAATACTCAGTAACCTCTCACAGGGCTGCACACCCATTGGCCCAAGACACCGGGTTACCGATGGTGAAAAAAACATCGCCTATATGTTGGACAATAAGCCCGCGCTTGATGTACTAACTGATGATACGGGTGAAGTTATCGCCCGTGACTGGCAGCAGGCTTCAGATTATATTTTTGCCGGACTAGTCAATAAAAACTCCGATACAGGAGACTATACGATTCGCCAGTTAATAGGAGTTGACCCCGATAATAAATTTATTGCAATTGCAGATTACTTACAAAATGACCAGGAAATTATCTTTTGTCGCCGCGATGGAAACTCAGCACTGGAAGACATGCAACGTATGTTACTGCAGCTTAAGTCTCGCTTAAACACACCTATTAAAGGCGCTATTTATATTTCTTGCCTGGGCAGAGGCCGTCGACAGTTTGGCGCCAACTCAGAAGAAGTTCGCTTAATTCATTCCGTACTTGGAGACTTTCCTCTAGTCGGCTTTTTTGCAAACGGTGAAATACATAAAAGTTTATTATATGGCTTCACCGGTGTACTCACTTTGTTTATATAACCCTAAATTAATAATGATAATTGATAGTCACTGTCACATCGACTTTGAACAATTTGATAATGACCGGGCACAGGTTATCCAACGTGCTTCATCGGCTAATATACAAAAAATTATTGTTCCTGGCGTAATGAAAAATACCTGGCAAAGAATAAAATCCTGCTGCCACCAGTTTAACTCACTTTACCCCTGCTACGGTCTTCATCCATATTTTGTTAGTCAACATCAACCCCAGCATCTGGTAGACCTGAAAACCTGGGTTGATTCTAATAAACCCGTAGCAGTTGGGGAATGCGGCCTGGATTTTTATATAAAAAATTTAGATGTAAATTTACAAACCTTATACTTTGAACAACAGTTAGATATTGCACTGGAGTTTAATCTTCCCGTGGTAATTCATGCCAGAAAATCTACAGAAGCGGTTATTAAAACCATTAAAAAACGCAAGGGTTTACGGGGTATGGTACACAGCTATTCTGGAAGCTACGAGCAGGCAATACAGTTAATCCAACTTGGATTTTACCTTAGCTTTGGTGGCCCAATTACTTATGAAAAATCTACCCGACTTCGTAAACTGGTACAACAACTACCACTTGAATCTATACTAGTTGAAACAGATGCACCAGACCAACCAGTAGCAAATGCCGCCAACGAACGAAATGAACCTAAATATATTCTAAATGTTATTCAGAGCATGGCAGATTTACATAAAACCAGCTTTGATAGCATCTCTAATATTACCGCTAAAAACACAACTGACCTATTTAACCTGTAGAATATATCAATATCAATTTTTTTAAACATTTTATCACTGCTATCCCGTTAAAAGAAATTAGTTTATGTTTAAAGCGTATTGTCATGTGATTAACGAACATTTCACTCTGATCGAGACACCCCCAACTCATGCCTCTAGTGGTTAACGGAACAGCGGTGACATTTTATGTAAAAAATAATTACGTTCATTTTATACACTATTAAGTGTTAACATTAACGCACATTTATGTGTTATTTCAGGAAAATCATCATGTCTAATACCGACCAGGAGCAACTGCTTCGTAAACTTGCCGATACCTTTATCAATGTTGCGAATAAGCACGCTGAAACACAGGACAAAAACATAGTAAATACAGCATTCATGTATGCCGCATCCCGTTTTAGTGCTTATGTTGCCGCCTCAAGTGCACGTAATCTTGAAGATTTTCAAGGCAAACAGAAACAGGGTATCGATTTTTTTACCGGTGAGTTTCAACGCATGCTGGAAAGCAATATGAAAAATTATGAAAAAGTTTTTAATTCTAATGAAACGCTTAAATATGAAGAGTTCATGAAAAAAGACTAGAAAATATCTTTCTATTAAAACTAACGATAGTTCACCCGAAGCCAGGCAAACCAGTCAAATAATTAAAACGAAGCACCCAGACTAAAATAAACCCGGTCTTCTCCAATTTCTTTATCTAAACCACTGGCAATACCCAAGCGCATTCTACTAGTGATACCATAAAATAAATTAACATCCGCCTGTAACTCAACACCAGCACTAGAGTAATATTTTTCGGGCGATGTCTCTTCATAAATAGCGCCTGTTTCAGCAAACACACTTCCAGACCATTGTATAATGCCTATCGGTGGCGACATTAAGCCCCGCTCAACCAGGCTTCCCGGAAAACGCCACTCCAAAGTAGCTAATTGCATACGACGCCCGGATAAATTAGCCAGGCCTTCAGCATAGCCCCTTAAAGCATAACGCCGTTTATTAAATAATGGCTCTGATATCGAATTAATAAAATCAAGCACACCAAACTCATTGACTTCTCCACCCAGACGAAATGGCTTTGGTTGTTTGGTACCCCAACCCTGCACCAGTCTTATTGCCAGCACATGCTGTTGCCCCAGGCTTATAAATTCACGCCAATCAAGAGTATAAACCTCTCCGCTAAAATCACTCTCAAATGTCTCAGTGGTTTCTGCAATTAATCTGATATTTCTACCATCACTTTGGCTAATTGAACGAATATAATTTTGCGTATTTCTGAATATAATCGCACCGCCAAGGAGGTTATCCTTAGTATCAATTAGTCCAGGTATTCCAGGCGCTCGCCTACCATCAGTTGACTCACTTACAACACCACCTAATCGATATTGAGTTTGACTTTCTATACTCGGTTGATTAAAGCCAATAGAAAAAAATATATCATCTACATTCCTGGCAACCGCAAATTCACCTGTATCAACTCTTAGTATTTCTGTACTACGTCGATAACCAATTGAAAATCGATTGGCATATGAGTAACTTACATTACCTATTAACCATTCATTAATGGTGTCATAGGCAAAATCCAGTTGATAATTATGTATACCCAAAGCATCATTTCCTGAAGTAATAAAGCCGTATTCATTACGATCTTCATTTAGTGAAACAAGTGGAAGCCACCATCTGGGATACAAACTGGATAACACCGAATAGTTGCCAGCTTTTCCTGTTTCAACAATGGGGGCTAATGATACTGGTTTAAAATTTTCTTCTGTCAAAGGTATGCCCGCTAAAATATCAACATTATCTAATCGATAAATATCACGACCATTTGAATTATATCCAACATAATATAATGCTGATTTCTGATTTAATTGCAGCGAATTAAAAGCGCCGCCTGCAACTCGAGTTAACTGTTGTAGATGCGTGCTATTTTTTTTATAACGGTATATCTGGTATCGACCACTTCGTTCTGAACTAAATAAAACTGATTCGCCGTTATCACTATATGAGGGATACATATCAACATAACGATCATTGGTAATCGCTGTCCATTTAAGTTTATTTAAATTAAACTCTTCTATATTCCAGCCATTACCTGTTCTGAAAACAGCTGCGACAATATAATCACCGGAGGGAGACGACTTTATCTGTGTAACTATATCCGTTTCATTTCCTGTCCATAAATTTTTTATTTTTTCTCCCTTTTTGTTTAACAATACAAGCTGGCTTTTCCCCTTATCTGTTTTTACTGCAAAAATAGATTGCCCATCAGCTGACCAACTTGCCGACCTGTAACGACCACATTGAGTTATTTGTTTAAATTCATTGTCAGGTTTTTCTAAAATATAGATATCACTATTTACATTATATTCATCACAAAATTCTTCTTGTGTTATCAATACACCTGATTCTGGATGTATATTTAATTTTGCTCCCCGATGAACTTCAGCTACTGATATTGTTTCATCTTTTGTTCGTCGCACCAGCTCAGCATGCTCATATGCACCACTTGCAATATAAAAAACTTCATTATCATTAGACGCATCAACTGGGCCAGTGCTATAACCTAAATCTGTTAATTTCTTACCTTCTACCAAACCCGCTATTTTCTGCTCTTCTATCTCGGGCAGATAACGTTTATTTAGCCAGTTAGAAAACTCATCCCATAGTTCAGTTATATCTTTATCTAACACTTGTTGTGTATTGGTGTTAATCATAAATGGAATTAAATTATCACTATAATTCTCTACTAAATTTTCAACATTCTTCTGCCCATAAACCTCTTCTATAAACTGGTAAAAATGTACACCGTATAAATAGGCAACTGTGCCCATAGGCCAACTTCGTATTGGTAAATTAACCTGCTTTGCAGGCTTAATGCCACTTTCTACTTCAGTGCGCATCATCATTTTATACAGCGTGCTCTGCCCTCTACCTATACCTTCGACATTGTCTGTCTCATGATAAGTTGCCAGGCCCTCGGTAAACCAGCCCGGCTGATATAAATTTGGAAAAAACAGAAATTGCCTGCCAAAGACACTACGTAATAATCCCGCACCGCCACTCACTTTGTCTAAATGTAATGTATGGGTGTATTCATGGGTCACCAGGGTCTCTAACCAGTCATTAAAATCTTCCAGGGTGTTTGCTGAGTCAGGTGGTGCCATAAACAAAACACTGCGATTAAAATTAATTGGTGTCGCATAACCATTTGCAGTATCGGTTTCATCACTCACCACTAGATGGGTTTTATCATCTGGCTGCCAGTTTATTTTTGGCTGAAGTTTCAGGTGTGCCTGTTCAGCTGCATTGGCTGTTTTTTGTGCTAATTGTTCATATCCATCTGCATAATGAATATAAAAATGTTGGGATTCTATGGTGTTCCAGTTAAGACGTGGATCAACGGCGTTTGCAACTGATGCGCTCAGCAATATAACAAATGATATTATTAGTTTTATATTTGTTTTCATTTTATGCCCATAGAATGAGTATGGGTTCACGAATATTTTTACCTTGGCCGTCTAAGACCTAACCAGATAAATATACTACCTATACCAGAAGATACCCAGCTCAACATTGGAACATTCAGTATTAGCTGATGCACACCCTGAGGCTGACCCCAAAAAATTGCAGATATTATAAGTCCAGTCAGGCCTATTAAAATATATGATAATTTTTTATGATTACTTTCAATTTTATTATTTAGTTTATTCAAAGCTGTTGCCTGTTCCTGATGATCTTCACCTTCAGCTATTTTTTTAATCGCAGAAAACACCAGTTCAGGCATATCAGGCAACTTTTCTGCGATATAGGGTAAATTCTTTTTGAAACCTTTTAACAAAGCTTTTGTGCCAACCTGTTCGTTCATCCATTTTTCTAAAAATGGCTTGGCAGTTTGCCATAAATCCAGCTCTGGGTATATTTGTCGACCCAAGCCCTCAATATTTAATAATGTTTTTTGCAATAAAACCAATTGTGGCTGAACTTCCATATTAAATCGCCTGGCAGTCTGGAACAATCTTAATAACAATTGGCCAAATGAAATATCTTTTAAAGGCTTCTCAAATATAGGCTCACAAACACTGCGTATAGCCGACTCAAATTCATCAACACGTGTTCCCGCAGGCACCCAGCCAGAATCCACATGGAGTTGAGCAACGCGATTATAATCGCGTTTAAAAAAAGCCAAAAAGTTCTCTGCAAGATAACGCTGGTCTTCAGGGCTCAGCGTCCCCACTATGCCAAAATCGACTGCAATATATTCCGGATTTTCAAGATTCGATATATCAACAAATACATTTCCCGGATGCATATCTGCATGAAAAAAATTATGTGTGAATACCTGTGTAAAAAAAATTTCAACACCCATCTCAGATAAGCGTTTCATATTTACACCAGCGGCTTTCATCTTTTCGATATTCGCCATTGGTTCACCATAAATTCGTTCCATGGCCATTACATTTCGACGCGTGTAATCCCAGTATATTTCTGGTATATATAATTGTGTGCTGGTTTCAAAATTGCGCCGCAGCTGACTGGCATTGGCAGCTTCTCGCATAAGATCCAGCTCATCGAGAATTGTTTTTTCATACTCCTCAACAATTTCAATGGCCCGTAAACGTCGGGCATCACTTGAGTACCGTTCTGCAAGTTTTGCAATAATATACAACAATGCAATATCGCGTTTTATAACAGGCATTATTTTCGGACGTAGTACCTTAACTACAATTTCTTTTCCATTTTTAAGTTTAGCGGTATGAACCTGGGCAATTGATGCGGAAGCAAGTGGATTAACATCAAATTCATCAAAGCACTCGTCTACGCTTATACCATACGCCTTTTCAATTAACTTTTGTGCTTTTGCTCCTTCAAAAGGCGGCACCTTATCCTGTAGTGCGGTTAATTCTTCAGCTACATCCTCAGGTAACAGGTCTTTTCTTGTCGAAAGCATCTGCCCAAATTTAATAAAGATTGGACCTAATTCTTCTAGTGCTTCTCTAATTCGCTGGCCCCTGGGTGCTCGATTTCTAGCTATCCAGTTCCAGGGCATTAAAAAGATTAAAAACCTGAAGGGTCGAAATAAATGAATCGCAAAAATAATATCATCTAGCCCATGACGCGCAAGAACATAGTTGATGTGTAAAAGTCGCAATAATTGTCGTGCTTGTATCATATTTTTTAAAAACCTGCACTTACACAAGATAAAGTGTATTTATTTTTTATATATTTCGTTGTTAATGAGGGTCGAATAATTTTTTTCTAGACACATAAGTTACCTGATAAAGAATCAAGCTTCTCTTATTTATTTTTTTTTAACATATCAATTCGCACTTTCAATCTGTCAGCAGCTTCGCGAATCTCATCAACCTGATTGATAAATTTTCTTAACTCAGCATTCGATGGGCTTAATTTAATTTCTTCCTGTATATATTCGCCCGTATCAAGAAACGCAGAATTTGTACTGCGTTTTAACCACTGGTTTGCACCATTAATTAAATTACCTACTTTATGGGCGGCAATATCACCAATATTTTTTGCTAATATTTCTTCCCAATCAATATCAATTTTCGATAGCAAACGGTTAAACTGGTTAGCCACGCCTGTATCACCAGAAATTTCAATTTCACCACTAAATATCAAATCTTTAGGATCATCTTCCAGACCCATTTTAGCCAGTGCAAGTGGCGACCCGGAAATGATTGCATCTGCTTCTCCATCAAAATCTGCAAGCACTAGAAAACCATCAGCCGAGGGAAATAGACTTAGTGTTTTATGAATACCTTTAATTTCTATGGCAATGACTTTGCCTTCAAGAGAGGAAAAACGTGACAGCGCTTCTGGGTCTAATGACAAATAACGATTAAGTGCAGATTCTATGCTCGCGGTTAATGCCTGGTCTAAATCCATTTTCTAAATTTTATAACCTTTATGCAGGGCAACAATTCCACCCGTCAGATTATTGTATTTTACTTTACTGAAACCAGCATCTTCCATCATCGCTTTTAATGTTTCCTGATCAGGGTGCATACGAATCGATTCTGCCAGATATTGGTAACTATCCTCATCTTTAGCAATATATTTGCCCATCAATGGCAGCAACTTGAAAGAGTACTGGTCATAGACAGTGGCTAAACCGGGTGCTACAGGTTTTGAAAATTCCAGTACTAGCAATCGCCCACCAGGTTTTAAAATACGTAACATGGAGCGTAATGCCTTGTTTTTGTCGGTTACATTACGTAGGCCAAAAGCAATAGTTATACAGTCAAAAGTATTATCCGGGAAAGGCAGGCACTCTGCATTAGCCTGCACATAATCGACATTACCGGCAATGCCATTATCAATTAAACGTTCCCGACCTCGACGCAGCATTGAGCCATTTATATCTGAAAGTACAACCTGTCCTGAGGCCCCTACCATTGCTGACATTTTCATTGCCAGGTCACCGGTTCCGCCAGCCAGGTCTAATACCTTTTGCCCGGATCTAAGCCCCGTTTGACTCAGGGTGAAGCGCTTCCATAAACGATGTACACCAAATGACATGACGTCATTCATAATGTCGTAGTTATCCGCAACAGAATGAAATACATCGGCTACGCGTTTTGCTTTTTCGCCAACCGGCACCTGCTGGTAACCAAAGTGGGTTTTTTCATCGCTCATGCTACTTCTCTTTCTCTAATTCAGTTCCGCGTGTTTGTGTCCCGCGTCTTTTAATCTCTGTAAATAATTTTGCCACCTGGCATCATAGTTAGCACCTAGATCATATAAGTATGACCAGGTATAAAGCCCACTATCATGATTATCATCAAATACCAGTTTAACAGCATATACACCAACGGGCTCAATTGCATTGATGTTTACATCCGATTTACCTACCTGCAGCGTTTCTTCACCAGGCCCATGCCCGCGCACTTCTGCTGATGGCGAGTGCACGCGTAAAAATTCGGTGCTGTATTTAAACTGGCTACCGTCATCAAATTCTATTTCCAGAACACGAGACTTCTGATGCAGGTTAATGTTTGTTGGCCTTGGGTCTGCCATATTATTTCTCCGAATGCGTTTGTATCCTGGGGCAAAGAGGATGTATTTTACATGAAATTAGTCTAAATGATGGTGCGCATTGTGGGTGTGCTCAAAATGAACACATCCTGCTCCACAAAGGTATATATTTTTTGCCTGGCTCTGCTAATCAGGTAATTACAGAATATAGCGACTCAGGTCCTCATCCTGCACAAGTTCACCTAAGTTCTTCTCCACAAAAGCCTCATCAACGCTCAGTGTTCTAGTCGTGCTATCCGCTGCTTCAAATGAAACCTCTTCCAGTAGCCTTTCCATAACCGTATGTAAACGACGTGCGCCAATATTTTCTGTGCGCTCATTTACATCATGGGCAACCTGGGCGATTTGCTGAATGCCCGAATCGGTAAACTCCAGTCCATACCCCTCCGTATCTAACAGCGCTTTATACTGTTCTGTTAGAGAGGCATCTGGTTCAGTTAATATGCGTTTAAAATCAGCTGTCGTCAGTGCTTTCAATTCTACACGTATTGGCAAACGCCCCTGTAATTCAGGAATCAGGTCAGATGGTTTTGCCATATGAAAAGCGCCGGATGAAATAAATAACATATGGTCCGTTTTAACCATACCGTATTTAGTACTCACCGTGCAGCCTTCAACCAATGGCAATAAATCACGTTGCACACCTTCTCTTGAAACATCGGCGCCTGATGTTTCACCTTTTTTACAAACCTTGTCAATCTCATCAATAAATACAATGCCATTTTGTTCCGCATTCTGTACCGCACTCAGCTTAAGCTCATCTTCATTGACCATTTTGCTAGCTTCTTCGTCAATAAGAATTTTACGCGCGTCTTCAATACGTAGTTTACGTTGTTTGATTTTATCACTGCCCATACTCTGGAACATGCCCTGCAACTGATTGGTCATTTCTTCCATACCCGGAGGGGCCATAATTTCAATGCCTACCTGCTCTGCCTTAACTTCAATCTCAATTTCCTTGTCATCTAATTCACCTGCGCGAAGTTTATCTCTGAATTTCAAACGTGTGCTATTTTCTGTCACCTCAGGCTCACCAAATTCATTCCTGGCGGGGGGTAGCAGAGCATCTAAAATACGATCTTCTGCGGAGGTTTCAGCCCTGTGACGAACTTTTGCAACCTCCTGTTCACGGGTCATTTTAACCGACATATCGACAAGATCTCGCACGATACTGTCAACTTCACGCCCCACATAACCAACCTCAGTGAATTTAGTCGCCTCCACTTTAATAAAGGGGGCATTAGCCAATTTGGCCAATCGACGAGCTATTTCGGTTTTGCCGACTCCGGTGGGACCAATCATTAAGATATTTTTGGGAGTAATTTCATTTCGCAGGTCTTCACTAACCTGCTGACGACGCCAGCGATTGCGCAATGCAATGGCAACGGCACGCTTTGCTTCGTCCTGACCTACGATGTGTTTGTCCAGTTCCTGTACGATCTCTCTTGGTGTCATTGCAGACATAATTTAAACCTGATGTATTTTGGGTACCCCCGTCACAAACTATAGATTATTGTAGAAACTAGCTCTAGTTGCGATGGGGCTACGATAAAAATTAATATTTTATTTCTTCTAACGTTAAATTCTGATTGGTATAGATACAAATATCACCGGCAATATTTAAGCTCTTCTCCACCACTTCCCGGGCACTTAACTCGGTATTATCAAACAGTGCCCTGGCTGCTGCCTGTGCATAACTGCCACCTGAGCCAATTGCCAACAGGTCATCCTGGGTGTCTATAACATCCCCCGTACCTGAGATAATCAATGAGGCTTCTTCATTTGCTACAATCATCATCGCTTCAAGCTTGCGTAGCATGCGATCTGTACGCCAGTCTTTAGCCATTTCTACCGCAGAGCGCACGAGTTGACCATTGTGTTTTTCAAGCTGGCCTTCAAACCTTTCAAATAAAGTGAAGGCATCCGCTGTGGCACCGGCAAAGCCCACCAGTACTTTGTCGTTGAATAAACGACGTACTTTTACAGCATTTGGTTTCATTACCGTATTACCAAGGCTGACCTGGCCATCGCCACCAATAACAACTTCGTTGTTTCTTCGCACCGAGAGTATCGTGGTGCCGTGTAGTGTGGTTTGCAAAACAAACTCCCTTCAAGATAAACGCAAGATTTTCTAAATGAGGCTGATATATCGATTTTTCAAGTGCGAGGCAGCACAAAACTTATCGAATTATACTGCGCTAATCCGACTCTGAGCTATCCCCACGAAATAATCACTAAAATCAGAAGATAAAAGCATTTTTCCGCAAATGAACGCTAAAGCACGCAAAGTTTGTGTTTGTGCGCCTTCGGCGTACAGCACATTGTTAATGCTTTTGCTTTGACGTGCACGGATGTACTAGTTTTGCGAACGCAGAAGTATTTATTTGCGTAATTTGGCGTTCATTTGCGGAAAAATAATCTGTTTGCTTTTTAATGCTTTCGTGAGGATAGCTCAGGGCCCAACCCTCAACTGATTAATTTAAGGTAATGATATCAGGCCTCATTTTTTCTTCTGTGCCCGCGGGTGTGCCGCATCATAGGTTTTAGCCAACTGTTGAAAATCCAGGTGGGTGTAGATTTGTGTGGTTTTTAAATGCGCATGTCCGAGTAGCTCCTGCACTGCACGTAAATCCTGTGAAGATTCCAGCATATGAGAGGCAAAAGAGTGGCGCATTAAATGAGGGTATACACGTTGGCTTATTCCCTTTTCCCGACACAACTTCTGAATACGTGCACGTATGCTTGACGCACTTAATCGTGTGCCCCGTTTACTGACAAAAACGGCTTTTTCTTCAGCTTTAACTAATTTATCACGGCATTTCAGCCATTTTTTTAAAACTATTTCAGCTTGTTGACCAAAGTGACATAAGCGCTCTTTGTCACCCTTACCTAATACCTTCAACTGTTGTGACTGCCAGTTAATGTCGGAAATATTCAGTCCAATTAGTTCTGATAATCGCAGCCCCCCTCCATAAAGCAACTCAAGCACCGCATGGTCTCGAACCACTAATGGGTCTTCACTTTTAAAGAGCAACAAGTGCTCAATCTGTTGCGGATGCATAACATCAGGCAATTTACGTTCTGACTTTGGCGCCATAACATGAATTGCGGGATTAATACGTATACGATTATTGGTTAAAAGAAAACGAAACAGGCGACGTAGTGCGCTTAATAAACGCTGAATACTTTTACCACCCAGGCCTTGCCGGTGAACCTGGCTCACAAACTGACGTACATGCTGTTCATCAATTACAGCCCAGTCTGGCACCGCCTGTTCTTCAAGAAATCCCATAAATCGACTGATATCTCGTCGATAATTTTTAACAGTATGAGGGGAAAACTGCTTTTCAGACTGCAAAAATTGATAAAATTGCGTCAGATCTTTCTCTAACAAGTTGAATTGCTCTGGCATTCAGTTAAATCCGCCTGTATCCGCATACCCGGCTGGATTTAAAGAACACGTCTACAAATCACCGCGGCGCATATTATAAAAATAGGTGCTTACCTGAATAAGCTGAAAAGCTAATCCTGTTTAGACAATTGAGCACGCATGGCTGCACCAATAAGGTCCGCCAGACTACATAAAAAATCAGTCCCCATGCCAGCATGATAGCGCTGCTCATCACAACTGCCTAATGCAACCAGGCCACGAATCCCCGTGTCAGAGATGGGAATAATAGCCGCTGAAGCAACTTCTGGAGCATCACCAAAAAATAACTGCCTTATTTGTTCTTCGGTAAAATGGCCACATTGAATTCGACTTTTTTCTATCAGAACAGAAAAGTCCTGCAACACCTCATCATCTTTCTCAACATAAGTATGGCCCAGCTCCTGCTCTTCAGCCGGCACTATTTCCTCACTATACAGTCGAAAATACACAAAATCGGTACCGAGCTTATGGCGTAGCTCATCGTCAACCACACCTAATATGTCGTCGAGACTATCCGCATCAAACAGATTTACAGCTAATCGATGCAAACTTACATGTAAACGCTGGTTGTCATGAACCGCATCCACCATTTCCCGAAGTTTATCCTGGAAGTTCTGGTTTTTTTCACGCAACACCGCCACCTGGCGCTCAACTAGAGATACTGCTTCACCAGACTCATGGGGAATTTCCAGGTCATTTAACAATGGGTAATGCTGCTGAAAAAAATCCGGATTCTCCATCAGGTAATCAACAACCTGCTGCTCACTTGGCAACTCCAAAGTTTCTGATCTTCCGGACTGATTATTAACCTGATTTGTCACAGCGATATTTTTCCTTCATACACATGGGTTGCTGGCCCTGTCATAAAAAGTGGTTCATTTTTTCCTCCCCAGCGTATAACAAGCTCGCCTCCGGGTAAACTGACTTTTACATTTTCAAGTAATTTCCCCCTATATATGCCCGTTGCTACCGCTGCACAGGCACCAGTACCACAGGCCAGGGTTTCTGCCGCTCCTCGCTCATAAACCCTTAGGCGAATAGATTTATCTGAAATTATCTGCATAAACCCTACATTCACTCTTTCCGGGAATCGACTGTGCCTTTCAATCTCGGCACCCAGGGCCTCAACAGGTGCCTCATCTACGTTCTCAACCTCAATAACCACATGTGGATTACCCATTGAAACCGCCGATACACTCAAATTTCCGACGCTGGTTTCTAGATCATATTCTGCCGACTGAGCTTCAGCAGCAAACGGCAAGCTCGCAGGTTCAAACCCTGGCACCCCCATATTGACCGTAACCTCACCATTTGATTCCAAAGTAAGCACAATCAGGCCACTATTCGTTTCCACAGGTATTTCTTTATTTACCGTTAGCCGGTTTTCCAGCACAAATTTAGCGAAGCACCGAGCGCCATTACCACATTGCTCCACCTCACCACCATCCGCATTAAAAATACGATAGCGAAACTCAGCCTCAGTTGTCTGTGGCTTTTCAACCAGCAATAACTGATCACAACCCACGCCAAAACGGCGATTAGCCATAAACCGAATTTGCTCGGATGTGAGCTTTATGGCCTGATTTATACCGTCAATAACAACAAAATCATTACCCAGGCCATGCATTTTAGAGAATTTGATTTCCATAAACGAAGCATAACACGCTTATTCAGTATTATCCTGGCACAACCAGAGTCAGCTAAATTACCCTAGAAATCCCAGGGTAATTACGGACAAAACCACATTAAATAGACATATATCATAGACCTGATACACAGCGGTTCGCAAAGATGTTTTTCATATGCGCTTTATTCCATCTAATTTTATTAAGCTTAAAAATAATAAATAAATTGACGTAAGTAAAAAATATCTCTATAAATTCACATTAAAGCAATAATAAATTATTTTAGTTTCAGGGTGAATTTAATGAGGAAATCTACATTTGGGTCTATGCTGGCGTTACTGGTGGCTGGCATATTTTTTTCACAACAACTTCAAGCCAAACTTATTTTTACAGCTCCCCCACGAGAACCCAAACAAAAGGCTCTTGAGTTGTATACGCCATTTGCTGAACATTTATCCCAATTACTGGGTGAAGAGGTGGAATATCATTACCCGCGGGGCTGGTTACGCTATCAACGTGATATTCGACGTAATGTTTATGACCTTATATTTGATGGACCACACTTCGCCTCATGGCGCATGTTACATCTCGGCCATAAGCCTTTGGTAAAGCTACCCGGCACACTGATCTTCTATTTTATTACACCTGTCACCAACGTAGACATTACAAAAACTAGTGATTTGATATATAAGAAGGTTTGTATAATCCCCCCTCCAAATTTAACAGCACTGGTTTTACTCGCCGAGTTGAATGACCCCATTAAAGAACCGGTATTAAAAAGCGTAAAAGGTGGTATGCCCGCTGTTTTTAAAGAGCTAGGGGAAAACTCCTGCATTGCGGCGGTGGTTAGATCAAACTTTTTTGATAAAAAATTACCCAAAGAACAACGGGCCAAGTATAAAATCATTCACACCACAAAGCCAATACCCAATCAGGTGATAACCGCGGGTAGTAAAGTAAACAAGACCAGTCGCGACAAAATAATACAGTCACTCACCGAGGGAGAAGGTGTAGAGATAACAAATAACATTGTTAAACGTTTTGGTGGCAAGAAAGTTAAATCTTTTATTAAAGCAACCAAAGAAGATTATGATGAGCAGAATAAATTATTAGAAGGCGTTATTTTAGGCTGGTGATACTTCTGTGCTTAATAACTACAAACACAGACAGGTTTATATTCAAAGTAATATAACAACTTCTACAAGTAACAGACAAACGGCTGCAACCTGGCTTTGACTTTCTTTTTGTTTGGTCGCATATTGCCATTAAGTTTCATGATACATGAACCAATGCAATGAGCCACGAACTTCAAAAACCGGGTTGCAATAGCTTAATCAACCTTTTCCCAGATCCATTTGTCGTAATTGACCGAAAATTTCAAATTGTCGCTGCCAATAAAAAATACCAGGAACATTACAAACAGAACGACATCATTGGTAAATTTTGTTATGAGGTTTCCCACGGTATTGACCGCCCTTGCAGCCAGAATGGCGAGCATTGCCCATTAGAAAAAGTTATTCAATCCGGTAAACCCACCTCAGTTATGCACATTCATTGTAACTGTGACCAGGAAGAACTCGTACAACTATCCGCTTCACCTATCTTTGATGAGGATGGAAATGTTCAATACATGGGTGAGTCTATTCAACCTGTTAAAGACGAACCCGAAAACGAGCAAATATTACTTGGTAAATCTAAATCTTCTCTACGCCTGATAAGTATTTTATACCGCGTCGCACCTACCTCCTCTACCGTGCTATTACTTGGAGAATCAGGTGTAGGTAAAGATTGTGCTGCACGTTACATCCACCAGAGTTCAAACCGGGCCTCTCAAAATTTTATTGTTGTAGATTGTGCAGCACTGGATGAAAAAATAATTGAACGCGAGTTATTTGGACATGAAAAGGACGCATTCCCTGGCGCAAATGTGCGTAAAACAGGTCTATTTGAAGCCGCTAACAGGGGCACTTTATTTATTGATGAAATTGGCGATTTACCATTCCATTTACAAACTAAATTACTACGCGTTTTAGAAACCAGCTCGATTTGTCGCTTAGGTGGTAATGAGTATATTAATGTGGACGTACGCATTATTACAGCAACCAATCGTGACCCACAACAAATGTTCAAAGATAAAACATTTCGCGAAGACTTATATTATCGACTTTGTGCTTTTCCAGTAAATTTACCCTCATTGCGTGATCGCAAAGGTGATATTCCATTACTCGCAGAATTTTTTTTAAAACAAACTAAAGAAGGCAGGGCACAAATTCCACTGGCATCAGAAGTAATAGAAAAACTATTAGGCTATGACTACCCTGGTAATATCCGTGAACTTAAAAATATTATAGAACGTGCACTCATTCTTTCGGCTGGGTCTCCCTTTTTGCCTGAATTCATTGTTTTTGAAAACAAGCCTGATGGCTTTTTCGTTGCAGAAGAATCTTCCCATTATAATTTAAACACCAGGCGCCCAGGAATAAATCGCTTAGCAAAAAAGGATGTATTAAATGCCTTGCAAAAATGCGGTGGGCACAGGTCAAAAGCCGCTTTGATGTTAGGTGTTAGTGAGCGCACTATTTACAGGCACTTAAAAAATTAAGGGCGGTTTTTACTATGATACAGCTCGATAGATTAGTTTTATAATTTAGGTTTAATCCTGAGCTATCCCCACGAAAACATTAAAAAGCAAAAAGATTATTTTTCCGCAAATGAACGCTAATATACGTAAATAAAAGCAAAATCATTATCATGGGGTGCAGTGCGCCGCAGGCGCACAAACAAAATATTTGCATGCATTGCGTTTATTTGCGGATAAAATGTTCTTATCTTTTGATTTTAATAGATATTTTGTAGGGATAGTTCAGGGTTTAACCCACAATATTTCAGCATCCTGCCCGCGCCCCATCCAACAAATGAATGGGGCAACAGGCGAGCCATATCTACGGCAATATTGATTCACCCTGCAGCAATTGTTCTAAAGATTCGCGTTGACGTATTACATGTGCCCTGGGTCCATCGACCATAATCTCAACCGCACGGGGGCGAGAGTTATAATTTGAACTCATGCCAAAACCATATGCACCTGCTGATTTAACTGCTAACACATCTCCCGCCTGAAGATTAAGTTCTCGATTTTTCCCTAAAAAATCACCGGTTTCACAAACAGGCCCCACCAGGTCATAGAATTTTTTTTCACCTTCACGGGGTTGCAGTGCAACAATTTCCTGCCAGGCGCTATATAAAGCCGGACGCATTAAATCATTCATTGCCGCATCAATAATGGCAAAATTCTTCACCTCTGAGTGCTTTAAATACAGCACTTCCGTCAGCAGTACACCCGCATTACCCGCAATGGCACGACCCGGCTCAATTAATATTTCAACTTTCCTGTCACCTAAGCCAGCCAGCAATGCGGCTATTTGCTCCGCGGGCTGTGGTGGCGTTTCATTACGATAACGAATACCCAGTCCACCACCTAAATCGAGGTGTTTTAATTCAATGCCATTTTCCTGTAACTGGTCAACCAGCTCCAGTACCCGCTTCAGAGCATCAACAAAAGGTTCAATCTCTGTAAGTTGAGAACCAATATGGCAATCGATACCTTGCACGGCAATATTTTGCATCGCCTGTGCCTGCTGATAAACAGCCAAAGCCTGTTCATGTGCGATGCCAAACTTGTTTTCTTTCAAGCCGGTTGAAATATAAGGGTGTGTTTTTGCGTCTACATTAGGGTTCACCCGAATCGATATGGGTGCAATTTTCCCCATTTCTGCAGCAATATCATTTATTACCTGTAGTTCCGCCCCAGACTCCACATTAAAACAGCGAATGCCAACCTCTAGTGCGCGACGTATTTCATCAGGCTTTTTACCCACACCGGAAAATACAATTTTTGCTGCATCACCACCCGCTTTAAGTACACGCTCCAGTTCACCGATAGAGACAATATCAAAACCTGAGCCTATGCCCGCTAACAGGTTTAAGATCGCCAGGTTTGAATTGGCCTTTACCGCATAACAAATCATGTGGGGGTGATCACCAAAGGCCTTATCAAATGCATGCCAATGGCGCTCGAAAGTAGCTCGCGAATAGACATAAGCCGGTGTACCATGTTCACTGGCCAACTCAGTCAGATTTACGTCTTCAGCAAAAAGCTGGTTATTTTTATACTCAAAATGATCCATACAATTATTCTTACATTAATATTTATTACTTACAGGAAGATCCTGCCTATTCTCACTTAATCAACCGGTTAACTTCCAGACTGATTCTCTTTTGATGCCGGGGTTTCATCGGGTAAATACAATGGCCCTGTTTTACCACATCCGCTTAACCCTGAAATAAACAACATTATTAAAAATAAAGCGCTGATTCGTGTTAAAGCCATTGCTATACTCTCTACTGAATTAAAAAGGTACATTATCCTCTTATATGCGTTTAAAAAGCAGCATTTTTCTCTGGGTTTCTCTTGCCACTATTTTGCCACTCACGGCCCTGATTCTGGGTATCACGGCCTATAGTGAACAGGTTTACCTTAAAAATATTGATAATGATATCTATATCAATATGGAAAATATCTCCAAAGAGCTGGAATTTCGACTGACCTATGAAAGAGAAGTTATCCTCTCCCTTGCAAACTCCCCCGCTATGAAACAGTTTGCACCTGTTTTACAAACCGCTGCAGAAGGAGACCTACATATTAACTACTTTGAAGAAGTAGATAAATTAAATAATTTCCTTGCCGGATTTCAACACTCGGTTCCGGGGCTGGATACGGTACGTGTACTTGACCTTGATGGACATGCCCTCATAAAAGTCCGTTTTGGCAAACTCATTCCCGCTTATTTTGAAGGTATAGTTGACCTGCCCCTGGCTGAAGAAGAGCTGGTGAGTGATGATTTTTTAAGCTGGATGTGGCAACTCAATGCAAATGAACTGGTTTATGGCAACCTGCCATTAAGTAAGCGTGATTATGTCAGTGGCAAGGAACTGTCCATAATGAATTCGATTGTACCTGTTTCATTCGATAATAAGACGGTAATAGGTTTCCTAACTGCACGTGCACTGGGTGACCAGTTCGACCATATCCTGGAGTCCTTTCCCCGAACAAATAATATCAAACTGACTGTAGCGGAGTACAACCCTGACACAGCACAACGTCATGGCATTATTCTTTACAGTGATGAATTACAGATTAAATTTAGCCAGCCCCTAAATCCGGACACTAAATTACATAAAGCACTTGGTAAAAATACCTGGAAAAATCTTCAATCTCAACGCTTTGGCTCATTTGTTAACAACACTCAAAATAAACGCTTTTATTTTCAGGAGTTTTACCCCTACAACAATCAACTTGTTAGCTGGATTATGGTATTAGAGCTGGATAATAGTGACATAGCTGCACCTTTCCAGCGTATTCGTTTTGGCTTGCTAGGCTTTGCTGGCCTTGCTCTGGCAATCAGTTTAATGCTAGCTAACTTAGGCGCAAAAACGATTGCCGAACCCATTACACTTTTTGCTGATCTACTGAAACGTTATGCCGATGGAGAATCTAAATTCTCAAAAAAACCCGCTAAAGGTGCTGATGAATTAAAACAACTCGACCAGTCTTTTCACTATCTGGTGGGCACCCTGGAGCAAACAGAAAGGCAAAGAGATAACGCGGAAGAAATGATGTTACAAAATGCAAAACTTGCAAGCATTGGTCAAATGGCTGCGGGGATTGGCCATGAACTTAATAACCCTTTAAACAATATCCTTTCTTATGCAACTTTAATTGAACGCGATTTACCAGAAGAAAATAAAGAACTGACCGAGGACATTCAGGGCTTACGAAATGAAGCACAACGGGCGGGTAAAATTGTCGAAGGCATATTAAATTTTGCTCGGCAGGTACCACCAGAGTATGTTGATTTTGATTTACATGTATGGCTAAAAGACACATTATTGCTTGCCCATGCTCTGGCGCAAAAATTTAATATTACCCTTAGAATACACGAACATCCCGATTTGCCTATTTACGGTGACCGCAACCAATTACAACAGGTACTGGTTAATTTATTAATGAATGCTATTCATGCCAGCAAACAGAATGATGAAATAATTGTTAGCGCTTTTACTAAAAACCAGCAAATATTTATTGTTGTCTCTGACCAGGGCACCGGCATAGACAGTTCAAATAAAGACAAATTATTTGATCCGTTTTTTACCACAAAAAATGTAGGCGAGGGTAGTGGGCTGGGCCTGTCTATCAGCATAGGTATAATGCAATATCACCATGGTAGTCTCAAACTTGAAAATAACCAACGTGGTGGTGTCGATGCAATAATGCAGCTACCCCTGAATATTACTAATATATAATTGAATTTATAATGAATAAACGCGTACACTTTATAGATGATGACCCAGCCGCAGGCGATTTATTTCGTCGCTTCGCACGCAACAAAAACTATGACATTCTTATTTTTAAAAAACCACTGGAAGCCCTGCAGGATATTCGTGAAAACAATAGCGACCTGGTTATTACAGACTTAAGCATGCCAGGCATGTCAGGGCTGGAATTGCTAGAATCTATACGCCAGGCAGATATCGAAGTACCTGTTATTATGATTACTGGTTTTTCTACTGAAGATAATGCGATAAAAGCTTTACGCTTAGGTGCAACTGACTTTATTAAAAAGCCCTATGATGCGGACGATCTTTTAAAACAAGTTGACCAGGTTCTAAAACAGTCAGAAGCCAGGAAAACTGAAAAACTCAATCGCCCTGGCATTAAAGACAGGCAAGATCAGTTTGGCATGATAGGCCACTCAACTGCTCTATCAAAAATTTATTCCATTATCGATAAAATTTCGGACATACGCTGCAATGTTATTATTGAAGGTGAATCGGGCACCGGCAAAGAGCTGGTTGCACATGCTCTGCATAATCATTCTGTATTTGTGGACCAGCCTTTTATTGTGATTGATTGCGGATCGTTAACGGATACTTTATTAGAAAGTGAATTATTTGGTCATGAAAAAGGTGCCTTCACCGGTGCCACACAAACCAAACAAGGTCTACTTGAAGTTGCTAGTGGCGGAACTATTTTTCTTGATGAAATATGTAATATATCTGATTCCATGCAAATGAAATTAATGCGTGCAGTTCAGGCCCAAACAATTACTCGAGTTGGCGGAATCACACCCATTGACATTGACGTGCGCTTTGTTGTTGCCACCAATCGAAACATAGAGGAAATGATTTCTGCTGGTCAATTTAGACATGACTTATACCACCGCTTAAATGTTGTAAAAATTATTATGCCACCTTTACGAGAAAGGGAAGCCGACCTTGAATTACTCATCAAACATTTTATTAATGAATTTAAAGAACGTTACCAACGCGATATAAAAAAATTCGATCAGGCCTCTATGGATAAACTCAAAGCCTACAGCTGGCCCGGCAATATTCGTGAGCTTCGTAATACGGTTGAAAGACATATTGCACTCGCAGATGGCCCCATTCTAAGCATTGATCAAACATCAATTGGTAACGACACAGGAGAGGGAATTGACGCGGACTCACCCACCCTGGAAACACTTGAAAAACGCTACATTATTAAAATACTTGGCAAATGCAATGACAATAAAGAGCAAACTGCCTCTCTGTTAGGCATCAACAAATCTACACTTTGGCGTAAGTTACAAAGCTGGCAAAAAACGACTGATGAAGACAATGACAGTTAACAAACAACTCAAGGGCATCGATTTATATACACGCCAGTTAAATCAACAAGCACTAAACGCGCCTGTAATCGTCTGCGATGGATTACAAACCCCAGATAATCTTGGTTCAATTTTGAGAGTGGCCGATGCCATAGGGAGCAAGGGTATAATTTTACTCGACAGCCAAATTGACCTTAAAAATAAAAAAATATCCAAATTAGCCAGAAGCTCCGATCAGCATATATCTCTAACGCAACTTTCATTTGAAGAATTTATCAAACTTCGCGATCGCTTTAAAAACCTGTATGCTCTCGAAATAACGTCACAATCCTCAAATGCTTTCGAGTCAGATATTTCAAATTGCGATGCCATATTACTTGGACATGAATCAAAGGGTATACGTGAGCAAACACTGGCGCTCTGTAACGGCACGTTTCATTTGCCTATGTATGGGATTAATGGCTCAATGAATATAAGTCATGCACTTGCAGTTTTTCTATATGAATGGCGACGCCAGGAAAAACAAGTTTTATTAAATAAGTGACATTCAATAATGTCTGCTACACCCTGAAGCAAACTTTTTTTCAGTTCAATTTGCTGGTGAAAATGCGCTCTGCCCCTGATGGAGATGTGCCTTAACAGGGCAATTTAGCGGAGAGAAAATAATACGATTAACTTCCGCTACTGACTAACAGCTAACCTTAACGAGCCAGTCCCTTTTCAACTTCATCTTTTTTAGGCTTTCCTTCAAGTAACTCAATCAACGTTAATGCAAAATCCATAGCCGTTCCCGGTCCTCTGGATGTAATAATTTTTCCATCTATCTCCAGCGCACTACCGGTTAATTTTGTACTTTCCAGGTTAGCTTCATCCAGCGCACCCGGATAGCAGGTTGCTGTTTTATTTTCAAGAATACCTGCCTGTGCCAGTGCTTTTGGTGCTGCACATATTGCTGCTAGATATCGATTATTATCCTGGTGATTTTTTAATATATTTTGTAGTATTTGATTATCACGCAAATAATTTGCACCGGGCAAACCGCCAGGAAGCACTACCATATCAAACAATTTACCGGCCACTTTTTCAATGCTGGTTTTCGGTACTAACTGGATACCTCTTGCTGCTATCACCGGTCGCTCATCCAGGCCAGCGGTAACCACGTCGACACCAGCGCGGGTTAATAAGTCACTAATAGTCACCGCTTCTAATTCTTCACAACCCTGGGCTAATGGTAACAGCACATCGGTCATTTTATTGCTCTCCTGATGTATTGTTATTTGGCTCTTTAATATTATTTACCGATAATATATACATCCCTTTTAACAAGTTTAGTGCCTCTCGAACATTATAATCTTTGAATAATTTTTCGGCTATTTCATCATCCTGTTTTTTATCTTTTTTATCCCTGCCTTTTACAGGCTCTCCATTTGGATTGCTTATATGACCCGATAAATCAGATTCTTTTAACTGCTTAAAAGCATTATTATGCTTGGAAGTCACCTGTAAATTTTCTATTACAATATCGGGCACGATACCCTCAGCCTGAATCGAACGCCCATTAGGTGTGAAGTATCGAGCAGTGGTAAACTTGACTGCACCTCCATTTCTCAGCTCCTGTATTGTTTGCACAGAACCTTTACCAAAAGATTTTTCACCCATAACTACAGCACGTTTATGATCCTGTAATGCTCCGGCGACTATTTCTGAAGCTGAGGCTGAGCCCCCATTTATTAATACAACTATGGGTGCTTTTTTTAAAATATCTTCAGGTTTAGCTACAAATTCAAAATAAGATGTATCCGTTCTGCCTTGTGTATAAACCAGTTTTCCTTTCTCAATAAATAAATCAGAAACATCTGCCGCTGCATTTAAAACACCGCCCGGGTTATTACGCAAATCGACAATCAAACCATTTAATGGCGCTTCATTTTTATCTACCAGCTTAGCAATGGCAACTTTTAAATGTTGTGCGGTCTTAGACTGAAATGTACTGATTCGAACATAACCAAAACCAGGTTCAATTAAATAACTCTTTACGCTTTTAACTTTAATAATGGCGCGCTTTAACTTAAATTTAAGCGGTTCCTCTTCACCTTCTCTTACCACATTTAATTCAATCGATGTACCCGGTTTACCCCGCATAAGCTTAATCGCATCATTAAGGCTCATATTTTTTACAGGCTTATCGTTAAGCCTGATAATTAAATCACCCGCCTTCATACCAGCTTTAAATGCGGGAGTATCATCTATGGGTGATATCACTTTTACATAACCATCTTCCATTCCCACCTGAATACCCAAACCACCAAACTGACCTGTTGTACCAATTCTTAATTCTTTATACTCATCCGGGTCAAGATAAGTAGAGTGAGGGTCCAGCCCCGACAACATCCCACGTATGCCATTTTCAAGTAATTCTTTATCACCGACCTCTTCAACATAATCCGTTTTGATACGTGCAAAAATATCTGAAAAATTACGTAACTGTTCGAGTGGCAAGCTTTGTTTTTCAGTTTTAGCTTTATTTTGCTCAACTGCTTCCGCATAACTTATATTAAATACACTATTCACTGCCAGACTGAACACAGCGATAAAAGCGACGACCTTTAGTCGTGTTTGATCCATGAATTACTCCTGAATTAGGGACCATCCCTGTTAATTAAAAGATATTTAGTTTTCCTGTAATGCCAGATGCCGAATACGACTTGAACACCATTTTTTTGGGTTAACAGGTTTTCCCTGTTTTCTTAACTCAAAATATAGGCCAGATTTAGGCTGGCCACCACTGTCACCAACAGTAGCAATAACTTCACTGGCCTCCACCCAGTCTCCTACCTGTTTATACAGTTCCTGAGTGTAACCATACAAACTCATATAGCCATCATTATGGTCAATAATGGTAATAAAGCCATAACCCTGTAGCCAATCTGCGAAGGCAACACGCCCATGGGTAACCGCTCGAACTTTAGTATCGTAATCTGCGTTTATAACCACCCCGCTCCACTTGAGATCACCCTGATTACGTGAGGTTCCAAAATTTGCACGTAGTTTACCTTTAACCGGCCAGGGCAGCTTTCCCTTTAACAAGCCAAAAGGTTTCTGGTTAAGCGCCTCCGTAGGGATATCCGCAAGTAATTCACCCAGCGACATTAACAAATTTTCTATTCTACCTCTGCTAGATTGCAGATCATCCAGCGTGAGTTGCTGGCTATCAATGTCTTTATTCAACCGGGTTAATAAATTCTTACGCTTCACTCTATTCGAGTTCAACTGTTTTTTCTCAAGCTTTTTTGCAGTCACCAGCATTGCCAGCTCATCTATGCTTTTACTGATGCTGACCTCTAGCTCTCTCTGTTTTTCAATGCTAGCTAAAAATGTATCTATTTCTTTTCCACGGGCCCGGTTTAAATAACTGTAATACACCATTGCACGACCCATTTCGGAAGGGTCTTGCTGATTTAACAACATTTTTAACTGTGGCTGCTGACCCATTGCGTAAGCTGAACGCAGCTGATCACCCAGTATACGGCGTTGCTTAAGCAGACTTTTGTTTAATTTTTTTAATTCGTTTTTGGAGGTTTTAAGCTTTTTAACTTCTTTTTTATGCTTTTTCTGGGTTTTTCTAAGTTTTTTAGCACTAATGGCAATTTTAACTTCAAGCTTTCTTAGCTCCGCACGCACCGTATTGCGCTGGTCTTTATTCTGGGTTAAAGCCGCTACTACATTAGTGATTTTGTCACGAATTTTATCAAGCCGTTGTTGATAATCCGTTGCTGATTCTGCACTGATAGAACAGGGCATAGCAACTAAAAAGCCCATGACAAGGAGTATTTTCTGGTTATAGAATCTGTGCATATTTTTGGAATATAGTTATTTTAGTTGTTCACTAGCTCACATTTCATCAGTTATTTTCCATTTTAATAAAAAAACACTGGATAGGATGATTTAATTAGTTAAAAATTATGTATCATTTTATGGTAGATTACTAATATTCGTGGACGCAAATTCAGCGGGAAGGTATCAAATGGTTGCAAATTTTGAAGAAGGAACACAATTAATGACGCGGGAGGAAGATATTGATCGTGCCTCTCGTTCATTAAAAGCGATGTCACATCCTCTACGTCTAAAAATTCTGTGTACTCTGCAGGATCAGGAAGTAAGTGTGCAGGATATTGTAGATAATGTGGGAACATCTCAAAGCAATATTTCCCAACATTTAGCAATATTACGTGACAAGGGCATTCTGGCATCTCGTAAAGATGCTAACCGTGTTTTCTATCGGGTAGGCGATGCGAGAACATTACGTTTAATAGGCATGATGCAGGAAGTATTCTGCTCCCAACGCTTATTTGACGAATAACCTGCTCTACTCAGGTCACACCTGTATAGCTCTCTAATCTGTTCGAGATCTATTTAGCAGGTCTTTAAAATACATAATTCTTAGCCTTTGATCATCACAATGGTCAGAGGCTTAATGGTTTAAACTGGAGTAAAAAATGGCTCAACTCATGGAGTTCGCCGCAAACAACCTCATGCTGGTTGCTGCATTAGCGGTAATTTCTGTTCTAATTATTAAAACAGAAATCGGCCTGAAGCTAAACAAGATTCAACAACTCAATGTAAATGAAGCCGTTCGCCTGATGAATGGAGATGATGTGGTAGTACTGGATGTTCGCGAAGCTAGCGAATTCACCTCTGGCCATATTCGTGACTCAATACACATCCCCATGTCTGCGCTGGGCAAACGCCTTAATGAGCTTGAAAAATACAAAAATAAACAAATTCTAGCCTACTGCCGATCAGGTAGCCGCTCAAATAGCGCCTGTCGTACCCTGTACAAAAAGGGTTTTGAAAACGTCAGTAATCTTGCAGGCGGTATCATGAGCTGGTCAAACGCTAATCTGCCTGTCACCAAAAAATAATTTCCAACTTTTAAAGAAGCCCCCATGCCCCAACCTCAAGCCGATATCACCGTTTATTACGCCCCCTTCTGCCCTTATTGTGGATGGGCCAAACAATTACTCAAGGCAAAAAATGTCGAGTTTACGCTTATTAATGTAAATGACGGCCAGGAATTACGCCAGGAAATGGAGCAACGCGCCGGGCAAACCAGTGTGCCACAAATATTTATCGGCGACACCCATGTAGGTGGATATGATGATATGGCGGCGTTAGATGATAAGGGTGAACTGGACCCATTAATAACGGCGGGCTAATATTTGCCTGCTGTTAATAAGGTCTTAATGGCCTTTAATAGAAAATACATGACATTCCACCAGATGTAATGACTTGTATGTGGCCAGAAAATTAAATAGCTGTGAACTTCTTGTTATCAATAAACAGGTATCAAATTCGCAGCTTTTGCAGTTTAATGGTATTCTCCACCAACAAGTTAAACGGAGCATTCGGCCTCTCTATTTTACAGGTCGTCTAGTAAGTCCAGGCACTCAACATTTTCAATTTTTATATATACGTTTTAGGTTAATAAAATGAGCGAAGAACAAGCACAACAACAATTTGCAATTCAAAAAATATTTTTAAAAGATGTTTCATTCGAGTCACCCAATTCACCTGCGGTGTTCACAGAAGCTGAATGGAAACCGGAAGTTAATGTACAGATCAACACTGAAACGGCGGCCATCTCTGAAGGCATGCACGAGGTCACATTAAGCGTTACTGTTACAGCCAAGCAACTCGAAAAAACCGCATTTCTAGTTGAAGTAAAACAGGCTGGCATCTTCATGATGACAGGCTTTAAAGAAGAACAGATGGGTGGCATGCTCGGCGCTTATTGCCCAGAAGCACTGTTCCCTTATGCCCGTGAAGCGATTTCAGAATTAGTGACTAAGGGCGGCTTCCCTCAAATGCTGCTTTCACCTGTTAACTTTAACGCACTCTATATGCAGCACCAACAACAGCAAAATCAGGCAGAGCAAACAACACCCGCTGAAACAGCGCACTAAACAATTAAATGCCAGATAAGCACCCCATACACAGAAAAATTGCTGTTCTAGGTGGTGGCTCCTGGGGAACGGCACTGGCTACACAAGTAGCCCGTGCCAATCATGACGTTGTACTGTGGGACATAAATCCTGAGCATGTACGTGACATGCAACAGACACACCTTAACCAGCAATACCTGCCTGACATCCCCCTGCCTGAATCATTAAAATTTAGTGACCAGCTAGAGCTCACAATCCGTGAGAGTAATACACTACTCATTGCCATACCTAGCCATGCCGTACGTGGCTTCCTGCAAAAAACTAAAGCCTGGATACGTGAAGATCAGCATATTGTCTGGGCTACAAAAGGCCTGGAAGAGGGCAGTGCAAAACCCGTCCACCAAATTGTCGCCGAAGAAATACCCCAGTGTCACTTTACAGCCGTAGTATCGGGCCCAACCTTTGCAACTGAAGTTGCTAAAAACCTGCCCACTGCTGTAACCGTAGCAGCAAGCAGCCATGAAATTGCCGATGAAGTTGCCAGCTTTTTGCATTATGGCAACTTCCGGGTGTACACCTCCGAAGATATGATTGGCGTAGAACTAGGCGGCTCATTAAAAAACGTACTGGCCATAGCCGCCGGAACTGCAGACGGCCTGGGGTTTGGCTCAAACACCCGCGCCGCGCTCATCACCCGGGGTTTAAATGAAATTATGCGACTCGGCATCGCCATGGGAGCACAGGCAGAAACATTTATGGGCCTGGCTGGCATGGGCGACCTGGTGCTAACCTGCACCGATAACCAGTCACGTAACCGCCGCATGGGCCTGGCTCTTGCTAAAGGCCTAACGATTGAACAGGCAAGAGAGCAAATTGGCCAGGCAGTAGAAGGCGTAAAAACCGCAAAAGAAGCCTGGCACCTGGCACAAAAACACAAAGTTGAAATGCCCATCATTGAACAGGCATATAAAGTACTTTATGAAAATAAAGCACCTAAAGATGCGGTACAAGATTTATTAGGCCGCGAAGCTAAGTCAGAATAATTTAGTAGCGCACAAACAAGCCACTAGCATATATTTCTCGTTCCCACGGCACCCCGTGGAAACGCATACCCCTTACCCAGCCGACATTCCTACACGTGCAAAATTTAACACCTGATACACATTCAAATAAAATCTGGATGCACCCGATACCCCCCCTACCAATCCGAGAACGAGAAAGGAATAACAGAAATAACAAATAACAAAAAAATAACAGGACACCCGTTCTAAATAACAAAATAACAGGACACCCATTATAAAAAATATAAAATCAGAATGTTTTTTATATTTTATATTTTTATCGTTAAGCTAATTAGTTTTTTCTTATTTGTTTTGCTAGATTCAGGCAAAGAAACAACTTTAATAAAGTATTGAGCGAATTCAACCCACAGTTAAACTTCAGCAGAGTGCTGGTGTT